>ERZ857480.88898-NODE-137820-length-491751-cov-37.4360_pt1 | contig 491751 bp, 448 predicted proteins | sample MGYA00519767_ERZ857480 | MGnify/ENA primary metagenome ERZ857480 (study PRJEB31778, sample SAMEA3449210) | human gut metagenome | biome: human gut; feature: human-associated habitat; material: faeces | place: United Kingdom | collected 2010/2012 ...
ATGCCAACAGATAATAATATGAACGTTGCCAAAACGCCGATATTTCAACGCTTTTATGAAAAATGCTCGCTTGTAGTACGAAGAGTACAACCGCGTTCGCCTTTTCCAAAAATCATCTGAAATCTCGGCGTTTTCGGTTGTGAACAAGTTTTCCGTCGTGTTTTTAGAATAAGACAAGGCACGCGAGCGGCTTAATACTTTACTGTATAAGCCGTGAGCGTAACGCAGTATTAGTCAAAAACACGGCGTAAAACCTAAGTTCGTATTGTTATCTGTTGGCATAACTATATATTATCAAATAAAGCGGCGGCTTTCAACAGATTGCACAAAAAAAACCGCGTCCCCCGACAAAAAAGTTGTGTTTTTTTTATAATATGATATAATCGTAATGGTTTTCTTAACGCTCCTTGGCGAGGCAGCCCGTCGGAGAAGGTAGAAAAGTGCAAAAGCGTAAAAACTTGTTTTTATATTTCTTGCTTGCTTTGGTCACCGTCGTCTGGGGCTTGGGCTTTGTATTCACGAAACAGGTGTTGCCGTATGTTTCGCCGTCGCTTCTGAACGTGTTGCGTTTTTCCGTCGCCGCGCTCATAACTTTCATTATATTTTTCAAACAGGTAGTTAAACTTAATATAAAGCAGTGTTTAAGTGGCGTTTTGGCAGGAACGCTTATTGTTTTCAGCTTTGGCTGTCAGACTTATTCAATGGTTTACACGTCAGCGACAAACACATCTTTGATGACGGGGCTTTACGTCGTGATGGTGCCGTTTTTTATTTGGGCGGCGCACAAAAAACGTCCGCCGATCCGCGCATTCGTCGCGGGATTTCTGGGCTTCGCAAGCATTGCGTGTCTGGCTTTCGGCGGCTTGTCGAAACTGAACTTCGGCGACCTTCTCGCGTTTTTCTGCGCTTTGGGGTTTGCCGTCCATTATCTTGTCCTTGACAAAGCGACGAAGTCCACGCCCGCAGGCGCGCTGACCTTTGTACAAATGCTGACCGCCGCCGTTTTGTTTTTCGTCGTCGGATTTATCGTCGACGGCAAAGCAATGCTGAATTGCTCTTTCCCTAAATCCATTATCCTTCCGCTTTTCACCCTGTGCGTGTTGAATACAGCGTTTGCTTATATTGTTCAGACGCGCGCGCAAAAGACAATCGACGCGTCGAAAGTTTCACTTGTTTTGTCGTTTGAAAGCACGCTGGGCGCGGTGTTTGCGGTGATTCTGGGCGGCGACAAGTTCACCTGGTATCTCGCCCTTTCGATAATCGGAATGACGGCGGCTATCCTTATTGCCGAGTGGCCGACGAAAAAACAAAAGTCGTCTCTTCCCGACGTCGAAACGAATAATTACGACTTTTCTTCCATACAATCTTTAAGCGACGACGAAATTATTTTGCCGTAACCGTTGACTTTTAAGTATTACGGTGTTATTATTCCTTTCGAAAAAAATGTTTGGAGGTTTTTTATGCAAGACTTCGCAAAAAATTATATCAAATCATACGAAGGGCTCGGCAGATGGGTCAAGTTCCTTCTCAATTTCCTTTGGGCAATCCCCACGAATCTTTATCGCCTTTCGAAAAGCATCGTGAAAAAAGATACGATCGGCGCGGTTCTTTCCGTCGTTCTTCTTATCTTCTGCGGCTGGTGGGTTATCGCGGTCATCGACTTCGTAACAATCGCTCTCAAAGACAAAATTTATTGGTTCGACTTCAAGGAAATGAAACTGTACGCCCTTGAAGACAGCACGGATTCGTCCGACGACAACAACTCGTCCGACGACAACAACTCGAACGCCGACAAAATCGACTGAAAAAATCAAATCAAAAAGAAAAGACTTGCAGCAGACGGTTGCAAGTCTTTTTTTATTACGTTTTTTTGTTTATTGTCCGCGGGCTTCCTGCGATTGTCTTTGCTGCGATTTCGTTTGTTCGATACTGATATTCGATACATTTACGTACGTTCTTTCGAAAGTCATAACGTTGTTGCCCGCTTCGTCCTTATATGTCAGCGTTACCTTTTTCGTGATATCGTGAACGAAAGTTACGTCCTGCGGCGCGCCGAAAGTCACCGCTCCGGTTTCTTCATACTCGGGAAGTCTGAACCCCGAAATCTTCACGTATTGCACGTAAATATCGCCCGACGAATCTTCGCCGTATGTCATCGTGAACGTGACGTCGTACTTTTCTTCTTCCTTTCCGTCACGCTTGATTATGACCTGTCCGGTTTTGCCGTCGCTTTCGTTCAACGCAACGATGAAGTACTCGAACTCGCCCGAAACGTTGTGTTTTTTGCCGTCTTTCGAAATATAATACATTTCGTTCACGCCGTACGTGCCGAAAGTTCTCTCCTCGTCAACCTCGTGCGAACGCGCTTCCCGCGTTCTTTGTTGCTGTTCTTTTGCGGACTTGATTTTCGCTTCGGTTGTCTTTTTTGCAATCTTGTGCAGCGCAAAGTAGTTTTTGTTGAATTTCACCCGGTTATCGTCGCCCATTTGTGAAAGCGTAAGGCTGAACGTGAACGTTTCGTGCATCGGATAAAAACGGAACTCCCTTTGGGACGGATCGGAATAGCGCACCGCGCCCGTTTCGTCCTCGTATTCCGGCAGACGGAAATCGTTGACGGTAATGCTCCATATCGTTTTGCCGTCCGAGTTGAACTTCGGCGTATAAGTGATATCGTATGAAAATTCTGCGTCGCCGTCGCGCTTCATTATGACCTTGCCCGTTCTCCCTTCGTCGCCGTTCAAGACCAGCAGAAAATATTCGTATTCCCCGGACACGTTGTACTTCTTTCCTTCATACGACTTATAATACATCGTCGTTACGCCGTAAATGCCTTTGAGTTCGTCTTCCGAGCCGTCGTTCGTGATGTTGCAGCCCGAAAGCGCGAACACCGCCACGACAATTATCGACAATATAAGGATAATCGCAATCGTTCTTTTTACGTTCATAATTCTCCTTTATTAAAAAACCGCGGTTAAGCGGTTTTTGGTCAATCTGAGGTACTGCCGCGTTTTTCGCGGGAATTAGTTTGTTTACTCTTTGCGCGTTCGATTTTCTTGTCGGAAGTCCTGCTTGAAATCTTGTTGAATTCCAAAAGGTTTTTGCTGAACTTCCATTTGCCGTCTTCGATTTTCGACGGAGTCATTCTATATGTCAGGTCTTCGCGCTTCGGATACAGCATGAAACTTGCTTCCGCGGGCTCTGCAAAAGACAGCGTGCCCGTCGAGTCACCATACGTCGGCAGTCGGAAATCCTTGATGATTACCTTCTTCACGACCTTGCTTTTTTCCGCGTCGAATTCCAGCGTGAAGTGAACGTCGTACGAGGTTTCTTCGCCGCCGACGGGTTTTAAGATTACCTTGCCCGTCTTTTCGCTTTCGCCACCCTTATACAATACAAGAAGATAGTAGTCGAATTTGTCGGCGTAATTATATGTTTTTCCGTCGTACGAATTGTAAAACATACGGTCGACTCCGTACACCCCGTAAACTTCTTTCTCTGCGCCGGTATTGAATATGCAGCCCGTAAAAGTCAGCGCGGTTGTTACAATAAGTATCGCGACAAGCGCGACAGAAATCACCTTTTTCATGCTTTTATTGTATATGTTTTGACCGTTTTTGGCAACTATTCTCCCCTTTTTGCACGTTTTTCGCCCCTTTGCACGGTCTTTCACGAATTTTTTATTCCTTTTTTCTTATTTTTGTTTGACAAACATTCAATTATAAGATAAACTAATTAAGCATTTGATTTTTATGCAAACGGCGCGGGGTAGAGCAGTCGGTAGCTCATCGGGCTCATAACCCGAAGGTCGTGTGGTTCAAGTCCCACCCCCGCAACCAACTTGGCGGCGTAGCTTAGATGGTTATAGCGGCCGGTTCATACCCGGCAGGTCGTTGGTTCGAATCCGACCGCCGCTACCAAATGTAAACACCGTAAATTGCAACACCGCAAGGTGTCGGGTTTATTGAAAACACGTTGAAAGTTCACTTTCAAAAGCGTTTTTAATAAAAACGAGAAAATGCGAAGCATTTGCAATTTACGATATATACATCCCCATAGGCGGAAAGACGCATCGCGGCTTACCGACGACGGGAGAAATTAAAAAACACACGTTCCTTGAAAACTGAGCTATCCTTTAACGTTACGAAAGGTTTGTTTCTTTACGCCGTCTTCGCGTAAACGCAAAACGCCGAAACAAAACATTTGTTTTATTGTTTCCCCCTTGGTAATCGCCTTCGGCGCTTTCCAAGAAGCCGGTCAAAGCCTGCGCTTTGCCCGCCCTATGTTTTCTTTACGCCGTCTTCGCGTAAACGCAAAACGCCGAAACAAAACATTTGTGAAACAAATCGCCTAATTTCGTGGCCCCTTGGTCAAGTGGTTAAGACATCGCCCTTTCACGGCGGTAACATGGGTTCGAACCCCGTAGGGGTCACCACAAGTTGGGGGTATAGCTCAGCTGGGAGAGCACGTGCCTTACAAGCACGGGGTCACAGGTTCGAGCCCTGTTGTCCCCACCACATTAAAAAACGCGCAACATTATGTGTTGTGCTTTTTTTATGTGTCGGAAAACAACATCGGGCTCGAATAAGGCGGTTTCTCCGCCTTTGCACACTCCGTGCGCCTCTGTGCCCCGGTCACACTGCACGCTCGCTTCGCAATGCAAGCATTTCCGCTTCGCTGTTAACGAGCCCTGTTGTCCCCACCAACAAAAAAGCGCATCAAGATGATGTGCTGTTTTTGTTGTATGGGACAATTTATGGGCGAGAACCCAACCGAACGGTTGGCGTTCGGCGGTTGCTTGCAAACGCTTGCGTTATGCACCGTGTCTAACTTTGCAGACACTTTGCGTCGCTTTGCTGTTTATCCTCGATTTGCACTATGCCGAGCACGCCCTGTTGTCCCACGTCATAAACTGCGCTTTTGACCAAACAAACGCATTTTATTTGTTTGTTTGTCTTTTGCTTGCATACTCCTTATCCCCAAAAGTACAAAGTATCTTTTGGGGTCCCCATATTTTAAAAAAAGCACATCAAGATGATGTGCTGTTTTTGTTGTATGGGACAATTTATGGGCGAGAACCCAACCGAATGGTTGGCGTTCGCACTTGAAATGCTTATTTTAATTTATTTGAAAACTTTGATATCGGGTTTTGATGAATAGACATTCCATTGCGGTTTGCCGTCGACGTTGGGATTTTGCGATTTGGCAAAAGCGGAAAATCTGTCAACCATTTCGTCGGACAAGTCGTAATCGGCTTGCGTAAAAGGACGTAAAGAATCCCCGAGCGAGCCGAGCGCATACCAAAGATCGCAGGAATGGAATGAGGCGTTATCGGGTGGCAACAGCCGCGTGAGCGAAAAAACGTAACACGGCGTATTTTTTCTTTTTTGTTTTCTTGCAAACGCTCTTGCCATATGATTGAGCACGGGCGGTAATAAGTCCTTTTTGACTGTTCCGAAGATTATCGGGACGTCTGTGTCGTACTTTGCGTTTTTGACCAATTCGTTGTCGATCACGGGCTTTGTACAAAGTGCTTTCCCGAGCGTATGTTTTGTTTTCCACGCCGTCCAGGCCTGCTCTACGGGCAGTGTTTTGAACTCGTCAAAAGAGCTTGCTCCGCTTGCTTTCACGAGTTTTTTCCAATATCGCGCGTTCGGCTTTGACAACGGGAGTATCGCCGTGCGCTTTCCGCCGCCGGACAACATAATTGCGCCCTTGACTTTGCCTTTGAGATAGTCCGAGCAAATCAACGTTTGTATGCTCATCGCGCCTGCGCTTTGCCCCATAAGAGTAATGTTGTCGGGATCGCCGCCGAAAGCACTGACGTTGTGTCTGATCCACTCGATAGCGGTGTATTGATCGTACAATCCGAGATTGCCTTTGCAATGCACACCATCGGCAAAAAAGCCGAACACGTTGAGGCGATAGTTTATCGCAATGAAAATCACGCCACGCTTCGTATACGCCGAGCCGTTGAACTGCATCTCATTTATGCTGCCGCCCGTGAAACTTCCGCCGTGAATAAACACGATCACGGGACAGTTTTTGGCGTTGTCGGGCGCATGAACGTCAAGGATAAGGCAATCTTCGCTGTAAGTAAACTCTTTTCCTTTCCTGAACTCCTGATAATAAAATCTGTGTTCTTCGTTCCAGAACGCGCGCATTTGCGGACAGCATACGCCTTGTTTTGTCGCGTCGAAATCACCGCCGAAAGACCTGACTTCGGCGGGCATTTCAAAGCGTCCGGCTGTTGCGTATTTTATACCTCTGAACCGCAATCCGTACGATGTAATTTCGCCGATAACGTTGCCGCAAGGCGTTGCTATCGTTTTAGTTTGCATTTGCAATCCTCTTTAACGTATTCATCGAAAACTCGACGCTCTTATACGGATTCGGCGAAAAATCAAGCTCTACGACGGCATTCTGAACCCCGCATTTTTCGGCTGTTTCGAGTATGCTCTTAAAATCGAGCGTGCCCTTCCCCACCGCTCTGAAAATTTTGTTTTTGTAGTCTTTGAGATGGAGCGTATTCACCCTGCCTTTCAACTTTTCAAGATACTCTTCAACGTCCTTTCCTGCAAATCTTATCCAGTACGTATCGGGAATAAACTCCACGCGCGGATCGGTATGTTCAATCATATAGTCGTATATAACCTTGCCGTCGATTTCGTCGAATTCAAACCAGTGATTATGATAAGCAATCGTCATACCCTCTCCCGCAAGCTTCTGCGCGGCGGAATTAAGAAAGGAGATAAATTTGTCCAGATCTTCAAGTTTTCCGGTGCGGAACTTTTTGGGCATCATGCCGACGCCCATACGATTGCAACCGTAAATCCTGTGCTCGGCGATAAGTGCGTCAAGGTCGTTTTCAAGCCTGTCGAAGTTATCGTGAGTTATGCAGACCGGCAGGTCGTACTTGTCCGAAAGCGACCTGATATATTCGGGTGCGACGGGTTTTCCGCCGGACAGCTGCACCACTTGCGCGCCCGTTTCTTTCGTGCGCTTGAACACTTGTTCGTATCCTTTTTCGTCTTTCAGATACTTTCTTAAAGAAAATAATTGTATGCCGTATTTCATATTTTATCCCTCGCTATTATCATTGTAAATGCCGTTTTGTGCAATTTAATCTATTTTTGTATCAGTCGTTTCTTCGGCTTCTTCTTCAAGTTGCGCGCACGATTCTCCAAGGGTTTCTATGCCTCTTGTATTGTCGATTGCAATCGCGTTGCTTTCGAATGCGTTTTTGAGATGTTCTTCTTTTGCAATTTGAAGATCGGCAACTTTCTTTTTGGAAAGCGGATACCATACAAGCAACACGACAGCCATAATTCCAAAAAGCACCGCCGGGATAATGGTTGCCATATCGTACATTATTTCAAGGTTTTTCGTGGTTTGAACCGCACCTTTCGTATAGTCGTAATGCATGCCGAGAAGCGCGCCGTTTACGGCGATTGCCGCGATGACCTGCCCGAGCTTTCTGAAAAACATAAAGAACGCATAGGCGGTGCCGTCGTCACGACGTCCCGTTTTGACCTCGATATCGTCGATTGCGTCGGTTGCCATTGACCAGACCTGCAAAATGATGAAAGTAAGTCCGCATCCGCTTGCAAAGCAAAGCACCAGGAACAGATACGCCAAAATGTTCGGGTTAACCGAGCGCAAAGCAAACATTCCGAGGTTTGCAACCGCCGCGATAATCATACCTATTCCGCAAAGTTCTTTTTTGCCGAATTTTCTGACGAGTTTCGGTGTGAAGAACATGAATATGACCATGGGTGCGTACGTGCAGGCAGTAGAAACAAGGTTCATCCAAGGCTTTCCGAAATAGTCGTCGAACAGGTACAAATAAAAACTTTGCGTGAACATTTGTCCTGCAAGCAACAGCATACTTGCCACGCTGACCGCCAGAAACGCCCTGTTTTTGAACAGGCCTTTTACGATTTGTTTCGTCTCACCTTTTGCGACTTTTTCTTTGGGCTGAGCGATGACTCTTTCCTTGTTCATCATAAAAGCAAGGATAAGCATAACAAGCGCAACCAGTGACACGATTACGACGCCGATTATTACCGGCTTGTACTGCATCTCGGAAATAACTCTGCCCGTCTGTTCGTTGACGCCGATTTTTTTGTAACAAAACGACGCGATAAGCACCGCAGGGATACTTCCGACGCCCGCCCCGATTGAACGGAACACCGAAAGTTTCGTGCGCTCTTTCTCGTCTGTCGTAACGACCGACGCAAGTCCGCCGTACGGAATCTGGAGCATCGTGTAACTCATGCCGAACATCACGTATGTAACCGTTGCATAAATGCAGGTACCGACGTAGTTTTCTTCGCCCGTAAGACCCGGCCATTTGATGAACATCAGCACCGTCGAAATAATCAACGGACCCGCTGCCCATAAGAACCACGGACGATATCTTCCCCATTTGGAAAGTTTGATTGTGTCGCACAATCTTCCCATAACGGGATCGTTGATTGCGTCCCAGACTCTCGCGCCGATGAACATAAGCATGATGAACAACGGGCTTAACCTGAAAATGTCGGTGTAAAATTTTTGCAAGAACGACGTGACCAGCCCGAAAACGAGACAACACGCCGTGTCGCCCATCGCGTACCCGATATAATCCTTGCTTTTGAGCCCGCTCGTGCGCGAAATGAAACTTTGTTCCGTCGCCTGTGCGACGTTTGAAATATCGCTCATAATAACTCCCTTTTTTGTGTATTTTGATTATTTTTTGCCGTTTTCTTTTTCGGCTTCCTTGCGTTTTTCAAGCTCGCTGATATACAGATCTTCATCAAACGGAATCTGTACTTCCTTATGCGTCCAGCTTGCAAGGTGGATTGCATTGGAGAAAGTAAGTCCGACGATGCCCTGTTCGCCGGGAGCCGTGAATTTGTCCGTCTTTTTGAGAAGATAATCGGTATAGTTTTTGATTATGCCGACGTGCTGAGGCGGATATTTCGTGACGGCAAGATAATGCCCGATTCCGCGATACTTGTATTTTTTTGTTTTCGGCTTGCCCATAAACACGGTGTTGTGTTCCGAAAAAGCCGGCTCCATTTCTTCGTTTTCGGTGAAGACGAGTTTGCCGTTTTCAATGACGATTTTTCCGCCTTCCCCGGTGATTTCAAGGCGATTCGTGCCGGGCGCGTCGTGAGTCGAGGTGATAAACACACCCGTTGCGCCGTTTGCGAACTTGCAATAAGCCGTCACGTCGTTTTCAACGCTGATATCGCGACCGACGGTCGACGCCGTTGCCGTTACGCTGACGGGAAGCCCCGCAAGCCAGGTGAATAAATCGAGCTGGTGAGGACATTGATTGAGAAGTACGCCGCCGCCTTCACCCCACCACGTGCCGCGCCAGCCGCCTTGTGCATAATACGCACGCGGACGATACCAGTTTGTTATTATCCATACGATACGCGTGAGTTTTCCGAGACGTCCGCTGTCGATAATCTCTTTGGCTTTTATGTACAACGGATTCGTGCGCTGATTGAACATCATTCCAAAGAGCAGTTCCGGATGCTTTTTCGCTTCTTCGTTCATTTCTCTGACTTGTTTTGTGTAAACGCCCGCAGGCTTGTCGCAAAGCACGTTCAGCCCTGCTTTCATCGCGTCGATTGCGATTTGCGGGTGGAAATAGTGCGGGGTTTCGACCATAACGACGTCGATAAGTCCCGACGCAAACATATCCTGATAGTTATCAAAGACTTTAACGCCTTTGAGGTTTTCTTCGGCGTACTTGCGACGTTCAGGTAAAATGTCGCACACCGCCGTAAGCTTTGCACCTTTTACGAGTCCGCTGAGTTTGGTAAATATCTTTGTGTATAACGTGCCTTGTTTACCAATTCCTACAATGCCGTATCTGATTTCTTTCTTATCCATTATTCCACCTCTTTAAGTAGTTTTTTCAAATTATAGTATTGCCACAAGAAAACTTGTTTTCTTGTCGCGCACGCAAAATAGTTTCTGTGCATTTTCTTGTCGATAAGTCTGAACGCCTTGAAATAATCTTTCATCGCCAGTGCCGCAAACGGGACGAAATTGACAATCGGCTTGAATATCGCGTATTTGAAAGTATGCGGTTCAAGCGTCATAAAGCCGTGATAGCCCCGCTTTTTCAGTTCGCCCAGAATGTACGGATAGCACCCTTCGCCCGTGCCGACGGGGACTTCGACCTTGTATTTCGAGCAATCTTTGATATGATAATAAACGACGTAATCTTTCAGCATATCGAACGCCGTTTTCGGATTGACGTCGCACTGGACGTAGTTGCTTGCGTCAAAACACAAAACGAAATCTTCGTCGTTAATCGCGTTGTAAATTTCCAGAACTCTTTCGGGCACGTCGCCGTAAACTTTTTTCTCGTTTTCGTGCAGAAGTTTCACGCCGCTGCCTTTGACGATTTTCAGCATTTCTTTGAGGCGGGCAATAACTTTCTCCGTGCAATCTTTCGGATTTTTTTCGCCGTAAAAGAAGGAGAATACCCTGATGTATTCGCACCCCGTGAGTTTTGCGATTTTCACGAGTTCCGCAAGTTGTTTCTTTTGTTTCTCAAAGCCTTCTTCGTCGTCGATGCCGACTTTTCCTATCGGCGAACCGATGGACGAAAACTTCACGCCTTCCTTTTTTAACACGGGGAAAATCTTTTCCTTGAATTCTTCAAACGTATAGTCCGCAATGTTCTTGCCGTCCACGTTTCTCGGGCACATATAAGTTTCGCCGAGTTCGTGCAAAACAGCGATTTGAGTGCTTAACGCACTGCTTATTTCATCATAAAACCCTGATATTGTAATTTCATTCATAATAGTATCCTTTTTATCTTTGCACTCTTCCGCTTGCGTTTCCGTTTGCGAGTGCTTCGACTTCTTCTTTTGAGACCATGTTGTAATCGCCCTCGATCGAGTGTTTCAGACAACTTGCGGCAACTGCAAATTCAATCGCGTCACTCGCGTTTTTGCCTGCAAGCAACGAATGAATGAGCCCTGCGCCAAAACTGTCTCCGCCGCCGACTCTGTCCACGATATGCATTGCGTATTTTCTGCTGAAAACCGCTTTGCCGTCCGTGTACAGCATTCCCGACCAATTATTGTCGTTTGCGCTTATGCTTTCTCTTAACGTGATTGCAACCGCCTTAAAGCCGAACTTATCGACAAGTTGTCTCGCAACCGAAACGTAACCTTGTTCGTTAAGTTTGCCGCTTTCGATATCGGTGTTTTCCGCCTCGATTCCGAACACGTCTTTTGCGTCTTCTTCGTTTGCTATACACACGTCGACATACTTGCAAATCTCGCTCATAACTTCTTTCGCTTTTTCCTTGCTCCAAAGTTTTTTACGGAAATTCAGGTCGCACGACACGGTTATTCCTTTTTCTTTTGCGATTCTGACAGCCTTCAAGACAATGCCTGCAAGCGTGTCGGAAAGCGCGGGTGTGATTCCCGTAAAGTGGAACCATTTTGCGCCGTCGAAAATTTTGTCCCAGTCGAAGTCGTCGTCGGTTGCGGTTGCGATTGCACTGCCCGCCCTGTCGTATATGACTTTGCTCGGGCGTTGGCTCGCGCCCTTTTCGCAGTAATAAATGCCGACTCGCTCGCCGCCCCTTGCGACAAACGACGTGCCGACGCCGAATTTGCGAAGGGAATTTATCGCGCTTTGTCCTATCTCGTGGGACGGAAGTTTGCTCACAAACGAAACGTCGTCGCCGAAATTTGCAAGCGACACGGCAACGTTCGCTTCCGCACCGCCGAAAGTCGCTTCAAGCCTGTCCGCCTGTACGAACCGCAAATAGTTTTCGGGTGCCAGACGAAGCATTATTTCTCCAAACGTCACAACTCGCATATCTTTACAATCTCCTTACAATTTTTTACGATATCGCCTTTCATCATAAAAGAGCCGCCGACGGCGTACACCTTATCGAAATCAAGGTATTCTTTCAAATTGCCCAAATCCACACCGCCCGTCGGTATAAATCTGACCTGCGGGAACGGCGCCGACAATGCTTTCATCGCTTTCAGACCGCCATATACGCCCGCCGGGAAAAACTTAACGACGTTCAGCCCGTACGAGAGCGCGCGCATAATCTCGGTGGGAGTCACACACCCCGGATAATACGGAATCTTCTCGTCTGTACAATAGCGAGCCACTTCGTCGGAAAACCCCGGGGACACGATGAACTTTGCGCCCGCCTGTACCGCGCTTTTTGCCTGCTCGGCGTTGATAACCGTACCCGCGCCGATATTCATATCTTCAAAGGCTTTCGTGCCGATTGCGATTGCTTCTTTCGCGCACGCCGTACGGAAGGTGATTTCCGCACAGTTTATGCCGCCTTCTCTCAATTTCGAGAGAATTTCTATCGTTTCTTTTTCGTCGTTTATGACGACAACGGGAATTACTTGTTTCATATTACACTCCGCTGTATGCCGAGAATCCGCCGTCAACGGGGATAACCGCACCTGTTACGAATCCGCTTGCTTTGTCGTCGGCAAGCCACAACAGACACCCGATAAGGTCGCTTATTTCGCCGAATTTTTTCATCGGCGTTGCGTTCAGAATCTTGCCCGTTCTTGCCGTCGGTGTGCCGTCCGCATTGAACAAAAGCGCCCTGTTCTGATTTGTCACGAAAAATCCCGGCGCGATTGCGTTGCAACGAATATTACACGGCGCAAAATGCACGGAAAGCCATTCGGTAAAATTGGATACGCCCGCTTTCGCCGCGCTGTATGCAGGGATTTTGGTGAGCGGTCTGAACGCATTCATCGACGAAATATTGATGATGTTTCCGCCTGTTTTGACCATGTCTTTTGCAAACACCTGCGTCACCAGAAACGCCGACGTAATATTAAGGTCAAACACGAATTTAAGCCCGCTTTCTTCAAGGGCGAAAAAGTCTTTCGCGCTTTCAAGATCCGCCGTCATAACTTCGTTGTCGGTGGTCGCTTTGGGATTATTTCCGCCTGCGCCGTTGATAAGGAAGTTGACTTGTCCGAACTTTTTGACAACTTCTTCTTTGGCTTTTCGGATTTCGTCTTTGTCAAGGCAGTTGCACCTGACGGCAAACGCGTTTTCGCCAATCTCGTCCGCGACTTTTTTCGCCGCGTCGAAGTTTACGTCCAGAAGCGCGACTTTTGCGCCGCACTCCGCAAGCGCACGGGCAAATTCCGAGCAAATCACGCCGCCCGCGCCCGTTATTGCAACAATTTTGTCACTTAAATCTACTTTGAAAGGAACTTTCATTTTTTCTCTCCTTTTATATCCTTTTCAACCGCCTCGAACAGTCCCGTGAGATAACACGCGCCCATCGCTCTGTCAAACAGCCCGTATCCGGGCTTTGCGTCTTCGCCCCACACGTTTCTGCCGTGGTCGGGACGAACGTATCCGTCAAACCCGTTTTCGACAAGCGCTTTGACTATCGCGTACACGTCGACGTTTCCGCAGTCGGTCTGATGTCCGTTTTCGTAAAAATTTATTTCTCCGTCGTATCTCAGCTGACGAAGGTGCGCAAAATAAATCCTGTTTGCATATTTTGCCGCCATTTTCGGAAGATCGTTGAACCTGCCCGCACCCAGACTTCCCGTGCAGAACGTTATTCCGTTGTGCTTATTCGGTACCGCCTTAAACAACTTATCGTAGTCTTCTTCTTTGCAAATAATTCTGGGCAAACCGAACATATCCCACGGCGGATCGTCGGGATGTATCGCCATATCGACGCCCGCTTCGTCGCAGGCAGGCATAATCGCATTCAGAAAATACACAAGGTTTTCAAACAGCTTTTCGTGCGTGATTCCCTTGTATTCGTCCAGAAGTTTATTGAGTTCTACCAATGAATAACTTTCGTCCCAGCCCGGCAAATGCAAGTTTTTGGGATCGAGCGCAAGCAATTTTTCGTGATCGTAAGCAAGCGACGTCGAGCCGTCTTTATGCTTGAAATAAAGGTCTGTCCTTAGCCAGTCGAACACGGGCATAAAATTATAACAAATGCACCTGACGCCGACTTTTCCGCAGTTGATGATATTTTGCTTGTACGCTTCAATATACTTGTCTCTCGTAGGTTTGCCGAGTTTTATGTCTTCGTGCACGGGGACGGACTCGATAACTTCCATATCAAGCCCCGCATCGTTTGCAAGATTTTTGAGCCTTTCAAGTTTTTCTTCTTTCCAGACTTCTCCGACGGGCGTGTCGTAAACGGCGGTCACAACCCCGCTCATTCCCTGTATTTGTTTTATGTAATTCAGCGGTATGCAATCGTTTTCTCCATACCAGCGGAAGGTCATTTTCACAGTCCCAAAACCTCCTTTACGTTGTTGTATGCAATATCTTTTGCAAGCGCGAGCGCGGACTTTTCGTCATACTCGCCGTGGTCAACCTTATCTGCGATAAACGATGAAAGTATCCTTCTATAAAAATCGAACCGCACGTACGAACTGAACGATCTGCTGTCGGTAAGCATGCCGAGATTCGTGCCGAGAACCGCATATTCCGACACGGTTTCAAGTTGTCTTTTTATGCCCGACACGGTGTCGTTAAACCACCACGCCGCACCGACAATAACGTTGGGAAATGCGCCAGAAATCGCACAAACAGCACTTAAACATTCGTCATTGAGCGGATAAAGTATGATTTTTGGCAAACCCCCAAGTTTTGTGTACATTTTGTCAAGAAGTCGTGCAAGCGCGTCGGTGTCAACGCTTGCCCTGAAAACGTCAAACCCGCTGTCTTTCCCGATTTTGTTAAACGCCGCGGTATTGACGTTTCGGAAAGTGCCGAAATGCAGCTGCAAAACGACTCCCTTTTCAAAGCATTTTTCAATCAGCCATTCGATATTTTGCGTGTCGGAAAAATCATCGAATCCGTGGTCTGCGATTTTGCAGCCTTTGGAAACGAAATAATCCAATCTCTTTTCAAGTTGCACCTTGTCGACGCCTTCCGAAAAACATCTGTCGGGACGGAACGTCGGGCGCACCTTCACCCCGTTTATATCGCCGTGGCAAGATAAATCGGAAAACGGATCGTCGGTGGTTGCGATATACTCCACCCTAAATTTTTCAAGCAGTTTTTGCACGCTGAGCCCTTGCAGAATTTCGTTTGCTTTTTCGTAAATACGACTTGCGCTGTCTTCGTTCAAAGGCTCCGAAATGCCGAAAATTTGTTTAAGCTCCATATGCGTCCAGTAATAAAGCGGATTGCCGAAAAGTTTTGGCATAATCTTTGCGTATTTCAAAAACTTTTCTTCGTAAGAGCGGTCGCCCGTGATATAACTTTCGTCAATGCCTGAAAGACGCATCGCGCGCCACTTGTAATGGTCGCCCGAAAGCCACAGTTCCCCTATGTCGGAAAACTTCTTGTCGTTTTTAATATCCGCTTCGTTGAGATGACAGTGATAGTCGATAATCGGCAAATCCGCAATGCTTTTGTAAATTCCGCGCGCGGTGTCGCCGGTCAGCAAAAGATTTTCATCAAAAAATCCCATTTTCCTTTCTCCTTATTGAAAATATTTTATCACACAACTTTTGCATAGTAAATTTTATTTTTTGCTTTTTTACTTGCATATATTGCGGTTTTGGAGTATTGTTAAGATATGAGCGGAACAAAATACGAAAATCAACAAATGAGCAACTCGACTTACGAGGTGCATCACAAAAAAGACAAGGATTTCAAAACGGTGGAAATGCATTCTCACGATTTTTCGGAAATCTATTTCTTTTTGCAGGGTTCTGCGTCGTACATCGTGGAAGATTGCAAGTATTCCCTGCGCCCGGGCGACGTGCTGTTGATTCCTCCCAACAAACTTCATCAGCTTGACATCAAAGACTCCGCCATGACGTACGAAAGGTTTGTTGTGTGGCTTAATCAACGATATTTGAAACGCATCTCAACCTCAAAAACCGACCTGAACACCTGTTTTTTGCAGGCGCACGAACACAACGCTTTTCTTATCCGCAACAGTGCGGTTTCGGACAAAATCCGCCATATTCTGGACGGCTTTTCCGTTTCACAAACCGGCGACTTCGGCGCGGACATCGAAAACGAGGAGCGCATAAAGACTTTGCTTGTGTTGCTGGGACAGTATTTCTTGCAAAACCGCGACGATTTCACCATATTGGGAAAAGCAAATCCCTGCGTGACAAAAGCCATTGATTATATTTCCGAACATATCTCGCAAGATCTTTCCCTTGACGCAATCGCGTCTGCGTTGTTCGTGGACAAATACTACTTCGCGCACATTTTCAAGGAATACACCAACACTTCCCCCCACCGATATATCCTTAAAAAACGGCTGGTCTTGTCAAAACAATTTATCGAAGAAGGCTTCCCGATAAACGAAGTGTTTGCAAAATGCGGTTTCTCGGATTATACACACTTTTTCCGCGCGTTCAAAAACGAGTTCGGCATAACGCCGAAGCAATTTTACGCATCGATAAGTTTACAACCTTAATTGCCAATATTTGCAATAAAAAACAGCCCGCTCGGGCTGTTTTTACGGTTTTTTCCTGAATAACGATTTTTCTTTTATATTTCAACGAATTTTCCGTCGCTTTCATACGCGGAAAGGACTTCCTTTGCGCTTTTTGCCGCTTCGCTGCCGTCAATCGGAAATTTTTCTTTTTTCGCGACGCAATCGTAAAAATGACCGATAAGTTTCTCGTGTCCGTTGCCGTAGGAGCGTTTCCCGTTCCATTCGATTTCGTTTTCGATATCGGCGACGTCGCCGTTGATAAGCACCTTGTCGGGATAAAGCGTAACGATATCGCCGCCTGCAATGAAACGTATTTCGACCGGTAAATCGGTTTTTGCGGTATTAGTGGCAAAAAACTCAAAATCCGTGTCGCCTTTGAACAGCGCGACGGCGGTGTCTTCCACCTCGATGACGTCTTTAAGCGAATAATTGTACGTGTTGGCACAAACGCTCGTCGGCTCACCGCAAATCCATTGCATCAGATCAAGCGTATGTATTGCCTGATTGATAAGCACTCCGCCTCCTTCGGTTTCTTTCTTACCCCGCCATTCTCCCGACGCATAATACGCCTTGTCGCGATGCCACAACACGTTGCCGAAAGCGAAATCGATTTTTTTGTTTTGAAAATACCTTTTGACAAATTGACTGGATTTATTATATCTGTTTTGCAGGCATACGCCGAGCATCGCCTCGGACTTATTTTCCGCGTCGATAATCCGCGCGACGTCTTCTTTCCTAATGCACAGCGGTTTTTCGCATAAAACGTTCACGTTTCTTTCAAGCGCGTATATCGTCATATCGGCGTGCAGATAGTGCGGCGTGCAAATATGCACGACGTCGATTTTCTCTTCATCCAGCATCTTCTTGTAGTCGAAATATTTTTTGACGTTGTCGTAGCCGTTCAACTTCGCCGCATCTATGTCGCAAAGTGCAACTATGTCTTCACCCTGCCTTTTCAAAACGTCGTAATGAACCTTTCCGATAACGCCCAGTCCTATAATTGCCGCTTTCATATTCTCTCCTTTTTTGCAACGATATAATATCACCATTCCGCCCCAAAGTCAACAACCGAATACCGGAATACTTAGCCGGCGTCCGCGTCGCTTTATTCGCTCACCGTGCACTCGTCGCCACGGCAAAACGTTTTACTTATCATTTTATCGTTTATGAACATCATAAGCCTGCCTATGCCGACAAACAGCAACATTCCCGCCATAAGCACGATGAACATCAGAAAATACGCAATCGGATAATTGACGTCGCCTTTTGAGAATATCGACCATATAAATTCGGGACGATAAAACGGATAAGGATAAAAGTGCATTTTTCCCACCGCGCCCCGGATTATGGAAAAGAGCGAATACACAAACGGATATATCGCAAACGCCCATACCGTCTTATGATTCGTGCGCCTGTCCGTAAACGGGAAAAACCACAGTATCAGCATAATCGGCGGTATAATCATATGAAAATACACCTGAATGAAACTGCTCATCGCGTGGTAGGAATCGCCCCACTTGAACGGCGGAGTAAATCTCATGGGAATGCCCGCGGTGTATACGAGCCCGGTAACAAGGATATACGTCGTTGCCATTGCGCCGACAAGCGGATTGTACGCAACCTTCTTTGCCCCCTTAACGCCGAGAGACGCAAGCCCCGCGCAAATAAGATACACATATACGAACACGTTGGATTGAATTGTGAAGAAAGACAGAATATTAAATTTTCCGTAATCGACAGGGCTGAATTTTTCGTCATATTCGAACTTGTAACAGCACAGCCTGTGTATGATAATCAAAAAACCGAACACTCCGAGAATCATCAGAAAGATTCCGAACGCCTTGTTTTTTGCGAGTTTGCTTTCTTTGTGCATAATACCCCCTTGCCTTTCCCGAAACGATGTCGCGAAAACACGCGATTTGTTATCAAACACTCCACGATTGTTTTTTCGTTTGTTAAAATATCGCTCCCAGACGAAAATCTTCGCGCGTATATTATAAATTATAAATCGGCACCCTTTCCGTTTGTCAACGGGCTTATGAAAAATTTTCTGTTTTTGTTGTATGCCAGACAAAAACAAACGGTTTTATGACATCGGCACGCCGAACAACGCAATGAAAAAGGCTTGCCGCATGGCAAGCCTTTTTGTAGTCTAGAATTGCGGAAACGTTACTTCTTCCTTTCGGGTTTTTCGGGAGTCACGTTGTAGTCCTTATAGTAGTTTTTGGGTGCGCATTCAAAGGAGTTATCGGCTTTCAGCAAGATTTGCGTGCAGCCGCGTTGTGCGTGATCCCTGACGCTGACGTAGGCGAGGTAGTCGATGGACATGCCGTACGTCAGGCGAATGGAGCGTTCCGCGCCCTTCGGCGTGTAGTTTACGGAGAAGTTGTTGTAGTGGTCGTGACCGCAGAAGACGCCCTGCATATCGTTTTCAAGCCCTGCCTCAAACAGTTCGTCCGTACGCATTCCGCAGAAGACGCCGTATGTGCGCTGACCGTTTTTGGTTTTATTCTTTTCGCCCATCGTGCCGTAGATAAACTCAGTCGTGCCACGTTCGGACTCAAATATCTCGCCGGCTTTCGGTGTTTTATCATCGCCGATTTTGTCGATTACGTTCGCCCAGGCGTCGCGGTATTCGCGCAGCGGAATGTGGAAGAACACAAGGTTGTTGACGGCTTTATTTCCGTTTGCTTTTCTCAACTTCGCCATTTCGCCGGTATACCAATCGACCTGGCACTGGTGGATATTGTCGTATTTCCACGCCGCGCCGAAGTAGTCGCCGTCGATGTAGCTGTGGCTGTCGAACGTTACGAGCGCCTGATTGATGCTGCCGTCCGAATTTTTGACCACGAACATATTATTGCCGAAGCCCATTGCGTCGTCGCCGATATAGTCCTTTTCGTCGCAAACGCCCGCGTCGAACAAGCAATACTTGAAATTTCTTTCCTTATAATATTTGCAGATATCCACGCGCGAATAACGGCTGTAATACTCGGTGTCGTGGTTGCCGAACGCGAACGTCCAGTACACGCCGAGGGCTTCCATCATTTCCGCGAAAATCATCGTGGCGTTTTTGTTGTTGAACGTGCCCGACTGGAAAGGTACGGGGTACGCGATATCGCCCGTGACCACGACAAAGTCGGGTTGCTCTTTTCTTATCATCGTCGCGACGGCGTTCATTGCCCACGCGTCCTTTTTGTGCGAAAACGCGCCGCCGCCGATATGGACGTCGGTGAACTGCAACACCTTGAAATCGCGGCCGTCTTCCTTCGTAAATACGTAGTATCCGAGGCTTTCGTCAAACGTCGGGACAAGTTGCGAATGCTCGGTATATTCGACTTTGTCAAAACTCTGCCCTTGCTTGATTAGCGACTTCGTGCCGACAGCCGAACTTATCGCGCAACCGCCAAAGAATATCGCAAGGACAAGCACGACGCTTGCCGTGATAATCAGCGCTTTTATCGTACGCTTTTTCTTTTCTTCGGGCGAAAGGATCTTTTTCTCTTTCTTTCTCTTTTCACGCGTGCCGAATTCGGTTGTTTCCACGCTGAAAGAAACGTCGTTCGTTTCGTCGAATTTCTTCTTTCTCATATCTTCACCTCAGTTGTTTTGTTCTTCGGCGTTTTCGCCGTTTGTTTCAATGATAAATTTAATTTCCGCGCCTGTTTTTTCGCGAACTTTTCGGGAAATGTCGGAAAATACGTTTTCGTCGCCGTTTTTCACGATGACAACGCCGATTTTTGCGCCGTAACCGTAATCGTGAAGTTCGGTTTTCACAACGGTCACGCCGACCTTTTCGCACTCTTTGTATACCGCTTCTTTCTCGTCGTTTGCGCCGTCGCCCGACACAACCGCCTTTACGTTGTCCCTGACCGCCTTTATCGCAAATACGATAACCGCAATGCTTATGACGATGCCGACAATCGCGTCCTCAGCGTAGTCGATGCGAGCAGACACCGCAAACGACACCACCGAAGTCACCGTTATGCCGACGTCCATAAAACTGTCAATCGCCAAGGCTTTGAGCGCAGGCGACTTCATCTTCTTGTCGGCAAAATAGTAGGTAAGCCCCAATCCGAGTTTTACCGGCACGGTCACCGATATCAATATGCAACTTTTTACACCGAACCATACCGGCTCGGGCATCGCCATGCGGTTAAGCGACCTTATCAGAAACAGCCCGCCGACCACGACCGAAGTCGCCGCGACGATAAACCCCGCAAGATACTCCGTCCTGCCGTAGCCGTACGGCGCCTTTTCGCTGCGCGGGATAAGAAGCGTGCAAAACGCTACCCCTGCCACTATCGCCGTCAAAATGTCAAAAAAGTTGTTGATCGCGTCAAGCATTATGCAAAGACTGTTGCTTGAAAGACCGACGTACATTTTGATGAGCGCAAGCGCGACGTTTACCACCACGCCGATTGCAACGATTATCAACGATTTCTTAACGCGCTGTTTCATTTTTTACGATATTTGCTCCGCCGCAACTTTGTGTTTTGCGGTGACTTTGTTCGTGATTTCGCTTACGATAAGCAGCGCCGCCGCAAACGCAAGCAGTAAGTACGGCATGAACAAAAAACCGACCTTTTGCGCGACGAATCCGAACGTGAGCTGCACCGCCCAGCCGATTGCGTAAGAGCCGCCCATCTGTATTCCCGTAATGTCCGCGGAATACTTCGTGCCGAACCTGAACGGTACTGCGTGTATCGTCGACGGGAACACCGGACCAAAGCCCGTGCCGATGAGCAGAAGCCCCGCAAGCGAGTATTTCCCGATGGGCAACGCAAACACGATCATTCCGATTGTCATGACGACAATTCCCAACCGAATAAGGACTTTATCGTCAAATTTATAAGAGATAAACCCGCTGATTACCCTTCCTGCCATAATTCCGCCGAAATACAGCGACACCCAGCGAGCGGCGTCTGCGGGCGATACGCCCTTTGTGTTGACGGCGTAACTTGCGCCCCACGTGTCGATCAGAAATTCCATCGAAGTGTACATGCCAAGCGACAAAACCGCCCACGCCACGCCCTTGATTTTCAATATTTCAAAAATTGCAGGCTTCTTCTTTTTTGGCTTTTCGCCGTCTTCTTCCGCCTGTTCTTTCGTCGTATTTTCGTTTTCTTCTTCGCTTTCGTCGGGCGCCGCCCCGTCAAGCGTTTCAACCGTCACGGAGTGTTCGTACTTCTTAAAAAGCGGCAACGAAAAAAGCGAAGCCGCGAATATCGCGAACTGTATGCACGACACGCATCTGTATCCGCCGCGCCAGTTGTTGTTCCTATCCAGAAACGCGCCCATGATTATCGGGCTTAACGTAACTCCCACGCCCCAGAACGCGTGCAACCAGTTCATATGCCGCGCCTTATAATGCGTCGAAACATAGTTGTTGAGTCCCGTGTCGATTGCGCCCGCGCCAAACCCCATAAGTATGGAACCGCAAATCGCCATCGCGATATGCACCGAAAAACCGATGACAAGCATGCCGACGGCGGTAAGCAAAATCGACACCACCGTTACTTTGCCCGTACCGAATTTTCTGATGAGCGGCCCCGCAATAAAACTTACGCCGCCCGAGCCAACCGCGGTGATTATCATATATATGCTTGCGAAACTTTCGTTCACGTTGAAGTCAACGTGCATGACCGGCCACGCCGCGCCGAAAAGCGAATCGGGAAGCCCCAGCGATATGAAAATAAGATAAATTAACGCAAGCAATAAAAACATACGGTCGATTTAGAATCCTCTTACATCTGTCTATTATAATATGCAATTACAAAAAAGTCAACTTTATTGCCCGCACGCGCCAAAAGAAAAAGAGCGCCCTCTTTGGACGCCCCTTCTCAATAATGGGAGAAAATTATGTTATGAAACTTTATGGCTTAATCATAACCGCGCAAGTTAAAGATTACTTTAATCCGAAGTTAAGATTTAGTTAAAAAATTAACTTCTCATAAAAAGTCAGAATTTTGATGCTATTAAGCCCCGCAAGTACACAGTATCTTGTGGGGACCCCTGTTTGTACTTTGGAATGACAGAGTGCGTTGCTCGGAATTAAAATCGCTCTAACAAAAAAGCACCCGTTTGGGTGCTTAAATATAGTTCTCTTAAAAAGTCAGAATTTTGATGAGATTTTGATGTTTCTTGGCAAGTTCTTACGAGGGCGCGTACTTTGGCGTACGTAACCGAGTAAGGTTTTGCCAAAAACTCAAAAGGTCGCAAAATTATGACTTTTTACCAGTAAGGGCGCGCATAGAATTGAGAGTAGCCAACACCGCCACACCCACGTCCGCAAACACCCCAAGCCACATACTCGCCAAGCCCAGCGCGCCGAGAATAAGCACGACGGCTTTGACAAGCAATATGAACACGATGTTTTCGTATGCGAGTTTAAGGGTTTTTTTGCTGATTTTCCGCGCCGAAACAAGCCCTGTAAGGTTGTCGTGCATAAGCACCATATCCGACGCTTCGACCGCGCTGTCGCTGCCTACGCCGCCCATCGAAACGCCGACGTCTGCGCGCATAAGAACGGGGGCGTCGTTGACGCCGTCGCCGACGTACACGACCTTGTCTTTTTTGCCCTTATTTTCCATGATTGCTTCCATTTCGACGACTTTGTCCGCGGGAAGAAGACCGAATTTGAAATCGTCGATGCCGACTTCTTCGGCAACCGCGCGTGCGTATTTTTCGTTATCGCCCGTAAGCATGACGGTTTTTGCGCCCTGCGCTTTCAGTTCTTTTATGACTTCTTTCGCGTCGTCGCGGACGGTATCCGCAATCAGAATCGCGCCGAGATATTGACCGTCTTTTGCGACGTACACCACGCTTCCGACTTCTTCGACGGGGATAATCGCAACGCCGTTTTCGACAAGCAATCTGCCGCTGCCGCAAAGTATGCGCCCTTCGGGTCCCGTCGCTTCCATACCGCGTCCCGAGCGTTCCGTGATTTGGTAATCGGAACTGTCGACGGACTTTCCGTACGCTTTGTAAATGCTTTTTGCGATGGGGTGCAGGCTGCCGCTTTCGGCGATGCACGCAACGCGCAGGATTTCGTCGCGGTTTTCCGCGGGGATAACCTTTTTGACGTCGAAAGTACCTTTCGTCAACGTGCCGGTTTTGTCAAACACGAATATATTTGCCTTGTCGATAAGTTCCAGATAACTCGTTCCCTTGAAAAGTATGCCTTTTTTGGACGCGCAGCCGATACCGCCGAAAAACGACATCGGAACACTGATGACAAGCGCGCACGGACAACTGATGACAAGGAACGTAAGCGCGCGATTGAGCCACGAGATCCAGACCGCACCGCTTCTCATATCGATGACGAGCGGGGGCAGAATCGCAAGTACAACCGCCGTGATAACGACCGCGGGGGTGTAATATCTTGCAAATCTTGTGATAAAGTTTTCGGCTTTCGCTTTCTTTGCGGAAGCGTTTTCCACCATGTCGAGAATTTTTGCGACGGTGCTGTCGTAAAACTCTTTCTCGGCGCGAATATACAAAACGCTGGAAAGGTTGATGGCGCCGCTTAAAACGATGCTGTTTTCAGACACGGTTTGCGGCACGCTTTCACCGGTGAGCGCGGACGTATCGAGACTTCCTTCGCCCTTTATCACCACACCGTCGACGGGGATTTTTTCGCCGGCTTTCACGACGATGACGTCGCCGATTTTAACTTCTTCGGGCGCGACTTCGGTTTCCTGTCCGTCCTTAAATATTACAGCCTTATCGGGGCGGATATCCATAAGAGACGCAATGGATTTCCTGCTCTTTCCGACGGCGTAATCCTGAAACAGTTCGCCAAGTTGATAAAAAAGCATGACCGCCGCGGCTTCGGGATATTCGCCGATTGCAAACGCGCCGACCGTCGCCACGCACATTAAAAAGTTTTCGTCGAAAACCTGCCCGTGCACGATGTTTCTCGCGGCGCGGTACAGTACGTCGTAGCCTATCGCGAAGTACACGACAAGATACGTCGCAAGTCCCACGTACCACGGCATACCGACGGTCTTGCCGACGGCGTAAAGCACGATAAACGCAGCAAGGCACACGCAAAAACGTATGAGCCTTATTTGGTTTTTTGATAACTTTTTCATATCTTTATCTTTCATTTTTGTATTATAAACCCAAGATTACGCAATCAGGTTCGACTTTCTTTGCACAATGCACGATTTCTTTTGCGATTCTTTCGTAATCTTCTTCGTCACATTCGAATTGCAGACGCTGTCCGAAGAAATTCAGGCTTGCGCTTTTAACGCCGTTGATTTTTTGCACGTCGCGCTCGATTTTTGCGGCGCAGTTTGCACAGTCGATGTCTTTAATGGTTACCGTCTTTTTCATATTTATTACCTCTTTGATTTTTTACTCTTTTACGTGGTCGATTGCAAGTTCCAGAATCTTTACGACGTGGTTGTCCGCAAGCGAATAAAACACTTCTTTGCCGCTTCTTCTCGCCTTCACGAGTTTGTTGTGGCGAAGAATCCTGAGTTGATGCGATACCGCGCTGACCGTCATATTAAGTACCGCCGCGACGTCGCATACGCACAGTTCGTTTTTTGAAAGCGTCGCAAGGATATTGACGCGGGTGCTGTCGCCGAAAATCTTGAAAAGTTCCGCAACGTCAAACAATAAATCGGCGTCGGAAAGGCTTGCTTTGACTTTCTGCACCGTTTCGTCGTGCGCGTGTACTTCTTCGCAAAATTCGTTTTTTTCGATTTTTGTTTCTTTCATTTTTCTTTTTCCATTTGTCAAACATTTGAATAACTGTTCAACTGTTTGTAATTATAAAACCCCTTTATACGTTTGTCAAGGGGTTTTCAAAATGTTTTTACGATTTTTTAGTTTTTTCGCCGTCTATATATTTGTTATATTATATGTTTTATAAAACAAACGATATTTCTTTTTGCGTTTTCACGCGGTTTTCTTTTTACCGATATGTCTAAGTTTTTCTATAAACCTCTCTTCCGCGGTCATATCGAGCATTCCGTCCCATTTTTTGACGGCAAGGTATATGAAGTATATCGCGGCGGTCACAACCCAACTTATCGGGTAAATCATAAACAATACCGTGAGATTGTGCGTCATAAGCACCGCCGTGTAAAGCCAGATTATCCTTGTCAAGAGTATGCCGACAAACGTTATTATAAACGCCGTCAGCGACTTTGAAAGCCCTTTCAGCGTGCCCGAGAAAACTTCGCACATGCCGAAAATCACGTAAAACGGGCAGATGTGCAGAATGATGTCCGAGCCTACGTTCACGACGTCCGCTTCCTTATTGAATATGCGAACAACGTCGCCCCTTAAAATCAGCACGGGGACAATGATTACGACCGCCGTAACGACGCTCATAATAAGCGCGGTGTAAAAGCCTTTCTTCACGCGGTCCATGCGCTTTGCGCCGGCGTTTTGTCCGACGAAACTGTTCATCGCCATGCCGTAAGAACAAATGGGGGCATAGGTGAAATCGTCAACTTTCATTGCGGCAACCCAGCCCGCCATAACGACCGAGCCGAAGGTGTTCAGACTTGACTGGATAAGCAGGTTCCCGACGCTGTACATGCTTGACTGCAACCCTGCGGGAAGCCCGACTTTGAATATGTTTTTGAGAATCGGCTTGTCAATCTTAAAATGCCGAAACGACAGTTTATAGTTTTGTTTTGTCAGAAGAAGCCTTAATGTGACCAGAATCGCCGATACGTATTGCGAAATAAGAGTCGCCCACGCCGCGCCCGCAACGCCCATCCTGAGATTCTTTACGAACACTACGTCCAGCGCGATATTCAAGCAGCACGCGAACAGCAAATACAAAAACGGCCGCTTGCTGTCGCCGACCGCGAGTATCACGCCCGACCCCATATTGTATATAAGCGCGCCGAGAACGCCCAAGAAATAAATCTGCAAATATTCGCGGCTCAACGCCATTACGTTTTCGGGGGTGTGAACGAGTTTTAATATCGGCTCCGCAAGGAAGTATCCGCCGATTGTCAGCACTATACCCGAAACAATCGCCAGAAACGCACAGGTCTGCACGGATTTTTTGAGTTTTTCATCGTCCTTTGCGCCGTAGTATTGCGCGACGACAACGCCCGCTCCCACGGATATTCCCAAAAACAGCGACACGAAAACGTTGATTATACTGTTGTTGCTGCCGACCGCGGCAAGCGCCTCGTGCCCGACAAACCGCCCTACAACGATGGAGTCGACCGCGTTATACAACCGCTGTATGACGTTGGACAAAAGTATCGGCAGCGCAAACGCCAGAATTTGTTTCCAGATGACGCCTTCCGTCATATCGCGCTGACCTTTCTTTTTCGGCAAATCCTCCGCGTTGTCGGTCGCGGCGGTCTGCGCGGCGGTTTCCGACGTTTCTGCGTTTTCGACGCTTACTATTTCGTTTTCTTCGCTTGTCGTTTGCCCTTCTTCGGTTTTTTCCCGTTCGCTTTCGGGCGGCACGACAAGTTGTTCGTTTTCGTTTTCCATAGCGACAAAAATATAATCTTAAACCATTATATTGTCAACCGTTTCGGGCGACGATTTTCAACATTTTATTAAAAATAAAAACGCACTTTCGCGCGCCTTATTTTTTGCGTTTCTTTTTTATCAGCGTCGCCCCGATAAATGCGACGAGTCCCCCTGCCGCAACGCTTCCTACGACAATCCCCGCGATATCCGATTTTGAAAGGATTTTTTCTTTTTGCGGTTCGGGGACGGCGGTCTTTTGTGAAACAACCTGCTGCTTTACGTTGCACCTGACGCACGTTCGCTCTTTCAGCCCTTCTTCGTCGTTAGTGGCTTCTTTTACGACTGTCCATTCGCCGAAATAATGCATCGGCGTGCGCTTTTCGCCGCAAAGATTGCATTCGTCGTCGCAATCGTCGTCGTATTCGTGCGGGCAATTTCCCGTTTCGGCGTACGAAACGGCGCGCGGCGGTTTCATTGAAAATATCGTCGCCGATATCAGCGCACACACGATTGCCAAGAACAATATTTTGATTGTTGTTTCTTTCGTTTTCACGGCGGATTTATCTCTTTTTCTTTCCTCTGACCTTTTTGTCGAGTTTTTCCGACCACTTTCTGACCTTGTCCGCGTCGTAGTTTTTGGGGATACGTTTTGCGACCGCCATCGCGTTAAGCCCGCGCGCCGCATATTTCACGGCGCGGCAGACAAGCGAAAAGTTTTTGAAAAGGATTCCGATTTTTTTAAGGATTGTCAAAAAAGACAAGCCTTTTGCGTTTTCATCGGTGCTGAGAAGCGCCATATCGTCGTCGGTGACAAGCCCGCTTGAAAACGCTAGGTTAACGTCTTTATCGGGCAGGTTGAGCGCCCAGCGTTTCAGGACGTCCACGAAAACATACAAAAAACCGAATTGCTTATAAAATTTGAGTTGATACGGATACAGACTCTTTGCCGAAAAGTCGCAGTCCGTCCCGATTGTTTCGGCAAGCATTCTGCCCGCTTTCATCGCGCTTTCGATACCGCTGCCCATCATGGGCATCGTCATATACGCGCTGTCGCCGACGATTGCGTACCCGTCTGCGACAAGTACGCCCGCGGGATAGCGCAACGAAATATCAACGCGCCGCTCCACGATCGGCTCCCCGGTGTTGAAATCGTGATTTTTAAGAAGGCTTGTTTTCGCCCTTTCGAGTTCTTCGTCGGAAAGGCTACCGATGCGCCCGACAAGCACGTCCGCAACGTTGTCCTGCGACAGATTGCACCAGCTGATGCCGACACCGCCAAGGTGTTTTATGTAAAGCGTGCACGGCGGATTCGGCAGATTTTTGTTGAGATCGGCGCGATAATATCCCCGAAACGCACAAAATTTGTCGTCGGATTCCGGCTCCGGAATACCGAACTTTTTCGGGACTTCCCGGCGGAATTTCGAGTTGTAACCCGACGCGTCGATGACCATATCCGCGCGGACGTCTTTGCCGTTTACCCTGACTCCCGCGACTTTATCGCCGTCCGTGATAAGGTTTTCGACAGGGCTGTTAAAATGCACTTCGACGCCTTCGCATTCTTTCAGAAGGTATTCAAGAAGATATCGTCTGTCGATTGCGATTTCTTCAAGCGGCGGCGTCATCGGCACTCTGAGCGTCGACTTTTCGTCGGGCGACACGAATTTCCATTTGTTTTTCTGGACGCAGTCGGAAACGGGAATCGGCGTTAAGCCCGCTTCTTCGAAAACGGCGCGCCTTATATCGTCGCGCCAGGGATGCGCCGCGTTTTCGCGGCTTTCCGCCTCATACACAACCACGTCGTGCCCGAACTTTTTAAGATGCTTTGCCGCGACAAGTCCGCCTTGTCCCGCGCCGATTACGATAATTTTTCCCATTTTTTCCTTTTTCCCTTTTCTTTTTTTATTTGAAATCTTTCAGCATTTGCAGATAATCAAGCGTTTTGAACCCGAGATGTCGATAAAGTTTCGCCGCGCGCTCGTTTTCCGCCGTGTATTCAAGCCTTATTCTCTTGTACCCTTCCGAAACGTACTTGCCTTCAAGGTACATTAAAGCAAGCGTGCCGAGTCCTTTTCCGCGCGCCTTTTCCGAAAGATACAATTCTTCAAACCACGCAACCATGCCGCCCGCTTCCTGCGAAAACGTTTTCGCAACGAGAGCGTATCCGACGTTTTCGCCGTCGCTTTCAATCATATAGCCGTCCGAAAACGGGTTGCCTTCGACAAGCGTTTCAAAGGTCAGCGTCAGGTATTCTTCGGGAACGTCGTGCGTGACGGCGTCCGACGTATAAAACTCTTTTGCGAACTTTATATAATCCGCCCTGTCCGCCGACTCGATTCTTCTTATCATTTTTTCAACATACCGCCTTATGTTATTTATAAATATCAATAATAATATAACCTTTGCGCCGTCCGTTGTCAAGACGTGAATTTTGTGTTATTCTTGAATCAGGTCAAACGCGCGACAATCACGCCGTCGCGCCAAAAGGAGAAACTATGGGTATCGACGAATTCGATTATAAGGAGCCTACCTGCGCGACATGCGGCGGCAAAGAGTTTTATTATCCCGAAACCGAAACTCACGGGACGATTCCCGTCGAACGCATTATCGAAAAGGAAGACGAATTTTTGTCACGAAACGATCTTGCGTCCGCCGAAAAACTTTTGAGATACTGGCTTGACGAGGCAAAAGCCTTGAACGATAAACGGGGCGAACTCGTCGTGACGAGCGAACTCACCGGGGTTTTCAGAAAAACGGGAAACAAGGAAGACAGCGAGAAATATTGCGCCGAGATTTTGCGGCTGATTGACGAGACGGATATGGCGGAAACGACAAGCGGCGCAACGTTTTTACTGAACGTCGCAACCAACAAAAAAGCCTTTGGCGACGCGAAAGGCGCGCTTAAAATTTACGACGAAGTATACAAGGTTTTTTCAAAAAACCTTGACGCGGATAATGCGCTATTCGGCGGTTTATACAACAATTCCGCACTGTCATATGCCGATTTGGGCGATTGCGACACCGCAATATCGTATTTTGAAAAGGCACTTGAAATTGCGAAAAAGAGCGGGAACAAGTTGGACGAAGCGGTGACGTACACAAACCTTTCGACAACTTTTCTGAGAAAAGATCCCTTTGACGACGAAAACGTCGACAAGGCTCTTGACAACGCCCTGTCGTGCTTGAACGACGAAAGCGTAACGCGCGACGGATATTACGCCTTTGTGTGCGAAAAATGCGCGTCCGCCTTTTCCGACGCCGGTAGATTTATCGACGCACAAGACCTTTCGGCGCGAGCAAGGAGTATTTATGAAAGGCGTTGAGTTGTCGGAAAAATATTTTGAAAAATTCGGAATGCCGATGCTTGAAAAAGACTTTGCTTTTCTTTTGCCGACGTTGTCCGCAGGGCTTGTCGGTCAAGGCAGCGAGTGTCTGTTTTTCGACGACGACGTTTCAAAAGATCACGACTTCGAGCCGGGATTCTGCATTTTTTTAAGCGACGCGGATTACGAAAAATACGGGTTCGACTTAACCCGCGCGTACAACAAACTTCCCGACGAATTTTTGGGGTTTTCCCGTCTGAAATTTTCGCCCGCGGGCGGCAGTCGCCACGGCGTTTTTTCGTGCAAAGACTTTTACGAAAGTATTATCGGCAGAAGTTCCGCGCCAAAAATAACTTTCGACTGGCTGAAAATCCCGCCATACGCCCTACGCACCGCCGTATCGGGCAAGATGTTTATAAATAACTGCGCCGAGTTTTCAAGGATTCGCGAAGTTTTGCAAAAAGACTTCCCCGAGGACGTCCGTCTGAAAAAAATCGCGGCGCACGCGCTTTCTATGAGCCAATCCGGACAATACAACTACCCCCGCCTTATCGCAAGGAGAGAGACGGGCGCGGCACAACTTGCGATTTTCGAATTTGTAAAAAGCGCGATTTCGTGCGTGTATTTGCTGAACAACGTTTACGAGCCTTTTTACAAATGGGCATACCGCGGCATGCGGGAACTCACCATTCTGTCCGATGTCGAAACGGCGTTGTCATTCCTTACCGAATGCGGAAATTCGACAAGCGAGGCAAAACTCAAAAACGAAATTATTGCTGACGTTTCGGGCAAAATCATTGCCGAGTTCCGCGCACAAAAAATATCCGACGAAGACGGACAAAATCTTGACAAACACGCGTTAAGTATTAACGATAAAATCAAAGACGTGAGCCTCAGAAATTCGTCGATTTTCATCGGGCTGTAACGCCGAAAATTTTTTTGTTTAAAACAAAAAACCGCCGTTTTGGCGGTTTTTGCGTTTTATCGTCAAATATTTGACGGCAAAGTTATTTTTCGTTTGATAAATACGTTGTGAACATACTCACGAGAAGTTTCACCTTATCGTGCAACGATACGTCGTCAAAGCCGACGTTGCCGCGCATCGTGAGCCTTTGAGACAAGCTGATAAGCGACTGCGTCGCCGCAAAATAAAAGTCCTGAAAACTGCCGATATCCCTGACCGTATTATCGGAAAGTCCCGTCTTATACGCGCTCTCAAACATTTTGTAAATTTCAAGCAGGATTGCGTCGTATTCCTTTCTCTCTTCCCGCGTCGCGTCTTCCGTCATCAGAAACGAATCGAGCGACAGCAAAAACTTTGAAAACGACTTTTCGTTCACGACAAGCCACGAAAAATATTTTGTAAGCACGACGATCTGGTCATATCCGCTTTCCGACAGATTTTTTTCATAAACGACGCGCAATTTATCGCGTTTGTCCTGCCATATGGACACGGCGCATTCCATAATCAACGCCTTCCTGTTTCCGAAGTAGCGATACACCGACGCCACGCCGAAATCGGCTTCTTTTGCAATGTCCGCCATCGAAACGCCCGTGATCCCGCGTTCCAAAAAAACTTCTTTTGCCTTTTCAAGCACGTAATTTTTGTTTCTTTCTTTCGCTCCCATATTTCCTCATTTTCATAAAATCTTGTTGATAATTTCTCTATCAAAATGAACTGTTTTTCTTAATTTTATTTTTTAAACCCTAAAATTACCTAAATTCCGCCGTATAAAGGGGGTTTTTTGAATTTTTTTCGATTTTCGGATTACGATTTTTCTGCTGAGGTTGCGAAAAAAGAAAAGATATTATAAAATACGATTGAGGTACCTATGAATATAAACGATCAAATTTTTTATAAGGCAGAACTCCTGACCAAAGGTATGCGCGCAAGCGACAACGCAAAAGCCATATTATATAAGGAATTTCCCGACTTCTTCACAAAAGGAATAATGCACAGCCTGAACGTAAGGTTTTCGGAAACGAATTGCAACGTCAGTATCGCCGACGACTTCGCGCACGAATCGCCCTATCTTCTGGACGAAAAGGACGGCAATTTTTTTATAACGGACGGAAAAAACAGTTTCCCCGTTTCGTTTTTCGGCGCGCTCCCACACACCGGCACGGTCGTGGACGACTTTGCAAGGCTTCACTCCAAGGGTTGCGTTACGATCTGGCCGAACAGTAATTGCTGTTATGACAGGGAAAACGAAAAATGCAGGTTCTGCAGTATCGTGAAAGAGCGCGAAACGCCGCTTGACGCCGACGTCCTTGCTGATTCCATAAAAAAACTTTTTGAACTGTCAAAAGACAATATGCTCAACTTTTCGGGCGGGACTTATAAAAACCCGGACGTCATGGTGGATTACTGGATTGACCTTGTCAAAAAAATCCGTGCGTTTTCGGACGCGAAAATCGCAATCGAGTTTGCCCCGCCGTCCGACCTTGAAAAAATCGCAGCGCTGAAAAATGCGGGCGCGGACGTCGCGATAATGAATCTGGAAGTCGCAAACGACGAATTAAGGAAAAAGATTTGCCCGGGAAAATCGAAAATTTCGTACGAGCATTATTATAAGGCGTTTGAAAAAGCGGTGAGCGTTTTCGGATGGGGACAGGTATCTTCCGTGCTGATTGCGGGAATCCAGCCGAAAGAAGACATTATGGCGGAATGTGAAAAGATGGCAAAAATCGGCGTATTCCCGACGGTTATGCCCATTCGTCCGCTTGACAACGCGCCCGTCGACATTTCGATAAGGTGCAAAACGCAGGATCTTATCGAAATCGCGACGCATTTGTCAGGCCTTCTCGTGAAATACAATCTGGACTTCAAAAAACAGGAAGGTTGCACGAAATGCGGCGGCTGCTCCATCGAAAACGATTGTTATCGCAAACAACTTCAATCGAATAATTAAAACACACTTGCGTTTTTACTGTCGGTATAACTGTCATATTGACAATTGTGCCGACTTTTTTGCGTTTTTGAGCTGGTTTTGCACGCCATTGTGTGTCATTCTGACACAAATTTGATATTATTATACTTTTTTATCTCTTTGTAAAAAAGTTGTTTACATTAAAAATACACTATGGTATAATTTTTGTATAAAAATTTTTTAGGGTGACACTTATGTCAAAATATATTATGGCCTACGACGTAGGCACGACAGGCATCAAAACTTGTATTTTCGAAATCGATAAAGACTTCAAAATTCTGGCGTCAGCAACCGAAAGCTACAAACTTTACGTTTACGACGACGGCGGCGCGGAACAGGATCCCGACGAATGGTGGGCGGCAATGTGCTCCACAACGCGCGTCGTACTTGAAAAATCCGGCATTTCCCCCGACAAAATCGCAGGCGTTTCTTTCTGCTCGCAGGCACAGGGGCTTGTCCTTGTCGACAAAGACGGTGTCGCAATCCGCAGAGCCTTTTCTTATATGGATCAGCGCGCGAGAAAGGAAATCAAGGAAGGCATTTCCTATGGGCTTCAAATCGCAGGCGCAAATATTTTCAAACTTATCCCCGCGCTTATGATAACGGGCGCGGCACCCGTCAGTGTCAAAGACCCCGTCTGGAAATATAACTGGGTGAAAAATAACGAGCCCGAAAACTTTAAGCGCGTTTACAAATGGCTTGACGTAAAAGAGTATCTCATCTGCCGTCTGACCGGCGAATTCGTCATGACGTATGACAGCGCGTTCGGCACGCTTTTACTTGACCTTAAAAACAAGTGCATCAGCAAAAAAATGTGCAAAATGTGCGGCGTGAATTACGACCACCTGCCAAAACTTATCGCGTCGTCCGACTGCGCGGGCGAAATCACCGAAAAAGCCGCGAAAGAACTTGGGCTTGTCAAAGGCATCAAAGTCTTCGGCGGCGGTATGGACGCTTCTCTTATCGGCGTCGGCGCGGGCAGCACGGAACTTGGCGAAACTCACATTTACAGCGGCACTTCGGGCTGGGTTTCGACCGTTACCGACAAATCCGCCGTGGACGTAACCACAATGATTGCGGCAACCGTCGCGGCGCAACCCGGCAAATTCAACTACTTTGCGGAACTTGAAACCTCGGGCAAGTGTCTTGAATGGGTGAAAGACCATATCGCCCTGGACGAGGTCGGCATTTACATTCAGAAAAAACACATCGCGGAAGATTTTGAATCCAAATATCTCAACCTGTATCAATATATGACAACCGTCGTCGACGATATCCCCGCAGGCTCGGGCGGCGTAATTTTCACGCCCTGGCTGCACGGCAACCGTTGCCCGTTTGAGGATCCGAACGCACGCGGTATGTTCTTCAACATTTCGCTTGACACCGGAAAAACCGAACTTATCCGCGCGGTGCTGGAAGGCGTATGCTATCACAAACGCTGGATGCTGGAAGCAAGCGAAAGGAAAGTCAAAACGTCAGACGTCATTCGTTTTGTCGGTGGCGGCGCGCTGAACGACTTTACCTGCCAGCTCCTTGCCGATATCACGGGACACACTATCGAAACGGTTGACAGTCCGCAAAACGTGGGCGCGGTCGGCGCGGCGGTATGCGTTGCAATCGGGCTTAACCTTATTCCTTCGTTTGACAAAGTTAAGGACTTTATCCCCGCAAAAAAGACGTTTAAGCCCAATTTGAAGCTGAAAGCCGAGGTTTACGATAAGGGCTTTGAAGTGTTCAAAAACCTTTATAAGGCGAACAAACAGAACTTCGCGCTGCTTAACGGCAACCACAAATAAGAGTTATGTCGCACAAGACGGACGCAACCTGCGTCCGTTTTTATTTGCTTTTCCACATTGTGTCCCGCGGGATCCCCTGTTTATGCTTCGCAATGACAAAAATAATTCCGCAACGTGCCAACGGCACACATCGCGCCGAAGGCGCATCGCTTTTGCCAGCGACAAAAACATCGTATCATCGCTTATTATTTTGTTTTTATTGTTTATTAATATTTTTATTATTATATAAGCAAAAAAATTTTTGAAAATGTTTGTTTTTTGCTTTACAAAACCTTTTTTATATGGTATTATCCATTCATAACACTTTATTACGCTAAATTACTAACGCGTTAAACCGAGGTAAAAATATGAAAAAGAAAATCACCGTTATCGTTTCGATTATTTCAACAGTTTTCGTGATGGCGTTTGCGCTTGCAGCCTGCAACAAGGAAACAAAACCCGGCTACACCGCGCTCTCGGCGCAGGCAGACGTTTTCAAGGAACTCAACGCCAAAACCGCCGACGTTGGCATAATGGACTACACGATGGCGAACTATCTTTTAAACCGCGACTCCGCAATGGCGAAAAATCTGACGATCGCCGACGTGGAATTTGAAAAGGAATACTACGGCATCGCTTTCAGAAAGGCAGCCGACGGCAAATACAATGCGCTCACCGACCTTGTCAATCAAGTTCTTGTTGAACTTAAAGACTCCAAGAAGTATGCGGAAATCGCTGGAGAATACGGCATTTCCGCGGCAACGCTCGATTTAACCTACACCGCACCCTCTGGCGAAGCGGACAATACGGAACTTGACTATATCAAAAACAAAGGCAAAATCGTCATCGGATTCACCTTGAACGCGCCCATGGCTCTCGGCTCGGGCGACAAAACGACGGGCGGTTTCGACACCGACCTTGCAAAAGCGGTCTTTGCAAAAATCAGCGAGAAAGTCAAAAAAACAATCACGGTCGAATTCAAACTTATCGATTGGAGCAACAAGGAAACCGATATGCAATCGACAAACATCGACTGCGTATGGAACGGTCTGACCGTAACGCCGGCGCGTGCCGCACAATGGTCTCTGACGATGAACTACCTTGAAAACAAACAATGCGCCGTCATCAGAAAAGCCGACAAGGATAAATACAACTCCTACGACGCTTTGAAAAAAGCGCGCATCGTGGCGGAAGACGGCTCGGCAGGCGAAGACGCCGCAAAGGAAATTCTCGGCATAAAATAATTAAACAAAAAAATACTTTTTCGATTTCGCCGTGCAAACGGCGAAATCTACCTTTTTTACGGACTTATAAATATGGTTTTATCGGCAGCAACAATTTCATTTTCGGAAGTGACGAGGCAACTTTTCACGGGGTTCGGGACAACGTGTCTTCTGTTTATTCTGACGCTTGTCCTGTCCGTGCCTTTGGGGCTTATCGTCTGCTTCGGCTCGATGTCGAAGTTCAAACCGCTTCAATATCTTTCAAAACTTATCGTATGGATTATCCGCGGCACGCCGCTTATGCTTCAAATCATCGTGGTATTTTACGTGCCGGGGCTTTTGTTCGATTATCCGATGCAATCGCGATTTACGGCGGTACTCGTGGCGTTTGTGATAAACTACGCCTGCTACTTTTCGGAAATTTATCGCGGCGGGATCCAGTCGATACCGCGCGGACAAACGGAAGCGGCGGCGGTCTTAGGCATGAAGAAATCGCAGGCATTCTTTTACGTAACCCTGCCGCAGGTCGTGAAGCGCATTATGCCCCCGATGTCCAACGAAATAATCACGCTTGTCAAGGACACGTCGCTTGCGCGCGTCATCGGCGTTGTGGAACTCATCAAATTCAGCGAGCAAATCGTCAACAATTACGTCGTGTTGTGGCCGCTTTTCTATGCGGGCGTATTTTATCTCGTATTCAGCGGACTGCTCACTCTTCTTTTCCGCTACATCGAAAAGAAGCTGGACTATTATAAGGTATAAAAAATGGCAATTCTGGAAGTTATAAATCTGAAAAAATCGTTCGGCGCGCAGGAAGTGCTGAAAGGCATAAATTTTGAAATGGACAAAGGCGAAGTCGTGGTAATTATCGGCTCCTCGGGCAGCGGAAAGACGACGCTTCTTCGGTGCTTGAACTTTTTGGAGACCGCCGACGACGGACAAATCATCGTTGACGGCGAAACTCTTTTCGACGGCGCAAGCGACAAAAACGAAAAATACAACGACCTTCGGAAAAAGCGGCTGCGCTTCGGACTTGTGTTCCAGCAGTTCAATTTGTTCCCGCATATGAACGTTTTGAAGAACGTGAAAATATCTGCGGAACTACTGGCAAAAGACAAGATAAAGCAGCAAATTAAGGAGTTAAAACAGCAAAAAGTGCGCGGTAAAGCGTTGAGTTTGCAAAAAAAGCAACTTAAAGAAGCCGAGTTTTCGGCAATCGACGCCCGCGCGAAAGAGACTCTTTCAAAGGTCGGGCTTCTGGACAGATGCGCGGCATATCCTTGCGAACTTTCGGGCGGACAACAACAGCGCGTCGCAATCGCAAGAGCCCTTGCGCTCTCCCCCGATATCTTGTGCTTTGACGAGCCGACGTCCGCGCTCGATCCCGAACTTACGGGCGAAGTCCTGAAAGTCATAAAGGGGCTTAAAGGCGACAGTACAATGATTATCGTAACGCACGAAATGGACTTTGCAAGAAAGGTTGCCGACCGCGTCGTGTTTATGGCGGACGGCGAAGTCGCCGAATTCGGCACGCCCGACGAAATCTTCGACAATCCCAAAACCGAGAAGCTGAAAGCGTTTTTGTTGAACTCCACATCGACGTTTGAATAAATTGTAAGCGCTTTTGCTTTTCATTTTTGAAAATATTTGTATAATAACGTTTATGAACAACGTTGAAAATCACAAGAAAAACAAAGAAATCGCGACGCTTGGGATAACGCTTGCCCTTGTCGTCGTGTTGCAGGCTCTTGCGGAAATCATACAAAAATTCGGGCTGCCGATAAGTTTTGCGCTGGGGCTTATTCCCGTCTTCGTCTGCGGACAGGTTTACGGCGTGAAATTCGGCGCGATCTCGGGCGGCGTATTCGGGCTTGTAAGTTTGTTTATCGCGCTTATTTATTCGGGCAGTATTCCCATGTACGCGGTTGCGATAAACCCGCTCGTATCGGTGCTTCCGCGCATATTGTGCGGCACTGTCTGCGCGCTCGTATACAAAGGGCTGAGCAAGGCGGCGGCGAAATCGACAAAACCGCGCACCGAAAAACAAAAACGCGCCGTGAACTTTGCAATAGGCTGTTTTTCAACGATTTGCGGCGTTATCACCAACACGATATTGTTCCTTTCAATGTTTCTAGCGTTCGCGCACGGCAAAAACTACGACGGACTTGTCATAAATTTTAAGTGGCTTTTGTCAAGCGTGGTTGCAATCAACACCGTTGTCGAACTTTGCCTGTTTGCGGTAATCGTGCCGTCGATAACCGTAGTTTTGAATATTATTGAAAACAAACGTCAAGATGAAAACGGGGAAATTTAACTCTCGGGAGACTTTTCAATTTTCGGAACACTTTTTCAAATTAAAAACCCTCGCGATTTTGCGAGGGTTTTTTAGGTTTTATTCTTTGGGTTCGTTTGCGGCTTGTTCTTCCGCAGTTTGGGTTTGTTCGTTTTCGGGGGTATTTTGTTCCGTTTCGGGCGGCGCGTCCGTTTTCTTTTTGCGGCCTATCAGCTTTTCAAGTTTCGGGAAAAGCGGGGTGTAGTCGAAAACTTTGTCAAGTCCTTTCCCGATTACCGCGATTATCGGGGCGTTTATCAACGTCGTGACAATTGTCCCAAGCCCCAGACTATGATAACTTGTCGATGCGATATTTTTCCAGTCAAAGGTATTCGCGTCCCTGAATATCGTAAGAGCAAGCACCACGGACAGCACCAGAAAAGATAAGTCGAAAACGAGTTTCACCCTGTTTATTTTCAGGGAATATCTGTCGGACAGTTCCGCAACGAAAAGTTCGTGCACCTGAAGCGGCATATACGTCCTGAAAAAGCACGCCACGCCCGCCGCCGTCATCACGTCGCCCGCGATAAGCATAATCCATTTTAAGTACGCTTCTGTGAGCACGACGTTTTTGAAAACCAACATCCACATGTCCATCACGTAGCCGTATATCACCGCCACCGCAAACGCCAGCAGATATCGCCAGTTCACCCGTTGCACGACGGCGCACATTATAAGGAGAATCGCGCCCTGCACAAGATATTCGACCGTGCCCACCGACACTGCCCACAGTGGCCTTATCGCCTCGTACACGATAAACGTCGGCGCGGCAATCATCGAAACTCCGAGGTCGGCTTTCTTGCTCATCGTCACGCCAAGCGCGACAAGGAATATGCCCAGCACCCACATAAGTTCCGCGGTCTTCGGGATTTTTTTAAGCGGTTTTTTCATTCATTCACCTTGAATTTTCTCACGATATATTATCACCGCGGGGGAAAAGTTGCAAGCAATTTTCAAAGAAATATGCGCCCTTTCGGACGCATACTTTGTTTTTTTGAGACGGGGCGCGGTTATTGCCACGTTCCGTTGTTGTAATTATAGGTTTTGTTTGTTACCGCCGCAACCGTCGAGTTGCCCGCGTTTACAAACACCAGCGATTTGGTTGTCATCGTCTTATCAAGCGGTGTGTAGCTCGTAGTTAATTTGCTTACGCCTCCTTTCCCTTCCGGCGAATAAACGTCCGTTATTGTAGCATTTGCGCCGACAACAACTTTCCCTGCCGTTGTCGACAATACTTTTCCGCCGAATGCTCCGTTTATGTTTATCGTGCCGTCAACGGTAAATCTTGCATCACCTAATCCTGACGGATAATGCGTATCGGTGACATCCTTGAAATCTCCGGTATACACAACTATGCTTCCGTTTTGATTAAGAGTTGCACCGTTTTCTATCGTAAGGGTTGAACCGGGCATCAACTTGTACTTATGTTTTTGAGTGAACGTACCGGATTTTATGACAATATCGGTTTTCCCGCAAATCGGGAAAAATACCTTTTCAGAAGTCATACTTCTTGTTACCCCTACTTCTAACGTAACCGAGGTATATCCGTCTTCCAGCGAGCCATACGTTTCGATACCTACTCTGCCGCCTTTGAACGTTTTTACAACTTTTGCGTCAGAACTCTTCATTCTGACAAGTCCCGATGACTCGTTACTGTCAGAAGACACGAACGTGAGCCACGCTTCGTTTATTTGTGCAGCAATAAGTCCTCCGAGCGAATCACCCGTTGCTATTTTTGCATAGCCTTGATGTTTTGAACCTTTGTGCAAAGTAATTGATAATTGTACACTGCGTAATTCATAATGACTGAACGGAAATTGCACAGGATTTTTAACGTTTGTTGAAGAAGTCAATAATTTTCCGTCGCCGATGTATCTGCCTGCCGATTCGGAACCGCCCAGCCAACCTGTAATACACAGATTTTCAATCACGGTCGTGTTGTTTGCGGTAATTTCGCCGTTGCCTTTGATATATCCGTACACTTCAAGCGTTGCGTTGTTGAGCGTTATGGTGCCGCCTAAACTTATTTCGCAATAGTTGCCCGAGACCGCGTTTTGCACTCCGCCTGCATCGATTTTGCCGGTTTGTGCGCCGACGATAAGTTTTCCGTTGACGATAACTTCAATGCCTTCGGGGATAACGAGCGTCTTATAAAGTTTCGCAGTTCCCGTAAGCGCGGCGGTTGCCTTGTAGTTGGCACTTCTCTTGTCGCCCGCGCCGATATGACCGACGGTGTCGTTCTCGTTAAACGGCAGAAGCAGCGTTACGCCCGTTTTGACGGTTTTGAATTTTACGTCGTTGTAAAGCACGCCTGCAATTTCTTGCGTTGCAAACGCCGTGTCGTTCAAGACGAAAATCGTTTGTCCGCTTGCCGCGACGTCAAGTGCGTCTTCGATTGTGTAATAGTTGTTGCCGACTTTCACGCCCTTGACCTTTACGTAAACGACGTTGTCGGACAAAGCGAAGTTGTCCGCCGTAAACTTCTTCACGGTTGTTTTGTGCGTGCCTGCCGCAGAAAACATATCCTTTTCAAACTCCAGGTGGTAAAGCGACTTATCTAATTTGATTGTGCCATACATCACGTTCGGGCGGATGATTTCGTGCGACGCGCCGTCATAATTGAACTCGAAAAGGTTTTGTGCGAGCGTTACCGTCGCCTTTTGAAGGGTGAGCGTTACCGTCGTATCAAAGTCTTCGTAGTTGTCGGAGTCCATATTGTACTTCGCCGCATATTCCTTCTTTGTGCAAACGGGGATTTCGTCCGGGTTAACCCAGGTAAATCCTTCTGCGAGCGCGTAATTTCCAAGCGTTTTGTTGGGATCGTACGTGCCGGAAAGAGAAAGCGCGGGAGCCGCCGTGTATCTTGCCTTATTTATGACGATTGTTTTTTCGTTATTCGTCAGGATATAGTTGTCGTCCGCCACGGTTACCGTATAAGTGCCTGCGTCTTTGAACTCGCATACCGTACCGTCTTTTGTGAATATAAGGCTTGCGGTTTTGCCGTCGTACGTTGCCGTGGGCAAAGTCTGTCCGTCGTCGTAAACGTAACTTTCCGCAATAGTCCAGGCGACTTCGGCAATCTTTTTGTTTATCGTGAGTTTGCCGGGGACAGGAGTCACGTTATAGTTATCGCTTGCGGTAAGTCCCGAAACAGAAATTTCGTAATCGCCCGCATCCGTGCCTGCGCCGCTGTAAACCGCTTTGCCCGAAAGTTTGTCGGGGTCAATAAGCCCCGTGTCGGTGTACTCAAACTTGGGCGTATCGCCGTAAGTTATCGTGACGTCGTTAACCTTTACTGTGACCGCTTTCTTGTTTATCGTAAGCGTAACGCTTCCTTTTTCTTCCGCGCCGTTGGCGTTGTCAACAACCTTAAAGTATATCTTGTACGTGCCTGCGTTTTTATATGCTGGCGAAGAATTAAGCGTGCAATCGTTTTCGGTCGTGCCGTACGTTATCGTGTAGTTTTTGCTGTCGTCGGTCTTCGTTACCGAAACGCCGTGCGGCTTCCCGTCGTACGTCAGCGTAACGTCCGCGAAATCTATTGCGAAGGTGACCTCTATAAACGTAACGCTCATTTCGTACGAAATCACGTAGCAATCGGCGTTCGTAACGACAAGGTTGGATTTGTCGAAATCGTCTGCGTAATATGTGCCTGCGACGTCCTTTGTTATCGTGACGTATTCCGTGACGGTGTCGCCCGCAACAAGTCCGATTTTTTCCAGGTGTTCCGCATCGACCTTGTATGTTTTCCCGACCGCAACGGTCGCCGTATTATTGAGTTTTATCGTAAGCTTCTTTTGGACGACGGTGAACGTTGTGCCGGTTGTGGTGATTGCATAGTTTTTGTTTTCCGCGGCGTTTTTGTCAAAATCGACGCTTGCGGTATATTTGCCGGGTTTATTGCCGACCTCATAGTTGGGGTTAAGCGTGTATGAAAGGCTGTCACCGGCAAGCACTCCGTCGACTGTTGCAGACAAAACGGGCACTTTATCGCCGTATGTGATGTCGTTAACTTTATCTATCGTGATTGTCGCATCTCTTTGTTTTACGATGAAATCAGCCTCTATCACGGTGATATTGTAAAATTTCGTCTTGTCGCCCGAAAGGGTTACCTCTGCCGTATACGTACCCACGTCGAGTTTTTCTGCAAATTCCGTTTCGGTTCTCGTGAAATCACTTTCCGCGTCCGAAAGTTTCAACCCATCGAATTTATAAGTTATTATTGGCAAAGCTTCGCCGTACGTGAGTTCGGTTTTGTCCAGCGAAACGGTTACCGTGAGCTTCGCTTCGTTAATCGTAATCGTGCCTTTGGTTACGACTTCAATTTCATAGTTGTTGTCGGGATACTTTGTGCGTAAGACCGAAATGTCCACGTTTTCGATATTGTACGTGTCGACGTTATTTGCAACGCTGCCCGTTATCGAGGTATAGTCCAGGTGCAACTCGTATTTGCCGCTTTCAATCGTGTACGTTTCGCCGTTTATGGTTGCGGTAAGGCTCGGCAAATTATCGCCGTACGTCAACTTGTCGCTCTTTGGCGTGATGGTGGCGGAAACTTTCGCCTTATCTATCTTTACCGTGATTTTTCCCGACGTGTACGGGTTGTAGTTGTCGCCCCTTTCAACTCTTACATAGTAATCGTGTTCGCCGCAGTCGAGCGCCGACAAATCGACGTTTTGAAGCGGGAATGTTGTGCCGTCGGTGCCGTATGTCACGACGTCGCCTTCACGATGTCCGCTTATTCCGATTTTGGCGGTTTTATCGCCGTACGTCATTGTGACGCCCGTTACCGTAATGCCCGAAATGTCCGCGCGGGATACGATAAGCGTTTTGTCTGCCGTAAAGCCTTTTTCGACAGAACCGCATCCTTCCTTTGACGCGACGATTTTGACGTTTGCCAGATATTCGCCCGCCGCAAGGTTTTGAAGGGTGAGCGACGATTCGGTTGTTTCTTCCGTCTTATAAAAAACGTTATCTTTATTTATTGTCCATATATACTTATAAGTAACGCCCGCGTGCAAAGTGGTGCCCTCGTTCGGCATTACACTAAATTCGGCGGTGTTGCTTTCCGTAAACGTGAAGTCCGCGGGGGTATTAACCTTGAAATCGCCGATTGCGGAACCCATAAGGCTTAATTTCAGCACATACGTAAGGTCGCGCGTCGGCATTGTCAACTCCGAAAAATCGTCGATGATCGTCTTTTCTGTGTCGGATTGATCGTACCAGCCTTCGTATTGGAAAGGACCAGTAATGTTTTCTTCCACTTTCCCGTTCGCGGTGTAATATTCTTCTTCAACAGGCGCGCCCCATTCAAGCACTTTTTTGTGAATTTCCTGATCGTTATGGTCGATGAAAGTCAGCGTGTACTTTTGTTTTTCCAACTTTGCGTTGACGATAAGGTCGCTTGTGACGTTGTCAAACGATTTGTCCCATCCGACGAACTTTGCGGTTGGGGTATCAGGCGGGTTGTTCGGCGGGGTTGCGGAATCGCCGTGTTTCACTTTTTCGATTTTAAGTGTCGTTTCACCGTTTTTGAAAATAACCGTATAAAAGTTAATCTCGTACACGGCGGAAACTTCAATATCTTCCGTCACCTTTGAAAAGTTTTTGTCCCATTTTGCAAAATGCATGCCTTCGGGCGGCGAAAGCCGGGCGGTATCGGGCGCGGTCGCAGCGGCTTCGTATTCCACCGTTTGGGTTTCAAGCACCTTTTCGCCGTCCTTAAACGTCACCGTGAACGTGTGGACGTCGTACACCGCGTTTATCGTAAGGTCGCTTGTGACATTTGAAAAATCTTTGTCCCATCCTTTAAAAGTCTTGCCGTCCTTTTTGGGGACTTCGGGCGCGGTTACGGCAGAGCCGTGCGGGACGTTTGGAAAGGTTTCAAGCACCTTTTCGCCGTCCATAAACGTTACGGTGTATTTATTGATCGCCCATTTGACGTAAACCGTATCGCCGTTTTTGACTTTGGAATCCTTTGTAAGCGGCTTCAAAAAGTCCGCGTCGCGATACAGTCTTCCGGTGTATCCTTCTTTTTGAAGACTGAGCGTGAATAAGTCGGAAAACACGACGTTTTCCTTGTAAATGCTGCCGTCTTCGTCTTGGATTTTCACAATCACTTTCGTTTGTCCGTCTTTGTCAGCCACATCGCTTTTGTTGCATGCAAACAGCGTAACAAGCCCGATTAAGAGCACGATACACACGAGCATTGTTTTTAATCCTTTTTTGCTCATTCAACATCCTCCGCTACCACGGGATGAATTTTCATCCCTTGGTTTCCTTGGTTTTTTATGCTTTCCTGCCATGACAGGTTTCTGCTCGATTTATTATTGTAAAGGTAAAATCTGAAATCGCCCGCGCCCGCAGCCATAGGCAGCATTTTGCCCTGGTTTCGGATATTCTCGTCCTTGCTGTTTTCAAGCACCGAGATATTGACGTCGTACACGCCGAACTGCTTTGTTTCGTCGTTCGCTCTTGTTAGGTCAAGGTACGAATAGTTATATCCGCCGCCGTAAAACGCTATGCCGCCGTGGACGTATTCCGTCCCGCCGACGTTCAGGATTATATCGCGGCATTCCGACTTTACCTTTGCGACTTCTTTCATCATTTCCGCAACGTTCATCGAAAGCCAGTCGTTTGCGTCGCCGGTAACTTCGATAAGCGTGCTGCTGTCAACGTTTGAAAGGTTTTTCCAGTCAAGCATCTTTACGTCGCCGACAATGCGAAGCGCCGACGCATACGAAGTCGCCGCGCATCCTTCCCACGTCGTTATCGTGCCGCCTAACAAGAATTCGCCCGAGAAATGCGTTTCCATACCGACCGAGAACAACCCCGACGTTTCGAGCACCGAGTTTTTAAGCGTAACGTCGTTGATAAGATAATTGTCATTGAAGTATTTGTCCGTCTTGTTGCTATCATCGTAAGGCAAGTATTTGTCTCCGTTTGCGTCAAGAAGGAATCTTTGCTTCGCCGTTACTTGTTTCAGCGCGCGGTTGCTGCCGATTTTCAATATGAATTCGCGCGCGTTTGAAAGCACGCAACTTTCAATATGCACGTTTATCTTCTCTTCTTGCACGTTAAACGCCGCTTCGACTTCAACAACGGGGCTTCCCATTTTGGGTCCGCCCGCAAAAATTCTGACGACGGTGCGACCGTTTGAGACGCGGCTGTTCAGAAGTTTTGCGCTTTTTGCGATTTCAAGCGTAGTGCCGACGTAGTTGAGTTTCGACAAATTGAATTGTCCGTCTTCTTCAAGAAGGCTATCGTCGCTGCAACCTTTTAAGACGACGTTGTTTATAAGCACGTTGTCCGTCCTTACAAGGAAAGAAATGTTGTCCTGACCCTTGACGCTTGCGGACGATATCGCGACGAAATTCAAAGGCCCTTTGAAAATTTTCGGAAGCCCCGTCGCGTCCTTGCACTGCGTGAACTTGTCGGCGTTGATTTCAAAGCCGTTGCCGTAAACGTGGTTTCTGAACTCGATAAGGTATTGGACTTCCTTGCTTTCGCCGCTGTTTTCAAGATACGTTTTGTCGTACGTGGTTGTGAATTTTTTGACGTCTTTTTTGAGTTCGTCTTCGGTCATAGCCGTGCCGTCGTTTTTGACGCCCAGCATCACGTCGCTTGTCAGCACGACGATTTTTCCGTTTTCGGTCACCGTTTTCAGCTCCTCGTAATTGCCGACGTTTATGCCTTCTTTGACCGCGCGAAGTCTGATTTTCGCGCAGATGTTCGTGCCGAAATATTGGTTATAATTTTTGAGTTCCGCATTAAGCGTGGTAAGCCCCGTTCCCATCGCCCTGATTTCCGCAGAAACCGCGTCGGCGTTCGTCGCCGGTTGCGCCTTGCATGTAAAAAACTTCTTATCGTCAGAAAACGCGACGTTCATAAGCTCGTCCGTGAACGTTTCGGCGCCCGCTTCCGTGACAACCCTTACGAAAATCGTCCTTGTGTCCGGTATTCCGCTGGGTTTTCTGCCACCGATTGTCAGTATGTTTTCGATGCCGTACTCTTTCGCGCTGTCCGCAAACTCCATCGAATACACGTTGGGCACGACGAGGATTGTCTTTTCGATTTCTTTGATGACTTTTCCGTCGTGCTTGGCAGTGATTTTGATTTTGGCAGAGCCCCTTTTCGTTGCGGTAATATTTGCAAACTGCCCGTGTCGTTCAAGGGTTATTACGTCTGCGCCGTCGATTATTTCAAATTTCACGTCCGCGTCGTCATCGCTTTCGGAATATGCGACGTAGGTGACTTTCGTGTTATTTTTTTGCTTGATTTCGTCGCCTTCGCCGTCATAATACGACGTACGCACGTCAAGGTTATATTCGGTAAACTCCAAAGAGAAGTCCGTTGCGCCGACCTTTCCCGAAATTTCTTCGTCCGAAAATTCTTTGTCAAAAGACAAGGTCAATACGAATTTGTTTTCGGAAATCCTTTCGATTCCGCTTGCCGTGACTCCTTCGGGCAAAGTAAGGTCGGATATTTCAAGGGCGTCGTTTTTGCTTTCGACGAAAAGTTTTGCCGTTGTCGCTTTGTTTTTCACGGTGACTTTCGCGCCGCTGCTTTTTCCGTTGACCGCAAAGCCCGTGCTGTCGGTATCGACGTTGACCTTGACGGTCAAAACCTTTTCAAGCCCTTCTCGTCCTTCGGGACAAGTAATTCTAACCTGCGTCTCGCCCGAAAACAGCGCCTGCGCCACACCCGTGACGGCGTTGAGTTTCAGAATGTGATTGTCGCCGATTTCTTCAAATATCTTTGTTTCTCCCGAAAGGTTTTCGGGGTACAGTTCTGCGGAAAATACGTTTTCGCCACCGTCTATCGAAACTACGTTGCTCGTGATTTCATCACCGTTGACTTTGGGATAAATTCTTAACACTTTCGTGGAATATGCGGAAACTATGACGCTGTCCTTAAATCCTTTTTCGGCGGAAATCGCCGTGATTTTCACCTTTCCTACGTTATCTATATGAAGTTTTCCGTCGATTATTTCAAATCCGTCGGGGGCTTCGTCGCCGCCGACGCCCGATATTTCAAACGAATATTTCTGATTCCTTGCGTTGACGGGCTGCACCTGCGCCAAAAACGCGATGGGGTCGTAATCGGCAACGTCCACGTCGATAAATCCGTCTTCGTTCTGCGTCGTGATTTGTATGCCCGTCACGGGAATGTCCGCGTAAACGCCCGCCGCTTTCCCCACGGAGAACAGCGCGATCAGAAACACAATCGGTATTATCATTATAAGCGCGATTATTTTCTTTTTCATATCAATCCCCCTCTGTTACCCTGTCAAAGCGGGCTTTAATCCCGATAAGGTAATATAAAAGCGAGCCGACAAACTCCGCCGCCGCGCACACGCTCACGAAAACGTAAGTAAACCAGCGCATATCTTTGCCCCTGACGTTCGACAATACGTTGACGAAAAGGGGTATTCCTCCAAGAATCATCGCCGACACAAGCCCCAGCACGACGATTATCGACACGTTGTTGTTGCTTTCTCTCACGACGTTGTCTTCTTCCAGCGAAAACTGCGGACTGTTCAGATCCTTTCTTGTGGCGTACAGTATCTGCGACAACGCCATCATCGCGCCGACGAAAAACACGAATACGCCTTCGCCCGCCGACACGTATTTCTTTGCAAGAAGCACCGTCGCCGCAATGCCGACGGACAAGACTGCCACCGCAAAACTGAGTGCGATTTTCGCGCCCATAATCTCGTTTATCGAAAGCGGCAACGTCTTTTCGACATAAAACGACTTCCCGTCGCGGCTGACGTTCGTCGCGCAGAACGTGTTAGTAAGCGCGCCGAAAAGCACCGTGAGCAAAATCGCCAGCTCGAAATCGCTCTGAATGTAAACGAGCGACGTCAGGAAGTTTTTGCCAATGCCCATACAAAAATATACCATAAGCGGCATTATCGCCGCCACCGTGAAGTACTGCACTGCGTAATCGGGCGTGAACAGCACGAGATTGAATTCCTTTTTCAAAAGACTTAAAAACGGCGGGAGTTTTCTTGCCGCGGATTTTTTTGCAAAAATCATTATTGCGCCCGCCGTCGCGCGCGTTTTCATCGCCTTGTTGTACAAAAGCGACGTTATGAGAATGCCGATTGCGCCCGTCGCGACGGTTATCGCCACGATTATCCCCAGATTTTTCCAGACGTCCGTTTTCAGTGTGAACGCCGCGATAAAGTTTGCGGGGACAAGGTTTTTCGTCACCGAAATTATCGTCGTCATCGTCTTTTCGGAAAAGAAAAACTTGATTTCGCCCGTTGACATAAGGGTTTTTAAGAAGTCGAGCACCGTCGCATAGCAATAAAACAGCGCGAAAAGCACCAGCGTTACTATCACAAGCAGGCAAACGTACTTCGACGAGAAAAACTTTTTGACGTAATAATACGGCATCGCAAGCACGCTCGATACCGAAAGCGACATAACGGGAATAATAAACGCCGCAAGCAGCCCGAGGATCACGTATCCCGCGCCCTGCTTCGTCACGCTTGCGAACACCGCCACGAACGGCACGAGAATCACAAACGCCGACAACACCTGTTTTGCGTAAATGAAAATGATTTTTGAATACAGTACGTCCGACGCCTTTACGGGAAGAGTCTGGATAATCATTCTGTCGTCGCTTTCAAAAATCGCGCGGTTTATTGCTACGACGCCGCCGATAACGTCGACCACGAAAACGAATTCATACACGAACGTCATTATTTCATATTGCCGCGCGCGCACGTCGCGTACGCCGTTGAGCCTGATTTCGGTATATTTCGCGACAAACGCGCCGAACACCTCGATAACGACGTACATAATAAACGCCGTCATCACAAGCGTAAGCAACGCGCCGACGATATCGATGCGTTTTTTGTCACGCTTGAAATAAGACAACTTTTCGGTCATCTGTTTTTTCAGAAGTACGCCCAGCATCAGTCTTCCTTATTAGTATCGTAATACTTTTCGATAAGTTCGTCGCCGTCGAATTTGTCCTTGCCGGTGACGATGATTTTTTTGAGTTCGCCCGCGGCAATTATAATCACCCTGTCGCAAACCCTTTCCACGACGTCGAGATTGTGCGACGAAAACAAAATGGTTTTGCCCGTCTGCACGTACTCGCGCATATAGTTTATGACGGCGTTCTGCGTGCGGGGATCGAGACCGAGCATCGGCTCGTCAAGAAGCCACAGCCGCGGCTCGTGAATGAGCGAACCCATCATACATATTTTCTGTTTCATTCCGTGGGAGTATCCCGAAATAAGTTTGTTTATGCTGTCGCCGAGTTTGAATACCCCTTCCAACTCCTTGATTTTCTCGTCGCGCTTTTCGTACGGCACACCGTAAACGTCGCTCATGAACGAAAGATATTGCATACCCGTCATTTTTGTGAACACCGTGTGATTGTCGGTGACGAAAGAAAAATTGCGTTTTGCTTCCACGGGATTTTTCGACACGTCGTACCCCGACACGGTTATCGTGCCGGAACTTAACGGAATCATTCCCGTGATACATTTAAGAGTGGTGGATTTTCCTGCGCCGTTTGCGCCAAGGATACCGACGACTTCCCCTTCCGCACAAGAAAAAGAGATGTCTTTTACGGCATAATCGGATTTTTTGCCGTACTTTTTGAAAAGATTTTTTACTTCAAGGGGCAACGAACCGTCGATCGGCGTGCCAAGTGTTTTTTTATTATTTTTCATTGTATCTCTTATCTTCAAGTAATATATCGCGTATGCACGCGTGCGTGTTCTAATAAAAATTATTAGATACCTTATCATATATCCAAAAAACATATTTGTCAACGATAAAACCGCCCGAAACGCCTTTTGTTTCGTTATTCAACTTTTTGTATAGTATTTGCAAAAAATAAATATCGCCGCTCTTGACAAATAAAAAATATGGTTTTATACTATATACATACCCCTATAGGGTATATTGAAAATTAACGGAGAATAAACAATGGAAAATGTAAAATGCGCCGAAATATCGTGCGCCGATTGCTGCCGAAAGAAGCACACGCCGCGCGACGAAAAATCTCTCAAACGCTTGAACGACAGGTTAAACCGCATAATCGGACAGTTAAACGGCATAAAAAATATGTTGAACGACAATCGTTATTGCGGCGACATACTCGTGCAGTTGTCCGCCGCCGAAAGCGCGCTGTCGGCATTCGGGTATGAAATTCTGTCCGACCATTTCAAAACCTGCGTCGTCGAAAACGTGAAAGACGGAAACACCGCAATCCTTGACGAGGCGGTTGAACTCATTAAAAAACTGAAATAGTTAAATTATGGAAAAACTTAAATTCAACGTTTACGGTATGAGTTGCTCGGCATGCGCCGCGCGCGTCGATAAGGTCGTAAGGGAACTTGACGGCATAAAAGACGTCGCCGTGAACCTTCTCACAAATCAGATGGTCGTCGACTTTGACGAGCCTGCCACTGTCGAAAAAATCGAACGTGCCGTTTCGGGCGCGGGGTATAAAGCCGCTCTTTTTAACGATAAATCGCAAAAAAAGGAAAAAGTCAATCCGCTTATCCGCTCGATAATCCGCCTTGCCGTGTCCGCCGTCCTGCTTATCCCCCTTATGTACGTGTCGATGGGCGGCGTTATGTTCGGCTGGGATATGGGCGCGCTGAACGGCAACCCGATGGGTATCGCGATATACGAACTTGTGTTCTCTTTCGTCATACTTGTCATCAACGGAAAGTTTTTCGTGAGCGGCACAAAGGCTATTTTCCACCGCGCGCCGAATATGGATACTCTTGTGTCGATGGGCAGCGGCATTTCTTTCGTATACAGCGTCGCGCTTATGATCCGCGCAGGCGTAAATACCGCATATCTTCATCATCTTCCGCACACCTTGTACTTTGAGTCGGCGGCGATGATACTTGTACTTATCACCCTTGGAAAAACGCTGGAAATTTACAGCAAAGGAAAAACCACGTCCGCGATAAAAGGGTTGATGAACCTTGCCCCCGAAACCGCAAGGGTTATTAAGGACGGCGAAGAAAAAGAAATTCCGCTGTCTTCACTTGCGACGGGCGACGCGTTTGTCGTACGCCCCGGCGAGAACTTTCCCGCGGACGGCGTAATATTGTCGGGGATCGGCTCCGTCAACGAATCGGCGGTAACGGGCGAAAGTATGCCCGTCGATAAATCCATCGGCGATAAGGTTATTTCCGGCACGACGAACGTCAACGGCTTTATCACCGCAAAAGCCACTTCCGTCGGCGGAGATTCCACGCTCGGGCGCATCGTCAAACTTGTGCAGGACGCGTCCGCTTCAAAAGCCCCGATTGCAAAAACGGCAGATAAAGTGTCCGGAATATTCGTGCCAAGCGTCATTTGCGTCGCAATCGTTACTTTTATCGTGTGGATTGCCGTCACGAAAAACTTTGCGACTTCCCTTACGCACGCAATATCCGTGCTTGTCATAAGTTGCCCGTGCGCCTTAGGTCTTGCAACCCCCGTCGCCATTATGGTCGGAAGCGGAAAAGGCGCGAAAAACGGACTTTTGTTCAAGACGGCAACCGCCCTTGAAGAAGCGGGAAAAACAGATATCGTCGTTCTGGACAAGACGGGCACCATAACGAAAGGCACACCTGTCGTCACCGACGTTTCGGCTTTGTCGGGTGAGTCCGAAGAAGAAATTATCGCGCTTTCCGCAAGCCTTGAAAAAGGCAGTTCGCACCCGCTTGCGACGGCGATCGTGCGCTTTTCGGAAGAAAAAAACATAACGGTTTTCACCCCGGAAAAGTTTGAAAACCTTTCGGGACACGGCGTGAAAGGAATCGTGAGCGGCGACGAAATCGTCATCGGAAACGCCGCCCTTATGAAAGATATCGGCGCGGCGGCAAACGACGCTTTCCCGACAGGCGAAAAATTCGCGCGGGACGGCAAAACCCCGTTGTACGTTGCGAAAAACAATAAAATTATCGGCGTCATCGCCGTGTCGGACGAGCTGAAATCAGATAGCGCGGGCGCGATAAAACGAATGAAAGAACAAGGTCTGTTCGTAACCATGCTTACGGGCGACAACGCGCTCAGCGCAAATGCGGTTGCAAAAACCTGCGACGTCGACTGCGTTATCCCGGACGTTCTTCCCGACGAAAAAGACGCCGTTTTGTCAAACCTTCAAAAGTACGGAAAAGTTGTCATGGTCGGCGACGGAATCAACGACGCTCCCGCCCTTACCCGCGCGGACGTCGGCATCGCAATCGGCGCGGGCACCGACGTCGCAATCGACAGCGCGGACGTCGTGCTGATGAAGTCGGAACTTTCGGACGTGCCGCGCGCGATAAGCCTTTCCCGTCGCACCCTTCTGAATATCCGCGAAAACCTGTTCTGGGCGTTTATTTACAACGTCGTGTGTATTCCCATCGCCGCAGGCGTGTTCTCTCCGCTCGGCGTTACGCTGAATCCCATGTGGGGCGCGGCGGCAATGAGCCTTTCAAGCGTATGCGTCGTGCTGAACGCGTTAAGACTTAATCTTATCAACCTTGACAAGCCCGTAAAACACAGGAAAAAAGTCGTGAAAATCGACGTGAACGATATTTCAAAAACCAAAAACACCGAAATTAAAAAAGGAGAACAAAGTATGAAAAAAACGTTGAAAATCGAAGGTATGATGTGCGCGCATTGCGTGGCTCACGTGAAATCCGCCCTGCAAAAAGTCGACGGCGTCAAAGACGTCGAAGTGTCGCTTGAAAACAAAACGGCGGTCGTAACGCTTTCGTCGGACGTAGATGGCGACGTGTTGAAATCCGCGGTAACAAACGAAGGCTACGAAGTCGTCGAAATAAAATAAAAAACCGCCAAAAACCACTTTCTTGTCAAAAACAAAACTTTGATGCGAAGATTTTGAAAGATAAACGCCAAAAAAAGAAGGGATAACGCTTTTTGCGTTATCCCTTCTTTTATTCCGAAAGTTCCGTCCACTCGGTTATCAGTGGATCAAGCTTTTCTTCAATCGTTTTTATTTCTTCTTCGACCGCCATTACTTTTTTGTAGTCGGTGTTGACGGTTTCGTCATCGAGCTTTGCCTGCGCCCGGCTTAGTTCTTCTTCAAGCGCGGTGATCTTTTTTTCCAAAAACTCAACGCGGTGTTTGCGCCGTGCTTCTTCCTTACTTTCGACGTAGCGTTCCCCGCCGGTTTTTTTGGTCTTTTCGGGCTTTTCCTTTGCGACTTCTTCCGCGGTTTCTTTTTCTCTTTCTTCGTACTCGTCGAAAGTGCCGTCGAAGTATCTTACCCCGCCGTTTTCAAACACGATAAGGCTTTTTGCAACGCGGTTTATAAGATACCTGTCGTGCGACACGACGATGACCGTGCCCGAAAAATCCATCAGAAGTTTTTCAAGGGTTTCCTTGCCGATGATGTCCATGTGGTTGGTCGGCTCGTCGAGAATCAGGAAGTTGGGACGACGGCGGAATATTTTTGAAAGCGCAAGGCGCACCTTTTCGCCGCCCGACAAATCTTTGACGCACTTGAAAACGTCGTCGCCCGAAAGCAAGAATCCGCCCAGCGTTTTTCGTATTTCTCCGTCGTTAAGTTCCGGAAACTCCGCGCGGAAATCTTCAAGGACGCTCAACTCGCTTCTCGTTGCGGCAATGGTCTGGTCGAAGTACCCGACGCGCGTTTTCACGCCGAATCGGACGTCGCCCGAAAGCGGCGGAATAAGCCCCGTTATCGTTTTAAGTAACGTAGATTTGCCCGTGCCGTTGCTGCCGATCACGCCGATTTTCTGCCCCCTTTCGACGGCAAGCGATATTTCGCCCAACGGTTTATCGTATCCGAAAACAAGGTCTTTCACAAACAGCGCGTCCCTGACGCTTTCGTACTCGGGCTGAAAAGACGAAGCAAACGTCGAGGTGTCGAAGCGGCGCGGGGTTTCGACAGTACCAAGCCTTTCGATTTCTTTCAGTTTCGACTGCGCCATTGCGGCTTTCGTCGCCTTGTAGCGAAATCTTTCGACAATTTTTCGGAGCCTGTCGATTTCGGCGGATTTCCATTTTGCGTCTTTAAGCGCCTTGTCGTACGCCTGTTGTTTTTGCGCCAAAAACGCCGTGTAGTTGCCCTTGTATCTTGTCGTGACGCCGTACTCGATTTCGTAAACGACGCCGACGATGCGGTCCAGAAACATACGGTCGTGCGACACGATGACGACCGAATTTTTATAGTTTTTAAGGTATCCTTCCAGCCACTCCACCGCGGCGATGTCAAGGTGGTTCGTGGGTTCGTCCAGAAGTAAAACGTCGGGTTTTTCAAGCAGCAGTTTCATAAGCGCGATTTTTGTGCGCTGCCCGCCCGAAAAGCACGAAAGTTTTTTGTCAAGGTCTTCGGCGGAAAACCCGAATTTGCTCACCGCCGTCAGATATTCCTTTTTATAAAGGTATCCGCCGATATTTTCAAACCTTTCCATTGCGCGCGAATACGCGCCGACGTTTTCGTCCGACGGGTTTTCGCTCATTTTGTCAAGAAGGTTCTGCAATTTGTTTTCAAGCCCGACGACGTCCTTATACGCCGACAATATTTCCTGCCGGAGAGTCAGTTCGTCGTTCAAAGACACCTGTTGAAGATATCCGATTTTCGGCGCGCCCGATATCGAAAACGAGAATTTTTCGTCGCCGGTGCCGGACACAAGCGGCACTTCCCCGCCAATGCACTTCAATATGCTGGTTTTTCCGGAGCCGTTCCTGCCGACAAGCGCGATTTTTTCCTTGTCCGACACCGAAAAATTTATTTCGGAAAGCACCGTATTGCCGTCGTACTCGACGGAGCCGTTGATAATCTCGATTCTCATACGTCCGATTATACAAAACTTTTGTTAATTTGTCATTCGTTATGAACACAAGATAATAACGCGCTCTTTACATATTTTAAAATCGGTGCTATAATCCTATCAAACGAGGTAATGGTATTTATATGGTCGGTTTAACGTCAAACAATTTAATGAACCTTAGCATGGCGGAACGCTTCGACAAGTTCAAGGAGAAGGGCTTCGGCTCGGTCATGATATGGCTCGGCCCCGACGCCAAAGAATCCGCGGACGAACGCGCCACCCTTGCCGAACGCGCCGGGCTTTTCATTGAAAACTTCCATTTAAGCTGCGACCACCTGAACGAAATGTGGATCGACTGCAAGGAAGGGGACGAACGCATTTCCCGCTTTAAGGACGAAATTGCGGCAGCCTCGAAACACGGCGTGAAAACGGTTGTCTGCCACCTGACGCACGGCGATTTTCCGCCTTTTGTGTCGACAATCGGCACGAATCGTATCGAAGACCTTGTGAAATTTGCGGAAAACGCAAACGTGAAACTTGCATTTGAAAACGTCATCACGAAAGACCACGTCACCTACGTTCTGGAAAATTTCAAGTCGCCTTACGTCGGGCTTTGCTATGACGTCGGACACGACCACTACTGGCGCGTTCAGGATTGGCTGGGGCTTTTCGGCGACAGGGTTTTCGCCCTGCACCTGCACGACAATTTCGCCGATAAGGATTCCCACTTCATACCCTTTGACGGCAGCATCGACTGGCAGTACACGCTACCCCGCCTTGCGAAAACGAGTTACCGCGGCACGACCACGCTTGAAACGAAGGACGCCGCCTACGTTTACGACGCCTCGCCCGATAAATATCTGGAACACGCGTTAAGCGTCGGCAACTATATCGACAAATTCCTTGAAAGCAACCGCTGAACGGCAAAATAAAAAACACAAAACCGCGTTGGTTTTGTGTTTTCTTTTTGATTTTTTGGTTGGGTTTTCTTTTTTTCGGTTTTATTGACCGATGACGGCTTTGATACGCCTGACTCCCGCGGAACTTGACTGTTCTTTCGTGATTTTGAAAGATTTTAAGTCGCCCGTGTTGTTTGCATGCGGTCCGCCGCAAATTTCCTTGCTGAAATCGCCGATGGTATAAACTTTTACCTTTTCGCCGTACTTGTTGTCGAAGATACCGATTGCGCCCTGCGCTTTCGCTTCGTCAACGGTCATCTCTTCGCACACGACGGGGATATTCTTTTTGATTTGTTCGTTGACAAGGTCTTCAACCGCCTTTATTTCGTCCGCCGTCATTGCGCGGTCGAAACCGAAGTCGAACCTTAATCTTTCGGCGGTGATATTGCTGCCGCGCTGGCGCGCCTCGCCGCCCAAAACTTTCATAAGCGCGGAATGTAAAAGGTGCGTTGCAGTGTGGAGTTTTGCGGTTTCTTCGGAATTGTCCGCAAGCCCGCCGTGGAATTTCTGTTCCGCGCCTGCCTGCGATTTTTTCTGATGTTCCTTGAACGCGTCTTCGTATCCTTGTACGTCGACTTCGAAGCCGTTTTCGTGCGCGAGTTCTTCCGTCATCTCGATGGGGAATCCGAAAGTATCGTAAAGACGGAATGCGGTTTTCCCGCTTATCGTCTTTGTGGGAATGTGCGTGATGACCTTTTCAAACTCTTTCAGTCCTTGTTGCAAGGTGTTGGAAAATCTGATTTCTTCCTTGTCAAGTTCCGACACAATCCTGTCTTTATTGGTCAAAAGATACTGATAAACGTCCTGATATTGCGAAATATACTGTTCCGCAATTTTGGAAAGGGAACGCTCGGGAAGGTCGATGATGCGTCCGAAACGCACCGCACGACGGATAAGTCTCCTAAGAATATAGCCTTGGTCGACGTTGCTTGGCACAATGCCTTTCACGTCGCCGATAAGGAAGGTCGAGGTGCGGATATGGTCGGCGATTATACGCATCGCTTTCGTGACGGTTTCGCTTTCGTCGTACTTGTGTCCCGAAAGATTTTCGATGAGCGCGATCGCGGGTTTGAACAAGTCGGTTTCATAAACCGATTTGTATCCGTTCAGAATGCAAAGCATACGTTCAAGCCCCATGCCCTCGTCGACGTTCTTTTGTTTAAGCGGCGAGAAGGTGCCGTCGGCGTTTTTGAAGTATTGCATAAAAACGTCGTTACCGATTTCGACGTACTTGCCGCAGTCGCACGCGGGCGAACATTCGTCCGAACATTTGGGTTTTCCGGTGTCAATGAACATTTCGGTGTCGGGACCGCAAGGACCGGTAACGCCGGCGGGACCCCACCAGTTGTTTTCTTTCGGAAGGAAGAAAATGCGGTCTTCGGGGACGCCCATCTTTTTCCAGAACTCCGCGCTTTCGTCGTCGCGGGGGCAATCTTCGTCGCCCTTGAAAACGGTAACCGCGAATTTGTCTTTGTCAAATTCCAGCCGGTTCAGCAAAAAGTCGTACGAGCACGAAATTGCGTATTCCTTGAAGTAGTCTCCAAGCGACCATCTGCCCAGCATTTCAAAAAACGTGCAGTGCGTCGGATCGCCGACTTCTTCGATATCGCCCGTGCGGACGCAGATTTGCACGTCGGTCAGACGGTTGCCCGCGGGGTGTTTTTCGCCGAGAAGGTATGGTACGAGGGGGTGCATGCCCGCCGTTGTGAACAATACCGTCGGATCGTTTTCGGGGATAAGCGACGCGCTGGAAATAACGGCGTGTCCCTTTGATTTGTAGTAGTCGAGATAAATTTTGCGAAGTTCGCTGCTTGTAAGATTTTTCATAAATATCCTTAAATTAAATTATCTTCTGATAAATTGCCCTGAACCCGTGCGGCAATACGCCGAGTTTGATGAGATAGCCTTCCGCGCCGTCGCCCTCGCTGACGGTGAGTTTGTCCGCGCCGAGATATTTCAGAATAAGCGAATACATGAGTATGCCCGGGGCGATGATGTCTGCGCGCTTTTCGGGGAGTCCTTTCACGTGGCGGCGTTCTTCCATCGTCATTTTGCTGATTTTGTCGTACATGTTTTCGATGTCGGAAAGCGTCAGCACCGAGCCGTTGACGACGTTCGGATCGTATTTTTCAAGTTGGTTTTTCATCGCTGCCATCGTGGATATCGTGCCTCCGATTGCGATGACGTTGTCAAACGGCGGAATTTCGCCGTATCCCATAAGACAGTCGTTGATGAACGGCGTCATTTCGATTTTTTCGCGCTCGATTGCGGAAAGCCTGACGATGCCGTACGGCAAACTTTTGGAATATAATATGTTTTCGCCGTCGCCGACCGAAATTTCGGTGCTTGCGCCGCCCATGTCGATAACGCAGCATCTGCCTTTCGTGCTTGCGCCCAAGAACCCGATTTCCGCCTCGGTCTTTTTGTCCAGAATGTCGATTTCAAGCCCGCAAAGTTCCCTGACTCTGTCGACGAACCTGTATTTGTTTTTCGCGGAGCGCACCGCTTCCGTCGCGTAGGCATAGACGTCTTCCGCGCCGTTTTGCATCGCAACGAAATAATACTCCGCAACGGCCTGAGCCGTGCGTTCGATACTGACGGGTTGCAACGTGTTCATCTCGTCCATATTCTCGGCAAGACGCGTCGTGTTCACCCTTTTTTCGACCTTTTCGCCGTCCGTCATCATAAGTCTTACGGACGTGCTGCCTATGTCGATTACTCCGAATAACATAAGTCCCTCACTAAAATAATACAACTATTATAAACAAGTAATAAGAGTTTGTCAATTTATGAAAACTCAATGCATACATTGTTTTTATGGAAAACGAAAAAAGAGGAGCGCTTGCGCTCGAAAACGACCGCCTGACCGTTACGTCCGTTTCAAAAGTGATTTCGTCGGGCGACAAGTCGATTGTATTGATGCAAAACAAGGAAACGTTGACAATCACGGGCGAAGGGCTTTCCGTCATCGAAATCAACCTTGACTCGGGACGGCTTTCGGCAACCGGCAGAGTGAAAGAAATCAGGTTTTCGGAAACGCTCACGAAGGCGGGACTTATCAAAAAGATTTTCAAATGACGCACTCGATAATTTCCGAAAGTTTTATCTTTCTTTCGATGATTCTTTGCGGAATGACATCGGGCGTGCTTTACGTCTTTCTTTACGGATTGCGCCGCGTAGTGAAGAAAAAGTTTTTCGCGTTCTTATCCGACGTTATTTTTGCGGCGGCAACGCTCGCAATGCTGTTTTTCGCGCTTGAAAAAACCTGCGGCGGTAACATAAGATTTTACCAAATCGCAGGTTTTATTGCGGGATTTTGTATTGTTGAACTGTTATTTGCGCTGATTACGCAGCGGCGCCAATCATAATCACCAGAACGTTTGAGCGTATTATCGCATAGCTGTATCCTTCAAGCCCGCGCCCGGACGCTTTCATCGCTTCTTTTGCGTAATTCTCCGCCGCGTACTTCGTTAAGGAAAACGCAAATTCAAACTCCACAATCGTCGATTTCGGGAGCGTTTTCAACGCACGCGCCATTTGCTGTGCCGCAAGATTTCTGTTTGTGATGACGTAATTGTATTCCGTGCCGTTTGACGTATACGTTTCGTGCGCGAAGTAATCGAATTTTCCTTCCGCTTTCGGGTAACCGTGTCCCGTCTTTTCAACGTGGGTGTTTTTCACTTCGTCGTCGGACAACAGGAAGTAGGCGTGCGACAAAAATTCCTTGCTGTCGTCGCCGACGTCGCCCCAGGTCGTGTCGACGAAATACCATTCCTTGTCCCCCGTGCCGTTAAGGTCAAGCAGGACTTTGTTCCAGGCGTGTCCGCCGAAGTTTTTGCCGTCGCTTGACGCTTCGCCGCTGATACGTACGGCGGTGATACCCTCGATTCCGCACATTAAAACGAACGCTTTCGACTTCCCGTCGCAGACGGCGTGCATATCTTTCTTATAAAACTTATCAAGGAATATCCCTTCAAGGTAATATCCGTAATATTTCATTTTTTCGTTAAGGCTGAGATTTCCGCTTACATATTTATCTTCGGCGTTTGCACAGTCGTGGTCGTAGCGCACGTTGTAGATTATGTAGTCGTAGATTGCGTGGACTTTTTCGTATTCACTCATTTCGTCGGACACGATATAAGAAAGCGCGTCTTTCGCGTTATCGTATATTTGTTTGAGATTTTCGGCTTGCGAACCCATAAATACGGGCTTGTAGCCCCACGCCACCGCCTTGTAAAGCATGTTGCTGGTCGACACGCTCATCGTTTCTTTCACGCTGTCGATATAAAAGTTTCTTGTTTTCTTCACATTGTCGTAATGCGGTTTCGAATACGTGTTTTGCACGGCGTCGGCAAAGCCGTCGGGCGCGTCGTACTCGGGCGAATTGACCGTCTCGATAACCCCCGCCTCGTCGGCGAAGAACCTGAATTTTATCGTGAACTCGTTGCCGCTCGTTTTAAGCGAATATCCCGGGATAATGCCCGACTCTTCAACGCAATCCCTGACTTCCGACACGTCGTTTTTCACGGTTTCGGGCGTCGCGTATCCCGCGTAAAACTTAATTTCCGCGATTTTGTTTTCCAGAACGAAAAGGATAAGGTTTTTAAGTTCTTCCTTGGACGTTATATATCTGTTTTGCGCGTATCCGCCGTAGTCGTGGAAGTGCGAGGCGTAGTACCACGCTTCGTCGTGCTCCGAAAGATATACGATTGTTTTTGTTTTCGTGATTTTGTTTATTTCCGCCGTTACCTTATATTCGCCGCGGTTCGTCGGCTTAAACGAAAAGGTTTTGCCCGTCGAATAATACTTGTCGTTGACGTACCATTTGACGCTTTCGACGTCGGCTTTTGCGGGCGAAAGAGTTGCCGTGAACGTTACCGTTTCCGCCGTAGTCTGGCTGAGATTTCCCGTCACGCCGACTTCGATATGGTTTGCGGCAACGTTGTCCTTGACGACGAAACTAATGTCGCGGCTTACTCCGTCCACATCGACTTTTAAGGTGAAAGCCCCTTCTTTTCCGATTGCGGCAATCGTGTCGTTGACCTCGCCCATGCCGTTTGAAAGGATTGTTTCAAGAGTCGTCGTGGAAATCAAATTCCCGTCTTCGTCGTAAACGTACGCCTTTGCGGTTTTGCCGGAGTTGTCGAAATATCTTGCGCGCACGACAATTTTTTCTTCCGTGCCGACGCGGTATTTGTCAAGATATACAAGAAGTTCTTCGTCGGCGCAGAATCCGACGGTTGCGGATTTTCCGTCCGCCGTTACGGTGGCAAAATATATTTCGCCCGGGCTTGGAAGATACGACGCGGTTTTACCGCTTGCCGTTGCGACTTCTTCGCCCGCGCCGTTCGTGAATTTCCACGAAAAGACGGTGGCGGGGTTCGTGCCGTCGTTGAGCGTTGCGGAAAAATCGACGCTTTTCGGCGTTTCGCCCGATTGCAACAACTGATATTGATTTTCAACGCCGATTTTTACCGTTGAAACGTCGGCGTAATCGACGTTTACTTTGAGTTCCGCCGTGTCGCCTTTGCCGTTGGTTGCGGTAATCGTGACCGCGGTCTGGGTTTTCCCGACGGCTTTTATGCTTGTCCGCCCGTATATTTCGACCTTTGTTTTATCCGACGTGGACAAAGTGAACTCGTCGGTGCGCCCGTTACTGAGCGTTACGTCGTACGTTTCGCCGATTTTCAGCGTTATCTCGCTTTCGGACAGCGCAAACTTCCCTTCCGGGTGTAAAATTCCTTGTATAAGACTGCATCCGCAAAGCGCGGCGCAAAGAAGCGCGACAACCGCGGCAATCAGCGTTATTTTCAAAAATCTTTTGTTTTTCATAATAAATATATTTTATACTAATCTTGTTAAAAGGTCAATACGATTTTTTCTTGTTAAAGCCACTTCGATGTGATATAATCGGTCTTATGCAAGATACCATTCCTTTTCTTACGACGATAATCACAAAAGCCGAAGCGGACGAGATGAATCCGCTTGTTCTCGCTTTCGTCGGCGACTCCGTACAACAACTGTACGTCAGAACGCGGCTTGCCATTTCGTCCGACAAAAAATCGGGCGCGCTCCATAAACTCGCAACCAAGGAAATCAAGGCGGAAGCGCAGGCGGATAAAATCGAAAAACTGCTGCCGTGTCTTTCGGAAGAAGAAGTCGCGGTTTACAAGCGCGCAAGAAACGCGCATTATTCGTCGTCGGCAAAAAACGCAAGTATCGGCGACTACAAAAAAGCAAGCGGATTCGAGGCTCTTCTCGGATACCTGTATCTCACGGGAAAACACGACCGCCTGAACGAATTGCTTTCAATCGAATAAGGAGAACTTATGTTAATTACGGGAAAAAACGCAGTGTATGAGGCGTTGCGCTCCGACGCAACCGTTGAAAAACTTTACGTGCAAAGAGGCGAAACGACGGGCGTCGTAAAAAACATAATCGCCCTTGCAAAAGAAAAGAAAATCGTCGTGTCCGTCGTCGATAAAACCGCGCTCGACCGCATCACGCAAAACGCAAAACATCAGGGAGTCGCGCTTACTCAGACAGAGTTTGTTTATTCGTCTTTGGACGACATTTTGTCTTTTGCGAAATCGAAAGACGAGCCGCCCTTTATCGTGATTCTGGACGAACTTTCAGACCCCCACAATCTCGGCAGCATTATCCGTACGGCGGAGTGCGCGGGCGTGCACGGGATCGTCATCGGAAAGCACCGCGGCGTTACCGTGAACGACACCGTTTTAAGGTGCTCCGCAGGCGCGGCGGAACACGTGAAAATCGCGAAAGTTACCAACGTCAACGACGCGATAAATTATCTTAAATCGCAAAATGTGTATGTTTATTGCGCGGATATGGACGGTGAACCTATGTATCGTGCAAATCTTACCGGAGCAATCGCATTGCTTGTCGGTGGCGAGGACAGCGGCGTAAAACGCCTTTCAAAGGAACTTGCCGACGGCGTAATTTCCATTCCGATGAGCGGAAAAATCAACAGCCTGAACGCCTCGGTTGCCGCCGCCGTCGTGATTTACGAAAAGGTACGACAGGACAGAAAATGACATACGAAACTTTGCCCGACGAGGAACTTGCAAAACGCGCGCAGTCAAACGACTCCGCCGCAGTAAACGAACTGTTGCATCGTCATAAATCGCTGGTCAACAAGGCGGTGCGCCGCTTCTTTTTGCCGTCGGGCGACACCGACGATCTTGTGCAGGAAGGAATGGTCGCGCTGTTCAACGCGATTATGAATTACGACGAAAAAGCCGGCGCGAGTTTCACAACGTTCGCCTACATCTGCGTCAGAAAAAGAATCATCGGGTTAATCAGGAAATCTTCAAGCGGGAAAAATCGTGCGCTTAACGACAGCGTGCCGCTTGACGACGTCGAAATCGCCTCGGGCAATCCCGAAACCGTTTATATCGAAGAGGAGCGGGAAACCCTTTTAATGCGGGAAATCGAAAGCGTTTTGTCGGAAGAAGAACAGCGGATTTTTTACGCTTATCTTGACGGCGACTCGTATCGGGAAATCGCCGCCTCTCTTTCGGTTTCCACAAAAAAAGTCGACAACACCCTGCAAAAAATAAGAAAATCGCTGAAAAAATCGTTAAATCGCTGACTTTTTCGCCGATTTTTGCTTTACATAAATGAATAAATTATTTATAATAATTTCACGTTGATATATTATCGACGAATTTCCTTGCCTGTTTAAGCAGGCCACAAAGTCCACAAGGAGGTATAAAAAGATGAACAAGTATGAAATCCTTTACATCATCGACAATGACGTTTCGGAAGAAGACAAGGCTGCTCTCGTCGACAGGTTCTCGGACCTCGTCGTAAAGCTCGGCGGCACCGTTGACGGCATTGACAAGTGGGGTACCCGCAAATATGCATATCCCATCAACGATAAGAACGAAGGCTACTACGTCTTGATGAACTTTACGGCAGACGCATCCGCTCCCGCCGAAATCGATCGTCAGATGAAAATCACAGACGCAATCGTACGTCAGATGATTATCCGCAAATAACCGCATAAGGGGTCATTTATGAACAAAGTATTTTTAATCGGTAATTTAACAAAGAATCCCGAACTCACCAACACCGGCTCGGGCATTCCCGTTTGCAGATTCACGCTTGCCGTGTCGCGCAGATTTTCCAACAGCGACGGCGTAAGAGATACCGACTTCCTTCCCGTTGTCGTATGGAGAACGCAGGCGGAACATTGCAACAAATACTTGAAAAAAGGCAGTAAAGCGGCCGTATCCGGATCGGTTCAGACCCGCAGTTACGACGCTCCCGACGGAAGCCGCAGATACGTCACCGAAATCGTTGCCGACGAGGTTCAGTTCCTCAGCACCAAGGCCGAAGACGAATCCGCCTCGAACGACGGCGTGTTCGACGACCTTAAAGCCGTTGACGAGAATCTGCCCTTCTGATTTTCGCCCGTATATAGGGCTCAATAATTAAGAGGTATATTAAAATGAGTGAAGAAGTAAAACGCCCCGTTCAGGGCGGCAAAAGAATTCCCAAAAAGAAAGTCTGCCAATTCTGCGTCGATAAGGCAACCGAAATCGACTACAAAGACGTTGCCAAACTTCGCAAATACATCACCGAAAAAGGCAAGATGATGCCCCGTCGTATGACCGGCGTTTGTGCAAAACATCAACGTTTCTTGTCCGACGCAATCAAACGCGCCCGCGTTATGGCATTGCTTCCCTACAAAGCAGACTAATTATTAAACCAATCAAAAACGCACCGTTTCCACGGTGCGTTTTTTGTTGCGCGCAAGTACAAAAGTATCTTGCGTGGGTTTTATGACAAGGATTCCCTTCCGGGAGATTGCCACGTCGCTTTGCTCCTCGCAATGACAGAGTGCGTCGCACGGAATACTAATAAACAAGCACCCTTTTGGGTGCTTAAATATAGTTCTCCCAAAACGGCAGAATTTTGATGCCATTTTGCCCCACAAGTACAAGTATCTTTTGGGGTCCCCTTCCCCTATAAAACGGCGAGAATTTGATTAAATGATATCTTCCCCAAAACGGCAGAATTTTGATGAGATTACGGGGTTCTTGACGGGTTCGTGCGAAGGCGCGTACTTTGTCGTACGTAACTGAGCAGGGTTCCGTCAAAACACCGTAAGGTCGCAAAATTATGCCGTTTTGCTTAATTGTATTGGTTTTGAAGTAAGTCGAGCATCTCCCTGCTCCCGCCGACAAGCAACGTATCGCCGTCAAGCAAAGGCTCGTCCGCGGCGAAGTTGACGATGACGTCGTTATCGCGCTCGACCGCAAGAACGTTGACGTCGTATTTTTTGCGGATATCCAGCGTCACAAGGGAGCTTCCCGCCCAACTTGACGGAAGTTCCATTTCGATAATGCTGTATTTGCTGCTTATGGTCATTATGTCGTGCAGCAAGGGGTTGGCAAGGCGTGCGCCCATTTTTTCGCCCATTTCCATTTCGGGAATGACGACCTCGTCCGCGCCGACGCGTTCCAAAACCATTTTATGTTTAAGGTTTTCGGCCTTTGCGATGACCTTTTTGACGCCGATTTCCTTGCAGGTGAGCGTGCACAAAACGCTTGCTTCCAGGTCGCTTGCGATGCCGATAATGACGACGTCGAAGTTTTCGATGCCGAGAGCGCGCAAAGTGCGTTCGTCGGTGACGTCGGCGACGACGGCGTGCGTGGTGTACTCGTGCGCTTCCGTGATGACCTCTTCTTTTATATCGACTGCAAGGACTTCCTCGCCTTTTTCAAACAAGGTTTTCGCGACGGTCGAGCCGAATCTGCCAAGTCCGATTACCGCAAATTGTTGATTTTTCGATTTTTTGTTTTTCATAAAATAAACCTCCGCTTATCCGATAAGAATTTTGGCATCGGGGTATTTGATATTTGCCGATTGTTTTTTTGTATTCAAAAGCGCGGTGCCGATTGTCAGCGGCCCGAGACGACCGATGAACATCGAAAAACACAGCGTAATGAGCGCGGGTGTATGGAGCGATGTCGTGAGCCCTGCCGATACGCCGACCGTGCCGAACGCGCTGAACGCCTCGTACATGCTGTCGATGACGGACAACTGCACGCCGTACGCCGCCTCCGTCGCCCAGATTATGAGAGCCTGCGCGAAAGATCCCAGGAAACATGCCGTCGTAACGACCGCCGCGCGTTTTATCGTCCTTGTATTGATTGTTTCCTTGCCGACAACGACTTCGTCGCGGCCACGGAATACGGACGCGAACAACATAATCATAACGAAAATGGTTGTGGTTTTTACGCCGCCGCCCGTCGATGCGGGACACGCGCCGACGAACATAAGCACCATCGTCGCGACTTTTGCGCCGTCCGTGAGATTTGCCTGATTTATCGACGTCCAGCCCGCCGTCCTTGCCGTCGTCGACTGGAAAAACGCATTAAGGACTTTGTCGCCCCAGTCCATCGGACCGAGCGTGCCGGGATTGTTCCATTCGATACCGAGTATCATCGCCGCGCCGACAACAAGCAAAATCGCCGTCATCGAAAGCGAAACGCGCGTGTGAAGCCGAAGCGGTCTGTTTCTCTTTTTCCTTAATATGTCGTTGAAAACCAAAAAGCCGAGCCCGCCCGATATGATAAGCACCATTACGGTGATAAGTACGACGGGATCGTGCGAAAATGCCGAAATGCTGGAAAACGCGCCGTAGTCTTTGCCCATTATGTCGAGGCCCGCGTTGCAGAACGACGAAACCGCCGTGAACAACGAAACGTATATGCCGCGCGCGCCGAGTGCAGGGACAAGCCTTGTCATAAGCATCAGCGTGCCGAACCCTTCAAAAATGAACGTGAACGCAAGGATTCGTTTTGTCAGTTTCACAACGCCTTTCAGGCTGTCCTGGTCAAGCGACTCCTGAATCGTCATGCGCTCTTTCAGGCTGATTTTCTTGCCGACAAGCATAAACATGAACGTCGTCGTGGTCATGAACCCGAGACCGCCGATTTGTATGAGCAACAAAACGACGATTTGTCCGAAAATCGACAGCTGAGTTGCGGGATCTATGACGGTAAGCCCCGTCACGCACACCGTGGTCGTCGACGTGAACAACGCGGGAACAAAGCCGATTGTCTTTCCGCTTGCCGAAGAAAACGGAAGCACCAGCAAAATCGTCCCGACGGCGATGACGCCCAAAAACCCGAGCACGATATATCGCGCGGGAGTCATAAGATTCTTAATTTTTTTGCCGACAGCCTTGAACAACTGCCCTGTTTTTTCTTTCATCAATCCTTAATTTCCCAGTCGATCGGCGCGATACCGTTTTTTTCCAAAAACTCGTTCGTCCTTGAAAACGGCTTGCTGCCGAAAAAGCCGTTGTATGCAGAAAGCGGACTTGGATGTGCGCTTTCGATAACGTAATGTATCGGATTTGTAATATATTGCTTTTTCGAGCGGGCGTTTGCGCCCCACAGAATAAAGACTATCGGGGTATCCCGCTCGTTAAGTTTTTTGATAATATCGTCGGTGAAAATCTGCCAGCCGCAATTCTTGTGGCTGTTGGCAAGGTGCGCGCGCACCGTCAATACCGAGTTCAGAAGAAGCACGCCCTGCTTTGCCCAACTTTCAAGACAGCCGTGCGGCGCGGGCGAAATGCCCAGATCGCTTTTCAGCTCCTTGTAAATATTGACAAGCGACGGCGGAATATCCACTCCTTTTTTCACCGAGAAGGAAAGCCCGTGAGCCTGCCCTTCTTCGTGATAAGGGTCTTGTCCGATTATCACCGCTTTGACGGCGTAATAATCGGTGTATTTCAGCGCGTTGAATATGTCGTACATCGACGGATAGCAGACGTGATGAGAATACTCGTCTTTCAGAAATTCGCGGATTTTAAGGTAGTTTTCTCCCGAAAACTCGTCCTTCAAAATCTCGTCCCAGCTGTTGCCGATGCTCACCATATATTATTTCAGTTCCTCGTATTTTCTTGCCATCATGGCGTCGATATAGGAAAGCGCGTCTTCGTATTTCACTTTGTCCGCCGAAAGCGTCGCGCGGTCGGTAACTTCGATTTCGTCGTTTTGAAGTCCGCGGGGGCTAACCACGACGCGGATAGGCATACCCATAAGGTCGGCGTCGGCGAATTTCACGCCGTTTGAGACGTTTTCGCGGTCGTCAAGCAACACGTTCACGCCCTTTTTCATAAGCGCGTCGTACAGCGCAAAAGCCTTTTCGCGGACGTTTTGGTCGTCGATACGCAAGGGGCAGATGTGCACCTTGTAAGGCGCGACGGTGATTGGCAGAATAAGTCCCGCTTTGTCGTTGCTTTCCTGCGCGATTGCGGCGATTGCACGGCCTACGCCGATACCGTAACAGCCCATAATGGGGTTGACGGCTTCGCCTTTTTCGTTAAGCACGGTCATGCCCATGCTCTTTGTGTATTTCGTGCCGAGCTGGAAAATGTTGCCGATTTCGATACCGTTTTCAAGGTGCAGCGGTTTTCCGCAAACGGGGCATTTGTCGCCTGCTTTCACTTTTGCGATATCGACGAACGATTTGGGCTTAATATCGCGTGCGACGTTCACGCCTTTCACGTGGTACAGCGGTTTGTTTGCGCCGGTAACCATATTGTACGCACCTTCCAAAGACTTATCGAAAACGACGATTCCGTCTTTCAGGTCAAGCCCGATTGGCCCGATATTTCCCGCGACGAGCCCCGATTCTTCGTCGGCTTCCCACGGGACGATGTTTTTCATAATCGCTTTTTTGAGTTTGGCTTCGTTGACTTCCAAATCGCCCCTGATAAACGCGATGACAACCGTCTTTTCGCCCTTCACGGCGTAAACGACCGCCTTTATCGTCTGATAAGGCTGAACTTTCAAAAACTCCGAAACTTCCGCAATGTCTTTGGCGTCACCGGTGAAAACTTCTTCCTTTTCCGCGTCCGCGCCGAAATCGACCTCGGGACGCACGCCCGTCGCGACTTCCATATTCGACTTGTATCCGCACTCGTCGCAAAGCACGAGCGTGTCTTCGCCGACTTCTGTCAGCAGCATAAATTCGTGAGCGATACTGCCGCCCATCATACCGCTGTCCGACTTGACCGCGATGAATTTTTTCAGCCCGATACGGCGGAATATGTTGTTGTATGCGTCGTATTCCTTGTAATAATGCTTTTCAAGGTCCTCCTGCGTCATGTGGAACGAGTACGCGTCTTTCATCGTGAATTCCCTGACGCGGATAAGTCCGCCGCGGCAACGAGGCTCGTCGCGGAACTTCGTCTGAATCTGATAAATCATGAACGGAAGTTGATTATAACTCGAAACAGTGTTTTTTGCAAGGTGTACCGCCGCTTCTTCGTGCGTCATTCCGAGAAGCATATCTTTGCCGCTTCTGTCCTTAAACCGCACCATCTCGCTGCCGATGCTTGAATATCTTCCCGACTGCTCCCAGAGTTCCCTGGGCATAACGACGGGGAATTTCACTTCCTGTCCGTCGATTTTGTTCATTTCGTCGCGGATAATGTCTTCGATATTCTTCGCCATAAGCTGGGCGGGAGAAGTAAGCGAGAAAATGCCGTTTGCAACCGGCTTGATATACCCCGCGCGGGCAAGCAGCGCGTGGCTTAAAATGGTAACGTCCGCAGGGGCTTCCTTAACGCGTTCCCCCACAAGTTTCGATAAAAGCATAATGCCTCCGATAAAAAGTCGTAAATATTAAAGATATACAAAGTATATACTTATTTTATAATTTAGGCAAGGATTTGACGAAAATATAAACTCCGCGGGATTTTTCAAACTTTTTCGGAAAAATAAAAAGACGTGCGTTTCGCACGTCTTTTATCGTTGATTTTCTTATAGCGTAGTATTTAAACATCGAGTTTCATCCACTCGCCTTTGATCCAGCCTTTCTTTTCAAAAAGGATTCTAAGTAGTAGCGACACGACTGCGGGAATTACGAACATCAAAAACACGATGCCAAGCGCGATATTCGCGTCCGACACAACGCCTTTCGACGCATCAATAACACCAATTACACCGACAAGACCGCTCGTTCCCATTCCTCCGCCTATTGCAGTACAACGAAGTTTGAACACGCAAGTCGCAATCGGACCTACGATTGCGGAGGCAATAATCGGCGGCACGAAAATGAGCGGGTGTTTCATAATGTTGGGGATTTGCAACATGCTGGTGCCGATACCTTGCGAGATAAGTCCGCCGACGCCGTTTTCTTTGAATGACATCACCGCAAACCCTACCATCTGCGCCGCGCATCCGACGACAGCCGCGCCGCCCGCAAGCATCATCGCATCCGACGAACTTTGCACTGCGATTGCCATCCAAATTGCTGCCGAAGACGTGGGCATCGTCAAAAGTATACCCATCACGACGGATATCACAACGCCCATAATAAAGGGTTGCGCCGTCACCGAAATTTCAATGAATTTCTGAATTACTTTTATGAACCAGATTGCGGGATATGCGACAAACATTGAGATTATCGTCACAAACATCACCGTTAAAGGTACGATTAAGATATCAAGTTTTGTTTTGCCTTGTACGAGCAACACTATTTCAAGCGCGATAAGAGTCGACACGTACGAGCCGATGGGGTTGCCTGGCTTTCCCACCGAGAATGCCGTTATCGAGTCCGCCACCGCCTTAAACGAAAACCTTCCTTCCTCAAAAAGTCTAAATACTTCATCGGGCAAAAACGCTCCCAAAAATCCCGCGACCGCACACGCAAAAACCACAAGGTCGGGCGCTTTCAATTTCTTGGCAATACCTACGCCGATGCCCGCGCCCATAAGCGTGCAGGCGATGTTTCCGATGAGAATAAGCAGTGCGCCGAAGCCCGAATTCGCGCCGCACCATCTGCCGATTTGCTTTAATATCGTCCCTGCGATAAGCGTGACGAACAGTCCTTGCGCCATTCCCGAAAACGCGTCGATGAAGTAACGATTCGCATACTTTTTGACGACGGTTTTCCACTTCTTTTCGGGTTCTTTCTGCTGAAATACGACGGGGTTTGTTTCGATTTCGGGAATAACGTTTACGGGTTCGGATTTCATTTACCTTTCTCCTTTATGCAGACTTTGCGTTGCGCCTTTTGTCCGCGACCTTATCAAGTTAATAAGATTTTAATGAATTCTCTTATAAAAGTCAAACCTTATTCCCCCTTTCGGCGTTTTTCCGCCGTATCTTTCGTCGTTTTTTGTTTTTTAATAAAAAATCCCGCAATCTCGTTGCGGGAATTTCGTTTTGTTTTGAAAAATTAGCAGCAGTTTACATTATCGTCTTTTCGCCACGGAAAAGTTGCTGGCGTTCCTGCATATACTTCATCGTATCGACCGTCACGTTAAGCGCGCTTTTGAAGGCTTTGTCGTATGCCGACGAAAGTTCGTTGTCGCCTTTTTTGAGTTCGATCGTAGTCGTGGGGATTTTGCGCCGCGCAAACGGCGTGCTGTCGGTGAAAAGCGTTTCGCTGTACCTGAACGCCACGTCGTCGCATTCTTCCTTAATCGCCTTGAACGCCACGTTGTTGATTTTCAGGTCGTAAATGTTTTTGTACTGTCTGTCGCCCTGTATCACGACGTTGTCGCAATCGCCGACTTTTGAAAAGTTTATCACGACGGGATTTATCAGTGATTCGTCCCTGCCATAGTGTTGCAGTATGAGTTGTTCCGCGCCCTTTGCGCCGCATTCTTTCGCGCCGAAACACGCAAGCACGACTTTCGTATTGTCGGGGATAAGTTCGGGATGCAGCCTTAAATAGTCCGCAACCGCAAGGGATACCCCCGCCGCCTGCAATCCTTCGTGTCCGATGTTGCTGTTGCGTTTTTTGTATGAAAACATTGTGACAAGATAAAATATCGCAAGTCCGCAGAATATCGTCGGGAATAAAAACATCACCGCTTTGTCGCCGGCGTTTAAGCGCGGCAGACATATCGCGATAATTTCAAACACGAAAAGTACGGGTATGCTGATGATCGACAACGCCTTGAACGCGCGCGAAATCCATTTCGGCAGGTTTTTGTCTTTCAGGAACATTACGACGTCCGACCTGTCCATATCGCTGTCGTAGTGGCTGCCGATGACAAGCGTGTTTTCGGCAGGGGCTTTCGCCTCGATTGACGACAATACGTTGTACGACGTGCGCTTCGGGAAAAGCGCGTTGAACGTGTTTTTGTTTGTCAGAACCTGTACGAAAAGCATTGCGCCGACAAAAATGGTAACAAGCATTGACAGCGCAAGAAAACCGTATGTGACGGCTTTGTCGTCGATAAGCACGCCCACGATATAAAACGCAAGCGCGATCGCGAAAATCACCCCGTAAACGGGTATGCCGAATCGTCCCGCAAGCGGCGCGACGGTGGTGGGTTCCGTCCTTGCAGGAAGCCCCAAAATCTTTTCGTAAAGCTCACGGATTTTCACCGCGCCTTTCTTTTCGTCAACGCTTGTCGCAATCCTGACAGGCGCGGCGGTTTCAACCTTTTCCACAAAAGTGTCGGCGATGATGTTCGCCCTTTTAAGGTCGACTTCCGACGGCGTTATGTTGCCGTTTTCGGGCTTTATATTGTCGTTTTCAACGTTTAACATCGTTTTTTACTCATAGAATAGAATGTCGCCGTAAGATGGGAACGGCCATTCTTTCTTCTCGGTGATAAGTTCGAGCTTGTCCACGCTTTCACGCAGTCTGTTCATTGCGACAAGGACTTTGTCGCGGTAACACACCGCCTGTTTTTCAAAATTCTCAATCGACTTTGCCTTTGCAAGAGCGTGTTCAAGGTCGGTCGTGCGACGATCGGTTTCGTCGATAAGTTTATCGGTTTCGGCAAGCAGTCTTTCGTCCGCCGCCCCGAATTTCTGATTTATTTCCCTTACGTCTTTCAGGTATGCCGCAAGTTTTCCTTCCGTCCTCATGACCGCGGGCAAAATTTGTTTCCTTGCGATATTTCGCATTGCAAGAGCCTCGATATTGACGGTCTTTGCGTAGTTTTCGACAAAGATTTCATAGCGGCTCGTAAGTTCCTTTTCGCTTAAAACGCCGTTCCTTTCATAAAGATTGACAATATCCTTGTCCAGCATACATTTGAACGCGTCAAGGCTGTTGGACGTCATATGAAGACCGCGGCGTTTCGCTTCTTCCACCCATTCCTTGCTGTAATTGTTGCCGTTATAGATAATGCGGCCGTGCGCGCGGATATAAGACACGATGATTTCCGACAACGCGTGGTCGAGGTCTTCGCCCGATTTTGTCTTTTCTTCGATTTCGTCGGCGATACGGCGCACCATTTCGGCGGTTATCGTGTCAAGGACGATTATGGACGTCGCAAGCGACGCGCTGCTGCCGACCATGCGGAATTCAAACTTGTTCCCCGTGAACGCAAACGGCGAGGTGCGGTTTCTGTCGGTGTTGTCCTTTTTGAGTTTCGGGAAAGACGGCAGCCCCATTTTGATGTACTCTTTGACTTTCGTAACGGCGGTTTTGCCTTCTTTCAGCGTTTCAAACGCCGAGTAAAGGTCGTTGCCGACGAAAACCGAAATTATCGACGGGGGTGCTTCGTTTCCGCCCAGACGGTTGTCGTTTCCCGCGCTTGCCGCGCTCATTCTGACAAGGTCGGCATATTCGTCCACGCCCGCGATGACCGCAAGTATCATAAGCATAAATATGCGGTTTTCGGCGGGATTGCTGCCGGGCTCCAGCAGGTTCACTCCCGTGTCCGTCATTATCGACCAGTTGTTGTGTTTGCCGCTGCCGTTGACGCCGTTGAAAGGCTTTTCGTGCAGAAGACACGCAAGGTCGTGCTTTTCCGCAACCTTTTTCATCGTTTCCATTATAAGCTGGTTCTGGTCGGTCGCGATGTTTGCGGACGTGAAAATCGGCGCAAGCTCGTGCTGAGCGGGCGCGACTTCGTTATGCTCCGTCTTTGCGGCGATGCCGAGTTTCCAGAGTTCGCGATTCAGATCTTCCATAAAAAAGGCGACGCGGTCACGGATTGTCGCGTAATACTGGTCGGACTTTTCCTGTCCTTTTGCGGGGGGCGCGCCGAACAGAGTACGTCCCGCGTACTTCAAGTCTTCGCGCTGCATATAGTGGTTTTTGTCGATCAAAAAATATTCCTGCTCGCCGCCGACGACGGGAGTAACTTTTTTGGTTTCGTTGTCTCCGAGAATCCTTAAAAGCCTTAAAACCTCGCGGTTTAAAACGTTCATACTGCGAAGGAGCGGGGTTTTTTTGTCAAGTGCCTCGCCGGTGTAGGCGCAAAACGCCGTCGGTATGCACAGTACGCCCGCGCCGCCCTTTGAACGCTTGATAAACGCCGGGGAACTGCAATCCCATACGGTGTAGCCGCGCGCCTCGAACGTGGCGCGGATTCCGCCCGACGGGAAACTCGACGCGTCCGCTTCGCCCTTTGAAAGACTTTTGCCCGAAAATTCCAGCAGTACCTTTCCGTCTTTGTCGACGGAAATGAAACTGTCGTGCTTTTCCGCAGTGTATTCCGTCATCGGCTGGAACCAATGCGTGAAATGAGTTGCACCCTTTTCGACAGCCCACGTCTTCATTGCCGCGGCAACTTCGTCGGCAAGACTCCTCGGCAGTTCGTCGCCGCGTGCGATAACGTCTTTCAGCGCGCGATACGCGTCTTCCGACATATATCGCTGCATCACTTCGTCGGTGAACACTTCTTCCTGAAAAATATCTTTGATGTTCAGTCTTTCGTAATAAGCCATAAAAAATCCTTTTTCGTTTTAATTACTATATTATAGCCTTAATAAATTAATATAGTCAATGATTTTTCCTTAATAAAAACGGGCGCGGTTTTCGCGCCCGACCTTTTTTGTTATGCCTTTTTTATCGTGAATCCGTCTTTCGTGTCGACAAGAATAAACCCTTTGTCCGCGATTTCTTTCCTGATTTCGTCGGCAAGAGCGTAGTTCTTTTCGGCTTTCGCCGCCTTTCTCTTTTCCGCAAGTGCGAAAATTTCTTCGGGGACGGACACGTTGTCTTCGGCGTCGGCTTTGCCGTATTTTTTCAAAAATTCTTTTGCGTCCGCGCGGAACAATCCAAGGATATCGTAGTTTTCACGGATTGCGTTGATGTCTTCGATTGCGGTTACGTCGCCGTCTTTCAACTTCTTTCTGATGTTTTTGAAATATCCGAAAAGATTGCTTATCGCAAGCGCGGTGTTGAAGTCGTCGTCCATGCAATTTACAAAGTCTTCTCCGATTTTTTCGGTCTTTTTGCTGCTTTCAAGCCCGGTTTTTTCGGCTTCTTCCAAAACTCTGTAAAAGTCGACAAGGTGTTTTTCGGCGGTGGGGAACAAATCGTCCGTAACGTTAATGTCGGCGCGATAGTTCGTCTGCAACAGCGCGAATTTTATCGTTTCCGCCGAATACTTTTTCAACAAGTCTTCAAGGAGCAAACTGTTGCCCAAAGACTTGCTCATTTTTTGTCCGTTGACCTTGATAAGCCCGTTGTGAATCCAGTATTTCACGAATTTTTTGCCGGTAAGCGCCTCGGTCTGCGCGATTTCGTTTTCGTGATGCGGGAAAATAAGGTCGCGGCCGCCGCCGTGTATGTCAATTTGATCACCGAACGCCGCGCGGTTCATTGCCGAACATTCGATATGCCAGCCGGGACGTCCTTTGCCCCACGGGCTGTCCCACGAGATTTCGCCTTCTTTTGCGGACTTCCAAAGCGCAAAGTCCAGCGCGCTTTTCTTGTTGTCTTCGTTTTCGATGCGGACGCCGGAAAACGCTTCTTCGGTTTTTCTGTTGCTGAGCGCGCCGTAGGACGGGAATTTTTCGACGGAGAAATACACGTCTCCTTCGGGCGTTGCGTAGGCGTACCCTTTTTCTTCCAGCCCCTTTATGAAGTCAATGATGTTGTCGATATTGCACGTCGCTTTCAGCCAGATGTCGGGATCGTCCACGTCGAACTCACGCATAACTTTGTCGATGCGTTTTATCATCATTGCCGCGTACTTGTCGGCAGGGATTCCCGTTTCTTTCGATTTTGCGATAATCTTATCGTCGACGTCGGTGTAATTTCTTGCGTACGTTACGTCAAAGCCCCTTTTCACAAGGTACTTTCTGATGATGTCGTAAATGAGTGCCTGATATGCGTGACCGATGTGAGCGTCGCCCGAAACGGTGATGCCGCACGCGTACATATTTATTTTGTTGCCCGAAAGCGGAATAAGTTCTTCCTTTCTTCTTGTCAGCGTATTGTATACTTTAACCATACTTTTTCTCCTTTAATCTGTCGTTTCGGTTGATTTTGTGTTTTCTTCGTTTGCAATCGAATAACGCGAACAGTTGATACCCGAAAGGTTTTCGATTTGCGTTAGCCTTGCGTTTATGCGGCGAAGTTCTTCCAGCACGGGGTCGGGAAGTTCCACCTGGTTTAAGCTGTCCACGCGCTTTCCGTCCTGCTTTACGATGCGCCCGGGAACGCCCACGACTGTGCAGTTTTCGGGCACCGGTTTCAGCACCACACTGCCCGCGCCGATCTTACTTCCCTTGCCGACGGTGAACGGTCCAAGGACTTTTGCGCCCGCCGCAATCACGACGTTGTCCTCAATCGTGGGGTGTCGTTTGCCCGCGTCTTTTCCCGTGCCGCCAAGCGTTACGCCCTGATAAAGCGTAACGTTGTTGCCGACTTCCGCCGTTTCGCCGATGACGACTCCCGCGCCGTGGTCGATGAACACTCCCTTGCCGATTGTCGCGCCCGGGTGAATTTCAATGCCCGTCCAGAACCGCACGTGTTGCGAAATTACCCGCGCAAGGAATTTCATTTTGTGTCTGTAACACCAGTTTGCGGGACGATGCCACATAAGCGCCTTTACCCCGGGATAGGTAAACAGCACCATAATTTTGCTTGTCGCGGCAGGATCTTTTTCCATTGCCGCCGCCACGTAACTTTTGAGATATCCCGACATTTTTACCTTCCTTTAATAAAAAATCCGTCCGAAAAGTTTCCTTTAAGGACGGGCTGAAATTAACTCCGTTGTTCCACCTCAATCAAGGATAGCGCAATAACGTTTGCGCGCACGCACGGGCATTTCCTCCCGTAAGGCTCAAAACCGCACTTTCCCGCATTTATCCAAAAAACCTTGCAGCCAAAGGGTTTTCTCTCTTGATGGCGTCCTGCGCTACTCTTGTTTCTCATCGCCTGTGAGTTTAGTATATTATATTTATTATTATGCACGTTGTCAACTAGTCGCACACTTCACTTTTGAAATCGCATTATCGGGGGCGATAATGCTCACTCTTTTGCTCGTGTGCTCCTTTTCTCCACGCAAGTACAAAAGTATCTTGCGTGGGTTTTATAACAAGGATTCCCTAAAAAGTCAGAATTTTGATGAGATTGTGTTTTTCTCGGCGGGTTCTGAAAAATCCAGTGTACTTTGGCGTACACGATTTTTCGGGTTCCGCCGAAAAAGCAAAATATCGCAAAATTATGACTTTTTAATTTGTTTGGCAAAGACTTTTCCCATCTTTCCGAAGTCGTGTATCATCGTAAATCCGTACTTTTCGTAAAACCTGATGCCGCCCGCGTTGTCGCCGCCAACGCCCAAATGCACGCCTTTCACGCCCTTTTCGGCAAGGTAGTCCATGAGTGCGTCCATAAGTTTCGCGCCGTATCCTTGGTGTTGCGCCTCGGGCAAAATGTCGATATGCAGGTGCGCGGGATATTTTTTCGCGTCCATATAAAGACTTTGGCGGAATGCGAAAAAGTGCGTGAACGCTTCAATCCTTGAAAGTTTTCTGACGCGCGGCATAACGTATTTGTTAAACGTTTTCACAAAGGTTTTGTAATCAATACTTGACAGGATATATCCGACCGCAACGTCGTCTTCGTCCCGCGCAAGAATAAAGATTCCGTCGGGCTCGAACTCGGTATAATAGTCGGCGTAAAGCGTTGCGACAAGTTCCGGATTTTTGACGTATGCGGGCGCGGTCGCCGTAAGGTGGCAAATTTTCCTTACGTTGTCGCGATCCGATTCTCTGTACTTCCTGATATGGCAGGTCATTATTCGAATTTGAAATATATTTCGAGTTTTCCGTCGACAAAGCGAGCATTTAGTCCTTTGAAGAACTCGCTTGCCGTCAGGTCTTTGCCGCCGTTTGCGGTTTTTATCGCGTCAAGCGTTGCTTCCGACATTCCGAGATTGCCCCAGGCGTTAAGTTCACGCAAGGTTGCGACTTTGATTTTGTCGGAAACTTCGGCTTCGATTGAAGAAATCTTGCTGTTTCCGAGCCCGTATAAAATGCTGTTTTTGTCGTTAAGTTCCATCACGTCGCCGATACGCATATCTTTCACGATTTTGTCCATCGTGCCGCTGTCGGCAAGGTCCTTAACGGTCATCGTTGCCATTTTTGAAAGGATCTTGTCGGATTCGCCGTCGTAAATGCAAGCGTAGTATTCAGCCGCGGTTTCGCCGTCAAACTTATAGCGTTTGTAGTCGGACAATTTATAAAGATTTCCGTTGTACTTAAAGTATGCTCCGTCGGCTTCTTCAACCCCGTGTTCGTTGTAAAGCGTCCCGAACTTGATATGGTCATTGACCGGCGTACCGTCTTGTTCTTGGTCAAGATATACGTAATCGCCGTTGTTGTTTCTGACGTAACCCGCTTCCAGGAACAGGTTGCCGTCCTTATAATATGCGACGTGTTGCCCGATTTTATCGTGGCTTAATGCAACCGCCGCGTCGAAATCTGTCGCTTTGACGTAAACTTTGCCGTCGATTTCCAGAACGTCCGAAAGCGTTGCTCCGTTGACGACTTCGTCGACGCCCGTCGAAAGCGTGCCGATGGTTTTGTCCTGCAATCCGACAAGCACGCCCGAACTTGCCTTATCGACAATCACGTACTGCGTGACACCCGCCGCAATCGTACCTCTTGCGCGCACGAATTTAATGTCCGTGTCGGGATCGGTCTCCACGTAACCCACGTTGAACGTTCCCGCGTATTCGGGGGCTGCGTAAACGTCGGCAAGCGAGATATACTTCCTGACGCTTGTGTTGCCGATGTCCGCCGCCGTCGCGACTTTTAATTTATATCTTTCTTTGACTTCGACGACTTCCTTTAAGAGTGTGCTGTTGACAACGTCGTCCATACGGGCGGCAATATTGTTTACGCCGATTGTCGAAAGTTTTTTGACGACAGCGTTTCCGTCGCCTTCGTATACTCTCTTATATTCAGCCGTTTCGCCCGCCGCCGCAAGACGGAAGAATCCGTTTTCGCCGTGTGCGTCTTCGTCAAGGATAAATTTCGCGTCGGCAGTCGAGTCCGAAACAAACACATCGCCGTCCACGTCCATGACGTCGGAAAGTCGCGCGGCGTTTACAAGGTCGTCGATACCTGCGGTTTGCAACTCTCCGATGGTCTTGTCTGCAAGCGCGACGACAACGCCGTTGCTTGCCTTTTCGGTGATGTTGTATCTGTCGCCGGTAAAGGCAAGTCCATCCTTGTATTTCACAAGATATACGGTTTTATCCCCGTCTTTTGCGGTGATAAACGTGCCTTTGTATTCTTTGCCCGCGGGAAGTGCGGGAAGCGCGATATATGCGCCGTCCGTCGCTTTTTCTGCGGTCGTGACGGAAACAACCTTCATAATATCGCCGACTTTGACGTTCTTGACGTCTTTATCGATTTCGGAAATTTTGCTGTCTTTCAGCTTTTTCAGAATGTCCGCGCTGTCGTCGGTAATCTCGATGACCTGACCGAGTTTCATATCGCCGATCGCGCCGTCAAGGGTGTTGAGAGTTTCGTCCGCAAGCGCTTTAAGGACGGGCTCGCTCTTCCCGACGTGCATAAGCGCGTATCTTGCCAAAGAATCGGTTGACGGGTGTTCTTGGAGTTCTTCGTCGGTGACCTTTCCGTCTCTGCTGTAACCGTAAGTTTTCCACGGTTCTGCCTCGAAATAGTCCGCCTTTGTCGTTTCGACGTATCCGCGCCATTCAATGATTTCGGCGTATTTTGCGGGTTCTGTTCCGGTTGCGTCCTGAATCTTCGTGCGGACTGCCGCGCCTACACGGTAAAAATATTCAACGCCCGCTTCCGTTGCTGTTACAAAATCGTATTCATAATAGAACAAACCGCTTTCGTTCTTCGTCGAATAATCGGCGTCGTATCTTTCGGTAACCGTCATACCGTGGCTGTCTTCGGGCACGACGTACGCCACGCCAAAGCGGTTTTGGTTGCCCGATTTATCGTATCTGTTTTTGAAGTAGGGAAGTTCCGCCCCTGCTTTGAGTTTCCAGTTGCCGGCGTCGCTGACTTTTATCGTGCCCGCGTCGGCGTCAAGAAGATAATAAGTTTCGCCGCTGACTTTTTTGTCGTTTGAAACGTACTCAAAGTATTCGCTCGTGCCATTTGCTGCGATGAGCGTTTTCTGCGGGAACTGCGCGCGCGATCTTCTGTACAAGACCGCCGTGTTGTTTTGGTAATCCCATTCGGTATAAAGGTCACGGTCGAAATCGGGCAAAACGTCTTCAAACTTAATGTTGTTTATCGCGGAATTGAGATCGCCGATTTTCACGTTTGCGACAGTGTCCAGCACGCCGCCCGCGCCAAACGACACGCCGAGAAGATATTGCATTTCGGCGATGGTCATTTCGTTGATTTCCAACGATTTAAGCAGCGCGTTGAATCCGTCGATGACAGGCTCCGAAATATGTTCCTGCACAATCGGCTTGCTTGCAAGCCCCGTGGTTGTGTCGATACCCGTCTTTTTCAGAACGTCGCCAAGCGTAAAGCAGTTAAGCACGACTTTCAGATTATCGTCTTTGAAAACGTCCGCGACCTTTAACGCGCCAAGCGTTTCGCGACTTTTGTCGTCCACCGTGATTTCAAGCGAGTTTTCAAGGATTTTGATGATGTCGATGCCGAAAATACGCTTCGCGTCGGACACCGTCGTCTCCTTGATGTTGCCGCCTTTCACCATATCGTAAATGTCAAGTATGGATTTGTTGCGGATTTCAGCGTCCTTGTCGATGAAAGTGAATTCCTGCTTTGTGTAGTTTTCCACGTCGTTGACGGAAACCGCCGCCACCGCGTAGTACACCACGCCCGCAATCGTACCGCCGACAAGCAATACGCCCACGACAAGCCCTAAAATGAATGTAAGAAATTTTCCAAAACCGCCTTTCATAGTTCCTCCGATATATCGTAACGAAACAATATCGCATTTTTTACTAATAATTATAATACTATATCAAAAATATATTTGCAAGCGATATGTATTTTTTATATACAATATAAAAATCCACCATTGCTCGGGTTTTTGAAAACCACTCTTTTCAAAAACCGTGAAAGGGGAATTCAGGGTTAGCGGCGCGCGGGTTCCCTGAATGGGGAAAACAACACAAAAAAAGCACCTCGTCCGAGATGCTTTGATTTATATATGTTGTACGAAACGTCAAGAATTTGATGGTCTGCCGCCCCACGGGTACAAGTATCCCGCAGGGTCCCCGTTGACGTTTCTCGGCAGGTTTTGCGATAAAAAAGCACCCACTTGGGGTGCTTAATTTATATGCTGTGCGAAACGTCAAGAATTTGATGGGATTTTGACGTTTCTCGGCAGGTGTTGCGAGCGCGCGTACTATTTCGTACGCAACCGAGCAAGTTCTGCCGAAAACTCGAAAGCACGCAAATTATTGACGTTTCGCGTCTTCTTTTGCGCCGATCTTTTTGATGGTCCTATACACCGCTTCGATACCGCCCTCGAAAACGCTGGTCTTTAAGCGGTCCGACTTATCGTTGGAAGTGTGGTAATAATCGGTGGCGATGGGGTTTTGCGCGGCGAAGGTGATGGTTTTCACGCCTGCGCGGCAGAACGGGGTGCTGTCGCAACCGCCGACGGGATTCCAGATTCTGCCCGTCTTTTTGACAAGTCCGAGTTCCTGCAAGGATTCGTAAAGCATATCGCCGAGTTCCATATCGAATTTGCACATTTGCGCGGCGTCGCCCTGAATGACCTCGAAGTAATCTTCGTCGGAGATGCTGTCGACGTTGATCTGATAGCAATTTTTGAGCATGCCGTCGTCTTTATGGTGTTTCACGAACGCGCGCGAGCCGCGGAGACCGGATTCTTCGCAAGCCATAGCGGCGCAGATAAGACGGCAGTTTTCGGGCAAATCTTCGGGATGCGCGCTGAAATGTTTGGCGATTTCCTGATTCAAGCCGATGCCCGTAAGGTTATCCATACAGCCGGGGGACGCGATGGTTTTGTCGTGCGACAGGAATTGCGTGATGAAGTAAAGCCCCGGAATGCAGACGATGGGAAGGATATATCCGACGTATGCGTACCATTTCCATGTGGTGATGGTTGCGGCGTTTGTCCACAAGGGATTAGCGTACGTCCCGTCCGCGGCAAACTGCAACACGAATCCGAACACCAGAATCGAAAGGAGCCCTACGACGCCGTAAACGATTTTCGGAATGAACGTTTTGGGGTTTTTCTTTGCAAGGTTCCAGTTCCAGCTACTGTCGTAGTGCGCGGACAACACGATGGTATAGTCTGTCTTGCCTGACAAAGGCTCCTGCACGGTATAGAAGTTTTCGGTGTCTTTCTTTTTCCAAAGGAAATCGAAAATCTGCGTGTAGAAACCGCCCATAAGCGCGAAGTATATGAAGCAAAGCGCAGCGATTACCGCGCCCGCTATCGGGTAAATAAAGAACGCGATAAGCGCGATAAGTCCGCCGATACCGATGTACGGGATCGAGCCGATTCCGCTTTCGGGTGCAACCTTGAACGGCTCGGACACGGGCTTGATTCCGATATTCTTTTCGTATTCTTCTTTGATGAGTTTGGCGCCGGCGCGTTCTTCGTCGGAACCCGGGAGACGAGGACCGATTTCCGTTTCGACTTTCTTAATAAAGTCCATCATACTTTCGGAAGCGGCTTTGAAGTCAAAATCTGCCATAATTTCCTCCAACATTATTAAAAGATAAAGTAATTATAGCACAGTGAAAAGGTTTATTTCAATATTTTTCGCGCACAAAGTCCTTTTTGCCCGAAAAAAATTTTTCGTTTATATTCCTTTTTGAAAGAAATACCGCGTTTGTTTTACAAGGTTCCCTTCCGGGAGATTGCCACGCTTCGCTCGCAATGACATAAAGTGCGTTGCACGGAAAAGAATAAAGAAAGTACGAAAATTTTGTAATAAGTTTCCATCAAACAAACTCTTATATTCCGTACGAAGTACTATGTCATTGCGAGGAGCGAAACGACGTGGCAATCTCCCGGAAGGGATACCTTGTAAAAGCGATGGTGCGATGTTTTTACCTGTAGGCAAAAGCGATGTGCCTTCGGCGCGATGTGTGCCTTAGGCACGTTGTGGATTAAAAATTGTCATTGCGAGCGAAAATACGGGGACCCCGCGGGATACTGTGTACTCGCGGGGAAAAGGAGTATGCGAGCGTAAGACAGACATTTGTCGCTTGCGACGATTGTCTGGTCAAGAATGAAGCATACGACGCGGAGGAAAAGGCGCAAACAAGCAAAAGAGTGAGCATTATCTCCCCGATAATGCGATTTCAAAAGTGCAGTTATCGGGGACCCCGCGGGATACTTGTACCCGTGGGGAAAAGGCGCAAACAAGCATAAGAGTGAGCATTATCGCGCGCGATAACGTGATTTCAAAAGCGAAGTGTGCGCCGCGGGGCAAGACAATACCACCGCGGTTGCGGTGGTATTGTCTTTTGATGTGTTTTAGGATTAAGGAATTATGGATTGTGATCTGTGTTAATTTCGGGGAGCGGAAGGATTTCCGCCCTGTCCGCCGGGTTGTCCGCCCTGTCTGCCGTTCGACCGCACGCCGATTGCCGTTATCGTTTCGGTCACCGAAAAGCTTGCAAGAAGGTTTTCGTCCGCATACAGACTATACGTGCCGTTGGTTGCGAGTTCGGGCGTTGACAGGATTATCGCCTGCGCCTGTTTTTTGAGCGTTATGCGAACCATTTCGCCGCCGTCCGCGTTTGTCAGAATGATTTCCGAGCCCGCCGGGACAGTGTTTACGCCGTACACAAGCATGTTGGATTTTGAGTTCGACGCGGGGATTTCCAGCATTTCTTTGGACGACGCGACGAATACGTTGCCGCCGTCGATAAGGATTCCGCCGTCTGCGTCAAGTCCTGTGTCCGCGCCCGTCGTGGGGCCGTATACGATAAGCGTGCCGCCCGTGACGTAAATCGTGCCGTTGCTGTCCAAGCCGTCGCCCGACGCGTCGACCGTTATCGTTCCGCCCGAGATAATAATATGTTCGTTCACGCTTTCGTCATCGCTTGCGGCGTTTATACCGTCGTCGCTTGCGGTGATGTAAATCGTGCCGCCGCCTATTTCAACGTATGCGCCCTCGATTCCTTCATAGGAGTCGTTCACGGTGATTTCGCCGCCGTCGATTTTCACAAGTTCGTCGGCGTGGATTCCGTCGTCGAGGGTGGTCAGGTCAAGCGCGCCGCCTTTTATAAGCACGTTTCCGGAGTTCGTATGGATCGCGTCGTCGGACGAATTGATTTTCACGCGTGCGCCGTCAATGACGATAAAGTAATTCGAATTTTTTGTGACGGCGTATTCCGTGCCGTCGATTTCATATTTGATTTCGCAGCACTTGATGCCTTTCGTGCTTTGAATCATAGCGTATCGCGCGCCCTTTGTCGCTACGTCGTCGGCAACCTTTTTATAGGTATCGCCGCTTTTGATATATCTGAAATCATCCTCGGTAAGGTCGTATGCCGCCATGCTTTCTTCGCTGTAACTCACAAAGGTTGCGGCGGTTTCAATATCCACGCTTCCGCCCGTGATATATACGAACGTGTCCGCCTGAATTCCGTCGCCCGAAACACTTGCGAAAACCTTGCTACTTTTAAGAGAAACGTATCCTTCGTCCAAAGTAAACTCTTGCGTTTCATCGTCACATTCCGCATTTAACGCGTCTTTTCCAGCGGATAAAACGTTTATTTTCGCGTTTTCCGCCTCAATGAACCTTGCGGACAAAGCGTGATTTTCGACGGTCAAATTTATCGTCGAATCCGCAATCGAAAGCCCTTTTGAAACCTTTATTCCGTTCTTTTTCGCGCTTACTTTTATCGTGCCCGTGCCGTTGATTTTCAGCGTGCCTTTGACGTGGATCGCGTTCGCGTCGTCTGCCGCGCTTGCCACTTCGTTTTCGGTGTTTTCGCACGCGGTGATTATAAGCGTCGATTTTTTATTCGTGTTTGAAATCGCGATTCCCGCGCCGCCCGATATCGTCGCGTTGTTCAGAAACAGATGCGCCGTTTCGCCGTTGCCGACGCTCACGGTTATCCCCGCGTACGCGCCCGTCAATATATAACTGCCCGCGGTCGTAATCGTCGTTACGTCGTTTGAAAGCACGGTCGCTCCGTCCGCGTTCACGTCTTTTGAAAGAGTCGACAAATCGACTGTTGCCGCATTTTCCACCGCGCTTTCTTTTTCGCTCACGTCGTAAACTGTCGGCGCGACGGCAGTCGTTTTTTTCAGTCCGCCGCTTTTGTCGTTTTCACTGTTGCAGGCGACAAGCGAAAACGAACATATCGCAATAATCGTTACTACCAAAACTTTCAAAATCCTCTTTTTCATGTTCCTGCTCCATTTTCTTTCATTTTTAAGCATAAGCCTTAATTTTATTAAAAATTTTTCATAAAAGATACTTAAAATTTCAGCAAAGTCGTGTTCGCGACAAGGTTTTCGCCGTGTCGGTAACACTATATCCTTATATAATTCATAAACACCAAATAAAAAAGCACCGCTTTCGCGATGCTTTCTGTTTTGTTTGATTTGCCTTATTCTTCGTCGGAAACGGTTTCGTTTACGGCGTTGATTTCGGCGTTGACTTCCGCCGCTTCTTCCGAGCTTTCGTTATCGACGGGGAATTCGGAATCTGTCGCAGACGTTACTTCCGTCACGTCTTCGGTCGTCGTCACGGGATTGCCGTTTTCGTCAAGCACGACTTCTTCGGGTTCTTCGTGCGGGACGACCGCAATCGACATAATCTTGCTGCCTTCCCTGAGGTTCATGACTTTGACTCCCTTGGTATCCCTGCCGATCTTGCGAATTTCGTCCGCCGCGACTCTGATAATGATGCCGTTGTCGGCGATAATCATAATATCGTTGTCGGCGATAATCATTTTCAGGCACACGAGTTTTCCGGTTTCCTCGTTGAACACGCCCGCTTTGACGCCCATACCCGCACGTCCTTGCACGCGGTATTCGTCGGGCGAGGAGCGTTTTCCGAAGCCGTTTTCGGAGATTGTCAGAACTTCCTTGTCTTCTTCGACCATTGCCATATCGACGGCGTAGTCGCCGGGGTTCAGCTTCATACTGCGTACGCCCTGGCAGTCTCTGCCCATTGCGCGGACGTCTGCCTCACGGAAGCGGATACACTTGCCTTCGTGCGACGCAATGATAAGTTCTTCATCGCCTTTCGTGATCATTGCCGCGATGAGTTCATCCCCGTCAACCAACCGAATCGCCTTTTTACCGGTCTTTCTGATGCTTTCAAACTCGGATAATGCCGTTTTCTTGATAAGTCCTTGTTTGGTTGCGAGCATCAGATAGCCTTCGCCGCGTTCGGGCACGGGAAGAAGCGTCGCGACCTTTTCGCCGGGATCGAGCTGCAAAATATTGATGACCGCGCGCCCGCGGGAGTTCCTGGACGCCTCGGGAATTTCATACCCTTTGATGATGTAAACCTTGCCGAAGTTGGTGAAGAACATAAGGTCGTCGTGGGTGGACGTCGTGAAGATGCTTTCCACAAAGTCTTCGTCTTTCGTCTTATGCGCGGTGATGCCCACGCCGCCCCTGTGCTGGCTCTTGTATTCCGCAACGGGCTGACGTTTGACGTATCCGCCGTGAGTCATCGAAACGACGATGTCTTCCTTTTCGATAAGGTCTTCGATATTGATTTCGGAATAATCGTAGGACACTTCGCTGCGACGCGGCGTATTGTACGTTTCCTTGACCTCCAAAAGTTCTTTCTTGACGATGTCGTTGACCTTGTTGATGTCGGCAAGAATTTCCTTGTAGTTGGCGATTTCGACTTCTTTTTGGGCAAGTTCGTCGTTGATTTTTTCGACTTCCAGAGAAGTAAGTCTGCGAAGTCTCATTTCAAGGATTGCCGCCGCCTGTTTGTCGCTGAGAAGGAACCTATCCATAAGGGCTTTCGCGGCGGAGTCGTTGTCGGCGCTTTCTTTGATAACCTTAATGACCTCGTCGATGTTCGCAAGCGCGATTGCAAGACCTTTTAAGATATGTTCCCTTTCTTCCGCCTTTTCAAGGTCGAACCTCGTACGGCGGGTGATGACGTCTTCCTGATGCTTGATGTAATAAGTCAGGATTTCTTTCAGATTGAGAATGCGCGGTTTTTTGTCGGCAAGGACAAGCATAATCATACTGAAACTGATTTGCATCTGGGTTTGTTTGAAAAGCGTGTTGAGAACGACCTGCGCGTTCGCGTCCTTTTTGATGTCGATTACGACGCGGAGACCGTGGCGGTCGGACTCGTCCTTAATGTCCGAAATGCCCTCTATTCGCTTGTCTTTGACCTGGTCGGCGATATTTTCGATAAGGCGCGCCTTGTTGACCTGATACGGAAGTTCGGTAACGACGATTCTCGTCCTGCCGTTTGCCATTTCTTCGATTTCGGTGCGGGCGCGGATTATGCAGCCGCCGCGACCGGTTTTGTATGCCTGACGAATGGACGCACGACCGAGAACTATGCCTGCCGACGGAAAATCGGGCGCGGGAACGAATTTCATAAGGTCTTCGACTTCCAGTTCGGGATTTTCCATAAGAGCGACGGTGGCGTCGATAACTTCGCCGAGATTGTGCGGGGGAATGGACGTCGCCATACCGACGGCGATACCGTCCGAACCGTTCACGAGAAGGTTGGGGTAACGCGAAGGAAGCACGACGGGCTGTTCACGCGTGTCGTCGAAGTTGGGGCAGAAGTCCACAACGCGTTTGTCAAGGTCGCGGATCATTTCGTTGGCGATTTTGGAAAGCCTTGCTTCGGTGTAACGATAAGCCGCCGCGGGGTCGCCGTCGACCGAGCCGAAGTTGCCGTGTCCGTCGATAAGCGGGCAGCGGATCGAGAAGTCCTGAGCAAGCCTTACGAGAGCGTCGTAAACCGAGCTGTCGCCGTGGGGATGATATTTACCGAGAACGTCGCCGACGATAAGCGCGCACTTTCTGAACGGCTTGTCGCAGGTCAGATTAAGTTCGCTCATACTGTAAAGGATACGGCGGTGTACGGGTTTCAGACCGTCCCTGACGTCGGGAATCGCACGGGATACGTTGACCGCCATTGCGTAGGCGATGAACGATTTTTTCATTTCCTGGTCAAGGTCGATTTTGACGATTTTCGACATCCCGAGATGTTCGACGAAATCTTTATCTTTCTGAGAATCGTTATTTTTGATTATCATTTTTCATCTCTCCTTAAATGTCAAGTTCTGTTACGAGCGTCGCGTTGTCTTCGATAAACTGACGGCGCAGTTCGGGCTGTTCGCCCATAAGAACGGTGAATATTTCGTCCGCGGCGATCGCGTCGTCCATATTTACGCGCAGCAGCGTGCGGGATTTCGGATCCATCGTGGTTTCCCAAAGTTGTTCGGGGTCCATTTCGCCAAGACCTTTGTAACGCTGAATTTCGTTGCCCTTTCTTCCGACGGAATCGAGATATTCGTTAAGTTCGTCGTCGGAATAACAATATTTGACAGTTTTGCCCTTCGTGACTTTGTAAAGCGGGGGCTGCGCGATATAAACGTGGCCGTTTTCGATGAGCGGGCGCATGAAACGGAAGAAGAACGTGAGCATAAGTATGCGGATATGGCTGCCGTCAACGTCGGCGTCCGTCATACAGATGATGCGGTTGTAACGAAGCTTGCTTTCGTCAAAATCTTCCTTGATGCCCGCGCCGAACGCGGTGATCATCGTCTTTATTTCTTCGTTTTCAAGGACCTTATGGAGCCTTGCCTTTTCAACGTTCAGGATTTTACCGCGGAGGGGCAGTATTGCCTGAAAACGTCTGTCGCGCCCCATCTTTGCGCTGCCGCCTGCGGAGTCGCCCTCGACAAGGTAAATTTCGCAAAGAGAAGGATCTTTGTCCGAACAGTCGGCAAGTTTGCCGGGGAGCGTGGTGCTTTCAAGGGCGGATTTGCGCCTTGCAAGGTCGCGCGCGTTCCTTGCGGCTTCTCGTGCCTTCTGGGCGAGAACGCCTTTCATAATCAAATCTTTGGCTTCTTTGGGGTGTTCTTCGAGATACGAGCCCAACCCTTCGGCCATAGCCTTTGCGACGACCGTACGCATTTCGCTGTTGCCGAGTTTCGTCTTGGTCTGACCTTCGAACTGCGGGTTGGTGAGTTTCACGGAAATAACCGCCGTCAAGCCTTCCCTGACGTCATCGCCCGAAAGTTTTTCGTCGCCTTTCAGAATATTGTTGTTTTTGCCGTAATCGTTGATGATTTTGGTGAGCGAGTTTTTGAAACCTTCCAGGTGCGTGCCGCCTTCTTCGGTATTGATGTTGTTGGCGAACGCGAAAATGGTTTCCGAATAACTGTCGTTGTACTGCATCGCGATTTCGACCTCGCCGTTTTCGTAACTTTCGTCAAAATAAATGACCTCCGGGAAAACGGTCTCTTTGTTTTTATTCAGACTTTCGACAAACTGGACGATACCGCCTTCGTAATGGAAAGTTTCGTCGCGTGCGGGCTCTTCGCGGCGGTCGATAAGCTGAATGGTCAACCCGCGGTTGAGATACGCAAGTTCGCGCAGGCGGATTTTCATCGTGTCGTAATTGAAATCGAGCGTCTCGAAAATTTCGGGATCGGGATAAAACTGAATCGTCGTGCCGGTGCGGTCGGTCGTGCCGACTTCCTGCAACGGACGTTGCGCGATGCCCCTGTTGAAAATTTGTTTGTATATTTTTCCGTTCTGGTAAACGGTGGCTTCCAACCATTCGGACAATGCGTTCACGCAGGATACGCCGACGCCGTGCAGTCCGCCCGAGATTTTATAGCCGCTGCCGCCGAATTTTCCGCCGGCGTGCAACTTCGTCAGAACGACTTCAACGGCGGATTTACCCTCTTTCGGAATAATGCCCGTGGGGATTCCGCGGCCGTTATCGATGACTTTGCAGCTGCCGTCCTTTTCAATCGAAACGATGATTTTGTCGCAGTATCCGGCAAGAGCCTCGTCGATACTGTTGTCGACGACTTCCGTAACAAGGTGATGCAAGCCCCTTTCGTCGGTCGAGCCGATGTACATACCCGGTCTTTTACGGACGGGATCCAGCCCTTCGAGGACCTGTATCGCGCCCTGGTCGTAAGATAAATTTTGTTGTTCCATAATACCTCCGTTTATATGAAAATAAAACCGTGTTTTTCAAAATGTGAAAAAAGCGCGCGCCCAGACAGATTGCTTATGTAAGCATGTTGTTTTCCGTCTTCGTCGTCGTAAAAAACGACGCTTCTGGGTTCGCCGGTTTTTTGTACCTTTATCATGCCTTCCGAAATGATTTCGTCAAGAGCCAGGGACAAGGTCGAATTTCCGACGCCTTCGTCGATTATCGCGACGACGTCCGTGTAAAACACGCGCATACGCTCTCCCGCGTACGCAATGCGTGCGCACGCATAAAGTAATAAGTATAGTAATTATAACATATTATCAATAAATTACAAAACGTTTTTCGCGTCTTTTTAATAAATTATCCTTTTTTACGGGATTTTCGGGGCTTTTAAGGGCAAAATTCAATTTGTCGTGGGGGAATATATCCGTTTTTCTTATTGCGGTTCTGATAACCCCTGCGGCGCGGACGTCTTTTTTTACATTTCCGCCGCGGATAAGAAACCGCGCGTTTTACCGATATTTCCTAAAAATTCTTTTACTTTCTTTTCCGATATGATATAATAACCGTATGTTTATCAAATCGCTTCAACTGAAAAATTTCAGAAACTACGACGCGGCGTCCGTTACTTTCGGACAAGGCATCAACGTGCTTTCCGGCGAAAACGCAAGCGGAAAGACGAATCTGCTGGAAGCGATTTATCTGTTGGGGCTTGGCAAATCCCCCCGTACGAGCCGCGAAAAGGAGCTTATTTCGTTCAACGCCGAGCACGCGTATATCAAGGCGGAAATCGCAAAAAAATATCGCACGCACGTCATCGAAATCGTAATTGAAAACAAAGGCGCGAAAAAAATAAAAATCGACAATCTTCCCGTGAAAAGACTGTCCGAACTTATCGGTATCGTCAACGTCGTGTACTTCTCCCCCGACGAAATGCGTTTCGTGAAGGCAGGCCCCGATGAACGACGGAGATTTTTGGACATTTCCCTTTCGCAACAATCGAAAACTTACTTTAAGTCGCTTGCAAAATACAACAAAATTCTGCAACAAAGAAACACCCTTCTCAAAAACGAAAACCACAACGAAAACCTGAAAACCCTTTTGTCGATATGGGACGAGGGTATGGCGGAAGTCGGCGCGAATCTGATTCTTGCAAGGAAAAATTACGTAAAGAAACTTTCAACCCTTGCAAAAGATTCCCACTTTGAATTGTCTGACGGAAAAGAAACTTTGTCGCTGCAATACGAGTGCGCGATAAAAGGCGACACATACGACGAAATTTACAATAATTTACTTTCCGCATTTTCGACGTCGGTGGAGCGCGACCGCGCCCTTATGTATACGTCGCAAGGTCCGCACCGCGACGATATTAAAATAATATTAAACGACGTGGACGCAAGAAAATTCGCGTCGCAGGGACAGCAGCGAAGCGTGTCGCTTTCGGTCAAAATCGCGGAACTCACTCTTTTCAAAAACGAAACGGGCGAAGCCCCGATTTTACTTCTGGATGACGTTCTGAGCGAGCTTGACGTGGCGCGCCGCGAAAAACTTATCGAACTTGCAAACCGCACGCAAACGGTGATTACGTGTACTGAATTTGACGTTAAACCCCTTAATTTGTCAAAACTGTACGTCGTAAAGAACGGAACCGTCGCTGAAAAAAGATAAAATAAGCGCAAAAAACTTTCTTAAATAAATATACTTTATTTTTATAATATATACCGATTTTGTTTGTTTTTTTCGGTCAATAATGTTATCATATATTTATTATGATCGATATCAATACCCTTTGGAACGACACCAAAATCAAATTATCCGCAAGACTTCAGGCGATAAGTTACGAAGTATGGATTGAAAAACTGGAACCGATTTGTTTTATCGGTCATACTCTCGTGCTGCAAACCGGAAGTCAGAGCAGTAAAAACACAATCGTGAAAAATTACCGCGAAACAATCCTCGAAGCGGTGAAAGAAGTCAACCCCATTATCTCGGACGTTAAGATTATTATCGAATCCGAAAAAGCCGACTGCTTAAAACAGCAGGACTATACATTGGGGGATGAACTTGTCGTGAAAAAGGTTGAAAAATCCGACGACGCGGGTTTTTCGTTCAATAAAAAATATACCTTTTCAAACTTTGTCGTCGGGAAATCCAACGAAATCGCTTTCGCCGCGGCGCAAGCCGTGTCCGAGCATCCCGGCGGTCGTTTCAATCCCCTGTTCATATACGGCGGAGTCGGGCTTGGAAAAACCCACCTTATGCACGCAATCGGAAATTACATAAACGCGAAATTTCCTCAAAAACGCATAATGTACATCACGACGGACAAATATATCGCCGACTATGTGGAGTCGATAAGAGATTCCAAAACAAGCGTCGCTTTCCGTGAAAAATATCGTTCCGTAGACGTGCTTATGATTGACGATATTCAGTTTATCGCGTCGAAACAAGGCACGCAGGAGGCGTTGTTCCACACCTTCAACGATTTATATCAGAACGACAAACATATCATTATTTCGTCGGATCGTCCGCCAAAGGAAATCGCGCCCCTTGAAGAAAGGCTTCGCACCCGTTTCCAGTGGGGACTTCTTGCGGACATTCAGCCGCCCGATATCGAAACGAGAATCGCAATTCTCAAAAAGAAAGCCGACGCCGAAAACTTTTATCTTTCGGACGAAGTAGCGTCATTTATCGCCAGCAATATGGAAAACAACATCCGCGACCTTGAAGGGCTTCTGAACAAGGTTATGTTTTATTCCCAACTTTCGGGACAGCCGGCGTCGCTTGCGATTGCGAAAGAGGCTCTTTCCGGGTATATCGAAACGAAAAAGGAACACTTTGACGCATACGACGTGCTTTCAACAACCTGCAAATACTTCGGCGTTTCCGAAAACGACGTCATCGGCAAAAAGAAAAACAAGGAATTTGTGGAGCCAAGAATGATCGCGATTTATCTTATCTGCGACATGCTTTCCGTCCCCCTTGTGTCGATCGGCGGTATTTTCGGCGGCCGCGATCACGCGACGATAATCCACGCGCGCGACAAAATTTCGGACTTGATTTCGTCGAATAGCGGCGCGTCACAAAAACTAAAAATACAAATCAACGACATAAAAGACATGCTCTATAAACGCTGATTGTAGAAATGTTTATAATAATTAAAAGTTTTCAACAAAGTTGTAAACATCAAAATCCACAACTTGTTGTTGGAAGCCACACGGTTTTGTCAATATCTTGTGCGAAACGTTCACCTTCAACTTTTCCACAACCCTTATTAACAAAATCATCATCAAGTATAAAATAACAATAAATAATTAAGGAGAAAACGATGAAACTTTCTTGCGACAGCCTTGACTTATCAGATGCTTTAACACAGGTGGGAAAAGCCCTTCCCTTAAAGAAAGTAATGCCTATATTGAACGGAATTAAACTGAAAGCGGAAGGAGATACTTTGACGCTTACCGCAACGGATCTTGAACTTTCAATCGAAAAGAAAATAAAGGCGGATATTTTCACCGAAGGAGAAACTGTTATCCTTGGAAAATATTTTACGGAATACGTCAGAAAAATCGATAAAGAAGACGTTATTATCGATACGTCCGAGGAAAACACCCTTAAACTTACCTACGGCGAAAATAACGGCTATATACAGACGATGGAAGCCGACGAATATCCTGCTTTCAAAAACGTCAACGACGAAAACTCTTTTTATATTGTAAAGAAAGAGTTGAAAAACCTTATCGAAAAAATTATATTCTGCACCGCAAGCGAAGATAACCGCCCAACGCTTAAAGGTTGCAGCATTGAAATTTCCGACAATAAAATCATCGGCGTCGCGTCAGACGGATACCGCCTTGCTTATTGCAAAAAAGAAATCGAATACGGCGGAGCGGATATTAAAATAATCGTTCCCGCAAGAAGTATGAGCGAAATTTCAAAACTTCTTGACGACAGCGACGAAAACGTAAAGGTGAGCATCGAGAAAAACTATTTCATGGTCGATCTCGAAAACACCAAAATCGTAACGCGACTTATCGAAGGAGAATATATCAACTACAATAAGATTATTCCTTCCGACTTCACAACCACCGTGTTTGTCGATAAAAAGGCGTTGGACACCGCAATCGACCGCGCGTCGCTTGCAACCCGCACCGAAAAGAAAAGCGTCGTAAAACTTGAAATCCGCGAAAAGAGAATGTCGATATCTGCGGAAAGCGAAATCAGCGGCATCAACGAAATCGTCAATATCGACCTTCTTGGACACGACCTTAACATCGGGTTCAACGCAAGATATCTTTCGGACAGTCTGCGCGCAATAAGCGACGATTTTGTGAAACTTTGCTTCACGACATCGACCGCGCCCGGCGTCATCGTACCTACGGAAAAGAAGGAAGACGAATATCTTTACCTTATTCTGCCCGTGCGTATTATCAACTAATATAAACTTATTCCAAAACAAAAAAACACACTGCGAAAAAATGCAGTGTGTTTTGTTTTAACCTTTTTGTTACTTTTCTTCTTCGACTTTTCTTATCGGAAACATAAGGAAGTTTTCGTTGGTTTTCGGATTGGTGAAATTCTGCACGCTTCCGACAAGGTTTATCTTATTTGCGATAAGGTATCCGATAAGTTCCTTAAAAGTTTCGGTCGACTCCACCTTTGCCTTTATATATTCAAAAGACGGTATCTCCCATTTTGTCCAGCCGCTTGGCGCGACGGCGTCGTCGACGGCTTCGACTCCCGCAAGATAAAGCCCGTTTTCGTATCCGCCTTCCCACGGCTTAAAAGACAGTGATTCGTCGCTCATAGCGCCCCACAAGCCTTTAAGCGCGCCCGACTCGTCCCACTTTGCAAGATAAGATATTTCCGAAAAGTTTTTGTTTAATTCCGTCCATAAATCTCTGACGAAATCTTTGCCGTCTTTCGACGAACCGCACTTCCCGATCAAGGTAATTTTAGGCAAGGTTATTCTGGTGGTTTCCATACTTTATCTTAAAAATTAACGTCTTAAACTGTCGATTAAGTCGTAAATGCGTTGCAAATCGTCGTTGGAATAATAATTGATGCGGATTTGTCCTTTTTCTTCTCCGCCAAGGATTGTGACCTTCGTATTGAAGATTCGTTTCATATCGTTGACAAATCCTTTGAGTTCCTTCGATTGCTTTTCTTTTCTTGCGCCGGTCGGGATAAGTTTTCTGCCGAGATAAAGCTGGATTTGCTGTTCCAAATCCCTTACCGACATTTTGTTGTCGCACGCTTTATTGGCGTAATATACCTGCACTTCGGGGTCGGTAACGACGACAAGACATCTTGCGTGGCTTCCCGAAAGTCTGCCTGCCCTTACGAGTTCTAGAACTTCTTTGTCAAGCGACAAGAGCCTTAAAAGGTTGGTTACGACGGGGCGGCTCATACCGATACGTTCCGCCGCTTCTTCCTGCGTCAGGTCGCACGATTTGATAAGTTCCGCGATACCTTCCGCCGCTTCGACGGGGTTTAAGTCCTCACGTTGAAGGTTTTCGATAAGGGCGATTTCCCTCATTTCGCGCGGGGTAAGTTCCCTTACGACGCATGGCACCGAGGTAAGACCGGCAAGTCGCGCCGCGCGGAAACGCCTTTCGCCCGCGATTATGACGTATCTGTTGCCGCTTCTCAAAACTATCAGAGGCTGGATAATGCCGAATGTCTTAATCGACGCCGCAAGTTCTTCCAGAGCGGCTTTGTCAAAAACTTTACGCGGCTGATAAGGGTTGGTGTCGATAAGGGAAATATCGACGTTCATTATTTCGCGGGATACGGCGGATTCGCTTTTTTCCGCAATCGTTTCTTCTTCCTTCATATTGCCGAGCAAGGCAGCAAGACCTTTTCCGATACCTTTGTTTGACATAAAACACCTCGTATGTAAAAGAGTTTTTTTTCAGTATAACATTAAAAAGGCGAATAATCAATTATTTACAAAAATTTGTGAAACATTATTTTTGTGAAACATAAGAAAATAAAAAGCGGATAAAACAAAAAAACGCTGTTTTCACAGCGGATTTTTCTTGATTGTGCCAAATTTTCTCGGATAAATTTTCGGCGTGTCTTCAATCTTTTCGTAAACGACGATGTTTCTTTCGCCGACGTCAAAAGGAAGACAGAAATTGAAAACCTCGGTTTTTTTCGCGTTGAGCGCGGCTTCCGCCGTCTTTGCGGTTTCCACGTCGGACAAATCCTTGCCTTTATAATTTATAAAAACGCCGTGCTTTTTAAGGAGAGGGATTGAAAGTTCCAGAAGGATATTCGTCTGAGCGACCGCCCTTGCGACGACGACGTCGGCACTCCCCCTTAAAAGTTTTTCGCCCGCTTCTTCCGCCCTTAAATGTTTGGCTTTTGCGTTTTTAAGGGAAAGTTCGCTTACGGCAAAGTTTAAAAAATCCACGCGTTTTGAAAGCGCGTCAAGCATAATAAGTACAATATCGTCACGGATTATTTTAAGTGGTATCGACGGGAATCCCGCGCCTGCCCCGATATCGACGACGGCGGCGTTTTCTTTTATGAATTTTGCGGCGGAAATACTGTCGACAATATGTTTTACGATAAACTCTTTTTCGTCAGTAATGGCAGTTAAATTGACGTTTTTGTTGTATTCAACCACAGTTTCGTAAAATTTGTAAAGTTTTTCGCATTGATTGTCGGTAACGCTTATGCCGACGGATTCCGCCGCGGTTTTAAGCGTTGTAAAAAAGGATTCAGTCATTCTTTTTCGCTTTCCTTTTTGTGAAATATTTTTTCATGTGGTCGCGCAATCCGCCGGTTGCGTAGTCGGATTTCACGATAAGAATGCAGACAAGCGCAACGAGTATCGCGACGGCGCAGTACGGGAACAGCACGCTGTAATCGCCGACTTTCACGACCTCGGTATTGACGCCGTTTACGATTTGTTCGATGACGTAAGTCTTGCCCGTTTTCTTGCCGACTTCCTTGATTACGTAGCCGGCGAGTATGGGAGTGACGACCATTGCGGCGGTTGTAGAGCCCGCAAAGATACCCGTGTTTTGCCCGATGTTTTTGGCTTTGCTGAGTTCCAGATAAAACGGATACAGATTAGCCATCGCAAAGCCGTAGCCGACGCCCTCGACTATAAAGAAGAAAACTAGAGGAATTTTCAGTTCAAGTCCCGAGTCTTTTTTGGAAAACGGCATCGCGGCAAGTAGCGCGACCATCATAAGCGCAAGACCGATCGTTATCGTGTACTTACGGCCGATTTTCTTTGCGACGGGAGAAGCGAAAATAAACCCGGGCAGCGCGCCGATTATGACGAAAACCAGCGGCAGTTGCGGCATTTTGAAGCCGAGCATTACGTCGCTGTACACGGTGAAATTCGACACGAGCGCGTTGTACGCGATATAAAAGAAGAACACGCTTGCAAGAATGAAAATCTTATTGAAAAGATTGCCCTTCATCTGCTGCTTGTCAAGTTCTTCCACAACAACGGTTTCGCTTTTGTATTTTTCGGGGTAGTCGCGTTTATATTCTTCCAAACGACGATTGAAGTCGTCCGTCACCCGTTTTTCGCTGAAAGTGAACGAGTATGCGGCAACCGTTATAAGACTGCTGCCGACAACCGCAAGACAAATCGGCAAAAATTGCGCGTTTTTCGCGGCTTTAAGGGGCATGAACGCCATCGCCAGCACGATACCCACGGCGGTGAACGCGACGGACACAAGGTTCGCAATCGAGTTTGCCCTGCCGCGGTCGGGTTCGTATACGAAATCGGGCACAAGAGAAAGCCCCGCGCTTCTGTACGCCGCCATCGCGACAAGAGTCACCGTCAGCGACACGATATACGGGACAAGTTGCCTTTTTGAGGCGAATACGCCAACAAGATACAACCCGATAAGCGATATCGCCGTGCCGACGTAAATATACGGCGTGCGCTTGCCGAAACGGCTTTTGCATCTGTCCGAAAAGTGGCCGAAAAGAGGCAGAATAAAAAGTCCCACAATATTGTCGATTGCAAGAATCCACCCGCTTTCGTACGGTTCGAGCGCGAAAGAATACGTGTTTATTGATTGAATAAGCTGATCGTATACGTTCCAGAAAATCGAAATCCAGCCGAATACAAGCGATGCGAGCGCAACGTTTCTCTTATCGAATTTCATAAATACCTCTTCAATCCGAAATTATACCATACGCCGCGACGATTTAACAAATCATTTGTTTGAAATTTCGGGAAGATATGGTATACTTATGTAAAATATATCGACAAAAAAGGACTGTTATGAAAAAATTCGGAATGGTTATCGCAATCGGACGCGAAGTCAAAGGCGTGCTCGAAGCCTTCGGGAAAGTCGAAAAAATTCAAAATAAGCCGTACGACACGTACCTTGTCAGCCGCGAAAACGCCCTGATTTACGTCGCGGTGTCCGGCATGGGCGAAATATCGGCTGCGGGAGCAACCGAGTTTTTAATCGCGAAATACGACATACGGGCGATATTCAACTTCGGTTTCGTCGGGACGCTTACGAAACGCTTCGGCTGCAAGGACGTCGCGGTTGTCGAAAAAGTCGTGCATTACGAAATCGACACGTCGGCAATCGACAACGTGAAAGCGGGCCATTACGACGAAAATCCCGACCCGTACTTTTATTTCGACAAAAATCTTATTTCCGCGGTGAAAAAGGATTTCCCAAAAATTAAGACGGCAAGGCTTGCTTCCGGGGACAAGTTCATTTCGTCAAGCGAAGTTAAAGATAAACTTATTGCGGATTTCGATGCCGAAATCTGCGATATGGAAGGCGCGGGAATTTGCATTATCGCAAACAAAAACGGAGTGCCTGCTCTGAGCCTTAAAATCGTCAGCGACAACGCCGACGAAACAAGCCCCGCCGACTTCAACGAAATCGCAGACCAAGGGACAAGCGATTGCGCGAAAATAATCGTCGACGTTATCGACGCGATTGCGCGCGAAAAATAAAAAGGCAAAAAGCCGAAAAATCACGAAAAAAACAAAGGATAAAATTTTATATATTATATAATAATATATAAAATTCAAAAACTATGGAAACCATCAAATCTTTTCTTATAAATCACGATGCCCACCCGGAGGGGGTTTACCTTTCTCATGAGGAGCACAATATCTATACTTACGACCTTCGTTTCAAAAAACCGAACGCGGGCGATTTCCTTACGACTGCCGCGGCGCATACCGTTGAGCACCTTTTCGCAACCGTGATAAGAAACAGCGCGGTCAAAGACAAGGTTGTTTATTTCGGGCCGATGGGCTGTCGCACGGGCTTTTATCTGCTTATGCTCGACACCACACTTGAAGAAGTAAAGCCTATTGTGAAAGAGTGCTTTGAAAAGTGTTTGGAAATGACGGAAATCCCGGGCTCCAAGCGGCAGGAATGCGGGAATTATCTCGACCACGATCTCGAAGGCGCAAAGGAAGAAATCAAAGCGTTTTTGCCCCATATTATTTAATCGGCATAAAGAATGCTTTTAATCGGCGCAGACTTATAAATTAAAGGTAAAAACCTTTACATGACAAAGTCTGAGCCCGGCGCAAACCATGTCGGAACAACTCGCAGAAAAACAGAAAAACAACTAAATGGTGTCAAGCAAGACGCCTTTTTAATTAAATAAACGTTTTGTAAAACGATAACGCGTTTATAATAAACCGCCCGAAACGGCGGTTTTTTGTTATACCGAAAAAAATAATAAAAACAAAAGTCTTAACGGCAAATTATTCAAGACAAAACGATTAATAAAGTTATCAAATCGCAAAAAAGAAAAGGATAATCAAATCCGGAATACAAAAGACTTTTTCCTGTTTTTATACTAAAACACAGCGAAAAATAAACAAAAAAAACGGCTAATACCAATAAAAAAATACAGTAAAAAACCGCGCCAAAAACGACAATGTTTTACGTGAAACGCCTGTTTTTTCCAAGAAAAACGGCACTTCTTAATTCAAACGATCAAGGAATGTGCCGCATTTCAGGCATGAGTTTTGGTTGTTTTTCACGCAATCTTCGCAAAAGCAAGCGCCGCATGACTTGCAAACATACATTTTGTCGGGTGAAAATGACTTATTGCACGATGTACATTTCATAATAATTACCGCCTTTTCCTAATATAATTTATTGCAATTATTCCCAAAAAAATGCGATATATACCTTGTCCGAAAAAGTCGAAAGTTATCCACAAAACCGCGCCCTTAAATTTACACGGAGAAAGAACGGAAAATCACGAAACAAAACGATAAAAACAATTAAAAATAGCCCAAAATCCACGTAAAAACAGCCCAAAACCCGCCCAAAACAACGGCTTTTGTTCCACGTGGAACAAATGTGGACAACTAATTGTTTCACGCGAAACATATAAAATCGATACATCTTAAAACTGTCAAAATATCCCGTTGTTTCACGTGAAACGTTGCTTCTTAAAAATGTGGATATCTTTTAATCGTTTTTCCAGTAAATTGACATATTGTCAACCGATTGATATAATAGCTTTGAGAAAATTAACATAAAAGAAGGTTTTTATGGCTACCGATCTGAATTATATTAAATACGTTGTCGAACAAATTGATTTACCGGACATTTCTTTCAAAAAAATGTTTGGCGAATATATGATATATTATAAAGCCGTACTCGTTTTACTTGTTTGCGACGATTGTGTTTTTGTTAAGATTTTGAAAGAAACAACCGAACTTCTTGGTGAAGATTGCGAACAAGAGTTTCCATACGACGGCGCAAAACTGCATTACGTATTGGATATTGATAATTCCGATCTCGCAAGGCAAACGGCTATTGCCGTATATAATTGCCGAAAAGACAAGCCAAAGAAATCAAAATAGCAATGTTTTTATTTGCCCGAGTTTTCGGGCTTTTTTATTATTATTTTGCCGTGTTCCGAAAAGGTGTATTTTTTATGGAAAGTGCCGTTTTATTGATATTTGGCATGCTTGTCCGGAATAAAAGTAAGAATTGTCAATATCTGATTACAATGTAATAATTTTGTTTTTTGTGCGGACAATACATTATTGTTGAAATTGTTATTCGTTCCTTGTGTTTTGAATTTACTCCAAATTAAATATATTTTCTTGCGAGTTTCCAATTATCAAAAAATAAAGAGTTTTACTTTTTCGTGTTTGCAGTATTGTTACCTCAAAGTATAGGTTATGTTGTTTTGTCTTGTGTATTTGCGTTGAGTTTTTATGAAAGGCGTATTTGCGGTTGGCTCGGAAGCCGTTGCTGTTTGCGATATTATAATATTCAAAAACATTGCATTTTGTCGTAATTGCTTGTTGTGTTTGTCTTTGGGTGTTTTTGATTGAGTGGTTGCGGGGATTGTTTTTTCTGATTGTTTGATTTGATTGATTGTTCCGGTTGGTTGTTTTTTGTTGAGTGGTTGTGATTTTGTGAGAAAGAAAAAGATTATGGTCGGACGGTGCATTGCAATGCTGCCGTTGTTAAACCCTGTGTCTAAATGAGTGCGCTCTGATTCAAACGGTTGATCTTTTAATTTGGGCGTGTATTGTTTGTTGTGAAAACGCTTTTGTGTTCTGAACGTCGCTTTGCGAATGACGAAAAAGTTAAATCGTTTGCGAAATAGCGACGGATACGTTCTTGTGTTTAAGAAAACGCAGCGGATTGTTTGGCCTTGTTTTAATTGCGTGGATTTTATGGCGCAAACGGTAGCGGCGTACTCGTCGGCGAACAAATAATTTTTGATTGTAAAAAAATAACCATTGAAGCGAACCGTGAAAAATGTGACCGATACGGATTGAACGATATCGTTGCCAAAACGCCGATATTTCAACGCTTTTATGAAAAATGCTCGCTTGTAGTACATACAGTACAACTGCGTTCGCCTTTTCCAAAAATCATCTGAAATCTCGGCGTTTTCGGTTGTGAACAAGTTTTCCGTCATGTTTTTAGAATAAGACAAGACACGCGAGCGTCTTAATACTTTACCGTATAAGCCGTGAGCGTAACGCAATATTAGTCAAAAACACGACGGAAAACCTAAGTTAGTATTATTATCTGTTGGCATAATTATGATTTTGGATGTGAAAAGGGTGTAAAATGCAAATAATGTTTTTTCGGGTTGTTTTAGGTCGAATAATTTTGCGTTGTCTGATCGTAAAAACAATAATTTTTGATAAGTGCTTGTTTATGGGCGAGCGCAGTCGTGTTGTGGTGTATTTATTCCAAAAAACAGTCGCGAACGATTCTGGCACATGTGTTGCGAAAAGCAATTGTAAAACACTGATGCCGGAAATTGACAAAAAGCGATCTGTAATAATTACGGTGTTTTATTTAAGCGGTGCCTTGTAGCAAATGCCGGGTATTATAAATTTGAATTGTTTTGACAGTGCTGCATGCGTGCGGTGTTTTTTTGTGTTTTGTTTCATGCTAAACAACGTATTGCTGTTTTGTTTTTTTGTTGCAAACGAAAGTTGCTTTGTTATTTAGTGTTTATTGCAAACGAACGGTGTTTTGTTGCGGGGTTGTTGCAAGCGAATGGTGCTTTGATGATTTATATTTGTTGCAAGCACACCAAAGGCTTCTGCATTGTCGAATATTGCAAAAAGAGTAATTTCGGACAAAAAACAAAGCGCGAGAACGGAAAGAAGCATAAACATTGGCAAAAAAACTATACAAGTGTCTAATTTTCATAACGCGGCGGAAACTGATGTTAATTTAACCGGGCGGGAACAAGTTTAATTCAAAAGAGCCGTTGTTTGTTTTTTGACGGAAAAACGGCACATTATCTTCGGAAATATTTTTAAACCGTACAATGTACGGTTTAATTTTTCAAAAAAGAAAAAAAGTTTTTTTCTTTTTAAAAAGATCTTGAACGAAACGAGAAATATCGCCGTTTCGTTTTCCGACAACGGAAAGGTTTTTTATTTTACGTGCAACCGAACGGAAAAAATCGCCTTATACTTTTTACCGAAAAGTTATCGGGGCGGGAAACGGCATTTATTCAAAAGGCGTCAAATCGGTTGACACGCGAACAAAATTTCCTTATAATTGACTGGCATTGTTATATAATAATAACAATAGTAACAAAGAAATAATCCCTATCAAGGAGGCATATATGAAAAGGACATTCCAACCCAAGAAAAGACACGTAACCAAGGTACATGGTTTCAGGAAGAGAATGCAAACCAAGCAAGGCCGCAACGTTCTGAAACGTCGCCGCAACAAAGGCAGAGCAAAACTTACCCCGCACAACTAATTGTGCGGGCAGACGCTCCCCCGAACAATGCAAAAGGAATATAAGTTAAAAAAGCGCGCGTCTTTCAACTACATTTACAGGAAAGGCACGGTTTTTTCAAACGACGATTTCGTTTTGTACACAGTAAAGACGAAAGGGACGCTCAAAGTCGGATTTTCGGTTTCGAAAAAGGTCGGCGGTAGCGTCCAGCGCAACAGGGTAAAACGACAGATGCGCGAAAGCGTCCGTCTTATGATACCCGAGATAACCCCCGGGTACAACATAATATTCGTGGCGAGAAGCACAGTCTACGGCAAGAAAAGCAGCGTCATTGCCGATTCGATGAGGTCGCTCCTCAAAAAGGCCGGACTTTTGGGCCATTCCTTATGATTATGAAAACGCTCGCCCGTATTTTAATTGGATTTTACAAACGTTTTATTTCGATAAATCTTACGCGGCCGTGCATATACGTGCCGACGTGTTCGATTTATACCCTGACCGCAATTGAAAAACACGGATTCTTTAAGGGATGCGTAATGGGTGCGAAAAGGATACTTCGATGCACCCCTTTCCACGAGGGCGGCTACGACCCCGTGGCAGAAAACTATAAAGGAAACGCAAAATGGTTAGTATAATGGAGATGGGCCTTGCGGCGAACAAAATTGCCGAAGGCGTAATGTGGCTTATCGACGCGCTGAACAAGGGTATCGGTAACTACGGTGTGGCGGTAATCTGCTTCACTCTCATCTTAAAGCTCGCGATGTCGCCCTTCGACGTATGGCAGAAAGTCGTAATGACGAAGAACAACCGCGCGATGGAAAGAATGAAGCCGCAACTTGAAAAATTGCAGCAGCAGTACGCCGGAAATAAGGAGTTGTATTCGCAAAAGCAGATGGAACTTTACCGCAAGGAAAAGTACAGCATGATTGGAAGTTGTCTTCCGTCGATAATCTCGCTTGTCATATTCTTCATGGTGTTTTCGGGCTTTAACGGCATGGTAAAGCAATACAACATCAACATGTACAAGGATTTGTCAAGCTCGTACTATTCGACCTACGAAACACAACGCGCCGCGGCATATACGGCGGAATACAATCGTTTAATAAACGACGGAAAGAGCGAAACGGAAGCGGACGAGGCGGCAACCATTGTCGCAAAAGAAACCGCAACGACGGCAGCGCAAAACGCGATCGTAAGCCTTTTTGACGACAAATACAAAAAAGAAATCAAGTTCATGTGGGTAAACAACGTGTTTATGCCCGACAGCTGGAAGAATCCTATCCCCGATTACGAAACGTTTATCGGCAACGGAATCGGAAAACTCGGCATCGACACCGCTTCTATCGAGCACGGCAACCGTACCGAATACGAAGAAGTCATGAACCCGCTTATCGCGAAGTACAACGAGGTCAAGAGAAACGGGAAGAGCGGCAGCCGCTGGAACGGCTTTATGTTATTGCCCATAATCACCGGACTTATCACTTTCGCGTCCACTAAACTTATGAAACAAACCCAGCCGCCCCAGCCCCCGACGGCTAACGGCAGCGGCAAAGATATGCAAAACGCAATGCAGGCAAATATGAAAATGATGCAGTGGTTTATGCCCATTATGCTTGCGGTGTTCGCCCTTTTGTACAGCACGGCGTTCACGGTATATATGGTAATAAGCAACCTGTTCAGCACCGTTTTCCAACTTATTTACAATGCGTGCGTAAAGGTCAACGACAAGCGAAACGAAGAAAAACGTCTTGAATCGACCTTCAAATAATAAGGAGTCCATATGGAAAAAATCGAAGTCAAAGCGTCCTCGGTCGAAAAAGCCATCGAGGAAGGCTTGAAAGAACTCGGCATCGAAAGAGAAAACGCCGAAATAGAAGTTTTGCAGGAAGGCGGTCTTTTCAGCAAGGCGGTCGTAACCGTCCAAAGAAAGGAAACGCCCGCGGACATTGTCATCGACTTTCTGAACGGCTTGTTTGAAAGAATGAATCTGAGATGCTATGCCGACTGCGAAGTCAAAGACGAAGAAATCGTCGTCAATATCACGGGAAGTGACAGCGGCGTCATTATTGGATACCGTGGCGAAGTGCTTGACGCGATACAGTATCTTGCGCTCATTCTTGTCAACGAAAGCGGACACAACTTTATCCGCGTGTCGATCAACGCCGAAAACTACCGAGAAAAACGCATCGAAACGCTGGAATCCCTTGCAAACCGCCTTGCATACAAGGCGTACCGCACGGGCAGAAAGGTCGAGCTTGAACCCATGAACCCGTTTGAACGCCGCGTGATCCACACCGCGCTTCAAAACAGCAAATACGCCACGACCGAATCCGAGGGGGAAGATATGAATCGTCATATCGTCATCGTCCCGAAAGAAGGCGGCGTGCGCGAAGGATACGAAGAAAGAAACGGCAGACGAAACGACGGCAGACGCAACGACAGAAACAGACGAAACGACAGCCGCGACCGTCGCGGCAACCGCAACGATTCTCGTCAGGAATCCGCGCCCGTAAAGCCCGTTGAAGATCCAACGTCAACGGAGTTTAATCTGAAAAAGAACGGACCGCCGAAATTCAAATCCTTCGGCTATACCAAAAAACACTTTTAAAATCGGCGATAATTCGCGCCTTTTTGAGTTTTTTCGAGAACCCGAAAATCCGTGTACGCCAAGTACACTGGGATTTTCAGAACCCCGAAAGAAACGTCAAAAATCCATCAAATTCTCGCCGATTTAAGGGGAGTAATTAGAGAGATTTTTGCGTGCGAAGCACGTTATGTCATTGCGAGGAGCAAGGCGACGTGGCAATCTCCCGGAAGGGCAACCTTATTATATAGCCCCTAAAAGATAACTTTGTTCTTTTGGAAAATGGAACACGTTCCCGAAAAAACTTGTTTTTTGGGTGATAAACACTGAATGTTCTCGCCGCAAGAAACGGCGAGATTTTTATTATAAAGCAAATTAGTATGGACACAATCGTGGCATTGTCAACGCCCGCGGGAAAGGGCGGCATAGCGGTAATCAGACTCAGCGGAAACCCGCTGCCGATTGCCCGCGCCGTTTTTGAAACGAAAGCGATAAATGGCGAAATTAAACCGAACTTTATGTACTTCGGAAAAATTAACGCGAAAGACTTTTCCGACCTTGGTTATATGGTTTATTTCAAATCGCCGAAAAGTTACACCGGCGAAGACGTCGTGGAGTTTCACGTGCATGGCGGAACAAGGATTGCGGAAGGCGTGATTTCTGCGTGCGTGTCGAAAGGCGCGCGCCTTGCGGAGCGGGGCGAATTCACCCGTCGCGCGTTTCTGAACGGGAAAATGGATTTGTCCGACGCGGAAGGCGTCATAGATATGATAAACGCCGACAGCGCGGACGCCGTAAAAGCCGCATATCGCCTTATGACCGGCAAGTTGTCCAAGGCGGTGAAAGACGTTCAGAACGACCTGAAAACCGTCCTGACGGGGCTTGTCGCGGTACTGGATTATCCCGAGGAACTGGAAGACGAAACACTGCCGTCGGCGGAAGAAGAACTTGAAAAAATCTTAAAAACCCTTACCGCGCTTCAAAACAGCCGCGCCTACGGCAAAATGATAAAAGAAGGCATGGACGTCGCTCTCGTCGGCGACACGAACGTCGGCAAGTCAAGTCTTATGAACGCGATTTTGGGGTATGACCGCGCAATCGTTTCGTCGATAAAAGGAACGACGCGCGACTTTATCTCGGACAGCTTTGAATTAAGCGGGAAAAAGATCAATCTTTGCGACACCGCGGGAATAAGGGAAAGTAACGACGAAATTGAAAAAGAAGGCATTAACCGTTCGATTTCGATAGTTAAAGACGCTCGCTTGGTACTTCGCGTTCTGGACGCAACGCAAGGAAAGCCTGAAAACAGGGCGCTTGAAAACGCCCTTTTAGGAAAAAAAGTCGTGGAAGTTTACAACAAAAGCGACCTTATAAATAATGCGAAAAACGAAGGAAACAAGATTTTCGTCAGTGCGAAAACGGGCGACGGAATCGACGAACTTCTGAAAATCGTCGCAAAATATTTCGATGAAGAAAAGACGTCGGAATCGGAAGTGCTGACGTCAGAAAGACAACTGTCGTCGGTAACGACGGCAAGAGAAAAGGTCGAAGAAGGGCTTAACGCGCTGAAAGCGGGCGTTACGACCGACTGCGTAATTTCCGTTTTGACGGAAGGCTACACCGCGCTTGGCGAAATCACGGGAGAAACCGTCAGCGAAAAAATCATCGACGACATATTCGATAAATTCTGCGTGGGTAAATAATGAAAAAGGTTTACGACGTAATTGTAATCGGCGCGGGACACGCCGGCATCGAAGCCGCGCTTGCCGCGGCGCGCATGGGCAAAAGCACCCTTCTTACGACGCTTGAAAAGTCAGGCGTCGCGCTTATGCCGTGCAATCCTGCAATCGGCGGCACGGCGAAAGGTCATCTCGTGCGGGAAGTGGACGCGCTTGGCGGACAAATGGGGCTTTCTGCGGACGAGGCGTTGTTGCAGATAAAAATGCTCAACCGCGGAAAAGGTCCCGCCGTATTCAGTCTTCGCGGACAGGCGGACAAGGCGTTGTATCACGACATAATGTTGCGCGTTTTGGAAAATCAAAAAAACCTTGACGTGTTGTACGACGAAACGACAAAAATTCTTGTAAAAGACGGCGTGGCGCACGGCATAACCACCCTTGAAAACGGCGAAATCGAGGGACGGGCGGTCGTTATCGCGACGGGCGTATATTTAAACGGGCGCACGATAATCGGCGCGGAAACAAAAAGCAGCGGCCCCGTCGGGTTCAAAAACGCAACGCACCTTACGGACAACTTGTTAAGTCTCGGCATAGATATCCGCCGTTTCAAAACGGGAACGCCCGCGCGCATTGCGAAAAACAGCATCGACTACGACGAAATGGAAGTGCAGGAAGGCGAAAGCGATATCGGTACGTTTTCGTTCATGAACGACGGAAATCTTTATTCTCAGATGCCGTGCTGGCTCACCTATACCAACGAAAAAACTCACGAAATAATCAGGAAAAACATAAAAAGAAGTCCGCTTTACAACGGCACGATACACGGAATCGGCCCGAGATATTGCCCGTCCATCGAGGACAAGGTAATGCGTTTCCCCGACAAAACCCGACACCAGATATTTGTGGAGCCCGAAGGCCGCGACAGTGATTTAATGTATATTCAGGGCATGTCGTCAAGTTTGCCGAAAGACGTGCAGGAAGAAATGTATCACTCGATAAAAGGGCTTACGCACGCGCGGTTTATAAGGTACGCGTACGCGATAGAATACGATTGCATAAACCCCCTGGAACTTTCGCCGTCGTTGCAGGTAAAAAGGATAAAAGGACTTTATTCCGCCGGGCAAATCAACGGCAGCAGCGGATATGAAGAAGCGGCGGCGCAAGGGCTTATGGCAGGCATAAACGCCGCGTTGTACGTCGACGAAAAACCGCCTTTCACCTTAAACCGCGACGAAGCGTACATAGGCGTGCTTATCGACGACCTTGTCACAAAAGGCACGAACGAGCCGTATCGTATGATGACGGCGCGCGCGGAATATCGTTTGAGGCTCCGTCAGGACAACGCCGACCTGCGTCTTACCGAAAAAGGATACGCCCTTGGGCTTGCGACGGTAGAAAGGCTCAAAAAAATGCAGGAAAGAAGGGAAGAAATCGAGCGTATCGTCGGGCTTTCCGAAACCGTCAAAATCAAAAAGGAAAACGGCGGAATATTTGAAAGATACGAGGGTGTGCAGGTTGAAAAAACAATGCCCGTAAAAGAAGCGTTGAAACACCCCGGCATCACCTTTGACGTATTGAAGGAAGTCACAAACGCGTTTTCGGAGTTTTCAAAAAGCGCGCTGTTTTCGGCGGAAGTCATGATAAAATATGCGGGATACCTTGAAAAGGAAGATGCCGCGATAAGGGACGCACGACGTTTGGAAGAAAAGATTTTGCCCGAAGATATCGACTACAACGCTTTAAGCGGACTGAGAATCGAGGCGCGGCAGAAACTTTCAAAAATCCGCCCCGCGACACTAGGACAGGCGTCCAGGATCTCGGGAGTGAGCCCCGCGGATATTACCGTCCTGCTGATTTATCTGAAAACCGCAAAATAAACCTCAAAACAAAACACATAAAAAAAGCAAGGTTAAAAAGCCTTGCTTAATTTTTTGTTAAATTTTGTCTTATTTACAGAAGAAGGAACGGGTTGTTTTCATAAAACCATTTCGCAACGGTACCCGATTCGATATTGTCGATTGCCGCCTGCGCGCCCGAGCCGACTTTCGCGATCACGAACATTGCGACGAAAACGAGAGCGACGGTGAATGCCGCCGAGAACACAAGCCCGATAATACGGTCGACGCTGCGGAATCCTTTTTGTTTTTCGACAATCTTTGAAAGAAGTTTTGAAAGAAGCGAAAACAAAATTTCAAGCACGATAATCGATGCGACGAAAACGATAATGGCGCAAAGGGCTTTCACGATAAGGTTTGCCGCAAACGCCGCAAGGGTAACGCTGCCCGTGAGTGCGCCGCTGAAAAGCTTGACGCAAACGGTTTGTATAAGCAGTGCGATTTTGAGTTTTGACGAGCCTTCGAACAACGTCGATACGCTTGTCCACGCGCTGCCGCTGACGTTCAGGAAAAGTTCCCCGTCGGAGACCTTTGCCTTGTAGCCCGCCACGTCGAATTTACTTACGAAAAAGTCGCTGATTTTTGCTTGAAGGTCAACAAACGCGGAAACACCGGCAAGATACCCCGCAAGGAATATGCCAAGGCATATCGCCGCGATAAACGCGATGATGCCGCCGATAGTGCCGTTGAGCAATTTTGCAAAGCCTGCGATAATACCCGCGACGATGCCGACCGCCAGAACCGCCAGAATGACGATATCCGAGACGTTCATGCTCGCTGTACATAAAGCATTCAACATACCATAATCCCTCTTTTTTACGATATTTCTCGATATTTATAAATATTATACCAAATTTGTCACAGAAATCAAACAATATTTAATAAAAAACGCGCTTATTTTTGTAAGCCCTGTCAATACTTATGAAAAGGAGATAAAAATGAAACAAGGAACACCCGTAATTTTGTGCATAGGAAGCGACAAAATCGCCGGCGACAGCGTCGGTCCGATTGTCGGCGATATTTTGAAAAACAGGCTGAACGCAAGATGTTTCGTATACGGCGCGACGGGAAAAAGCGTCAACGGAAGAAACGTGCAGGACTTTCTGAAACTCATAAAATGCGCGCACCCCGAAAGCACCGTAATCGCGGTGGACGCGTGCTTGTCAAAGGAGGCGGAAAAGCCTTTCGTCGCAGTGGTTTCGGGCGGAGTCAACCCCAAAAGGGCGATAACGGGAATCGAAAATCCCGCAGGCGACGTCGGCATTCTCGGCGCGGTCGAAAAACCGTCGGACGATCCGCTGAAAACTCTTATGGCGGTATCGTGGGATAAAGTGCAAAAAACGAGTGTTAAAATTGCGATTGCGTTATATAAAGCGTTATTTCCCGCGTAAAAATCAACAAAACCCGAGTTTTTAATTTTAGTTGATTTTTAGGGAGTTTATGTTATAATAGTACTAACTTCGTGATAAAGATAAATAATAAGACGTTTTTATTGCGGAAGCGGAGGCTATTACACAGTGAAAAAAAGAACAAAAGGAATAATAATTTTTCTGATTTGTCTTGTGCTTGTCGTGCTTGTCGCGACGATGCTCTCGGACAACGGCGCGGGCGAGATAAGCTACACGTCGCTTGTCGAAGACATAAAGGCAGGCAAAGTCGCTAATATTCAGATTACCGGCGACTACGTTCTGAAAGTCAGATATAACGACAGCAAGATCGCCGAAAAGAATTTCCCGAACAAGTACGACGCGTTTTGTTATATTCCCGACAGAAACGTTCAGCAGGTTTACGACATGATCGAAGACTGTCAGGGAAACACGGGTTGGACGTCCCCCAAGGTTTCGTACGACAATCCCGCGCGCCGCTCGCTTCTTTACAGCTTGCTTTTGCCCATACTGTCGGTTGTGCTTCTCGGTATCGTGATGTACATTATTTACCGTCAGAGCCAGGGACAAAACCAGCAGGCGATGAACTTCGGAAAGACAAAAGCCCGCGTTACCCAGTCGGTTAAGGTGCGTTTTTCGGACGTCGCCGGCGCGGAAGAAGAAAAGGAAGAACTGCAAGAAATCGTGGAATTCCTTAAAAACCCCAAAAAGTTCGTCGATATCGGCGCGAGAATTCCCAAGGGCGTTTTGCTCGTAGGTCCTCCGGGCACGGGTAAGACGTTGTTTGCAAAAGCGGTCGCAGGCGAGGCGAACGTGCCGTTTTTCAGCATAAGCGGCAGTGACTTTGTCGAAATGTTCGTCGGTGTCGGCGCGTCTCGTGTGCGCGACTTGTTCGACCAGGCGAAACACAATATGCCGTGCATCGTTTTCATCGACGAAATCGACGCGGTCGGCAGACAGCGTGGCACGGGCTTGGGCGGCGGTCACGACGAGCGCGAACAAACGCTCAACCAGTTGCTTGTCCAGATGGACGGCTTTGAAAAGAACGACGGAATTATCGTTATGGCGGCAACCAACCGCGCGGATATTCTCGACCCCGCATTGTTGCGCCCCGGCCGTTTCGACCGTCAGATTTACGTACAGGTCCCCGACGTTCGCGGCAGGGAAGAAATATTCAAGGTTCACGCAAGGAACAAACCTCTTGCCCCCGACATCGATTTCAAAACGCTTGCCCGTCTTACTTCGGGTTTCACCGGCGCGGACATCGAAAACCTTCTGAACGAGGCGGCAATCCTTTGCGCGCGCGACAACAGAAAGGTCATTACGATGGGCGATATCAACGAAGGTATCAATAAGGTCATCGCCGGCCCGCAGAAAAAGAGCCGCGTCGTCAGCGAAAGAGACAAGCGCATCACCGCGTATCACGAAAGCGGACACGCAATCGTTGCGAAACTCCTTAAAAACTGCGACGAAGTCAACGAGGTTTCCATCATACCGCGCGGACAGGCGGCAGGCTATACCATCACCCGTCCCGTGAACGACGACAATCACGTTACCCGCGGAAAGTTGATGGACGAAATCGCAATGATGCTTGCGGGACGCGTCGCCGAAGAAATCGTCATCGAAGACATCACGACGGGCGCAAGCAACGATATTCAGCGCGCAAGCGCCATCGCAAGAAAAATGGTTACCGAATGGGGCATGAGCCCGCTCGGCACGATATATCTCGGCAATCCCGAACACGAAGTGTTTTTGGGACGCGATTTCAATCAGCAGGCAATGTCGCCCGAAACCGCCGCGAAAGTCGACGCCGAAATGAAGAGTATCCTCGACGAGTGCTACGACACCGCAAGGAATATTCTTTCGGAACACAGAGACCTTCTGGACAATATGGTCAAGGTGCTGTTTGCGAAAGAAACCATTTTCCAAAACGAAGTCGATATGCTGTTTGAAGGCAAAACGCCCGAAGAAATCATTAAAATCAGCAACGAAAAAAGCATGGAAAAAATGAAAGCGGCGGAAGCGTCAAAGGCGGAAGAAAAAACCGACGACAAAACGGAAGTCGGTGCGGACGACAAAACGGCTGCGGACGAAATTAAAAAACTTCACGAAAAGTTGAAGGAAAAGATTGAAAAAATCGAAAACTCCGCGCCCGCCGAACAAACCGAAACGGACACGTCGGAAAAACCCGAAGACAACAAAACGGACGAAAAGCCCGACGAAAACAAGTAACGAACCAAACAAAAACCGCCGTATGAACGGCGGTTTTCTTTTTGCCGAAAATTATTTTCTGAAAGGTTTTTCGTATTTTTCTTCCCATTTCGAAAAGGCGGCTTCGTCGTAATATTTGGGCATATTCGACGCGGTCTTACATTCTTTCTTCATCTTTTGCAAAAGCACGGCAAGATTCAGAAGAAGGGGAAGTTTTTTGATTCCCTTTACGGCGGCTTGCGCCATTTCCGCGGGCGACATGACGATCATATGCCCCGCGCTCGCTTCGATCAGGACTTTCCTTGAAACCACGCCTTTGCCGAGCAGGAAGTCGACATCGCCTTTTTTGCTGTTCAGAAGCCAGTTTTTCATCATATCGACGGCGGCGTGCTTTCCGCCGATTTCTTTCATAAACCTTGCCTGATAGCGATAAAGATTTTCAACTGAAAACGGGTTTTCGCCAACGGGGGAAGAGATGACGTCCGAAAGCATTTTACCGGCTTTCATACCGCTTGCCATGCCGCTTCCCAGCATAGGAATGGTCATACACGCGCTGTCGCCGAGCAGGGCGTATCCGTTTGCGACGAAACGCGACAAGGGGTGGCGTACGGGGATTTGCAGAAGTTGTCCGCCCGTGATGATTTTATCGCCCACGATTTCGTTGTCGCAGCGGATATCGGCAAGGGCGTTTTCGTAGGTTTTATCGGACATCTCGCCGACGCGGCCGATAAGGACGTCTGCTTGTTTTTCGTCATGGGACAGCGTGCACCAGGATATGCCGCGCTCGTTGATATGTTTAAGGTACGCGCGGTTCGTGTACTTCGGGCGCGCCGTGTTTTCGGGGCGATTGAAGAAAGTGCGCCTTACGATGAAAGTGTCGTTTTTGTCGACGTTTCTCGTGATTTTCAAAGATTCGGGCAGGCTCTTTCTGACGGCGGAATTTACGCCGCCGCAATCGACGACAAGCCCGGCCGGCACGACTTCGCCGTTTTCAAGTTCCACCCCGAGGACGACGTCGTTTTCGACGATGGCGCGCTTTACCGGGGTTTCGTAAAACACCTTCACGCCCGCACATTCTGCGCGCGACAAAAGCCACGCGTTGAACGGACGACGATATATCGCCATATCAAGTTGGTCGTCGGGCAAATCCATAAGGACGTTCACGCCTTTTTCGGGCGGCACGAACGTCCAGTTTCTTTTTCTCGTGTAAATCTCCTTTGGGGGAAGGGGCATGCCGACTTCTTCAAAGGTTTCTTCAACCATATCGTCGGTCCAGTCGTACGCGACGTCGCATTGTTTTTTCGCCTCGTACACTGTAACGTCAAAGCCGGCGGTTTTTGCAAACGCGGCAAAAACAAGCCCCGTCTGGTTTGCGCCGACAACGATGATGTTTTTATTCATAATCTCCTCCATACTGCATAAAACACAAGTTTACGCGTCGATTTTTATTTATTAAATGGCTTATCGTACTTTTCCCGCCACTTTTCAAATTCCTTTTCGTCAAAGCGCGGCGGCATTTTCGTGGCGTGAGATACAACACACGCCGCTTTTATTGAGACGCCGAAAAGGGTTTTCCACAGCGAAAAATACTTGAACGGGAGTGTAAGGAAACTTTTGACAAGTCGCTTTGCGCTTCCGCCCGACACGACCGACACCAACCCCTCCATAACGCCCGATTTCACAAGATCGTCAATTTCGTTGCCGCGGCTTGAAAGCAGTTTGTTTTTGACAAGTTCGATCGCGGCGTGTTTACCGCCGATTTCGCGCATAAATTTCAACTGATAGCGATAAAGATTTTTCTTTGAAAAAGGTTCTTTGTCGGCACTCGTCACGGCGTCAGCAAGCATTTTTGCGGCTTTCAGTCCGCTTCCAATTCCGCTTCCGATTATGGGGATTGTCATGCACGCGCTGTCGCCGAGCAGTACGTAACCATTTGCAACAAGATTTGAAAGGGGACGGCGCACGGGGATTTCAAAAATAATGTCGCCGCCGGAAACCTTGTCGCCGATGACGGGATTGTCTTCTTTTAAGTCGGCAATGGCGTTTTCGTAGGTTTCGTCCGAAAGACTGCCGATTCTGCCGACAAGGACGTCCGAGGTTTCGTCGTCCTTTTTCAAAAAGCACCGGGAAATGCCGTTTTCGTTTTTGTGTTTAAGATAAACTTTTTCGGGATGCTTTGGGAGCGGACAGTTTTCGGGACGCGCGAAAAATTCTCTTTTCACAAAAAGCTTGTCGTTTGCGTTCACTTCGTTTTGGATTTGGAAAATTTGCGGTAAGGAACGTCTGACGGACGAGTTCACACCGCCGCAGTCGACGACAAGGTCGCATTCAAAAGTTTCGCCGTTTGAGAACTCCACGCCGTAAACGACGTCGCCGTCGGTAATCGCGCGCGTGACGCACGCGTCGAAATATAATTCAACACCTTCCGAAAGAAGGGAAATAAGCCATTCGTTAAGTCCGCGCCGCGACACGTTTATGTCAGGTTCTTCTTCGTTCTTAGGGACGAAGACGGGGTTGTGCCCGGGCGGGACGAAAGTCAGACTCCTTGTGCGGGTAAAAATATCGTTTGGGGGAAAGGGTAATCCGACCTCTTTGAAAACGGACGGAGAAATATCGTCCGTCCATTCGTACGCCGCGTTTTCACGGCTGTTTTTTTCAAATACAAAAACAGAAAAGCCTTGTTCCGAAAACAACTTTGCGGCAAACAAACCCGTTTGATTCGCGCCGATTATCGCAACCGTACCTTTCATATTTCATCCCTTATCTCTTTTGATCATTTTGCCATGACGATTGCAAGGAACACGCATTTTCCGCCGCCCGTCGCAATCATTCCGTGCGGGTTTCCGCTGTCGTAATATAAGCAGTCGCCTGCGTGCAGAATTTCGATATTGCCGTTTATGTTGCATTTCAGGCTGCCCTCGAGGATAAAGTCGAGTTCCTGTCCCTTATGGCTGGAAAGGTGAATTTCCTTGTCCTGTTCTTCCTCGATATACGGGGCGGTAACGACAAACGGCTCCGCAATGCGGTTTTTCATATATTGCGCGACGTGCAGATACTCAAACCCTTCGCGACGTTTCAGTTTCATGCCGTAGCCCGCGCGCACGATGGAATATTCCGACAGGTTCGGCGATTTTCCGAGCAGTAATTCCGTGATGTCGATGCCGAGTTTTTTCGCGCAGTTATAAAGCAGGGTAAAGGTGAAGTCCTTTTTGCCCGATTCGTAGTCGATATATTCGTTTTCCGAAATGCCCGCGCATTCCGCCATTTCCGCCGTGGAAATTTCTTCCATTTCGCGGATTCCTTTCAGCCTTTCGGCGATTTCCTGAATTTCTTTCATACGCTACCTCTTTTTATCTATTGTAAAATAAACGAACGGCGGTGTCAAACGATTTATAAAATCGTCAGGTCGAAGAATTTGTCGTATGCTTGGCATCGTTCGTATTATTATCTGTTGGCATTCCCCGAAAACAGTCCGCAGCCGTTCCCGTTTTCGCCGATAAGCACGGCAAGCGTCGAAGCGAACAGTACGATAAGTTCCGTCCCCGCGATTTCGCCGTCGCGGCCGAACAGCACCATTATTATGAACAGGTACAAAATCCAGTTGTCGTCAAACATATTTTCCCCCTTTTGAAAATCTCTTAAATATACAATATGCGACAAAATGAGATAAATTTACCCAAAACCGCGGTTTTCTTTTAATGTATAATCGGTGTGAACAAAGGGGGAAAACCATGCCGCTTATCGATAATAAAACGCAAGTCAAAGTCAGATATTATCTGCCCGACAACGCCGTTCTTACCGAACTTTCGGATTTGTTTTCGGTTTTGTCGGACAGTACCCGCATAAAAATCCTTTCGGCAATCTGCATTTCCGAAATGTGCGTCGGGGATTTGTCGGAAATGCTCGATATGAATCAGACGACAGTGTCGCATCAGCTCAAAATTCTGCGCTCCACGGGCATCGTTACGGCGCGCCGCGACGGAAAAACGATATATTATTCGCTCGCAAATATGATAATTCCCGAAATTATGCGTTTCGGAACGCTTTATCTTGGGTATTATTAAATGTATGCCAACAGATAATAAAACCTAAGTTCGTATTATCTGTTGGCATAAAACCGCCCCGAAAACCTGCCCGATAACCAAATTTTCTCGTTTCTGTTGACACGGGGGCAAAATTTCGGTTATACTGTTTTCAGGCAATTAGCCAATAACGGAGGATAACTATGAATAAAAACGAATTTGTCGGCGCAGTCGCCGCGAAAGCAAACATCTCACAGGCGGCAGCAAAAGAAGCCGTCGACGCCGCTCTTCAAGTCATTGCGGAAGCGTTGAAAGACAACAACGACGTCGCTCTTGTCGGCTTCGGTACGTTCAAAGCAAAAGAAACCGCCGCAAGAATGGGCGTCAACCCCAAAACCGGCGAAGCAATCGAGATCTCCGCAAAGAAGACCGTTGCTTTCAAACCCGGCAAAAACCTGCTTGAAGACATAAGATAATTGTAGAAAAAGGATAACCCTTCGGTTCGCCCGAAGGGTTGTTTTTTGTCGTGTTTCAAATTAAACCGCTTTTAACTGCGTTTAATCGGTTCAGTTGGTTAGTGCCACTAACCAACTGAAAAAACGCGCGCTGATTTTACAACAATTTTTAGACAAGTGTCGGGAAAAATTTTGGAATATTAGCAAAATATCGTAAAAAAAGACAAAATATATGTCAAATTATCGTTTTTCCCCAAAAAAACCTTGACGGCTTTTTGCTGCCGCGGTAAACTAATTAAAGTTTACGGACAGAAAAACGATCAGAAGCAGGGGAAAATGAAGGGGAGAAAGAAAATTTTGCTGCTCGCGTTGTTCGCGGTGGCAACACTTGTGTTTTCGGCTTGTTCCAAGACACAGACAAATAACGACTTTTCTGTCGGCGGTATCGTAATAACGGACGCCGAATTTTTTGAGATTTCAATTCTTGTCAACGGCATAAAAACAGATTATTCGCTTGATTCAAGCGGATGCTTCAACATTTCTCATCTTAAAAGCGGCGACGTAATCACGTTTTCAAAGGAAGGATATTCTTTCAATTCCTACACGGTGGGAGGCTTTTCCGTGGACGGCATTGAAATCGTCGGGACGAAGTGCCGGTACGACGTGCTTACTTTCTTTGACGAAAATTACGGGACGGTTACGGGCGCGGGAAAGTACGAGTACGGCGAAACCAAAAAACTTACCGTCACCCCGAAAGGACATTTTGAAATCGACGGGATTTACGAAAAAGACAATCTTGTGTCATCAAACAGCGAATACTCGTTCACGGTAACGAACGATCGCGTTTTCGTTGTTAGGTTTTCAAAAAAGAAGTATCCGATAACAATTGAAAAGACAGACAAAGCGTGCGTAGTCGCGGCGCCCGAAAGCGCGGCGTTCGGCGAAGAAATCACGGTTTCCGCAAGCGACGACGAAAACTTTGTTTTTGCACATTTTGAGATTGACGGGACGAAATATTACGATAAAACCTTGAATTTTACGATTAAATCCGAAAACACAAAAATAAACGCGGTGTTTTTGAAAAGACTTTCAAAGCCCGAAATATCTTTTGACGGAAGAAGTATTTCAGTTGTCAAAGGTGAAAACGCCGAAAGCTGCGAAATATTTATCGATGGCGAATTTTTGTTTAATACTACTTCCGGAGGGAAGTTTTCCCTTGCGGATTACAATGTGTCGGACGGCGCGCACAACGTGCTTGTAAAAGTTAAGGGTGACGGCTTCGGCGAGAACGAAAGCGCAATAAATATAAATTACGTCCGTCCGTACGATACGCCGAAAAACGTCGGTATGCTCATCGAAGAAGGCAAGGTTTATTTTGTTTTCCAACAGGTACTTGCGGCAAGCGGTTACGAAATCTTTATGAACGGGCAAAAGGTTGAAACGCCACTAGGCAAGAAGGCTTCGGGCGGAAGCATACTTATCCGCGTCGATACGCTTTTCACAGAAAACGGCACATATGCTTTTTCCGTCCGCGCGACGGGCGACCGGCCCGAAAGCGAAATGTCCTTCGCGGCGGAATATACCTTCAAAGGCACGCTTTCCGCGCCCGTTGCAAAAATCGAAAACGGCGTTCTGACCGTTTCCCACGAAAAGGACGTGAAATTCCTTGTCGAAATCAACGGCGTCAACGTCGCGGACAAGCTTGACGAAAACAAGTCGCTTGCGTTATCCGACGTGCTGGAAAATGGCACAACCGCGGCAAAAATCAAGATCACGGCCATGCTTGACGGCTATAAGCCGAGTTCGGTCGAAATTATATATAATGAGGAGGAATAAAAAATGAAAAAAGTAATCGCGGCGGTGGTGTTTATGCTGCTTGTCGCCGTCTTTGCGCAGTTTGGCGCAAGCGACGTTGCTTTTGCAAACGACGGCAAAACGATGCCGCCGCAAAATCTTTCCGTCAGAGAGCGTGACGGGAATTATTATCTGACCTTTGAAAACGTCCCCGGCAATAACGGGTACGAAGTCGTTGTAAACGGAACGGCGACCGTTGTCGAAAAGGACGTAACGACGGTGCCGATTAACGTCGAAAGCGGCAGCGAATTTTCGGTAAAGATAAGGACGATTTGCGCCGACGAAACGCGCACGTCCGACTTTTACGAAACCACGCTCGTTATCGGTCGCGCGCTTTCCGCGCCCGAAAAACTTACGATATCCGCCGACAAGAAACTGTCGTTTTCCGCGGTTGACGGGGCGGCGTCGTATGACGTCGTGATAAACGGCGTGTCCGTTTTAAAATCCGCGACTAAAACAGAGATCGAACTTAACGACGTACTGACTTCGCCGATAAATTACGAAATAAAAGTGCGCGCGACGGGCGGGAAAGGATATGACGCGAGCGAGTGGGCGACCACAACGTACGAATGTCGTAAAACCATTGAAAGTCCGCGGCTTTTGGTTGAAAACAAAACGGTGTCCTGGGCAAAGTCGGAAGGCGCAAACGAATACTCGGTCGTCGTAACTTTTATGGAAACCGAAATTGAAAAGGTCGACAGATTTTCGGGAACGAGTTTTGACCTTTCGGAACTTGTCGCAAAGCACGGAGCGGGCGAATACGCGGTGAAAGTGCAGGCACTTTCGAACGGGAATTACGATTATTCCGACGTAACGACGATATATTACCGCAATTACCTGACGCTCGAGGCGCCGACGGTTGCCGTAAACGGGACAATCGTCAGTTGGACAAAGGTTGAAAACGCGGTCGATTACACGATAAAAATCGACGGCAGGATAATTTCCAAAAACGTAACCGCAGAAAGTTTTGACGTTTCGCCGTACGTTGCGGAAGTGAAAACTTACACGATTGCGGTTGTCGCAAACGCAAATGGCTGGTATTATGAATCGGCGGAAGGAACGGCGACTTTTGTTAAGACGGGCGCGCTCTCGTCACCCGTACCCACTGCAAGCGGAAGCGTTGTAAGCTGGACGAAAGTACTCGGCGCAACGGCGTATGACGTTTACGTCGGCGGCGAAAAGGTGCTGACGGTTACCGATACAACGGCGGATATTTCCACGTATCTTCAACAGGGCGAAAACAAAGTGAAAATCGTCGCGACAGCCGAAGGGTTTTCAGACGGAGTGTCGGAAGAAATCGTCGTAATCGGCAGCACGAGTGAGAGCACAGGGCTCAAAACGTACAAACTGAAAATCGCAGCAAACGAAAGCGACTACATCGTTTTCGTTGACGGACAAAGGACGGACAAGAAAATCGCAAACGGCAGAATCACGCTTCCCGATACGGCGGAAAAGATGATTATCGTTCCCGATATAACGAATTTGCCGGAGGAAGGGGGATACGTAATGTTGTTTTCGGAAATCGACCTTACGACAGCCGCAAAAGACGGAGAGGAGTACGTGGCAACCAGTGTAGGCGAATGGTTTTATGAAAAAGACCTTACGATTATCGGCGAAGGCGAAGGGACAAACGAACTCGGCGAACATATCGTGGACGGCGGGAATACAGTCTATTATCTTAACGAAAAAGGCAAATACCGTCCGAAACAGCCGGGCGAAGAATAAATAAAAGATATTCGTTAAGCCTTGTATTTTAAGAAAAAGACTGATATAATATATCGCGAGGTGAAATTATGAGCGTCGACAAAACATTAAAAACCCAACTGAAAGATTATGACGTGCAGGAAGTCGCGCCGAAAATCTATAAAATCAACGAATACAACCTTTCGACAATGTTCGTGATCGTGGGCAGCGAGCGCGCGCTTTGCATAGATTGCGGCACGGGCGTAGGCGACTATAAGGCGGTCATCGAAAGGCTTGTCGAAGGGAAACCTTACGATATGGTGTTGTCGCACGGACACGTCGACCATGCCGGCGGCCGCGAGCAGTTCGACAAAATATACGTCAGCAGTCGCGACAAAGACATTGTAAAGGAAGCAACCCTTTTGTACCGCAAGTTTTACATAATCATTATGCGCTATCTTATGTTTTTCAAGTGCATAAAGTTTAAGGACGCGGTCATGAAAAAGGTCGAAAAGGAGCCGGAACTTATCCCGATTTGCGAAGGGTTCACGTTTGACCTTGGCGACAAAAAGATTGAAGTTTTTGAGACGCCGGGACACACGGAAGGCTGCTTGTGTTTCTTGTCGAGGAGCGACCGCATAATGTTTTCGGGCGACACGTTCAACCCGCTTATGCTGATGTTTCTGGCGCACGCGACGTCAATCGAGGAATACCGCGAAACGCAGGAAAAACTTTTGAAAATCGACGGATACGACGTGTTCTGGCCGTCGCATCTTTCCGCGCCGCTCACCCGTGAAGACGGGGCGGGCATTATGAAAACCGCCGACAAAATCCTAAAGCAAAAGCACAACTTCTTCCTGCCGTCGATATTCATAAAAACGGTTGATAAAATGAGCATTATTTATCGTCCCGACCATGTTCGTCGCAAGAAGAAAGAAAAACAAAAACAAGGTTAAACAACCAAAATTATGCGGTAAACTGCACTTTTTGCAGTGTGCCGCATTTTTGATATAAGGAGAAAGAAATGATTATTTTTGCAAAATACGGTGAGTACGACAGGCGTGAACTTCTGGAAGAATGCCTGACGAAATATCTTGAAACCATGAAAAAAACCAAGCTCGAAGGCGAACTTACCGAGCTTAAAAACCACAACGACAAACCTTATTTCAAGGATTATCCCGACGTAAGGTTTTCGATTTCGCACAGCGGCGCGCTTGTCGTCGTCGCAATGGCGCAGACGGAAGTCGGAATCGACATCGAGGAGTTCCGTCCCCGCGCTTATCAGAAAGTCGTCGAAAACGTTTTCACGAAAGGCGAGGCGAAAGAAGTCAAAGACCTTGAAACTTTTCTTGCGGTATGGACGAGAAAGGAAGCCTATCTCAAACTCACGAGCGAGGGGCTTTCGGGCGTCAGGTCAAACGACGTGTCGGGCGATTTGTTTTACGAGGGCAAGCGCGTCGTCGCAACGCCGCTCAACATTTTCGCGGGATACGTCGGCACGGTCGTTGCGGAAGACCAGCCCGTTATTTTCGTCGATCTCGATTGACTTATCGAAAAAGATTTAGTAAAATAAAACATATTCCGAAACGGAGGACTTTGAAATGGTACTTGATAAAATTAAAGACATGCTTGAAAAACAACTCGGCATCGACAAAAGCAAAATCACCGAAGATTCCGATATTATCAAAGACATCGGCGCGGACAGTCTGGACATCGTGGAATTTCTGATGGACGCCGAAAACGAATGGGGCATCACCATCGAAGAAGAAGACGTGAAAAACCTTCATACCATCGGCGACGTCGTAAAATATATCGAATCCCGCATTTAATAAAATTCGCGAAAACACGAAAAGCACAAAAGAAAACCACCGAAAAAAAATCGGTGGTTTGTTTTTTGCCGCAAAGCGGATTTTCGTTATTTATCCTGATATACGCGCCACAGGAAGTCCTTTTCCTTTTTAAGGACGATGCGCGCCGAGGGCATCCACGTTTTCAGGTTGTAGTCGTGGAAAGAGTTGAGCGGTTCCCACGCGCAGAAGTATTCGTAAGGAATGTCTTTTGCTTCCAGCGCTTTTCTCAGTTTCTTGCTGCCGCCGTTCGTGAAGACGTCCTGCATGCCGTTGTTAAGGAACAGACGGGGGAAGGGTTTCTCGACGCCCAGGAAAACCTGCAATTCGTTGTAATATTCGTACTCTGATTTGAGTTTTTTGTAGTGTTTGATGCCGGTGCAGTGATAAGTCATTGTGCGGATAACGGGCAGGTTGATGATTTTGCCTTCGAAGTCGATTGCGGGGCAGTTGAGAATCGCACCCTTGATTTTTATATCGACGTCGGGAAGTCCCAGATGTTCGCGATATTCGGGGTGATTCTGGCAGTTTATCGTCACCATGGAAAGGTGTCCGCCCGCGCTGTCGCCGGAGATGACGAAGTTGTCAAGGTCAAGACCGTATTTGTCGGCGTTGGCGACAACCCATTGCAGAGCCTTGTAGACCTGTTTCATGTAGTCGGGAAAGCGGTATTTCGGGCCGAGACCATAGCTGATATTGACGGTGAAAGCGCCCGTGCGCGCCATATGCTGGCAGTAACCGCGGCGCATTTTTTTGTCGCCTTCGATCCAGCCGCCGCCGTGGATATTAAAGAACACGGGGAACTTTCCTTCCGTAAGTTTTCCGCGTTGTTTTTCGTCGTAAATAATATCGAGTTTTCCCGTGTCGGGATGTTCCTCGTCATAGACGATATCTTTCACTTCCGTAAGCCCTTTTCCGGGGAAGCGGTTGCATAATAAATATTTGATATAGTCATCGACAAAAAAAGCAGTGCTTAATAATGACATAAAATTCCTCCAAGATTTATTACAATAAGTATAATAAAAATCGCCGCACTATGCAACAATTTTCCGCCGCCCGGCAAAAGAAAAAGACAAAAGAGGGAAAAACGCGCATACGATTTTATTAAAAAAGAAAATACAAACGCGCCGTTTTGTCAAAAATCGCCTTAAAAACACACGTTCTTTTCCATACAAAACAAGACGAGTGTAAAAAATAATATTTTTATCCGATTAAGGATTGAAAAATGGCGCGGTTTTATGGTAAGATTAAATTACTAAATTCTATAAAAAGGGGGATATCCTATGGACAACATCACCAAGGCAAAAATAAATCTGTTTGCTGTCTTAAGGAACCTTGAAGATTTATGTGCAATGGACAAAGAGTCCGCCGACATCATCAAGGATACCAAACTTTCCGTACAGTTCAACGTGCCCGACGTAGGAAGCGCAACCATAGATTTCGATCACGGCAAGTGCACTTTCAATCGCGGCAAAAAACACGCCGGACTGCAACTCTTCTTCACTTCGGCGGAGCATTTCAACAACCTTATCGATCCGCCCAAGGATGCTAACGGTAAACCCAAAACGGTCATACCTATTTTCTACAATGTATTCAAAGCAGGATTCCTTCTCAATCAATTCACGAAACTCGCCGACAGGCTCTCGTATTATCTGCAACCGGCGGCGGACAAGAAGGCGGAACTTCTGAAAGATCCCGAATATTTCAAAATCAACACGACTCTCACGCTGTACACCGCGTTGTTCGCACTCTGCGAAGTCGCAAACAGCGATAAGGTCGGTAAACTTTGTGCAAAGCGTATGTGCGACGGCAAGATTGCTGCGGGTATCCCCGGCGGTCCGCAACTCAACATCACCGTCAAAGATCACAAACTTTACGGAGCAAAGGGCGCAATCGACGACTGGTCGGCACAAATGTTCTTTGCGAATATGGAATTCGCGCACGACTTGCTGAACGGCAACGCGTCGAGTTTCGGCGGTATGGGCAGCGGCGACTTCCAGGTAAGAGGCCGTCTCGATATGCTGGAACAAATGGCAAAGATGCTCAACCTCGTCAGCGCATATCTCGGATAGGAGGAAATTATGAATCTCGTTTACGAACCCAAAAAGATAATTGACGTTACCAAAAGCCAGGCCACTTTCAAAAGGGCTCTGAATTGTATCCCCGCGGGCATTTACGGACATCTCGGACCTTCCGAGGGCTGTATGGTTCCCGTATCGTCGTATCCTTTATATATGGATCACGCGCAAGGCGCGTACATATACGATATCGACGGCAACAGAATCATCGACTATATGTGCGGTTACGGCCCCAACTATCTGGGCTATAACGATCCCGACGTCGACGCTGCCGCCGCCGCTCAGAGAAAGAAGGGCGACTGCACCACGCTTATCAGCGATATCACCGTCGAATTTGCGGAAGAAGTTTGCAAGACCATCAATATGGCTGACTGGGCATTCTTCGCAAAGAACGGCAACGACGTCACGCAGTTTGCGATGATGATCGCGCGTGCTTATACCGGACGCAAGAAAATGGTTTTGACGAAAGGCTGGTACCACGGCGTATCTCCCTGGACGCAAAAACTCGGCTATTCGGGCATCATCGAAGAAGACGTTTGCAACAACCTTTATATCGAGTGGAACCATCCCGAACAATTCGAGGCACTCTGCCAACAGTACGAAGGACAAATCGCAGGCTTCATTTCGCAACCTTATCAACACGGTAACTTTGCGGATAACGAACTGCCCGCCCCCGGATACTGGCAGAAGATTCGCGAAATCTGCGACAAATACGGCGTAGTTCTTATTATCGACGACGTACGCGCGGGCTTCCGTATCGACATCAACGGTTCCGATTACCATTACGGCATTAAATCCGACTTGTCCTGCTTCTGCAAGGCAATCGCAAACGGATACAACGTATCGTGCCTCTGCGGCAATAAGAAACTTCTCAACGCGACGTCCGACATCGCGTACACCGGCAGCTACTGGCTTTCGGCAGTACCGTTTGCGGCGGGTATCGCAACCCTTCGCAAGGCAAAAGCGTTGAACGCTACCGAAGAAAACGCAAAGAAAGGCAAGAAACTTACCGACGGCCTTAAAGAAATCGCAAAAGACAACGGATTCGACCTCCGCGTCACAGGCGAACCGGGCATGTTCTATCTGCGCCTTGCGAACGACCTTCCTTCGCGCGTTATCCATCAGGACTGGGTATGCGAGTGCGTAAAACGCGGCGTATTCTTCACCAGCCACCACAACCACTTCATCAACTATGCACTCAGCAATGAGGACATCCAATACACTTGGGAAGTTGCGGACGAAGCGTACAAAGTAGTGCGTGAACGCTATCCCCAGGCACAACTCATTAAATAATTTTAGGAGGAATCAATTATGGCTTTAACTAAACAAGAGTGGATAAGACTTGAAGAAAAGGCTGACGAACTGCGCAAACTTTGTCTTTACACCACGCATTGTTCCAGCGGGCATATCGGCGGCAGCATGAGCGCAGCCGACGTCCTCACTGCTCTTTATTACAAGTATATGAATTTCGACCCGAAGAACCCCGACGATCCTAACCGCGACAGATGCATCGTGTCCAAAGGACACATCGGCATTTTCCTTGCGGGTATGTTCGCCGACCTCGGTCTTGTCGACAAAGAAGAACTCAAAACCTTCAACCTTACCGGCAGCCGTCTCGGAATGCACCTTGACAGCAATAAGGTCAAAGGTCTTGACGCGTCCACCGGTTCGTTGGGACACGGCCCCTCGCTTGCTCTCGGCATGGCTTATGCGGCACGTCTTAACAAACAAAACTACACCACGTACGTTATGACCGGCGACGGCGAACTTGACGAAGGTTCCTGCTGGGAAGCGTTCATGGCAATCTCGCACTTCAAACTCACGAACTGCGTCGTTATCATCGACCGCAACCATTTCAGTATCGACGGCAACACCGAAGACGTTATGGCGCTTGAACCCCTTGCGGACAAAATGACCGCTTTCGGTTTCGACACCAAAGTCATCAACGGACATCGTTTCGACGAAATTTGCGACGCTATCGAATACGCAAAGAAAGCACCGAACGGCAAACCCGTTTGCATCATCTCCGACTCTATCAAGGGTGTAGGTATGAAACTTACGTCCGGTAACTTCAAATGGCACTACGGCGCCATCAACGACGAAATGTATGAAACCTGCTTGCACGATCTGGACGAATACAAGAAATCCAGAATCGCTGTGGCTGAAAAGGAGGGCATTTAATTATGGCTGGCGGATTAGTATATACTGCGCTTGAAAGCACATCAATGGCAACTGCCGAAATTTACGGCAAAACTCTTGTTAAACTCGGCGAACAAAATCCCAAAATCGTCGCTCTTACCGCCGACCTTAAAGGCTCGACGAAAATCGGCGACTTCGCGGCGAAATTCCCCGAAAGAACCATTAACGTAGGTATTGCGGAACAGAACATGTACGGCATGGCGGCAGGTCTTGCGAAATGCGGATTCATTCCTTTCGCGTCTTCCTTCTCCGTCTTCGCGTCGCTCCGCGCGCTTGACCAGATTCACACCGACATCTGCTATCAGAATGTCAACGTGAAAATTATCGGCACGCACGGCGGTACGTCGTTCGGTCAGGCGGGCTCCACCCACCACGCAATCGAAGACTTCGCGGTTATCCGTTCGCTTGTCAACATGACGCTTATCTGCCCCGCCGACGGTATCGAAACGGGCAAAGCGGTCGAAGCGGCTGCAAACACCGAAGGTCCTTTCTACATTCGTATTAACCGTGGTTTCGACACCAACGTTTACGCGGACGACAACTACGACTTCGAAGTCGGCAAAGCCGTTCTCCTTAACGAAGGTAACGACATCACCATCATCGCGTGCGGCAGCTGCGTATATCAGGCTGTTCAGGCTGCGAAGATCCTTAAATACGACCACGACATCAACGCTCGCGTGCTGAACATGCACACCATTAAACCTATCGATAAGGAAGCAATCCTTGCTGCGGTCAACGACACTCGTCGTATCATCACCGCGGAAGACCACACCGTTATCGGCGGTCTCGGCAGCGCGGTTGCGGAAGTCGTCATCGAAGCAGGTAAGGCTTGCGCGTTCAGAAAACTCGGTCTCCAAGACAAGTTCAGCAAAATCGGTCTCCACGAAGACCTTATGGCTATGCACGAAATCGATGCGGAAGGCATCGTGAAAAACGCTCTTGAAGTCATCAATCAGGACTTCGAAAAAGAAGGCGTCAAAGGCTCTGCCGTCAAAGCGGAATCCGCAAAAGTCGGCGCAGCCGTCAAACTTGCTCCGCAGGGCGCAAACTGGGTAGACGAGGTATAGTATTATGGCAATGACTCAAGGCGATAAGTATGCATTGAGAATTTTCTTCTTCGCCGCGATTCCATTGGCAAAAACCGTTGCGGAAAACGATCCGAAATTCGTAAAGAAATTCAAGGGCAAAAACTTCGTTTTCCAGATCAGCGTTTTGTCGCCGGAATTCAAGAAGACCGGAAAACTTTCAACGCACTTCGTTGTCAAGGACGGCAAGTGGGAAACTCACACCGGTGAAACCCACCCCCATCCTGATATCGAACTGGAATTTTCAACCCCCGAGAAGTTCATTCTGTTCTTCACCGGAAAAGGTATGCCGCTTCCCAAAATCAAGGGCGCGCTCGCACACCTTCCCACTTTCGTGAACATCCTTATGACGCTTCTCAGAATGGCGGGACTTCTGCAAGCCACCGACGTTCCCGAAAAACCCGAAGATCAGGAACTTTTGGTCTTGCTTTACATCAACCTTCTTACCGTCGGCGTCAGCCAACTTAACAGGGTTGAACATCCCGACGTCAAGCACTTTACGGAAGGCAGCCCCGACCGTGTGTACGCATTTGCGGTTACCGGTCACGAAAAACTCCAAGGCTGGCTCCGCGTTAAGGACGGTCAGACCGTTTCGGGACGCGGCGAATGCCAACGTTGCAAACCTTTCGTATGCATGCGCTTCGACTCTCCCAAACACGCTCTTGAAATTCTCATGAGCAAGGTCGAGATGATTCCTTATATGCAAAAAGGATATCTGTCCATCGAAGGCGCGCCCGAATTCGGCAACGAACTTTCGGCACAGCTCTTCACGGTTGCATATTACGCACAAGGCACGTATCTTGACGACCAGAAGAAACAATAATCTTCAACAATGCAAAGGGCACGCTGTTCAGCGTGCCTTTTTTTATGCCGTTTTCAAGGGGTGTATTATTATTGCCGTGAAAAAACGGACGGTTGCCCGTCCGCAAAAATCAAATGCTGTAATTTTCGGTAGAATGTTTTTCGGCGTATTCTTCGTCAAGTTTTTTCAGGGTTTCGCTCAGGGGCTTACGCAGTGCGACGTATAAGGTGTAAATGGCAAGCCCGCCGATTTTTATCGACGAATGGAAAACGTCGGACGCGATTTGCGCCTTTATAATGTTTCCGCCGATAAGCGTGCCCACGGGGATAAAGTCCATAATCGCGTAAACAAGCGCAAAGATTATGCTTGCAAGCCCTTGCCTTAAATAAATTTCGCCGTACTTTTCGCTCTTTTTCTTAAAGCAGCAGATTGCGATGCCCGACGCAAGCAGGGCGGCGACGGAAAGGCTTTCGACAATTTCGTACGCAATGAAAAGTCCTTGCTTTTTCTCGGGATAAAAGTTTTGCATACCGCTGATTATCGGAAGGACAATCACATTGACAAGCATAAACACGACGGCGATAACCGACGGAATAAACACGCATTTTTTGTATTCGGTTTCTTCACCCTCGGGGAGCCCTCCTTTTTGCTTTTCGCGCACGGCGTGGAAAATGAAAATGCCGTATTCCACGATAACGCGAAGAGCAAGGACGGTTATCCCCAGGTCAACGACGAAGCCGTCCTGAATCCCCATAAGTTTCAGCGGCGCCCAGAATATCGTAACCGTCGTGTTGTAGTTGAACGCGGTAAGGAACACGCAGCTGACAATCGACGCAATCGCCGTCGCGTAGTAATATTTCGTTTGTTTTTTTCTGCTGTGGAAGTTCAGAAACGTCAAAATTAGGCAAATGAAAGCGATTGCAAGGTACAACGCCGCAAACACCGACACCCATATGATATAAGTGTTTTCGTCGGTGTAGTCCTGCATGAAAGTGTAGTTCCGAACGTTGAAGTGAATAAGCGAGATAAAAAGCGCGATGACCGCCGTCGCGTCGTACGCAATTTCTTTTTTGACGCTCATCGGCGCGAAATTTCTGAAATCGATATATCCCAAGACGAAGGTCAGGGGGATCGCAAAAAGCAGGACGACGTTCACGATTGCGGCGGCTTTCATGCTGTCCGTGGAAATCGCCAGCAGGTTGACAAGACTTATCGCCGCCATCACCATAAGCAAAAACCAATAAATATTCAGAAGTTCTTTTTTCTTTTCGTTTTTTACGTTTTGTTCGTCCATACGCTAATGTTATCATTATTCTTTGAAAAAAGCAATTTTATTTTAATTAGTATATTCTTTTAATTTTCCGACACGCTATCAGAGATATGAAAAAATGCTTATTGTTTATGATGACGGCGGCGGTGTTTTTCATCGCGGGTTTTGAAAACTGCGGCGCGGCAAACGCCGCAACGCTTTACGATGTTTTCAGCGAACGCCACCTTGAATTTTACGAAAACGAAGTCGCGAAAGAAAAGGTTTTCAGCAAGTATTCGGAGCGCGAACTTGCAAAAATGGCAGTTGACAACGATATTTCGATTGAAAAAGTCAAAAAACTGCTTGTATATTGTCACGCGATGAAAAATATCGGGAAGAATTATACAATAAAAGAAGCGGACAAATTATCAAACGCCACGGTAATTTCCGACACCAGAAAGTATGTCGATTACCTGAAAGCGACAAGGTCAAAGGAGGAACTTTCCGCGCTTGAAAAAAGATTTAAGGAAATCGGCAAGGGACAATAAGCCGACAAATAACCGACAAAAAGGCAACGAAAAAGCCGCGGAAATTCCGCGGCTTTCTGCTGTGTCGAATTATTTCTTATAAGTCTTTTTGAAAAGTTCCAGCGAAAGTTCGGTCGTGTATTTGTCGGCTTTTGCCTTTTCGACGGTCTTTTGCTCGATATAGGTTTTGCAGCCTTCTTCCAGAGCGCGGCACGCTTCGAAAGCGTCTTCCAGGGTTTTCCCGCACACGAAAACGCCGTGGTTTGCAAGGAAGCAGGCGTTTCTGCCTTCCATTGCGGCGACGGTATTTTTCGTAAGTTTTTTGGTTCCTGCAAGGCCGTACTTTGCACAACGAACGTCGCCCAGAAGATACTTTTTCATTTTATCGTTGAAAGCGGGCAATGAAAGGTGCGTGCTTGCAAAGGTTGCGCCCCAGGTGGGGTGGCTGTGCAGAACGACGTTGATTTCGGGACGCGCACGAAGAATAGCGGCGTGGATTTTCCTTTCGCTTGTAGGTTTCCGGGGGCCCGTCCATTCAAGCGTTTCGATATCGACGACGGGAAGGTCGTCGGGCGTCATAACGACGTAATCGAGTCCCGACGGGGTGACAAGCGCGTGCTTTTCGTCAAGGCGGATCGAGATGTTGCCCCAGGTGCCTTGCACGAGGTTTTCTTCCAGCATTCTGACGCCTGCGTCTTTGACCATTTGTCTTAATTCTTTTTCGGTAAATGCCATAATAAACCTCCTATTCGCGCTCGGCTTTCAAAAGCGCTTCCTGATTCGTCTTGCTGTATTTTTTGCGATACACGACGTGTTCCAGCACCGCGCCGATTTTGCCGACGGGTTTACAGCCGCCGACGGCTTGCGCCATGATAAGGGTATGGGCGGCTTTGTCAAGGACAAGACAAGCGGTGAACGCTTCGTTGAGCGTTGTGCCTGTCGAAAGAATACCGATGTCCGAAAGCAGGCATGCTCCGCGGCCTTTAAGCGCCTTGGAAATGCCAAAGATGTCGTTGGTTTTTGCGGTTCTTGCGGTAGGGCCGACGATTTGCGCCATATCGTCCAGAACGGGCGGAATGGTGACTTTTTTATTTGCGACGGTCAGTGCGAACACGGGCGAAGTAATCATAATCGCGCCGACGTCCTGACGCGCGCCGTACAGTTTAACGTGCAAAAGCGCGTCTTTCAGAGTGTCGGAAGGGCATTTGTCGGTTTCGTTGAATTTTACCTCAATGATATCTTCAACGGTCAAATCTTTGAATTTAACCCCCGATTTGGTGATAAGCATACTTTCTGAGTCCACTCTTGCGCTGATGTTGTTGGTGTGCGCGCCGAAAAGATTTTCGTCGTAAACCTTATGCGCGTACTCAACCATTGTGTTTTTGAGTTTTTCGTTCATAACGACTCCTTATTAAAAACAGCGGGCGGAAAAAACCGCCCGCAAGTTTTAACGATTATTTCTTTTTGGGTTTTTCGAAACTGCGTTGAAGTTCGGGCGTGCCTTGTGCTTTTACGAGAGAGAAAACTTTGTCAAAGCGTTCAAGCGCGGCGTCGATGACTTCGTCGGTGTCCGCCATGGAGGTGTAAAGACGGCTTCCTGCAAGGGTAACGATACCGTTTGCCATGTACGCTGCGCCCATATCTTTCATGGCTTCTGCGCGGGCTTCCATTTCGGGCTTGTTTTTGAGAAGTCCCAATGCGGATTTAAGGAAGCTGAAACTGCTGTAATCGAAGCTCATTGCGCCGGTGCATTCAAGGTGAACGATGCTGCCCTGGTTGTAAACGACGTAAGGAAGATTGTGTTTTTTGACAAGGGCTTTAAGGCCTGCCGCAAGTCTGTCGCCCGCAATACCCGCTTTTTCGCAAGCGTTGTATTTTTCGATGGCTTTGATGCAGCAATATCCTGCGTATGCAGACAAGGGGTTCGCCGCGAGAGTGCCGCCGACGTACGCTTTTTTGCCAAGGCCCGCGACGCCCGCCGCCATAAGGGAGATGTATTCGCGTTTGCCGCCTACGCCGCCCGCTGCGGGATAACCGCCGGCGATGATTTTGCCGAAGATGGTAAGGTCGGGTTTGACGTTGAAGAAGCCTTGCGCTCCGCCAAGACCCATACGGAAACCGGTAACGACTTCGTCAAAGATGAAGAGCGCGCCGTATTTGTGGGCAAGTTCAAGGGCTTTCTGGTTGTAATCGAAGTCAATGGGACGAGTGCCGCTTTCGGGGCCCACGGGTTCAACGATGACGCAAGCCGTGCCGCCGCGAAGTTTATTGCGTCTGAGCATACCTTCCAGCATTTTCAGGTCGTTGGGGCGGACTTCGTCGGTGGAGCCGTAGCAGCCTTTGGGAATGCCGTGGCTTTCAAGAAGGTTGCGGCTTCCGGGGATTTTCAGACCATAGACCATCTGGTCGGACCAGCCGTGATATGCGCCGCCGACTTTGATGACGCGTTTGTTTTTGGTTGCACAACGGGATACGCGGATTGCCGCCATGACGGATTCAGTACCCGAGCCGAGCATACGGAACATTTCGCACGCAGGCATATGTTTATTGATCTCTTTTGCAAGCAGAAGTTCCGCTTCGTGGAAAAGACCGGTAACGGGGCCGCAGGATTTGATAAGTTCGATCGCCTGTTCCTGAACTTCGGGGAAGTTGCTGCCGAGGATTGTCGGGCCGCCCGCTTGCAGGAAGTCGAAGTATTTGTTGCCGTCCGCGTCGTAAAGGTATGCGCCTTCGGCTTTTACCATGCACATGGGGAAGGGTTTGTTGAAAGCAAGGTTGTGCTGAACGCCGCCGGGGATATATTGTTTTGCCTCGGTGGTGATTGCTTTGGATTTCGCGCATTGTTTGTCGAAGTAGTTTTCGACGATGTCCTTATACGCTGCGTCCGATACGCAATAGATGGGTTTGCTCGTGAGTTCGTGCAACTCGTTGTAGATGTCTTGCGCTTTCGGCCATTTGCCTTGTTCGCAAGCGTAACCGTTTCTGCTCATAGTGAAGTCCTCCTAACGTTTTAAGTAGTTAATAAATTTATCGATTGACTGTTTGATTTCAACGTCGTCAAAGGGTTTGTTTTTGATGAAGCGTTGAAAAACAATTCCGAAATATGCGCCGAGGATATATGCCGAAAGTTCCTCGGGAGTGAACGTTTCCAGAAGTTTCGCGTATGCCGCGTGCGTTTTTATGCGCTCCGTCGCCATATCGTAAATTTTCGAGAAACTGCTTTCGCCTTTGCACAGGATACCGCGCATTAAAAGATTGCCCGTAAGGTAAGGGTAAGGAATCGTGTCGTCGACGAGTTTGTCGATGAGCGCCGATATGGAAACTTCCTGCTCGGATTCTTCAAAGACCGAAACAAGGTCGTTGATTTCTTCCGCCGCGATTTGTTCCATAAGGTCGTCCAGCGAATTGAAGTGAGTGAAGAAAGTGCTGCGCGATACGTCCGCCGCCTCCGATATTTCGTCGATGGTAACGTTCCCGAGACCTTTTTCTTCAAACAGTTTTTTCGCCGCGTGCAACAACGCTTTGTGAGTGTTGTTTTTTTTGCGCAGACGGCGTGACGTTTCCAATGGTGCCATAAAATCTCCTTTTAATATATTTTGATTATATCACTAAAATAATATGGTTGTAAAGAGATTTTTGTATTAAAGTACAATTTTGTACTGACGGTCAGTTTATTGATAACGATGTCCCGAAAATTTTCATTTTTTGCCGTTTTTCGTCTTTTTTCGCACATTTTGGCGCGATAGCGCGCCCGTAAGGCGGTCAAAACCATTGACAAAACGAAAAGTCGCAAGTATAATAGGGCAATAGACATTGGCATATTTTATATGCCTTTGATTTTTTATGGAGAAGAAAAATGGAAAAAGAAGTTTTTTTAACCAAGGAAGGCTACGACAAATTAAAACGCGAATATGACGAACTCAGTTCGACAGGTCGCAAAGAAATGGCGGAAAAAATCAAAATCGCCCGTGAGTTCGGCGATCTCAGCGAAAATGCGGAATACGACGCCGCCAAAGAAGAGCAGGGTTTCCTTGAAAAGCGCATTCGTGAAATCAACGAAATGCTCAGCAACTGCACGATTATCGACGAAAGCACGATCGATACTAAAACCGTCAGCGTCGGTTGCATTGTAAAACTTCAGGATCTGGAATTCGGGGACAAGCTCGAATATAAAATCGTCGGCGTTTCGGAAGCGAAAATCGAAGAAAATCTTATCAGCAACGAATCTCCTCTCGGCAGCGCGCTCATCGGCAAGAAAAAGGGACAGGAAGTCGTCGTTACCACCCCCGGCGGCGAAGCAAGATTCAAAATTTTAAGCATTAACGCATAAGAGGTCAAAATGGCAGAAAACGACGTCCGAAACAACGAACAACAGGAAGATTTAAGCGAGCTTATCAAGGTTCGTCGCGACAAACTGCGCGATTTGCAGGAAGCGGGCAAAGACCCTTTCAAAGAAGTCCGCTTCGAAAAAACGGCGATGTCCAAGGAAATCGTCGACAATTTTGAAAAATACGAGGGCAAAACCGTGTCGCTTGCCGGAAGACTCGTCAGCAAACGCGTCATGGGCAAGGCAAGTTTCGCGCATATACTTGACGGCGACGGTCAGATTCAGCTTTACTTTAAGCGCGACGTTCTGGGCGACGAGCCGTATGCGGAATTCAAAAAATACGACATCGGCGACATCATCGGTGTTACCGGCGAAGTTTTCGTGACGCACATGGGCGAAACCACCGTCAACGTTACTTCGGTGAAACTTCTTTCAAAGTCGCTTTTGCCGCTCCCCGAAAAATTCCACGGACTTACCAACACCGACCTTCGTTATCGTCAGCGTTACGTTGACCTTATCGTTAATCCGGAAGTAAAATCGGTTTTCGTGAAACGTAGTATGGTCCTTCGCGAAATCAGAAACTTTTTGGACGAAAAAGGTTATCTCGAGGTCGAAACCCCCGTTTTGCACAACATCGCGGGCGGCGCAAACGCAAGGCCGTTCATTACGCACCACAACACGCTCGATATCGATATGTACCTTCGTATTGCTCTGGAACTTTATCTTAAACGCCTTATCGTCGGCGGGTTTGAAAAAGTTTACGAAATCGGCAGAGTTTTCAGAAACGAAGGTATGGATCAACGCCATAATCCCGAGTTCACTTTGCTGGAACTTTACGAGGCATACACCGACATTCACGGCATGATGGACATCACCGAAGGTATGTTCAGATACGTTGCAAACAAAGTTTGCGGCACGGGCAAAATCACCTTCGACGGCGTGGATTTGGACCTTGACAAACCTTTTGAAAGAATTTCGATGGTCGAGGCAGTCAGAAAGTACGCAGGCGTCGACTTTGACAAAATCGAAACTTTGGAAGAAGCAAGGGCGGTTGCGAAAGAGCATCATATCGAATACGAACAACGCCACAAAAAAGGCGACATTCTCAATCTGTTTATCGAGGCTTACGTCGAGGATAAACTCGTCCAGCCCACGTTCCTTACCGGACACCCCGTGGAAATTAGCCCGCTTGCAAAGCGCGATCCCGATCATCCCGGCTACACCCAGCGTTTTGAGTTGTTCATAAACGGCAGGGAATACGCCAACGCTTTTTCGGAACTTAACGATCCCATCGACCAGCGCGGCAGATTCGAGGCTCAGGCGGAACTCAAAAAACAGGGCGACGAAGAAGCCAACGACATCGACGAAGATTATCTCACCGCAATGGAATACGGCATGCCCCCGACGGGCGGATTAGGCGTCGGCGTCGACCGTCTTGTAATGCTTGTTACGGGTGCGGAGACGATAAGGGATGTGTTGTTGTTCCCCACAATGAAACCTATTAAAAAGTAAATATTTTGCGCCTTTTCGGCGTTTTGACGGAACCCTGCTCAGTTACGTACGGCAAAGTACGCGCCTTCGCACGAACCCGTCAAGAACCCCGAAAATCCATCAAAATCTTTACTTTTTAAGAAAGCCAATAAATAAAGCACCGAAATATGCGTGCCACTCATAGGGATTTAAATTGAATAATTTATAAAACTCGACTTATCAAAAGTCGAGTTTTCTTTTGCCACGCATAACAAGTTGCATAAAATATTAATTTGTGGTACAATAAACTCACCGATAAATAAGAATTTGTGAGGATGATAAGATGGTCAAGATAACAGATGTAAGACAGATTCTTCAATTCGCAATAGATGCGGAGATTAAAGTCTTTCTTGATGGCGGCTGGGGTGTAGATGCACTTCTTGGATATCAGTCAAGAAGCCATAACGATATTGATATTTTTGTAGAAAAGAAAGATTATCAGAATTTTATAGAGATAATACAAGCTAATGGATTTTATGAAATTAAGATGGAATATACAACATTGAATCATACTGTATGGGAAGATGCGAAAAACAGAATTATTGATTTGCATTGTTTTGAATATACAGGCAAAGGTGAAATTCTTTATGAGGGGGATTGCTTTCCGTTAGAAATTTTTTCAGGTAAAGGAAAAATTGAGGAGATAGAGGTTTCCTGTATTGAACCATATAGTCAAGTAATGTTCCATCTCGGATACGAGTTTGATGAAAATGATGTACATGATGTGAAGTTATTGTGTGAGACATTTCATATCGAAGTTCCAAATGAGTATAGATAACGACAAATTCCAATTTATCGAGTTGATAGTCTTTGTGGGAAAATTTCCAAAAGTGTAGCACACTATACTTTCAAATGAAAGTCGTGTGTTTTGTAAAGCAAAAAGAAAAGGATAGCAAAAAATTTTGCTATCCTTTTATAGTTCCTAAAAAATCCCTAAGGAAAGAGCACATATCGGTGCTTTTTGTTTTTTATATCGTTGCGCGCTGTTATTGATTGTTGCGGAAGCCGAAGCCGCTGACTTCTTTCGCCTTATTGATATAGGTGAACGCGTCGGGATCGACGTCTTTTATGATTTGTTTGAGCAGGGCGGATTGCTTTTTCTTCACGACGCAGACCAGGATTTTTCTGGTGGAGTTTGTGTAGATGCCTTCCGCGTGGATTATCGTGCCTCCGCGGTGCAGGATTTGCACGATTGCGTCGCCGACTTCTTCCGCCTTATCGGTGATGATATTAAACACGACGCTGGATTGCGTACCCGTCGTGATGACGTCCGCAACCTCGCTTGTCAAAAACAGGGTGATGAACGAGTAAAATATCGGGGAAGCGATTTTGACGAAGGTAGTGTTCGCGTCCATGCCTTTTGCCGACAGCAGACCGACGATACCCGACAGCAAAACGACGATGCTGTCAAACAGGAAAATAAACCAACTTGTATTAAGTTCGGGCTTTTTCTTGTTTGCGATTTTCCCAAGGATATCCGTGCCGCCCGCGCTGCTGTTCGTAAGAAGGGAGCCGCCAAGCGCAACGCCCGTAATGACGCCGCCCGCGAGTGCCGAGATTATCGTCAGACTGCTTTCCATGCCCGAGCCTTGAAATACGGGCAGTTTAAGTGCGGAAAACAGTGCCATAAAGCCCGAATAGCCCAAAACGACGATGGTCGTATTGATTGCAAATTGTTTGTTGAGCGTGAAAAACGATGCGATAACAAGCGGCAGATTCAGCACGAAAATCGTGACGGCGGGGTTGAACACGCTTTCCGCAAGTTTATGGTCGTACAGATTGACGACGTTGTACACGATACTCGCGATACCGCCTACGCCGCCCGGGGCAAATGCGTTCGGGACAATAAAGACGTACGACGCCACCGCGCGAAGCAGTGCGAAGAATATCAAAAGACCGTAAAACCCGACACGACTTAAAATTTTTTTCGATTTTTCTGATTTCATAGCCCGTAATATAAACTTATAAAAGAAAATTGTCAACAAAAATATCTCATGTTCGACACAAAATATTTTGTCGATATTCCAAAAAAGATATATTTATATATCAATCTTCAAGTTTTTTGAGTTCCTCGTCGTCCGAAGAATCGTCGGGTTCCACCGATTGATGCACGCGTGCCGACACGTCTTTAAGGTCGTAGGTTTTGACGTCGAAACTTCCGTCTTTGTCCATGATTTTGACTTTGACCTGCTGTTTTAAGATGTCGTTGCTTTCCACGACGCCTTCGCCGTCGGGAGTTTTTGCGCGACTGCCGACCTTGGGCATTTTTTTGTACATTTCGGCGTAGTAATCGTTCTCGAATTTCAAGCAGCACATAAGACGTCCGCAAACGCCGCTGATTTTTGTGGGGTTAAGCGACAGCCCTTGCAGTTTCGCCATTTTGATGGAAACTTTCGCAAAGTCGGGAAGACAGGTGTTGCAGCAGCACGGCCGTCCGCAGGGGGCAAGCGCGCCGCGCATTTTCGCGTCGTCGCGTTCATAAATCTGGCGAAGTTCGATGCGGTTTCTGAACACGCCCGCAAGGTCTTTGACAAGGTCGCGGAAATCGACTCGTCCCGCCGCTGTGAAGTAAAAGATAATCTTCTGACGGTCAAAAGTGTATTCCACGTCCACAAGTTTCATATTAAGGTTGTGTTTTTCGATTTTCTCGTTTGCGATGCGAATGGCTTCCGGGCGCATGGCAAGGTTTTTTTCCACCTGTTTTTTGTCGGCGTCGGTGGCTTTCCTTAAAACGGGTTTCAAAGGTTGCACGACGTCTTTGTCGTCGACTTCGCGGTTTGAGAGCACGACTTCGCCGTATTCCGTGCCGCGCGCCGTTTCGACAATCGCCGCGTCGCCTTCCGAAAACGAAATGTTCTCGGGGCTGAAATAGTACACCTTGCACGAGTTCTTAAATTTTATGCCGACTATCGTTACTGACATTTATATTTAACCTCCAAAATACCGAGAAGCAGGTTTTCGACAACGCCGGTGCTTCCCACGTAAAAACTCAATTTTTTTCTTTCTTCGTTGACAAGATAAAGTATGTTGGAAAGGGCGTCAAGCGAAAAGCCTTTTGACAGCGTTTCGATTTCCCATTCCTTATGTTTGCTCATGATAAGGTTCTTGTCGGTTTTTGCCGCAATCATATCGCGAAGAACGATTGAGAGCGCGTCCAGAAAAACGGGCAAATTATCCTTATCAAGGGTTTTATCGTTCAAAAACGACGCCACATCGCTGCTTTTTTTCAGATTATTGAGTATGAATATGGCGCGGTCGAACGTTTCCGAAAAGGCGGAGTTTGACGAAATTTCCTTTGCGCGCCACAGCATACCGTCGGCGCAGGCGGCGGCAATCGTCGCGTTTCCGACGGCAACGCCCGAACTTAGCAGCGCGTCTTTTATGTCGCCCGCGGAAAACCTGTCAAGGGTTATTTTTTTCGTTCTCGACTTCACCGTGTCCAGAATCGCGCTTTCGCTGCCGACTCCCAAAAATATGCTCACGGCTTTTTGCGGTTCTTCCAGAGTTTTCAGCAACTTGTTTTGCGCGGCGGGGTTCATTTTGTCCGCGTAATTTACAAAGTACAGTTTGTTGTCGCTCTCAAACGGTTTCGTCTCGGTGTCTTCGATAAGGGCGGCGACGTCTTCGACCTTGATTTTTTTGCCGTCTTCGTTGATGAATTTCACGTCGGCGTGATTTCCGTTCAGCACTTTTTTGCAAACGGGGCAGGTCGTGCAGGCGTCCTTGCAATATACCGCGCACGCAATCAGTCTGAAAAGATTCTGCACGGCGAAAACGTCGGGCGAGATCACCATATAAGCGTGCGACAAATTGCCCGTGTCGATATCGTGTTTTATTAAGTTGTAGGCGCGGCTCTTTTTCAGAGCGTCCTGAAACTCAATCATCTGATAAGTCCTTTTTCGCGAAGGGCGTCAATAATATGTCGGCTTGTTTCTGCCTTGCACTCGCATGGGACGATGCGGATCACCCTTTCCGGATTTTCGTCGGCGATGTCGGAAAAGCCCTTATAAACGCGGGCGTGGAAATCGCCCGATTCCACCTCGAAACGGTCGCCCAGTTCTTCCGCCTTTTTGCGGCTTCTGAACATTTTGTCGTGGGGCAGGTCGATGAAAACCGTCGCGTCGACGGGACAGCCCTCGATTGCTTTTGCGTTTATGTTTTTCACGACGTCGGTGCCGAGTCCGCGTCCCGCGCCCTGATAGGCGACGGAACTGTCGACGTGCCTGTCGCAAATCACGATTTTTCCTTCGTTAAGGGCGGGAATGACGACCTCCCTTAAAAGTTGCGCGCGCGCCGCTGCGTAAAGATACGCCTCGCACTCGGGCGTCATATCCGCGCTTTCCGGCGAGAGCAGTATTTCGCGAATTTTTTCGCAAATGGGAGTGCCGCCGGGCTGACGAACGAGAACGGCGGGTTGCGACGTTTTTTCAAGATATTCCATAAGAAGACGAACCTGCGTGGATTTCCCGACGCCTTCGCCGCCTTCAAAAGTGATAAATTTTCCTTTCATAATGATGTCCGTTAATTATTCTACTTATCTATTGTAACATATAATCTGCCGTTTACAAAACCAAAAACGTCGCGGTCTTTCAAAAAATCGGCAATATTTTCGGTAATTACTTCGCCGTACGCGACGACGGGAATGCCCGGGGGATACGTCCCGACTTCCCTTAACGACACGTGACCTATCGCGTCGTGCAGCGGAAGATACGCGCCGCCGCCCGTTACTTTTTTGAAAACAGGCGCGGGCAAGGGCGGAATTTCACGCGCGCTTTCGCAGTTCACGTCTTTTAAGGCGTCGTAAATATCGTCGATTCTTTCTTCGTTTTCGGGAGACAGTATAAAGACCGCCAAATCGTAAAAGGTCATTTCGGGTACGACGTTTTTACTCCTAAGTGCCGAAAACCCGTTGTCCCCGCACCTTACGACAAGCCTTGTGAAGTCGTCGTTTTTAATTATTTCTAGAGGCAGTTTTTCTTTTAATAAGTTTACCTTTTCAAAAAGTTTTTCATACTTTTCTTCGCCCGATATTCTTCTTTCGTCAATGGAATAATCCATGCTTGCAAGGGTAAGATAGCATGGGCTTGTAGTGTGCAAATCGGCACGTAAACGCAACAAATCATCCGTTAAAGTATTGTTATTGCAAAATAACGCCGCCCCGCCCGAATACACGGGCAAGGTTTTGTGAAAGCTTGTAACGGAGATGTCGGCAAATCCCGAAAAGCCTTTTTCAAAGCGTTTTGAAAACGGGAAATGCGCGCCGTGCGCCTCGTCCACGAAAAGAATTTTGCCACGTTTTTTCACAAGCGCGGATATGCTTTTTGCGTCCGCGGTCATGCCGAAGTAATTCGGCGACGTTATGACGCACGCGCCCGCAGACGGATATTGTTCAAGCGCGGTTTCGACGTCTTTTTCCGTCACGGGCAAAGGGATTCCGTTTTTGTCGAAAGACGACGGAATATATCTTACCTTAAACCCGAGCGTTCTTGCCGCCGCGTAAACCGACTTGTGCGAAGATCGGGCAACGATTATTTCGTCGGTGCGGTTTCGTATCGCGCTCATTGCGATGAAAACCCCCGTCGTGCTGCCCGAGGTCAGATAAAAGCAGTTTTTCGCGCCGTACGTTTTCGCGCATTCCTTTTCGCTTTCAAGTATCGCGCCCGTCGGATTTTGCAGATTGTCCGAAAAATCGAGTTCGGTCACGTCGTATTTCGCGCTTGAAAAAAGCGGATTATCGCCCGTGCCGAAGTGCGCCGGCATATGGAAGCGCGCGGGATTTTTTGCGACGTATTCGCAGATTTTGTCGTACAACGGTTTCATAATCCTTATTATATATTGTTTTCGCGCGTTTGTCTAAATAAAAGTCAAGTAAAATTTGAAAACCCTTGCAAATTCCGCGGCGGTGTGGTAATATAATGAAAAGGGGAAAACCCAAATAAGACAAATTTGAAAAGGAGACGTTACTATGGCACACAAAATCAGTGATGAATGCATCGCTTGCGGAGCGTGCGCGGACACTTGCCCGGTAGGTGCTATTTCCGAAAACGGCGGTAAATACGAAATCAACCCCGACGAATGCATCGATTGCGGCGCTTGCGCAGAAGGCTGCCCCGTCGGAGCAATCCAAGGCTGACAAACACAAAAAGAAAGAACTCCCCCGGATTTTTCCGGGGTTTCTTTTTGGAAAAAACACGGCGGAAACTGAAAAATCCGCCGTTTTTTGACAAAATCCGAAAAAATGTAAAAATCGTCAAATAAAAAAAGGGATTCGATTGTTTATTTGTTGCAAGGGTTATATCGGTTGCAAAATTCTTCCCGACTTTGTATAATATGCCTATTAAATAAAAGAGGTTTTCCGTTTGGATAATAAACGCCTTGACATTTTAATAGCGCGCATCAAGGAATCGGGCGATGAAACCGCTTTTGCGGAGTTTTACGAACTCACGTCAAAAGGTTTGTTTTCGTATTTATTGTCGATAGTAAGGAGAAGGGAAGTTGCCGAAGACCTTATGCAGGATACGTACGTGCGTTTCAGACAAAGCGTGCAAAGTTACAAATCGGGCAATCCGGTGGCGTTTCTTATCGAGATCGGCAAAAACATCGCCTTCAACCACATAAAGCGCGCGAAGTACGAGACCGCGACGGATTTTTCGGAGTGGGAACCCGTGTCCGGCGAAAAGAGCGTCGAAGACCTTGCCGACACCACCGTCACCGACGCGATGAAAAAGGTGCTGACCGCCGACGAAGCGCAAATCGTTATGCTGTACGTCGTGGCGGGATTCAAACATCGCGAGATTGCTGAAATCGTAAAAAAACCCGTGGGCACGGTACTCTGGACGTACAACAACAGCCTTAAAAAACTCAGAAAATACTTAAAGGAGGAGCAAGCGTGAACAACAAAGATTTGAAAAACAGATTAAAAAGCGAAATCGAAAGTATTACGCCGCGCGTTTACGACAACGTCGTGCAGTCCTCCTATATCGAAAAACCCGTGGCGAAAACAAAGAAAGCGGGCGCAAGCAAAGCGTTCAGAATCGCGACGTCCGCTGTGGCGTGCGTGCTGATTATGGCAATCGCGATCACCTGCGGCGTCTTATTTGCACCGAAAAAAGATAATTCGCCGATAAGCAATTATTATTACGTGCAGGTTTCTGCGGGCGCGGACAAAGCGACTGCGGCGGCGGACGAAAAAACCGACGGCGCAAAAATCACGCTCACGTTAAACAGCGAGGAAACCGTAGAAACGGTGCGCGCCGAAAACGTGGACGGCGACATGATACTGCATCGTTCCGGCGAATTGAAAGGGCTTAAATTTGACGCTGCGACAAGAAAAATCAACGAAGCCGCGCGGACGCTCAAATTCGTCGATGACGCGGACGGGCTTTCCGTTTCCGTCTCCGGCGAGACCGCCGAAAGCTTTGCAAAACGACTTTTAACGGCGTTTGACTTTTCGCTGTCGATAAAGACGATTTCAAAGGAAGACCTTGCAGACCGGGCGAAGAAATATTTGCAAAACGCGACTTCATCAATGAGTTTTGAACAATTAACCGCCGCTTTTGCCAAAAGAAAGAGTTTGCTGGAAGAATCCTGGCTCGGCGACAAAAGCATTTTTTCTGACGTTTATTATAAATATGCGGAAGAAGAAATCAAGCGACAAAATATCAGCAGCGACTACGTAAAAAGTTTTACAAAGGGCTCTTACGCCGAAATGATCGAAAGCCTTAAAAGTATCGAAAGTATGTGCGAGATTTTGGGGCTGACCGATTTGCAGGCAAAAGTTGCGGAAATCCGTATCTCCCTTGAAAACATCGACTTTGCGAAAATCAAGACGATGTACGACAATTATATCACCGGTTTAATCAACGATATTCTGAACCCGAGCGAACAAACATCGAACAGCATTTTTAATATTTAATACACAATATAAAAATAAAAACAAGCCTTATCGGAAACGGTAAGGCTTTTTTATTGAAAGACACCTTGTTATAAAACCCACGCAAGATACTTTTGTACTTGCGTGGAGAAAAAGGCGCACACAAGCAAAAGAGTGAGCGTTGTCGCGTGCGATAATGCGATTTCAAAAGTGCAGTGTGCGACGCATCTTCCGGAAGGGAACCATATTAAATCCCACGCAAGATACTTTTGTACTTGCGTGGAGTAAAAAAATAAAAAATTTTTTGTAAAATCCCAATAAAACGCGCTCGTCGATTGTTTACTTTGCGAAAACAATTTGAAAAACACGGAGGTTTTACTCAATATGAAAAAGAAAATCCTGGCAATACTTCTTGTAGTATCGATGGTAGCGGCTCTTGCGGTCGGACTTACCGCCTGCAATAAGGATAAGTCAACCGCACCTGCAAAAGCAGACAACGCCGAAACTCTCGGCACGGCAATCGCAGTCGCGATGAACTCTTCGGCAGCGGGCACTGCTTCGGCGGAAGGCGATGAAAACGTTGATCCTTCTTTCACCATTAACGGCATCGGCGCAATCCCCGGTATCAGCGCGGCAACCGACGAACTTGCAAAATACCTTAACGAATATGTAAACAACGCACAGGCGTACATCAAAGATCACAGCGTCGAAGTTGAAATCACCTCGTCCGACAAAGACAGATACAACTATAAAATGCTCGTGACCGTCACTTATAAAGACGCCGAAGGCAAAGACGTATCCGACGTATCCACGATTTACATCAACGCAAAGAAAATCAAAGACGGCGAAGTAAAAAACGATGAAGACGCAGATATCAACGGCAAAGAAGACTATGCATTTGAAGCGGTTGTAATGCACGGCGAAAAAGAATTTGTCAAAATCAGCGGAACCTGCACTTATGACAAAGAAAAAGACACAATGGTGTTCGCTTTTGGAGCAGGCACCGGTCTTAAAGTTGACGGTGTTGGCGTAAACGTCAAGGCATGGTCCAACGACAACGGTGGTGTTGTGGTTGAAGTTAACGTCGGTGTTGACAACGCATGCAAGGTCAACGTAAAAGTCGAACTTGGCAAAATCAGCGATACCGAAACCGGCGCGAAAGTCTACGTTGACGTAGCGGTCGGAGCAACCGACAAAGAACTTGTGAAAGTGAACGTCGTTGCAAACGTTATTTCGAATGCAAACGCAACCAACCTTGACAAAAACGACCTTGCAATCAACGGCACGGTAAGCGTAATGGCGCTTGGTCAAACCATTAACGGCACAATCGAAGGCTCTGCAAAATACGTCCCCGGTGAACCGGAAGTCGAAAACGGCAAATACGTAGTCAAAGCAAACGCTACGTTGAGCGGCTCCTTCAAGTTCTGATAACAAGCTTATTATCGGATTACGACAGTAATCTTTCCACCTAAATCAAAGGAACGTCCCGATTTTCGGGGCGTTTCTTTTTGCAAAAATTCACCTTGCAAAAAAAATGAAAAATTTCAAACATTTTTCAATAATATGCAAAACATTGTCATATTTTGTATGCAATAATGCAATCAAGAGGTGAACAAAATGAAAAAATTATTTGCAATAATCAGAAACACAAAGGTTAAAACCCCCGCCCGCCGATCGCTCGAAATATATCATATCGACAAAGGATTTTCGGAGCCCCTTTTTGAGTGCGCGGATTATGTCGTGTCCCGCACGAGCGGACTTTTTGAAAACGCGGAGTATCACGAAGTCACAAACTCTTACGGCGTAAAGTTCAACGTAACGAAAAGCGTTTTATAAATCTCGAAGCGCGAAAAAACCGTCGGAAAGCGACGGTTTTTGTTATGCCAACAGATAATAATACGAACTTAGGTTTCCCGCCGTGTTTTTGACTAATACTGCGTTACGCTCACGGCTTATACGGTAAAGTATTAAGCCGCTCGTGTGCCTTGTCTTATCCTAAAAACACGACGGAAAACTTGTTCACAACCGAAAACGCCGAGATTTCAGATGATTTTTGGAAAAGGCGAACGCAGTTGTACTCTTCGTACTGCAAGCGAGCATTTTTCATAAAAGCGTTGAAATATCGGCGTTTTGGCAACGTTCGTATTATTATCTGTTGGCATCGTATTGTTTTCGGTTTATCAAAACTTCACAAGTTCCGGCTCGCGGTTCACGTATCGGGTGAAACCTTCAAAGCCGATTTCTTTCATTGCCGCCGCAATTTTGTCGAAATTGTAAGCGATGCTGTTTGTGCGGTGTGCGTCGCTGCCGAAAGAAATTTTCCTTCCGCCGAGTTCGTAGTATCGTTTCAGGACGTCGACGTCGGGGATTGACAGGTGTCGCAAAGAAAACTCGCTTGTGGTTTTTCCGCCGCGATAAGTTTTGCTGTTGACTTCCAGGCACTTATCCTTTTCGATGATGGCGGTGAGGATATCGTCAAAGACGTCCGAAAACTCCTCGTAAAACATATCGGGCTCCTTATACGGCGCGTTTCTCTGGATATAGCCGATGTGGCCGATGATGTCGTAGGGGTAGGGCGCGTCGACGCTTTCCCGGACGGCTTTCAGGTATTCGAGATAGGCAAAGTGTTTATAGGGGCACTTATTGAAATATTCCGCGTAATAGACCTCGCTGCCGAGCACGCAGTGAACGCTGTTGATAATGACGTCGAAGTCGATATCGGCAAGGTCTTTGATATACAGATTGTTTGCCGATTTCAGGAAACCGAGTTCCGCACCCATGGCAAGGCGGAAGTTTTTCTTATTGAAGCGGCGTTTGAAGTCCTGCATTGCGGCGACGTACGCCGACATATTTATTTGCGGGTTGTCATATCCGATGACCTGATAATCGCGGTTGACGTGATCGGTGATTGCGACATAGTCGCAACTGCGAGAAAGCGCCGTCGCAACGACGTCTTCGACCGCCTCCATGCCGTCGTCCGAAAAAATACTGTGAACGTGCGAATCGTGCATAAAATTCCTCCTAACGATTATTATACAAACGTAAGGACAATATGTAAAGGTTTTTCGCAAAATATTACACGCGGGCGCATTTGTAACGTTTAGGTTAAAAATTACCTTAAAACGATTTGCCTATAACCCCGAAACGGCGCGCGTCGGGCGGAAATCACGACTTAGCCTTGACAAGAAAACTAATAAATATTAAAATATATGATGTAGAGATATACGCACGTCCGCGTGCGTGTACAATTTAAATCTCGAAAGGAGACGAAAAATGAAAAACAAGAATTTTTTGCGAGTACTCGCAATAGTTTGCGTTCTCGTTTTGTGCGTCGGCGTTCTGGCTGCCTGCAAAAATAAAGGAAACGGCGGCGGAAACCAAGGCGACGGAACGGGCGGCGGTGGCGGAACCGGCGGTGGCGGAACCGGCGGCAACCAAGCAGGCGCCTCGATGAACGCATTTGTCAACACGATGTTCCAAAGCGCAAACGAAATCGCAAACGGCACTTCGTTTGAACTTGCCGACGGCAAAAACATCGCTTTGAGCCTCGGCGCGACAATCACCCTTAAAAAGGACGGCGGTGTCGCAGAAAAAATGCCGATCGAACTTGCTCTGAAAGGTTTTCTCGACCGTCAGAACGTCATCGACAAATATATCGCCACTGCAAACGGCGCATACGTGCTTATCGACGGCAAGTACGTGTCGTATGACGCAAGCCTCCACGAAGGACGAACGAGATATTCGAAAGCGGTTGCTCTCACGGAAAACAACGAAACTTATATCGATGTGTCCGCGCGCATTAACGGCGTCGATTCTTTCCGCCTTATTTACGAAAAAGACTTCCTTTACGCAACGATCGCAGGGAACAAAGTCGGCGTTGACCTTACGAAACTTGACAAGACTGCAAACGGACAAACCGTCAAAGACGAGCTTTTCACTAAGATCGAAGGGCTGCTCAAAAACAACATCGTAAAGAGCGTTGTCGAAGCTTTCAACGGCGGCGACTTTGACCTTAACGAAGTTATCACCGGGCTTATCAACACGTTTGTAAAGAAAGAGTATATGCCGTACAGCGACACGCTTGTCAATGCGGCAAGCAGAAACCGTTACAACCTCGTTAACGGCGAATATGTTAAAGCCGCAAACGGCACATACGTTGTGAAAACCCTTGCCGACACGATTTTTGAGAAAGACATTTCTTTCGAAGGCATTTCGGTCAACAACATACTTTCGTCAATGTTCGGCGGCAAAGAAAAGTTTTACAATTACTTTGGCGAAACCCTTGACATTCAGGGCATTCTTACCGCGGACGTAGGCGGCATACCGTTTGCAAGCAACTTGTTCAGCGAACCTACCTGGTACACCTGGAAGAGCGGTCAGTTCCAAGAAGCGAACAAAGGTTACGCGTCCGTCAAGAGCGACCTGTCGCAAAAACTTTCCGCAACGATCGCACTCTATCCTTTGAAAGAATTTACCGAAAATAAGATGCCTATTTTAAACGGCGCAATCAAGTTGGGCTTTGAAAAGGAAGCGGGCGCAAACGGCAGCATCGGTAAGATGAGCAAATTCTTCCTCGACCTTAACCTGCCCGCAGGCGAAAACAACAGGACTTTCGGTATCGAACTTGCAATCACCGACCTTAAAATCGGCAACGATAAAAACGCGATTTCCACGACGGCTGTAAACAAAGACGAATACGGCGCAATGAATATCGACGCAGGTCTTGATTTTGACTTCGGCGAAGACCTTCTGAGCCTTGTCGCACACGATTACACAAGTGCCAACGGCTTGACAATCAAAGTCGGCGGCGACGATCTGAAATACGACGAGGCAACGAAAACGCTCACCGTTCCCAAAACGCTGAAACTCAATATCAAAGGCACGCTCGATTTCGTAAATATTCAAAACACCCGCGCGGTTGCAACGATTACCGCAAACGAAAAAGTGTTTGCGAAACTTCAACTGTATTCCGAAAACATAGGAACGAAAGAAAACCCCGATTACGACCTGCAACTCGACGCGAAAATCATGAGCGGATACGAAGACGTTCTCCCCGCGATTCTCGATATGTGCGTCGCGCTCGGTAAAAACGGCGCAATCGGCATTCAGGGCTTTAGGAAAGTAAACGGCAAATGGGGCTTCTATGCAGAGGACGGCACAGACAAAGTCGGCGGCGTCCTGTACTCGGTCTATGAAAAAGCAACAGACGGAAACGGCAATTACAAACGCGGCGCGTATGTCACTGCGGAAGAAGGCTACACCGGCGTTAAATTTGTTCAAAACCAAGACGGCACGTATGCGGTTGACGCAAACGGCACGTTAAAGTTTGTTGCCGACGAAAAAGCAGAAACTTACTTCCCGATACTTGCGGGAGAAGGCTACGACGGCGCAAAATATAAGAAATTCAACGTTTCTTACAGCTTTGCAAAAGTCAACGAATCCATCGATCATCTGATGACGAGTGGCGAAGCGCACGTCAAAGGGCTCAACTTCGTGAAACTTGTCAACTACCTTATCAATAAGAACGGCAACGGCTTGTTCGTGAACTATAAGGCGGATAAAGCCGAAGCGGCGTCGGCAGGCGACATCAAGATTGGCGACGTTATTATGAACTTGGTGTTTAATGGCGAAAAGGGTATAATTCCCGCAGTGTACGGACTTATCGGCATCAATCAGGCGGACGGTCTTGACAACTCGCTTGTTATCGGCGGCGAAAAACTCCTTGCGACGACGTTCAACAACTTGTTTGATTATATGCTGCTGAAAAGCGATGGCAAAACCATTGACGAAGATAAAACCATTGACGCGGTGAGCATGGTCGCTCTTGCAATGAAATACTTCACGAAGTACCAGGTTGAAATGAGTGGCAAGATTTACGACTCGGTCGAGGTTTATAAGGAATTCGAAACCGAACTTTACAAGTTGACGGCTCGCGGAATTTACGCGAAAGGTCTAAGCAAACAACTTTTGTTGAGCCGTCCCGCGGGATATATGACAAAAGGCGAAGAGTACTTCAAGAATAATCCTAACGCCACCACGGAAGCGATGAAACAATACGGTTACGCCGTGGTCGAAGACAGCGCGCACAACAAATATCTGTACCCGTACGTGCTTTATGCAGAGCTTGAACTTAAAGCAAAGAACAACGACGTGACATATATCCTCAAAGAAGGGTTCGAACTTAACGAAAAAGGCACACTCGTGCTTGTCAACACGCCCGATAAACTTTTCAAGGATATCGTAGAAGAACTCAATAATCCGCAGGACGGCACGGCATACACGGGAAGCAACTATATCAACGAAAAAGAAAAACCCATAGTCGGTTCGTTGCTCCGTCAGGCATACCGCCTCGGAAAGACCTACGTTCCGTACCTTGAGGGTACCACGTGGAAAGTCGAGGAAATAGAGGCGGCTGGCACAAGCGCAAACGCGGAAATCATTGACGACATCGCGCTTAAAGTCATCATCGGCACGAAGAAAGACGGCGACCGCGAAACGTACGGCACCGCAACTGTCGAAGGAAAAGTCTACGGAAAGACGTTCTCGATCAAAGGCTACGTCAACTACCTGACTGAAGCGCCGGAAATCACAAAAGAAAACCTTATTTCCGACGAAACAAAGGGAAAGGCTTTTGAAATCCAGATCATCAATCCGCAAACGTATAACGAATAAGTAATACGTAAAAAACAACACAAAGGGCTGCACGTTTACCGTGCAGCCTTTATTTTTTGTAAAAAGTCATAATTTTGCGACCTTTTGAGTTTTTTCGGGAACCCGAAAATCCGTGTACGCCAAGTACACGCCTTCGTAAGAACTTGCCAAGAAACGTCACGGGGACCCCACAAGATACTGTGTACTTGTGGGGCTAAATGGCATCAAAATTCTGACTTTTTAGGGGTTTTGGGGACCCCACAAGATACTTTTGTACTTGTGGGGAGAAGGAGCAAACGAGCAAAAGAGTGAGCGTTATCGTCTCCGATAACGTGATTTCAAAAGCGAGATTTGCGACGTAATTCGCGCCTTTTTGAGTTTTTGGCAAAACCTTACTCGGTTACGTACGCCAAAGTACGCGCCCTCGTAAGAACTTGCCAAGAAACGTCACGGGGTCCCCACAAGATACTGTGTACTTGTGGGGCTTAAAGACATCAAATTATCGCCGTTTTAAGGAGCTGGGGGGGCGTTTGCCGTTTTAAGGTGTGTTGCACGGAAGAAAATAAACGCAGTGCGCGCTGTGGGCAAGTTATGGATAAATACCGAATAATGACAAAGACCGATTATAAACGCTTAAACTATTTATGTAAAATTCATAATAAAATTAACCGAATAAACATTGTACGGTATTAAAAGCAAATTTTCTTATCCAAAATACACTCAACCAGGATACCAGATAATTTCTCATTAAAAAGATGGTCATCTATACAGCAAGAGTGTCCTATTGACAGGATGACGTTTTTTATTTGTTTTGTTTCATCTGAAAACCACATTTTTTTGAAAAGCCTTTACTTAACAAATATCGTGTGTTAAAATATTGTAAGATTGTATAGGGAGAAAGTTATGTTACTCAACAGATTGCTCATAAAAACGGTCGCACCCGTTCCGAAAATCGAAAAATTCAAGACGTATTTGTTCGTTGCGCCGCACCCCGACGATATCGAAATTGCCGTGGGCAGCACCGTCGCAAGGCTTGCGCGCGAAGGGAAGGACGTATATTATCTCGTTTGCACCGACGGACGGTTCGGCACGGAAGACGAAAACATGTCGCCCGAAACGCTTGTTAAAATCCGCCGCGACGAACAACTGGCAGCCGCGAAAATTCTGGGCGTTAAGGACGTCAGATTTCTGCCTTTTGAGGACGGCGGCATGTACGACGAAGTCGCGCTCCGCATCGAAATCGCAAAAGTCATCGCAGAAATTAAGCCCGACGTCGTGATCGGCCCCGACCACAAACTGTACCCCGAAAGCCACCCCGACCATCTTCGTGTGGGAGAAGCGGTGTCAAAGGCGTATTTTATGTGCAGCAACGTCAATATGATGAAAAGCGTCGGGGCAACCCAAATTGCAAAACCAACGGTTCTGGCGTACTATTTCACCGGTAAACCCAACAGATTCGTCAAAATCACCAAAAAAGACTTTGAAAAAACAAAAGCGGCGTACGCTTGCTTCGTGTCACAATGTCCCCCGCCCGACAACGGCAAAAGTCTTATGCTGTACATGCGACTGAAAGTCCGTCTTAACGGCTTGCGAAGCTTCCATATTCGCGCCGACGCATTCAGAGTAATGAACAATATGCATATTCACTGCTGCGGCGAAGCGGAAGACACTGCAATCAGACGCCCGTTATAATAAGGAGAAAGTATGGCAAAACAAAAACTCACGCCCGAAGAAAAGGCACAAAGAAAAGCAGACAGAAAGGCGAAATTCAAGGCAATGAACGAGAAAAACGGCACTCGTTGGCAAGCCGTCAAATACTTACTTTGCACGGCAAGCGCGGGGATTATCCAGTTCGTTTCGTTCACGATAATGACTTATGCGTTCGCAAAACTCGACTGGGGCACGATAAATTTCATCACCGAAATGAAAAAGACGACCTTCGTCGCAACGACCGTCGCGCTTGCTCTGTCGGTTTTGTGGAACTTTACGTTAAACCGCAAATTCACGTTCAAATCGGCAAAGAACGTTCCCGTCGCAATGGCGCTCGCGTTCTTGTTTTACGTCCCGTTTTATCCGTTCCAGACCTGGTACGTTCACGCCGTGTCAACCGCGCTCGGCGGCAAGGAATGGGCAAGCCTTATTGCGGAAGCAACCGTAATGCTTATCAACGGCGTTCTGGAATTCTGCTGGCAGAAATTCGTCATTTACAGAAAGTCCGCAAACACGGCAGCGCATAAGGAAACCGCGCCCGACGCCGCGCCCGACGCCGCGCCCGAAATCGAGCATATCAAAGACAGCGGAGTTTCGGTGGAAGATGTGACCTCCTTGGACGACACCGATACCATCACCAAAGGATAAAAAGTCATAATTTTGCGACCTTACGGTGTTTTGACGGAACCCTGCTCAGTTACGTACGACAAAGTACGCGCCTTCGCACGAACCCGTCAAGAACTCCGTAATCTCATCAAAATTCTGACTTTTTAGGGATTTTGGGGACCCCGCGGGATACTGAGTACCCGTGGGAAAAAGGCGCACACAAGCAAAAGAGTGAGCGTTATCGCCTGCGATAACGTGATTTCAAAAGCGAAGTTGTGCGACGCATTCTCGCCGTTTTATGGGCGTTGGTATTTTGATAACCGCCGAGAAAATCACACGGGGTCCCCACAAGATACTTGTACTTGTGGGGCTTAATTATTAATCCCGCCTACAAAAGGCGGGAATTGTCTTTTTCGAGGCGAATAGAGTTTTCCGTTTTGCACAGAATAAAGGGCGGAGGGTTTATGAAATCATTGAAAAGTAAAAATGAAATCAACCAGGCGGCGTTTGCGCCGAATATGTACGATCCGCTTGGAATGTACGGCTGTTTCCCCGCGCTTATGACTTTTGAAACGTACGAGCCGCTTGAAACGCCCACGCAAGATGCGGACGATTTATAGGAGAAAAGCACAAAAAAAATCACCGATTGCTCGGTGATTCTTTTTTTGTTGTTTGTTAATTACATTGCGTCCTTAACAGCTTGTTCAGTGCCGGAGAAGACGATTTTGCCTTGTCTCTTGGTAACTTTTTTGAAGTCGCCGACAGAAACGTTGAGGCCGTTAGATTCAGCTTTCTTTGCATCTTCAACGTTGTTGTATTTGGTGATAACAACCATACCGGCTTCCTTGCTGACAGCGGTTACAGTCCAAGCAGTGGTTGATTCTTTATCATTGCTGGTAGCGGTAGTAACGGAATAACCTTTCTTTTCAAGCTTCTTCTGATAGCTTTCAGCGTTGCAAGCGCAAAGTACGGTTGCAAGAAGTGCAACTACAAGAATAACGGCAAGAATTTTGCCAATGTTCTTTTTCATAAACAATAAATCCTCCAAATATATTTAGATACGCTTATTATACGCGCGTAAGAAAAATATGTCAACGATTTTTCATTGACCGCGCCCGTTTGTTTTTGATGTATTTCGCTTTGAAAAAGCGCGCGCTCGGGGTATACTTATAATAAATATAGGTAATCCGATCACAAACAAAAAAGGGCAAAGAAGAATGATTATTCACGGGCTTAACAAACTGACGCTCCTGGACTATCCGGGGCTTACCGCATGCACGCTTTTTACGGGCGGGTGCAATTTCCGTTGTCCGTTTTGTCACAACGCGAGCCTTGTCGAAAATCCGATGGGACAACCCGTCATTCCCGAAGACGAAATATTCGCGTATCTTAAAAAGCGACAGGGCATTCTGGAAGGCGTTTGTATCACCGGCGGCGAGCCTACGCTCAACCCCGACCTTATCGACTTTATGAAAAAGGTAAAGTCGCTTTCGTACAAGGTAAAACTCGACACCAACGGCACGAACCCCGATATGCTGATCCGCGCGGTCGAAGAAGGGGCGGTGGACTACGTCGCGATGGACATTAAAAACAGCCCTGAAAATTACGGCATGTCCGTCGGCATAAAAAATTACGACACCGCAAAAATAAAACGCAGCGTGAAATACCTTCTTGAAGACCACGTCGATTACGAATTCCGCACGACCGTCGTCCGCGAATTTAACGACAAAAACTCGTTTTACGGCGTCGCCGACCTTATCTCGGGCGCGAAAAAATATTATCTTCAGGCATTTAAGGACAGCGGCGATCTGATTGACGAGACACTTCACGGGCTGACAAGGGAGGAAATGGAAGAAATATTGCCGATTTTCGACGGAAAAGTCGATAAAATTGAAATTCGCGGCATAGACTGATACCACAACATCTTGTGGTGCGGTTAAAAAAACAAATCAATATATTGATATAAAACAATTGACACGTGCATTTATGCGTGTTATTATGAATGTACTCGCAATAGCGATATGTCAGGGTGTTATCCGCTTGGATTTTTCAAAGAATCTTCACGGGAAACTCCCCTTTTTGTGCCCAAAAACGATAAAACGGCAAAATCTTGCGCCTTTTTTAAGTTTTGTCAAAAATCGTTTTATAGGGAGTTTAGTAAGAATCCGTGCAACGCACTCTGTCATTGCGAGGAGCGTAGCGACGTGGCAATCTCCCGGAAGGGACACCGAATAATGAAAACATATTACGTATACATAATGACAAACGTGGACAATACGGTATTGTATACGGGCGTCACCGACGATATAGAAAGAAGAGTGGCGGAACACAAAAGCCATACATTGAAAGGTTTTACCGACAGATATAACGTAACGAAATGCGTGTACGTTGAAGAATACGGGAACATAAACGACGCAATAATGCGTGAAAAACAAATCAAAGGTTGGAGCAGAGCAAGGAAGTTTGACCTTATCAACACGACAAATCCGGTATTAAAGGACTTTGGGGAATAAGGTAACCCTTCCGGGAGATTGCCACGCTGCGCTCGCAATGACACAAGTACTTCGTACAAAGGGCAACCAAATAAAAAACAAAACGACGACGTCGTTAAGTATAAAGTAGTCAACAAAAGAAATTATAAAGGAAATGAGGAAAATGTATCAGGTAATTAAAAGAGACGGTAAAATAACCGATTTTGATCTTAACAAAGTCTCTGTCGCCATTACCAAAGCGTTTGAGGCGCAGAACAAGCAGTACGTTCCCGCAATCATCGACATGTTGACGCTCCGCGTTACCGCCGATTTCGAAAGCAAGATTGAAAACAATCTCGTCCACGTCGAAGACATCCAGGACAGCGTCGAGCACGTCCTTGAACAATCGGGCTACACCGACGTTGCGAAGGCATACATTCTTTACAGAAAACAACGTGAAAAGATCCGTAATATGAAGTCGACGATACTTGACTACAAGGAAGTCGTCAACAATTATGTCCATCTTGAAGACTGGCGCGTGAAAGAAAACTCCACGGTCACTTATTCCGTCGGCGGACTTATTCTCAGCAACAGCGGCGCAATCACCGCAAACTACTGGCTTTCGGAAGTTTACGACGAAGAAATCGCACGCGCTCACAAAAACGCCGATATTCACATCCACGATTTGTCGATGCTCACCGGTTACTGCGCCGGTTGGTCGCTGAAACAACTTATTCAGGAAGGTCTTGGTGGAATCCGCGGCAAAATCACGTCAAGCCCCGCGGCGCATCTTTCCACGCTTTGCAACCAGATGGTAAACTTTTTGGGCATCATGCAAAACGAATGGGCGGGCGCACAGGCTTTTTCCTCATTCGACACGTATCTTGCGCCGTTTGTCAAAGTCGATAACCTTTCTTATAAAGAAGTAAAGCAGTGCATACAATCCTTCATTTACGGCGTCAACACGCCCAGCCGTTGGGGTACGCAGGCTCCGTTCACCAACATCACGCTTGACTGGACGGTTCCTAACGATCTGGCGGAACTCAACGCAATCGTTGGCGGCAAAGAGTGCGACTTCAAATACAAGGATTGCAAAAAAGAAATGGATATGGTCAATAAGGCCTTTATCGAAATCATGATCGAGGGCGACGCCAACGGCCGCGGTTTCCAATATCCTATCCCCACGTATTCCATCACCCGCGACTTCGACTGGTCGGAAACCGAAAACAACAAACTCCTGTTTGAAATGACCTCGAAATACGGCACCCCGTACTTCTCGAATTACATCAACAGCGATATGGAGCCTTCGGACGTCAGAAGTATGTGTTGCAGACTTCGCCTGGACCTTCGCGAACTTCGCAAGAAATCGGGCGGCTTCTTCGGCAGCGGCGAAAGCACGGGCTCTATCGGCGTCGTGACCATCAACCTTCCCAGAATCGCGTATCTCGCAACCGATAAGGCGGACTTCTATCGCCGCCTTGACAAGATGATGGACATCTCCGCGCGCAGCCTGAAAGTCAAACGCGACGTCATCACCAAACTCCTCGAAGAAGGGCTTTATCCTTACACCAAACGTTATCTCGGCACGTTCAGCAACCACTTCTCGACAATCGGTCTTGTCGGCATGAACGAGGCAGGGCTCAACGCAAAATGGCTCAGAAAAGACCTGACGAACGTCGAAACGCAGGAGTTCGCAAAAGAAGTCCTCAACCATATGCGCGAAAGACTTTCCGATTATCAGGAACAGTACGGCGATTTGTACAACCTCGAAGCAACCCCGGCGGAATCCACTTCCTATCGTCTTGCAAAACACGATAAGGCGCAATTCCCCGACATCATCACCGCTTCCGAAAACGACAATATCCCGTATTACACCAACAGCTCGCACCTTCCCGTCGGATACACTGCGGATATCTTCTCGGCACTCGACGTTCAGGACGAACTCCAGACGCTTTATACTTCGGGCACGGTATTCCACGCGTTCCTCGGCGAAAAACTTCCCGACTGGAAATCCACGGCAAAACTTGTCAGAACCATCGCGGAAAACTATAAACTGCCGTATTACACCATCTCGCCGACGTACAGCATCTGCAAAGAGCACGGCTATATCTCGGGCGAACACTTCAAGTGCCCCAAATGCGGACAACCCGCCGAAGTTTACAGCCGTATCACCGGCTACTATCGTCCCGTACAGAACTGGAACGACGGCAAGCTGCAAGAGTTCTCGCAAAGGAAAACTTACGACATCGCAAACTCTTCGTATCACGGCGTAAACCAGCATATCGTCAGCGATACCTGCTGCGGCGAACAGGACGTGAGAGTGCAGGCCGATCCCAACTTCAAAAAGAACGACGGCGAAATCCTGCTGTTCACAACGAAAACCTGCCCCAACTGCAAAATGGCAAAAATGATGCTCGATAAAGCAGGTATCAAATACACCGTCATCGACGCGGAAGATCAGAAAGACCTTACCCAAAAATACGGCGTCAAAAAAGCCCCCACTATGCTCGTCGCGAACGGACAGGGCTACGACCGCTACGAAAACGCGAGCTTCATTAAAAAATTCGTTGAAAACGCAAAATAATTTATGATTTACGATGTAATTATCATAGGCGCGGGGACGGCAGGCATGACTGCCGCCCTCAACGCTTTAAGAAACGGCAAAACAGTCCTTGTGCTGGAAAAAGAAACCGTCGGCGGTCAGATTTCGCTTTCGCCGCGCGTCGAAAACTTCCCCACGATTACCGCAATCTCGGGGGCGGAACTCTCCGACAGACTGTTTGAACAGATTATGCACCACGGCGCGGATTTCGAGCTGGAAAAGGTCACCGGACTTAAAAAGGACGGCGACGTCTTCACCGTTCTTACCGACTACGGCGCGCACGAAGGGAAATCCGTCATCATCGCAACCGGCGCAAGCGCAAGACATATCGGCGTCCCCGGCGAAGACGAACTTATCGGTCACGGCGTGTCTTATTGCGCGTTGTGTGACGGAGCGTTTTACAAGGACGAAGAGGTCGCGCTCATCGGAGACGCCAATACCGCTTTGCAATACGCGCTGTTTTTGACGAATTATTGCAAAAAAGTCCACGTTTGCACGCTTTTCGACAGATTCTTTGCGGATAAAGCCCACGTCGACAACCTTATGACAAAAGATAACGTCGCGATTTATCACAACCTTTCGCTGAAAGAGTTTTTAAGTGACGGCGGCGAACTTTCGGGGCTTATTTTTGAGAATACCGTCGACAAATCGGAATTCCGCCTGCCCGTAAAAGCCGTGTTTATCGCGATAGGGCAAATCCCCGACAACTCCGCTTTCAAAGACTTCGTCGACATCGACAAAAACGGATATATCGTCGCGGGCGAAGACGGCACGACCAAAACCGACGGATTGTTCGTCGCGGGCGACTGCCGCACCAAACATATCCGCCAACTCGCAACGGCGGCGGCGGACGGCGCGATTGCCGCAACCAACGCGTCCATTTATCTGAAATAAGAAAACGCAAGGGCTTTTTCGCCCGCCGATTCCTTGACAAACAAGTTGCAAAACGATAAAATCTTTTTTGCAACTTATAAAACGCTTCCGTAGTTAAATGGATATAATAAACCCCTCCTAAGGGAGTGCTTAACTCGGTAAAAAGCACAATATATAGTGCTTTCGCGTTACAAATACAACTAAATATTGTGGTTTTGCCCTTAGTAAGTAATACTTGGTATTGTTTTAGGTATTGTTTCGGTATTGTAAAATCTTTTGCAATAACTTTCAAATCGTGCTAAAATATCAAATATCTGCCTGTACCTCAGTAGGATAGAGGGTCCGCCTCCTAAGCGGAACGCCGTTGGTTCGACTCCAATCAGGCAGGCCATTTTTTAGTCATTCCCTCAAAGGAATGACTATTTTTTTATAAGTTTGCAATCCATGCGGTGTTCCTTGAACTAAAAAAGAAAAAGAATATCGAAACTAAGATAAGTTTTCATGAATCATAACAATATGACTGTAGAAAGAATTCAAATTAACAAGTAGGTTAAGGTTATATCAAGTGATTAGAAAATTATAGTATATTGAATTTGAATATTCACTTGTGTATCTTGTTGCAAAATAAAATAAAAAAGCATATAATATATAAAAGGTTTTACAAATAGGAGTGTCCGTTTATGCAAGATGTAGATTACAAATGGTTTCTCGATAATTATTTAGAACTTTATAAAAAATATGGTGATACTTTTTTGGTAATTAAAAATAAAACAGTAATTGGCTCTTATAATTCGTATGCTGAAGCAGTTAAAGCAATGGAAGGTAGGGAGGATATTGGAACTTTTATTGTGCAAAAATGTAATGGACGGGAGTCTGCTTATACTAATTATATTTCTTCGATATGCTTTATGCATAACTGAAATTTAGGAGAAAAACTATGCAACAAATACAAAAGATGGCTTTCACGTCGGAATATAATGGTAAGTCTCGTTTTTTGAAAACCGATGCGTCAATTTGTTATGATAAGTCATCTGCAAACGCTATCACTTTATGGGATACAGGTGCTTCAAGTACGGTTATTTCTAAAAGCATAGTTGAGCAACTAAATTTGATTCCAACTGGAAAAATGAGCATACGAACGCCATCTGGAACTGATGTGGTAAATACATATTTGGTTGATATTATTTTGCCTAATAAGGTGATGGTTAATAATGTTGCTGTTTGCGATTCAAAGATAGGTGATCAAGGTATAGATTTACTTATTGGCATGGATATAATTACACTTGGCGATTTTGCCGTTAGTAATTATGACAACAAAACAGTTTTTTCATTTAGAATGCCATCGGTAAAAAGAACTGATTATGTAAAAGAAGTAAAGCTCGAACAGTTACTTGGGCCGCAGCATGGTAAAGGGAAACGAAAAAGAAAAAAATAAATAATCATTAACCCCGTTGGTTCGACTCCAATCAGGCAGGCCATTTTTTCAGTCACTTCTTGCGTGGAGTGACTGATTTTTTTATGCCTATACGAGCCATATAAGCCTTCCACAATTTGCTTTCGCGGCGGTTTATTTTCTTGAGATGTGGCAAAAGTTGATCGTAGTTTACAATCCATTTATTGCTGTATCTATACTTAAACACTGTCGTGTCTGTTTTCAAAAAATCGCGTATTTCATCAGCGTGTATAAAACGGTCGCCCGTTTTTCTATTGTTGTTCCATTCTCTCGCACAATCTTCTATGCACCTTAACTTTGGAATTGAATACTCGTGTACTTCTAAATTGTATGGGTTCACTTTTTCAAAGAAATCTTTTGAGTCAATCAAAATTATGTTTTGTGAAATAGTATGTTTTATCCCATTCTGGAGTGCAATTCTACGAACGTTATTACGCCTTATGATTGTGCCTTCGTCTTCTTGCTTAAACATTCTGTGAATGTCGCCTGACGTCATATATTTCATTTTACTTCTCCTTTTTGCCGTTTACAAACAACAGCAATTCGTCCATATTGACAACCCAAGCGTTGCCGTATTTGAGTGGCGTTATTACGCCTTGTTTCATTAGTTCAATCAACATACTGCGAGTAAGACAAGTGTCGGGATCGACTTGTTTTACTTCGTTCAATACGTCTGCTATTCTTCTTAATCGTGGTAAATACATTATCGTTTTCTCCTTATAAAATCTAAGCGAGTCGCTTAGTCGTTAAACAAATTGCTCAACGCATCGGTGACTCGCTCTTGTGTGTCTGGAATAAAGTGACTGTAAACTTCAAGAGTTATGGTCGAATCGCTATGTCCGAGATATTTGCTGACTGTCTGAATAGGCACATTTTGAGACAAAAGAATACTGCAATATGTATGCCTCAATCCGTGTGGCGAAACCTTTTTGAGACCGTGCTTTGCCTCAAATTTAGCAAGCCATTGTGCCGTGCTGGATATGCCTTCAGGCTCTCTCAATATATTGACGGAGAAGTAGTATTCGTCTAATTTGTTGTCAAATTCATCGTCGGCAATCCTGAACCAATCCATATACTTTTTAAGGTCGTCCATCAGTTCAGCCGGAAGCGGTATGTCGCGTTTCGACGTTCTTGATTTCGGATCTTTTTCGTAGATACCAAATCCCTCGGTCGCAAGTCTGTTACGTCTGATGTGGACAATTCTCTTGTTAAAATCAAAGTCAGCCCATCTTAAACCGTGCAATTCGGCTGTTCGCACGCCCGTTAAGACCACAAATTTCAACGTAACGCGTCGATATATCAAATCGTCGGGTAATTCGTCAAGAAGTTTGATGAATTGTCTTACTTCTGCGAGCGAAAACACTTCCTTTTCTTCGACTGGCTTTATCGAAATATTACCGTTTTTTGCCGACGCACCAACTTTTGTCTTGCATACGGGATTTTTTGCAATCCATTCATACCTGACAGCCTCATTAAAAAGGGTTCGGAGTATTCTTCGATGTCCTTTTATCGTTTCGGGCGAACATTCCTTTATCTTGAAGATTGGCTCAAAATAGTCGTCAAATTTCAAGTGGCAATATTCACAGATGTTCTTTGCAGTCTGAACTCTGATTGCCCCGTCGAGATGTTTCAGTCTATATAAACTGTTCGTGTTTATAACGTTATCCCTTATCATTTGCCTTCCGTTTATTGTATCAGGCAATGGCTTTTTCAGTTTTGCCAAGCCGGACGGGATTTCTTCGCCCGAACAAAATGAATTAAGGAACAACTGAACGTGTCGAACAGTAATTTCCGAGATTGGTTTATCGGCAAGATGATGTTCGACCAAAAAACTCGTAAATAGTTTTTCGGTAACGCATATCCTGCCATAGTAATTTCTTGATAGATTTTGCAGCACGGACGTTTTCCATTCTTTTACAAGCTGCGTAAAGGTCAGAACTCCGTCTGTTGAAGTTTTTTCGATTTCAGATGTCTTTCCCGTCAGTTTTATGCTTTCCTCAAATTCAATTTCTGCTTTTGCTACATACTTTTTGAATTTTGCTTCGGAAAGATTGTCTGTGTTATGAACGGTTTTGACATACAACTTCGATTTCCCCGTCATAGGATCTAACCCATACGCTTGAATTTTCGCTTGTAAAACGCCGCGTTTGTTTGTTGTAATTTTTGAGTATGCCATTTTATACCTCCGTATTGTCTGTTTTGATTGCGATATAATCTAAGAGGCTTTGCATATCAACAAGAACCTTGTTGCCGGCTGTAAGGCACTTAATTTTGCCTTGTTTACACCAAGTTCGGATGGTGTGAACGGTGATGGCAGTTTCTGCGTCTTCGGCTTTGATTATATCGAATGCTTTTTGAATGCTTCTCAACATTTGCCTTGTTCCTCCTTTTTTAGATTTGACGTTTTCAACCCTTGATTTCTTAATTGGTTGCTAACTTCTACATTGACGATAGCACGAAATATCTTTTGAGCGTGAGTACATTAAATCCAATTTTTAGAGAAATTTAGGTATAAAAATATCCAAATTAAGGTGGATTCAAAGGTATTTTCTTGTGGGAAAAGCACATAAAGGTAACATCCATTGTTCTTGCCTTGCGTTTGATTTGTTTTGTCTTTCGACACAAAACGATGTAATCGGGGCAGACGGCTTTTGCAACGAAAAAGCAAAGCGACGAGATAAAAAATTGGATAGGATATTTTCTTTGAATTGTATAACAGGTTGCAAAAACATAAAGGTTTTGTGGTGTTTCAAAGTCCTGTATCGTTTCTGTCTGACTATTTTTTATCGAGCGTTGCAAAAGTCAAAGCCCCGATTATCATCCGCTGTCGAAAGACAACATAAAACCATTGATTTTTTCATTTTGAACATGGTTGTACCAATAACGGGACACCACGCATTTTCCATAAAATTCCCACCGAAAAATCATTGACTTTCTTATTGCGTAACAATATAATTGAATTATCCTAAATGAAAAACATTTTCCGTTTAGAACAAAAAGGAGTCCTTATGCGTAGCAAAAACGAACAAACATTGTCGGCAATATTGATGCTCATCAACGATTGTTATTTTCAAGAAGGAACATATCCGAGCCTTCAACAAATAGCGAACGCAGTTGGTTTGTCAACGACACAGACGTACAGATACGTGGATGAACTTATTAAGCGCGGCGAGATTGACAAAAAGGGCAAATTTGGTGATTTGCAAACAAAAGAAATTGCGAATACTATATGCAATAACAATCGTTTACCTATCGTTGGCGAGATTGCTTGTGGCGGACCGATACTTGCCGAAGAAAATATAGAATCCTACGTCACTTTTTCAAAAGAGTTGTTGGGATCGGGCAAGTTCTTCATTTTGAGAGCAAAGGGCGATAGCATGATAAACGCAGGGATTAACGACGGTGATTTGGTTATTGTTCGCCAGCAGGAAACTGCAGAGATAGGGCAAATCGTCGTTGCGCTTATCGGGAACGAGGCAACGCTCAAACGCTACTATTTGGACAACAAACGCAAAAAGATAAGACTCCATCCCGAAAACGACAAAATGGAAGATATGTTTTTTGACGATATAGCAATTCAAGGGATAGCCGTAAAGGTGCTGAAAGATTTGGAATAAGGAGAGATATGGAAAAACAACGGACATACTTGTGCATTGATATGAAGTCGTTCTACGCTTCTGTAGAATGTGCCGAGCGTGGGTTAAGTCCGTTTGAAACCAATCTCGTTGTTGCAGACGAATCTCGCGGGAAAGGTGCGATTACCCTTGCAATATCCCCAAAGATGAAAGCATTGGGAGTGAAAAATCGTTGCAGGCTGTTTGAGATTCCGCAAAATATCAAGTATATTGTCGCACTCCCGCGCATGAGCCTTTATATTAAGTATTGTGCCGACATATTTGAGATTTACCTTGACTATTTTTCCGAAGAAGATATTCATCAATATTCCATAGATGAGGCATTTATAGACGTCACTGACTACTTGTCCGTCTATAATCTCACACCAAAGCAACTTGCAAAGAAAATCATAGACGAAATTGCAATCAGAACTCATATTCCTGCAACTTGCGGTATAGGAACCAATCTGTTTCTTGCTAAAATCGCACTCGATATAACGGCAAAACATTGCAAGGATCATATAGGTGAACTGACGGAAGAATCTTTCAAGGAAACGCTTTGGGAACATACTCCTATAACCGACTTTTGGAATATCGCGAAAGGTACGGCAAATAGGCTTGCAAGATATGGCATATATACTATGAAAGGTATTGCGCATGCGCCCGAAGATTTGTTGTATAGGAATTTTGGTAAGAACGCCAAAATCCTTATAGACCACGCAAACGGGAGAGAGTCTTGTACCATTGCCGAAATAAAAAGTTATAAGAGCAAGTCAAAATCCATTTCCAACTCTCAAATTCTATTTAGCGATTACGATTATGACAAAGCGCATGTTGTAATTCAGGAAATGGCATTAACGGGTTGCCAAAGGCTGATAAGAGAGCATCTTATAGCAAGTCACGTCGGTATCTTCGTCGGATACTCAAAGGATGTTATCCCGCAGTCCGGCGGAACTATGAAAATGGCAAACAGCACAAACGTATATTCCGTTGTCAAAGAGTATGTGGATAGGTTGTACTATGAAACCATATCCAAAGATGTTCCGATAAGAAGACTTGGCATTTGCTTTTCGGGGCTTGCGGACGAATCGGCAGAAGGATATGACCTTTTCACCGATGTCGAGGCACTTGAAAGAGAGCGTAAACTTGAAAATGCCGTGCTGGAAATCAAAGATAGATTTGGCAAAAACGCTATGCTCCGGGCATTCGACCTGCAAGAAGGCGCGACTCAAATCACAAGAAACAAACTAATCGGGGGACATAATGGTGAATAGAAACGATGACTTAAATCGCGCAGCACAGTTTTTGCCTTTTGACGCTTTGAAAGGCTTGAGTGAAGAAATTCAAAGTCGTATAGAAAGACGTTCTCGGATTGAAAAAATAGAGTTGTCCGAAGAAAGCAAAGAAGAAATATCTGCGGTGCTTTGCAGAATAAGGCGCGGCACGGAAATCAAACTAAAATACTATAAAAACGGTCATTACCTTCTAGAAGAAGGTATCGTCACCAAAACTAATCAAGTTTATCATTGGTTGAGAGTGGGAGATTCTCAAATCTATTATGATGATATTTATGAAATTTGCATAGTTGCCGACTAAGACACGCCCCGCCTTAGAGTGACTATTCATATTTGGGTGCAGAAGATAGTCTTCCTGCGATACGGGACTTCCCACCCCTATCAAAGCAGTGGGCTAAATACAATTCTTCATGTATCTTGGGAAAAGGAGGATGGTACAAGTGGAATCTTCAAACCTTGCGCCAGTGAGTCTTTTTTGTCCGAATTGTGGAAGAAAAATCATTGGTTATAAGGGTGATGACGGTAGTTTGAGAATCAAGTGCGACACGTGCAAAGCCGTGATCTTCAGCAAACGTCACACCAGAAAGGAAATCAACTTAAAAGTTGTAGCAAGCAATTGACAATTTTATATTCGATTATACGGCACAGAAAGGTCCAACTGAAATAGTGTTCCTGATAAATCCTTTCTAAATACCATATAGTTAAGTGTTCGTGAAACACCTTCGGGTGTCAGAGCAAGGACGTAAACGCCTTGGCGAGCAGATAGTTCCAATTTTGAACTACTGTTTGTCAGGGCGTTTTTCTTTATCACCCCGACAAAAAAATTAAAAAAGTTTTTCGAATGTCAAATAAACCTTGACATTTGATTGCGAGAATAGAGCCAACGAAGGCAAAGGAGGTGAGAAAGTGAAAGCATTAGAACGTCGGCAGGCGCTTTTAGAATTGTTGTGCGAAAGACGCTATGAAAAGATGGCGAATTTAGCGTTTGAATTCGGAGTGTCAAGACAAACCATACAAAACGACGTTTTGGAACTTTCACTTTCCTATCCAATCTATACTTCTGCAGGTAACAACGGCGGAGTTTATGTTCAAGAAGACTATTATCTTGGAAAAACATATCTCTCCGATGCGCAAGAAGAACTATTGAAACGGTTGTACTCAACTTGCAACGAGGCGGATCAAAAAACTTTGCAATCGATAATCAAAAAATTCGGGAAACAAACAGGAGGCAAATAAGATTATGACACGTCAAGAAATTCAGGCAGATCTCAGAGAGATTCGTTACTACTACAGCATGAAAGATATGTTCGACAAAAGCGCGGATACGGTCAAACCGTTGGCGATTGTTGAGAAAGTAAACAGGTATAACAAGGCCATGGAAAACGCACCGGCAAAGATGCTTGCTCTCTATCTTTCGTTGTACGTGTACAACAACTCACAGGCTGTTATAGCTGAAGATTGGCACCTTACAAGAGAGTCTATCAAAAACCAAAACAAACTGCTGCAAGAGTATCTGCAGAGTTCGTTATGAAAAATCACTGCGCTATCAGGTTACGGGCAAAGGAGAAAAGTCAATGGAAGCAATATTTTTCGATGATCTCGAGCCGATAGATTTCTTGCAGAATGCGGACAACGTGTACCGCACCCAAGAATATATCGTAAAGCAAAAACTCTCGCTTTCGCGCGACAAAAATATGGAAGCTTATACCATAAGTACCGACACCTATTTCGCGCGCACAAGGTTCAGAGACAGACTCTTCGACGAATCCTTCTCAAACAGAGTAAACGTCGATGGCAAAAGGGTAAAAGCAAGTGCTTACATCAGGTCATATATAGACTGAGACTTTTGCAAAACTGTCCACAACCGCCATTTAAAGTGTTGATTGTAGGCAACTAAACTGCCATTTTAGCAAATTAATGCTATATGGATACAATCGTGTGCAAGCCTATTCGGACAAACAAAATCGACATTTTCGTTTTGGACTTTTCGAGAGATAAAGGTGGCCACCTTCCAAACAAAGTCGCACGAAACGAGGTGTTTCATTGAGCCGATTGGTAAGCATCAAATTACAACTTAATATCTACATTTTTCACGCTGAGCCAACGGCATTACGGGCAACGAAAATCATTCTAAAGCTGCGCCAACGGCTATACGGGTAAAGGAGATTTACAATGGCAGCAAAAGCTGAACGTAGATGGAGCGTGCCTTCCAAACGTGCGAAGAGTTACGCATCCGAAAGAAAGAACAAAGTCCATGAACATGGCCCCAAAGAAGGTAAACAGTTGACCGATTACGAAGCAGGTCTTCGCTCAGGTTATCTTCAGGCGCAAGGCGACCACGCAGGACTTTACAAGTACAAAAAGGCTCTTGGTGAAGGCAAGACCAAAGCCGAGGCAAAAGTGATTTCCCGTACCGTCGGGAAGAAGAAATAAGGAGGTGAAAAAGCATGGCTAATAACATTATGGTTGAACGCGAAACCTTTGAAAGCAACGGCAAAACCTATTTCGGTTATTTCATCAGAGGCGTAGTCCGAGGCAAAGATATTCGCATCCAAATCGTCCCACCCAACAAAGATACCGACAAAGGCGGTTACAACGTTCTTGACGTCGTATTTGGAGATGCAATGCAAGCAGAACTCGTGGTGAAACCTTTTGAAATGAAAGGCGCGGACGGAAACATTGTCAAGGGCAACACCTATGCGGTTCGTTCTTATGACGAAGACGGCGAAGTGTATGAATGTCCCGTAAAGCCCGCAAGGACTTCGGACAAGACCTTCCTCAATATGCTTTTGAGATAAAGCATAATTCCCGTAAAAGGCTACGGTTTGCCTAAGTGAGCCGTAGTTTTTTACATCAAATCTAAAAAAGGAGAAAAGAATATGTATCAAGAATTTAATCAACACAAACGCTCCGATACCATCAAATGGATTGTGGCGTTCTCACTCATTATCGTGCTTATGGCAGGTGTCGTCGCATCAATCTTGATTGCGGTAAGGGCTGACAAGGCAAACAAAAACCCTGCGTCCGTTGTTGAACTTGAAGATGGTTCTTTGGTTGTAAACGACAGCGTTGCCACTGCATACAATATGCCCGCAAAATTGTTGTTTGCCGCGTCTTCCACACCGCGCGAAGCAAACCCCGGCCACACGGTGTCTATAAGACTCACCGCAACAGTTACACCTATCGAGGCAGAAAACAAAGCGGTAGATTGGTCTGTCGCATGGGTTGATCAAGAAACGAACAACGACAAAACCGTCACAGATTATGTCACCGTTACTCCCGATTCCGACGGCAGTGCAACCGCAACCGTGGTTTGCAAAAAAGCGTTTGATGGAGCGGAGATTGTCATCACAGTAAAGACGAGAGACGGCGGTTTCACGGCGCAATGCAAGGTTATCTACGTCGGCAATCCTTCCGAGATGGATATCACCGTAACAGGTGCGACAGTCAAACACGATGACGCATGGAACGTTGATATTGTTGAAGTGAAAAGCGGTGAGACATACTTGTTCGACATCAATTTTGACAACGATTTCGGTGTAGTCGGCAAAGGATTCACCCCAAACTATAAGATTTCGGGCGTTTCTTATGGCAAACTTGTTCTTAAACGAGAGACTTTTGACTCAAACGGTACAATCACCGGAACAAGCGAGGTTGAGCAAGAAGTGTGCGTTGCAGACCTTTGGGACTCGGATCAATACATCTACACTTTCATGCAGGTTCAAAGCAGTTATGCGTTTTACAACAAGTTTTTGATTGAAAACGGCAAGTTGAAGGTGATAGCAGAAGACGTTTATTCGTCCACACAAGGTGCCTCTTATGGCCGTGGCGGTGGCGCAAGGTCAACGTTCTTGAGATACCAGGACAACAGGTTGCCTTACGTTCTTGTGACTGTTACCGAGCAAAACACCGGTCTTACCAAAACTCTTTGTGTTCGCACGACTTCGGGTGTTAACGGCGTTTCTCTTTCAAACGATACCCTTTACATATAAGGGGTGACGTATGAAGAAAAGCAACGCAGGTAGGATTGTATCCTACATACTCATCGTAATGGTTATTGTAGTGGCTATCGGCGTTTGCGCACATTTCACAGACGGTTTTGAAAGTGAATTTAAGACGTTTTATGCAACCGTAAACGGCAAGGATGTTATGAACTCGTCCGGCGGATACGTTTTGACTCCGGAAAGCCCTATGTCGGTTGACGTCAAATACACCTTTGGGGCGTTTAATAAGGAAGAAACTAAAGACTTTTCTTATAAAATTGTTCCCAACAAAAATGCGGAAGGCAATTTGGAGTTTGTTGTTGACGGGGAAACGCACTATTTGTCGGACGAAACGAATTTGGCGGAAGGATTTGTGGTCGAAAAGACCGAAAAGTCCTTAAAACTTATGCCAAAAGGCGGTTTGACCGACATTTTGAAGGCATTGTATCCTGATTCGGAAATCAGCGATTGCACAGGAAAGGGCTACCCCGACATGTTCACGCTCGTATTGACGTCGTATGATGGGGAATCAAACGTAAATTTGCATTTTGGATTGTCCATTAGCGTGAGCGGAGTAACGCTCGACAAGGAGGTAATCGAGCTATGACGAAAATAATGAGAACGAGAGGGATCGCTTTTCTGCTCGCTTTCATTATGGTGTTCTGCACTGTGTACTTCACGGTGCAGACGCCCGTCATTGCTTATGCTCAGGAAAGCGAAACCTACTCGGGCGTTTTGGACGATTTGAAAAAGGACAAATCTTTTGACGCGGGCCATTACCCCGCGAGCGCAACCGATTATTCGTTGAAAATCATTCAACTCGCCGAGAGCGTTGACAAAGAACTGTTTGTGTACGTCTATCAGCCAAGCGGTAAGGACAAAAACTTGAGAGCGTCCTCAATCAATATCTCGACCACAATTAACGACTCAATAAGTTTTACAAACTATAAGTTGGAGTATCTCAACTCCAGCGGAGTGTTTTACAAGTATAAAGTCAAAGATTTGTCCGTGAAATCGGATGCGGTGAGGCACTATGCCATAAGTTCGATATATCGACCGTTTGACGAGAGCATCGATGAGCAAGCGACGGGTGGCAATACGATAACCGAGGTGAATTACGATATTTCAAAGCAATATACCTTTGGCGAAATCAATGGTAAGCCATACGTCAATTGCGTGGACAGCGAAACAATCGTTGTTACGGACAAATTCGTGGGATTTGTCAGATACCCCGATGGATTCCAACTCTATGTCGGTGCTTGCGACAGCCATTTCGTGGCGTTCAATACTAATAAGCCTATGGACAAACTTCTTGAAGCCGACGTGTATTACACAACGCAGGAATATTCTTCATCGTGGGCGGCCTTTGTCGGAGAAAACGAAACGTTCGGCGAGAAAGCCGACAAATATGCTTATCTCAAATACACCGATAAAGTCGAACATACCGGCAGCGGTTGGTTTGCGGGAACGTATAAATGGGATAGAATCCAGACGGTTGATGACTTTATAAAAAGCGAAGATCGCGAGCAAATCTTTTCGGGTGCGATAATCGACGTGAAGATTTCATCGAAATTGACGGATTCTGCACTAGCTGAACTTCAAAGCAAAAAATGGGTTCTTCGTTTTGCGGAAACGGACTATTCGCTCTGGTCGGGACAAGGCTCTTACGGAACTTTTTCCACCATTGTGGGAGACGTAACCATACTTCGATTGAAGTTTGAAACGGACGGGATAACCTACGACTTGGGCGTTATAGACAACAAGCAATCGGGCAGCAAAGATCCGTCCAACGAAACGGACATTGACATAAGTTTGAACAAGCGGGGAAAAAATCTTTTATTCCTGCTTTTGCTCATCCTTTTGTTGATTATTTTAGCTCCGATTTTGCCGTATGTTCTTCAAGCAGTCGTATGGATAATTTCGCTGCCGTTCAAAGGTATTTCGGCGGCTGTAAAATCCACTAAACGACGGCGTGCCGAGAAGCGTGTCAGAAAAGAATTTGCCGACCGGTGGAACACAGGCGGAAAGTAAAATCTAACGAAAAGACGCCGGCGGATCGTATGGATCGTCGGCGTTATTTTTATCTATAAAAAACAGGAGATTTTCAATATGAAAACACTAAAAAGAATCTTGGCGATTTTATCGCTATTCATAGCCATTTTGGCGGTCAGTTATATCGTTTATACGGCAAAGCAAATACCGTCCGAAAATGCGATTTCGGAGGTGCTGCATGAAATGGCAAAAACGGCTTAATATTGCGCTCACAATAGCACTTACCGTGGCGTTTATTTTGCTTGGAGCGTTTGTGTTCAGATTGTCATATTTGCGCGGTATCGAGGCTTTAACCGACCTATTTGGAAGTATAAAATACTATTTTTGTAAAATATTCGACTTGCCGACAAGCGAAAAGCCTGCTGTTTCCGAGTTCTCTAAGGTGATTAAATGGGACTTGTTATTGCCCGAGAATTTTGAGACGTTCAAGGCAAATTTCATAGTCTTTTGGAAAACCTTCGCCAGCAAAGAAAACTTCCTTGCATGGCTCAAATTCACGGGTGAGAAGGCAGGCGGTTTTTCAAAGATAATATTGCTGATTTTGCCTTGTTTGCTGGCATTGTTTATGGCGGTCAAAACCTTCTATAATAAGCCCAATACAAAGCACAACCAAGACACCCTTCCACTGAAAATCTATAAGAAGATTACACTCTATTCTTACGTGCCGATACGAGACTTTTTGAAGCAGTATTATGAGTATGTGAAACAGCATTCCGCAATATGGATTGTTTGGCTTATTCTGTGGGGGGTTAATCTCAATATCGCAAGCATAATAATCGCCTTTTTCGCCTACTATTTTTACTTTGCTGTGACCTTTGATTTCGGCTCGTTATACGTGCAATTTGTCAAGGCGGTTATGGACTTGCAGGTGATAGTAAGATATGTCCCCTTTTGGGCAATTTGTATCGTTGCGTGGCTTGGTTTCGAGCATTGGAGAAAAAATCTCGCGCTTGCAAAACTCAGACGAATGGAGATGTCCAACAGGGGTTTTATAAACGACCTACCCATTGTTTCGATGACGTGCGGAAGTATGGGCAAAAAGAAGACCACAATCATTACGGATATGGCTCTTTCGCAAGAAGTTATGTTCCGTTCCGTTGCCTATGACAAGTTGCAAAAGACGGATATGAAGTTTCCCAACTTCGGATGGATTGCTTTTGAAATGGAGCTTAGAAAGTGTATGGAACACGGTGTTGTTTACAATCTCGCCACCATAAAAGAGTGGGTGAATTTGAAACGGCAAAGATACGAAAAACACCACAACGATGCTTGGCAACTCTTTGGATATGACAGTTGCAGGTATGGACTTTACTACACAGACGGACTAAGGACAAGTTACATATTCGACGTGCTTTCGACCTATGCGCAACTCTATTTCATCTACGTTATCCAAAGCAGCTTGTTGGTGTCCAACTATTCAATCCGCGAAGATAATTTACTGATAGACGAGGGCAACTTTCCCATGTGGTCCAACGATTTCTTCAGAAAGGAAGAACGTCCGTCTCGCCACGCTCACATTTTGGACTTTGACGTATTGCGACTTGGGAAAAAGGTGATTGAAAACAACCCGAACGCAGGAAGTTTTGAGTTTGGCGTTGTGTCTATCACCGAGGTTGGCAAGGAACGCGGCAACAATCTGGAACTGAAAGAAGTCAAGAAAGGCACGGAAGAAACCAATCAAAAGAACGACTTGTTCAACTTTTGGCTTAAAATGTGTCGCCACAGTGCAACAGTTGACAACTATCCTTTTGTGAAAGTCTTTGCCGATGAACAGCGCCCGACGTCGTGGGGAGCGGATGCAAGAGATCTCTGCGACATCGTTCATATTGTGTCTTCCGGCAATAAGCGTCTTGCGCTTCCGTTCTTCACAATCGAGGATATGCTAAACGAATGGCTGTTTGGACGGTTTATGAAACTCTACTACAACTTCAGGTTTATCAGAGGGGATAACACCCTATTCATTTACTTGCTCAAACAAATTACGGCAGCGATATATAGGCGGACCGTGAAGATTTACAACACTTACGGATTCAGTATCTCGAATATTGAAAAGGAGCGCGGCACTATGGACGGAAAAGCGGAAAAGAAGAAGTATTACGTTATGAACAAAAAGATTTATAGTCGGAGATTCTCGACGGACTGTTTCTCGGACTATTTCAATGACCTTGCAAGGAAAGCCGGTGTTGGTTTGGAAGATTACCTTGAATACGAAACAGAAAAAGCGACGGTTGACGAATTGAAAATGCAGAACAGTTATTTCATTAACGCATTGTACAAGAATACCGATTCAAAAGAAAGTTCTGCTGACAATGAATAGAATGGCAATCGGTATCTCTTGTCAAGCACAAGGAGGTGTATATGCCATATCAAGAGGCAAAGGTCTATTGCGACGGCTCGCATTACATAGCGATTCCGCATACGACCAGAAAGACAAAACCAAGGATTACTCCGCCCGAAGAAATCATTGTTGTTGAAGAAAAGGATAAAAGGGCAAGTGAATCCTTCCCCACGGCTGAACCTGAAGCGACTTATGAAGAAGCAAGCGAATCCAAAGATTTAGCCGTAGAGCAACCCAAAGTTTCGGAGCCGTCAAAACGCTCCGTTACCAAAAAAGAATACTTTGAGGAGTTATATCTTCAAAGCCAAAGTATGCCAAAAGGCATGCGCAAAAATTATATCAAAAAGGAGATGCTGCCATACTTTGAAACAGACGAACAAGCCGAGGAATACGTTGTAAAAAACCTTGAACGAAAACAGCGGAATTTGATTGCAAGAAAAGTGCGGATGTGGCGAAAAATCAACCTGCAAAACTTCAACTATTTTTGCACTTTTACATATGATTCTGCCTTGCATACCGAGGAGACTTTTCGACGAAAATTGAAAAATTATCTTCGCAATATGTGTTACAGAAAAGGCTGGAAATATATAGGTGTTTGGGAACGGTCGCCGGAGAAAAACAGGTTGCACTTTCACGGTATATTTTATATCCCGGACGGCACGATGAGAGAACTTGTGCCAATCGAAGATTATAACCTAAATACACACAAACGGCAGATAACATATCAAAACACAGACTTTAACTCTCGTTTCGGTAGAAGTGACTTTGTTGCGATCAACTCAAAACTTGATCTCGGAGAGATGATGCAGTACATTATCAAGTACCTTGAAAAAACCGGGGAAAAACTCGTGTACTCAAAAGGGCTACCGCAGTTTTTCATATCCGATATTATGGACAAAGACGTTGCCGCCACAATAGGAATCGAGGATAAAAAGTTGCTACTTTTTGACGACTTTTCTTGTTGGAATGAAGGCGAATATATTGGCGAAGTTTCGGCTGAAACAATAAGCAAACTCCGAAAAGTAAACTGAAGGGAAATAAGCGTAATACAAGGCTTAAAAATGAAAAACCCGCAAGTCGAAAAATGGGCGCATGACTGCAAGCGGTGTAGCGGCAGCATCGCCCTTCGACGCGCTTTTATTTTCTGAGTATAGTGAGTCGAGTTCAGTTGCATCGGCGTGTGCTTGTCTGGCGGAGCGAAGCGACGCCACTTGTTCAAGACAAGCACACGCGAGGATCTCAAAGTGTGGAAAATTATAATATCTTCACGTTCGTAAAAACTATATGTAATTATGTGTGATGGCAACATAGGGATTGATTTTTCACTGTATATGTGTTAAAATATAATAAAATATTTGTATAGGACATTTAAAATGACATTTAAAGACATTCCAATTGACATTTCCTATATTAGCGTTGGTGAAGATTCCTTTTCAAAGATACTAAATCCTCTTTTGACTTGCACGAAGATATATAAAAGAAGCGTGGGGTTTTTCAGCTCGTCCGCATTAAATTTTATTAGCGACGGATTATTAGAAATGGCTAGAAATGGCGGCAAAATTTATTTGGCTACTTCTCCGCGTTTGTCAGATGATGATATTTTTGCAATACAGAACGGATATGCGGATCGCGAAAAGATCAAAGACGCGTTTATAAATGATGTTCAGTCGACATTAAAAATTATTACGGATGACAATGCTCGTATTTTATATATGCTTGTAAAGGAAGGAATTGTTGATGTAAAAATCGTTGTTAGAAACACGGGCATTTATCATGACAAATTAGCATTACTGGAAGATTATGACGGAAATGTTATTGCTTGCGTTGGATCGAACAATGAAACCGCATCTGGATACAGTGGCAATTACGAAAAAACACGTGTATACAAGAGTTGGTTTGATTCAGAAGGTCGAATTGATGACGAAATGTCTGAATTTGATAGTATATGGGATAATAGCAATCCACAACTTTTTGTCTATGATTTCATGGATGCATTTGAGAAAGAGCTTATATCTCGTGTTGAAAAAAGTGGACATTATTCAACAACCACGTCGAAATACACGATGAGAGATTATCAAATAGATGCTCGTGCAAAATGGCTCGAAAATGACCATAAGGGTTTCTTTGTCATGGCTACCGGTACGGGCAAAACCATTACTTCTTTGTATTCTGTTCAGGATTTTATTCGAGATAATAAAGTATTCACTGTTATTGCTGTTCCATATAAACATCTTGCATCACAATGGGCTGAAGATGTTAAAGCTTTCTTCCCTGAAGCCTTTGTGCAAATAATCCATGGGGAAATTCCAGATGGTGAAACTAAAATTTTTGCAAGCTATTTACAATCGTTAAAGCAATACAAACCAATTATCATCATAACAACTATCAAGAGCTTTTTCTTAGAGAGATATGTTAATCTTTATGACAAAATCGATTATGAAAAATTACTAATAGTTGATGAAGCACACAATTTCGTTAATAAATTGAGCGATGAACTGAAATGTAAATATCCGTACAGATTAGGTCTTTCTGCAACTCCTGTTTTTGGAAATGATACAGAAAAAACTGCAGAATTGTTGAATTGGTTTGGTGGTCAAATCGTAGATTTGCCAATCGAAAAAGCACTTGGCAAATACTTGGTTAACTATGAATATCATCCAATATTTGTAAATGCGACAGCTGAAGATGAGGCTAAATTTGCAAAAGCAACAAAATTGATGTTGTCAGGTATGGATTTTGCACAGTCAAAAATTATTGATGAAGATAAATTCACGCTCGGATATCGTGGAAGACTAAGAGCCATTTCAATGGCTGAGGAAAAAATTGATCGAATTGAAGAGATCTTTTCCACCATTGAAGACAAAGATCACACCATTATTTATTGCAGTGATGGTAAATTATGGTCTTCTATAGGCGACAATACCAGTTCAAATGAAATACGTCATTTGGAGTATATTTTAAACAAGATAAATCAATCTTGCTTGAACTCCGTTGGATGCGGAAAGGCATCTAAGTTTACGGCAAGTGAATCCGTTGAAGAAAGAATGGCTCTTATTGATTCTTTTAATAAGGGATACATTGAGTATTTGGTTGCTATTCGCTGTTTGGATGAAGGAATTAATATTCCGTCTATAAAAAGTGCCTTGATTCTTTCTAGCAATGATAACTATAGAGAATTTGTGCAGCGTCGTGGACGTATTTTAAGGTTATATGGCGATAAAAAGTTGGCGCATATTTATGATGTTATCGTCCTTCCTTCTTTTGAAAATGATGCATTTGCAAGAATTGAATTAAGACGTTTCTTTGAATATGGTCGTTTAGCACTAAATAAAGATGTTCTAATGGATCAGTTGTCGTCTTTGTTGGAAAAATATGATTTGACACAGGATGACATTAAGTTCAATAATGATTATGTTTACGGAGGAGAATTAGATGATTGATAAGTTCACTAAGGAAAATATAACAGTCGATAGTTTTAAAGATTTTGTTTTAGAACTTGAACGAAACAATCTGAAAAACATCTCAAAAGAAGACAAAAAAACGATGGTAGCTAAAATCATCAGAACGTATGAGGAGGCAAATAAAGATGGTAATAAATAGTATCAAAATAACCAATTTCAGATGCTATTATGGCACAAGCTCCTTGTCTTTTAATGCTGATGGTAAGATTACCCTTATTTGGGGCGATTCTGGTTTTGGCAAATCATCGTTGTTGCAATTTTTCAGATGGATGTTCTATAATGATTATGATTTCGGTAAAAATGACGATAAGCCACTTTACAATATTGCCTCTTACAAAGAAAAACAGGCAGGGGAACATTTAGAGGTAAGCGGTCAAATTGACTTTACTCATTTAGGCGTTTCTTATAGACTTAATAAGTCGGTTATTTACAATGTAGCTTTTAAAATGCAAAATGCTACTGTTTTAAAAACTGACTGCAAGTTACAAATAATGGGTGCTGATGGTGGTTATCATCCTTACGAGGGGGATATTTTAAATATAATCAACACTATATTACCCAAAGAATTATCTCAGTATTTCTTGTTGGATGGAGAAAGATCCAGAGATATAGTTTTGAACTCTTCGGAACTTAGAAAAGCCATCCACTCTTTGTTCGGTTTGGACGCATACACCGAAGCATTATCTCATATTGGAGTAAGTAAAAACCAAAAAACTACAGTTTTGGGACATTATGCTTCTTTAGTGGCTTCAAATTCAACACAAACTATCAATGGAATGTCGATTGCTGATATGCAAGAAACTATTCAAGAACTTTATGAAGAAATTGAAACGCAAAAAGAAGAACGTCGCAACGTAATGGCAACCATTGAGCAAAAAAATGCACGTAGAGATGAAATTCTAAAAATATTGGGCGCTGTAGCTTCAAAAAACAATCTTGAATCTCTTATTAAAACAAAGCAACAGCTTATAAAGAACAACGAGCAAACAATATTATCCTTACAACATAACATTGGAACTCTTTTTTATAAAACATACCCATATCTCTTCCTTGCTCAAACCACAAGCCAGTCAAGCGCTATTTTGAGAAAGAAAAATCTTGAGTATGCAAGCAGTTATCAAAATGTTTTTGAAAACTTAAAGAAAGATTTGCTTAAAGAGATAATTAAGAAAGACATGTGCGTTTGCGGACGAGCGCTCGATGATGCTTCAAGAGATCGCATTAATGCCATTATAGACATTATGCCTCCCGGTTCTTATGTTTACGAATTTGGTCAATTCATATCAAAGGCAAAGAATCGTATAAAAGATGCGGAATCAGAAACCATGCGGTATGAGTCGTATACGAGTAGAATTGCACAACTTCAAGAAGAAAATTCTAAACTTGAGGATGAGATTCAAGAAAAGTTGGATGAACTAAAACGTTTGAATGATGCTAAAGATTTAGTTGTAGAACTAGAACAAATCAAAGCAGAAATTCAAACATTAAATATCGTGAAGGCAGGTTACGAAGGTCGAATTGCACAAAAAAAGCAAATCTATGAGAAATCTAATAAATTACTTAGCGAAGCATTGAGAAGTGCAAAAGTATCTGCATTCTATAAAGACAGATTGGAGTTCTTTGAGAATCTTGCAAAAATGCTTGCTGCTGAAAAAGATGCAAAAGAAAATCTGGTTCGCGTGACCTTAAATAAGTGTGTACGAGATATTTTCAAGAAATTAACGACACAAACTGAACTTGATGCAGACAAAATACAATTTATCAATGATGACTTTTCGTTGCGTACCACCTATTTGACAGGCGGTCAATTGGCTGTAGACGTTTACTCATATGTAATTGGTATAATCAAGGCCCTTCAAGAATGTCAAATGGAAAACAATGAGAATCCAATTATTGTAGATGCTCCGTTTGCTTTTACTGGAAATATTCAATCTGAACATATATTTAAAACATTCCCGACGGTTTCAAAGCAAACGATTCTACTAACGTTAGATTTGAACAAGATAAGAAAACTGTTGCCAAATACCGAGTTATATGATTTTTATATCATAAAGAATGATACTCAAGAAAAAGCAACTATAGTTAGAGGTGACGTAAATGCAATTAAGTTCTGATATTGAAATGAAACATCCCTTATGGGAACGTGCTGATAATGAATTGTGCTCTAATAATGAACTAGGCATTTTTAATAGACTTGTTGATGTTTTTGTTATTGCATGTGCAATAGGTATAAAAGATGATGTTTCTATAAGCGACAGCTCTTTACCTAATCCATTAGTACAACCGAAAACTATTGGTCGTAATACTCACCGAGAGAACCTTGATATAAGAGATATATTGGATTTTATGTTGCAAAACGCGCTCATTCACTCAAATACAATTGCTTTTGATGAAGACGAACGTTTAAAATTGGCATTTAATCCAGATTATGTCAATAAAAAGATTAGAGCCAGTGAGTTTTTGGTCGGTTTTGCAAATTATGGAATTGAGAAAATATTTGACGCAATATCCTCTTCCTCTTCGCTTGTTGCGGAAGCGGAATTGTATAAATTTTTTGAATCCTTGGCAAATGACAAGTACGACGAAATTCTAAAAACAATTACCTTGGATGAAGTGAAATAATTAAATTTTGTATGATTCAAATTTGATTGTTAAACTAATTTTTGTTTGACACCGTAGTGCTATTATGGTATACTTGCGTATATACGTAAGTATACCTTTTTATTTGTGGAGGTTTGGTATGGGCTTTCATTACAATTTTTCTGCTGTAAAAGGCGTTCAAGCAGGCAGGGATTTCTATATATCAATGGTTCCTTTAGGATTGTTGACAAAACTTTTTACAAAGGACGAGTGTGTTTTGCGTCCTGAGTACAGAGCTCAAAGAACAATTAATGAATTGCGTATTCCAGAAATAAGAGACTATATTTTGGATAACCCCTCATCCTATGTTTTTTCAGCTTTAGCTGCATCTATTGATGGAGATTTTCAGTTTATTAGTTCGGAACTTGATGAAAATATAGGTGTATTAAAAATAGATATGAATGCTGTTTTGCTAATCAATGACGGTCAGCATAGAAAAGCCGCAATTGAGGCAGCGTTGATTGAGAATCCAAGCTTGAGCAAGGAAACTATTGCAATTGTTTTATTTAAAGATGAAGGCTTAAAAAGAAGCCAACAAATGTTTGCCGACTTAAATAAGCATGCCGTAAAACCGTCAAAATCATTATCTACATTGTATGACGATAGAGATGATTTATCAAATGCTGTTAAAGATGTTGTTAATCATATCCCATTTTTAACAAAGTACGTTGATAAAGAACATGATACATTGGGTAAGTATTCATCGGCTCTTTTCACATTATCAAATTTTCTCCGGGCAAACCAGAGAATAATTAAAAATAGTCATGTTTCGGATTCTGATAGACATTTTTTACAGGAGTATTGGCATAGGGTTTTTAAGTACATTCCTGAGTGGGATATGCTAGAAACTAAGCAAATATATAAGAAGACTTTAAAAGAAGAATATGTGCTTTCTTTTTCCGTTGTCATGAATGCCTTTGGTCGCCTTGGTTATTTCTTCTATACTGAACGCATTAGCCTTGATAAATTAAAGAAACTCAAAAATATTGATTGGATGAGAAATAATGATGAATGGATAGGAAGAATCTTTAACTATCAAGGAAAAATAAACGGAAAAGAAGATGGCGTAATAAAAATATGTAATCTAATGAAGCTAAAACTTGGCTTGACTTTAACCAAAGAGGAGCAAGGAAAAGAAAATGAACTCAGATAACAAATTTGAAGTTTTTGAAAATATAGTTCAAGAAATGTTATTTGTTTACAAGCATGATAACAGACCGTGGTTGATTGGTTATAGTGGAGGCAAAGATTCCTCATTATTAGTTTCTCTGGTAGTAGAAACAGTCTCTCGTATAGCTCCGCAAGAAAGGACCAAGAAAATATTTATTGTTACATCCGATACTGGCGTTGAAAACCCCGTAGTTAAAAGATATATGCATTATTCTTCCAATAAGATTAATGAGTTTTCGATAAAAAACAATGCAAACATTCAGGCGGATATTATTTATCCTGACGTATCACAGTCTTTTTGGAGTTTGGTAATTGGTTTAGGATATCCTACACCGGAGCCTCCCGGATTTAGATGGTGTACAGAACGTTTAAAAATATTGCCAATGAATCGTTATACCAATGAAATAATAGATAAATATGGCGAAGTTGTTCTTTTGTTGGGAGTTAGAAAAGCAGAAAGTTTAACAAGGAAAAGAAGTATTACATCAAGAGAAATTGAAGGAAAATTATTAATCCCTCATAATGATATTCCGAAAGCTTATGTATACAATCCGTTAACGGAAATACCAAACGAACTTGTTTGGGAATATTTGCTTAAAGATAATGGATTTTCCGCTTGGGGTATTGATATGAAGTATTTATTTAGTTTATATCAAGGCGAAGCCATGGGCGAAGAACAAAGCGTTATAGGTCAAATTGATAAAGATAAAATTCCAGTAACCGGAAACTCTAGATTCGGTTGTTGGTGTTGCACGATAGTAAAAATAGACAAATCATTGCAACGATTCATAGACAATGGTTCGACTGAATTAATACCCTTGCGAGAATTTCGAAATTGGCTTGTAAGCGTTAGGCAAGATCCAGAATTTAGGGATAACAAACGTAGGAATGGTAAAGTATATCAAAAAGCCAATGGCGAGTATGGTTTTGGCCCTTTCAAAATGAGTGCTCGTCAAGAAATATTAAGACGACTTTTAACTTTGCAACGTGATACTGGGTTCGAGCTCATAACCAATGATGAATTAAAAATGATAGATACTATTTGGGACACCGAAGGTGATTTGTCAAGAAGAGCTCTAGTTGACATCTATTATGAAGTTTTCGGAACTCGTTTGTCCTGGGATGAATACAAGGACGCATTGTACGAAAAAGACATTATTGAGGAGCTTAAAAAGGCTTCAAATGATGCCGAAATTCCCTTTGAACTTGTAACAAAACTTATAGTAATGATCGGATCTAAAAAGTATATAGCAAAATCTAGTCAGTTGAAAAAAGAATTCGACAAATTGCTAAATCAAGAATGGATTCATTATGAAACAATAAAGGAAGGCTTAAAAGATGAAAATTAATAGAATTACGCTGTTTAATATAGGGCCTTATGCGGATATTAATTCTTTTGAGCTAGATTTATCAAAAGAAAAAAACATCGTTCTTATAGGCGGAAAAAACGGTGCAGGCAAAACCACCTTTTTTAAGGCTATAAAAACCTGTTTGTATGGATGTAAGGTTTGGGGATTTGATGCTCCGGGAAAGGAGTATTTTTCAATCGTTGGTGGACTGATGAATTCGAGGTCTAAATATGATAGTTCCTCTTCTGCTTATGTCGAAATTGAATTATACTTTAATGACGGAAAACAGGTAAATATTTATACGTTACATCGTGAATGGAAAAAGAACAAACAAACAATTTGCGAATATTTCCACGTTAAAAAGAATGGGTTGTTAATTCTCGGTCAGGAAGAAGATGATTTCATTAATTATCTGCTCTCTATTATCCCGCCGGATATGTTTAACTTTTATTTCTTTGACGGCGAATCAATTGCCGAGTTTTTCCTTGGTGCGGACGGCAATAAGAATTTTAGAAATGCTTTTCTAAAGCTTTATGGATTAGACACACTTTCGATAATGGTCGAAAATTTCAATAGACACATTAAGAAAAGTGATTCACAAAAAAGCGGATATGACAAATTTTTAGAAGCAAAAAAAGAATTAGAAACTCAAGTGCAGATCTATGAGTCGCTTAAAAATGAAATACTTGAAATTGAAAATAAAATTGATTTGTTGCAAATAAAAGCTCGTGCCCTTCAAAATAATTATTCTAAAGATGGTGGTATAAGCTTAGCAGAATGGAAAGAAATCAATACTGCGATTACGAAAGAAGAAAACACTAGAGATAATATAAACAGATGGCTTAAAGAAGTCGCTAATCATTATATACCGTTTATTATTATAGAAAAACAACTAAGAGTGTTGCTTTCAGAGTTGCAAGATGCTCAAGAAAACGAAAGAAAGAATAGTGTTTTGCAAACATTTTCCGACTCATCGTTTTCTAACGCTTTGGCAAATTATCTAATTAGCAACGGAGAGTCAACAATAAATGCTGACGATTTAATCGCATATTTATCTTCACTTATGTCATCGTCTGAAGAAAGTCTAAATTTTGGCTTTTCATCAGGTCAAATAAGTAGAATTATTGCTCAAATATACGAAAAACTGGATTTTGATAAAAATCTTATTGCGAAAGCCATTACCCAATTAAATGCATCCTTGAAAAAGAACAAGCAGTATAGGGAGCAATTAATGTCTACCTCAGTAGATGGCTATCAAAACTTTATTGAGGAAAAAGAAACTATTGAAAATCAATTATCCTCTTTATTGGTTTTGATTGAAAGAAAACGGGTTGATTCGGATAATCAAGCAGTAAAAGTTTCGGTTGCAGAAAAAGAATTTGAGAAAGTTAAGGCGGCTTATGAAGAGTTGTTGAAAAACAAATCTATTGCGAATATTTCAGAACGTGCAGCAGCAACCTTTTCTCTTTTGGAAGAGAAGCTGGTAAAAAGGCAAGCCGATATTTTGCAGAAAGAATTCGTCGATTGTTTCTCTTCTATCATAAACAAAGACCATTTTATTGATGGAATTGTTATAGATAAGAAAATCAATGTAATTCCCTATAAAAACATAGATATTACTAGACGTCAAATGGATAACTATAGGCGGGATAATAAAGAATTCTTATCGTTGTTTAATAATGTTGAATTAATCATAAATATGAACAAATTAGAGTTCGGAGAGGTTGATTCAATAAGTGTTCCATCCCCTATAACCGCTCCGTTCTCTCAAGGTGAACGACAGGTATATATTATGTCTATATATCTTGCTTTGTTAAAAACCAGCAAAAAGGACATACCTTTCTTTATAGACACGCCATTCGCAAGAATTGACTCAAATCATCGATCTAATATCATTTCAGAGTTTTTCTCAAAGGTGCATAATCAAATGTTTATTCTGTCTACTGATGAGGAAATTATTGGTGAATATTATGATATGTTGATAAACAAAGTTTCAAACAGATTCTTATTGCAAATAAATGCATACGGAAGAACAAAAATCGTAAGCGATAAATACTTCGGAGAATAAAAATGGTATTCAAATTAAAAACTTGTAAAGAGACGCAAAGCATTTTTGAGGAAGTTGGAGCGTCGACACACCTTCAACCCTATATTCTATGCAAAATAGCGATTTCATTGGCAATACGAACGAACAATCCTTTGGTAGATTGCGATTTTAAAACCGATTGTGATGGATTGGAATTAAACCGACAAACCATTACAGGTGAATACGATGATTTGTTTTTTGCTCTAATCATGTCTGTTGAAAAGAAGCAAATTGCTGAGAATGACTATTTCCCAAAGTATTTAAAAGCATATATAGACAAAGGGGCAAGGTTATTGCTGTCTGAGTTTAAATATTCAAATAGCAATTTTTATAAGCATTTGATTAATTTGGACAAGGGAATATAAAATGGAAGACTATACGGACAACAAAATCACAAATGGTAATACAAGTGATGATCTTCAAAATCTGCTTGAGGATATGGCTACCGAATCCTTATTGGTAGAGCTTTTTCATGCAAAAAAAGCAGAAGTATTTGAAGGGATTGTTTTCGAAGGGCAACGTCGTTATTATGTTGAAGATCTTTCACAAAGGGATTATACATTAGAAAGTACAACTCCTTATCAGATTGATATTTTAGGACACGTAATAGATGAGCATACGTGGGTTCATTTAATTCGAAAAATTACGGAATTATTGTTGTCTATTTTTCCTGATTTTAGAGATAAGATAGTCGATTTCCAATGTCCTTGGTCAAAAGCTAAAATGATTACAAACGAACCACGCACAAACTATCGCCCTATTGCGGATGACCTATATGTTAATTGTAATCATACAGCTTTACACTCTTGTTGGATGATACAAGACCTTTTGGATTTTTTCGGAGTAGATAAGTCAACAGTGAGCTTTCTAATACATAGACCATCTGGTGCAGAACCAAAGCATGTTAAAGAGTATATAGAGAATAGATTTAAGCGTAATTATGCGTTGTTTATTCAAAGAAAAACAAATAAAGGTGAAGAATACAGTGATAAAGTAATTAGATTAACCGAAAAATATCTTAACTCTATGTTGAGAAAAGTTTCCAAGAGTTATACGAATCTGTTTCTATTTGACGACAATGCAACGTTAAGTAATTATGTCAAGAAAATTCGAGAAATGATTACCGTTGATGTGAAGCTTGATGAAAAAGACAAAAGAGTGTTAAATAAATACTTGGATTATTTGGTGGAATTTTATAAAGAAAAGCATTAGTTGAATATACGGGCAAGTGATTATGATTCAATCTGAAATAATATGTAGCGAACTAGGTGAAAAGTTTTTTGGTAAAGATTATGTGTATGAAAATCTTAAGTACTTTAGCATGTCCTTAAATATGCTTACATAAGTAGATTGAAAGCCGAGAGATTTGTTTCTCTCGGCTTTTCATTTGGCTTCGTTATTCGGTATATACGTTTTGTCTTCAACCGTTACGGCTTTGTATTCAACTCCGTCTATAACCTTTGTTGAGTATGTTGGTTTTCCTTGAGCATTGGCTCTAAGGACATAGTTATTGGGATACTCTTCCGTTAGACGTTCTATATTGCCGTCAAGAAATTGTGTATCGTCGGATACTTCGATGATGTCAAAGCCACGGCGAATAAGGTCGGCGGAAAACTGCCATTTCTTTTCAAAGAGACCGTAGGAATCCATAATGATTGAGATGTCTTTTTCTTTGTGATATGCGGTGATTCTGTAATAATTTGCCATAGTGTTTTCTCCTTTATGCAGCAAGTTTTTTGAGTTGTCTATTTGCAAACGGCAACCACTTTTTGTTTACAAACTCAAGGATATTGTCGTTTGGGGTGCTGTCGTTCTTTCCGTAACATTGAAGTATTTTCTTGCGAGAAGGCGAGTATTCCACCGTTACAAGCGGTGTATTCGGGGCATCTTTTGTGCGGATAAAGAAAATGAGGGATTCTTCTCGCACAAACTTTTGGTCATAGTTCATACGCCCTACGCAATGTTCAAGGATTTGACCTTCTCTCACAAGGTCGCTTGGAGATAGGGCAATGATTGCAACGTAGTCGGCTTTGCTATTATATTGCAAACCCAAATACTTCTCGGCAACCGCTGCAAACTTCTCATAGAAGTCTTTACGCTTCTGTTCATCGTCTCGTGCAAGCATCGTGTGGTATTCGTCAATGCGTATATCGTGCCAACGCTTGAAATCGTGCGGGTAACGATTTTTCTCGTCGGTCATATTCAGTCCTAAATAATTGCATGCGTTCCAATAGTCAAGATAGCTGTGCGTATTGGTGTTTTGTTTGGACAAGTAGTGATATAATTTTTCTCGCTCGCGCTTGAACGCGTCTCTCAAATGAGCCAAGGTCTGGTCCTTGTCCATAGAGAGTTTTGCTTTGTAATATGCCTGCAACTCAAGTACGTCGCGATTCTTTTTGTATGCCTGCAAAACAACGGGAATATACAAATAAGGCTTGTTTAACGTGCTTCTGTTTTGAGCAAGCCATTTTCTAAAACGCTTATCTTGTCCGCACAACTTTAATATCTGTTTTGACTTAGCGAGATTATGTAGTCCGAGTTTTGTGAGATATTCGATTTGCGGATACTGTTCGTAAAGTCGCAAGTATTTGAAAACGTCAATCCCCGTGTATCTGTCTATTGCGCTGAACTTGTATTCCGGGAAGTGTTCAAGGATATATTCGCGGTTGATTATCGGGGCATAAGGATCGTACAAATTGTCAACCGTCCAACCCCATTCGCTGTATTCGTACCAAGGCTTATATGAAGTCAATCCCTCGGCATGCCAGCCAACAGAATATCCGCCAATGTTGGTGTAATACATATCTTTCACAAAGCATTTGTCCGAGTGAACGCCGTGCACCGCAACTTGTTTGCAATACCAAACGCCATTCTTGACTTTGACCGCAACGGTTACTTTGACAAGTTCGCCGTCATTCTTTGTAAGGTAAGCGTAAAACCGAGTTCTTCCAAACGGCGCGGTTTTCAATTTATCGTCGTAAAGTTTAATCTTTTTCTGTATGTATTTCGGTATAGGTTTTATCTTTTCAATCTTCATTTTATTTAATCTCCAATGTGTTTCCAAATATCTCAAATAGTTTTGAAATAACTGTGTTGTTTGGCTCTAAATCTTCATTCAAAATCTCACCAGTTTCATAGTCGATTTGAGTTGTTTTTTTGCATCCTTTTTGTGAAATAAATCTTGTGCTTCCGTCAGTTTCTACAACGAGCAAATCGTGTGTTTTTGCAATCTTTGAAAAGTAGTTTTCAGATGCGTGATACGGGAATCCAATCATAGGCACGCGCTCTTGTAAACCACAATCTCGGCTTGTCAAAGTAAGGTCGATTTCTCTTGCGATTGCCACTGCTTTATCACCCAAAATCTCGTAGAAGTCACCGAGTTTGTAAGCGATAACATAGGCGGGGTTTTGTTGTTGCAAAGCCTGATATTTCTTAAAGAAAGTTCCGTTTGGAGTATTGCTTGCAACGGGTGTTTGCTCATCGTTTTCGTTTTGTTCGACAACTTCATTTTCGTCTATATCGACACTTGAATTGTCTGTTTCGTGTTCTTTAACTTCTTGTTCTGTCAAATTGTCAAAAAATGAGAATTGAACGTTCTCTTGCTTTTGGGGTTCGGGTTTTGCTTTAACCGCGTTGGATTCGACACGTTTAACGGTGGGTTTGTATTCCGCGCCGTCTATTGTGTAAAGCGTTCCTTCAATGCTTTCTTCTTCGAAATAATGTATCGCCCAACCGTAAACGGTAGCGTCGTCAATGCAGGCGGAATTTGCACCTTTCTCGGCAAGTTTTCTCGCCTCGTCGCAAGCATATTTCATAAAGCCTGCAAGCGTCTTTTTGTTAAGCAAAGGCTTACCGTCTTTTTCAAACGGTGTGCCGTTGTTTATTTTGTCTGCAAGGGTTTCGCTTGCGTTATTTTGCAAGTAATTGAGTATCAATTCTTCTTGCTTGTTTTGGGCAGTCAAATTGAGTTCCATATCGCCTCCTAAAACGGAAAATCTTCAAGAAGTTCCATTGCTTTCATCTCAAGTTCTTTGAGTGTTGTGCGGTGGTTGAATCCGCCGTGATAATCTTGCTCGTTCTTGGCTGTACGTATCAAAATGTTGTTGTACCATTCGTTGGTGAAAAACCTAACGTCGCTTATGGAAACGTAAACGCACTTGTTTTCCGCACTCTTGATAAATGCCGAAAAGCAATAATGATTGCGTCCGACATTCACGAGTTGCCAATGATTTTGCTTGCATATAGAACGCAAGAAGTTGATGTATTTCGTTTGAAAACTTTTGTAGTCATCTCCCGTATAACAGCCCGAAGAAAACTCATAGTCTATGTATTTTTCCAAGTCCTTAATAGTTGCCATTGTTGTTCTCCTTGATATATTTTTTGTAGATGTCATAGTTTTCGTTTCTCTCGTCCACGATTCCGTATTTGTCGTCTACGTAGTATTCGCCAACAAACCAGTTCATAATGCCCGTGCAAAGTTGACCTGCAACCTTGAAAACGTAAGAATTGGTTATAGGTCTTGCGAACAAATAATTAGGACCGAGCAATATTGCTCGGCCCGTCTTTCCGTCCATTGAGTTGAGATGTGCTTTTACTTCTATCGGTTTCATATTAATACCACTCCAAATAATAAATTTCCGCGTCGGGATCGTTTTCTAAAATTTGCTTTGCTTTCGTAAACGCCTCAACTGTGTCTTGCCAGTCGCTTAATTCGTATTCATCTTCAAATGCTTTCCTATCAATCTGTTCGTTTGCATAGTCGATAATTTCAAGGACTTTGTTGTAAGGTACTTCCTTATCTTCAAGATTGAAGTCACCGTATATTTCAAGAACTTGTCTAAGGTAATCCGAAACGGCATACGCTTTACGCCAGTATCCAATTTCAGTTGTTCCTTTGTCGGCAGGTGCTATAGGAAACAATCCACCACAAGCCCCGCGAGACGATTTTTGTTCTATTGTGTTTGTTCTTGCTCTTAAATATTGGTCTAATCCCATAGTAATAACTCCTTTATTTTTTTGTTACGCAACGCGTTTAATACCGCCACCGAATGAGCGGATTACGATCGTGCCGAATTCCGAACACCATTCACAGTCTTTGTTCCAAACGTAAGCAAATGCGGCGTAACCGCCATCGTAACGCTCTAAAAGCGTATCCCATTCGCATTTATGGTCGGTGACGATAAGGAAGTCATAACATTCGCCAAACTCCGTATATTCGTGTGTAATGGCATATACGGTGCAGTTGTGTTTTGCTTCAATCTCTTTCATCTTCTTTTCGATTTCAGGTTCTTGGTCAACCCAATAGCCGCCGAAACGTTCAAAGAAGCAAACCTTGTTGCTTTCTCTGAAGCCTCTGATATAAGGCTTGTAGATGTCGAGAGTGGTCATAAGTTCAAGTGCTTTTTCTTTTCTTTGTTCTGCTTTCATTTTTTGTATCTCCTTTTTATTAGATTGCATCTTGTAATTTTTCAAACTCGTATCCGAGTTTTCTAAGTGTTTCTTCAAAGCCAAACCACGCTAAAAGGTTTTGATTGTAGCAATCTCTACCAAGCGGATCTTCTTTGTCCCATTTGTTTCCGAATAAGTCAGTTGGCGAGTCAAACCCACAACCTTCCATTTCTTCATAAAGAAGATTGACTATTTCTTCCCGGTATTGCTTGTAAAAACGGACTGTATCGCTGTAATAAATAAGAAAGCCAACCATTCCTGATTGGCATCCGTGATAAAGTACGTCTTTGAAGATGTTAGTTTTATCGTCATAGTTGCTCCATTCCGATATAACGTAGTTGCAAACCCTCTTAAAAAGAGGGCTGCTGCTTTTCTGTTTGAGTTCTTTAACGTTCTGCAAGGTAAGTTTCATTTCAGTCAACCTCCTCGAAGTCGTCAATGTTGATACGGGCATAATCGACACCGTATTCAAAGTAAGTACCATTTTCGTCACGTTGTAGATCGTATTCGAGCATAGAGATTTTGCCTCTGTTCGTTACGGCAACCGTGATTTTGTCTTGATTCAGGTCAACAATGTTGAAGGTGATAAACGCTTCACCATCGAAGTATTGAAACTCTTTCATATAAAACTTGTTTTTCATAGTTCGTATCTCCTTATTCTGCTAATTTGTACCAGATGTAATAGTTGATTTCGCATTCACGCGAATCTTTGCTTCCGTCAGGTCTTTCAAATTCGACTTCACGGATTTCGTAGTAAGCACCTTTGTATTCGTCTTGCGTTCCGACTATCTGATGACAGTTCTTGATACAATCTTCAAAAACCCTTATATAAGGTTTCTGATTCTTGCTAACGCAAGCGATTACAAGGTCTGTATCGGTGATATAACCGACACCTTTCATTTGGAAGTTTTCCGTTCTTCCAACCCTTGTCACTGAGTAAACGACTTTTTTCATTTTGTTTGATACCTCCATCAAATTTAATTTTTGCCTTTCGGCAGTGATGGCAGGAGCATATTACGGTAAAAGGAAAGTCATAATAAAAAGCCCTTTGTCAAAGTCAATGACAAAGGGAAAAAATTGCGTTCTTATATAGTTTTGTTTTTAATTGTTCGTAGCCATTATTTTCCCCATTGACTTCGACGAGTAATGTGCTACAACTGAAACAACGAAACGGGAAAAATTCGATGGGGGTATCTCCGCTAATCTTGAAAAGGAAGTTTACGGTGACTTATGGGTGAAGAACGACAGAAAACCCAAATCTGTTTTTACACTTTTGATAGATTGAAAAAAATTTTTACTACAAATTTTACAAAATTAGAAAATTTTTAGTAAAAGTGCTTTACAAACTTGTAAAGTTATGCTATGATATTTACAAGACAAGGAGTACGCTTATGGAGATTAAAAAAAATTTAAAAGCTTTAGACATTAGAATATCTAAGCTTGCTAGTGAATTAGGCGTATCAAGACCGACGCTTGATTCATATATTGAATGTTTTGAAAACGGTCATGCCATTCCCAATGAGGGATATCAAAGAATATTTGAATATTTGTTCTCTGGAGAGCAAATTAATTCGGTTGAATTTGCACAGAGATATGATTATGTTAAGAGGGTTATGCTTTCTGATGCGAAAGCAGGCGCGGAAAAGAATATTTCTGATCAGAGACAAGATTCTATTTTAAAAAATATAAAAGATATTATCGATTCAGGAACCCTTGATAGACCTTTTATCGAATTTATAAATTTATTCATTAATAATAAGGATAAGGATTTAGTAAGTGCTATTTGTATGTACTTTAATTATGCAAATGGGTTTTTAAATATGGATGATGATGCACTTATTGATAAAGATAAAGCATTGTTCTCCCATCTTTCGAAAATCTTTAGTGATTATAACAATGATACTATAAGTATTTTGGAAGGTTCTTATGAGCAACTGAAGAATAAAAATAAAACTCTTTTTGATAAGAAGCAAATAAAAGTCAATGATAGTGATATAGTAGAATATATTAAGAACAATTTAAACGATACCAGCAGTTTGGATATCGAATTATTAAAACAAATGATTAATTCAAGGGAGACAAAATAATATGTTGATCAATAATTACATTAAAAAAGAAGGAAGAGCATTACCGGTCTTTATTTTGCTTGATGTTAGTGGAAGCATGAGCGGTGAAAAAATTGAAACTGTTAATGTTGCACTTAAAGAGATGATTAACAGCTTCAAAAAGATTGAAAATCCCAAAGGGATTATTGAATTGTGTTTATTGACGTTTGGCGGAAGTCAAGTTAATGTATTAAAGCCTCTTTCAAAAATACAAGATCAGGATTCCTATACCCTGACAGCTTCTGGCAACACACCTATGGGAATGGCTTTTGAAAAGGTTGCTGAAATGATTGAGGATAAAGACATTGTGTCTTCAAGAGCATATACCCCAACTATTGTTTTAATAAGCGATGGTAATCCTACTGATTTCGAAGCAGCAGGTAAATCTGTTGAAGAAATAATGGCTTGGGACGCTTTAATAAAGTTGCATTCTGGTACAAGGTGTTCAAAAGCAACTAGATTGGCTATGGGAATTGGTGGCGATGTAGATATTAATATCCTTAAAGCTTTTGTGAATAATAACGAAATCCCTATCATCTCTGCAAAAGACAACAATACAATATCTAAATTCTTTGAATGGGTTACTATGTCTGTTAGCGTTCGCTCAATTAGTTCGAACCCAAACCAAGCGGTTATTGAAGATACATATATGTTTGATAAGGATGAAATAGAGTTCTGATGGTTAATGAAGGCGATAAAGTTTTAATAAACGGAAAAACTTATGTTCTTGGGAATAGACTTGGGGGCGGTCTTGAAGGAAGTATTTTCAATGTAGAGGGGTTTCCAAAGCATGTTATCAAAATCATTAATGATGATAAGATGACTAAAGTCCAAAGAAATGATACATATAACCATTTGAAATGGTTGTTTAATCTTGGCTCGAGGAATAAAACTATCAGTCAAATTTTGACTGTTCCTAAAGCATTATTGGATGACCATTTAGGGTATATTATGCTTAAAGCAAATGAGCATGATAGTTTGAAAAAATATCTCGATATACCCGAAGATATGACAGATTTTGAAGATTGGTATAAAAAAGCATTCACTTTGAAAAAGAGATACCAAATCATCATTAATTTGTTTAGTTCTTTGAGAGATTTGCATTTGGCGGGATTGGTGTTTACGGATTTATCTCCCAATAATATTATGGTTCATCAAAAACAAAACCAGATTGTTTTTATTGATACCGATAATACAAGGAATCGAATGGATTCTTATTTGGGTGTATTGGGAACCCCGGGATACATGGCTCCAGAAGTATATCGCAAACCAGATTTAAATCTTATTAAAGCATATAACATTGACCCTCAAGTATTATCAAATTGTGGGAGAATAACACCTGAAAGTGACATATTCTCAGCAGCGATTATTGCTTTTCAATTGTTGGCACTTCAACATCCTTTTATTGGTGATGAGGTAGAAAATGGAGAGCCTGAATTGGAAGAAAAAGCTTTGGCTATTGAAACAGACTATATTTTACAAGAAGGAACAAGTAATAAATCAAGTATGAATTTGGTCCCTAATTTTGAAAAAATAACTACACCCAAGATTAGAGAATTGTTTTATAAAACATTTGTTGATGGCAAAAATACTCCTTCATTGCGTCCAACGGATGAGGAATTTCTTGAAGCTTTTCAAAACGCATATGATTTAATTGTTGAATGTCCAAATTGTGGATTTAGTAGGATATACTCTTTTGACAGCGCAAATGAGTGCCTTAATTGTGAAGAAGAACTAGGCCCTAAAATAGTTCTAGTAATGTATAATGTTATTCTAAATGCTAATAGAGCTGAACTTATTAATTCTATTGGAAATTACCCTAAACTATCTATAGATCTTGAAAATTTGAAAGATTTGGACGGTAATGCCCCTACTAATTTTTTTGAAGTTTCAAGAATTGTTTTAGAGCCCGGAGATAAAAAATCTAAATATCTATATTTGCGCCATTTTGAAACAAACACTAATAGAAGTAAACAATATGCTAGAATTACACTATCAGAAAATGAAACGTCATTGAAAGTTGAGATACTGCACGATTCATTTGATAATCCTTTTCTTGTTGAAAGCAAAACAAGAACTCATATTGCATTAGGTTCAGGAAAAGAAAATATTCAATTTGACAGATATGGGATTGTCTTTGATAGCAAAAAACAGGGAAATGGATTATTGCAAATCTTTTGCAAGTTCATTCGGGTATAAATATGATTTTTAAGACTGATAGTTCGATAATAAATAATAAAAAATATACTATTTTTGCATTCTCTGTTATGGGAGATGGGAAGCTTGAGAACCAAGATAGTTTTGACTATTATCTTGATGATAGTCAAATAATAATTGCTGTTGCAGATGGACTTGGCAGCGCAACGTTTTCCAAAGAGGGTTCATCTTTAATTGTCAAGTTGTTACTTGGTTTAATTAGAGATGGTTTTTCTTATGAAAATATTGCTTTAGAATTGTTAAAAAGATGGAAAAACGCCTTAAATGGTAATCTCAATTTATATGATACAACCATTAAGTTTGTTCATTTGAAAGGTGATTCTTTGGTTTATGGCGGAATTGGCGATGGATGGATTGCTTTAAATTATGATAAAGACTTTATTAGCATGACTACAAATAATACTTTTTCGAATCAAACAGACAGCATTCTCTCTTTTGATTTGAAAAATAAGTTCTCTATTTTAAAAGCAAGCGAAACCGATTTACTTAATATAATTATTGCTACTGATGGGTTTTCTGAAGATATAGAAAAGGATAGCGGAAAGCAATTTATGGATGATATTTATGATCAAGTTGCAAAAGATCATAACGAGTTTGAAGAAGATATAATGAAAACTATGACCAATTGGCCTATTAAGAGCAACAAGGACGATAAGACTGTAGTGTTTCTTCAACGTGAGGAGGTTTAATTATGATAAATAATAATCTATTTGTCGGTAATAATGTTACGGGTAATTTTAAGGCACAAACAGAATTAAGCAAAGATATCCATGACTACTTAGTAGAAAAAATTGATGGGTGTCTTTACTTGGTTAACGGGAAAGAAAGAATTGAACTTAGACCTGTTGGGGATGTTGATGAGTTAATTGCAAAAAGTTTTAGTGATGAAATTGGCGAATTAAATGAGTCTATTTATCGTTTGGAAAAATCCGGCGATCTGATTATACTTATTCTCTATACATATTCCGAAACTCAAAAACTATTGTTAGAGTCGCAAAAAATAAGAATACACCTTTTAAGAGAGGCTGAAAAACAGATTTGCGGAGAAGGATATGTTGATTTTCAATTAAATTCTATTAATGAAATCGTTCCTTTATTGAGAGAGTTATTTATTAATAATAGGAGTATATTCATTCATAGAGATAAGAAAAATCCTGATGCTTTCCAAATGTTTGGGAAAAATCATCGTGCAAATGTTCGTATGGAAAGACCCGGCATATATGTTATAGACAGATTCTATAAAACCTATAATAAAGAATACTCGTTTGAATTAATGCAAGTATTTGGAGACATAGATTTTGTTTTGTGGAATGATTCTATTGGGATGCAAGGGAACAGTCTTCCCCTTCAAAGTGTTCAAACTAATGAAGTTTTCAAGGCATGGGATGAATACATGGATTTTGAAAAACAGCTTTATGAGAACAATCTTGATGATTTTGGTTTTATTAAATACAAAAACATAGAAGTCGATGGAGAGCAATTGATTTTTAATCTCGCAGAGACTGTATCTGAAGATAAAGTTAAGAACATAGAGTTCGAATTTATGTCTTCTTTTAGTGATGATGGCACAAAAAAGCTTCCGTCCACTATAAATGCGATTCTATTAGAAAAAGCGACCAAGAAAAATGCTTCTGTCTTTCTTGGGACTTGTATTAATGATGGATATTATGATGACAAATTAATTTTTAATATCCCGAAGTATGGGTTCTTTAACGCCTTGAAAGATTTTGAGGGAATATTATATGTTTCGGATCATAGTATTCAAGTTGAACAGAAACGTAGAAGAAAAGTAGTCGCAAAAATTGATTCAAAAACAAACGAATCTGCAAATATTATAATGAAGCTGAGTGCGGCAGATGTTGTGGATGACCAGCTTGGGACAACATATGACCCTATAAATTCGGATGTCCTTAAAAAAATGTTTGGGAATCCAAATGTTACTCTTAAAGAGACGTATAGGGAAGCTATGTCAATCGCCCTCAACACTCCCGACTTAGCACTGATTCAGGGACCTCCGGGTACTGGTAAAACAACACTTATTAAAGGTGTTATAACAAGAATTAACCGTATGAACAAGAATTATAAAATTCTTGTTAGTTCAGAACAGCACGAAGCATTATTTAATGTTGTGGATAAACTTTCGGAGAATAAATTTATTCCTCCGTTTGTTTCAAGTAAAAAATATGATGCTGATACTGACGATGAAGATAATCAGCATTTTGAGAAAAACGTAAAGACTTTTCAAAATAATTTCTCTTTGGTCTGCAAGGAAATATTGAGAGAAGTAAAAAAGAGAGATAGTAAGTCGATATTGATAACGGAATGCGTCTATATTTTGCAAGACATAAGAGATAATAACTATTCAAAAAATTTTATTTCGACCGTAATTGATTCATTGAAATCAAAGATTATTGCATTGGGCTATTATGATAAAATGACGAATGATTTTTCTGATTTATACCAATGCATTAAAGCTCCTTCATCGTTTGATGATGATTCCTTGGATTTTTCTACAAAAAATATCATTCGTAAGATTGAGGCGCAAAGAACAACTTTAGAAGGATATTACGATGATGGGGAAAGACAACTAAAGGATTTACAAACTTTGCTAGCAAAGAATGAATATAGAGAATTGCTTTTGCCACAAAAAGATTTCCAAATTCTTATTGGAGAGGATTCTAATGAGATTGAAAAGATATTTAATAAGTATGTTGATTATGTTGAAGGACTTAAAGATAGATTTATTCCTCGAGAGGTAAATGAATTTAACGGCAAAGTTTTAGATACTACAGCAATAGTAAAAACCATATCAAGGAAACTCTCTGAAGCGTCTAAAGAAAGACCTAAAGATTTCTATGAAATAGTAGAAACTTTAATGTATAGATTAAATGATATTGATGCAGCCGGAGAAGTTGTAAAGATTTATACCTCTGTTATTGGAAGTACGTGTGCGCAAGCTGAAAGGAGCGGCGAGATTTCCGACGTTCAAAAATATGATTATGTTATTATTGATGAGGCCGCCAGAGCAAATCCGCTTGATATAATGATTCCTATGATGATGGGAACGAAAGTTATTCTTATAGGTGATCATAAGCAACTCCCCCATTATATAGAGTCTAATTATGTTAATAAATTTAAATCGGAAAAAAGCAGGTATTCTAATTTCGATGAAAACCTATTAACTAAGTCTTTATTTCAAATAATTTTCGAAAATCTTGATAAAGCATACAAAGAAGGAAGAATTAAGTTCAAACGAACGATTCAAATTGATGAGCAACATCGTATGAATCCAGTAATCGGCTCTTTTATATCCAATGAATTTTATGATGGGACTATTAAAAACGGCGAAAGGACATTCAATAACATCAATGATTATGGGATGTTTAATAAAAAGAATGTTGTTTGGTTAAATGTTAAAATGTTTGATGGGCCCGAGATTAAAGTTGACCAATCAATTGCAAGAGAAGCTGAAGCGGTAAGAATTATTGACTTGATAAAAGATTTGATAAGCAAAAATTCAGGAAGAAGTTTGGATATTGGTATTATTTCTTTTTATAAGGGTCAAGTCAAGTTGATTAATCATTTATTAGAGGAAAACTTCCCTAAATCAGTTCTTGAGAACATATCATGCAATACGGTTGATTCTTATCAAGGTAAAGAGTTTGATATTGTTATTTTGTCTGGCGTTAGAAGTAATACCGCAACAACGCCTGAAAAGAGTTTAGGCTTTATTCACTACTCAGCAAGTCGTATCAACGTTGCTTTATCACGTGCAAAGAAGCTTTTAATAGTTGTTGCGGATGCTGATACATATAGAAAAACAGATCATTTTAAGCACTTTATTGATTATGTTAAAACGGAGGGTTATTATGGACAATAATGAAATATTAAATCCATTTGAAGGACAGAAAGTTGGCGAACTGATATGGCCTTTTTATCGCTTTAAAGCTGTTATTCCAAATCAGCTTGGTGGAGATATCTTTGTTTGGTTGTATTTGTCATTAGTAATCTTTGTTAATGAAACAAAGAATCTTTCCAAAACAAATTATTCTGAAGATGTTAAGATAGATGCTGAAAAATTGATCGTTGAGAAGTTTTCCAATATTATTGACAATCAAACTTTGGAAAGAATTATAAGCAATGCGGAAAAAGATTTTGTCGTTGATGGAAGAATAAAAGAAGATACTTTTTCATTTCTCGATACATATGAGAATCTTTTTGCCGATAATTGTGAAACTAGAATGGTTTATCAAGATTCAATAACTGGTGAAGTTTTGCCGTTCTTTGGAGATACTGCTAATATTGAAGATTATAGGATTAGAAGTGAATCCGACGAAGAGAAAAAGTTGTCTCGTTGTAAAGTTAAAGATCCTTCAAGTAGATCAATAAAAAAAGCTTATGAACAATATATTAAGCTCAAAAAGTTCAATGTCGTTTCCATTGACGCTGAAGTAGAATTAGAAGATGAATTCTATGATGAGGATGAACAAACGTTTTTGGATAATTCTGTTGAAGAAAATGAATTCATTGAACAGAAAGAAGAGAAAAAATCCTTAAGGCATATGGATGTTATCCCCGTTCAAGACACTAAGGTAGAAATCAATGTGCTTGTTCCTATATTTATAAAGGATAATGAATTAGTCATAAGGAGTCCATTTGGGAAAATAACGGATGGATGGTTTTCAAAATGCCTATTAAAAGGCAGAAACATTTCTGAAGAAATGAATAATAAGTTAAAAACGTTGGAACAATCTTATTGTATAGAAGAAAGAAAAATACAATCTTTTATAGAGTCTCATCGTAAAGACTTTGCGTCTACATTAAAACATTGTCAGACAATCTATCGTTTAATTGATTCGTTGGATGATGACAAAATGCGCAAAAATGTTGTCGAATTAGATGCCAGATTTAATGAAGGTAATATTATTTGTTATCTTTATATGGGTAAAATTTTGGAAGGAGTCGTTAATAAAATTCAATACGTTGGGAAAACTTCCGCCATTGAAAGAGAACAAACTGATTTCATGTCTTTTTGTAGCCAAATTGATAATAAATGTCAGTTTAGTCCCGTAAAATACGAGTTTTTAAAGAGTAAGAATATTTTTGATGACTGGAAGAAGAAATACAGTAGACGTGATGGCAAGGAGTATATGTCATTTAAGGCAGATATAACAGATATAATTATGCGTACCTCTCTAATAAACTCTGCCAACATGTATAACTCATTTATTGACGATTTGTTTCATCTTTATTCATTGAGAAACGCTGTGTCACATGATGATGATAACGTCGTAGTCAATGAAGAAAAACTAAACAAACTTACAAAGGCATTGAGAGTCTTATTTGAATTGATTTAAAGGAGAATTACATATGAGTAAGAAGAATAAACAAAAGAATAATCAGACGTTTAATAATTCTGTTCAACAAAGCCCGGCACAACCTTCGAAGCCCACTATTAAGGTTGTTACAGAAATATTGACAACCGAAGAAGGTGAAGCATTATTAAATGAGTCTCTTTCTAAATTGGATGCATATGTTGAAGATCAGAAAAAGAAAGCAGATGATTATTTTGCCGAGCAAAGAGGCAAAGCTGATCAATATTATTCTGAAAAACTTGAAGAAGCGAACGGTTTGAAAGATAAAGCTGAAGAATCAATTCAAAAAGAAGTTGATAAAGCTGTCAGGCAGAAAGAAAAAGAGATGAAAGAGCAAATTGATAATGCTCAAAAAGAAGCGAAAGATATAATTAAAAAAGCTAATGAAGAGGCGGAAGATGTTGTTTCCAAACTCGAAGAGAGGACAAAACAGCTTGACGCTTCTGAAGAAGAACTCACTAAAAAAATGGCGGAAATTGAGTCTGCTAAAGTCCAATATAAACAAGAAGTATTAGACAGTATTCAGGTTGAAATAAAGAGTATTTCAGGTGAAAAAGAGTCTCTTGAAAAAGAACTTGATGATTGTAAACGAACATTAAAAAGAAAAGAGTCAGATATCGCCGCTTTGGAAGAAGATAAAAAGTTTTATGAAGAAGAACTGTCTGCCAATGGGGTAAAAAGAAGTGATATTTTAGGATATCAAACACAAATTGCAACACTTCAAGGTGATTTAGATACTATTAATAAACTTTATTCTGAACTTCAAGATAAAGCTAAAAGGCTCAATGCCCAAATATTGTTGTATGGCGATGATCCTTCTAAAGCTATAAAACGTAATGCCGAACTTGAAAAGAGAGTTGCTGAATTGGAATCTCTATTAAGCAGTTGCCCTTCTAAAGAAGAACTTGATCTCCTAAGAGCAAATACGGTGAAATACGAAGAAATCAATAATCAACTTGAAATCGCTAAGCAAGAAAAGTTAAGACTGGAGGCTGAAAATATTGAATTAAAGGTTGATAAAGACGAAATAGAGTCATATCGCAAATTTATAAAAATACTTGAACTTCAAAAGAGTGAGCTCCAAAGAGAATTGGATAGAAATATTGAACTTTATAACAATAGTACTGAAAAAGTATTTGCAAGTTTATCTGTTATTGATTCTTTACCTTGCAAAGACTATCCATCTATATTGCGCAATGGCAACATTAGTTTAAAAGTCTTATGCACAAGATTTAGAGGATATTTGGCAAATCGCCCCACAACTCCTCTTTATTATGATGAAAAGACCATAAGGACATTTATTGCAGGCTTTGCATCATCTAGGTTAATGATTTTGGAAGGTCTATCCGGAACAGGAAAATCGAGTTTACCGCGTGCTTTTGCTGATTTTATGGGTTCGGAAACTATTGAAGTTCCTGTTCAATCATCTTGGAAGGATAGAAATGATTTGTTAGGATTCTATAATGATTTCAAAAAACAATATAAAGAAACTGAGTTTCTTAAAGCGCTATATAAGGCAACTCATGACCCTAATAATATTTATATTATTGTTTTGGATGAAATGAATTTGTCTCGTATCGAATACTATTTTGCAGATCTCCTTTCTGTACTTGAAAAGCCTAATACTGAAGATTGGAAAATTGAATTGATTTCTGACTATGCGAGTATTAATAATAATCCAAATGCATGGCCGAGATTGATACATGAAGGCAAACTTCAAATCAGTGATAATACTTGGTTTGTTGGAACTGCCAATAAAGATGATTCTACGTTCATTATAACGGACAAAGTATATGATAGGTCTGTTGTTCTTAACTTTGATAAAAAGGGAGAACCTGAAAAAATAGATACTTCTCTTCCTATCAATATGAATAATACCGATTTCCAAGCATTGTTGCATCAAGCATCGAGATTCAGTGATAAGTTGAACGAATCAAGATATAAAGAAATGATTAAACATTTAGATGACACTGTTAAGGATTTATTCCAAATTACTTTTGGTAATCGTATAGCTAATCAGCTTGAAAAATTTGTTCCAGTATATATTGCTTGTGGTGGAACAGTTGATGAAGCTATAGATATTATGTTTTCAAGAAAAGTTTTAAGAAAATTGGAAGGCTTATATGATGAAAACACTAAAGAGAATTTATCTCTTTTTAAAGATGATATAAAGCAGCATAAATTCTCAATGCCGATTACCATTAAAGCTATAGATAAAATGTTAGAAAAAATCTAGGTGAAATAAATGAAAACTGAGATAACAAGAAAAGATGAGGAAAAGTTTTTAAAACTTAAAATTGCCGAAAATGGGATTTTTGACGAATCCTTATCTTTTGACGATCTTATCAATGCTATCGGTCAGGGAAATTTGCCTTTAGAAGTTTCAGATGATGATGGAACCAAAATTATAGATGATTCCGGTATTGAAGAGATTAAAAAAGTTATTCCTTGTTTATTAAGAATAATTGATAAGCCTAGGTCATTTATCAAATCATTAGAAGAGAAAGTTCCTGTAGAAATAGCAAAAAGAATTAATCACAAAGCCATTTCAAAGCTTAGTCAAGATAGTAATGATTGGTATGCAAGAACCGTATTGGCGGTTAAGCCTAAAAATATAGTTTCTGATATAAATGAAGAAACTATTGATTTATATGAAAACAGGTTTATTTGTTCTTTAATAGACCGTATTTCTAAATTGCTTGCACAAGCAAGACAATTCTATCAGGATCAATTAAAAACTTTAGATGATAATTCTGCATTAAATGCTATAAACAAGGAATACCAATACAATACGTCTTCTTTCAAATTTTATAATAAGATAACAAAGAGTATGTATGGTTATCATGAAGATGGAGATTATCAAGCTAAGGTCGAAAACGAATTAGATTCTATTAAAAATATTGAGAAAAAGATTCGCCTGCTAAAGCGTTCGGATTTTTATCGTTTATTACATAAAAAAAGAAAAGTTACTGATCCGATACAAAAGACTAATATTTTGATGTTTGAATATAATTATAATCAGGCATATAAACTATGGAAGTATTTAAATCAAAATAACCAAGATGAAAAACTTGATTTAGATGTTGAGTTTGAAGAAGGTGAATTGGAAGCTTATTATCATTTGTATAATGTTGTCTGTATTTTAGCAGCTCTCCACGATTTAGATTTTACTGAAACATCAAATAATAAGATACGTTTTGATAAAGAAACTAAGAAGATAGTGTCTGATACATTAGTATTTAAACGAAGTGAGAGTACTATAAGATTAAGCATAGAAAAAGATTACGTGAAATGTTCTCTATCTGTTAACGATTATAAAGAGATAGATGATTTTTATTTCTATCCAATGTTTATAGATTTTGAGTCTATGAGCCGAAGCGCTGTTGATGAGAAAACCGAAGAAATATTAAACGGGCTTGTTGATAATGCTAAACGAACTGCAACTACTGGAAAATATGCTTTTGTTTCAATTAACATGAATAGATGTTCTGAAGATAACTCTTATTCAAATAAGGTTTATAGAAGATTTTATGGCTTTGGTAATAACTTTTCTCCAGATGAAGATAACAGTAATTTAGCAAAATGGGCTAACTATAAGACTGGCATCTCAATTGTTACCCCTGTTCAATTAAGAAGCAATTTCTTAAAAATAGAAAAGATTTTCAACTATCATCTTATTAAAACAACAAATTTTGAAAAAGATTTGTTATCTTGTCCGTTATGTGGCGGCAAAAATATCCGAAAAAATGATACGCATAATTACACTTGTTTTGATTGCTCTCATAATATATCATTAACATATTGCAATCAATGTGATCCGGGTCATAAAAAGCCTATCATTTGGATTAAATATCTTAATGAAAAATTCCTCGATCATAAGGAAGTTGTTAAGGGATTGGCGGATATGAGTGTCTATTATAAGCTTAGTAAGATAGAGACAATAATGGGAGAAAAAGCAACAACCGCATTTGAACTTGAACAAGAAACAACTGGCTGGAAATTGAAAACGATTTGCCCTTATTGTGGAATAAAACTAGGCGATCATTAATTTCGACAAAACAAGTGTTTCCTCGACAAAAAAAGTTGGCATAAAATCTTGAAAATCGTAAATTCTATGGTTTATCATATCAATACATTACTAACTTTGGAGGACATAATGGAACAACTTTTAGAAAAAAATCGGTGAACTTGTAGCAATGGAAATTGAAGAAGTGAAAGAAGTTAAATACGTAGATCGAGAACTCGGATATATGTTTTATATCTGTTTGAACGACGGGAAAATGGTCTTGCTTTCGCTAATGGATAGTGCCTTAGCTTAGTAAGGTGGAATTATAGAGTTGGTATTAAATTGGTATTATTTTTGTCTGGAAGTAGTTTCAAAATATAAAAATTACTCTCCAAAACACAAATAAATAGCCTAAATATACGCTCTAAAACGCAAAAAAAGCGTCAAAATGGCAGTTATTTTACCAAATTGACGCTATTTTGACGAAAAAATAAAACTCCTAAGGGTTAGTTATGGGTTCGATTCCCGTCGGGAGTACCAAAAAGCAGACACAGACGTGTCTGCTTTTGCTATCCCTCCGGAGAATCGAACGGCTGTTGACACAGCCCGATTCCCGTACGCTCGGCGTGCTCGCTGATACACGGGAGTACCAAAACGACTGTGAAGACAGTCGTTTTTTTACACCCAACGGAGAATCGAACGGCTGTTAACACAGCTCGATTCCCGTACGCTCGGCAGGCTCGCTGCTATACGGGAGTACCAAAACAACTGTGAAGACAGTCGTTTTTTTACACCCTACGGAGAATCGAACGGCTGTTAACACAGCCCGATTCCCGTACGCTCGGCAGGCTCGCTGATGAACGGGAGTACAAAAAAGCAGACACAGACGTGTCTGCTTTTGCTATCCCGACTTGAAATCGAAGGACGGCGTTCCGTCGTCCCGATTCCCGACGCGGCTTCGACATAAAGTATTAACCCGTTCACGGGCCTTGTCTTTGCCTGAAAATACGGCGTCGGACTCGCGGGCGACCAAATCGTCCCAAAATAGAACCAAAATAAAGAAAAGATCCGAAAAAATTGATCAATAATTAACAATATGATATTATGATTAAAGAAGGAAGACAAAAAACGACAATTAAAGGAACGGATTTTTAACATGATCGACCCGATTAGTACGATTGAACTGAAAAAGAGCATTCTTGAAGATAACGACGCCGACGCCGAAAAACTTCGCGCGGAACTTAACGCGCGGGGCGTTTATTATATCAATCTGATGTCTGCGCCGGGCAGCGGAAAAACCTCGCTTCTCGTTAAGCTTATCGGTGCGCTTAAAGACAGGTGCGCCGTCGGCGTAATGGAAGCGGATATCGACGGCGACGTGGACGCATATACCGTAAGAGAAGCCGGCGCCGAGGCAATCCAGCTGCACACGGGCGGCATGTGCCATCTTGACGCGGATATGTCCAGACAGGGCTTCAAGGAGTTTTGCACAAGCGCGGACGTCGTGTTTCTGGAAAATATCGGAAACCTTGTGTGTCCGGCGGAATTCGACACGGGCGCTCATCTCAAAATGGCGCTTCTTGCGGTTCCCGAGGGCGATGATAAACCGCTGAAATACACCCTTATGTTTTCGACGTGCGACGTTGTCGTCGTCACGAAAACCGACACGGCAAAGTACTTCGACTTCGACCTTGAAAAATGTAAAAAATATATCGCGAAAATCAATCCGAATGCAAAAGTTTTCGCCGTATCGTCCAAGACGGGCGAGGGCGTCGATACACTTGCGGACTGGATTTTCGACAGTTATAAAAATTGGCGCGAGGGATTGAAATGAAAGTTATTGCGGTCAAAGAAAGTATTTTTTCCAACAACGACAAGGTCGCGGACGAACTGCGCGCGTCGCTCCGAAAAAAAGGCGCGTTCATGATTAACGTTATGTCTTCGCCGGGCAGCGGAAAAACGACGCTTCTCACAAGGCTTATCAACGATATGAAAAGCAAAATCAGGATCGTCGCGATGGACGTTGATATCGAGACCGACGTCGACGCAAGGCGCATTGCGGAAAACACCGGCGTCGAAAGCGTGCAAATCCACAACGGCGGACTGTGCCATATCGACGCGCAGATGGTCACGGACGCGCTGGAACAGGCGGATTTTCCGGAAACCGATCTTATCGTGCTGGAAAACATCGGAAACCTTGTGTGTCCGGCGGAATTCGACACGGGAGCACACCTTAATATGATGCTTTTGTCCGTGCCCGAAGGCGACGATAAGCCGCTGAAATACCCGCTTATGTTTGAAAAGTGCGACGTGGTTGTCGTCACGAAAATCGATACACTCGAAGCGTTCGACTTCGATATGAAAAAGTTTGAAGAACGCGTCGGAAAGCTCAATAAAAACGCGCGGATTTTCCCCGTCAGTGCAAAAACCGGCGAGGGAATCGAGGCGTTGGAAAACGAACTGTACGAAAGAATAAAGCTTCTGAAAAAATAAATATCCATAAAAAAGGACGGCAACTTCAAACGAGATGCCGTCCTTGTTTTATATCCTTATCGGTATTGATTAAATGTGGGTTTTCTTTTTGATTTCGTTGTATATCGTGCGCCCCGTGAACGCGACAAGGAAAATAAGCGTTATCATGGATATTCCGAATGCCACCATCGGAAGAATTATTTCGGTGCACGCGCCCGCCATGACTGCCGCCGCCGGCACGATTCCAAGAAGACACGTCATCCACATATATCTGAAAAACGACTTGCCTTTTCTTTTGCGGAAAGCCCCGACAAAAACAAGGTGCAGGGCAAGCGACGATATGATTGTTACGGGCATCGCATAGGCAAAGCACCACTCTTTCGTTTTGAAAATATACTGCGCCGTAATGAATATGACGGACAGCATCAGCGTTTGCGAAAACACCTTTGCGCCGTTCGGCCCTTTGTAAAAAACGGTGGTTTTGAGTGTAAAATAGCCGTATAAAGTAAGGATTAGTGCAAAAACGCACCAAAGATACTTTCTTGCAACGGTAAGGTTGACGGCAATGCAGATTACGTTTATCGAAAGCGCGACGATAAGGTATACGCTTGAAAACGTTACCGGGTGTCCGATTTTTCTTATATGCTTTTCGGGATACAACGGGCGCTCCGCAGTCTCGCCTTCGAGCGGGGATTTGCACAGGGGGCAGACGTCGTAAATACCGTCGACGTGAACGCCGCAATTTTTACAATACATCGTTATTCCTCCCAATAGTTACTTCGCACGGTAACGTCCATACCTTCGCCCGCAAGGAAACGGAAAAATTCTTTTTCGACAGACGTGTCGACGAGTTTTCTTGCAAAAGTAAAGGTGGTTTTGTCGAGTGCGGATACGCTTGTCAGCGCGCGCGGCGACGTTTTTGCCGTTGACGCCATGATGGATATTTGTTCGACCTTGGTTTTCATTCCGTCGGGAATCTGCACGACGCCTATGTTTGAAAACGTCATCGTTTTTTTGTTGTTTCCGAAGAAAAGCCCCGACGCCTTGAAAATAAATTGTTTTACGGGCAGGGGAAGTATGCGGAACAAAAACAGACGTTCCGTTTTTGCGGTCACGTTGATTTTGTTTTGCAAAACTTCTTTTTCGGTGTCCTTTTTCAGGCGGGTTTCGACGCGCTTTATTATTTCCTCAAACGACGGCGCGTCGTTGACGTCGACGCCCACGCGTGAGAACAACGAGAAGTTCAGCAATGTGCGGCTCGGGAAAGGCTTTCTGAGATTTATCGGCACGAAAAGAACGATGGGCGGATTTCCGTCGGGCTTTGTGATTTTTGCCTTGTAAATCGCGTTTATGAGAACAGCCGCCAAATACGCCGTTACGGTTGTGTGATATGCGTGCGCGCGTTCAAGGAGTTTCGCCGTGTCGACGGTCCCCTCGATAACGCCGCTTCCCTTGAAGTCGAATCTGGCGTCGGGGAAAGTGTACGCTTTGCTGCCTTGCAGGTCCTTCACTCCTTTAAGGTGGAAAATGCTCACTTTTTGCGCGTATTTCAAAAAGCCGTCTTCCGCTTCGTCGGGCAAAGGCTCGCTTTCGGGCAGTCTGATTTTGCCCTCGGGATCCACGTCGTCGCCTGAAAGACGGACGTATTCGAAAAGTATCGTTTTGAAAAATTCCATGCAACCGTTTCCGTCGCAAAGGGCGTGGAAACAGTCGATTGAGATTTTGTTGTTGAAATAGGACACGCGGAAATTATATCCGTACGTTTCGATGCTGTCGATGTCTTTGATTAAGTAGTCGGAATCGGGCACGACCTCGGGCTTTCCGTCAAGTTCTTCCAAATAATGCCAGAAAATCCCGCGACGTAAACATACGTTGAAATACGGATATCGCTTTATCGAGTTTTGCAGGGCGGTTTGAAGCACGGCGGGATCGACGTCGTCGCGCATAATCGCCGATATTCTGAACAGGTTTTGTATGTTGCTTTTCAGGTTGAACGGATATATCTTTCCGGAGTTGTCCAGCCTGTGCCATGACTTGATCTTTTCCATTATGTAATAAAGTATAGACTTAACTATGCAAAAAGTCAATAAACGAACGCCCGTAAAGAATTGTTCCGAGATTTGATTAAAAAACGAAAGGCGTTATTATTTTTGAAATAAAGCAAAAAGATTTGACAAATCAAAAATAACCGCTTATAATTACCATTGCTTAAAAAGTAAGTACCATTAGCTCAGCTGGATAGAGCGTTTGGCTACGGACCAAAAGGCCAGGGGTTCGAATCCCTTATGGTACACCAAAAAGACTCACAAAATAGTGAGTCTTTTTAATTAGCACAAGGGATTCTGCGTGCTATCGCACGCGTTGCTTTGCAACCGAACCCCTGCGGGCTGACCGCAAGCGAAGAGAGAAGCAAGCGCTTGCATTTGCGGAAATCGAGCGCAGCGGACATAGCCAACGATTGTGCGATTTGTCGCACGAATGCGTAGCATTGTTGCTTGCAACAAATCGTTGAGCGTAGACGATCGTTTTTGCGATATTCAGGGGACCCCGCGGGATACTGTGTACCCGTGGGGAAAAGGAGCACACAAGCAAAAGAGTGAGCATTATCGCCCCCGATAATGCAATTTCAAAAGCACAGTGTGCGACGTTACTTCGCTATTACGCCTGTCGGCTACGAATCCCTTATGGTACACCAAAAAGACTCACGAAATCGTGAGTCTTTTTAATTTGTACAAGGGATTCTGCGTGCTATCGCACGCGTTGCTTTGCAACCGAACCCCTGCGGGCTGGCATAAAAAAAGTTATAAAAAAGACTCGCTATTGCGAGTCGTTTTTGTGTTTTCGGAAATTTATATCTTGCAAACGTCAATCCACTCGACGAAGTTTGAATACTTTTCAAGTTCGGGAATCGTGAGTTCGATTGCGCTGTTACTGCTGCCGCAGGCGGGGAAAACCGTCCCGAATCTTTTCAGCGATTCGTCAAGGTATACCGTGACGCCGTCGTTGATACCGAAAGGGCAAACGCCGCCGATACCGTGTCCGATAAGGTCGTTCACTTCCTCAGGTTTCAGCATTTTGGCTTTCGCGCCGAAGAAGGACTTATATTTGTGGTTGTCGATTTTCGCGTCGCCCGCCGTAACGATTAAAATCGCTTTGTCGCCCAGCATAAAGGACAACGTTTTCGCAATGCGGCACGGCTCTGTACAAAGGGCGTGCGCGGCAAGCTCGACGGTTGCGCTCGACTCGTGAAATTCCTTGATTCTATCGGCGATTCCGAATTGTTCAAAATATGCTCTTACTTTCTCAATTGCCATTTTACACACCTGTTTTAACGACGTAAACTCTTTTTTGCGAAGCGACGGGTTTTTTATTCAACCCGTTTTGTTCCGCTGTTTGCAGGCATTATACCACCTTTTATTATTATTTGCAATTAAAAAGATATTGCCGCATAAAAATAAAACCCCGTCGCATACGTTTACGCGACGGGGGGAAAAGAATGGTTAGTCTAATAATCCGTTTGACACAAAGTTTTTAATGGTCTGATTAATCTCATCGATTGTCATGTGAGCAAACGGGATTCCGTGATTTCTGCCCCATATCAAAGTGGTTTTTCCTTTTTTATATGTTCTGATATAAGCATGTTTTTTATGGTCTTCAAATTGAAGGCTTCTTTTGTTTGGGATATACTTTGAAAAGAAAGTTTGATTAAACATTTCTTCGCTTGCAGAGAATAAAATTATGTCCGGATCCAGGTAATCAACCAGTTTATTAAACAAATCAACCCGAATTATTTTTTGTTTTTGGCTGTCGGATAATTTGCCCCAGGGCGGATTCGTTGCAATTGCCGAACAACAATCTATATGTATTGCAGTGTTATTAACAAAAGCGTTGTTTGCTTGCAACTGACCGCCATAACTACAATCAAAACTTCCTTCCAAGATTTTTTCGTATTGTGTAAACCAGCCCCTGTAAGGGTTTGCAACAAAGTAATTATTAAGAGTCTCGTATATTTTCTCCTCGTTCTCGGGAAGAAGAGAGGGAACGTCAAAGCGTGGTTTTGTGCCAGCAGGAAACTCCTGATTGCTTGGATTTATGCCGACCGTGACGATTTTTTGTTTGGACGCTTTATATTTTTCTAAATTGCCAAACCAGATAACGGGAAGAGCATTTTTCACTACAAACTCAAAGGGTTCTTTTTGCATATAATCCGCAACATAATCATTCATTAAGCTTTTCAATTGAATATCCATTTTATTCTCCTAAAATTTTTAATTTGTTTCTAATTTTTTAATATTGTTTTTTTCTTAATATAACTTTCAATAAGCGGAAAATAATATTTGGTTTCTTTATTCAAATCTAATACCTCATCCAAAAAAGTCACCCTTCCAAACAGACCAACAACAGAAAACAGTTTACTAAATTCTTCTTTGCCTAAATCATAACCGTTATCCTTAAAAAACGCTAATATTTCTTTTCTCCACTCAACATACTTTACTTGTATTTCCAAAATCTCTTTATCTGTGGTATTTTTATTGATATGGTTATTATATAGATTTATAAGCCCATAATGATTGCTTGTTGCAGGATTGAATCCAATCAACTTAATTAAGCGCTTATCCATTTCCTCCCATTCCCTACATGCTTCCATAAACTGTTTGTGGTTCAAGCTCATTTTTCTCTCCTATATTGTTTTTTAAGAACATCTGCAACCTTATCTGCCAACTGTCTTTTTTCTTCATCAGACTTTCCGTCTGCCGAAAGAACTGCCGTCTTAACAAAATCAACATCTTCTACCGAAAACTGTTTATCAAAATAAAATCCTCGATTTGTTTTCTTTATAGGATAGCCCATTTCTTGCAGAAATTTAATATTTCTGCACACTGTTTTTCTGTCACAAGGATATACTTCGGATATTACATCTGCAATTTTGGTTTGAGTGATTGGACGACTTTCATCACTTTCACTGTTCAAAATATTAAGAACCCATAGAATCAGTTGTTTTTTAGATTGCATATTGACCTTCTCAATTTAATTATATCATATTCATTGTACCAAAAATCGCCCACAAGTCAAGAAGACTCATTTTTTGAAAATTATTTTTCTCCACCACACAATTTCTAAAATACTCATTCAAAAAATGGTCATAGATGTATATTCTATTTTGCAAATCGGTTGAGTTTTGTAATGTCGCAGGTTCAAAACCTATTAGTACCAAAACCAGAGAAAATACAGCTGTAAATATACTATCTTTTGTCCACTTTTTCTCTGCATATTTTTTTGTTAAAACTGCATATTATTCATAAAAATGGCAACAAAAAAAGCGAATATTGCATAACTACTCGCTTTTTGAAAAGACAGCTTTTTTGTCTGTCCAATATGGCTCCCCCTGTCTGGTTCGAGCCCTCGGGGCAAATGCCCGTTGCTATCGCTAAAACAGCGCACTGTGCTGTTTCTTAACGCGGCAACCCCTTCGTGCGCTTTTTGTTGCACAAAAATGCTGCGGCGTGTCGTCTGTCCGAACCATACACGACGAAAATAAAAAAACTGACCACAAAATGCAGTCAGTTTTTTTGGCTCCCCCTGTCTGGTTCGAACAGACGACCCTTCGGTTAACAGCCGAATGCTCTACCGCTGAGCTAAGGAGGAATATTGTTGCTACCTTGATAGCACGATTATTCTATAATACAAAACCCGACTTGTCAACGATTTTCGCGGTTTATTTTGAAAAAAATTCCGTTATTTCCTTTTCGGCGTCGGGTTTTTTTCTACCGCGGCGTAACCTTGACTTAATCGGTTGATATGTTATAATAGATATATTGTTAAAAACACAAAAGAGAGACAACATGGATAAAATCAAATCGTTTTTCAAGGAAGAAAATGCTGCAAAGATTTTTGAATCGAAGGAATTCGTCTGGGTATGGCTTGCAATCGTATTCATATGCTGGATTACCGGCGGCTGGGTTGCGGGCTTTATAATCGCGGCTGTGCTTGCGGGGATAATCTTATGTTTATGTCGCGACACGTTGCCGGTAACGACGATACTTTGGACGTTCCTGTTCATACTGGGCGCAAACCGACACAAACTTCAAGGCATGGCGGGGCTTATCGCGGCGGTGCTTTTCATAGTTGTTGGTATTGTCGTAAACGTTGTGAGATTCCGCCCGAATTTCCGCTTTATGAGTTATAAAACGGTAACGGCGACGACGGTTGCCATACTTGCGTTCTGCGCGACGGCGATGCTGTCGGGGATTGCAAGGGGCGAAAGGTATTCGAACTTTTCCGAGCACGGCTTATATGCGACGGTTGTCGGCGCGTTGTGCGTAATGTTGGCGCTGTGTTACGTCTTTTTCTCGGCGACGATATCGGGAGGCGAAGACGGCAAAAGGGTATTGAATCACCTTTTATTTCTGATGTTTGCGTCAAGCGTCGTCATCGTGTTGCAACTTATCGTATATTATGCGATGCGTGGCGGCGGATTCAAGGCGGTTATCGACGGATTTGTGCATAAAGACGTCGAACTCGGCTGGGGCGGCCCGAACAATTACAGCATAATCCTGGCGATGATGACGCCCGCGACGTTGTATTTCGCCGTAAAAAACGGAAAATATTCGCCGTTGTATCTGATTTATGCCGTCGTGCAATACTTTTTCATATTTGCGTCGGCAAGCCGTGGCGCGATACTTTTCGGTGCGTTCGGACTTGTCGCGTCGTTCGGCCTTGCGATTTACAAAAGCGAATTCCGCGGCAGAATGATAATCACGACGGGCGTGCTGATGGCGGTAACGACCGTCGTTCTGATGGCGAAAGCCGACGTCATTTACGACTCGCTGGGCATATTTATGGGAAAAGCCCTGGACGAAAACGGACGTATTCCGCTGTGGAAAGACGCCTGGAAGAATTTCAAGGCAAATCCGATTTTCGGCACCGGGTTCGATTACTATCTCGGCGGACACAACGGCGGAAAATCCGACGGATATACGCCGTACTGGTATCATTCCACGTTTTTCCAGGCGCTTGCCGCAACGGGCATCGTCGGTTTTTTGGCGTGGGTAAATCTGGAAGTTTCGAGACTTCGTGCGTTCCTTACGAACGTCAGCCTTGAAAAGTGGTTTATGCTTTTCGGATATACGGTGTTCTGGCTGTACGGCATGGTCGACGTGTTTTATTACACGCCCAACGGGCTGCTTTTCCTGTTCATCATCACGCTTGCAATCGAAAAGAGCGTCGAAAGCGCAAAGCTTCGTCCGTACTCGCTTGTATATATCGAAAGGAAACGCCGGCAAAAATTGCTGACGAAAAATGCGGAAAATGAAAAATAGAAAGCCGTCGTTTTGCGACAAGACGTCGTTTTCACTTGCGATGGCAGGGGTAAGCCGCGCCGTCGTCCTGAAAGAAACCGAAAGCACCAACGACGTTGCGAAAGAGATGCTGAAAAACGGTTGCCGCGACTTTGCAACGGTCGTTGCCGAAAGACAGACGAAGGGCAAAGGGCGCAGCGGAAAATCTTTTTATTCGCCCGACGAAACGGGGGCGTACGTCAGCGTCGCTCTGCATGCGTCTGACGACAAAAAACCATACATCACGATAATTGCCGTGCTTGCGACCGCCCGCACCGTTGAGGAGTTTTCGGGCAGTCCCGCCTTTATCAAGTGGGTGAACGACGTATATCTTTTCGATAAAAAGGTTGCAGGGATTCTGGCGGAAAGGGTAATATCCGAAAGCGTCACCGGCGAAGTCATCGGCATCGGCACGAACCTGCAAGATCCCGACGACGGTTTTCCCGACGACATTAAAGACGTCGCGGGCTCGTTGAATCTTCTCGTCGACAAACGTGCGGAATATATCGGCGCGCTTGTAAAAAACCTTCGGAACGAATATGAAAACTTTGACAAAAAGTCCGCCCTGAAAACCATCCGCGAGAAATCGTATCTCACGGGAAAAGACGTAAGTGTTCGGGATTTATTCGGCACGTACAAGGCGCGCGTTCTCGATATCGACGACGACTTCGGGCTTGTCGTGATGAAAGAAGACGGCGTGTCCGTTTTAAGAAGCGGCGTCGTAAGCATATCGGTAATAAGAGAAGAATAAAAACAAAAAACGAAAATTTTCAAGCCGTCGGAAGACGGTTTTTATATTGCGCGGGTTTTATATTTCGGATTAAGGCAAAAATACGATATTATGATCAGGAGCGCAGACGTAATCGAAAAACTGAAAGCCGACGTATCGTCCGACGACTTTATCGCGCGCGATTTTTCGGCAGACGGCGCGGCGGGCGCGTTGCTTTACGTCGACGGAATGAGCGACAAATTGCTGCTGGAACAAAGCGTTGTGAAACCCTTGCTTTCAATGAAGTGGGCAGGTGTGACGCTCGATGACGTAAAGAAACTTCCCTATGGCGAAGAAATCAAGGAAATCGAAGAAACCGCGGCGGGACAAACCGTCGCAAACGGCGATCTGGTACTTGCGCTTGACGGGGCGGAGAAACTTTACGAAATCTCGCTTCGGAACTACCCGCACCGCGCCGTTGCGGAGCCGCCCACCGAAACCGTAATCAAAGGCCCGCGCGAGGGATTTACCGAAGAAATCAAAACAAACGTGTCGCTGGTCAGACGGCGCATAAAATCGCCGCGGCTGAAAGTGAAAAAATTCACCGTCGGAAAATACGGAAATACAACCGTTATGATGGTTTACATTGACGATATTGTCGATCAAGACGTTGTTTTGCGAATATCCGAAAAAATCAAATCCATAAACATCGACGGCATAATCGGCGCGGAATACGTGTCGCGGTTTGTCTGCGAGCATGCGGGCAGCATTTTCAATCAGTCGGGAATGACCGAAAAACCCGACGTCGTCAGCGCAAAAATTCTGGAAGGGCGGGTTGCGCTTTTCATCGACGGCACGCCCGTCGTCATAACTTATCCTTACGTTTTGCTGGAAAGTTTTCAGGACGGATACGATTATTACGTCCAGAACAAGCGCGCCACGATGCTCAGAATAATCAGGATTATCGGCGCGTTCTTGGCGGTGTTACTGCCGGGGCTTTACGTCGCGTTTCAGGAATATCATTATCAACTGATGCCGCTGAAATTTCTCATATCCCTGCTTAACAGCGTGTCGGGGATACCCTTCACGCCGCCGATGGAAATGTTGTTTGTCCTTGCGCTTTTCGAGGTGCTGAATCAGGCAAGCATCCGTATGCCGCGATACGTCGGCACCGCGCTTTCGATCGTCGGGGCAATCGTTCTCGGCGAAACGGCGGTAAACGCCGGGCTTTTAAGCAGTCCGACGGTGCTGGTGATTGCGATTTCGGCAATCGGCATAAACTGCGTGCCCGACCTTGTGGACGCTTTCAGCATTTTGCGGCTTGCGGGGCTGATTACGGGAAGTATTCTGGGGCTTTTCGGCATCGTCGTATTTTCGATGGGGCTTATCGCGTATTTGTGCGGGCTGGACAGTTTCGGCTCGCCTTATCTTGCGCCGTTCGCGCCGATGATAACCGCCGATTTCAAGGACGCCGTCGCAAAGGAAAACCTGTTGTCGTTTGAAAAGCGGCCGTATTCCGTGCCGACGAAAAACAGAAGGAGAATGCGCCGTGACAGATAATCGGAATTTAGTTTATACAAGGCAATTCGCGCTACTTGCGTTCGTGACGTGTCTGACTTTTCGGGTGTCGAGGTTGCCGCCGCTTATGCGACAGGCGGTGGGCACGAACGATCTCTTCGTGCTTTTACTGTATCTTCTTCTGGACGCTGCTCAATTTTTCGTCGTATATAAATTCGTCGCAACGGGCGGAAAGGAAGCGATACAAGACACCGTGTTTTACAAGGTCGCGGGGGCAATGCTTTTCGTCAACTTTTTTATGAAAACGTTTATGGCGACGGCGGGAACGACGGCGTTTACGACGGAATCCCTTTTTGAAGACATCGGCACGGGCAGCGTTGTCGTCGCGCTTCTCGTTACGACGGGGTACGTCGCGGCAAAGGGCATAAGAACGATAGGTCGCACGGCGGAAATATCGTCGTTTCTTATTTTCACTGTATTCACGCTGAATTTCGTTTTTCTGAAAGTGTATTTCGATATTTCCGAAAACCTGCCATTTATCGACGGGGAAATTTCGGACGTGTTAAAACGTGGCGACAAGTTTTTCATGTGGTTCGGCGATGCGACGCCCTTATTGTTTTTAAGCATTAAGCCGTCAAGGCGGAATCCGACATCGTTGATGTACGGGTTGTCGGCGGGATTCGTGATAATCGGATTCGTGCTGATGAACGCGATTTACGGAAACGCAAGCGAATACGTCGTCAATCTTGTCGTGAAAGTCGCGGGGTTCAATCAGTTTTCGGACGTTTTGGGCAGGCTTGACTGGACGGGTCTAATCGTGTGGCTCATGCTTGCGGTCATTTATATTTCGACGTATCTTTGGGCGTCGGGAGAGGCGCTCAAAAGCCTTTTCAAAGGGAAAAAGAATATCGTCATCGTCCTTACGGTTATCGGCGTCGGCGCAATGACGATATTGAAAAAGGATATAAGAAACACGCTTGATTTCGTAACGGGCGACGCAAGGTGGTACGTTGCCGCGACAAACTATGTCCTGCCCGTCGCGCTTATCGTTTATGCGGAGGTCAGAAAAAGAAAGTCGGCAAAAATCGCGCCGGCGAAGGAGGCTGTAGGTGAGTCGGAATCATAAGAAGGCGATAATCGCATTCCTTATCGTTTTTGCCGTCGCGCTTTGTTATCTGCGCGCCGTGCCCGAAACCGCGTTGTCGGAGCGGGCAATCGTTGTGGGACTCGGCATCGACAAGACGGAAAAAGGATACGCCGTATCCTGCGAAATAATCAATCCGAAATCGCAAAGCGGCGGCGGACAAGGAGAGTCGGACGGCTTTGCCTTGGTTACCGGAACAGGGAAAACTCTTGATGCCGCAATCGGCGAGATTTCGCAAAAAACGGGGTTAAAAGTGTCGTTAAGTCAGTGTAATCTTATTGTTTTGGGAAATATGTTTTTGACGGAACAAACTTTTCCGAGCGTGAATTACCTTGTGCAAACCTATGCTGTGCCGGAACTTGCGATAATCGCCGTTGCCGAAAGCAGCGCGGCAGAACTTTTGAAAACAAAGCCCGTTATGACGACTCTCAGCGCGCTTCAAATGCAGCAGACTTTGCATTCCGCAACCGACGACGCGTCGATAATTTCAACGAACGTAAAGGACTTTTTCAACGGGTATCTGTCACGGACGGGGGTGGCGAACGTCGTTAGCATATCCGCAAAAAAGATTGACAAAAACGACGTCGATAAAGGCTCGGGCGAAAGCGGGGACGTTTACGAATACGACTACTCGAAACTTGCGCTGTTCATAAACGGGAAAAGCGCGATGCTTCTTGAAAAGGACGACACCGTCGCGATAAATTATATGAAGTACGACCTTAAAAAGGGTGGCGAAACGGTGAGCGTCGACGGCGAGATTTTCGGGTTGCAGATAACAAGCAAAAAAACGAAATACAAAACGGAAGTAAACGGCGGCGTGCCGAGCGTCTTTGCCGACGTCGAAATAAAAGCCCGTATTTCGGAAAAAGACGGGCTTGGAAAATATTTTTCCGTTGACGAGATTCCGGAATGTTTGACCGAAAAAATCGTCGCCGCGATGAAAAAAGTCGTCGAAAAAAAGATTGTCGCGACGTTTGAGAAGTGCAAAGCGCGCGGCGTCGACGTTTATGAACTTTTCGATAAGTTATACGAAAAAAGTTTCAAGGATTTCAAAAACGAGTCCCCAAGCGGCGATTATCTGAACAGAATCCGACTTATCGTCAACGCCAAAATCAGCGTCGTCAAAAAATAGTTGTTCCGACAGCCGCCGTTTTTCGACAACGAAAGCGACGAAACAACGTTTTTTCCGCCCAATACTTTTTCGTATTCTTTCTGCATTTTAAGCAGGTTTTCTTCGTCGGGGAAAGCAAAGTCGTCCATCGTCGCACCTCCGATAAATTTTATGCAAAAGGGGCGCGATTTGTGAAAGACGACGATTTTTTAAGATTGCTTGCAATAAGCGCAAATAAAATGTATAATAGCAGATATGGAATATAAGTTAATGACGCCGATGACGCTCTGGCAAGGCTACAATCCCACGACCGAGCCGCTGGACGTTGTCGTAAACGGCGTGAAAAACAACGAAAAATACGTTTCGAAAGAAGTGTCTTTCACCGCGGAAACGGTTGCCGACGGAAAAATTCGCGCGTATGCGAACATTGTTGTGCAAAAAAACAAGGTCGCGCCGACGTTTTTATATCTCCCGAGCGGGGAGTCGTCGATAAAGCGCACGGCGTTTTTTGATCTGATTGTCGACGCCGGGTTCAATATCATCACGGTCGATTTTGCCGGAAGATCGCCCAAGAAAAAGGTTTTTACCGAATATCCCGAAAGCCTTTCGTACTGCAATTTTTCCGAGAATAAGGAACTTGCATACAGCCCGTGCCGGGCGGATATGTCGCCCTGGTTTGTGTGGATGAAGGTTGTGCGTCGCGCGATAACGCTCGCGTTTGAAGAAAGCAACGTCGATAAAAACAACTTTTTCCTGATCGGCAATCTCGAAGGCGGGCAACTTGCCTGGAAAGTCGCGGGCATCGACGGGCGCGTTTCGTGCGTTATCCCCGTGGGCGCCGACGGATTTACGGAGTTTTTCAACAAACCGAAATACGATTCCAATCCCACCACGCAGTTTTCGGACGAGTGGGAATGTTATCTTGCCGGTATGTCGACGCAGGCTTATGCGCGCATGCTGACCTGTCCCGTATATTGCGTGCTCGGCACGAACAGTTCTTATGCGGATATCGACAGACTGTCCGATTTGTTCAACCTTATTCCGCACAATAAAAAGTTTTCGTCGTTTTCGGTCGGGACGAACGTGAGCATTTCTTTGCAGAATTTCACGGGCGCGGTAGAATTTGTAAAAAGCGTCGTTGCGGGCACTGAAGAAACGTTGCCTCGCCCCGGAATCAAGACGTACGTCAGCGACGGCAGGCTTTACGCAAGCGTGACAGACATTGGCGATATGGCGAAAACCGAAGTTTATTATTCCACCGACGAAATCACCCCCGCGTTCAGACGATGGGAACAGTGCGAAAAGCCCGTGCTACTTAATAACGAAGAAGTATTGTGCGAGCTGCACCCCGCCGAAGAAAACAAAATTTTGTTTGTGTTTGCAAACGTTACGCTCAAAAACGGGATCGTGCTTTCGACTCAGGAATTGATGATGGACCTTACGAAAGTGTCCCTTAACGATTACGACGAGGACGCAAAAACGACGGAAAGAATCCTTTACAACAACGAGATGACGACCGTGCCGTTTTCGGTTGAAGATTTCAGCCCCGTCGTCGACAACGACGTGTTGAAAATCAAAACGGGGCCGCTCGGGCTCAAAGGGTTCACGACAACCGAAGGCAGACTTTGCACCTACGACGTGAAGCCGCCGGAAACGTCGTCGATACGCAACGAGGACTACATATTGCAGCTGGAAGCGTATTCTGAAGAAAAGCGCAACGTCCGTATCGTTATGTACACGGCGGAGAATACCGTCACGAAATACACCTCGGTGCTGCATCTTGAAAAAAGCAAGAAGTGGCAGCGTTTCAACCTGGAAATTTCCGATTTCAAAACTGCCGACAGGAAAACGCTGAAAGATTGGCGACTTGTAAAAATTATGAAAATCAAGGACGCCGAAAACGTTTTGTTCAACAACATTCTGTGGATTTGATGGAAGACAATATCGCAAAAAAACAACTTAATCGCACAAAATCGACAGCGCAAGTCCTGATTGTGATAATATGCGCCATTATCGCCGCAAGCATTATCAGTGGCGCGGCGTTTGACGTAACACGGATTTCGGGCAGGAGCATGGACGATACTTTGTACGGCGGGAAAAGCGTCGGGCTGTATGACGACGCCGAATACAATTCCTCGCACTTCGACGTCATACGACAGGATACCGCGTTCGACGTTCTGTTTTTCGGACGGCAGGACACGCTTGGCGATAAGGCTCTTCTTCTGAGAACCAAAAAAGCGCGCCGCGGCGACATCGTCGTCTTCATGCACGAAAGCGGAGGGAAAACCGAACAATGGATAAAACGCGTAATCGGCGTTTCCGGCGATACCGTAAGAATTTCGGACGGAAAAGTTTATCTGAACGGGAAAGAACTTGACGAAAGTTACGCCCTCGGCAACACGTTCCCGCGCGGCGTTACCGACGAGTGGACGGTGGGCGACGGCGAAATGTTTGTGCTGGGCGACAATCGTGCGGTTTCGCAGGACAGCCGCGACATAGGCGTCGTGAAAACGCAGTCGATGGTCGGTCGGGTTATCCTTGTTGCCAAAAAAGACGCGAAAAAACTTGTTTCCGCAAAGAAACTTTAATCCGACAAAACTCGATATTTTTAAGTTAATTCCGACGTATATTTTCGTGCGTCGGAATTTTTTTGCGCGCGGGACGGCGTAGCGTTTTTAATATGAAAAGGATTTCGCTTAGGCGCAACGATATTATAAGATATTTTTGCGACCTTGTAATTTTGATGCTTTTTGAAAACGCGGAAGCCGCGGGCGGACTGCGACCGCTCGGACTTGCGGTGTTTTCCGCGCTGGTATTTTCACGGCGGAACGTTATATTGCTTGCGCCGATGTATCTTGCGGCGTGTTTACTGAAAGATTTCTCATACGTCGGGCTTGTCGTCGCGGTAACGCCCGCAGTGTTGTTTATCGCGGCGTATTTCGTATATCACAAATTAAATCGTCCGATGCACAGGACGACCGCGCTTATCGTTACGCTTTTGTCGTGCGTGCCGCGCGTTGCGTTTTCTATGGTAAACGGCGAAATATACGCACCGATTTTGTCGTCGGTGATAACGCTTGTCGCGGCTTACGTGCTGATGACCGCGCTGAACGCCGTCGTTGTCAGGGGACTTCGGTATCGTCTGACCGTCGACGAAAGGATATCGCTTATCGTCGCAGTCGGAATGCTTTCGCTGTCGTTATTTACGATAAAAATTAGGAATTTCAACCTGCTATATCCGTTTTTCGCGTTTTGTCTGATGCTTTCGGCGTATGCGTTTCAAGGCGTTCAGGGCGCGCTCGTTACGGGGCTTTCGGTTGCTCTCGGGGCAAGCCTTCAAGGGGGTTCTTCGGGCGTTTTCGCCGTGATAATGATTACTGCAGGCGTTGCCGCCGCGTTCAAAAATCTGCCCGAGGCGGCGTGCGCGTTCGCACTGACCGTCGCGTTCACTTTCTCGCTTTTCTTTCTCGACACGTTTTCGGGATACGGTTACATCAACGCGATCTCGATATTCGTCGGCGCGTTTTCATACGTGCTTGTCCCAAGAAAATACAAAACTATGTTGTCGTCGTCGGGAATAAGTTACACGGCGGTCGGGAAATCCGTCGTCAACAAAAACCGTCGGGAAACGTCGATACGGCTGTATTCGCTTGCCGGCGTTTTTGAGGATATGAAAAACCTTTTGTCGGCGGAGTCGGGCGGGAAAACCGAAGTGTCCCCGGAAGCGGTCGCATACGACGTCGCGTCGAATTTTTGCGGAAGATGCGAGAACGCGAACAACTGTTTCCGCTCGCTTGGCGGAGATACCGGCGTAATACTTAACGACGTTGTGGAAGCGTCGATGAAAAAGGGCAAAGCCACGATAATCGATATGCCGCCGTTTATTACAAGCAGATGTAAAAAACTGAACGGACTTATCGGCGCGGTGAACGATCGACTTATTAAAATCGAGTGCGCGGGCGAACAGGCGGAAGAAGCCGACAAAAACCGCGCTCTCCTTGCCGCGGAAATGGGCGGCGTTGCGGAAGTCCTTGACAACCTTGGGGACGAGTTTAAGCGGCCGCTGTCTTTCGACGGGCGAAGGGAAAGACGAATTTCCGACGAACTCACAAGGCGCGGCGTCGATTGCAAGGAAGTTCTGGTGTGCGGCGAGCAATCCGACGTTGACGTAACGCTTGTCGTCAAAAAAGAAGACGCCGACAAAAAAGCGATTGTCGAAGAAGTGTCGCGCATTATGAAAGTGCGCCTTAAAAAAACGCACGAAAGCGACGCGACCGATGGATACGCGGGGATAGTGTTGTCGCCCGCGCCGCGATACGATTTCGTTTACGGCAGTGCGGGGAAAAGCCGCAGGGGCAACGACGTTTCAGGCGACGTGATACTTGTCAAGCGCATGTCGAAAAACCGCGTTTTGTTTGCCGTCGGCGACGGAATGGGCAGCGGCAAAAATGCAAACGATTTGTCAGAAAGAGCAGTTAAGACAATCGAAAACTTCTTTGAAGCGGGGTTTTCGGAAGATGTCGTGATGGAAGTGTCCAACAAAATACTGACGCGGCACGCCACGGGCGACGGGTTCAGCGCGGTTGATATTATGGTGCTGAACCTTAACACGGGCGCGGTAAACTTCATTAAACTCGGCGCGACTTTCACGGTGATTAAAAGCGGTGACGAGCCGGAAATTATTGAAGGAAACGCGCTCCCGATGGGCGTGGTCGAAAACGTGCAGCCTTTCGTCACCCGTCGCGTATTGTCCGAAAACGACGTTGCGGTGTTGCTGTCCGACGGCGTTACCGACGTTACGACAGGCGGCGAAATCGCGGAAATTCTTGACGAAGAAAGGCGGATAAATCCCGAAGTTTTGTCGTCGAAAATACTCGATGCGGCCGTGAAAAACGGGGCAAGCGACGACGCGACGGTTTTGACGGTCAAAATCTTTTCGCGCATTTAATAATATATATTTAATAAAATTATTGTTTTTTAACGCGGATGATAGTATAATTTTATTCGTGAAAGAAAAGATTATCCAAAACGTTTCGGAGGCAGCGAAAAATCAAAGAATTGCCGTCGGCGTCAGCGGGGGAGTTGACTCGATGGTGCTTTTGCGCGCTCTTATCGAAGCGAAAAAATCGACGGATTTTTCATTTTTCATTGTTAATATCGAACACGGAATAAGGGGGCAGTCGTCCGAAAACGACAGCAGATTCGTGGCGGATTTCGCACGTTCGCACGGCATAGAGTGCCGCACGTTCAAGGTCGATTCATTGCGCCGCGCGAAAGAGTTTGGCGAGACGGAAGAAGAAGCCGCAAGGGTTTTAAGGTACGGCGTTTTCCAAAAACTGCTTATCGACGGCGATTGCGACAAGGTATTTCTCGCTCATCACGAGGACGATCAGGCGGAAACGGTATTGATGCGTATAATCCGCGGCACGGGCATAAAAGGGCTTTCGGGCATGCAAAAGGAAACGCGCGGATACGTCCGTCCGCTCCTTGACGTGTCGAAGGAAGAAATACTCGACTTCCAAAAAAAATACGACGTGCCGTACGTCGTGGACGAAAGCAATTTCGAAAACGACAAAACCCGAAATTTAATACGCAATGAAATTATGCCGCTTCTGAACCGCGCTGGCGACGCGACGGGAAGCCTCAACAGACTTTCGCGCATTGCCTCCGACACGGAAGAGTTTTTAAGTACGCTCGATCTGTCGCTTGAAATCTCGAAGGATAGCGTCGGAATCGACGTGAAAAACCCGCCCGTTTTCCTTTTGAAGCGTGCGATAAGGAACGCGTTTTTGGCGCTCGGCGTCGAAAAGGACGTGGAAGAAAAGCACGTCCTTATCATTCTCGATTTGTTGCAAAAAGAAAACGGCGCAAGCGTCGATATGCCTTACGGCGTCGTCGTCACGAAAGAATACGACAAGATCGTTTTTTCAAAATCCAAGCAAAAACAAGCCTTTACAACGCCGTTTGCGACAGGTAAAGTCGCGTTTTTGGACAAAACCGTGATAATCGACAAGACTGCGAAAAGCAAGGACGGCGTAAAAACGCTTACTTTCGACCTGTCGAAAATACCCGCGGGCGCGGTAATTCGCACGCGTGAAGACGGCGACGTTTTCACAAAGTTTTCAGGCGGCACGAAAAAACTCGGCGATTATTTCACCGACAAAAAAATCCCCAAAAGAGAAAGGGACGAAATTCCCCTTGTTGCAATCGGTAAAGACGTACTTATCGTCGTCGGCACGGAAATTTCCGACAAGGTAAAAATCAACGAAAACACAAAACCCGAATATATTTTCGAAATTACATCGGAGGACAATTAAATGTACGGCAAAGAAATTGAAAAAGTTTTAATCACGAACGAAGACGTCAGAAACAGACTGAAAGAAGTCGCGAAAAAAATCGGCGACGACTATAAGGGCAAAGACGTTCTGTTCATTTGCGTTTTACGCGGGGCGTTTATGTTTTTCGCCGACCTTGTCAGGGAAATCAGCGAATACGACGTCAACGCGCAGGTTGACTTCATCGCGGTTTCGAGTTACGGCGAAGGCACGGTCTCGACGGGCGAAGTCAAGTTTATCAAAGACTGCTCGACGCCGATTGCGGGCAAAAACGTAATCATCGTCGAAGATATCGTGGACACGGGCATCACTCTCAATTACCTTAAAAAGGTGTTTCTGAGCCGCGAGCCCGAATCGCTTAAAATCTGCACGCTTCTCGATAAACCCGCGCGCAGAAAGGTTGACCTTGTTCCCGACTATAAACTTTTTGAAATTCCCAACGAATTCGTCATCGGATACGGGCTCGACTACAACGAAGACTACCGCGCGCTGAAAGACGTTTGCGTACTTGCGCCGTGGGTTTACGAAAACAAATAAAAAAATGGATATCAGACTTCCGAGAAAACTGAAAATTCTGTCGTATTATCTGCCGTCGCTTTACATCGTCGGCGGTTACGTCAGGAATTCTTTATTGGAACTTCCCGTGAGCGACGTCGACCTTGCGGCGGAATACACCGTGCAGGAACTTGCGACCGCGCTTTCCAACACGGAATTTTTATTAAAAGATTTTAACAAAAAACTGGGCACGGTCAAAATTCTGAGCCGCGAAGACAGACGTTTTCAGGCGGAATACACGACTTTCCGCATTGACAGTTATCCCGTAAATTCGGGCGCGCATACGCCGTCGGACGTAATTTTCACGCGCGACATCGAAAAAGACACGCTGCGCCGCGATTTTACGGTAAACGCCATATATTACAGCATCGACACGGCGGAATACGTCGATTACACCGGCGGAATTCCCGATTTGTACAAGCACGTTTTAAGGACGACGCAATCGCCCGAAAAGGTTTTTTCCGAGGACGGTCTGCGTATTTTGCGTATGGTAAGAATCGCCGCGGAACTCGGCTTCAACATCGACAAAGAAACCCTTGACGGCGCAAAAAAATCAGTGCATCTTCTGAAAGATATTTCGGGCGAAAGAAAGCGCGAGGAATTTTTGAAAATTTTGCGCGCGGACAGAAAATACCCGTCGGACAGGACGAAAGACAGCGAAGTAAAAGCACTGCGCGTGCTTGACGAAATCGGCGCGCTCGAATACATTCTGCCCGGCATTTCCGCCGCAAAGGGTATGGAACAACGTCCCGACTTTCACGTTTACGACGTGTTCAACCATCTTATCGAGACGGTGCGTTATTGTCCGCCCGATTTACGTCTTGCGGGGCTTCTGCACGACGTCGGCAAACCGCTTTCGGTGCAAAAGTACGGCAATATGCATATGCACGCCAAAACGGGACAGGAAATCGCCAAAAAAATTCTCGGCCGCGACGGGCTGAAAATGTCGAACAGAGACGTGAACAAAATTCTGCGGCTTATCGACACGCACATGTACGACATCGACGGGCTGACAAGCGAGAAAAAAATCAGAATGTTCGTTGTCGACAACCTTGAAATTATCAACGATATAATCGCGCTGAAAAGGGCGGACGCAAAAGCGTCCCAAGGCGACGCGTCGGCAACGTCGGTGTCCGCCGAAAAAATCAATAAGATTTATCGCGAGATGCTGACCGACGGCACTCCGCTTGCTTATTCCGATTTGAAAGTCGACGGCAACGACCTTGTCGGCACGAAAATTCCCGAGGATAAGCGCGCCTGGGCGATGCGTAAAATTCTGGAACACGCCGTCCTGCACGAAGACTGTCGCACGCGGGAATCGCAACTTCAATATTTAAGGGGATTAAACTATGGAAGCAATTAGTATAGTCGCACTCGTTCTGGGCGTCGTCGCCGTCGTACTTCTTATTGCGGTGCTTGCGCTTACGATTCGTGGCGGAAAGAAAAAGAACGACTCGTCCGTCGAAATCGGGCAGGCGACCGTCGACGTCATCAAGGGCGAAATCGCACGCGACGGGCAAACCACCAGGGAAAACGTACTGAGCGCGATGGGGCTTCAAAACACGTCCATTCAAAACGCGCTGAACGCAAACCAGACCGCCATTCTCGACACCGTACGAAAGGAAGAAGAGCGCACCGAAAGGTTGCAGACGAACGTTTACGAAGGCTTTGCGACACTCACGACGGAACTCAAAAACTCCTTAAAAGAACTTAACGAAAGCAACGAAAAGCAGCTTGACAAAATGCGCGCGACCGTCGACGAAAAACTGAACGAAAATCTGGAACAACGCTTTCAGAAATCTTTCCAGATGGTGTCCGAAAGAATCGACGCAATCACGAAAGGCTTTGGCGAAATGCAAACCCTTACAAGCGGAATGTCCGACCTTAAAAGGGTTTTGTCCAACGTGAAAACGCGCGGCACCTGGGGCGAAATGGCGCTCGATAACTTGCTGTCGCAACTTCTGACGCCCGAGCAATACGACAAAAACGTCGCGCTTACCAAGTCGGAAAACGCCGACCGCGTGGATTTCGTCATCAATCTTCCCGGGAAAACCAGCGACAAAGTTATGCTGCCCATCGACGCGAAATTCCCGCTCGAAACCTATCAGCACGTCCTTGACGCGCAAAACGAAGTGCAGATTAAGGAAGCCAAACAGGCGCTTGCCGTCAGACTCCGCGCCGAAGCAATCAGCATAAAGAGCAAATATATCCGCGTGCCGAAAACCACCGATTTCGCGATACTGTATCTGCCCATCGAGGGGCTGTTTGCCGAAGCCATGCAAATCCGCGGGCTTTCCGACGAACTTCTGAACAATCAGCGCATAATTCTTGCGGGGCCTACGACGCTCGCCGCGCTTCTGAACAGTTTGCAAATGGGGTTCAGGACGGTGCAGATCGAAAAGCGTTCAAGCGAGATTTACAAACTTTTGGGCGCGTTCAAAAAGGACTTTGAAACCTTCTGTCAGATCCTTGAAAAAACGCAGAAAAAGCTGGGCGAAGTTACGACGGAAATCGAGCGCGCCGGCAAGCGCACCGAATATATCCAGAAACGACTTGACAAGGTTACCACCGACGACGAAGGCATCGCGGCGGAACTTTCCGAGGGGGAATTATGAAAGTAAATTTGCATACGCACAGCGTTAAAAGCGACGGTGTATTCACGCCGGAAGAAGTCGTGAAAATCCAGCGCGACGACGGCATCGAAGCCATGTCGCTTACCGATCACGACAACGTTTCGGGCATTGACGAGGCAATCCGCGCCGGCGAAAAATACGGCTTGAAAGTGCTCCCCGGGATCGAACTTTCGTGTTATAGTGTTTGCGAAATCCATATTTTAGGATACAATTTTGACTACAAAAACCCCGATTTTGTGCATGATCTTGAAAACGTCAAGGATTTAAGACGACAAAGAATAAATAAGACCGTCGATAAACTGCACGCCCTTAACGTGCCTTTCGACGACAGCGCGCTCGACTTTGAAAACGCAAATCTTGGCCGCGTCCACGTCGCCAAAGAAATGGTAAAACAAGGGCTTGCAAAATCGGTGTCCGACGCCTTTTATCAATACTTGGGCTCCGGCAAAAAAGCGTATATTCCGGGCTACCGACTCCGCCCGATGGACGGCGTGAAGCTCATCAAAAAATACGGCGGCGTTGCGGTTGTCGCGCACCCCGTGTATATCCCGAAAGACAAGTTGGAACTTCTTGTCGCGGGGCTGGTGCCGTACGGCCTTGACGGGCTTGAATGTTATTATTCCACCTTCAACGAAACGGACACGAAAAGGTTTTTGAGCCTTGCCGCAAAGTACAATCTTATCACGACCGCAGGTACGGACCTGCACGACGCGAACCTTTACGTATCGCCGACGTACGATTGTACGAAAGTTGACAAACGTTCTCTCAAAAAACTCGGACTGTAAAAAGTCATAATTTTGCGCCTTTTTGAGTTTTTGGCAAAACCTTACTCGGTTACGTACGCCTAAGTACGCGCCCTCGTAAGAACTTGCCAAGAAACGTCAAAAATCCATCAAAATTCTGACTTTTTAGGGGAGTAATTAGAGAAAATATTATTTTACGTACGAAGTACTTATGTCATTGCGAGCGCAGCGTGGCAATCTCCCGGAAGGGCTACAATATTAAAAATCCACGCAAGAAAACCTTATCCGAAAGTAAAAACTTAATATATACACATAATAGCGGTATGGCAAAGGTAAGAATTATTTTGGTCGTACTGCTTTTTTTATGCGCGGTAAGTGTTGCGGCAAAGCCGAAAACACAGATGCGGGTTATTGTCGTGGACGGGGCGGAGATATGTTTTGATGAAACTTTTTCAGCCGACGGCGACGGTATTCCGCCGTTAAAGCGGCTGTTTGGGTTCAACGTTGAAAAACGACTGACGGGGCTTTTAAGGCAAGGTTATTCCGAAAAGGACGCGCTTTTGAAAACCTTTCCGTCGCTTCTTCGCTCGCTTGAAAACCTGGCGAACGAAAAATACGTGCCGCCCGAAAACGCCCGCGTAACGTTCAACCCGGACGATGAAAAAACGTTTGAATACGTCCCCGAGAAAACGGGGCGCAAGGCGGATCTTGATAAACTTATCAAAGACGTCGTGAAAAACGTAATCGGCGCGCAAAGCGTAGTAAGCGTTTCGTACGACGTACTGTATCCCGAAATCACCGAAAAAGATTTGCGCGAAAACACCCTTCTTCGCGGAAAGTTTTCGACGGCGTTCAAAAGAAGCTCGGACGCAAGAAAGTCGAACGTCGGGCTTGCCGCGAAAAAACTTAACGGCGCGACGGTAAACCCCGGCGAAGTTTTTTCGTTCAACGAAAGAATCGGGGCAAGGACACTTGACAACGGATTTCTGGAAGCTCCGGTCATCGTAGACGGCAAATTTCAGGGCGGCATCGGCGGGGGCGTATGTCAGGTATCGACGACTTTATACAACGCCGTGCTGTATGCGGATCTGACGATAATCGGCGTATCGCGCCACTCGCTCCCCGTAAAATACGTGCCGGCAAGTTTCGACGCGATGGTGTCGTCGATGACCGACTTTAAGTTTGCAAACGACGGAAGGTATCCGATATACGTCAAGTCGTACGTTAAAGACGACGAATTGTACGTTGAAATATACGGAAGCCCGTTGAACTATGAAGTGCGGCTTGTGTCGGAAATCACGGGAAGCGCGCCGCGGGACGTGAAATATATTGACGACGACACGATGAATGTCGGCGAGGAACTTGTGCTTGCCGAGGGGGCGGACGGCGTGATAAGCCGCGGAATAATGGAAAAGTATATGAACGGGGAATGCGTGTTCCGCAGGGAAATCCGGAAAGACTTTTATAAATCGCAACAAAAAGTCGTGGCGCGCGGCACCAAAAAAGCGGCGGACGATAACAATAAAGAAAATCAACTTGCGGGGATAATTTGACTTTACTTCCATTATCATATATAATACTAATGCAGTAAAATATCAATAGGGGCAAGTTATCCACAAAGTTATCCACATCGGGTGATTTTATTGTTGACAACTTGATTAAAAATCGCAAAAAGGCTATGGATTACAGAGATATCTACAAAAACTGGCTTGCATCGGGCGCATTGACAGCCGACGAAAAGGCGGAATTATCGGCGATTTCCGATGACTTAAACGCACAAAAAGACCGTTTCGGGGCGGAACTCGAATTCGGAACGGCGGGTATGCGCGGCGTTCTCGGCGCAGGCATTAACAGAATGAATGCGTACACGGTTGCCCGCGCGACGAAGGGACTTGCAAGGTATATTATCGGCAGGGGCGAAGACGCGATGCGTCGCGGCGTCGTGGTGTCCTATGACACAAGGCGTTTTTCGACGGAGTTTGCGATTGTTTCGGCGGAAGTCCTGAATTCTTTCGGCATACGCGTATATCTTTTTGAAAACGTACGCCCCGTGCCCGTTTGCAGTTTTGCAATCCGCAATCTGAACGCGGTTGCGGGCATTATGATTACCGCGTCGCACAACCCCAAAATTTACAACGGATACAAGGTTTACGGCGAAGACGGCGCGCAGATGTCGCCCGAAGACACGGCGGTCGTCGTGAAGTTTATCGAAGAAGAAAAGGATTATTTCGCGCCGTATAAAAAAATAGGAATTACCGAAAGCGACATAAGAAACGCCGACGGCAAAACGTACGAAAATATCACCGTCATCGGGAAATCCCTGGACGAGCGTTATTTTGCGGCAATCGAAAAACTTATGTTGTCCGAAGACGCCGTAAGAGCGCAGCGCGACAAAATGAAAATCGTTTACACCCCCATTCACGGCAGCGGCTATATGCCCGTCACGTCAATGCTTGAAAGAATGGGTATGCCGGTCGTTACCGTTCCCGAGCAGGTCAATCCCGATCCCGACTTTTCGACGGTGCGCGTGCCGAATCCCGAGGAAGCCGACGCCCTGTCGATGGCTGTCGCGCTTGCGAAAAAGGTCAACGCCGCCGTTGTTATCGGCACCGATCCCGACTGCGACAGAATGGGCGTTGCGGTACGAAACGACAAGGGCGAGTTCGTCCTTCTGAACGGAAATCAGACGGGCGTTCTTATTATGGATTATATATTAAGGCGCAACCGCGACAAAGGAACGCTTCCGAAAAACGCCGCCGTTGTCAAAACCATCGTTACGACAAGGCTTGCAAACGTCGTCGCAAAAGATTACGGCGCGACCGTGTTCGACGTGTTGACGGGGTTCAAGTTCATCGGCGAAAAAATCAAAGAGTGGGAACAGACTCACGAATATACTTTTATGTTCGGCTTTGAGGAAAGTTACGGCTGTTTGTCGGGCACGCACGCCCGCGATAAGGACGCCGTCGTCGCCTCGATGCTCTTTGCGGAGCTTGCCTGCTTTGAAGAAAACGAAGGTTCGAGCGTTTACGACAGGCTGCAAAAGATTTATAAGGAATACGGATATTTCCTTGAAAGGGCATTTTCGTTCGGCTTCACCGGCATCGACGCCATGGACAAAATGAACAAGATTATGAACGATATCCGCACAAGCGATATTTCGTCGGTTCAGGGCAAAAAAGTCCTTGCGCTCAGCGATTACCTTACGGGCGTTACGACGAAATGCGACGGCACAAAGGGAAAAATCACTTTGCCGAAGTCCAACGTCCTGCTTTACACGCTTGAAAACGACTGCTGGATGTGCGTCCGCCCGAGCGGTACGGAGCCGAAACTCAAAATCTATCTTGCCACGAAAGAGGATTCCTTCGATTCGGCGGAAAAAGACCTTGCCGCCATGAAAGACGAAGTGGTAAAAAAATTCAATTTGTAAAACAATTAACACTTATATAAAAAGGGAGTAAACGTTATGAAAAAGTCAATATTTAAGATTACGGCATTTTCGATTATCGCAGTGCTTGTCGTCGCTCTTTCGGTAACGGCGTTTGCATTGACCGCGCCCGGCGGGAACGTCACAACGACAGGCGACAGCGTTTCGTATGCGAAAACCAACAACGATAATCCGTACATAGTTTACAACACGACGGGGCTTTTGCGTTCGGCTCACCGCGCAGGCGGCGTACAGGATCCGGAAAACACGATGAAGGCAATCAAAACCTGTCTGAACAGTATGAACGAAGGTTACGACGTCGATATTCTGGAATTTGACCTGCACCTGACGAAAGATAACGAACTTATCCTTCTTCACGACGAAAATTTTGATCGCACCACAAACAGCGTCGAAGTCTGGGGCAGAGAAGGCGTGTTGCCCAGAGATAAGACTTTGGAGGAAATCAAAGAGCTGAACTTTGGATACTGGTTCCCGTACGAAAGGGGCAGCGTCCAGGTTGAAGATAAGCGTATTTACAAAGACCTGAACGCTTTGCCGGACGGCGTCGACGCAAACGATTTACGCGTCGTTACGCTGGAAGAAGTTATTGTCGCGGCGGAAAATGCGGGCAAACAATATCGCTATATCATCGAAATCAAGGACAAAGGCTCGGTCGGCAAATACGCGGCGGAACAACTTTGTGCACTTATGGAAAAGTATAATATGTTCGACAAAGTTGTTGTCGGCACGTTCAACGGCGATATCAGCGATTACTTCGATTATCTCAACGCCAACGTGTACAACGGCAAAATCAACCGCTCCGCAGGTATCCTCGAAGTTCTGAAAATCTTTTTGAGTTACCTTATGAACCGCGACCTCGGCACGGTGAAATACAACGTTTTGCAAATTCCTTATATGAATTGGTTCCCGTTCCTTGGCAGCAAGTCGTTCATCGATTACGCGCACAAGTACGGCATCGCCTGCCAGTTCTGGACAATCAACGAGGCAAGCCAGATGGAAACGCTCATTAAAAACGGCGCGGACTGCATTATGTCCGACAACCCGAAACTTCTGTATGAGGTTGCAGACCGCGTGAAATACGGAAATATGGTGCAGCCTGCCGAACCTCAGCCGCAACAATAATCTTAAATACTTTATAAAGCCCACGGCACGCCGTGGGTTTTTCATTGCAAAATATAAGGTTTTATGGTTGACTTAATAAAATATCTATAATATATTGAATATAGGCTTTTTAAGTCTTTGGCTGAAATGTCATTATCAGGATGGACGAGCGGGAGACCGCCAGTCGCACACTGCTCTTTTGAAATCACGTTATCGGGGGCGATAACGCTCACTCTTTTGCTTGTGTGCGCCTTTTCCTCCGCGTCGTATGCTTCATTCTTGACCAGACAATCGTCGCAAGCGACAAATGTCTGTCTTACGCTCGCATACTCCTTTTCCCAACGGGTACACAGTATCCCGTTGGGACCCATTATACAGTATCTTGCGTGGGGTTTATGACAAGGTGCCCTTCCGGGAGATTGCCACGCTACGCTCGCAATGACATTTTTTATCCTCAACGTGCCGAAGGCACACATCGCGCCGCAGGGCACATCACGTTCCGTGCAACGGAACACATTGTTGAAAAAAGACCAACCCATGCGAGTTGGTCTTTTTTCTGGTCGGAGTGACGGGATTTGAACCCATGGCCTCATGGTCCCGAACCATGCGCGCTACCATCTGCGCTACACCCCGGTAATACGGCGGTTTTTGCCGTACTGCTATATTATATAATATTTTTTGAAATTTGCAACTGTTTTTTCACACATACATTATCGACAATGCGATTAAAGCCTGTCCTGCGAAATAGGTCGCGAGTTCCAGAACGGACAAAGTACGGTTTGCACGCCATTCTTTGAAGTACACGAACGACAGACACGTGTCGCTGAACAGTAGGAAAAGCGCGCCGATCATCGCAAGTAGCCCGCCGACGGTCTTTTGCACCGCGTACAGATAACATGCGGACACCGCCGTAAACGTTACCGTAAAGGAGTAAAGGGTGATAAGTATGCGCATCCACAGCGGAATTTCAAACTTAAAGACGTACGAGCCGCCAAACGTCAGTATTGCCGCGACCGCCGCGACGATTGCCGTCACGAAATAAAAACCGCTTGTCAGATTGAACGCCGTTGAAAAGGCGACGTGGCCGAGAAGGAACGCGAATAAACCGATGGGGATAAGGCGTTTTCTGTACGTCGGAGTAAGTTCCTTAACGCCAAGGAAAGCGTCGCCGGCATGGCACAAGATAAGCCCGAGAAACAGCGGAACGAAGTAGTTCATGTTGCAGGCGGGGTTTTTTGCGAATGCGGCAATTCCGATTATCAGAAAGGACAGCGACGCGATATATTTTGCGACGAGCCCCCAGAAGTTTTTATTGAGCGACCGGAAGCCGAGGCAGAAAGTCGCCGCGATTATGCAGATGCCGAAAAAGAGATATACCATTTTTGATTATGCGTTTGCGAAACGCGCTTTCATACGCAACTCGTGGTTTAAGATGCGTTTTCTGATGCGTAAACTCTTGGGAGTGACTTCCAACAACTCATCGTCGGCGATGAATTCAAGACACTCTTCAAGGGAAAGTTTTTTGACGGGGATAAGGCGCAACGCGTCGTCGCTGCCAGACGCGCGGGTGTTTGTCAGATGTTTTTTCTTGCAGACGTTGACGGTAATATCGCCGAGCGTCGGAGGATAGCCGATGACCTCGCCTTCGTACACTTGTTCGCCTGCGGAGACGAAAAGGACGCCCCTTTCCTGCGCGTTGAACAATCCGTAAGTAACCGCCTCGCCCGTTTCAAAAGCGATAAGGCTTCCCGTTTTACGGCGGGGGAAATCACCCTTATACGGCTGATATTCAAGGAATATGCTGCTCATTACGCCTTCGCCGCGGGTAAGCGTCAAAAGTTCGCTCTTAAAGCCGAAAAGTCCGCGCGACGGAATATCGAATTCAAGGCGCATTCTGTCGCCGATTGCCTGCATGTGTACGAGATCGCCGCGACGTGCGCCGACCGCGCCCATGACCGAGCCGTTGCAGTCGCCGGGGACGTCGATGACAAGCCTGTCGATAGGTTCAAGCAGAGTGTCGCCTTCCTTTTTGAAAAGGACTTTGGGCGTGGATACCGCAAACTCATAGCCTTCGCGGCGCATTGTTTCGATAAGAATGGAAAGGTGCATTTCGCCGCGTCCGGACACTTTGAAGCTGTCGGTGCTGTCGGTGTCTTCGACGCGCAGGGAAACGTCTTTCAGAAGTTCGGAATAAAGCCTTTCTCTCAGACGTTGGCTGGTGACAAATTTACCTTCCTTGCCGGCAAAGGGACTGTCGTTTACGGAGAAAGTCATTTGCACGGTGGGGTCGGTAATTTTGACGAACTCGCACGGTTCGGAGTTTTCGGGGCTTGACACGGTGTTGCCGATGTTGATGTTTTCGATGCCCGAAACGCATACGATGTCGCCGACCGCAGCCGCGTCGCAGGGAACGCGCTTTAAGCCTTCGATCTGATAAAGGTTGGCGATTTTGCTCTTATAAGGTTGAATGCGGTTGTGCCAGTCGCTGACGACGACGTCGGAGTTTGTCCTTATGACGCCTTGTTCGACGCGGCCGATACCGATACGACCGACGTAGTTGTTGTAGTCGATTGCGGAAATCAGCAGTTTTGCAGGTTTTTGGTCGTCGCCTTCGGGGCAGGGGATATGGCTCAGAATCGTTTCAAAAAGCGGGATAAGGTTTTCGCCTTCCGCGCCTTCGGTAAGGGTGCTTGTGCCTTTTCTGCCGCTGCAATAGACGATGGGACTGTCCAGTTGTTCGTCGGTGGCGTCAAGGTCAATCAAAAGTCCCAGAACTTCTTCCACGACCTCGTGAATACGCGCGTCGGGACGGTCGATTTTGTTTATGCAGATGATTATTTTAAGCCCGAGCGATAAAGCCTTTGACAAAACGAATCTTGTCTGGGGCATCGGCCCTTCGACGGCGTCGACAAGCAAAAGCACGCCGCTGACCATTTTCAGGACGCGTTCAACCTCACCGCCGAAGTCCGCGTGTCCCGGGGTGTCGATGATGTTGATTTTCACGCCGTTGTAATGGATTGCGGTATTTTTCGCAAGGATGGTGATGCCGCGTTCGCGTTCAAGGGCGTTGCTGTCCATAACGCGATCTTCAACCTGCTGATTCTCGCGGAAGGTGCCGCCTTGTTTAAGCATTTCGTCAACCAGCGTGGTTTTGCCGTGGTCGACGTGGGCGATAATTGCAATGTTTCTTAAATCTGTTCTTTTCATATTATTATCTCTCGTTTGATTTTTGTATTATATACATATCTTAAAATAATAGCAAGGATATTAACCGCCCGACGCGAAATTTTTTTGAAAAAATTAAGTTTTCGGCAAAAGAAAAGGGACGGAAAAACCCGTCCCCGGAATGGATATTCGTTTGTCAGCCGTCGATTTCGTCGGCGTTTGTTTTCATATCGCCCATCCACTTTCTGAAAAAGTTTTTGACCCTGAATGCGACGCACCAGTCGCCCAGCATCGATATGCCGTGTACAAGCAGGAACACGCCCAGAAGTACCGTGAGATATATCGCGCCGCCGACGGGATTGAAGAACGCCAGCATACCGAAAACGATTTCGAATATCGAAGTTATCAGAAGTACCCACCAGTACGGCAGTCTGAGTCTGCCCGCGGCAATCGCCATCGACAATTCCGAAATGCCTTCGTAAATAAACCACATTGCGAAAATGAAGGGCAGGAAACCTGCGACGACGTTTTCGTTTGAAAGCATGATTATGCCGAGAATCGTCGTGATTATGCCGTCCGCAAGAAACGCTCCGCCGCCGAAAAGTCCGACCGTCGTGAAAAACATTGCGATTTCCACGACGCCGATCACGAGTACGATCGCGCCGATTACGTATGCGAGCGTCGTAAGCGTGGTGTCAACGGGCAACGCAAAACATACGATACCCGCGGCAATCATCAAAATACTTGCTAAAAACCATAAAATTGAAGTTGATTTTTTCATATCTTCACCTCTTTACGCCTGCATTATACAACCGATAATTAGCAGTGTCAATAGTCGAGTGCTAATTTTTCTCGCAATTATTAAAATTGATTTTTCCTGATAATAAATCTATCAATTTGATTTAATTTCCGTCGTTTAATTTCAGCATGAACGCGCCTTGCTTTGCGTGGCACAGCGGACATTCTTTCGGGGCGGATTCGGCGGTTGTTTCATAGCCGCAGCCCGAGCATTTCCATTTTACCGCTTTCGGGCGTTTATAAAGGGTGGAATCTTTCAACTGCTCGTGCAGGTCAAGAAAGAGTTTTTCGTGGCAGGTTTCAACCTGAATAAGGTTTTCAAAAAGCCCCGCGATATCATTGAATCCTTCCTTTTTCGCGGTTTCCATAAATTCGGGATAGATTCTTTCCGCCTCGTTTTTTTCGTCTTCCGCGGCAAATGCAAGGTTGTCAAGGAGATTCCATTTTTGTTTGAAAGGGAAGCCCGCGGAAATATCGATGTTTTTGATGACGTTTTCGTCGGCGGTTTGCAGGAATGAATAAAGCATGCGTGCATGATTGAATTCTTCGTAAACCACTTTGTCGATGATTTCGGACAACGCGGCGTAGCCTTCGTTTCTCGCGCCGTATTCGATGAACATATATCTGACGTGAGCCTGACATTCGCCGGCAAACGCCCGCGCCAGATTTTCGTAAGTTTTGCTGTTTTTCAGATTTTTCATAAATACCTCCGAAAAAAGTATCCGCAAATTTACAAAAAATATACGGTCTTGCTTTCAAATTATCAAAAGATGTGTTATACTACTCGCCGTTATGAGATATTTGTTTTTCGACATAGAGTGCAGCGAAGGTAAAAGTATGTGCAGTTTCGGTTACGTTCTGACCGACGAAAAATTCCGCATACTTGAAAAGGACGATATTCTGATGAACCCCGAGGCGATTTTCCATACGGGCGCCTGGGGCAAGAAAAACAGGGAAGCCTACCCCGGCATCGAAATGGCGTACCCGAAAGAAGTTTTTCTGAAAAGCCCGACTTTCCCCGCGCTGTACGAAAAAATCAAAGCGCTTATCGAATATAAGGATCAGACTGTCATCGGGTTTTCGCACAAAAACGACACCGTATTTCTGGACAACGCATGCAAGCGTTACAACCTGCCGTCAATAGATTACGACTTCGTGGACGTGCAGACAATTCATAAGGATTACAATAATCTCATAAACCCGTTCAGCACCGAAAAACTTGTGGAAGAACTGAACCTCGACGTCAACAAATACGTCCCGCATAAGAGCGACGACGACGCCGAAGTGTCGATGCTCGTCACCAAAAACTTTTGCGAAAAGCTGGGACTGTCGCTTAATAAACTTATCGCGCAGTATCCGAACTGTATGGGCGTTCATAAGGCGTATAACACGGTTTATCTTTACAAGACGCGCGCAGAAAGCCTTATTTGTGCAATAAACCGCAACAGTACGTCGGGAAGCAATTTAATGCGCGGCAGTAATTTCAATAAATACAAACACTTTCTGGAAGATTTTATCGCGGATTCTTCGGTTGAAAAATCGTTGTTCGGAAAACACGTCGCGGTGTCCAGAAATTACTTTGACAATCACTTCCGCGAGATGTTGCTTATCGTCGAAAAAGTCCGGGACAGGGGCGGCGTTATGGAATCGCACGTCGGTCGCGCCGATATATTTGCGGGCAACCCCTCAAAAGAAGAAGAAAGGGCGATTGAGTCCGCAGTCCGCCGCGGGAAAAACGTCCTTACCCTCACCGAGGATGACCTTTTCAAAATGCTTTCGATTGATAAAATATAATTGTTTTTTCAACCTTTATCACATATTGAGCATTTTTTTGCGAAATGCTTTTGACAAATGCAAACTCGTATGCTATTATAATTAAGCATCTTTTATGATGCGTTTTCGGTTTAAGGAGAAATACCCAAGAGGCCGAAGGGGCTCCCCTGCTAAGGGAGTAGTACGCGAGGAGCGTAGCCAGGGTTCAAATCCCTGTTTCTCCGCCAAGTGAAACTCGTTTGAACCTTTGAGGTTCAAGCGAGTTTTCCTTTTGTACGATGGGGCTATTGTTTCCCGTTATGTTCGGGCAGTCGTTTGTTGCGGTTTTGCCGTTGCTCGCTATGTCGTTAAGGTGCGAAATAAATTCTTCCGTGTCTTTCCTCTTAATTACCGTCGGGTGATTATCGTCGGTGTTGTAAAAGATTAAAATTTTGTCGTCATACAAAATAACACGGTTTATGAACGAGTTAAAAACTCGTTTTTTTCTTGCCCGTTTTCATACTTTTTACGGGCAAAATAGGTTAAAAACGCTTTTACTTTGTCCACTTCGAGCGGTTTTATCTGCCGAGCCTTTTCAAGCGAAATTTTGCTTTCTAATTCCTCTTTTTGCGTTTCGAGAGAAATCAGTCGTTCTTTGGTGGATTTAGTCACTATGCCTTGTTCTATGGCGGCAAGCAGTGCATTTATCGCTTTTTCTTTGGCTTTCAACTCGTTTTCGAGATTTTCAAGCGTTGCGGTCTTTGTTATCTCCGAATTGGATTTTGAAACGACCTGTTCGGCAACGGTTTGAATTACGTCGGGTTGCAGAACGTATTTAACCGTCGTGCCGAATACCAGATCTTCAAGGTCTTGCTGTCTGTAATTTGCCTTTTTACAACTGTGTTTGTTGCGTTTTCTTCCGAAACACTTGTAATAGTGATGAAGTTTACCTGTATGGCTTGTTCCCGTTTCGGCGGTCATCAGACTACCGCAAAATCCGCAAAACAATTTTCCGCTTAAAATATATGGCTGTTCGCTCTTGCTATCGCGCGGTTTATGTTTATGCTTGTCCATAATGACGTTGCATTCATAAAAAAGTTCTTCGTCCACGATAGGCGGTATGACGTTAGTGTAAACCGTGCCGTGTGAAGTTACTTTCCCGATGTATTTTTCGTTGCGGATTATCCTTGCAAGACTGTTCATATTGAACGACGAACCGGCTTTCGTCTTAATGCCTTGTCCGTTCAGCCTTGCAATAATTTCTTTCGCCTTTTCGCCGTTTTTGTATCTTGTAAAAATATCTCTGACAATATCCGCTTCGTAACTGTTTATCGTCCATTTTTTGTCCACGATATCATAGCCGAATAGTCCGTATCCGCCGATGAAGTAACCTTTTTCATAACTTTCCCGTATTCCGCGTTTTACCTTTTGCGAAAGTTCGGCGGAGTAATACTCCGCCATACTTTCCAGCACGCCCTCGATTAAAATTCCGCTTGCGTCTTCCGTTATGTTTTCCTTTGCAGATAGAACACGCACGCCGTTTTTCTTTAACTTTGCTTTGTAATTCGCGCTGTCGTAACGGTTACGGGCAAAGCGATCAAGTTGGTAAACAAGAACATAGTCGAAAGTCTTTTTCTTACTGTCCTCAATCATTCTTAAAAATTCGGGGCGTTTGTCCGTAGTCCCAGTGAGCGCACGGTCTATGTATTCGGCTACAATGAGAAGGTCTTGTCTTTTTGCATACTCGTAGCATTCCCGAAGTTGTCCTTCGATAGACTGTTCCGTCTGACTGTGCGAACTGAATCTTGCATATATCACTACTCGCTTTTTCATTGCTTCCTCCTGCCGAATACGCTCTCGGGCGTTAAATCGTCCATATTACCACCGTTTCTCGCATAGTCGAGTAAAATATCGGCTAAAATTTTTGCGCTTGTTTGTATTCTTTCTTTCGGCAGATTTAATCTGCCTTTTTCTTTGTGCCCCGTTGACAGATTGACCTCAACGGTGTTTTCTTGTATCCGCTTCAACGTTCATACTTATTGCGCGGATACTATGTTCTCTTTCCTGATGGCTGTAATGTTCTCTCACCATTACCGCAAAATCCTCCTTATCTCAGATTTCCGCCAGGCGAGAGTATCTCGTCTTACGGATTATGTTTTGTTTTTGTTTCTTTCTTCTGCGAATTTCGTAAGTTCGCTCTCGAAAAAGTCGTCGTAGCCGTCCTTTAATTTTGCAAAGGCGGTATTGTGTCGGGCTAACAGTTCTTCGTAGCCAGCCTGTATAAGTTCGACCTTCGTATAGCCGTGCTTTTTCAGAAACTCGTTTATTTCTTCCGCCGTATTTCTCGGAACGCTCGTTCCCCATATAATGTTTTTGGCTTTGCGTTCTTCCTTGTGCCTTTCTTCGTATCTTTTGTCTTTTTCCTTTCTTGACTTTGCCATCTTTTCATTCCTCCGTGAATATATAATCGTATCTATACGACGATTATATTTTACACGCTTTGTGTGCGTAAGTCAAGTGCTTTTGTGTTAGTCCGCCGATATTTTTAGTAAGAGCAGGGCAATTTCTTCGTGTGGATACGAGCAAATGTTGCCCTTTCCGAAAAGTCGGTTTCCGACTTGTTTCGAGTTCCGTTTTTGAAATAGATTGCAAAAACCTTATCCTGCTTGTAAAAAGTACCCGTTTTCCAATTTATTTTTCGGGCTTTTGCATTCCGTTTTCTGCCTGCTAAGGCGGGTACACTTGTTTGTAACTCATGATCTGTTATCTCCTTTCCCGTTCACTATATATGGACTTTTGCTTGCCTGCTTGTGGGGGTGTTTTTCGTAAGTTCTTGAAAATATCCTCTACTTATATTGGAAAGTTTTCATCTCTTTGTTAGGGTATTTAACTGAACTTTTTCAAAAAATCTTCCTACTATAATTGGACACTTACCATACCTTTTGGCGGGGTGTTTTAGAAATTCGCGGTAATTTATTATTCCTCTACTACTATTGGACACTTCCGGTACGAAACTTAAATGGTTTACGGGGAACTTTTTCATTAAGACAAAGAGCCCCTCACTAAATACGGACAACAGAGAGTAAGAACTTCGTACTTTTCTGAAAAATATCCCTCTACTATAATTGGAAACTTCCGGCACGAAAGTAAATGGTTTGCACGAAACTTTTTTTATTTTGAAAAAGATTTTCTCACTACATATGGACAGTAGAGGGCAAAAACTTTTACGTTCACATTACATATCCTCAATATTATTGGAAAGTTTCAATTGCTTTGCGGGGGTGTTTAGAAAAAATTTTTATTGTCCTCCTACTATAATTGGAGACTTTCACTGTAAAACTTCGTATTTTTCGAAAAAGAAAAATGCCCCTCACTTATATAGGACATTTGACGATGGGATTTAAAAAGTTCTTCACGAAAATAACATAAAAAATACTCTAATTTCCTCGTAACCGCTTCTTTCCAAAAGATTAATGAGTCTATGGTCGCATGTGGTCAGAATTGAGATGGTGCAAACAGAGACAGAAGATTCGCTGATTTTCGTATCCATGCGAATATGTGTGTAGCCAAAAAATGTAGCCCATCCCCAAATTTTATGAGCCACACGGATTTTGTGTTGTAGTTCTGTTTCAATAAGAAGTCAAGTCCTGTTTATCTTCTGCGTTACAATGATAAACATACATATTTTACGGTGCTATAGGCAAAGAAAAAGGCTTATCAAACATGAGCTATACTTTGATTTGTCCTTATCTTAGGGCAAACACCATCTATAATTTGGGATTTGCTAAAAAAAATTTAGATAAGCCTCGATTTGTGCTTGATAATTTGAGGTTGTTGTAGTATAATGTAAATTAATAGATTATAATCTCGATTAAACGCGAACGCAAAAGGAGTAAAACATGGCTGTCAGCTATAAAAAACTTTGGAAAATTCTCATTGATAGGGATATGAAAAAGAAGGATCTTGCTAAACTTGCTGATGTAAGTAGCTACACCATTACAAAAATGAGTAAGGGGGAAAATGTAACTACCGATACCCTGGGTAAGATATGTAAGGTCCTAGGCGTTAATGTGGAAGATATTATGCAGTTTATTCCGGAAGACTGATGAATTTCCATACGGTGTTAGTGCAACAAGCGTTTTGTTTTTTATTTAATACTTAATGGGAGAAGTATCATGAAAACAGTAAATTTGCCTCCATATGCTCCTACACTTATGGAGTCTACCAGAGCAATAGGTTATTCAATAGAAGCCGCTATCGCCGATGTTATTGATAATAGCATTGCAGCAAGCGCAAGTCAGGTTGACATAGATTTTTTTCCTATTGGTGAATCTTATATCGCCATCCTCGATAATGGTTGGGGAATGACTGCTGATGAATTGGTGATTGCGATGCAGTATGGCAGTAAGAGTCCCCTTGAAACTCGTGACGAACAGGATTTAGGCAGATATGGCCTTGGCATGAAAACGGCGTCACTGTCACAGTGTCGCATATTAACGGTATTATCGAAAAAATCCGGAGTCTATGCCGGTGCTCAGTGGAACTTGAATCATATTAAGGATGCTGAGTCATGGTCGTTATTGATACTTGATGAAGATGAAGCAAAGACTTATCCAAGCTTTGAAAAACTTGACAAGTACGAAAACGGAACGCTTGTTATTTGGCAAGATCTTGACAAATTTGCTGTCGGAGAATCAGACATAGCGGAAGCATTCAAACGAAAAATGGACATTATTCGAGAGCATCTGTCTCTTGTATTTCACAGGTATCTGAGCGGTGAGCCCGGGATCAAGAAATTAGATATTCGCATGAACGAGCAAAGTGTTCAAGCGCAGGACCCTTTTTTAATCAAAAAGAGCACACAGCTTATGGATGAGGAAATCATTGTTGTTCGCGGGCAAAAAGTTCGAGTAAAACCATATATTTTGCCTCATACATCAAAGTTAACACAAAAAGAATTAAAAGAACTCGGCGGCAAAGATGGTCTCCGCAAAAATCAAGGATTTTATGTGTACAGAAACAAGAGGTTGTTAGTTTGGGGAACTTGGTTTAGGCTCATGCGTCAAGGTGACTTATCAAAGTTGGCACGTGTACAAGTTGACATACCAAATTCACTCGACGACCTATGGACTCTTGATATAAAAAAGTCAGTAGCTACACCTCCCGAGGAAGTAAGAAGGAATCTTTCGGTTATCATTGAGAAAATTTCAGAAGGAAGCAAACGGACATGGACATATCGTGGTAAGAAGGAAACAAGTGATAATGTCGTCCATGTGTGGAATCGTTTAGTTACCAGAGACGGCGGCGTGCTTTATGAAATTAATATGGAGCACCCCATTGTGGAATCCCTTATGGAAGAACATCCGGAACTCAGGACGCAAATAGAAAACCTACTAAAGCAAATCGGTATTGCGTTACCTATTAATTCACTTTACATCGATTTGACCAATGATGAAAAAATGGATAATGATAGTGATGGTAAGGCAACAGAAGTTGTTGACCTATTGAAAAACGTTGCTTCAGCATATGCCGGTGACAATAAATCAGAATATATTACGGCACTTTTAAGCACAGAGCCATTTTGTAATTATTCAGAAGAGATCACTGTTGCCCTGAAGAGAGGTGAAATACAATGACAGACAATATGAAAAATTTGATAAACCAAGTAACGGTAGCTATCAACAGTGAATTTGGAGATGAATTGCCGACTCTTGAACAAATTAACGAGAAAGCAGAAACATTTCGTTCTATATTTGAGCGTGTCTATCCGATTTCTGATGAAGATTTTTTAAGAGTTAAAAGGGAGCTTGCTACAAATATTTTACACAGGATCGGAACTGCATTAACTTTGCGTGGACACGATGCAGAACATAAGTCATGGTATTTTGTCCAGGATAATGATGGCTATTTTTGGAACAGATACAGAGATTATCTGAAAAATGTAAAGCATTGGGGTATTGATGTTGTCAACAGATTAAATCAGACTACCGATGAAATAATGGATAATCTTGGTAATCCAAGAGATGTATCGCGTCCATTTCAGCGCAGGGGATTACTTTTGGGTGACGTCCAGTCGGGGAAAACGGCAACCTATACCGCCATATGTAATAAGGCGTCTGATGCGGGTTACAGGGTGATTATTGTTCTCGCCGGTATGATGGAGAATCTTCGTTTTCAGACGCAAGAAAGGCTGGATGCTGAATTTGTAGGCAAAGAAAGTAAATATACCTTTGATAAAAAAGCAGAGCAAGAAATACGTAATAGACCCGTTGGCGTAGGCAAAATACCTCCGTATATACCGGAAAAGAGCGTTGCATGCTTTACTACTGTCGCTACGGACTTTAATAAGGCTATTTTGCATGCTTTCAATTTGGACCTGAGATCTTTAAATGGTACAGCTCTTTTTGTGGTAAAAAAGAATAAGAGCATTCTCAATAATCTTTATAAATGGTTTATTGAAAATAATGCCGATCAGGAAGGTTTTATAAATTTGCCGCTTTTGTTAATCGACGACGAAGCGGATAATGCTTCGGTAAATACCAATTCTGAGGAAAAAGATCCTACGGCTATTAACAAAGCCATTCGTAATATTCTTACTTGTTTCCGACAGGCATCATATCTTGGAATTACTGCAACGCCATTTGCAAATATATTTATTGATCCGGATACAGATGAGTCGACAAGAGATTTGTTCCCGAAGGATTTCTTAACAGTACTGCCGACGCCTGAACTATATATAGGCGCAGATAAAATATTTGGAAATGGCGACGCGGATGAATGGAATAATGATATTCCGCCTACGAGAACCGGTGGGATATATGGTGATTCTATTATACCCATCGAAAATGAAGAACAACAGTCTTTTTATGTGTTTAAGCATAAAAAAGAGCTGGCGGATGATTTGTTTGACTTGCCAGATAGTATGCGAAAAGCTATTCGATATTTCGTAATAGCGTGTGCTATTTCAGATATCCGAAAAGATATCACGGAACATAGATCTATGCTTGTCAACGTCAGCAGATATACAAAAGTTCAAAATGTCACTGCTGATTTAATAGAGAGATATCTTAATAGTATTAAATCTGATCTTCAAAATTATGCCGCCCTGCCTTTGGAAAAAGCAATGAAAATTACAAACATAAGTGCATTGGCGTCCGTTTGGGATGAGTTTGGGATGGAGCAACTTGTAAAAGTTAAATGGGAAGAGTTTTTGCATGATCATTTGCAAAAATCGGCAAAGAGAATTGAAGTAAGATCTGTTAACCAACAACACGGCGCATCTTCTCTTAATTATTATGAATACAAGGGGATTGGCATGCGTGTGATTGCCGTAGGTGGTAATAGCTTATCAAGAGGATTAACGCTGGAAGGCTTGTGCGTTAGTTATTTCTATAGAAATACCATGATGTATGACACCTTGTTACAGATGGGAAGATGGTTTGGCTATCGACCGAATTATGACGACTTGTTTAGGGTATGGATGGGTGAAGATGCTATTGATTGGTATGGCTATATTACCGACGCAGTCAACGAATTGAAGGATGAGTTGAGAAAAATGAAGCGTCAAAATCAAACTCCCGAAGAGTTTGGTTTAAAAGTAAGACAGGCTCCCGGATCCCTTCTTATAACCGCTCATAATAAAATGCGCACTGCAACATCAGTAAAACGCCCCATAACGGTATCAGGACGGATGATTGAAACTCCGAGACTGAAAGGCGATTCGATATCTATACAGGAAAATGCCACTCTTTGTAAATCTTTTATAGAGTCTATTTCTGCAGATATTCAATATGAATACGATGATTTTACCAAAGCATTCATATGGAGAAATGTTCCTAAGAAGGCTGTAGTGGAAATGGTTCGCAATTATATAACGCATCCGTGGAACTTGAATTTCCAACCCACTGCACTTGCTGAATATATTGCAACAGATAGCGATACACTCGATTTTTGGGATGTGGCTATTCCGCATGATTCTAATGATACAACAACGCCGGTACATGTGCGTTTGATAGACGGTACTGATTTGCCTGTCCACCCGAAAGGAAGACCTCTTGAGTGGGATAATACTAATAAAAACATGCTTAAGGTTTATGGTCGTCATGTTAGAATCGGAGCAGGTGGATGTACTAAAATCGGATTGTCGCAAGAGCAAATAAAAGAGCTTAGGGAAAAATACGGAAGTAGCAAGGATAGCACGTACTTACACATAAAGCGTAATCCGCTCCTATTGATTCACATATTGTCAAACACCAATCCGGAAAAACAGCCGACGGATCCTGAAATTGCTTTTGCACTCGGACTTGGTTTCCCTTATGACGGAAAAGAACGAACAGCAAATTACATGGTGAATGTGAAGGAACTCAGAAACTGGGTAGATATTGAAGATGAGGACGATGATGATGTTAACGATTGATGAATTATATGCAAAATGGAATAGCATCTCGCCATATCAAGAAGGTTTTCTTCTTGTATTTGATGATTATCCTTTGTCATTTCATATTGGTTATTTGAGCGATTTGCAGAAGTGTTTTGTAGTCTTAAATGCCGGCAAACATAGTAATTTGCCTTCATCAAAGGCAATTAACGTAGAAAATATTCTCTTGACTAACGGTAATTATGCATTGCGTTTTCTGCTGAATTATCCTTCATTAGATGAGATATTTGTTAAGCTTTGCTGGGATTTAATGTGTGTTTCAAAAGATGCTTCGGATCCCATTGCGAAAATAATTGACCAATATAAAAAATGGTTGAGATTATTACAACAAATCGGAAACGGATTGTTACCCGTGCATTCTCAAAAAGGATTAATTGGAGAATTGCTTTATTTGTCTGATCTCATAGACAAATATAATGAAGATGTTGCACTTAATTCATGGGTGGGTCCGGAAGGATGCGACCAAGATTATAATTTTGAAATCGGTTGGGCCGAAATAAAAACCACGATTATTTCCGGAACATCAATTCAAGTGTCATCACTTCAGCAATTGGATCGCACAGATAAAGGACAGCTTATAGTATATTTCCTTGACAGAACGACTTCCTGTGGAAATAATACGATATCTCTCGATGAGGTGATCGCGCAAATTATGTCCAAAATAAAATTATATAACAATAAAAATCTATTTGCTATAAAACTTGCGAAGAATGGGTATCAAAACAAGGATGAGAAAAAGTATTCATCTTTCCGCTTTAAGGTTGCTGAAAAACGCATTTATCAAGTCGATAAGAGATTTCCGCGTTTGACAAAAGATAATGTTTCTCCAACAATAATAGAAGCACAATACAAAATCGATTTGCCCTCCATTGACGGATTTAGACTAAGAGAGGAATAATCTATGGATGTAAAGGAATTTCAAAAGGATTTTTTAGAAGAGGTAAAAGCTACGGCAGCTACAGAAGGTGGCGGTTCTAATGCCGCCTTTGTGAGTGTTGCAAGTAGTTATCTTGTCAACGCCGAAGTGCTGACGGATTTTACATACGCTTTTTATCTTGGTATGGTGGGATCTCGTAAATTGCGCGTTGATGGCTATTTTCTTGACGAGTTTGACTATACCTTTAATCTTATCATTGCTGATTATACCGGTAATGAGGAACGTGAGACAGTTACGCGTACATATGCCACAAGACAATTTGACTTTTTAACACATTTTATTGAGGAAGCATATGGCAGTAAACTGTATCGAGAAATAGAACCAAGTACTCCGGCCGCCGATTTGATAGAACAACTTCGTTTTCATAAAGATAGGATAAGAAAGTTTCGCTTGATTTTGATTACTGATGGCTTTATGAGTAACAGAATCAGCGAGATTGAGTCAAAATCTCTTGACAACATTCCCGTCGAATGTCAAATATGGGATATAGATCGTATTTATAGGGTTTGCTTCTCTGATCTTGGACGTCAAGATATTGAAATCGATTTTAAGGCGTATACGAATGGGAAAGGCATTCCTTGTTTGGAAGCAAGTAGCACCAATAATGAAGATTATCGTAGCTATCTTTGTATCATTCCCGGTAGTGTTTTGGCTGATGTGTACGATACTTATGGTAGTCAACTCTTGGAAGGCAATGTTCGTTCGTTTTTGTCTACTAAAGTTGCAGTCAATAAGAAAATCCGAGAAACTATTCTAAGAATCCCGCAAAATTTCTTTGCGTATAACAACGGTGTTTCTGCGACTGCAATGGATTTACAGTTTGAAACAACCTCTGAGGGCAAGTTTATTACCTATGCGCGCGACTTTCAGATTATCAATGGTGGTCAAACCACAGCATCTTTGTCTAATGCAAGACACAAAGATGCGGCTGACCTCGGACAGATATATGTTCAAATGAAATTGACCGAAGTAGATAATAATGCTGATAAGTCAAGCGAATTAATTAGAAATATTTCCAGATCTTCAAACAGTCAGAATAAAGTCAGCGATGCAGATTTTTTTGCAACACATCCTTTCCATATACGTATGGAACAGATTTCAAGACGTATTTTTGCACCTGCATCCGGTGGCGCACAGTATGAAACAAAATGGTTTTATGAACGTGCCCGCGGGCAGTATTTGCAGGCTCAAATGCGAATGACTAAAGCACAAAAAGATAAGTTTACAGCGCAAAACCCCAAAAAGCAGGTTATTACAAAAACAGATTTGGCTAAATACCGTAATTCATGGTCAGGTATGCCGCAGGTAGTTAGTAAAGGTGCTCAAACCAACTTTATGAAATTTGCGGAAGTGATTGATGAGGCATGGAATAAATCCGATACTTCGTTTAACGATAAATTTTTTAAGGATACTGTATCCTTGGCTATCTTGTTCAAGCACACAGAATGGGTGGTTTCTCATCAACCTTGGTTTGAACAAGGATATAGAGCGAACATTGTTACATATTCAATTGCTTTATTGCATCGTTTATTAAAAGCACAGTATCCGGATACGGTTTTGGATTTGCAATTGATTTGGTCACGTCAGGAAGTTCCGGACGTTATTACAAACGAACTGGTTAAAATTACTAAATTTGTATTTGATAAAATTACGGATCCTTCTCGTGGAACTATAAACGTTACCCAATGGTGTAAGCGTGATGCTTGTTGGGAAGATGTGAAGAGGTGTGATTTGAAACTTGCTTCTGCCATTGAAACAGTTTTGATAAGTAAAACCGAAACAAAGAGTGTCGAAAAGGAAGCGAGAAAAGACCAAAAGCTTTACTCTGATGTGGAAGCACAGGCAAAAGTTCTTGAACTTGGAGCAACCTATTGGTCGAAAGTGAATGATTTTGTTGTGACCAAAAGAGTCCCCTGCTCTCCAGATCAACTGAAAGCGATGAAGTATGCATTAAGAATCCCAACTCAATTTCCTAGTGCATATCAAAGCCTGCAACTTTTAGCATTACTTGAAGAAGCAAAGGCGAATGGATTTAAGGAATAAGGAGAAAACGACATGCAAAAGTATTCAGTTATAGATCTGTTTGCAGGTGCAGGTGGATTGAGTCTTGGGTTTATGCAAACTCAAAAGTATGATATAAAAGTCGCATTTGAGAATAATCCTGATATGCAGGCAACATATCGACGTAATCACCCTAATGTAGAGGTGATGGGCGATGTATGTGAAGCAAATTATGCCGAAATAAAAAACAAATACGGCAATATTGATGTGGTAATAGGTGGACCGCCGTGTCAAGGATTTTCCAATGCAAATAGGCAGAAAAATCACGCTATAAGTCAAAACAATATGCTTGTAAAGCAATATTTAAGAGCAATTCTTCAATTGCAACCGAAAGCATTTGTTATGGAAAATGTTAGCATGTTGCGGTCGGAAGTACATCGTTTTTATATGGAAGCTGGCGACGAAGATATTATAAAAAAATGCAACATACCTGTAAAAAACACACCTCTTAAATTACTCGATGCCAAATTCTTATTTGAATCTGCAATTGATATAGTTAAGGATAAAGAGAAAATCAAGAAATATCTTTGGCAAGAGGAAGATTATTTTGAGCTGAATGTTATATATAAAAGCACTAAAAATCCTTCAAAAATGCAAAAGGCTTTGGAAAAGCACAAGGCAAAGTTATTGCGCATTGCAGAAAAATATCTGAAATCAGAAGGCACAGACTATATCAACAGCGAAACAAGGCGTGCATTCAATGCCATTATTTCATATTACAATGAGACAATTGCATTGAATGAAATCAAAGTAGTAATAGAAGCATCAATAATGCTTCAGAGAATGTTAAGTAAAGCAAAAGAAATCATAGAAAACAATATAACAGTAGATGAATACTCTACAGAAGATGGATTAATCGCCAAAATCAGATCATTTGCTGTATTTGATTATATTAAAGGCATTTTGTCTGCAAAAGAAAATGATTATGTTATTAATAGTAGTGTTCTTTGTGCTGCTGACTATGGAGCGCCCCAAAAGCGCATGCGTTTTGTTGTAGTTGGTGTAAAACGTGGCATATCAACCAAAATTGCATTGCCCAAAGGTCATTTGGACGAAGATCAGTATAAGACCGTTAGAGAGGCGATATCGGATCTTGAGACTGTTAAGCCTGTATATGATCTTAAAGACGATCAAAAAGGAATTGCCATTCAGCCACTTGACGGATTGAATGAATTAGCGGCATCGTTGCGTGATACTAATATCCTTAAAAATCATATTATCACTAAGACCACAGACGTGGCAATGGAACGATTTAAGGCTATTAAGCAAGGCCAAAACTTTCATTCATTAGCAGAAAATTTGAAAACCAACACTTACACGGATGCGTCGAGAACGCAAAATACTATTTATTTGAGATTAGACTATGACGAACCAAGTGGAACAGTTGTAAATGTGCGTAAATCGATGTGGATTCATCCAGTGCTTGATCGCGCCATAAGTGTCAGAGAAGCAGCAAGATTACAAACTTTTCCTGACAGCTTTGTTTTTTGCGGATCGAAGGATAAACAATACCAACAGGTTGGAAATGCTGTTCCGCCCATAATGGCAAAATCAATTGCAGAAAAATTGGCGCAAACATTGACCAATAATATAAATCGAAAAGAACCTAATTGAAATCTATGTTACTTTTGAGTAAGCTACATTCGTGTCGCTAAAGCATAAAGCGAGGTTAACGATGAACAAATACACATTTTCAACTCAAGGCGGAAAAGCATATTACTGCAACTCTATTCCCGGTTTTATTAAGGATACCTCTGCCTCTATTGTTGGACAACTTGTCCATCATTCGTTCGAAATAGGTATAGATCAAGCGAACGCATGGGAAAATCAAATTAGCGAGTTGCAGTCAAGACTGGAATCTCATGGTATAGAAGGCGACATCATATTTGAATATGACATTGTACGACTCGGAAAGAGAATCGATGTTATTCTTCTCATACGTCATATGGTTTTTTCGCTTGAGTTCAAAAACGGCAAGGATATTTTTACGGCACAGGATGCGCAACAAGCGGAAGATTATGCCATTGATATCAAGAATTTTCATAAAGAGTCCGAAGATTTATATGTGTGTCCTATTCTTATTGCTACGGATGCAGCACCGTATCCTAAAAAGCAGGTTTCTGGATCATATCCCGACAAGCAGGTGTATTTGCAGAGAGAAAATATAGAGACACTTGTCCCTAAGATTTCGGCAATAGCAGACCTTTACGGTGACGATAGAGAAATAGACTTTGACAAATGGTTCAATTCACCATATTATCCGACACCAACCATTATTGCAGCGGCTGTAGAAGCGTATAGTTCACACCATCTGAGCGAAATAGCACAATCAGAGGCAGGCCAAGACAATATTAACGCATGTGAAGACAAACTCAACGAAGTCATTACATATGCTCAGACTAACAAAAAGAAGTGTATTTGTTTTGTTACGGGAGTTCCGGGAGCGGGCAAAACATTAGTGGGGCTTGATATTGTTGCTAAGAATTTGGATAAGGGCGGCTCGAATCTGAGTGTTTATCTTTCTGGCAACGGCCCATTGGTAGAGGTTTTGCGCGAAGCTCTGATACGTAGTGTAAAAGCTAAAAAACAGTTTAACAAAGAGACAAAAGCCGCTATAGAAGCATTGATACAAAGTAGTTTTGCATTTAAAAAGGATAATGCATCCCATAATCGTCCGACGCCGGAGAATATTTTGATTTTTGATGAAGCTCAGCGCGTTTGGAATCAGCAGAAGATGGCAAGCAAACATAAAGATCCTAAAATGGCCATAAGCGAACCTCACTTATTGTATAGTATTATGGATCGTCATAAGGATTGGGCAGTTATGATATGTTTGGTTGGCTTGGGCCAGGATATTTATGATGGCGAAGTCGGCATCAACGAATGGTTCAGATGCGGCATACAGGACTATACCGAATGGGAGATGTTCTATTCTTCTGAGATTTTTAATCAGGTAGAAGACAAAAATATTGATAAAGAGATGATTCTCGGATGTGATAGATGTTATGAAATTACAGAGTTACACTTAAAAACATCAATTCGCTCGTTTAGAGCAGACAAACAATGTCAGTTCGTCGATTACCTTATTGACAACAAGCCAGAACAAACAGCTGAGATTTATAAATTAATATCAGTAAGGTATCCTGTATACCTTACAAGAGATTATCAATTAGCTAAGGAATGGGTGCGAAAGCAAGTTAGAGGGTCGCAACGGTGCGGTGTTATGGCGTGTAGTAGTGCACAAAGGTTAAAACCTGAAGGCATTTATGTGCCCACAAAGATAGACGTAAAGAACTGGTTTTTAGCACCAAGCGATGACCTCAGATCTTCTAATATGCTTGAGATTGTTGCAAGCGAATTCAAAGTACAAGGACTTGAAATTGACTGGGGTATTGTTTGTTGGGATGCCGATTTAAGAAGAACTACTAACGGCAAGGGATGGGATCACTATTCTTTCCGCGGCACACGGTGGAACAAGAGAAATAAACCTGAGCAAAAGCGTTATTTGGAAAACTCGTACCGAGTACTCCTAACGCGCTCAAGACAGGGAATGGTGATATTTGTGCCGTATGGCGTATCATCGGAAGAAGATCCGTCACGTAATAGAGAATATTATGACGGCATATATAAGTATCTTTTATCTTGTGGAATAGAAGAATTAAAGTAATGATGCAAGAACTTATGCACGATCCGATTTTTCTTGCGGGAAAGTTAGAGGTTTCTTTAGACAAGCAATTGGAATCGTTATATCGTATTGCCAGAAACTATATCACGATCGCGGATTGGAGGAGATTAAAGAGCGCTTAATTGAACTGGAAGCGGAATTGTTTGCATTTGATTTTGATGCAAAAATGAAACACTATTCGTCATTGTCTATGACGGCGTTCAAAGTGGTCTTGTCGAAAAAATACGCATCTATTCGTGTGCACAGGCTTTATGACTCTGATGATCTGTGGAAGAACTCAGAAGGATTAATTAAATACTATATGATGGTATTAAGCACCACTTACTTGCTCAGAGCAAGCCTCTCACACAAATTTGTAATCGAAAAAAAACTAATCGAAAATAATGTTACTCTGGAGTAAGATACATTCGTGTCACTAAAACATAAAGCGAGGTCAACGATGAACAAACACACATTTTCAACTCAAGGTTGTTGGACAACTTGTCCACCATTCGTTCGGAATAAGTATGGATCAAGCGAACGCATGGGAAAATCAAATTAGCGAGTTGCAGTCAAGACTGGAATCTCATGGTATAGAAGGCGACATCATATTTGAATATAACATTGTACACCTCGGAAATAGAAGCGAAAGATAGTTTTATTTCCATTTTCTCTAATGTTGTCTCTGTTTACATTTCGATTCTTTTAGATATCACAATGAAACAATATGTTTCGCGAATAATCAGTTCTAACTGACTTGCAGCCGTGCCGCCAAACAAAACGGACAAGCAAACTCGCTTGTCCGTTTTGTTTTTCGATACTTAACAACAGGGATTTGAACGAGAGCGTTAAGAAAACGACACGGTGCGTCGTTTTTAGCGGCTGACCGAAGGCTTTTGCAAAGCATAAAAATATTTCACACGTATTGCTTTGCAAAAGGCAAGAACAAATCCCTGTTTCTCTATGCTCCGAAACAGGGATTTTGCACGATGCGGTGCATCGCGCCACCTGCGGCGTGAACCCCGGCTCGCCAAAATGTCCGCAAGTGAAGAAAAGAAAAAGGCGAACGGTTTTCGTTTGACGAAAAACGGGGCGGTTGTCCAAATAACGCTCGGAAACGTAAACGGTAAAAAGAACCGCGAGCACCTTTGAGAAGCGAAAACAACGCCTTACGGACATACCGCGACAAATTGACAAAAACGAAGTTTAGTGATAAAATATTTATACCTAAAACAGGAAGGAGCAAACGATAATTATTTTTAATCGGAAGTTTACCCCGCGACGGAGGTAACCGCCTATGAGAAGAATTATCAAAGCGCAATCGGAATAAATTTTATTTCCTTTCACTTTTTTGTTGCAGAAAACCGAAAAAGTCCATGAAAAGCAAGTTCGGATTTCTTTTGACAGGAATCTGAAAGAAAAAGAAAAATGAAAAAGTGTCTTGCAATCGACATCGGAGGATCAAAAGTTCTGGTGGGCGGCGCGCGGCAAAAGCACTGGGTGCGGTCATTGCGAAAGCCGCGACTTTTCCTGACGTGAACGTATGTTATCTTGGCGGCAGAGTATCCCAAAGCCTTGACCTGTTCAAAGACGACATTATTGCAGAAATCAACGATAAACTGTTTCTTCCGATTGATAAAACCGTCAAAATCGAATATTCGGGGCTTGGATACTATGCGTCCTTGTGCGGCGCGGCGGCGATTGTATACGGCGCGAACAAACAACGAGAATTAAACAAAGGAGAATAAATATGACGAACGAAAAAGAGAAAATTAACCTTTCCGCATTGTTCAGAATCGGCTACGGGCTGTACGTTCTGACCACCAACGACGGAAGAAAAGACAACGGCTGCATCGTAAACAGCGTAATGCAGGTCACAAGCAATCCGTTGAGAGTCGCCGTTTGCGTAAACAAACAGAATTACTCGTGCGGGACGATTCTGGAAACGCTGAAAATGAACGTCAACTGCTTGTCGGTCGACGCGACCTTTGACGTTTTCAAAAGATTCGGTTTCCAAAGCGGCAGAACTGTCGATAAGTTTTTCGGAGAAACGCCGAAAAGGAGCGAAAACGGGCTTGTCGTAATGCCGGAGTTTTGCAACGCGTTCATATCCCTTGCGGTGGAGCAGACAATCGACCTCGGCACGCACAACATGTTCGTTTGTTCCGTCGAAGAAGCGGCGGTGTTTTCCGATCTCGACACGCTTACTTATACGGAATATCAGAAAAACGTAAAGCCGAAGCCCGTCGCGCCAAAGAAGAAATCGTACGTTTGCAAAGTGTGCGGCTACGTTTTCGAGGGCGAAGAACTGCCGCCCGACTTCATTTGTCCGATATGCAAGCACGACGCGTCGGCGTTTGAACTTATGAAATAAATCAAATACAAATAAACCAAAAGGAGAAAGAAAATGAAAAAGTACATTTGCGAAGTATGCGGTTGGGTATATGACGAAGAAAGTTGCAAGGAAAACGGGATTCCGCTTGTGGAGTTTGAAGACTTGCCCGACGATTTCGTCTGTCCCGTATGCGGAGTTGGAAAAGAATTGTTTTCCGAAATAGAATAGGACAAAAATGAAACACAGGAAAAGACGATAATCCTTCTTCTGACCATGGCGTTGACGTTGTTTTCGTCGATCGTATTCTTGCCTTCCTCCGTCTCGGAAGCGAATTCCGCGCCGAGAGAACGAAAGGCTACGATTCAAGCGGGGTTATCGTCAAGACCGAAAACAGTCTGATAGTCGTCGACACGGAAGATCTGACTTTTCATATTTATTCCGCCGACCGATTTATCCCCGTGCAGGAATACGGCAGGCGGGGCATAGTTACAGCCGAATACACTTTCCGCAATCCGACAAATCTGACTGGCGAAACAAGATGCCGGTTTCCTTTCGGATTCGTTCCGTATGACGAATCGCAGACCGAGGCGGGGTTTACGAGGCGTGTTTTGAAAAACTGCCCGACGGCGATCTCACGCTTTTCCTTTGCGCGTCGGAAAATCCCGAAAGGTACAAGCCGCCGCTCGGAAAGGTGACCAAAATCATCATAATATTGTCCACTGGCATTGGGATGATTGTTATCGCGACGATAATACTTGTCGTTACCGTCAAAAAACAGAAAACAAAAGGAAAGAAAAAATAAAATCAGATAAAAACGGGAACGCGTACGGCGGATTATTCCTGTTCCGAAACGGGGGCGGGGATTTCCGCGTCGGCGCGTTTTTTGCGTGTGACAAAGAATATGATAATCGCCGCAACGAGCGTCAGCATTTCGGCGGCGGGCGTTGCGAGCCAAAGCCCCGAGATTTTCCAAAGATATGCGAAAAGATAAGCAAGCGGAATAATCAGCACGACTCCGCGCAGAAGGGTGATGATTTGCGAACATACGCCTTTGTCGGACGCCGAAAAGTATGACGAAAATAACAGATTGAATCCCGAAAACAGCGAAGAAATGAAATACAGTTTTATGCCGGTCGTGGCAATTTTTTGAAGGTCTTCCGCTTTTTCCGTGTTGAAGATTGCCGCGATGCCGTCCGCCGAGAAAAACAGCGCAACGTACAGGACGGCGGCGGTCGCGCCGATTGTAATCAGGGCATATTTCAGCACCTGTCGTATTCTCGTGAAATCGTGCTGTCCGTATGAAAAACTGATTATAGGCTGGGTGCCCGCCGAAATCCCGTTGAAAATCGCGTTTATCACGTAAAACACGTTGACGACGATGGCGAACGCCGCAACCGCCGTATCCCCGCCAAGCGACTTGAACAACTTATTGATGAGCATCATCACGAGTCCGAAGCCGAACTCCGCAATGAACGAAGCAAGTCCCAGCGAGATTATCTCGCCGAACACGCTAAGAGATAGTTTCGTCTTTTCAAGACGGAACGTGTTTTTCTTTCGGAAAAAGAAAATCATCAGAATAAGCATGCTGATTACGGGCGAAATGCCTGTCGCAAGGGCGGCGCCGAGCATGCCGAGTTTGCATGGGAAAATAAAAACGTAGTCGAAAACGATGTTGAAAAGGTTGCCGAGAAGCGACGCGGTCATCGCAAGTCTGGGCGCGCCGTCGTTGCGGATGAAGTTTTGCAGAACGTTGTTGAACATAAAAAAGGGCGCAAAGCAAAGTATAATCTGCACGTAGGTTTTGCTCCCCGAAAACGTTTTGCCGTCCGCGCCGAGAAGCGACGCCACGGGACCGCTTAAAAACGCGCCGAGAAGCACGAATACGACCGCAAAACACGCGACGACAAAAACGGTGTGAGTGAACACTCTGTTTGCGCTTTTGCCGTCCCCCGCGCCTTTGTATATGGCAAATTTCGTGCTTCCGCCGATGCCGAACATAAGACCGATTGAAAAAACGATACTGAACGAAGGCATTGCCAGATTCAACGAGGCAAGCCCGGTCTTCCCGAGACTCAAAGAAATGAAAAACGTGTCCGCCAGAATATAGCAGGACAGCCCGATCATGGCAATCACGTTTGCCGACACGTATTTAAAAAATTCTTTCAAGGTCTGGTTTTTCATTTTTTCTCCACAAATAAAAAAGCGCCAGGTTGCATCTTCAAAGGCCTAACGATGCAATTTGACGCGCTCACCCGGCGGCGAGATTATTCATTTGATTGCATTATATAGAAGTAAAGGGCGGTTGTCAACGAGATTTCGTCGAAACTTATGAAAGACCGCTGCCGTGAAAATGCCGCGAAAAAAGAATAAATTATTTTCAACCGTTGTAAATAAGGATTTTTCGTGGTAAAATATCTTTGATTGAAAATATTAAGGAGTTAATATGAAAGTTTGCATTTACGGAGCGGGTTCGCTCGGAACGGTACTTGGAGCATACGTCGCGAAAAGCGGCGAGGAAATCGACCTTGTCAACAGGAACAAAGCGCACGTCGCCGCGTTGAAAGAGCACGGCGCAACCATCACGGGGACAGCGAATTTCAACGTGAAAGTCAACGCGATGCTGCCCGAAGAAATGAAGGAAAAATACGACATAATTTTCCTTATGACAAAACAGCTCAACAACAAAGAAGTCGTGAAAATGCTCACAAACTTTTTGGCGGACGACGGTGTAATCTGTACGATGCAAAACGGTCTTCCGGAACACAGCGTGTCCGAAATAATCGGCGAAGACAGGACGTATGGTTGTGCAATCGGCTGGGGCGCGCAAATGACCGCTCCCGGCGTCAGCGAACTCACGTCGGAACCCGACGCTTTGGTTTTCGCGCTCGGCGCACTCAATAAAAAAGCGCAGGAAGACAAGCATTTCAAGGAAATCGTCCGTATACTGTCCATTATGGGCAAGGTTGAGGTTGAAGACAATTTCATAGGGGTAAGGTGGTCAAAACTTCTCGTAAACTCCGCATTCAGTGGAATGTCGGCGGTGCTCGGCTGCAATTTCGGAGAGGTCGCGGACAACAAAAAAAGCAGACTTTGCGCGCAACGCATCATAAAAGAAATCATCGACTCAACCCGCGCGGGCGGCATTCATATTGAGCCGATTCAGGGCAAAGACGTCGTAAAACTTTTGGATTACAACAACTCGATTAAACAAAAAATCTCGTTTGCGATAATTCCCGTCGCAATCAAAAAACACCGCCTTATCCGCGCAAGTATGTTGCAGGATATCGAAAAGGGCAAACCTTGCGAGGTCGAGGCAATCAATGGCGTCGTGAGCGAGTACGGAAGAAAGGTCGGCGTGCCGACTCCCGTCAACGACAGGGCGGTCGAAATAATCCGCGGCATCGAAGAAGGCAAGTACAAACCGTCTTTCGACAACCTGAAACTCTTCGACGATGTTCTTAAAAAGAAGTAACCGCAAAGTCAAAAAACAACAAACAAAACCGTCCGGATGCGGGCGGTTTTTTATTGAAGAAAATGAACAAACGAGTTAAAAAAGGCGCGGGTGATAGGATTTTTCGGTTTTCTACCAAATCTTTACAATCACAAAAAATCGTGCAAATACTTTACATTCCCGAATTTCCGTATTATTATTCATAGTGTAAGCAAAAATATATTAAAGATATTATATTAAAGCTATATTGAAAATGCGGCAATTTCGGACAGAAAATCCGATAATTCTTGCAAAAAAGGACGTATCAAAAACACCCGAATTTTACAAAAAAGGTTTTAACGACGCGAAAATTTTGAAGCCCCACCGCGCGCAGTATTTATCGTATGTGCAAGGAAGGGCGACGAAAAGCCGCGCTCGAAACGAAATTTATAAAACAAATTTTCAAAGGAGAAAACAGCAATGGCAGAGATGAGTAAAGCCTACACACCGGAGTTTATGGGCGATCCCAATCCGCGTGAAAAAATTCTCAAACTCGCAAGAAAGATCACCGACTGCGTCGACCATAAGATTCTGGGCGTCACGGTAAACGATCCCGAATACTGGGGACTTGCCTGCGTGGTTACCGACGAAATGGCGGACGTCGCGCTGAAAATGAAAGTGCGTCATCACTACACGTTTGAAGACCTTCTTGCAAAGAATCCCGAACTCGGGAAAGAAAAGCTTCAAAAGTTGCTTGACGACATGAGCAGAATCGGTATTCTGGAATACGATTACGGCGACAATTACGACCACAACGGTCCCATTAAGGGCGCAAAGAAAATCCGTCGTTATACGTTACCGATGTTCGTTCCCGGTTCTGCGGAATTCACGAACATGATAAAGAAACAGCTTGACGATCATCCGGAACTCGCGATGTTTTTCGAGCGTATGACGTATCTTCCCCTGACAATGGTCACGCCTATGGTTCCCCCGGGAGGCGCGGGAATCGGTATGCACGTTATCCCCGTCGAGAAAGCAATCGAGATGGAAAACGGCACAATGGATATTGAGCATATTTCGTATTGGCTCAAAAAGTACGAAGGTCACCTTGGCGTAGGCATTTGTTCGTGCCGTTACGGCAGGGCGAAACTGGGCGAAGGTTGCGGCGACAGCTGTGAAGAATGGTGCATCGGTATCGGCGATATGGCGGATTACTGCCGCGAAACGGGCAAGGGCCGCGATATCACTTACGACGAGGCAATGCAAATTCTGAAAAACGCCGAAAAGAACGGTTTCGTACATCAGATCACGAATATCGACGGCGAAAACAAGATTTTCGCAATCTGCAACTGCAACGTCAATATCTGCAACGCTCTGCGTACGTCGCAACTTTTCAACACGCCTAATATGTCCAGAAGCGCGTACGTCGCAAGGGTTGAAAAAGACAAATGCGTGGCGTGCGGCAAGTGCGTGGAATACTGCCCCGCCGGAGCGGTAAAACTCGGACAAAAACTTTGCACGAAACAGGGCGAAATCAAATATCCGAAGCACGAACTCCCCGACAATCTCAGCTGGGGACCCGACAAGTGGGACGAAGATTACCGCGACAACAATCGCATCAACTGCTACGAAACGGGTACGTCGCCTTGTAAGGTTGCATGTCCCGCTCACATCGCGGTTCAGGGCTACATAAGAAAAGCCAAAGAAGGCAAGTACAGGGAAGCGTTGGAACTTATCAAAAAGGACAATCCGTTCCCCGCAATCTGCGGACGCGTCTGCAATAAGCGTTGCGAAGCCGCCTGCACAAGGGGCACCATCGACGAAGCCGTCGCAATCGACGACATCAAGAAGTTCATTGCGGAACAAGACCTGCACGCGGAAACGAGATTCGTTCCCGAAGTCGTCATTCCGTCGAACGTCGATAAGCAATGGTCCGAAAAAATCGCAATCATCGGCGCGGGACCTGCGGGACTTTCCTGTGCATACTATCTTGCGACGAAAGGATACAAGCCCACCGTGTTTGAAAAGAACGCGCGTCCCGGCGGAATGCTCACTTACGGTATTCCTTCCTATAAACTCGAAAAGGACGTCATCGAGGCTGAAATCGACGTACTGCGCGAACTCGGCGTCGAAATCAAATGCGGCGTGAACGTCGGCACCGACGTCACCATCGACGAACTCAGAAAACAAGGCTACAAGGCGTTTTACGTTGCAATCGGCTGCCAGGGCGGCAGACTCCCCGGCATACCCGGCGAAGACGCGATCGGCACGGATATGGCTGTATCGTTCCTGCACGACGCAACCGAAAACCACGACAGAAAACTTGTCGGCAAGACGGTTGTCATCGGCGGCGGCAACGTTGCGGTTGACTGCGCTCGCACGGCGGTCAGATTCGGCTCCGACAACGTCGGCATGTACTGCCTCGAATCGCGCGAAACAATGCCCGCGTCCGTAAACGAAATCAAAGAAACGCTCGAAGACGGCATCTCGATCAACAACGGTTGGGGTCCCAAAGAGATTCTGAAAGACGAAAAAGGCAACGTTAAAGCGGTCGTGTTCAAGAAATGCCTGTCGGTCATCGACCCGAATACAAATCGCTTCAACCCGCAATACGACGAAAACGACACGATTACGGTCGAGGCGCAACACGTTATCTTCGCAATCGGTCAGTCCGTTGTCTGGAACGACTTGCTGAAAGGCACGAAGGTTGAGTTCCATCACGGTAATTATCCCGTTGCGGATTCTCTGACTTATCAGACTGCGGAACCCGACATTTTCGTCGGCGGCGACGTGTACAGCGGACCGAAATTCGCAATCGACGCAATCGAAGCGGGAAAGAACGCGGCAGTATCGCTGCATCGTTTCGTACAGCCCGGCACGAGCATGACTATCGGCCGCAACAGAAGACAGTTTGTCGAGCTTGACAAAGACAACATCGTCATCGACAGTTACGATACGGCAGGCAGACAGGAAGCGAAAGAACTCGACGGCGACAAGCACTCCTTCCGCGATCTGCACGGCACTCTCACCGAAGAACAGGTCAGGATCGAAGCGTCAAGGTGCCTGGGCTGCGGCGCAAGCATCGTCGACGAAAACAAATGTATCGGTTGCGGTATCTGCACCACAAAGTGCGAATTCGACGCAATCCATCTGCATCGCGAACATCCCGAATGCTCCAAGATGAGCAGAAGCGAAGATAAGTTCAAGGAGATTTTACCGTACGCCATAAAACGCGGTATGAAAATCGCATTCGGCAAGAAAACGCCCGAAGAAAAGGCTTCGCAAAAACGCCATAAGGCTGCGAAAAAAGCGGCAAAACAAGCCAAAAAGGATAAGTAATTTATGCACGAACTCGGGGTGGTCTTCCATATCGCGGACATAGTGCGCGACGTCGCGGTCGAAAACAAGGCGACGAAAGTTCAAAAAGTCGTCATGCAAATCGGCGAAGTATCGACGGTCGTCAACGACCAGCTTATCGATTGCTGGAACTGGAACGCAAATCGTACGGAACTTCTGAAAGGTTGCGTGCTGGAAATCGAACCGGTGAAAGCCGTGACGTACTGCGAAGACTGCAAGAAAGAATACGAAACGGTCAAATACGGCAAAATCTGCCCGTATTGCAAAAGCGAAAGGACTTATCTTTTAAGGGGCAACGAAGTCATGATAAAAGAAATCGTCGTGGAATAAGCGGCGAAAATCAAAAAACCATCGGGTGTTTTTCCCGGTGGTTTTTCTTTGTGCTTTTATTCTTCTTTTTCTTTTTCCTGTTCGTCGAAAAACGCGACGATGCGTTTCCTTACGTCACGCGGGATTTTTCTGTAATAAATACTGTTAAAAAAGTTTACGGGGTGCAGCGACACGAAAAGCCTTGTGAAGAACGCGGCGGCGGAATTTCCCTTGATTTCGATGTCGGCGGCGGACGTTATCGGCAGCGATTCGTCAAGACCGTTTATGGGGCAAGTGCGCCCGAGATTTACCGTGATTTCCTTTGTTTCGCCGGGGACAAGGTCAAAGAAGTTGTCCGAAAACTTTGCGCCGTTAATATTGTTTCTGATGAACACGCCGCGCGCAAACACGTCCGATGACAAAGTGATTTTAAGCACGCCGTCGCGGATAAAGTCGTATTCTCTTTTGATGACGGGATGCGGAAGACGCGCGCATTTTTCCCGTCTTACAAGCCTTGTGTCGGTATATTTTCCGTCTTCCGTTTCAAGTTCCGCATAAGCAAAACACCTTAAACGTTTGTTCTGATTTCTCACGATTGCCATACCTTGTGCAAGTTGCATTTTGCTTTCTCCGGCGACAAGTGTAATGTCGCTATGTTTCTCAACAAGCACTTCACCGTCGTAATTGCACACATTAAACGTGAGTTTTGCCGAAATATCCTTATTTGTGTCGTTGAACGTATGGACGTAAAATCCGCCGTCCACTGCGTCGATATTGACTGCGACGGGCGCATAATAACGCCTTAAATAATACCCCGCCGCTTTAATACTTTCGTCAAAATCTCTTACCGACCAGCTGAGCCCCTCGAACACGTCGTTGAGTTGCCAGACGAGAGTGCCGTTTACGGTGGGCTTATTGCGCCTGAAATGCGACACCCCTTCGCGAAGACCTTCCGCCTGTGCGATTTGCGAGGCGTAAACCCAGCCCGAAATATCTTTCGGCGCGTTGAATCTTTCAAGGGTATAATATTTGATTTTGCCGACGCCGTTTGTCGAAAAGTCGCGGGCTTTCAGTTTTTTGGAATTTATATTTTCGTCGTCGCCGAGAATTTTTTTCATGCTGTTTTCGGACGGCAGACTCATCATGCCGAATTCGCTTGCAAAGCGCGGCAGACGTTTTTTGAAATAAGTCGCGGGCTTCATACCGTGCCACACCGCCCATATATGCGCGTCGCCGACGTTGTCCGCGGCGTATCCGAACATATACGACACGCCCGACGGGCTGCCGGGGATATACGCTACGTCGGAATTTTCTTGCACGATTTTTTTCAGGTCATAATAGAAAAACGGTTCCGCCACGTCGATATAGCGCGAGAAAAACATCCAGTTGACGGACATCGCCTCAATCTCGTTATTGCCGCAGAACAGCGCAAGCGACGGGTGGAAGTGCAGACGTTTCACCTGATATTCCGCTTCCTTTTTTACGTTTTCCATAAACGCGGGCAGGAAAAGTGGATATCCCTGACACGCAAACGGGAAGTCCTGCCACACAAGGATACCGCGTTTGTCGCACTCGTCATAGAAAAACTCGTTTTCGTATCCGCTCCCGCCGAATATTCTTATCATATTCATATTCATAAATTCGACGTCGGAAAGCAAGCGGCGGCATTTTTCCCTGTCGAAAACGTCCGTGACGTCGGGCGGGACGTAATTCGCGCCTTTTATGAAAAGGGGCACGCCGTTTAACGTAAAGCGGAAGTTTTTGCCGATTTCGTCGGGGCTGTTGTCGAAAGCAAGGTCGCGAAGACCGATTTTCACGATTTTGCCGTCGACGATTTCGTCGCCGCGGCTCAGACTTACCACGACTTCGTACAAAGGTTGTTCGGGCTTATCCGACAAATCTCTTGTCCACCAGAGTTCGGGGTTTTTGATTTCGATATCCGCCTTGAACAAGCCGTTTTCGATTTCGATGCCTTTTGCGTTGAACTCCGACTTATCGGGGGACAGCACCGAAAAGAAGGTTGAAAAATCGTCCGTCGTATTGTATCTTTCGACGCGCGCCGTCATCGACAGCGTTACCGCGCCGTCCGAGTTGTGTTTTTGCGATATTCTGAAATCGGAAATTTCCGCGCCGCACGCCGTTTCGAGATACACGTCTTCGCGGATGCCCGACGCGGGGGCAAAGGGCGCAAAGTCCCAGCCGAAGTGAAAGGCGGGTTTTCTTATATGCACGTCGCCCGAAAGTCCGTTGAGATTTTTCGGCGTTTTGATGAGTTTGGTTGCGCCGACGACGAAAGCAACCGGCCCGCAGATTCTTACTTCCAGCACGTTTTCGCCCGGCTTTAACAGCGATTTCACGTCGCGGCGGAAAGGCAGAAACGCGTTTTCGGAATGGTCGACCTCCCGGTCGTTCAGAACGACGAAAGCGAGCGTGTCGATTTTGTTCAGCACAAGGAAAACCTTGTCGGCTTTCAAAAAGTCCTCGCTCACATTGAAAGTTTTCCGATAAATCCAGTCGTCCGTGCCCGCGCGGAAAAACCATTCGTTATCGCGCGTGTTTTCGGGCGAGACGTCCACAAGGGGGTTTTTCATGCGGTCAAGGCGGATAAGATCCAGAAAGTTCGTGCCGGGGACAACCGCGTCAAAAAAGCTCGCGTCCCTTGACGACTTGAATTGCCATTTTCCGTTCAGATCGAGTTTCATAAAGTAATGTTGCCTTTTTTTCGTAGGTGATAAACAGATTATACGACGATTTTCGGGGCGTTGTCAATGCGTGCCGAACAAGGTTTGTATTATTTTTTCCCGGCAGTCGAAAAGTCTTGTAAAGTGCAACAACTTAAAATTATTGACAAATCGTTTTGATACATATTGCCCGTAATAAGCGCAAATATTACCAACAACTATGCACGAATAATGAATATTCCGACAAGTGTCGTTAAAATTAGTTTCCTAAACAATGTTTACAACACCGAGTTCCACTATATGGGGACGAAAGCCGAATGGGCAAAAGTGAGCATTGCAGAAAAACCGAAAAAAGAAATCGTCGTAAAATGCACCGACGGCGAAATTACGGTCGAGAAGAGCGCAGACAACTGACAAAGAATGTTTGTTAAGCGGTGTCCCTTCCGGGAGATTCCCTCGCTACGCTCGGAATGACGTGCAAATTGCCATCCTGAGGAGTGTCAACAAAGCGCGTGTTGCGCGAAAACCACGTTGCTTTCGCAACAATAAAACAAAACCCCGAATTGCTTCGGGGTTTTTCATTGGTTTTGGATTATTCCTTGTCGGCGCGTTGCGCTTTGAGTTCGTCAAGAATTGCCGAAAGAAGTTCCTGCGTTTTGTCGGGAGCGGGTTCAACGGGCGCGACTTCAACGGGAGCGGGTTCTGCGGGGGCTTCTTCTGCGACCGCGACGTCTGCGGGGGCTTCCGTCGTTTCGGCATCGCCGTTCTTTTTTGTTACTTTTTGTGCAAGTTGTTCCAGCCTTGCTTTTTCTTTGCCGCCGATTTCGCGCGCCTTATTGATTGCTTTCACGATAAGGAAGAGTACAAGCGCGGTGAGAAGGAAAGTAACGATTGCGGAAATAACCGCGCCGAAGTCCATAATGACCGCTTCTTTTACGACTGCGCCTGTCGTCGCGTCGATGACGGGATCTCTCAGGACGACTTGAAGGCTCTTACCGTCTTGTCCCAAAGGAATCATATTGATAAGGGGTTGAAGTATACCTTTGACAAGCGAGTTTACGATTGCGGTGAACGCGCTGCCGATAATCATACCTACTGCAAGGTCAAGGGCGCTGCCACGATTGATGAACGCCTTGAATTCCTGCCAAAGTTTGAATTCGTGTTTCTTTTTCATAAAGTGTGCTCCATAACTTGATTTTCGAGAGATAATATAGCACACTGCGAATAAGTTTGCAAGTATTTGATTTAAAATAATTATATATGCGACAGATTTAAGTCGTACGACCGACAAAGCCCGCAAAACATGCCAAATCTTGACAGCGCGCCGCACGGGTGATAAAATATATACAACAATATTTTCGGAGAAGACCATGTATCATATTATTATAAATCCCGTCGGCGGCAAGGGAGAAAGCCAGAAAGCGCTGCAAACGGTCAAAAAATTGTTGGATGCCAAAAAAGTGCCGTATATCGTGCATGAAACGCAACACGCGCGCCACGCAACCGAAATCGCAAGGGAACTTTCGCATGAGCCCGACACAAAAATCATCGCAATGGGCGGCGACGGCTCCTTCCACGAGGTGCTTTGCGGCATTGAAAACTTTGAAAACGTTACGCTCGGGCTTATCGCGTGCGGCAGCGGCAACGACTTTATCAAAAAGTCGGGACACCCCAAAGACGTCGAAAAAGCCCTTGACGTGATTCTGAAAGGCAACGTCGGTTACGTCGACTATATGGACCTCGGCACGACAAGGTGTTTGAACGTCGCGGGCGGCGGCATGGACGTGGACGTCCTTGTGAAATACGCCTCCGTCAAAAAACTGAAAGGCAGCGCGGCGTATAATTACGCCTTGATTTACACCCTGTTACATACCCGCTTCCACAAACTCCGCCTGATTGTCGACGGAAAAACGATGGATAAAAGCGTGTTTATGATCGGAATCGGCAACGGCGGCTTTATCGGCGGCGGATTGCCCATTTGCCCGCACGCGGAAGTGTCGGACGGGAAACTTGACGTCGTTATCGTCAACGAAATGAAAAAAAGACGGATTCCGCCGATGCTTCTGAAATTTATGAAAGGCAAACACGTCGAGGACAAAACCGTTGAAGAATTCCGCACCGACCGCGTCATTATCGAGGCTCTGGATGACAGCCGGTTTGAGCTTGACGGCGAGATTATCGAGGACAGATACCTTGACATAAAAGTCGTGCCGAACAAACTGAAAATGTTTATGTAAAAAACCAAATTTTTACCACAAAAAAAAGCACTTCGCAAAGAAGTGCTTTTTGTTTGGAGTTTCAAAGTTAAATGCGAGTTGTTTTGTCTTCGCCGATACCGACCATGCCGTCGACGGTGTATTTTTTGCCGTTCGTGTCGGTGACGTAGCCGTAAATCTTGCCGTAAGGCAGGGCGTAATAAACAGCCACGGGAATGGGCATATAAAACACGTTGTCGATTTTGAAAGTGATATCGACAAGCCCTTGTCCCGCCTCGTCGCGGATATGCCATTCGTTCGCTTTCTTTTTGCCGTCTTTATGGGTGAATACCACGGGCGGCATCGGGAAAGATTCGCCTTCCAGCCAGATTACGTTTTCGTTGTAATTGACCTGATCGACCGATTGGTTTCTCGTCAGGTTGAAAGCAAAGAACTTCTGTTCGCCGTCGATTTCGGTCTTGCCCATCGTGGTGAGCCAGTCGTAGTGCGAGAAGAAGGGATAATATCCTTTGTGGTCGTCGATGATACCGACCGAGCGCTCGTTGGTTTTATAGGTTTTGCCGTTTAACGTAATCGTACCCGTCGCCTTGAAGAAATCTTTTTCGCTGTAAAGGGGGTTTCTGAACGAGCCGTCCTTGTTTTTCATAAGGGGCATAACGCCGTTGGCAAGGGGCGAAAGACGTTCAAACGAAATGTCGATTGCAAACTCGCCGGATTTGCCTTTGGTATGACCGACGCATTGCGCTTTGCCGTTTGCGAAATCGTTGATAATCTTATATTCGCTCTTTTTGGTTTTGCAGTAGCAGTTGTCGGACAAAAGTTGTTTTGCGACCTTCGCGCGTTTCACGGGCACGAGATTGCGCCAGGCATAAATTTTGTTGTCGGCGTTGTTGTGCCATACGAAAATGGAAAAACCGATGGGGCCCATGTTGTAGCACGCGCTGATGAGAGAGCCTTCGTCCATGTTGACTTCAAACGCTTCCCACTCGATAAGGCGCATGCGTTTGATGAAAGACGGCGTTTTCATAAAGAAGGGTTTTTTGCAATCCAGAAGGTTTAAGTCCTGAAAAGGCTCGCTGAACGTACCGTAATGCGCGACGCCGTTTTCAACGATATGCGCGGGCGTCGTGACGGGCGTGCGTTTTTCGCCGATGTTTTTTGCAAAGTTACTCATAATAAAACTCCTTATCAAAAAAGATTTTGTATATTTTTTCCGTAATTTAGTATATTGATGTTATCACACGCGCGTGAAAAAAGCAAGGTTTTTTGCCATTATTCGCGCGGCGCGCGTTTGGTTTTTCCGAAAAGTATGACGGCGCGTTCCGACGATTTTTTGATTTCTTCGGGACTGACGCCTTTCGCTTCCGCCAGAATTTTCACGACCGTCGGGCTGCAAAAACCGCCCTGACATCTGCCCATACCGGGGCGGCACCTGCGCTTAATCGCGTCAAGGGTATATACGGGCAGCGGACTGTCCAACGCGTCCAGAATTTCGCCTTTCGACACTTCTTCGCAGCGGCAGACGATTTCGCCGTACGCAGGGTTTTGTTTTATCAGCGCGTCGCGCTCGCTTTCCGACATTTCTTTCGGGTGCGGATGCTTTTTTCTTACCGGGTTGAAGGAAGCGTTCTTTTCAACCGCCTTGAATTTCGACACGTATTCGACCGCCCATTTCGCAAGGTCGACGGCGATTGCGGGCGCGGCGGTCGCGCCGGGCGATTGTACCCCCGCCGCTTCCAGAATATTTTCGGTGAAAATACCTTTTCTTACCTGAAAATCTTCTTCGTAGGTCGGCGAGCGCACTCCCGAAAAGTATGCGATGACGTCGGACGGCTTTATATTTTCGGCGACTTTCATTTGCTCGCTTATGATAAAGTCCATGGTTTCTTTGTCGGTTGTAACGTCTTCGCGGTCGGGCGTTTCCAGCACGTTCGGTCCTATTATCATATTTTTGTCGACTGTGTGAATGACGGCGATACCCTTGCTCGTGTTTTCGTGCGACAGGGCGAATTTCGTCATATCGATGCGTTTTTTCAGCGACAGTTTTTCGTCGGACAAAACGGTTATCGGCGACTTGACTTCCGTCGTGTTGATGTATTTTCCGACCTTTTTGTCAAGGATTATGTCCGTGCCTTTTCTCGGGTGAATGGTAAAGGTTCTGTCGCCCGCCATATCGGCGATGACGTCGGTATAAACACCGGCGCAGTTTACGACGATCGTCGGGTGCAGCGTGCCGCGGTTGGTTTTTACGGCGGTGATTTTGCCGTTTTCGACATCCATGCCCGAAACCATCGTGTTCAGCGCGATTTTTGCGCCGTTTTCAAGGGCGTTTTCCATAAGAGCGACGCACATTTTATAAGGCGACGTGAATCCGCCCGTGGGCATATACAGCGCGCCCGTTGCCCACGACGGGGCGTAAGGCTCGATTTTCAGCAGTCCTTTTCTGTCGACGTATCTGACGCCGGGTATTTTCAGCCGCTTGGAGTTAAGCACAAGAAGGCGGGGAAGAAGTTGCTCCCACTTTTTTGCGATGAGCAAAAGATGACCGAGCCTTTCAAACGGGACGTCAAGGTCGCGCGCAAGGTCGGTGTACATCCGGTTTCCGACGTAGTTATACTTGTGTTTTTGCGACGACGGGGAATAGTTTATGCCGACGTGCACCGCGCCGCCGTTTCGTGAAGACTGTCCCGCCGCGACGTCCGCGCCTTTTTCGACGACAAGTACGTCAAGGTTGTACTTTGAAAGTTCCCTTGCGGTTGCCGCGCCGACAAGCCCCGCGCCGATAATCAGAACGTCGGGGGAAAGTCCGTCCAGAGCGTTGTCGGTAATCGGGGGAACGTATTGCTTTTGTACAAAGCCTTTCAGTTTCACGTCGTTGACGACGCCGATATATTTTTTGTCGACGGCGATGCGCCCCGCCTTTACGACGGTGTTCCAGTCGTCGACTTCGCCGGATAGGTAAATGCAACCGTTTTTCTCTTCGGCGGTAATTCTGTCGTCAAGTTCTTTCAGTTTTTTGACTTTTTTCTCAAAATCGCTCATTTTATGTTTTTGATTTCCGCTTTTATTTTATTTTGCAAAAGTTCGCGTTCGGACGCGATGTCCCAGATGCCCAAACGCAGAACGTACGCGACGACGTCCCACGGCTTATGACTGTCCTTTGTGAAGCCTTTGTTCATCTTTACGTAGTTTTTGATAAATCCGTTGTAAATGAACACGCGGACGGTACTCATAAGGAATATTTTGAGTTTGGAGCTGCCGGGGAAAAGTTCCGCGTCGTGGAACAAAAAGTGCATCATCGCAAGTTCCGCCTCGGGACGGCCTTTGCAGGCGGTCATCCAGTCGATGACCTGATATTTGTTGCCGTCGCACATAATGTTGTCGGTGTGGAAATCGAGGTGGATTATGTTGTCGGCTTCGGGCAGGGCGGAAATATAGTTTTTAAGTTTTTCGGATTCTTCTGCCGAAAGAAAAGTAAAAAGCCCGTTGTCAAGGGTTTCGAGCGCGACTTGTCGGACGTCGCGGAGTTTGTCGGAGTGCGCGGAATGAACATGAGTGTGAAGCGCGGCGATGATTTTCCCGGCCGTAAACAAAATCGCGGGGTTTTTCATCGGCATGTTCGTCAAAGATTCGCCGTAAAGTTTCTTGAAAACTAGCCCTTGTCTTCCGTTTACTTCGACTTTGCCTAAACATTCCATCGGCGTGCAGCCTGTTTCAAACGCGACGGTCGTGTTCAGAAGTTCGATATCGACGTTTTCTTTCGATACGGAATCGAAGTAAAGTTTCAGCACCTTTTCGTCGCCAAGGTCGAAAACTTCCGAGGAACGAGCACGAAACATCGGCTTCGATAAATCGCAATTTTTCACAAGCGTCAAAATTTTTTCGTCCATAATTCTCCTTGTTTTTACGCGTACACGCGCACGAAATTCATATAATAATTTTATTTTACATCATATCAATATTAACTTTCAAGAAAATTCGACAAAGTCTTTCTTTTTTTGCATAAAATAATTAAAAAAATTTCATAATAGGTATTGACAAACCCGAAAACGGGTGTATAATATAGTTAGCAATCAAGGAAAGCGAGTGCTAACAATCGCAAATGATGATTGCTAACAATCTTAAAAAATAAGGAAGTGCATATTATGAAAAACAATCTTACAAGATGGGACAAATTTGAAAAAGGACTTGACAACTTCGGCAATTCTTTCAACGCCGCATTCGATAACTTCTTCCGCCCGATGTACGACGGGGATATGATGCGTACCGACGTCAAAGAAAGCGACAAGGAATACGTTTTGGAAATCGAAGTGCCCGGCTACGACAAGAAGGATATTTCGGTTGACGTCAACGACGGATACCTTACCGTTTCCGCAAAGAAAGAAGAAAAGAGCGAGGACGAAAAACACGGCTATATCCGTCAGGAAAGGACGGCAAGTTGCAGCCGTAACTATTACGTCGGCGACATTGACGAAGACAACGTCAAAGCAAAGTACGATAACGGCGTATTGACGGTTTATGTGCCCAAAAAGGAAGATAAACCCGAGAAATCGCGCACAATCACGATTGAATAAGTCAACTTAACATAATTTCCAATCCCCCTAAAAACGAGAAATTGCCTGCATTTTTGCAGGCATTTTTCGTTTGTTTCAAATTGAAACAGTCTTATGATTTCTTTTCAAGAAGGTTTTTGAAAAGTTTTACCGCGGCGTCGTAAAGTTCCTGTTTATAATTTCTGGACGGAAGAAGCGGCGTGTTTTCGGGCGAGGTCGCCGTCGCAAGGGCAAGTCCTGATTTTTCAAGGTCGAAACCCATCGCGATTTGTCCGCATATCGCAATCACCGGCACGCCGAACTTTTTCGCGTGTCTCGTGAGCCCGCTGATTGCTTTTCCGTCAAGAGTCTGGTTGTCGAGTTTTCCTTCGCCGGTGACGACGAAAGCGGCGTCTTTCAAAAGGGAATCGAATCCCGTGCCGTCAAGCATTACGTCGATGCCCGACGTGAGTTTTGCGTTGAAAAAGGCAACCATTCCCGCCGCGATACCGCCTGCCGCGCCGCCGCCTTTCAGGTTTTCGACGTCGACGCCGACGTCGCGTTTAATAATCGCAGCATAATGTTTCAGCCCGTCGTCAAGGTCTTTCACCATCATATAATCTGCGCCTTTTTGCGGAGCAAAGACGTACGACGCGCCGGTTTCGCCGCACAACGGGTTGTCGACGTCGCACATACAGGTAAGGTTGAACTTTTGGGCGTTTTTCACGTCGATTTTTTCAATGTTTTTAAGCGTGCCGCCCGTCGGGATAAAGGTTTCGCCGCTTTTATCGAAAAATTTCACGCCAAGGGCAGCCGCAATCCCCGCGCCGCCGTCGTTGGTTGAACTGCCGCCAAGTGCAAGGACGATATCTTTCGTACGCATCAATGCGTCGTCGATGATAACGCCTACGCCGTACGACGTCGTTTTTGCAGGATTTTTGAATTCCGTTGAGGCAAGTCCGATTGCTTTCGCGCTTTCGACGATCGCGCACACGGGCGACAAAAGGTATTCCGCCGTGCAGGGACGGAAGTTGCTGTTTCTCGTGCGGACGCTGATAAGTCTGCCGGTGAGCGCGCGACGGAAACATTCAAGCGTGCCTTCGCCGCCGTCGGCAATCGGCAAAACGCGCGTGTTTGCCGCAGGCGAGACGTCTTTTATCGCTTTTTCGATGGTGTCGGCGACTTCTTCCGCCGTAAGCGTCCCCTTGAAACTGTCGGGACAAATGAGAATTTGTTTGTTTTCCATAAATTCCGCCGTGATGATTACTTCGATATAAGTATATTGTATACGCGCAGATTTTTCAAGGAAAAAAAACGAAAATCAGCGACATGTTGCAAGGGTAAGGGCGATAAGGCGGTTTTTTCTGTGGGCGTCGAACACGACTTTTTTCGTCACGAGCGCGCCTTTTTTGATGATGGGGACGTTGTTCTTGTCGTAAACGGAAGACGTCGCGACGCGTCCGATAAGAAATCCGTAGTTGGACAGAGCCTTTACGGGAAGGGACAAGGCGTTTTCGGGCGGCGACAATATCGACACCTTAAAATCTTTCTCGGGTTTTTCGATGACGGGCTTGCTTTTTTGTTTCCGCACGCGCTTTTTTCCGTCGGGCAGGAGAAGGACACCTTGCGCGTCAACGGACGCGATTCTTTCGACAAGCACGGGCGTTTCGTTCACGATGATTGCGGTGGCGATTTTATCGGTGTCGCCGAAGTACAAATCCGAAAGAACCCCGAGTGCTTTTCCGTCGGCGGTATATACGGGCGCGCCGAGGGGGAATTCGATAAGGTCTTTTCCCGAAACGTCGGATTGGCTTTTTATGCATAAAAGATTAGACAAAACGACAGAATCGTCGTTTATTTTTTTCAGGCTTCGGGCGGCGACGTACATATTTTCTGAATCTTTGGAATAAAGGTCGGAAAACGCGAAAAAACCCACCGATTTCAGACGCTTTTCGCACAAAACCCCCGTGATAGTGCCCAAAATTTTGTGTTGAGAGCCCGATATGACGGGTAAAGACAGATAAGACGTGATTTTTCTCATATTATTCCTCGCAAAACATACTACAAAATTAAGATATTTCAAAAAACGGGCGTTTATGTTGCAAAAAACGTCGATATTCTTCCGAAAAAAGAAAGTTTGTCCGAAGATAGGCAAAAACGGCGCGGAAAAATCGGAAAAAATCGGGCGAAACGCCAAAATCGCAGCGGAAAAACATTGCGAAAGTTCGACAACTTTTTAACGAATAAATGTGGATTTGTCAACATAAAATAGTGCGAATGTGGATAACTCGGTGGATAACTACCCGTTTTTATACAATTTTTGAATAAAATCGCAACGGAGTGCAATGTGGACAAACTCGGCAAAACAATTTTCAAAATCAGTATGGCAATATTCGTAATTATTTTGACAATTTTTGCGTTTTTAAGCGTTGTATGTGTGAAACACACGTTAAATATTCTGAAAAACGACGCGGGTTACGTCGTTGTGCTGGACGCGGGACACGGCGCACCCGACGGCGGCGTTGTCGGAACAAATACCGGCGTGCTTGAAAGCGATCTTAACCTTAAAATGGTGAAAATTCTGCAAAACTACCTTGAAAACGCAGGGGTGAAAGTCGTGTTGACCAGAAAAAACAAATACGCGTTGTCGGGCGGTGCAAAAGGGTTCAAAAAAGAAGACTTCAAACTCAGAAAAGAGATAATCGAGAGCGTAAATCCCGACGCGGTTATCAGCATTCACATGAACTTTTACAAGGCTCAGCCGTCGCGGCGCGGAGCGCAAGTGTTTTACGACGCGAAAAACCCGTATTCTCTGCCGTTTGCGGCGACGCTCATGCAAAAAATCAATACGGAAATCAACAAAAAATACGGCGGACGGGAATATGCTGCGCTTTCGGGCGACTTTTATATAATAAATTCGACGTCCGCTCCCGCCGCAATCGTGGAATGCGGATTTTTAAGTAACGCGGAAGACGAAAAACTGCTTGTCGGCGACGAATACAAAAAGGAATTCTGTTATCACTTGTTTTCGGGCGTGATGCAATATCTGTACACGGGCGCAAGATAAGGGCGAGCGATGTTTGCCTTGCGGCAAAGCGATGTGCCTTCGGCGTGATATTGTGCTGTCGCAAAGCGATGTTTCTCTCTTTGAAAGAAGATAAGGTTTTTAATTACCGGTTTGCAAAAAGCCCACTGCTTTTTTTAGTAGCAGCGGGCTTTTTTGTTATTCATTTTTTTATCAAAAGCAAAGGCGTCTGATTGCCTCGCGATAGATTTTGAACACGTTCATATAGGTCGAAATCGGGGTGCGCTCGTCGGGCATATGAATGGTGGACTCAACGCCCGGGAACTCCGGCCCGAAAGCGACGCCGTGTTTTAAGGCGCGTGCGTAGGTGCCGCCTCCGATTGAAATCGCGTCAAGGTTCGTGCCCATTACGTCGTTATATGTCGAAAGCAAGGTTTTCACCAAAACGTCGTCTTTATCGACGTAAAGTGGCTCCTGAAACTCCGATTCTGCAATCGTGAAGTCGTAAAGGCACTTGTCGAGAATATCAATCAAGGTGCTTTTTTTCACCGTGACGGGATAACGGATATTGATTGTGAACTTCAACTTTTCGTGCGAAGAAATTATGCCGAGGTTAACTGTGAGCGCGCCCGAAACGTCGTCGCGAAGGTCAAGTCCCGCGCCTTTTCCGTCAGAGGTTTCAAACGCACCATAAATCTTTTTCAAATCCACGTCGATATCGCTCAACGCTTTCAGAAGTTTGACGATTGCGTTGTCGCCGAGCGCGGGCGTTGCGGCGTGAGCGGCTTTTCCGTGAGCGGTAACCACGATTCTTCCGTCTTTTATTTCATATTCGAGCCCGGATTTTTCGATAATCGTCAGGTTGTCGGCGGTATCGGGGATGCGCGCGGTGCAGACGTTAGGCACGACGTTGGGACGGGTGCCGCCCGAAATTTCGACGTTGCCCGAATAGTTTTTCTCAAACGTTATCGTCGCGATGCCTTTTTCGCAGTTGATGACGGGGAAGTCCGCGTCGGGCGAGAATCCCGTGTCGGGCATTTTTTCGACGGTATTGAAATGTTTGATGCAACGCCAGCCCGTTTCTTCGTTGCAGCCGACGATGAATCTTATGCGTTTTTTGGGGATAAGACCTTCGTCAAGAAGGGACTTTACGGCGTACAGACACGCAAGCATGGGACCGCGGTCGTCAACGACGCCTCTGCCGTAAATGACGTCGCCCGAAATTTCGCCGTAAGGGTTATGCGTCCAGCCGTCGCCTACGGGCACGGTGTCGAGGTGACCGAGAATACCGAAAGACTCGCCTTCGCCGATGTCCGCAACGCCGCAGTAACCGTCAAGGTTTTTCGTATTAAAACCGAAAGATTCCGCTTTGCTTAAAAACCAGTCGAGGCATTGTCTGTTACCTTCGCCGAACGGGGCGCCGGGCAAAGGTTTGCCTTCTTCGCCGTCGAAAGACAGGAGTTCAAGGGTGTCTTTCAGCAGTTCGTTTTGATATTTTTCCATTATTACCTCCGAAAAATCCGTTTAATTTTTGAAAAACATTTGTAATTTTCAATATATTATTATACACTATTTATAATAAATGTGAACTAATATTTCAAAGCACAGGGCGATTTTATGCATGAAGGACATCGTGACAGAATGAGAGAGCGAATTTTGCTGTCGGGTATAGAAAGTTTACAGCCGCACGAGGTGTTGGAGTATCTTTTGTATCACGCAATACCGCGAAAAGACACAAACGGTATCGCGCACGAGCTTATTTCGAAATTCGGCAGTTTCAACGGGGTACTTAACGCCGACTACGACGCGCTTCTGGACGTAAACGGTATGACGGCAAACGCGGCGTTGCTGCTGACAAGTCTGAAAGGTGTGTTCAGAATGTACGCGTCGGGCGACAAGAAAGGCAAAATCGTCATTGCGACGCGCGGCGACCTTGTCAGGTATCTCAGCCCGTTTTTCTACGGCGAAAAGACCGAAAAGTTTTACATGCTGTGTCTTGACGCGAAAAGCACGGTAATCAAACTTGTGAAACTTTCATCGGGTATTCCGCAGGAAGTCCGCGTGGACGTCAGGGACGTCGTGGACAACGCGTTGAAATATAAGGCGGTTTCGGTCGTAGTCGCGCACAATCATCCGTCGGGCGACGTGTCCCCGAGCGTTCAGGACGTCGAACTCACGCGGGCGATCGCGGCGGCTTTGCAACTTATCAAAATCAAACTTGCCGACCATTACATATTCAGCGATTTCGGATATTGCTCGTTCGTTGAAGACGGCGTCGGCGGACAGATTCAACAAAACGTAAATAACTTCTTGAAGGACGGTATAAAATACTGATATGGAACAAAAAGTAAGAACCCGTTTCGCACCAAGCCCCACGGGATTTATGCACATCGGAAATTTAAGGACGTGTCTTTACGCCTTTCTTTTCGCAAGGAAAAATAACGGCACGTTTATTCTTCGCATCGAGGACACCGACCAGGAAAGGTTTGTCGACGGCGCGGTAGATCTTATTTACAGGACGCTCAATACGTCGGGAATCACCCACGACGAAGGCCCCGACGTCGGCGGCGACTACGGCCCGTATATCCAGAGCGAAAGAAAACCCATATATATGGAATACGCCAAAAAGCTTATCGAACTCGGCGGGGCGTACTACTGCTTCTGCACGAAGGAACGCCTTGAAACGCTGACCGACGAGAACGGAGTCAGGACTTACGACAAGCACTGCTTGCACCTTTCCAAGGAAGAAATCGAAGAAAACCTTAAAAACGGCGTGCCGTACGTTATCCGCCAGAATATTCCGAAAGTCGGGACGGGCACTTATCACGATATGGTTTATGGCGATATTTCCGTCGATTATTCGGAACTCGAAGACAATATTCTTATTAAGTCCGACGGTATGCCGACGTACAACTTCGCAAACGTCGTCGACGACCACCTTATGAAAATCACGCACGTTATCCGCGGGGTTGAGTATCTTTCCAGCACGCCGAAGTACAATCTGATTTACGACGCGTTCGGATGGGAAAGACCGCAGTATATGCACCTTCCGCCCATTATGAAAGACGCGTCGCATAAACTTTCGAAGCGTTACGGCGACGCCAACTTCGAAGACTTCATAAATAAAGGATTTTTGCCCGAAGCGATAATAAATTATATATCCCTTCTCGGGTGGAGTCCCAAGGACAACACCGAAAAAATGTCGATGGAAGAACTTATCGAAAAATTCGACGTGTCGGGGCTTTCCAAAAGCGGCAGCATCTTCGACGAAGCGAAAATGCGCTGGCTCAATCAACTTTACGTGAAAGAGTTGCCGTTTGAAAAGTTTATGGAATACGCCCGTCCTTACTTCGATAAAAGCTGCGCAAAAGGGAAGTACGATTACGACAAGCTCGGCCGCATTCTTATGAGCCGCGTCGAAATCTTTTCGGAAATTCCCGACAAGGTTGCATTCCTTGACGAGTACGGTTCTTTCGATACCGCGCTTTTCGTCCATCAAAAGTCCAAGACGACTATCGAGCTTGCGCGTGAAATACTTGAAAAGATTTTGCCATTGTACGAAGGCGTCGACGAGTGGACGAACGAGAATCTGTTCAAGGTGTCGGAAGAGTTCGCCGCGGCGAACGGATACAAGAAACAGCAGTTGTTCTGGGCGGTGCGAGTTGCCGTCGCAGGTCGCGACGTTACCCCCGGCGGCGCAACCGAGCTTATGGACATTCTTGGCAAAAACGAAAGTTTACGTCGCATAAATTATGCGTTAACATTATTTTAATTCAATTTGGAGGAAATTATGAAACAACTGTCAATGCGCGCGAAAACGATTATCTCTTTCGTTTTGTTCGCCGTGGTTTTCACGGGACTGACACTTATCGCGTCTTACTGCGATCTGTCGATTTCGAAAATTCTCACGAAAAACACGTTGCCGGAAGGCGCGTATATTTCGACGAGCGTTTTCACGCTGTTCTTTGAGGCGATGGGAAGTTGTCCCATATATCTCGTCGTGTCGATTGCCGGCGCGATATGGTTCTGGTGGGGCATCGCCCACAAGAAAATCTGGCTTTCGGTCATTGCCGCAATCCTTGTTTTCATCGGATTCTTTTTGACGCTGCAAGACGTTTTCAAATATTACACGGAAGCAGTCACGGCGTCGCTCAATAACGGTATCCCCGTCGAGGTCGAAATGAAGGGCGGATTTTACAAAACCCTTATTTCGGCGGTTATCGCGATTGCGGAAGGAGCATGCCTTGTGTTCGCCTGGTCGCGCGTCAAGCCCGAAACCAACGACGCTCTTTTCAAATGGGTGTTCGTCATCGTCGTCGCAATGGCGGGCTATCTCATCGTACACTTTGTGAAAGGTCCCGTCGGCCGCATGCGTTTCAGAACGATGAACGCCGCAGGCGACACGGAATTCACGCAGTTTACGAACTGGTGGGTAAGCAACGGAAAACGCAAACCGTATTCCGCGGAAGCGGGCTCGGCACTCGTGCTTCCTTCCGACCAGTGCAAGTCGTTCCCGTCGGGACACACTTATTCGGCAGGTCTTATTTACACCCTTATTTGTCTGCCCGATCTCGTGAAGAGTATCGGCGACAAAAAATGGACGCGTCCCGTCATTTATGCGGTAACGATCGCGTTCACGGGTATCGTTGCAATCAGCCGTATCGCCGCTGGCGCGCACTATATGAGCGACGTTTTGTTCGGCGGCACGCTTTCGTTCCTTTGCATGATGATCGGTCGCGAAATCTTTATTTTCAAAGGCGCACATTTCAAGGCTTTGTTTGAAAGAAAGGCTGTGCCGCTTGACGGCGACAATGCAGAAACAGCCGAATAATCTTAAACAATAAACGAAAAGGCCCTCGCAATGCGCGAGGGTTTTTTTATATGGAAAAAGTGCAGAAATCTAAACAACAAGAACCGACTGCGTCGGCTCTGTATAAACTTGCCTCATACTTCGGGGTGTCCTCGGATTATCTGCCGGGACTTCAAGAATACAAATAAAGAAACGCAAAAAAAAGCGTCGGGACAATCGTCCCGACGTTTTTGTTATGCCAACAGATAATAATACAAACTTAGGTTTTACGCCGTGTTTTTGACTAATACTGCGTTACGCTCACGGCTTATACGGTAAAGTATTAAGCCACTCGCGTGCCTTGTCTTATCCTAAAAACACGACGGGAAACTAAACTTGCTCGCAACCGAAAACGCCGAGATTTCAGATGATTTTTGGAAAAGGCGAACGCGGTTGTACTTTTCGTACTACAAGCGAGCATTTTTCATAAAAGCGTTGAAATATCGGCGTTTTGGCAACGTTTGTATTGTTATCTGTTGGCATACATTGGTTTATTCTTCGGTAATTTCGGCAGATTCTTCGGTTTGTGCCGTTTTCGCCGCCGCGTTTTCTCGTTTTTCGGAAAGCGTCAGGCGCAGTCTGTCGCTGTCCTTCCTTACGAAATACAAAGGCAGGAACGCAAGTACCGCAACGATTGACGCCGCAAGGAAGATTTTGAACGGCGGCGTGAAGCCTGCCGCCGACGTATCGACGTCCGAAAGCCCGATAATAAGCGTGATCAACGGACCGATAATCATCGGAAGAAGTACGTTGAAGCACATTCTCACGCCCTGGAATCTGCCTTCCGTGCCCGTGGGGATATAATCCTGGAAAGACGCCATAAGCGCCGCGCTCAGGCTCAGAATCGAGCCCAGCATAAAGATGCCCGCGACGTACAGCACGGGAAGCCACGCGGCTTTCGGCATAAACTCCATCAGATACACGATAAGCGTGCATGCGACGATGACCGTAAGCAAGGGCAGATAAAAATGTTTTCTGCCGAGTTTGTCAAACAATACGCCCATAACCCCCGTGAATACCGCCGCGCCGATAATAACGACCGCAAGTGGCACGACGAAGTTGTCGCCGAGTTCCAGCGTGTTTTGGACGAAGTTGATGAGATATGAGAAAAACGTTTGTTGCGAGATGCCCAGAATGCACGAGGTAGCCAGGCAGACGTACAACATACGGTTGTCTTTGATGACCTGTTTGCGGAAGCCGTAAAAGGTTTCTTTCAGGAAATTCGGGTTTTGATTTTTGACGATATGCGTGCTGTCCTTCATCATAAAAATCGCAAGGATTCCCGCCACGATGGGGATAATTCCCAAAACTATGAAAAACAGCCAGTTGCTCTCATTCGTGGGTTTATACAGCGATCCGAGCCCGATAAACACGATTACCGTCGCAAACACGGGCAATACCGACAAAATCGTGTTGACTTTTCCGCGGTTTGTGTCGTCGGTAACGTCGGTAGTCCAGGTGTTGAACGCGGCGTCGTATGCCGTCGAACCCGCAAACGTCATAATGCAGTCGAACAGGACAAGCAAAAAGCCTACGAGCCCCAGAGTATGCGAGTCGGCGCGCATAGGGATTGCCGCAAACAACATTATGGTAAGCCCCCAGGCGATGTATCCGTACGACACGAAAACCTTGCGCTTTCCGAGTTTGTCGCAAAGTCCGCCCGCAAATATCGTCGTTACCGTTGCGGTGATTGCCGAAAAGATGACCATAAGCGTCGTTACGACGTAAGCCATATCTCTGTTGCCGGAATTTGTGTAAATGTCCTGTGCGAAAGTTGCGAAATACATGTTCTCGACAACCCACGCAATCTGACCTACAAGCCCGAAAACGATTGCCGAAAACCAGATTTTCCACCCGAGACGAGTGGATTTTGCGTTTTCTTTCATAATTTCTCCTTGATCATAAAGCTATATATATTATGATAACACCAAATACAGTGAGTGTGCAAGAAAAAAATAATTAAACAGCGAACGATGCTTTCTCGAAACGCTGCTCCGTAAAAAAAACTGCCTTCGCAGTCTGTTTACGTTCGCAGTAAATCTTTAACGCACCAACCCGTAGCAAGTACGGGTTGTTTTGTTTCGCCGTTTCTTCGAAACGCTGCTCCGTAAAAAAAAAGACCGCTTATCGCAGTCTTCTTTTTTTGGCAGGAGCAGTAGGAATCGAACCTACACCATAGGAGTCAGAGGCCTATGTGCTGCCACTACACCATGCTCCATCGGGGAAACTTTTTTCAAGTTCGTAAAAAATATAGCACAAGATAATATTTAAGGCAAGCGTTTTACCGAAATTTATGAAAAAGTGAATCATAAAAGAAAATTTTGCCGTTGCAACGGCGGGGAAACGGTGGTACAATGGTTTTATGGCAACACTCAGGGAAATTATCGACAACAGCAAATACGCCGTTTTCTTCGGCGGCGCGGGCGTATCCACCGCAAGCAATATCCCGGACTTCCGCGGAAAGAACGGCATTTACAACACCGAAAACGAGTGGGGGCTTCCGCCGGAAATCATTATCTCGCACACCTTCTTCACGCGGCGAACGAAAGACTTTTACGATTACTACAAAAAGTATATGGTATATCCGTCCGCCGTGCCGAACGTCGTGCATATCGCGCTGGCAAGGCTTGAAAAGGAAGGCAAAATCAAGGCGGTGCTGACGCAGAATATCGACGGATTGCATCAGGCGGCGGGCAGCAAAAACGTTTATGAACTGCACGGGAGCGTCCACAGAAATTATTGCACGCGCTGCGGAAAGTTTTATGACCTTGATTATATTCTCGGCGCAAAAGGCGTGCCGACGTGCGAGTGCGGTGGCGTGATTAAGCCTGACGTCGTTTTGTATGAGGAGCCGCTCGACGACGACGTATGGCAGGGTGCGTGGGAAGAAGTGCGACGCGCCGATACGCTTATCGTGGGCGGAAGCAGCCTTACGGTTTATCCCGCGGCGGGGCTTGTCGATATGTTTTACGGAAAGAACCTTTGCATAATAAACGCAACTCCGACGCCATTTGACCGCCGCGCTACCTACCTTTCTCACGACAGTTTAACCCGCGAGTTCGAAAACTTATAATCCGCATAAATTATCGAAAAAACCGAATAAACAAACGAAAAGACCGAAAGTGATTTCGGTCTTTTTTATGTACCGCAAACAGTGCATATGTGATGATAACATAATATTGTAAAAAGGAGAAAAACAATGTTTGAATACAAAAAAATAGTTGACGAAATGCTGAAACAAAACGGCTTTGAACACCAAAGCCTGTCGTATCTTGAAAAAAGATACAAAGACACCGAATACTTTGGCGACGACTATAACGAGTCGCTTCGTCTTTTCAAATTCTTGTTCGCCGCGCACACGAAAGAAACGGATATCGAACTTTGGAATACGATTCATTGCCTGTTCGATAAATCCTTGCGCCATTATGACCGCGCCGATTTCACGAAAGAAGAGTGGGCGTATTTAAAGAAGGTTTTGGAAAAGAGCAAGCGCGACAGAAAGTACGGCACGGCAAACTTCAATGCGCCGATGCAAACGAAAAGATTGTATATCGAAGGGTTTCAACCGCACCATCTGGAATTTGCGAAAGCGTATGCGAAAACGCATTTCGACGACGAGTGCGGATACTATCAAGCAAAGATGAAAAAATGCGAAATCGTAAGTTTATCGTCACGAAGCAACAGTTTAAAGTTTGTAATTTTGCAAGAAACGTCGGGTTTTCAGATCGGCGAGATTAAACTTTGTTACAATGACAAAGAAGACGAGCCGTGTATTTCCGTATTGATTTACGACGAGTTTAAGCGGCAGGGCTACGCAAGCGAAGCGGTCGGCGCGTTGTATGAAAAAATTGCGACCGGGTGCTTTGTAAGAACGAAGTGCACGGACTATTGCGGGGTAAGAGAACCCGTGCAATATTTGCCGAAAAAAATTGTCTGCATTCCGCAAACGGAAGAGGCGTTAGGTTTTATGAAAAGCCTGAATATCCTTTTTGAAAAATCCGACGACGATCCGAAAACGTTTTGGCTTTCGGGGAAAAACAACAAACCCGTTTACAAGGCGGAAATAAAATACGATATCCCGCCCGAATACGACTTTTCAAAAAAATGACCTAACAACAGCGATTGTACCGTAAAAGGTACGAAAAGGTTTTTACAATATCGTTGTATCAATAATCCGACCGTCCGATAAGATAATCGGAAGACACGTCAAAAAGGTCGGCAAGGCGCGCAAGGTTGTCAAGTGTCGGCTCTGCCGTGCCGTTTTCGTAACGAATATATGACGGCTGGGCGATTGAAAGATAACTTGCAACGTCGCGCTGCGTCATGTTGTGTTGCTTCCGAAGTTCCAGAAGTCGTTTGGGGAAAGTTGTCATATTCTTCATTGACAATTATAGCCTTTGGCTATATAATAATTACTAAATATAGCGTAACGCTATCAAATAATATTATGGAGGAAAATTTATGCAAAGAACATTGTTAAGAGACGAAAGAGGTGGTATTTTGGCAACACTTCATATCCAAGATAATGGCGACGTTATCATTTATGACAAAAACCTTCATTATAAGGGCAGGTATATCGCAAAAAACGATTTCACTCTTGATGAAAACGGGCGTTATGTCGGCAGGGGCAATCTGACCGGATCGCTGATTGTCAGATAGGATTGATTTGAAAAAAAGGCGTTTTCGGACGAAAAAGTATTGCATATATACAAACGGCGGTGTAAACTGAAATGGATAAGGGCAAGATAATCAATTTTTGCAGCAATAAGGGAAGAAGGTTTATCGGGTGCTTTCACGAGTTGTGTTTGTGTCCCGAAAAAGAAAATACGATTATCCCCGAAATGGAAAACTTATACGATGCGGTGAAAGGCGTAAAGCTTGACGGGAAGCCGCTTTTGAAATCGTATTTGCACGATTGGTTTTTTACCGCCGGCTCTTATTACGAAGACGTTGCGGAACACCCCGAATACGGCGAAATCGTGAGTTACGACAATTTTATTTTCAAAATACTTGACGATATGCCCGTACGCGAGGCATTGAAATACACAACGACAAAGGAGAAATAATCATGGGAATGACAATAGGGAAACTCATTGTTCAGCGCGACAATTTTAAGGTTGACGAAACTTATCAAAGACCGCCGGACGCATGGTCGAATAAGGACAAACAGTGTTTTATCGATACGATATTAAGGAATGAGCCCGTGCCGCTTTTCTTTATCAATGAGAAAGACGAAGACGGCAAAAAAGTCAATTACATCGTTGACGGTCAGCAGCGAATCAACTGTATTCTGGATTTTTACGACGGCAAAATTGCATTAAGCAAGGTTTTTTCCGCGCCGGAACTTGACGGAAAGAAATATAAAGACTTGCCTTCAAAACTCCAAGGCAAGTTTTTGGATTATTCCCTGGCATTCAAAATGATGTCCAATTACGACGACGAAAGGGTGCGTATGATTTTTTCAAGATTGCAACGAGGAAAAGCGTTGAGAATCGGCGAAAAACTGAATGCAAAACCCGGGAAAATCGTTGAAGTAATGAGAAAAATCGCAAATCATGATTTCATTGCCAAATCAATCGGTATAAAAGGGCAGCGCTATCAAACTTACGAAGACGTCGCAAGGATTATGTATTTTGAAAAATTCGGTGCGAAAAAGTGCGGCACCGACGAAATCAACGAGTTTTTCGACACATATAAAGACCTGGATTTCGACAGTGTCGTTTACAAAAAGGTTATTAACGTTTTGAATTATTTGTTGAAATGCTTCCCCGCAGATCCCGGCGACTATCAATATTTCAATAAACACGTATGGGTGCTGACCGTATACACGGCGATAAGCGAACTTAAAGACGGATATGCTTTGAACGGAAAAGAAAACGACGTGAGAGCGATAACGGAAAACTTCCATGATAAAGTGTATTCGGAAGTATGGAGAGATTCCGATTCGTCGTTGCAAAGATTTTACGAAAAAACACGCGGCGGCTGGTCAAAAGAACTCATCGCATTCCGAAAGGACGCCTTTAAGGAGTATTTAATCCTCGGTATTCATCCGAAAGAACTCGATATAAAAAGACAGATATCCGACGAAGAAAAAGTCGCGGCGTTTGCGAAAGCCGGCGGCGTTTGCGAAAATTGCGGCAAGAAGTTGAAGGACTATAAAGAAGCGGAATATCATCACATCGAATTGTACAGCGAGGGCGGCGAAACGAAAATTGACAATATTATGGTTTTATGTCCCGAGTGCCATAGGGAAAAACACAGGGAAAAACCAAACGGTCGTGATATCGACGCGCGCGAAACATTCGCAAAAGAAGAAACGGACGACACTCTCTACGACGAAGATTTTGACGAATTTGAAGACGAAGACGAAGATGACGACGAAAACGAATTCGATGAAACAGACGAAGAATGACGCGAGAACCTTTAAGGTAAGGTTTTTGGAAACATAGGAGAAATAACGTGAAAGAATTATATGTCAAAAAAGGCGACAACGAATATGAGAAGGTAGAATTTAAGGATTTGCTGTCCTTACAATTCGATTTCGACGGAGACGGCGTGTTGTTGATCACGGAAGAGAATTATTTGCGACTGAAAATGGCGGTTGACCTTAACGACAGGTACAGCGTCGAAAATGACGATAATGAAAAATCCGCGCAATATTACATCAAAAACTCTTATTTGAGAGAAGGACACCTTGTGAACGATATTGACGTAATCAAGGAAGTTTGCAAGCGTATAGACAAGGAAAACTCAACGCACTTGTCGGTTGTCGGCAACAGAAAAATTAAAATATCCAACAAAACCAACAACGGAATCGATATTATGGCGAAGCGTATTGCAAACGTCGAAAATCTGGAACAACGCCTTAAAGACGGCGATCCGAGCCTTGTACAGGAACTCGGCGGAAGAGTGGGCGAAAGACGCGCCGTTTCGTTTGCGTCGAAATTCTGCACGGTGGTATCGCTCGCGGCGTTTGGCAACACTAAGTTTGCAAAGTTCGACTCGGTAATGCGCGATGTGTTGCCGATTTACGCGAACTATTATCTGATTAAAAAGTACTGGAAAAAAACCACAAGGGGCAATTACGTGTCGACGTTTTCCGCGGACAATTACGCGGAGTATCTGGAAGTTATAACGGACGTTGTCGACGCGACAAAACGCAGTTTTCCCGACGTCGATATCGACAAACTCGATTTAATGCTTTGGTACTATTACAAAGGGAAACCGAACGCCTTGAACGAATTTGTGAAAAACCGAACAAGAGAAATCATACTTTAATTAAACGCAAAGAAAATGCCTTCCGGAAGGGAAGGCTTTTTTGTGCGGTAAAAAATAAATTGTAAATGAGTTTGACGGTTTTTTGCTTGTCTTCTTCGACGAATAAGCGGTTATTTTTGCTTGTCTTTGCCGATATAGAAAAGGGTAAGGCACTCGGGGCCGACGTGCGCGCCGATGATGGGACTCATTTCGTTTATGATGATGTTTTTATATCCGAAATGCTCCTCGATTTTTTGTTTCAGCGTGAGAGCGTCCGCCTCGCAATCGGCGTGTTCGATATAAACGAATTCCGAATTGTCGATACCTTCGGATTTTTCGCACATTTTATCAAACAGGGCTTTAACTGCCATTTTGCGACCTATAACCTTGGATATGGGCACAAGATAGCCTTCCGTATCGACAATGAGAATGGGTTTTACCTGAATTGCCGTGCCGACGATTGCCGCCGATTTTTTGAGCCTGCCGCCGCGATACAGATGCATAAGATCGTTAACGGTGAAGTCGTGATGGCAGACGTCGCGGAAGGACGTTGCAAAGTCGACAAGTTCCTGAAAACTTGCGCCTTCGCGGCGTTTTTTCAGGCAGTAGTAAACGAGCATGCCTTCGCCGCCCGAAGCCGACTTGCTGTCAATTATGCAAATTCTCCTGTCGGGGTACCTTTCCAGAAGTTCTTCCCCGGCTTCCGTAACCGACTTGAACGAGCCCGAAAGTTTTGACGAAAAGCAAATGAAAAACACGTCCTGACCTTTTTCAAGATACGGCGTGAAGAAATCGATTGCAGTGGTCGTATTGATAAGCGACGTGGACGGAAAAACGCCCGCGCGCATTTTGTCGTAAAACTCTTTTTTGGAAAGGGTATCCGCGTCGTACGCTTTGCCGTCGATAATGACGTCCATGGGAATAATCGCAAAATCGTCTTCGTAAAACTGTTTGGGAAGATTGCAGGTTGCGTCGGATATGATAACGTAATCGTGTGCCATATAAACCTCTTTACAAAAAGTGTCGCGCGGTCGCGCGAGGAGCGTTTACGAAAAAAGGAACGATAAAAATCCCGTTCCCCGCTTGTAAAATTCCTCGATTTTAATATAAACAAAAATACAACATTTGTCAAGATTTTTATCGCGCTTCCTAAAAAAGAACGTGTATGCGTGCGCGCCCGCACTAAGTTTTTATTGACTTTTATATATTCAAAGGCGTATCATATTATTATCAATTATATCAAATCATATATGTTCGGAGGAATTATGCAACACGAGATCACGAAACCCCAAAGATTGCTTGACGAAAACGGCAATATCAAAGAGCCCGGCTTTGCCAAAAAGATGCTTTACGAATATCACCGCTCCGACGTCAAAGCCAAAAACTGGCGCATTAAGGAATGGGATTATTACTATATCGGCAATCAGCATTACGGGCTTGCGCTCACTATCGGCGACAACGGCTTTGCAGGCGCATTGTCCACGTCGATTCTTGAATTCGACAAACCTTATGACGTTACGAAAACCGCGCTTGTCGTGTTCCCGCTCGGCAAGATGAACCTTCCCGAAACGTCGGAAAAAGGAACGACCAAATGGACGCAGGGCAAAAGTTCGTATACGTTTGAAAACGACGGCAAAGTCCGCCATCTTAAAGGCACTCACGCCAAATTCGACGGCGACAACGCTTTGACTTTCGACATCACGCTTTCCGATTTCCCCGAAGAATCTATGGTAATCGCGACTCCGTTTGACAAAAACGCTCACTTTTATTTCAATCAGAAAATCAACTGCATGCGCGCGGAAGGCGTCGTAAAATGCGGCAATAAAGAATGGAAATTCGACAAGTCCGACAGCATGGGCACGCTCGACTGGGGGCGCGGCGTCTGGACGTACGACAACACCTGGTACTGGGGCAGCCTGCAAGGCTATCTCGAAGACGGCAGCCGTTTCGGCTGGAATATCGGTTACGGTTTCGGCAACACGTCCGCAGCGTCCGAAAACATGCTTTTCTATAACGGGAAATCGCATAAACTCGACGAAGTTACTTTCAACATCCCCGTCAAAAACGGCAAGGACGATTATATGAGCCCGTGGACGTTTACGTCGAACGACGGCCGTTTTGAAATGAATTTCACCCCGATTCTCGACAGACAAGCACCCTTGAACGTCGGCGTAATCTGCATGCTTCCGCATCAGGTATTCGGCAAATTCAACGGCAAAGCAATCCTTGACGACGGCACCGTGATCGAAGTGAAGGATATGGTGGGATTCGCTGAGAAAGTCCACAACAAATGGTGATAAAAAGTCATAATTTTGCGATATTCTGCTTTTTCGGCGGAACTTGAAAATTCGTGTACGCCAAGTACACTGGAATTTTCAAAACCCGCCGAGAAAACCACAATCTCATCAAAATTCTGACTTTTTAGGGATTTTGGGGACCCCGCGGGATACTGTGTACCCGTGGGGAGAAGGAGCAAACGAGCAAAAGACAAACAAACGAATGAAAAGAGTTTGTTTGGTCAAAAGCGAGATTTGCGACGTAATTTGCGCCTTTTTGAGTTTTTCCGAGAACCTGAAAATCCGTGTACGTCTAAGTACACTAGGATTTTCAGAACCTCGTAAGAAACGTCAAAAATCCATCAAATTCTCGCCGTTTTTAGGGAGAAATTTCTCGCCGTTTTTAGGGAGTTGGAATCTGAAATTCCTGACTTTTTAGAGTTAGGGGACACCTTACAAAAGCGATGATGCGATGTTTTTGCCTGTCGGTAAAAGCGATGCACCTTGCGGCGCGATGTATGACTTTGGCGCGTTGCGGATTCACCTTAATTTTTACAAAGTCAGAATGAACGGCAAAGCAAATATAACTGCGTAGCAATCTGAGACCACACATGATAATTTTAATTTTTTTTACGTTTAGGTAGGAGGAGATTATGAAACGTACACCTTATTGTGAAATTCTGCAAGAATACGGCGGAAAGTTCGTCGACTTTGCAGGTTTTGAGATGCCGGTGCAATTTGAAGGGATTTTGCACGAGCACAAAGCCGTCCGCGAAAACGTCGGGCTGTTTGACGTGTCGCATATGGGCGAAATAATGTTGAGGGGAAAGGGCGCGCTGGATACAATACAGCGTCTTTTCACAAACGACTACACTACGTTGAAAAACGGTCGCGTCAGGTATTCGCTGATGCTTAATGACGAAGGCGGGGTGGTTGACGACGTGCTTGTTTATTGTTTGTCCTCCGAGCTTTATTTCGTATGCGTCAACGCGTCGAACGTCGAAAAAGACTTCAAGTGGATTTCGGCAAATCTTTTGCCCGACACCGTCGCCGAAGACGTTTCGGAAAACACCGCGCAACTTGCGATTCAGGGGCCGAACGCGATTAAAGTAATAAGGAAAATTTTTAAGGAAGAAGACATTCCCGAAAAGAACTACTCGTTTACGTGTGTTGACGGGTTGCTGAATTCCGCCGTAATGCTGTCGCGCACGGGTTACACCGCGGAAGACGGCTTTGAAATTTACTGCGCCCGCAACGACGCCGTGAGACTTTTTGACATCGTACACGAAGCGGGTAAGGAATTCGATATGGCGCTTTGCGGGCTCGGAGCACGCGATACGTTGCGCTTAGAAGGCGCGATGCCGCTGTACGGTCATGAAATGGACGACGAAACCCTTGCATCCGAAATCGGACTTAATATGTTCATAAAACTCGATAAACCCGATTTTATCGGAAAAGCCGCGTTGCTTGAAAAGGCACCGACCAAACAAAGGCTGGGCATCGAACTTATCGACCGCGGTATTGCGAGAGAACATTCGGACGTATATGCGGGCGATAAACTTGTGGGATATGTTACGTCCGGCACCATGTCGCCCACGCTCGGAAAAGCGATTGCAATGATAAGAGTCGATAAGGATATCGACACGTCCGATTTATCGGTTGACGTTCGCGGAAGAAGACTGAAAGCAAAGGTCGTACCCCTTCCGTTTTATAAAAGACAAAAATAACAGGAGTAAACTATGGAAATCAAACAAAATTTAAAGTATCTCGAATCACACGAATGGGCAGACGTTAACGGCAACAAAGTCAAAGTCGGCATCACCGATTTTGCACAGAACGAACTTGGAGATATCGTTTTCGTGGAACTTCCTTCCGTCGGTGAAAAAGTCGTTAAGGACAAGGAATTTGCAAACGTGGAATCCGTAAAAGCGGTTTCGCCCGTCGTAAGCCCCGTTACCGGCAAAGTGATTGCGGTCAACGGCGCGCTTGAAGATTCGCCGGAACTTATCAACGAAGACGCTTTCGGCGCATGGTTTATCGAAGTCGAGGCGGAAAGCCTGTCCGAAAACCTTATCGACGCGGCGGCTTATGCGGAAATCGCAAAATAAACGGGAGATTTTATGAGTAGTTACGTTCCCAATACTTTTGAAGACCGCGCCGCCATGCTTGAAAAAATCGGCGTGAAGTCGATTGCGGATTTGTTCGACGTGCCGAAAGGGTGCGAGGCGGATCTCAATCTTCCTGCGGGGAAATCTCCGCTTGAAGTCGAAAGGATAATCAACGCGCTTGGCGCGAAAAATAAGGTGTTCAGGACAATGTTTTTGGGTGCGGGCGCATACAACCATTATATTCCGCCCGTCGTGTCGGAGCTTGCCGCAAGGGAAGAATTCGTCACTGCATACACGCCGTATCAGGCGGAAATGAGCCAGGGCATATTGCAGTCGATTTTCGAATACCAGACCGAAATCGCAAACCTTACCGGCATGGACGCATCGAACGCGTCGCACTACGACGGCGCAACCGCAACTGCGGACGGTATCCTGATGTGCATGGGCGCAAAGACGAAAGCGATTTTGTCCGACGCGCTTAATCCGGAATACAAGGCGGTCGTCAGAACTTATCTTGTGCCGCACGGTATCGAGGTTGTTTTTGCACCGACGAAAAACGGCGTTACCGATTCGGACGCCCTTAAAACGCTTATCGACGACGAAGTCGGCGCGGTATGTATCCAGCAGCCCAACTTTTTCGGGCTTATCGAAGACGCGGAAAGCGTCGGAAAAATCGCAAAGGAAAAGGGCGCGAAATTCGTGATGAGTTGTTATCCCGTCGCGCTTGCGCTTCTTAAAACCCCCGCGGAATGCGGCGCGGACGTCGCAGCGGGCGAAGGGCAACCTTTGGGGCTTCCGCTTGCTTTCGGCGGTCCGTATCTGGGTTTTTTGACCTGCCGCGAAAACCTTATGAGAAAACTCACGGGGCGCATTGTCGGCGAAACAGTCGACCACGACGGACGTCCCGCATACGTGCTTACTTTGCAGGCAAGGGAACAGCATATCCGTCGCGAAAAATCCACGTCGAGCATTTGCAGCAACGAGGCGCTTTGCGCGCTCACGTCGTCGATATATCTTGCGGCGATGGGCAAGGAAGGGCTTAAAGACGTTGCGAAACAATGCGTGTCGAAAGCGCATTATATGAAAGACGAAATCGTGAAAATCGACGGTTTCCGCCTTAAATACGACGGCGAGTTTTTCAACGAGTTTGTGATTGAATCGGACGTTGATACGTCAAAAATCGTCGATAAACTTCAAAAACGCGGCATTCTTGCGGGTTTACCGCTGAGCGACAAAGATATGCTCTGGTGCGTTACGGAGATGAACACGAAAGACGATATCGACGAAGTCGTAAACGTTCTTCGGGAGGTGAAATAATATGTTGATTTTCGATAAATCGGTATGCGGCCGTCGCGCCGTTACGCTTCCTGCGCTGGACGTTCCCGAATACAATCTTGACGAAAACTTCCTCAGAAACGCGGAATTAAACCTTCCCGAAGTTGCCGAAATCGACCTTGTGCGCCATTACATAGGTTTGTCCTTAAAGGCGAAAGGCGTCGACAACGTGTTTTATCCGCTGGGCAGCTGCACGATGAAGTATAACCCGAAACTTAATGAGGTGCTTGCAAGGAATCCCGCGTTCACTTCGGTGCATCCGCTGCAACCCGCGTCCACCGTACAAGGCTCGCTCGAAGTCATGTACGACGCCGCGAAATCTCTTGCCGAAATCACGGGTATGGACGAAATATCCCTTGAACCCGCGGCAGGCGCGCACGGCGAATATACGAGTTTGCAGGTAATAAGGAAGTACCATTTGTCAAGGGGCGACTCAAAGCGCAACAAGATTATCGTGCCCGACAGCGCGCACGGCACAAACCCCGCAAGCGCGGCAATGTGCGGCTTTGAAATCATCAACGTGAAAAGCGATAAGCGCGGCAATGTGGATCTCAAAGCATTGAAAGAAGCGGTCGGCGAAGACACGGCGGCGCTGATGCTCACGAATCCGAATACCCTCGGGCTTCTGGACGAACATATTCTGAAAATCACTTCGATTGTCCACAAAGCGGGCGGGCTCGTGTACTACGACGGCGCAAACCTTAATGCCGTTATGGGCGTTATCCGTCCCGGCGATTTGGGTTTCGACGTGGTGCATCTCAATCTGCACAAAACCTTTTCGACTCCGCACGGCGGCGGCGGTCCCGGCTCGGGCGCAATCGGTTGCAAGAAAAAACTTGCGAAATTTTTGCCGAACCCGACCGTAGGCGTAAAACGCGGCAAATATTTCTTCAAGGACAGCCCCGACAGCATCGGGAAAGTCAAAGCGTTTTACGGCAACTTCCTTGTCGTTTTGCGCGCGTATGCGTATATTCTTACTCTTGGCAAGGAGGGCATCAGGGAAGCGTCCGAAAACGCCGTGCTCAACGCAAACTACCTGCGCGTTCTGATTGCACCGTACTTCAAGACGGCTTTCGACAGAACCTGCATGCACGAATTTGTATTAAGCCTTGAAAAGTTCCACGAAGAAACGGGCGTCAGCGCGATGGACGTTGCGAAAGCACTCATCGACAAAGGTATTCATCCGCCGACAATGTATTTCCCGCTTATCGTTCACGAGGCACTTATGTTTGAGCCGACCGAGACCGAAAGTCGCGAAACCTTGGAAGCGGCAGCCGATATGATGCGCGAGATTTTTGAAGAGGCAAAGGAAAACGCGGACAGCGTGAAGGCAAGCCCCGTTTCGACGCCGATATCGAGGCCGGATGAGGTGCTTGCTGCCCGCAAACCTTGTGTAAAACGGCGATAATTTGCGATATTTTGCTTTTTCGGCGGAACCCGAAAAATCGTGTACGCCAAGTACACTGGATTTTTCAGAACCCGCCGAGAAAACCACAATCTCATCAAATTCTCGCCGTTTTAGGGAATAATACTTATAAAATTCTGACTTTTTAGGGAATGATATTATCCATCAAATTCTCACCTTAACAGGTGGGAATTTTTTATGTCATTGCGAGGAGCATAGCGACGTGGCAATCTCCCGGAAGGGCAACCGCATTATAAAACCCACACAAGATATTTTTCTATTTGCGTGGAGAAAAGAAACAAACAAATGCTGTGTTATGAAACTTTTTGCCCGTTTTTTCAATGACACAAGTTATACTCACCATAAAACTATTTTTAACCAATGTATTATTTTTTCTCGCGAAATGTTTTTTCAAATAGTTTTTCATCATTTTAGGGGATTTTTATTATTGAGCAAGAGTGTCCCCTTGACAGTTTAACGGATTTGGTATGCTATGAATCATATTGTATCCCTTCCGGGAGATTGCCACGCGTCATAAACTGCGCTTTTGACCAACCATTTTACGCTAAAAGCGAAAATGCTTGTCTTTTGCTTGTTTATTCATTTTCCCCAAAAGTACAAAAGTATCTTTTGGGATCCCTTGATTTACGCTCGCGATGACATAAAAAGAGCAAAAATAATCCTTGTTTGGTAACAATTCGACATAAAAAAAGACGCCGTGGTCGGCGTCTTTTTTGTGTGACAATTGATTATTCGATAAAGGGTCCGAGTGCTTCGATAAGGTCCGCGCAGTTGTCGCTGAATACTTCCAGCACCACCGGGGTGGACAGGTCAAGGCTGAATATACCGAGTATCGACTTTGCATCCACAACGTGACGGCCGCTTCTCAAATCCATATCGTAGTCAAACTTATTTGTGACGTTTACGAAATGTTTGACGCTCTCTGCTGTACCGAGATTTAAGGTAACTGATTTCATATTGTCTCCTATATACAAAAAATTATTTCAAATTAACTTTTTCGTAAGGAATTTTAGCATTTATGACTTTTTTTGTCAATTATTTACAGGCCGTACTTTTCCTTTATCTGTGTAAAAGTATAGGGCGCGTCGAGAAACGCTTTGTGCGCGTCGTATAAGGAGTAGCCTTTTTTCGTCAGCCCGTTTATGACGTCGGTAACCTGAATGTAGCCGTAGTAATAGGTCGCGGCGTTTGCGGGCTGCATAATCGCGTCGAAATAAAGGTTTGTCGCGAAGTCGGAAATCGTGCTTTCCTTGTAAACGAGCTTTTTGCTGTCGGACGGATCCTGTGCGGAAGAATTCAGAAAGTATGCGTGTTCATTAAGCTTCACGGTGTCGGTGAGCCAGTTTTTGATGGCGTTCGCGGAAACGCCGTCGTAATTGACTTTCATATCGACAAGCACGCGAAGGTATCCTTGCGCCAGAACTTTTTTCACGCGGTAGCGCATGATAAGGTTGTCTTTGCTGTCCGTCGTGCCGTAAAGATTTGCGGCGTAATGTTCGGCGTAGGTTGCCCAGCCTTCCTTATATGCGGTGGGGCAAAGCACTTTCACGACGTTGTGCTGATTGCTGTTTTTCAGGTAATTGTACTGATAAAGGTGGCCGGGGATTCCTTCGTGCGACAGCAAATCGTATGACAGATAACCCGTGCTGTCCCAGTTGTTGATGATAATCGTTTCGTCCGACGATTTATTGTCAAGGGGCGACACGAAGTACGCGGCGGGCGCGAAGTTATCCTTCATACTTTCGTCCACGACTTTGAGCGTTACGTTTCCCGCCGTAGTTGAAAATGCGGGGAATGTCGGCGAAAGCAAGCCTTTAAGCGTGTCAATCGTATTATAAAGTGCGTTTTCCGACCAATCGTCGTTGTTAAAGGCGTTCACGACTTCCTTGTCGATGTCTTCTTCCTTAATGCCGAGCGCGACAAGTTTTGCGCGGATTTCTTCGATTTCCGCAGTCGTTTTGTTGAACTCGGTCACAAGTCTTTGTGCGGCGGACGCAATCGTATCGCGCGTGCCTGTCGATGACTGGAACAGGGCGGCGTAATAGTTTTTGCCCGTTTCGCCGTAGGACGCGTATCCACCCGAAACCCTTTCGATAAGCGTGCCGAGGGCAGGATCGGAGAAGATATGTTTCAGGTCGTTGCCGAGCCTGACGTACGCCTTAATCATCGTACGGATACCTTCGGTCGCCTGCTTTTTATATGCGGTTTTTTGGTCGTCCGACAAGAAAGAGCAGCCGTCGATTTTTTGAATCATATTTTTGTAAACGAAGTTCTTCTTTACGTTATCGTCGGTTGCGTATTCGTCGGGATTTGTGTCCGCGCAGTTCATATAGTCGTAAATCGAAATGTTGTCTTCCGAAACGCCGCTTGCGATAATTTCTTCACTTGTGTTAAGAATGTGCGCGCCCGTGAAATTGCCCGTTTGTTCAACCGCGTAAAAGAGATTTATGCGGTGCTTCGAGAATCCGTTTTTAATGCACTCGATTTCGTAATTCACGTATTCGGGAAACGCCGACGCCGTGTCGTTCATCAGGAAGATATAGTCCTTTACGTCCTGTTCGTCGCGGAGTTTGTATTCGGTAAGGTATACCGGGAGACTCGCCTGCATGCCCGAATATCCGCCGATGTAACTGTCCTGCATATAGTACGAGCCAGCAAGTTTCGATTCCTGAATGAAAAAGTATTGCAAAAACGTGAACAAATCCTTGTCGGAGTCGTTCATTTTGCTGTAACGATAGGTGTACGCCATAAGGGCGGCTTGCATTTTGTATGACGAATACGCCGCGTCGTAATCTTCCTTCGACGACGGGCGGGGAAGCGCAGCCTTTGGCGTGAGACCGAGCGCGGTGTCCGCGTCCTCAAAGAAGAAGTTCGCGCTCATCGCGTCGTTTGAGAACAGCGACGGGAACAATTCGTTTGCAAAATCGTTTATATTATTTTTTCTGAAAATGTTGCAGCCCGAAAGGGTGACGACCGACACAAGAAGTATCGTCAGCGTCAAAGCAACCGCCAATATTTTTTTGAAATTTTTATTCATAACTTGTCCTTTTCCGAAGTGTATATGTTTATTCTTTAATCTTATTCTATATCAATATACATAAATTTTCAATAAAAATTCCGAAAAATTGTATTCCGTTGACGGAAATCCCGAAAGCGTGCAAATTTTGCGGAAAAATGAGAAAATATGACGTTTTTAATAGCCGTTCGTTGCAAAATCGCGGAGTATTTTGTATAATATTTCCAAAGAGGAAAGATTTTTATGTTTCAACAGGACAGAAAATATATGATAGGGCTCAAAGTCCTTGCAACGATTGCTCTCGTCTGCACGGTGGTTTTGTGGTGCGGACTTTGGGGAGCGTCGGCGACTCCACATGACAAAAGCAAAGTTGACACGCAGGAAGTGACCGACAAAATAGATTCAAAATACGGACTGTCCGCAAAGTTCGCCGAAAAGCTTGTCACGCAGCAAGTTTACGCCTCGCGAAGCGGAACGAAATATTTGTATAACGGGGACAAAGAGAAGTTAAAAGTATGGTTCGAGCCTGCCGAAACGCTCGACAGGGACGTAACGTTTGAGTCCAAAAATCCCGACGTAGTCAGCGTTGACGAAAACGGCGAAATCACCTGTCACAAAAAAGGCGAAGCGAGCATTCTGGTTACCTTGAAAAGCGACAGTTCGGTTTATGACTGGGTAACGATTGGTTGTTATGGGGAGTTTCCCGAAGATACCGAGCACGCACTGGGCGATTTAACGTTAAAAGTCGGCACGTCGGCGATTGCAAATCTGAACGAGAGAAAGTTGGATACTTCCGCCGCAACGTACACGGTGGAGAACGAAAGCGTCGTTAAGGTTCATCAGGACATGTTTTTCGCGCTGAAACCCGGCACGACAACCATCACCGCAACGTTCAAAAAGAATAACGAAAAAGCAACGGCGACAATCACGGTGAAGGAAGACAAAAACTTTAAAGCACCGACGAATATCGTCTTTAAGAATAACGGCAACCCGACGTTTACTTACGGCATTGGTTCGACAAAAATCGGCAGTATAATCAAAAAGGTCGAACCCATGGGAAACGTCGACGATTTCATCGTCACGTCCGACAACACCGACGTCGTCCGCGTGAATTACGGATATCTTGCAATCGTCGGCGTCGGGACAGCCGAGTTGACTTATACTTCGCCGTACAACGGTCACAGTCAAAAAGTGTCGGTAAACGTTGTGTATCCCGAGCCGACCGGCATCGATATCATCGGTCCCGACGTCATTTCGCCGAATAATACATATGAATATAAGGCGGTGCACGAGCCGTGGGCGTTTTCAAAGTGCTTCACGTGGGAAGTCGTCAGCGGAAAAGCAACGATCACGGAAGACGGTTTGCTGAAATCGAACAGGTTTGGCAAGGTGGTTATCCGCTGCACAAGCACAATCGACCCGAGTTTCAGCGAAGAAAAGACCATCGAGGTCAAGTTGTTTTCGGGCAGTTATGAGTTCGTCCGCAAGTTTCTGGGGCACGGCGGGCTTTCCGCATTGCTCGGATTCGGCATTTTCGGCACGCTGTTTTTGCTGTGTAAACATAAGTGGCTTTGCGCGGTGTTAAGCCCCGTTCTGGCGTTTATTTATGCGGGCGTCAGCGAGGGTATTCAGTATTTAACGCCGGGACGATGTTGTTCAATCGTCGACGTTCTCACCGACTTTATCGGCGCGCTTGTCGGCATTGCGATTGCGGCATTGCTGGTGGGAATCGTCCTTGGTATCTGGCGACTTGCAAACAAGGAAAGTTTCGACAGATTGTCCCGCGCCTACAAGACGCTGTCTTTCCGCACCCTGTTTCGTAAAATCCCCATGTCAAGCAACACTCCCGATTCCCCGGACAACACCGCCGCGTCATAAATAGCATTTTTGAAATCGCATTATCGCAGGCGATAATGTTCGCTCTTATGTTTGCGTGCGCCTTTTCCCCACGGGCACAAAGTATCCAGCGGGGTCCCCTTGATAATGCGGCTATGTTTTTTTATGCCGCTATTGTCTTATGTGCAAGCACACGCCAAAACGGCAAGAGTGATTGAGTAGGGCTGCTCACGGCGCACACTGCACTTTTAAAATCGCATTATCGCAAGCGATAATGTTCACTCTTTTGCTCGTGTGCGCCTTTTCCCCACGGGTACACAGTATCCCGCGGGGTCCCCTTTAATACACCTGAAATTGCAGTGCATAACGCAAGCGGTTGCAAGCAACCGCCGAACGCCGAAACAAAGTTTCGGGTTCTTGCCCTTGACTTAATCTCGGCACAAAAAAACACACACCATATTCGGTGTGTGTTTTTTGTGGTGGGATTGAGTAGGCTCGAACTACCGACCTCGCGCTTATCAGGCGCGTGCTCTAACCAACTGAGCTACAATCCCATACTGGTGGAGGTAAGCGGATTCGAACCGCTGACCCCCTGCTTGCAAAGCAGGTGCTCTACCAACTGAGCTATACCCCCAAGGTATATGCAAGCGAGAATAATTTTAACCTTGCCAAATCGTCGGCGTTAATCAAAACGCTTATAAAGAATATCATTGTCTTGAAAATTTGTCAACGATTTTATTGAATATTCGGTAATTTTTTGTTGCAAAACAAAAAAACGCAAAAAATCACATTTGCAAATATGATTTTACGACGTTGCCGAGTGCTTCGGCGTTTTTTGAATACAGTTTATTCGTAATCAGCAGGTTTTTCAGCCCGATCCAATACGCTTTGATAAGTTGAGCGTCGCGCATATTCAAAACGGTGATGAAGTTGTCCAGCACGAACACGAGTTCCTTTCTTGTATCAAGGTCGAGTTTGCTGTCCTTAACCGCCGTGATTTGCGTTTTGACGTAATAATCGGCTTGTTCGGACAGGGCAGCGTTGACCTCGATACGTTTTTCGTCGCGAAGTTCGAAATCGGCTTTTTCGTCGTCGGAAAGGAGCGTCAGCACTGCTTCCTTAAAGGGGGCGATGATGCCGTTGATAAACCCGACGTAGCTGTCGTTTTTGTCGTCGGCGCGGTAAAAATCCTGCACGAATTTAACGAAATCGCGACGACCTTCGTCGAAGTCGAGAAGCAGGCAAAGTATGAGCGCGACGCGCTTTCTCAAAGACGCGGGAAGACGGAAAATCGTCGCCGTACCGAGGTTTACGATGGCGCGGTTGTATTCATCGTCGTAATCGAAATTGAAACGGCAATCGTAGGCGAGTTTTTTAAGCTCGTCATAATACGCCATACACCTTAAAAGCATACGGATTTTCTGGTTGGACATAATGAGTTTGCTGCCGATAAACTCGTCGCACTGGGCGGAGAATGCGGCAACCGCTTCGTTGTTGTAATCGATATTCATATTCTCACCGAAAGATATTATATTATGAAACCGCCGAAAAATCAAGCGCGAAAAGGACAAAAAGAAATCCGCCCAAAAAGCGGATTAAGCGGTGATATTTTTATTTCTTTGCGATGCACTCGACCTCGACCAGAACGTTTTTGGGAAGTTTGCTGACTTCCACGCAACTTCTTGCGGGATATGGCGCGACGAAATACGACGCGTAAATTTCGTTGAACGTCGCAAAGTTGGAAAGGTCGGTAAGGAAAGCCGTTGTTTTCACGACGTTTTCAAAGCCCATACCCGCCTCGTTCAGAACCGCTTTCATATTTTCAAAAACCTGTTTGCTCTGGTTGACGATACCGTCCGCGACGTCGCCGGTTGAGGGGTTTACGGGGATATTGCCCGACACGTACAAAGTGTCGTCGACGAGCACCGCCTGCGAGTACGGTCCGATTGCTTTGGGCGCATTGCCGCTTTCGATTTTGACTTTCATAATTTATTTACTCCTTATTATAAACGATATACGTCCATTATAAATCGTCGGCGGGCAAAAAGTCAACCCGCGATTTTGTTGATTTTTCGGGCGCAAAATAGTATATTGTGTTTATAAAACATTAAGGACGTATTTATGGACGTAAAAGAATTTCTGAATAAATCGTACACTGCTTATCATGCCGTGAAGTACGGCGCGGAAATGCTTGAAAAAGCGGGCTTCAAAAAACTTGATATGAAAGACGTATGGCGTCTTGAAAAAAACGTCGGCTATTACGTCATCGAAAACGGGACGAGCCTGTTTGCGTTCAAGGCGGGCGAAAATAACGTTTTCAACGTGGTGGAAAGCCACACCGATTCCCCGTCGCTCAAAGTCAAGGGAAATAAACTTATCGACAGCGCGGAAGGTAAACGACTTAACGTCGAAAAGTACGGCGGACTTTTGCTGTATAGTTTTCTGGACGCGCCGTTGAAAGTCGCGGGGCGGATTGCATATTCGGACGGCGGCGAAGTGAAAACCGAAGTCGTCGAAAGTAAATATACTGTCGTTATTCCAAGCCTTGCCATTCATCATAATCCCGACGCGAACACGAAACTTGCGTTGTCGGTGCAAAAAGATATGCTGCCGCTTCTCGGCGGCGCGAAAGACGTGTATTCCACGCTCACCGACAAGGACGTTATCGACGCCGACCTTTTCGTGGTGCCGGCGACAAGCGCGTTTTCAGGCGGCGTAGGCGACGAGTTTTTGTGCGCGCCGAGACTTGACAACCTTTTGAGCGTGTATTCGTCGCTGAACGCAATCATAAATTCAACCCCGAAAGACATCGCCGTCTGCTGCTGTTTCGACAACGAAGAAGTGGGCAGCGAAACAAAGCAAGGCGCCGCATCAAATATTTTAAGTACGCTTTTAAGGAAGATAAACCGTGCGTTTATGAAAAACGACGATGATTTCACCTTTGCGACGGAAAACGGCGTTTTACTGTCGGCGGACAACGCGCACGCCGTGCATCCGTCCTTCCCCGAAAAGAGCGACCCGAGCGAGAAAGTGTATCTTAACAAGGGCATCGTCATAAAGCATCACGTCAATTATTCCACCGATGCTTTGTCGTCCGCCGTCGTGAAAACCCTGCTCAAAAACGAAAATATCGAGGTGCAGGATTATTACAATAATTCCGACGTGCGTTGCGGAAGCACAATCGGGCTCGTTACAAGCGCAGACCTTAATATGAACGCCTGCGACGTGGGTATCGCCCAGCTTGCGATGCATTCCGGCGTGGAAACCGCAGGCGCGAGCGACGTCGAAAAAATGCAAAAGTTTATGACCGCTTTCATGAACGCCGCCTTCTCAAAAACCGAAAACGGCGTAAAAATCAACTGATATGTACGAAGTATATCTGAAAAAAGGCGAAGAAAGGCGCATACTTTCGGGACATTCCTGGGTGTATGCGAACGAAGTGCAGGAAATCAAAGGCAAGGATAAAAACGGAAGTCTTGCCACCGTCTTCACGCACGATAAAAAATATATCGGGAAAGGATATATCAATCATTTGTCGAAAATTCTCGTGAGGATTTTCATCAGAAACGACGATATAGACGACGAAGAGTTTTACAAAAAACGCATAAAAGCCGCAAACGATATGAGAATCGCTTTGGGCTTCGACGACGCGTACCGTGTGGTGTTTGCCGAAAGCGACGATCTTCCCGCGCTCATTATCGACAAATACGCCGACGTGCTTGTCATGGAATGTTTGTCGCTGGGCATTTCGCAAAGAAAAGACCTTATCGTGAAATGCCTTGTCGATTTATTTCACCCGAAAGGTATTTTTGAAAAAAGCGAAGCGCAGGTGCTGAAAAAAGAAGGCGTCCCCGAAACGCAGGGCGTATTGTACGGCGAAGTGCCCGAAAAAATCGTAATTTCCGAAAACGGCGTGAAAATGTACGTTGACGTTAGAAACGGTCAAAAGACGGGATATTTTCTGGATCAGAAAGAAAACCGCATGGCAATCCGCCGTTACGCAAAGGACAAAACCGTGCTTGACTGCTTCTCGAACTCGGGCGGATTTTCGATTAACGCCGCAACCGTCGCAAAGGAAGTAACCGCCGTCGATATTTCGGAAATTCAGGTGAAAGCGGTGCTTGAAAACGCCGCGTTGAACGGGTTTAAGAACGTGAACGCCGTATGCGCGGACGTGTTTGAATACTTGCGACTCAAAAAACGGGAAAACAGAAAGTACGGCGTTGTCGTGCTGGACCCGCCCGCGTTCACGAAAAGTGCGGCGGAAGTAGGCGATGCGTACAGGGGATACAAGGACATCAACGTTCTAGGGTTGAAACTTGTCGAAAAAGGCGGGTATCTCGTCACGTCTTCCTGCTCGCACTACATGACGCCGACGCTGTTTCAGAAAATGATTGTCGAAAGCGCAAAAGAAAGCGGCAGGCGGGTGCGCCTTGTCGAAATCAGAACACAGTCGCCCGACCACCCGTCCCTTCTTTCCATGGACGAAACGCAATATCTTAAATTTTACGTACTGCGCGTCGATTGAAACGACGGCATAGATTGACTTTTCAAAAGCATGGTGCTAAAATATATTTACTCCGAAAGAGCAACATCGACGGGGCATCAAAACAGGAAGTAATAACATTGAGCATCGGAACTGTAAAATGGTTTAACGCGACGAAAGGCTTCGGCTTCATCGCAAACGATGAAGGCGGCGATGATGTTTTCGTACATTTCAGCGCAATTCAGGGCGATGGTTACAAGACGCTTAAAGCAGGACAAAAAGTTTCTTTCGACGTGGAAGCCGATCCGAAAAACGCCGCAAAACTTCGCGCAATAAACGTAGTGGCAAAATAGTGCATACAACCGACGGCAATGCTGTCGGTTTTTTATTGTAATCGCTTGAAAAACAAGTTTACATTTGGTAAACTTAACTTATAAACTATAAAACAAATCGGAGGCATTTATGTGCGACACAATCGTGGCAACCCCCGCTTACACCAAAAACGGGAAAATGCTTTTTGCGAAAAACAGCGACAGAAGTCCCAACGAGCCGCAATTTTTACAACATATCCCGGCGAAGGATTACGACCTTCAAAAAACGCCGACGCTTGCGCTTACTTACGTTGCGGTGCCGCAGATCGAACATACCTTTGAAATCACGATTTCCCGTCCGAGTTGGATGTGGGGCGCGGAATTCGGCTTCAACGAGTTCGGGCTGAATATCGGCAACGAAGCGGTGTTCACGAAAGAAAAGTACGTAAAAACCGTCGGCGTAACGGGTATGGATATGCTGCGCCTGGCTCTTGAAAGGTGCAGGAGCGCGAAAGAAGCCCTGGACTTTCTGACCGATTTTATCGAAAAATATCCGCAGGGCGGGAATTGCGGATACGGAAAGAAATTTTATTATCACAACTCTTTTCTGATTGCCGACTCGTCGGACGCTTACGTTCTGGAAACCGCTGGGAAATACTGGGTATGGAAAAAGGTGAAAGACTTCTTTGCGATATCCAACTGTCTGTGTCTTGAAAGCTATGACGCATGCAGCGCAGGGCTTGTCGAAAACGCAATCAAAAACGGCTGGTGCAAGTCAAAAGCCGACTTTAACTTTGTAAAATGTTATACTGAACCCTTGTTTACGAAATTTGCAAAGGGCAGGGAACGCCGCGTAAAAGCGATGGAGTTGCTGGGCGAAGGCGCGCCCGACGTCAAAAAGTTTATATCGATTTTGCGCTCTCACGCAGGGAAGGCGGAGCGCGGATATCAGGAAGTCGGCAGCATTTGTATGCACGCGGGCGGCGTTATCGGCGACCAGACGACGGCAAGTTACGTTGCGGAAATCGACGGCGCGGACAGCGTGTATTTCGTCACCGGCGCGTCGTTGCCGTGCATAAGTTTGTTTAAGCCGTACGTCCTTGGAAAAAACGAGCACGTCGCGGAAGACGGCGAAGATAAAAAAGGCGTCGGATATTGGCTGACGCACGAAAAAATGATGCGCTATTTCATCAGCGGTACGCTTTTGACAAACGAGATTATCGAAAAAGGAAGGGCTGCCGAAAACGAGTGGATCGACAGGTTTTTATCCGCCAGGAAGGAAGACCGCGTCGCAATTTCCGAGGACGCCTTCGAGCAGGACGAACGGCTTGTCTTAAAACAACTTGACGACGCCCGTACAAAACAAATCTCGTTCACGAGAGGTGGCGCGTATTACAGGATTTTCTGGAAAAACAAAACGAAAAAACTGTATGAATTTATCAAAAAAGAAAATAAGGAAAAGTAATAATAATACTTAATTTAATTAAAAAACCGCCGATTGTCGGCGGTTTTTCTTATTTCTTAAAAAGCGAAACAAGCATATTTATGACGATTTTACGCATGCGGTTGTAGTCGATATAAGAGTGCTTATCGAAAACCTTTTCGTGGGCGTAGGACTGCACGGTTTCCATCGCAAGGTGGACGCGTTCAAAAATATCCTCGCGGTCATAGCCCAAAGAGCGGAGTTTTGCGACGAACCTCATCGTCATATCGTTTTCAAGCGCCATAAATTTGTCGCGCACGGTTTTGTCCGTGGACGAAAGGGAGTGCAACGCCTCGTGAATGGCGGCGTTGTTTTCGTGCACCGTAACGGCGTTGTCGATGGAGTGCGTGATGATAAAATCGAAGTCCACGGGGGCGGTGATTTTGTCGAACATTTCAAACACGGGATAAAACACGTTGTCGACGTAAATGTCCAGCACCTCGATGAGAATATCGCGTTTGTCGTGGAAATATCCATAGACGATGCCCGTGGAAACGCCCGCTTTTTTTGCGATTTCCGACGTGTTCGTGTTGAAATAGCCGTCCTTTGCGAAAAGTTCGTACCCGGCTTCGATAATCCTGTTCTTTTTGTCGATCGAGCGCTTTTGTTGCGGCTCGCGTACTTCCTGTGACATATTTTTTACCTCTGAAACATTATACATTATTTTCAATGAAAAAGCAAAACAAAACGCCGTCAAAAAATATGAAAAATATTTCAGATTTTTGTCAAAAAGGGTTGACAAACGATTTCCAAGCGAATATACTAACCTTGCAAATATGAAAGAAAATTCATATTCACATAACTCGGAGGTGGCTTATGCCGTTGGTAGTTGCACCCGTCGGCAAGGACGTGAGAGTCGTGAAAATCCTTGCGGACGAGAAAACGAAAAAACATCTTGAAAACCTTGGTATTACGATCGATTCCGTTATCCGCGTAATATCGGCAAGCGGGGGCAGTGTTATCTGTGTCGTAAAAGACGGTAGGCTCGCTCTCGACAAAGAAATGGCAACAAAAATCCTTATTGCATAGGAGGCATATATGGAAAAGAGATTAAGCGAATTTTCGATTGGCGAAACCGGCGTGATTCGTCTTGTCGGCGGCGACGGCAAGATAAGACGTCGTTTGTTCGATATGGGAGTTACTCCCGGCGCGGAAGTGTATTTGAGAAAACGCGCTCCGCTCGGCGATCCCATCGAAATTACTTTAAGGGGTTATGAACTCACTCTTCGCAAAAGCGAGGCGGACGTCGTAACGATGGAGATTTAAGCATGAAAAAGTTTGCACTTGCGGGAAACCCGAACTGCGGTAAAACAACCTTATTCAACTCCCTGACGGGTTCGACCGCGCACGTCGGCAACTGGCCGGGCGTAACGGTCGATAAGCGCGAAGGAACGTACAAAAAGTGCGCCGAGCCCGTGTCGATCGTCGACCTTCCGGGCATTTATTCGTTGTCGCCTTACACGCCCGAAGAAGTCATTTCCAGAAACTTCATTCTTGACGAAAAGCCCGACTGCGTCATCAATATCGTTGACGCGACAAACCTTGAACGCAACCTGTATCTGACCACTCAGATTATGGAAATCGACGTGCCTATGGTCATCGCGCTCAACATGATGGACGAGGTCGAAAAACAGGGCGACAAAATCGACGCGACAAACCTTGAAAAGAAAATCGGCATTCCCGTCGTACCCATTTCCGCGCTGAAAGAAAAAGGGCTTGAAGAACTTATGAAACGCGCGTACGACGCGTCCAACGAAAAGCGTCAGGGCAAAACCGTTCTCGAAGGCAGCGCGCTAATGCACCTTATCGGCGACTGCAAAATCGCGCTCGAAGGTCAGGGCGTCGACAACGCTTTATTCCACGCGATTAAACTTGTGGAACTTGACGAGCTGGAAGTAAAAGCGCATCCGCAATCGACGGCTATGGTCGAAGAATTCAAAAAGACTTTCTCCGACGACACTTTCGGCAGCGACTTCGAGGCGCTTGTCGCGGACAGCAGATATAAATACATCTCCAAGCATTATTCGTCCGTCCTTACGAAGAGCGAACAAAGGCAAAAGGAAAAACTTTCGCGTTCGGACAAGGCGGATAAAATCCTTACTCATAAGGTATGGGGTATTCCCATCTTCCTTGTAATACTGTTTCTGGTATTCCACCTTACGTTCGCGGAAGACTTTTTGTTCCTCGGCGCGGGCGGCGTGTTCGATAAGAAAGCGGTGGCTTATGACGCGAACAAAAACGTAATCGAAGTTACCGAAGACACTTATGATCCCGATAACGTGAAATATTACGACGCGGACGGCAACGAAGCCAAACTCACCTTTGAAAACGGCAAACTCGCGTCGGTCGAGGCGAAACCCTTTGTATTCACCGGCGACGGAAAGAAAGTCCTTGTCGAAAACGCGGCGGAACTGCCCGAAGGCACGAAATTCTATGCCGACGAAAAGGGCAAACGGGAAGTAACCATCGAAGCAACCCAATTCGTGTACTGGAAAAACAGCCTCGGCGAAATTACGAGAATTTCGGCAGGCGACGCTAAAAACCTTGCGGAAGGCACTAAGATTTACGCCGACGAAGAATTGACTCACGAGGTTACTCTGAACGCCGACGGCGAAGTCGAAGGATACGCGGACATAGAAACGGAATACGAATCGGCATTCGTGTCGGGCATCGACGAGTTCTGCGCGGGAATTTCCGCGGCAACCTTCTTCGGATATGAAGAAAGCGTTTACGGTCCCGGCGTAATCCTTGCGAACCTTCTCAATACGTTCACCGACTTTTTAAGCACCTGCATCAACGAAGGACTTGTGAAATCGGGCGCACCCGACTGGCTTACGGGGCTTATCGTTGACGGTATCTTCGGCGGCTTGTTCGCGGTACTCGGCTTCTTGCCTCAGATTCTTTTGCTGTTCCTGTTCTTCTCGATTCTGGAAGACAGCGGATATATGGCGCGCGTAGCGTTCATCCTTGACAGAATTTTCAGAAGATTCGGTCTTTCGGGCAGGGCGTTCATGCCGATGATTATGGGATTCGGGTGCTCCGTTCCCGCGTTCATCAACACCCGTACGCTTGCCGACGAAAAGGAACGCGTCGCGACAATCAGGGTTATTCCGTTTTTCAGTTGTGGCGCAAAACTGCCGATTCTTACGGCAATCGCGGGCGGTATCGCAACTATGACGGGGCTTAAAAATCCCGACGTAATTACTTATTGTATGTACATTCTGGGCGTAGTCGTCGCAATCGCTTGCGTGCTTCTTATGAGAGCGACCACGATGAAAGGCGACGTTCCCCCGTTCATTATGGAATTGCCCGCATACCACGCGCCGCAACCCAAAAACCTTATGTTGCACCTGTGGGATAAGACGAAACACTTCGTCAAGAAGGCATTCACGATTATCCTTGCGTCGACAATCGTTATCTGGTTCATGAGCCATTTCAGCTGGAACTGGAATTACCTGGAAGACACGCAGATGAATCAGAGCATCCTTGCGGGTATCGGCGGAATTATCAGACCTTTGTTCACCCCGTTGGGATTCGGCTCGCAGCTTGCAAATAGTTTCGGTTGGGTATTCGCGGTCGCGGCAATCACCGGTCTTATCGCAAAAGAAAACGTTATCGCGACGTTCGGTACTCTTGCGGCTTGCATAGTCGGCGGAATGATTGACGTGGAAGCGGACGGCGGTCTGATGGCAGTCGCGGAAATGATCAAAGCAACCGGCATCGGCGTTCCCGGACTCATCGCGTTCATCGCTTTCAATATGCTGACAATCCCCTGCTTTGCGGCAGTCGCAACGGCAAAGGCGGAACTTCCCTCAAAGAAGTCGTTCAGAAATACCTTGCTGTTCTGGATCGGCACGAGTTATATCGTGGCAATGATGATTTACCTTATCGGCAGCTGGTGGTGGACGGTGTTCATCTTCGCGGCGATATGGGCGGCAATCATTACGCTCATCGTGCTTGACAACAAAGGCAAAATCGACGTAAACGGCTTTTTCAAAAACCTTAAAGGTAAAATGAGAAAAGCAAAGGAGTAATAATATGTGGTCGTGGCTTGCACCGTTAATCGGAATATTATGCGCGCTGTTCGTGGTGAGCGTTATCGTCTGGAACCGCGCGCGCAAAAAGAAAGGAAAATCGTCCTGCGGGAGCGGTTGTGTGGGCTGCCCGTGCTGCAACTCCTGCAAAGATCGGGACGCCGAGTTGAAAAAACTCGAAGACGTCAGAAACAAAAATAACAACGAAAGTTCATTATAATTATAGTAACATTTGTCCATCTCTGATAAAAATCCCCGCGCAATTTGCGTGGGATTTTTTATATCGTTTCGGGTTGAAAATTCGTGTTTATTTCAGTTTTATGAAATCGTTGAAAAGCGACGGAGCGTCGGCGTAAAACACACCGGTGTCGTTTGCCGTTTTTTCATTGAAGTCGTTGTTTTCGCCAAGTTTTTCGCGGGAAGAATACATAAGAAACGGCACGGGATTTCTTGAATGAGTTTTGATTGAACAAGGCGTCGGGTGGTCGGGCAGAAACATCAGTGCAAAGTCTTCGTGTTTTGCCGTCAATCCGTTTACAATCGTCCCGATAATGTCTTTATCAATCATTTCGATGCTGTAAACCTTGCGTTCTGCTTCTCCGCGGTGTCCACATTCGTCGGGTGCTTCCACGTGGATATAGCAGAAATCGTTTGTTTCCAAGGCTTTGAGAGCAGCTTCTCCCTTGCCCGAAAAGTTAGTGTCCCAGTTGCCTGTCGCACCGTTTACTTCGATAACGTCCATGCCTGCGCCTTTGCCGATACCTTTCAGCAAATCGACCGCCGAAATCATTGCGCCGCGAAGGGAAGTTTTGTCGACAAACGTGGTGAGCGCGGGCTTCACGCCGCCGCCCCAGAACCATATGCAGTTGGCGGGATTTTTGCCTTCCTTTTTACGCTTTTCGTTTATCGGGTGGTTTTCAAGCAGCGCATAGGATTTTTCGTAAAGGTCAAGGAATAAATCCTTGTAAACGCCTTTCGGGAGATAGTCCATGATTTTCCTGCCCGTTATGTCGTGCGGCGGGGTAACTTCGTCGTCGACGACGCCGTGGTTTATAATCAGGCAATGGCGATAACTGACGCCCGGATAAAAATGCAGGGAGTCCGTTTCCAGATGTTTTTTGATGTGCGCGACAAGTACGGCGGCTTCCGCCGTCGATATTTCGCCCGCGGAATAGTCAACCATCGTTTTGTCCGAAAAGTTTTTTTCCGTGGAGAGCGTGACAAGATTCATTCTGTACGCAACGTCGGTATCTTTCATATCGACGCCTATGCTGAGCGCTTCCAACGGGGAACGTCCGCTGTAATACTTTTCGGGGGCGTAGCCGAGCACGGCAAGGTTTGCGACGTCGCTTGCCGGCTTAAACCCGTCGGGCACCGTTTTCACAAGCCCGATTTTTGCGGTTTTTGCAAGTTTTCTCGCGTTTTCGATGTTTGCTTTTTCAAGGGGCGTACCCGAAATCGACGGTATATATTCGTCCGCCATTCCGTCGCCCAGAACGATAACGTACTTCATACGGATAAAGTATAAATCAATTATCTTGCGTTTGTCAAACGAACGCGAAGATTGCGGCGCCTTAAAACATAATAAAATCTGCTTGCGTAAGCGCATAAAAGAATATATAATATATATACTTGTTGAAACGGTAAATTGAAACGGTAAAATTTATGGCAGAAAGCAAAGAAAAACTTCAAAAACTGCCGCTTGGCGAAATCAAGCCTATGGGCTGGCTCAGACGGGAACTCGAATTGCAGGCGACGGGGCTTACCGGACGTCTGGACGAGTTATGGGACGACGTTTCCAAAAAATCGGCGTGGCTCGGCGGTCACGGCGAGGCGTGGGAACGCGGTCCGTATTACCTTGACGGGCTTGTTTCGCTTGCGTATCTTCTGGACGACCGCCGTCTTATCGACCGCGTCGGATTATGGATTGAAAAAATCCTGTCGTCGGTTGACGCCAGCGGGTTTTTCGGACCTGCGCGCACGGTTGACTGGTGGCCGCGTATCCTTGCGCTTCGCGCGCTCTGGTCGTATTACGAAGTTACCGGGGACAAGCAGATTCCGCCGTTTGTAAGAAACTTTTTCAAGTACGAATTCAATAACCTTGACGAGCAACCTTTTTACGTATGGGCTGCCGCAAGGTCGTTTGAACAATTTATCCCGATGAAACGGCTTTTCGACGAAACGGGCGACGAGATGATAAATCAACTTGTCGACAAAATCGTGGACGGCTCGTACGACTGGTTTTCGGTTTATGAAAAATTCCGTTATAAAAAACCCGCCTCGACTTATCTCAGCCGCGGCATTATAAATTTCGGCGCGAAAGTGGGCGCAAATGCCGACAGAAAACGGAAATACGGCGCAATGCCGCAAAAAAAACAGATGAGCGCGCATAAAATCATGGCGCACAACAAACTGCCCACCGTAAGAAAACTTATGCTTTTGCACGGCGTGAACAACGCGATGGCGGTGAAATATCCCGTTTTGCTGAACGATTTCCGTCCCGATCCCGAACTTGTGCTGTTGTCGAAAAGGACGGTTGAAAACCTTATGAAATATCACGGCACGGCGGCGGGCGTATTCACGTCGGACGAGACGCTGGACGGCACGAACCCGTCAAAGGGCGTCGAACTTTGCACGGTGGTCGAGTTTATGCGAAGCCTTGAAACGCTTGTCGAAAAAACGGGCGACACTTATTACGCCGACTTGTTGGAACTTAATTGTTTCAACGCGCTTCCCGCAACGATTACCAAAGATTATACGGCGCATCAGTACGTCCAGCAGCCAAACGCCATTGCGGCAAACCGTAGGAAACGCGACTTTTTCAACGTGCGCTCCGACGGCACCGTTTACGGGCTGGAACCCAATTACGGCTGTTGCACGGCAAATATGCACCAGGGTTTCCCGAAATTCACGGAAAATCTTTGCTACAAAACCGACGAAGGATTTTGCTTTATGGTATATTCCCCGTGCAGAATCTCGACGCTTTTCAAGGGAGTAAGAGTTATTCTGAACGAGTCCACCGATTATCCTTTCAAAAACAAGTCGAAAATTGTTGTGGAGTCGGTGTCGGGCAATCCCGAAATCAAGTTTTCCTTCCGCGTGCCGCAATACACGAGCCTCGAAGTGCTGGTAAACGGCAAAAAAGTCGTGTCGGGCGACAAGGGTATCATCGCTTTCAAGAAAAAGGTCGAAGCGGGCGACGTCATCGAACTTTTGTTCGATATGCCGCTTACGACGGTCGTGAATCCCGACAAGTCGATAAGTTTTCGGAAAGGAACGTTGCTTTTTGCGACGAAACTTCGCGCAAAGTGCGATACGCGCGGCAAAATTCCGTTTTGCGACTACGAATACAAGACGGTTTCGCAGTGGCGCACCTTGCCCGAACTTCAACATAAAAAACATTTGACCGTCATAGAAACGACGGAAAGGGAGGTGCCGGCGATGCCCTTTGACGAGGACAATCCCCCCGTCGAAATCACGTATCGCGCGCGCTACGTCCAGAACTGGAACGAGGTCAAAAACAGCGCGGGGAGAGTACCCCGCCATGCAAGGTACGGCAAGGAAACGTTCGAGCGCACCCTTGTCCCGTACGGTTGCACCAGGATAAGGATTGCCCATCATCCTGTTTTTAAGTGAAAAAATAAAACAAAAATAAAAAAGAAATCTACATATTTTGTAAGGAGAAACTTATGAAAATAACCACAAAGTGGGGCGAAAAGATTGATAAAAACAATCCGTTGCCCGAGTATCCCCGTCCGCAATTCGAGCGTGACAGTTTCATCAACTTAAACGGCGTTTGGAGTTATCTCATTTCCAAAAAGAAAACCGAAATTCCCACGGCGTTTGAAGGAGAAATCGTCGTGCCATTCTCGCCCGAGTGCCAACTTTCGGGGGTTGAACGCGTCGTTATGCCCGACGACTTTTTGTATTACGAACGGGAATTTGACCTTCCCGAAGAGTTTATAAAAGGTCGCGTCATTCTGAACTTCGGCGCGGTGGATTATATCGCGAAAGTTTACGTTAACGGCAAGTACGTGGGCGCGCACAAAGGCGGATACAATCCCTTTTCTTTTGACATCACCGACTACATAGTCATTGGCAAAAACCGCATAAACGTTACCGTTACCGATCCCAGCAATACCGGCGATCAGTGCCGCGGCAAACAGACGCTGAACGGCACGGGAATATGGTACACCCCGCAAAGCGGAATCTGGCAGACGGTATGGCTTGAAAGCACTCCGCTTACCTTCATCGAAAAAATCAAAATCACGCCCGATATCGACGAAAAGGCAGTTAAAATTGTCGTTTCGACAAATAAAGTCCCTGAAAGCAAGGCTGAAATCGTTGTCGTGGACGGCGATAACGTCGTTGCGAACGTGAATTTCGAAAGCGGAAAAGAAGTCGTGATTCCCATTGAAGATATGAAACTCTGGTCGCCCGAGGACCCGCACCTTTACGACGTCGTGGTCGTTTGCGACGACGATATGGTCAGAAGTTATTTCGGCATGCGTAAGTTCTCGGAAGGCGTCGACAAAACCGGCAAAAAACGCCTGTTCCTCAACAACAAGCCTTATTTCCACAAAGGTCTTCTCGACCAGGGATATTGGAGCGACGGTATGCTCACTCCGCCGTCCGACGAGGCGATGATTTACGACATTCAGACGATGAAAGACCTTGGCTTTAATATGCTGAGAAAACATATCAAGGTCGAGCCGATGAGATGGTATTATCACTGCGACAGACTCGGAATGATCGTGTGGCAGGATATGGTGTCCGGCTGCAAAAACTACAACATTCTGTGCATCGCCGTTCTGCCGTTTTTGGGCTTTATGTTCAACGACAACAAGTACGGATTCTTCCACAGGAAAAACAAGGAAGCGCGCGACGAATACACGCAGCAATATTTTGAAATGCTCGACAACCTTTACAACGTCGTATCCATCGGAATGTGGGTGCCGTTCAACGAAGGCTGGGGACAGTTCGACAGCGCATGGTTTTCGGAGCGCACGAAAGAGTTCGACGCGACGCGTACGGTCGACAGCGCAAGCGGCTGGCACGATCAGGGCATCGACGCAAAGAGTATCCACTGCTATTTCACGCCGTTCAAAGTGCCCAAAAAAGAAAAACGACTTGTTCTTCTTTCGGAATACGGCGGATACAGTTATCAGGAAAAGGGACACGTTTTCAACAATAAGAAATTCGGTTATCGCATTTACAACGATAAGGAATCCCTGAATGCGGCTTACAAAAAACTGCACGAAAAACTCATTATCCCCGCAATCAAGGACGGACTTGCGGCAACGGTTTACACCCAGGTTTCCGACGTTGAGAGCGAAATCAACGGACTTCTGACGTACGACAGGCGCGTTCTTAAAGTCGATCCCGATATGGTCAGGGCGGTCAACGCGCAATTAAAACTGTAAACCGCGTTGACAACGCGCGCGCGTTGTGATAACATTACAATAACGGAGGTTGTTATGAATTACCTTGCAAGTCATCTTCCGAAAGGTGAGAAAATTTACGCAAAAACCCACAAAAGCGCATTCATTTTTATGCGTGACGTGCTCATCGCGGTTTTGCTTTTCGGCATTGCCGTCGGCGTGCAGCTTGGGTTCAAGGTCGATACGAAAATCATGATATGGGTTTATATCGTGTGCGCCGTCGTGGTGGTTTTCTGTTTGTGCGACAGCGCGGTTCGCTACGCGTCGACGTTGCTTGTGGTAACCACGCATAAATTTATGTACAAAGAAGATATCATAACGATTAAGGTTTTCGACACGCAACTTCAAAACATCGACTCTGTCGAGGTCGATTACAAAACTCCGCTTCGCCGTGCGTTGAATATCGGTGATCTCACGTTGCGTACAAGAAACTCCGTCCACGTGTTCAGAAACCTGTCCCGTCCCGACCGTTTCAGCGCAGTGCTCAACAAACGCGCGTCGGACGTGCAGGAAGGCAGGATCGCAAAGACTTGCATCTCGTTTGCAATCGGCAAATCGCCCGCCCCTTACGTTGAGAAAAAGGACGCCGCAAACGCTTAACAAAACAAAATTAAACGACCGCAAAAGCGGTCGTTTTTTTATGCAAAATTTTTTTGAAAAGCTCGTTTAATTAAACATATCCAAAAAAAGCCATTCGTGAAACCCTAAGTAACTTGCAAGTTCCAGCACGGCAACGATAAGAAGAAGGTGCACGACGTACACGATAAGGGTGTGCCGTCCGATGAAACAGACGGGCTTGTTCCATTTTCCGTCAAGTTTTGGCATCAGCGTTTTCTTGTCGCAATAAAGATAGGGCGAGATTGCCGCCGCAAAGAAAAACATCCCGGAATACGGCAGAATCGGCCAGAAATCGCCGGGAGACAGCGCGAAAGTGCCGTCGGTAAAGACGAATACGAAAGCGTCGGACGCAACCTTTGATTGAAAATCGAGGTCGTACGCGCACCTTATCGAAAGCCCCGCGATAACAAATCCCAGCGCAATGCCCAAAAGGAAATTCAGGAACTTATTGTGCCGAGTGATAAGCTCGATAACCGCCCACGTCGCGACGCAGGTTGCAAGCAGGTGAATTATGCCGAAGCGGATTATCATTCCGGGCTCGAAAGAGTCTGCGATTGCTGTCGCCGTCGTTATCCCGATGGAGATAAGCGCAAGCGTGCAGGCGCGTTTCATATTGTTCCTTGAAAATCCCGTGGAAAGTCCGCAAAGGGTGATGAAAGTGAACACGACGATGGGGTGAATAACCTCGCGCGCGGGGTGGTTCATATAAAATTCCGCCGCGGCGTAAAACCTTGTAAAGCCGTTTGTCGCGCCGTGCGACAAGTGCAGCCATTCCGGCCCATAAAAGTAATCGACCGTCATAAGAAGATGGTCGATAAGCATCAGAAGAATCAGAAAACCGCGGATAAAGTCAAGTTCCCAGATTCTGCCGCGTTTTTTTGCGGCGGGTTTTTGAACGACGTCGACGTCGGTCATGAAATCATACGAATCTGTCATCGCTTTGCCTCGGTGCGGAGATACGTGAGCCTGCCGTTATAATCGCGATAGACTTCGTAGCGGTTTTCGTATTCGTAAATGATAAGGTCGGGCATAAGTTCGCTTCGGTAAACGAGCGGTTTTTCGGGGCGTTTCCTGCTGTCGTAAAATTTCAGCGCGCTTTTAAGAGGCGTCAGAATAATGTTTCTTACGGAAATAATCACCGAACTCACAAGACACAGCAAAAGCCCCAGAAGGTACAACTGCGAATTCGTCGAAAAGTCGAAAAGCGCGACGCCCAGCGTCAGATGAATTATCAGACCGTATAAGAAGTAAAAAAACGGGACGTAAAGGCCGAAATAAAGCATTATCGTCGATAAAAATCTGACGACGTAGCCCAAAAACTTCATCAGGACGCTCAGAATCCCCGCGCCCGCAAAGCCTGCGATAAATCCCGGTTTACTCATAATCCTATTTGTCGATAATCAGCGACACGATTTGTTTCGTGTCGATATTTTCAATGCCGACAAGGTCCTGTACGATAAGTCCGTCGATTAAGATAAGCAACAAATCGGCATAGCCTTCGGCTTTTTCTTTTTCATCGATTCTTTCTTCGATGGTTTTTTTGATTATTTCGCGCCACGAACGATATTTTTCGCGGAACAGTTCGCAAAGTTGTTTGTTGTCGGACAACGCCTTGTTGACAAGGTAAATATGCACCTTGCTTCTTTCGCCGTATCTTGCGCCGAAGTCCAGGACGTATTTTGCAAGACGGGGGAAAGACGTGTCCTTATCGGCGTTGTTGATCCATTCGTAGTAACGCGTTGCAAACCCGTTCAGATATTCAATAGTGATGTCCTCGAAGATAAGTTCCTTCGAGTTGTAATAATAAAACAGCGTGCCTTTCGTGATATTTGCGGCGTTTGCGATGTCCTGCAACGAAATTTCGTTGACGTCGCGGGTTGAAATCAGGGACAAGGTGCTGTCGATTATTTTTTGTCTGGTATCGGTTTTCAGTGTTGCTGCCAATGTTTGCCTCCGCTCGTGTGCCAAAACAAAACGTTTTTCGGTACACATAATAATATCACAATGCACGCGCGCCTGTCAAATGAGAATAAACTTAAATAATAGCTTGTCGCCCGCGCGCAAGAAATTGCCTGCTAAACATTGATTTTGCGGTATTTTGTGGTATAATCGAAGGTGGAGGGTGGCTATGAGAATTATTCCGTGTCCGAAAGAATTTACAAAAAAAGACGGCAGTTTCCTGTTCGACGCAGAAACAGGGTTTTTCTGCGACTATGAAAACGTCGGGAATTCGATTTCTTCGTTTTTGAAAACCTGCGATATCGGATGGCGTACGGGCGACGATATAAAATTCACGTCCGACGGCTCCGACAGTTCGTCCGAAGCGTATACGCTCGTTGTCGGCGAAGACGGCGTCAAGGTGTCCGCAAAAAGCGAACGCGGGCTTTTTTACGGCGCGCAAACGCTGAAACAGTTGATCCTTTCGTCGTTTGACGAAAAGACGAAAACGGCGGAGATTCCTTGTTGCGAAATCAACGACGAGCCGCGTTTTTCGTACCGCGGATATATGTTCGACACTGTCCGACACTTTTTCCCGGTCGAAGTCGTGAAAAAGTATATCGAGGCAATTTCGCTCCTTAAACTCAACGTGTTCCATTGGCATTTGTCCGACGACCAGGGCTGGCGCGTTCAGATTGACAAATACCCGCGCCTTACCGAGCACGGTTCGATGCGCCGAGAAACCTTGGGCGATAAGAAACCCCACGGCGGTTTTTACACCAAGGAACAGATAAAAGACGTCGTCGAGTTTGCAAAAGAAAGATTTATCACGGTAATTCCCGAGTTCGATATACCGGGACATACCCGCGCCGCGGTTTCTTCTTATCCCGAACTCGGGTGCAGCAAAAAGCCCGTGGAAGTGTCCACGAAATTCGGAATTCACAGCGAAATACTTTGCGCGGGACGAGAAGAATCGTACGATTTTGTCAAGGGCGTTCTTACAGAATTTGCGGAAATGTTCCCGTCGGAATATATCCATATCGGCGGCGACGAGGCCGTCAAGCACGAGTGGTACAAATGCAAGGACTGCCAGAAAAAAATGAAAGAACTCGGGCTTCGCAACGAAGAAGAGTTGCAGGCTTATTTCACCGAAAAGGCGGTTGAGTATCTTAAATCGCTTAATAAAACCACGATTTGTTGGAATGAAAGCGCAAACAGCGGCAAACTTGAAAGCAGCGTTATATTGCAGTTCTGGTCTGACGGGAAGGATAATGAAAACGTAATACGGGAAGTTAAAAACGGCAGGAAAATCATCGTGTCGAAGTTTAACCCGTATTATCTCGATTACCCGTATCCCATGCACTCGTTGAAGGCGGCGTACGAGTTCGAGCCCGTATTCCACGGCATCGAAGGATACGAGCAAAACGTTTTGGGCGTTGAAAGCACCTTGTGGACGGAGTGGATCGATAATACGGATTTGCTTGCGTTCAGAGTGTTCCCAAGGCTTACTGCGGTGTCGGAGAGCGCCTGGTGCGATAAGTCGAAAAAGGATTACCTTGCGTTTGAAAACTCGCTGAAAAACGTCAATAAACTTATTGAAAATACAACGGGGATTAAGGCCGCGCCGCTTAAAGACTGCAACGTCAAAAATCCGCTGAAACGCGCCGCAATCATGATGAAATTCGGCATGAATCTGATCGATTTCGAAATGATTGCCCGCTCCAATCGCGCGGCAAAAGAAATGAAAAAAATGCGAAGCGTCCGCAAAAAGGAGAATAACGGAAAATGATTACCAAAAGATACAAACTTTACAAAAACTTCGGAAAGTGTATGGAAATAAGCAACGGCACGGTGAAAGCTCTCGTTACCGTCGATATCGGACCGCGCGTCATTTATTACGGCGTGAAAGGCATGAACATCATGCACGAAGACGTCGACAGGCTCACGAATAAAGGCGGCGAATTTTTCGACAAAAACTTCAAAGAAGGCGAAAAATGGTATCTTTACGGCGGACACCGCATTTGGAAAGCCGAAGAAGACTTACTTTCCTACGTCCCCGACAACTATCCCGTGCGCGTGGACAGGCTGGAAAACGGCGCGATATTCACGCCCGCACCGCAAAAACTCACGTCGCTTCAACAGGTTATGCGCGTCGAAATGGCGGACGACGGCACGCTTACGGTCACGGAATCGTTGACGAATATCGGCCAAAATCCTTATGAACTTTCCATTTGGGGACTTTCTGTTTTGCGCCAGGGCGGCACCGAAATTATCCCGCTCAACACCGTCGATACGGGGTTTTTACCCCAGCAAAATATGGTATTTTGGCCGTATAACGACAAAAACGACAAAAGATTTTCGGTTAATACGAAGTACGCCGTGTTAAAACAGAAAAAGACTATTGAGCGCGCGTTCAAATTGGGGCTTTTCAACCATCACGGCTGGTGCGCGTATCAATACAACAAGTACCTTTTCGTGAAACGCTTTAAGGTGCTTGGCGGCAAATTGCCCGATTATCAATGCAACTTTGAAACGTACACGAACGAACATATTATGGAAATGGAAGTTTTGTCGCCCGTAACAACGCTTTTGCCCGGCGAAACTATTTCTCAGGAAGAAAGATTCTCGATTTATTCCGGCGTGAAACTTTTAAAAACGACCGACGAAGAAATCGATAAAATGTTTGAAGACATAGGTTTTAATGGATAAGTTTATGAAAATCGACAAAGACTTTTTGCCGATATACGAATTCAACAAGACTTTTGACGAAAAAGTCAGGAAAGAAGGCGCGGATTTATTCGCGTTTTCTGTTGAAAGAAACGACGGATATTCTGAGTGTTTTTCGATTGACGTGCTGAAAGAAGGCGTCGACGACGCGCTCAACTTCCGCCGCGCCGAAAGATTCATAAAAACCGCGCTTTGGACGGTCGGCGGATATAAACTGAAAATCATCGCAAACGACACGCTGTATAAAAGCCTTGAAAACGCGTATTCGCACGGCGGGAAACGCGATTTTGACGTGAAATTTTTTGAAAAGGTTTACGACGCGCCGTTTTCGGTCGAAAGAGTTCCGGCTCTTTTAAAAAGCAAGCGGGAACTCGTTGCGGCGGACAAAAACGAATGCGGCGCAAGAATCGGACTTGACGCCGGCGGCAGCGATATTAAGATTTCCGCGGTAGAAAACGGGAACGTGCTGTTTTCAAAAGAGATTTTGTGGCAACCGAAAGTCAATTCAAACCCCGCTTATCACGTAAAATTCATAAACAACGCTTTGAACGAGGCGGCGACGCATCTTAAAAAAATCGACGCAATCGGCGTGAGCAGCGCGGGGATTTACGTCAAAAACGAGGCGCGCGTCGCAAGTCTGTTCATAAAAGTGCCTGAAAACGACTATGACGCGGTAAGGCGCATTTACATCGACGCGGCAAAACGACTCGGCGCGCCGGTGACCGTTGCAAACGACGGCGACGTTGCCGCAATGGCAGGCGCAATCAGTATGGATATGAAAAGCGTTTTGGGAATTGCAATGGGAACGTCGGAAGCGGCAGGTTTTGTCGACGACAAAAACCGTTTGTGGGGTTGGCTTAACGAGCTTGCGTTCGTACCCGTCGATATGAACGAAAACGCGGCGGTTGACGAATGGTCGGGCGATATCGGCACGGGCGTGAAATATCTGTCGCAGGACGGCGTGATAAAACTTGCGTGCCTTGCGGGTATCGAGTTTCAGACGGGCGTGCCGTCCGAAAGGCTGAAAGTCGTCCAGAATCTCCTTGACGAAGGGAGCGAAGTCGCGGCAACCGTTTTTTCTGACGTCGGCGTATATCTTGCGTACTCGCTTTTATACTATTACGATTTTTACAAATTTGAAAACGTGTTGCTGATGGGGCGCGTTATGAGCGGACTCGGCGGCGAAATAATAATGAACAAGGCAAACGAAGTGCTTAAAAACCACGGCGCGGACAAAAAATTCAGAATTTTGCTTCCCGACGAAAATTTCCGAAGGCTCGGACAATCGGTCGCCGCGTCGTATCTCGGCTGAAAACGAAAAATCAAACGATAATCTTTGAAACCGTCGCAACGCGGCGGTTTTTCATTTTCTCGAAAGATTGTAAAAATGACACAAATAAATATGATTTTGTGTTAAGACTGTCACATTGACTTAAAAATAATAAATAACGTGTCAATATGACAGGAAAAATGACACGATATTAAAAAACGAAAAGCAAGGGCGAAAGCGCATACCTTATTAAATTCGCGCGCACGCGCACGCGTAAGAATTAAAAAAAAGAAATTTGGCGAATATCCGAAAGAATGACGTAAAAATAATAAGAATTATTGTCGGACAGGGGAAAGAGTCACGAAATATTCCGTCCGACAAAATTCGCGCTTTGCGTTTTCCGGTAAATTCTCACGATTTTTGTCGATTTTTCTGTCGCCGCGGGTATTACGTCCGCAATTTTGACTCGAACCGCGTCGAAATACGGATTTTGGACGAAATTTAACCAAAAAAGTTAAAATTCGGTCAAAAAAATGAAATAATGGCGAAAATTTGCTTGACGAGTATTGATTTTTATTATATATTGATTAGGCTGTTTGATTTTGGGATGATGCAGGAAGTTACTTGTTTCACAAGAGAATTTCTGCGGACAAGGGTACGATGTGATTCGTGCGACTAACGGAAGCGGGCGATCCGCTTTTATTTAACAGGCAGCATGACACACACGGAAGTGTGTACGAAGTTAGGAAATTTTGGAGGTACAAAAATGGCAGGACAAAAAATCAGAATTAAGTTGAAGGCTTACGACCACACCTTAATCGACGCATCGGCAGACAAGATTGTCGAAACGGTAAAAAGAGCGGGAACCAAGGTTTCGGGCCCCATTCCTCTTCCCACCGAGAAAGAAATCATCACGATTCTTCGCGCGCCGCACAAAGATAAGGACAGCCGTGAGCAATTTGAATTAAGAACGCACAAACGTTTGATCGATATCTACAACCCCAGCAGCAAGACGGTCGATTCTCTTATGAAACTCGATCTCCCCGCCGGCGTCGATATCAGCATCAAACTTTAATGTAAATACATTCGGAGGTGAACTTTATCTATGAATAAAGCAATCATTGGAAAGAAACTGGGCATGAGCCAGATATTCACGGCAGACGGCACCGTTATTCCCGTAACGGTTGTCGAGGCAGGTCCCTGTCCCGTCGTACAGGTCAAAACGAAAGACCGTGACGGATACGAAGCCGTAAAAGTAGCGTTCGGCGCTATTAAGAAAAACAACGTAAACAAACCCGACGCGGGACAATTCAAAAAAGCCGGCGTCGAAGCAAAGCGCGTACTTAAAGAGTTCAAACTCGAAAACGCTGCTGAATACAAAGTCGGCGACGAAATCAAATGCACCGTCTTTTCGGAAGGCGATCACGTGGACGTTGTCGGCACTTCGAAAGGTCACGGCTTTTCGGGCGTCATTCAAAGATGGAACGCGCAACGCGTCGGCAGCATGTCGCACGGTACCGGTCCTATCCACAGAAGCGTAGGTTCCATGGCTGCAAACAGCGATCCTTCCCGTGTTTTCAAAAACAAACACATGGCAGGTCAATGGGGCGCGGAACAAGTTACCGTTCAGAACCTTACAATCGCACGCGTTGACGAAGCAAGAAATCTGCTTCTGATCAAGGGCGGCATTCCCGGTCCTCGCGGCGGATACGTCTTCGTCAAACAATCAATCAAGGGCTAATCGGAGGATACAGAGATGAAATTAAACGTTATGAATATGGCCGGCAAGAAAGTCGGCACCGTCGAACTTAACGACGAGTTGTTCAATATCGAGTACAACGAAGCTCTTATCCATCAGATTGTCGTTGCACAACTTGCAAACAAACGTCAGGGCACGAAAAGCACGCTCACCCGTGCGGAAGTCCGTGGCGGCGGCGTAAAGCCTTATCGTCAGAAAGGTACCGGTCGCGCTCGTCAAGGTTCAATCCGTTCGCCTCAATTCGTAAAAGGCGGCGTCGTATTCGCACCGAAGCCCCGCGACTTCTCAAAGAGAACCAACAAATTCGCAAGACGTCTTGCATTGCTGTCGGCTCTTTCCGAGAAAATCCGTACCAACGAAGTTACCGTCATCGATAACATCGAACTGAAAGACGCAAAAACCAAAGAGGTCGTTGCAGTGCTTAAAGCCCTCGGCCTTGATAAAACCACCCTTATCGTTACTGCGGACAAGGACGAACTCGTGCTTCGTGCGGCGGGCAACCTTGAAAAAGTCGAAGTAACGACCGCCGACCTTATCAACGTCTATGAAGTCGTGAAGAACAACAACTGCTTGTTCACCAAGGCGGCAATCGAAAAAATCGAGGAGGCAAATGCATAATGACTGCTTACGATATCATTATTAAACCTATCCTCTCCGAAAAGAGTTACGACGGTATCGCGGACAAAAAGTACGTCTTTATGGTCCACCCCGACGCCACCAAGACCCAAATCAAAAACGCGGTCGAGGAAATTTTCGAAGTTAAGGTTGAAAAAGTCAACACCATCAACGTTACCGGTAAAATGAAAAGAATGGGCAGAACCGAAGGCCGCAGGTCTTCCTACAAGAAAGCCTACGTACAACTTACCGACGAAAGCAAGTCCATCGAGTTCTTCGAGAGTCTTGCATAATAGGAGGAATGAACAATGGCTATTAAGAAATTCAAACCGACTACCCCTTCGCGCCGTTTCATGACGGTCTCGACTTTTGACGAAGTCACCACCACGACTCCGGAACGCAGCCTGCTTGTCAGCAAGAACAAATCCGGCGGACGTAACGCAAACGGCAGAATTACCGTCAGACACATCGGCGGCGGCAACAGAGTAAAATACAGAATTATCGACTTCAAACGCGATAAAGACGGTATCCCCGCAAAGGTCGCTACCATCGAGTACGATCCCAACCGTTCCGCAAATATCGCACTTTTGAACTATGCAGACGGCGAAAAACGCTACATCATCGCTCCTCTCGGAATTACCGTCGGCGACGTGGTAGTAAGCGGACCCGATGCGGATATCAAAGCAGGCAACTGCCTTCCCATCGAAAACATTCCCGTCGGTACCGTTATCCATAATATCGAGCTTAACCCCGGTCGCGGTGCACAACTTTGCAGAGCAGCCGGCAACGAAGCGCAACTTATGGCAAAAGAAGGCAAGTACGCAACCGTACGTCTTCCCAGCGGCGAAATGAGATATATCCTTGCGCGTTGCAAGGCGACCATCGGTCAGATCGGCAACGTCGACCACGAAATCGTATCGCTTGGCAAAGCCGGCCGTAAACGTCATATGGGCGTCAGACCTACCGTCCGCGGTGTCGTTATGAACCCCTGTGATCACCCGCACGGCGGTGGCGAGGGCAAATCTCCCGTCGGTATGCCCAGCCCTGTTACTCCTTGGGGTAAACCCGCATTGGGATATAAGACCCGCAAGAAGAAGAATGTCAACGATAAGTATATTATCAAGCGTGTAAACTAGGAGGCTATTATATGAGCAGGTCAGTTAAGAAAGGGCCTTACGTTGAAGAAAGGCTTATGAAAAGAATAATCGCAATGAACGAGAGCGGTGAATTGAAACCCGTCAAAACCTGGTCAAGGGCTTCCACCATCTTCCCCGAAATGGTCGGTCACACGATCGCCGTTCACGACGGAAGAAAGCACGTTCCCGTATTCATTACCGAAGAAATGATTGGATGCAAACTCGGCGAGTTCGCACCCACCCGTACCTTTAAGGGACACGCAGCCGGCGAAAAATCGACCGGTGCGAAATAGGAGGTATTCAGATGGCTACAAGAAGTAAACAAAAATCTTTGGCAAGAAAGACAAACGCCGATAAGCGTCCCCATGCCGTAGCGAAATATATCAGAATCTCTCCCTTCAAGGTAAGAATCGTTCTCGATATCATCCGTGGCAAAAAATACAACGAAGCGGTCGCTATCCTCGAAAACACTTCGAAAGCGGCTTGCCCCGAAGTTCTTAAAGTGCTTAACAGCGCGGCGGCAAACGCCGAGAACAACCTCAATATGAGCAAAAACGATTTGTTCGTTGCAGAGTGCTTCTGCGATCAGGGTCCCATTCTCAAAAGAATCAACCCCGTATCGAAGGGACGCGCACACCGCATCAACAAACGCACAAGCCATATCACTGTCATTTTGGACACCGTTAAGGACTAGGAGGTAACTATGGGTCAGAAAGTTAATGCACACGGCAACAGAGTCGGTATTATTAAAGATTGGGATACCAAATGGTACGCGGACAAGAAAAACTTCGCAACCAACCTTAAACAAGACGACGACATCCGTAAATTCATTAAGAAAAATTATTACAAGAGCGCGATTTCGAAAATCACCATCGAACGCGCTGCCAACAAGGTTACCGTCAACATTCACACCGGTCGTCCCGCAACCATCATCGGCAAGCAGGGCGCAGGCGTCGAGACAATGAAGAAAGAAGTTCAGAAATTCTGCCCCGAACGCAACGTCAACATCAACGTTATCGAAGTGAAACGCCCCGATATGGACGCACAACTCGTTGCGGAAAGGATTGCGGAACAACTCGAAGCGCGCGCATCGTTCAGACGCAGCATGAAACAAGCGATGAGCAAGGCTATCTGGGCAGGCGCAAAGGGTGTTAAAACGATGGTCAGCGGTCGTCTTGACGGCGCAGAAATCGCAAGAAGCGAAAATTATCACGAGGGTTCTGTTCCCCTTCAAACTCTTCGCGCGGATATCGACTACGGCTTTGCGGAAGCAAAAACCACGTTCGGTCAGATCGGCGTAAAAGTTTGGATTTACAAAGGCGAAGTCCTTGGCGGAGTACCCAGAGAGGAGGTAACGACAAATGTTAATGCCTAAAAGAGTTAAAAGACGTCGTCAGATGCGCGGCAGAATGAAAGGCAACGCGAACAAAGGTAACAGAATCGCTTACGGCGAATACGGCCTTGTCGCAGCGGAACCCTGCTGGATTACAAGCAATCAGATCGAAGCGGCGCGTGTCGCAATGACGAGATATATCAAACGTGGCGGTCAGGTTTGGGTTGACATCTTCCCCCATAAGCCCGTTACGAAGAAACCCGCCGGCACCCGTATGGGTAGCGGTAAAGGTTCTCCCGAATATTGGGTAGCAGTCGTGAAACCCGGTCGCGTTATGTTTGAAATGGCCGGCGTATCCGAAGACGTTGCAAGAGAAGCATTGAGACTTGCTTCTGCAAAACTTCCCATCAAGTGCAAGATTTACAACAAGGCTCAGCTTGAAGCAAAACTTGCCGAAAAAGAAGGCGGTGAAGCGAAATGAAAACGAACGTTTTATATAACAAGACAAACGAAGAGTTGCAACAACAACTTAAAGAGTTGAAGTCGGAATTATTCTACCTTCGCTTTAAGCACGCGACCAATCAGTTGACCAACCCCAACGTCCTCAGCAACTGCAAGAAGGACATCGCAAGGGTACAAACCATTTTGCGTCAACGCGAACTCAATATCTCTGTCGAGCCCGCAGCCCCCGCAAAGAAATCGGGCAAAAAGGCTAAATAGGAGGGACTTAAATGGAAAACACAGTAAATATCGAAAGAAATCTGCGTAAAAACCGCGTCGGTATCGTCGTATCCGATAAAATGGACAAGACCATCGTCGTCGCAATCGAGCAGAGAGTAAAGCATCCCCTCTACAAGAAGATCGTCAAACGTACCAAGAAATTCAAGGTTCACGACGAAAACAACGTTGCAGGCGTAGGCGACAAAGTTCTTATCGCCGAAACCCGCCATCTCAGCAAAGACAAATGCTGGCGCTTGGTGGAAGTCATCAAGAAAGCAGAGTAAGGAGGGCGTGATAAATGATTCAACCGCAAAGTAGATTAAAAGTCGCAGACAACTCCGGCGCAAAAGAAATCATGTGCATCAGAGTTTTGGGCGGCAGTTTCAGAAGAAGTGGCAATATCGGTGACGTTATCGTAGCCTCCGTAAAGAGCGCAACGGTCGGCGGCGTCGTTAAGAAAGGCGACGTTGTCAAAGCGGTTATCGTAAGAACGAGCAAGGGCATTCGTCGCGCAGACGGCAGCCATATCAAGTTCGACGACAACGCGGCAGTCATCATCGACGCACAGAAACAGCCCCGCGGTACTCGTATCTTCGGGCCTGTTGCAAGGGAACTTCGCGATAAAGATTACATGAAAATCATTTCGCTCGCTCCCGAGGTTCTGTAAGGAGGACACACGACAATGGCAGCATTAAACGTTAAAAAAGGCGATAACGTAATGGTTATCACCGGTAAAGATAAAGGCACTGCGGGCGAAGTCCTTAAAGTATATCCCGAGGACAATCGCATCGTGGTAAAAGGCGTCAACGAGGTTCACAAACACGTGAAACCCCGCAAAGCGCAGGATAAAGGCGGCATCGTCAAACAAGAAGGCACTATCGACGTGTCCAACGTTATGGTCATTTGCCCCGCTTGCCACGAAGTAGTTCGCGTAAAACACGCAGAACTTACCGAAGACGGCAAATCCAAGAAGATTCGTGCTTGTGCAAAATGCGGCGCAGACCTTGACGGCAAGAAAATTTCCGCCAAGAAAGCAGCCAAAAAAGTTGCGAAAAAAGCCGCATCCAAGGCAAAAGACGCCGAATAATACGGAGGTAATATATGGCTGAAAAGACAAACGATGTTCAAAGAAACTGGTTGCAAGCCTATTATAAGGAAACGGTAGTTCCCGCCCTTATCAAGGAATTCAACTATACGAATATCAATCAAGTTCCTAAAATCGAGAAAATCGTTCTCAACATGGGCCTTGGCGACGTGAGAGACAACGCAAAGAGTTTGCAACTCGCCGTTGACGAACTCAAACTTATCGCAGGACAAAAGCCTATCGTTACGAAGGCAAAGAAGAGCGTTGCGAACTTCAAAGTAAGAGAAGGTCAGAACGTCGGCGCAAAAGTTACGCTCCGTGGACAGAGAATGTACGATTTCTTTGCAAAACTCACCTGCATCGCGCTTCCTCGCGTACGTGACTTCAAGGGCGTATCGAGAAAGTCCTTCGACGGCCGCGGCAACTATGCGCTCGGCGTCAAAGAGCAGTTGATTTTCCCTGAAATTTCCTATGATCAGGTCGAAAAAATTCGCGGCTTCGACATTTGCGTCGTAACCACCGCGAACACCGACGAAGAAGCAAGGGAACTTCTGAAACTGATGGGCATGCCCTTCGCAAAGAATTAGGAGGCTTAAAATGGCAAAAAAAGCATTAGTCAATAAACAACAAAGACCGGCTAAATATTCGACGAGAGCATACACCCGTTGCTCCATCTGCGGCCGTCCCCACGCGGTACTTCGCAAGTACGGCATTTGCAGAATTTGCTTCCGCGAACTGGCTTACAAAGGTCAGATTCCCGGCGTCAAGAAAGCAAGCTGGTAACAGGAGGATAGAGATATGTCAATGACAACAGACCCCATTGCAGATATGCTTACCCGCATCAGGAACGCACTTACTGCAAAACACGAAACAGTTGAAATCCCCGCCTCCAAAATCAAGGTTAACATCGCCGAGATTTTAAAGAAAGAAGGCTATATCGCCGATTACGAAGTCATCGAAAGCGGCGTTCAGGGCGCAATCAAAATCACGCTTAAATACGCAGGCAAGAACAAGAAGGTCATCACCGGACTTAAACGCATCAGCAAACCCGGTCTTCGCGTTTACTGCGAAAGCACGAAAATACCTTCGGTTCTGAACGGAATGGGCATTGCCATTCTTTCGACCTCGCAAGGCGTCATGACCGACAAAGAAGCAAGAGAAGCCGGCTGCGGCGGAGAAGTTCTTGCTTACGTCTGGTAATAAAGGGAGGTACAGAATATGTCAAGAATAGGAAGACTTCCCGTTGTTATCCCCCAGGGCGTTACCGTAACGTTTGCAGACGGCGTCGCAACCGTCAAAGGACCGCTCGGCACCCTTTCGGAAGAAATCAAAGGTCATATCAACCTTGAAATCAAGGGAAACGAAGCAATCTTTACAAGAGATAACGATGAAAAAGAAACCAAAGCGTTGCACGGCTTGTACAGGGCAACCCTTCACAATATGGTGGAAGGCGTTACCAAAGGTTTTGAAAAACACCTTATGATCTCGGGCGTCGGCGTCAAGGTTGCTCTTCAAGGCACGAAACTCGTTATGAACATCGGTTTCTCGCATCCCGTCGAAGTGGAACAACCCAAAGGTATCACGTTCGCCGTTGTCAACGTCACCCCGAACCTTGTCGAAATCGCCGTCAAAGGCATCGACAAAATCGAAGTCGGTCAATGCGCGGCAACTATCAAAGCCATCAAGAAGGTTGAACCTTATCACGGCTACGGCATCTACTACAAGGACGAAGTCGTTGTACGTAAAGAAGGCAAGACGGCCGGTAAATAAAGGAGCGTAAAGTATGATTTCCAAATTAGATAAAAACACTGACAGGCTCGCAAGACACGCAAGAGTCAGAAAGAAGATCGGCGGTACTGCTGAAAGACCCCGCTTCGACGTTTACAGAAGCAATATGCACATCTACGTTCAGGTCATCGACGACGTCGCCGGAAAAACCCTTGCCGCAGCATCTACGGTAGAAAAAGAAATCGGCAAAATGGTTGAAGGCAAGAGCAAAACCGAAGCCGCGAAAATCGTCGGCGCGGAAGCCGCAAAACGCGCGATCGCCGCAGGCATCACCGAAGTGGTTTTCGACCGTGGCGGTTACATCTATACCGGAAGAGTCGCAGCGGTTGCGGACGGCGCAAGAGAAGCCGGCCTGAAATTCTAGGGAGGTTATTATGGCAGAAAGAAACGAAAAGTTCAATAAAAACAGAGGCGAGAAGCGCGAGGACAATACCCCGCACAGACTCATTGCCATTAACCGCGTAACAAAGGTTGTCAAAGGCGGCCGCAGAATGCGTTTCACCGCACTTGTCGTCGTCGGCGACGAAAAAGGCAGCGTAGGTATCGGCACCGGTAAGGCAGCCGAAGTACCCGAGGCAATCAAGAAGGCGGTCGAAGCGGCAAAACGCGACGTCAAACCCGTCGCAGTCGTCGGAACGACCATTCCTCATCGCGCAGAAGGCGTCTATGGCAGAGGCAGAGTTCTTCTTATGCCCGCCGAAGAAGGTACCGGCGTTATCGCCGGCGGTCCCGTACGTGCCGTTCTTGAAATGGCAGGTATCAAAGATATCCGTACGAAATCCATCGGCACCACGACTCCTATCAACTGCGTACGCGCAACCATTAACGGTTTAAGACAGCTCCGCACCGCCGAAGAAATTATGGAAGTAAGAAACATCGGCAAAGCGGACGACGAAAAAATCGTGCTGTAATCGGAGGTAACCGAAATGAAACAAATTAAAGTAACTTTGGTTAAAAGCACCATCGGCGCAGTCAAAAAGCAACAGGCTACCGTAGAAGCGTTAGGTCTTCACAAAATCGGACAGTCCAAAGTATTTACGGACAGCGAGGTTTTGCAAGGTATGCTTAAAGTAGTCTCCCACTTGGTCAAAGTGGAAGAAGCGTAAAGGGAGGGCACATTTATGAAAATGCACACTTTACAACCCGCCGAAGGCGCGGTAAGAGACGTAAAAAGACTTGGCAGAGGTATCGGCTCGGGTACGGGCAAAACCTCCGGCAAAGGTCATAAAGGTCAATGGGCAAGAAGCGGCGGCGGCGTACGTCCCGGCTTCGAAGGCGGTCAAATGCCTATTTGCCGTCGTTTGCCTAAACGCGGCTTCACCAACAATTTCAAGAAAGTATATTCAATCGTGAACGTGGGCGACCTCGACGTGTTCGAGGCAAACACCGAGATCACGCTCGAACTCTTGTACGAGAATCGCATCGTCGGAAAGATGGAACCTTATGGTCTGAAAGTCCTCGGATGCGGCGAACTCACGAAACCCCTTACCATTAAAGCCAGCAAATTCACGGCTTCTGCGGTAGCGGCAATCGAAAAGGCAGGCGGAAAAGCAGAGGTACTGTAATGTTTGAAACTATTAAAAACGCATTCGGAACAAAAGAAATACGCGTAAAAATATGGGCAACGCTTTTGTTGTTGCTTGTTTACCGTATCGGTTGCTTTGTTCCCGTGCCCGGACTTAACGTAAGCGTTATTTCCCAGGCTTTGGAGCAGAGCAGTGCGGCATCGTTCTTAAACGTAATCAGCGCGATTACCGGCGGGTCGCTTTCACAAGGTACGCTTTTTGCTCTCGGAATCATCCCGTTTATCAATAGTTTCATCATAATGCAACTTCTGACACTCATCATTCCCAAACTGGAAGAAATGAGTAAAGACGGTGAAGAAGGCCGTAAGAAGATCACTCAGATCACGCGTTACGTCGCAATCGTACTCGGCGCGATTCAAGCCATCGGCATTGCGTTTATGTGGAAGAACTACATCGACCCCATTTACGGCATGCAAAAGAACTGGCTTGCGATGATTTACGTAATCGTAATTCTCGTCGGCGGCAGCGTAATGGTCATGTGGCTGGGCGAAAGAATCACGGAATACGGCATCGGCAACGGTACGTCGCTTATCATCTTCGTCGGTATTCTTTCAACGGCGGGCACCTCGCTTTTGAACGCGTTCAGAACCGTCCCCACCGATCCCAACAAACTCTGGAACATTTTCGGGTTCTTAATCCTCGTCGTGGCACTCTTTGCGTTCATCGTCTTTATGGACGGTGGCGAAAGAAGAATCACGGTGCAATATGCAAAACAGGTCAAGGGCAACAAAATGTACGGCGGACAAACCACGTTTATTCCTATTCGTGTAAACGCGTCGGGCGTTATGCCGATAATCTTTGCGTCGTCGTTCATCATGTTCCCGCAGATGATAATCAGTTTCATTCCCAAACTTGCCGAAAGCAAATTCGGCGTATGGTGGATGAGAAACCTTACCACTTCCGGCGGAACCTGGTGGGGCAGCCTGATTTACTACATCTTCTTGGTTGTATTCATCATCTTCTTTGCATATTTCTATTCGATGATTCAGTTCAACCCCGAAGACGTTTCAAAGAACATTCAGCAATACGGCGGGTTTATCCCCGGTATTCGTCCCGGTAAACCCACGTCTGATTACCTTAAACGTATCAACAACCGTATTACTTTGTTCGGAGCAATCTTCCTTTCGATCATTTGCGTAATTCCTACGTTCCTGTTCAACGTTATCGGCAAGGACATCGGACTTTCAAACGCATTCTCGGCAACCGGACTTCTTATCGTAGTATCCGTCGCGCTGGAATTCAACAAGTCGCTTGAATCGCAAATAATGATGAGACATTACAAGGGATTCCTTAAATAATAAAGTATGAGGGAAGCGGCGCAAAGCGACGCTTCCCGAAACCTTGCTTTTAAGGACGGGGAAAAGAGTTTTTTCAGGAGAGTTTATGAATATTATTCTTTTGGGCGCACCCGGAGCAGGAAAAGGCTCGCAGGCGGCGAAAATATCGGAATATTACAAAATCCCGCACATTTCGACGGGCGACATATTCCGCAAAAACATTAAGGAACAAACGGCACTCGGCAAACTTGCAAAGACTTTCATCGACGCAGGCAATCTCGTGCCCGACGACGTGGTTATCGATCTCGTCAAAGACAGACTTGCAAACGACGACTGCAAAAACGGATATATCCTTGACGGATTCCCTCGCACCATTCCCCAAGCCATCGCGCTTGACAAGGTTGCGGATATCGACGTCGTTCTGAACATCGACGTTCCGTTTGACGTCATCGAAGACAGACTGACCGGCAGACGCGTATGCATTTGCGGCGCAACCTATCACGTATCGCAACTTAACGGCAGGGATACTTGCGAAAAGTGCGGACAAAAACTTTTCGTCCGCGACGACGACAAAATCGAAACGGTGAAAGCGCGCCTTAAAGTCTATGAGGAACAAACCGCGCCTCTTGTCGAATATTATCAAGGTCTCGGCCTTGTCAAAACGATTAAAGGACGCGACACCGTCGACGAAACTTTTGAGGAAGTCAGGAAGGTTCTCGATACGTTATGATTTACCTTAAAACCGCAAGCGACTTTGAAAAAATGCGCGTGGCGGGCGCAATCGTCAGGGACACCCTTTTGCTTATGGAAGAAAAAGCGAAAGAAGGCGTCACGACGGCGGAACTTAACAAAATCGCCGACGCTTACATCAGAAAATGCGGCGCAGAACCGAGTTTTCTGAATTACAACGGATATCCGTTCAGCATTTGTGCGTCGGTCAACGAGGAAGTCGTCCACGGGTTTCCTTCCAAAAGGGCGCTTAAAGACGGCGATATTGTGAGTATCGACGTGGGGGCCGTTATCAACGGGTTTCACGGAGACGCGGCAAGGACATTCCTTATCGGAAACGTAAAGGAAGAAGTCAGAAAACTTGTCGAAGTAACGAAAGAATGTTTCTTTAAGGGGATCGAAGCCTTTAAGGACGGAAACAGACTTTCGGACATCGGAATTGCGGTGCAGACGTACGCCGAAAGTTTCGGATACGGCGTCGTGAGAGAAATGGTCGGACACGGCATCGGCAGGAAAATGCACGAAGATCCCGAAGTCCCGAATTACTTTACGGGAAGAAGGGGACCGAGGCTTGAACCGGGTATGGCGCTTGCCATCGAGCCGATGATAACTCTCGGCAGTCCGGACATCTGTCTTGACGAAAATCAGTGGACGGTGTCGACAATCGACAAAAAACCCGCCGCGCATTACGAAAATACCACAATTTTAACAAAAAACGGCCTCGAAATATTGACATTATAAAAAAATTAATGTATAGTATGAAAATCAGTGTCGGAAGTATTGTCCTGTCAAAAGCGGGACGCGACAAAGGAAGATATTTCGTCGTGACGGAAGTCGTCGACGAAAACTACGTCAGAATTTCCGACGGCGACCTTCGCAAAGCGGAGAAAGCCAAACTCAAAAAAGTAAAACACTTGAAGTTCAGCGGTGATAACTTGCCCGAATTTGCAAATATGCAAAACAAGGACAAGGGTGTTGTCAACGCCGAACTTCGTAGTGCGTTAAAAGCGTACAAAAACACCTGTAAGGAGGAACAATAGTGTCCAAGGAAGACGTCATCGAAGCGGAAGGCCGCGTTGTCGAGGTTATGCCCAACGCAACTTTCAAGGTTCAGCTGGCAAACGGTCATATCGTTATTGCCTACTTGTCCGGAAAACTCAGGATGAATTATATCCGTATTCTCGAAGGAGATAAGGTTACTATTGAAATGAGTCCTTACGACCTTACGAAAGGTAGAATTACCTGGCGTAGCAAAAATTAATGGAGGTATCAACAATGAAAGTCAGACCGTCTGTTAAACCTATGTGCGACAAATGCAAGGTTATCAAAAGAAACGGCAGAGTTATGGTTATCTGCAGCAAAAATCCCAGCCACAAACAAAGACAGGGTTAATTTCACTATTGCATATTATCTGCCGGTAGCACGCGGCTGATTACCGTATCATTCCATTTACATGCGGTATGTGTGAGGGCGACAATATAAAATATCATTTGTAAATTTAATGGAGGTTACAAAATGGCACGTATTGCTGGCGTAGATTTACCCCGCGAGAAAAGGCTTGAAATCGGACTTACCTATATTTATGGTATCGGCCGTCCCACTGCCACGAAAATCTTACAAGAAACCGGCATTTCCCCCGACATCCGCGTCAAGGATCTGACCGAAGAACAAGTAAGTATTCTCAGGGAGTATATCGAAAAGAATCTTCACGTCGAAGGCGATTTGAAGAGAGAAATTTACACAAACATCAAACGACTGAAAGATATCGGTTGTTATAGAGGCGTAAGACATCGTAAAGGCTTACCCGTACGCGGTCAGCGCACGAAACAAAACGCGCGTACCTGCAAGGGTCCGAAGCGTCTTGTCTCACGCAAAAAGTAGGAGGTAACTTATGGCAGCACCCAGAAAAGTTATTAAGAAACGTAAAGACTTAAAACGTATTGAAAAAGGTTGCGCGCATATCCATGCCTCTTTCAATAACACTATCGTTACCATCACCGACACCGAAGGCAATGCCATCAGTTGGTGCAGCGCGGGCAAACTCGGCCTTAAAGGCAGCCGTAAGAGCACCCCGTACGCAGCGCAAATGATCGCAGAAGCCGCTGTCAAAGACGCGCTTCCCCACGGATTAAAGAGTGTTGAAGTTTACGTCAAGGGTCCCGGCGCAGGTCGCGAAAGCGCAATCCGCGCAATCAACACCGCAGGCCTCGAAATCACCCTTATCAAGGACGTCTCTCCCATTCCTCACAATGGTTGCCGTCCTCCCAAACGCAGAAGACTGTAAGGAGAATTTGATTTATGGCTAAATATACAGGACCGGTACTTAAAAAGTGCAGAGCGTTGGGTATCAGCCCGATGGAACTCGGCATCGATAAAAAATCAAACCGTCAGGTTAAAGTTTCCAGAAAGAAACAAAGCAACTACGCTTTGCAACTCAAAGAGAAACAGAAGGTTAAATTTATCTACGGCATTCTTGAAAAACAATTCAAAATGTACTACAACAAGGCTGAAAGAATGCGCGGCGTAACGGGCGAAAACATGCTCGTTCTTATCGAAAGCCGCCTCGATAACGTTGTTTATCGTCTCGGCCTCGGCAGCAGCCGCGCTATGGCGCGCCAGATCGTAAACCACGGTCACATCACGGTAAACGGACACGTCGTCGACATTCCGAGTTACCTTGTGAAAGCGGGTGACGTCGTTGCCGTTAAATCCAACAAACAGGACAAAGTCATGTATGCGGACATCAAAGAAGGCAACAAAGTCGTACTTCCCGCATGGCTGTCCTTTGATAATGCAACCCTCACCGGAAAAGTCGAGCGTCTTCCCGAACGCGCGGATATCGACCCGTCTATTTCCGAACATCTCATCGTTGAGTTGTACTCGAAATAATCCGATTTTGACAATCAGATTATCCTTTATAGGAGGAATTGTTCTATGATGGAAATGAAACGACCTAAAATCACTTACGAAGAGAACGAGTCGGGCAGCTTCGCCCGTTTCGTGGTAGAGCCTTTGGAACGCGGTTTTGGTACGACGCTCGGGAACAGTTTAAGAAGGATTCTTCTTTCCGCGCTTCCCGGTGCAGCACCCGTCGGCATTAAAATTGCCGGCGTCGACCACGAATTTTCAACCATTCCCGGTGTACGCGAAGACGTTACCGAAATTATCCTTAATATCAAAGGTCTCGCAATCAAAATCCACGGCGCTTGCCCCGAAAAGAAGGAAATCACCCTTTATAAGAATACGGCAGGTCCCGTGACGGCCGCAGACATCAGCGTTCCTTCCGATGTTGAAATTCTTAACCCCGATATGTATATCTGCAACCTCGAACAGGGCGCAGTGCTCGATATGTCGATTTATATCGATACCGGCCGCGGATACGTTCCCGCAGACCGCAACAAGGACGCCAAAGCGCCCATCGGATATATTCCCGTCGACAGCATCTACACCCCCGTCGAAAAAGCAAACTACACTGTCGAGAGCACCCGTGTCGAGCAGAGCATCGACTTTGACAAACTGACAATCGAAGTCCTTACAAACGGCACCGTTTCCGCAAAGGAAATCATCAGCCTTTCTGCAAAAATCATGAACGACCACGTTCAACTTTTCGTCGACCTTATCGACAATATGTCGAGCTACGATATTCTCGTTTCGCAAGACGACGACAAACAACAGAAAGTGCTTGAAATGTCCGTCGAGGACCTTGACCTCAGTGTTCGTTCGTACAACTGCTTGAAACGCGCAGGTATTCACACCGTCGAGGATTTGACCAAAAAATCCGAAGAAGATATGCTTAAAGTGCGTAATCTCGGCCGCAAATCGCTTGAAGAAGTCATCAATAAACTTCACGACCTCGGCCTTGATCTTCGCAACAAAGACGAGTAAGGAGACTTTTTATGGAACCCAAAAAATTAGGAAGACCTACCGACCAACGTCTTGCCGTCCTCAGAAACCAGGCAAGCGAACTCTTGTGGTATGGCAAAATAGAAACAACCGTTGACCGCGCTAAATCGGTCAGAAGCATCGCTGAAAAACTTATCACCCTTGCTATCAACACTTACGAAGATACCGTTAAGGTTACCAAAACCAAAACGAACTTGAAGGGCGAAAAAGTCGAAGTCGAATTCACCAACGACGGCCCTAAAAAACTTGCTGCACGCAGGAAAATGATCGCCGAACTTCGTGATATCCCCGAAGCCAAAGAGGAAAAAGAAAGCAAAACCGCATATGCCAAACGTACCGCGGACGTCAGCAATCCTCTTGTTGAAAAACTCTTCAACGAATATGCTCCCAAATACGCAAAACGCGCGGAAGAGAAAGGTCAGAAGGGCGGCTACACCCGCATCGTCAAACTTGGCGAACGTCGCGGCGACGCAGCATCCATGTGCATTCTGGAATTGCTGTAATCTTTAAAACTAAGGCACGCAGAAATGCGTGCTTTTTTTATGCAAAAATTATTGATAATATCGCGCGTTTTTTATATAATTGACCTATGCAAAAGATTCTGAGTACAATGCGTCGGGCGATAACCGACTACAATATGATCAGTGACGGCGACAAAATCGTCGTGGGCGTTTCCGGCGGCAAAGACAGTTTATTGTTGCTGACCGCCTTAAAAGCCTTTCAACGCTTTTCTCCCGCGAAATTCGACCTTGCCGCAATCACTATCGACATGGGCTTTAAGGACGCGTCTGTCGCCGAAAAACAGGCTTTGTCGGCGTATATTGCGGAACTCGGCGTGCCGTATTACGTCGTCGATACCGATATTGCCGAAGTCATCTTCGAGGCAAGGAAAGAAAGTAATCCGTGCAGTCTGTGCAGCAAGATGCGCCGTGGCGCGCTTAACAATAAGGCGATCGAGCTGGGATTCAATAAACTCGCCCTCGGACATCACGCCGACGACGTCGTGCAAACCATGCTGTTGTCGCTTTTGTACGAAGGCAGGTTTTCGACTTTCCAGCCCGTATCTTTTATGGACAGAAGCGGCATAACGCTGATACGCCCGTTTATTTACACAAGCGAATCGGACGTCAAAGGCGCGGTCAACAAACTGAATCTGCCCGTCCTGCACAACCCGTGCCCCGCGAACAAGCACACCCAGCGCGAATACGTCAACGAACTTGTGAAAAGGCTCACGAAGGAAGTGCCGTACGCCCGCGAAAGAATGCTTGGCGCAATCTACCACCCGGAACGCGCAAACCTTTGGCAAAAACCCGATAAATCCGACGATTAAACGGTCATAAATCCGTTATCCCCCTACATATTTTATAAAGCAGGGGGAATCAATGGAAAGGAATATCGAAAGGATTTTAAGGGAAGCCCGATACGTCTTGGAAAACAAGTGTACCGTGCGTGAAGGCGCAAAAAAATTCGGCGTGTCGAAAAGCACTTTTCACGCCGACATAACTTATAAATTGAAAGACGTCGATAAGGAAACATATGAAAAGGTGCAACGTCTTATGGATTATCACTTTTCAATCCGCCATTTAAGGGGCGGCGAAGCGACAAAAAGAAAGTATAAACAATCGAAAACGCCCGTTTAACGGCAAAAAACAACCGCACTCATTAAAGTGCGGTTTTGTTGTGTGGTTTATTCTCGTCCAACGAGTTCGTCGATTGTGATGTCGAAAATGTCCGCAAGTTCCCACAGAGTTTCGATATCCGGCGTATTTCGCCCGATTTCGTAATTACTGATAAGGGTTTTTCGGCTGCCGAAACGAGCGGCTAATTCTTCCTGCGTAAGCCCCGCCTGTTTTCGGAAAAACCTGATATTTTCCGCAATTTTAATATTTTTCATACAAATTATTCTCGTCCAACGAGTTCGTCAAGAGTGATATCGAAAATATCCGCAAGTTTTACAAGCGTGTAAATATCGGGCGTGCTGATTCCGTTTTCATAATTTGAAACAAGGTTTTTGCTTCCGCCGAGTTGTTTTGACAATTCTTCTTGGGTAAGGATATTCGCCTTTCTGAAAAATCTTATATTGTCCGCAATTTTTAATTCTTTCATATTGACAATAGTACAAGAATCTTGTACAACAAAAGAAAAACCACAAGAAACTTGTGACGTTGCGTTCGCTTACAATGCTTTGAGAAGGGCATAAAAAAAGACACTCGGCAGTGCGAGTGTCTTTTGTTTTTGCTGAATTATGCTTTGCCTGCGCAACCCAAAACGTCGATGAGTTTGTGGCGGACGCATTCCTTAATCGCCGCTCTTGCGGGCCCGAGATATTGACGGGGATCGAAGTGCGAAGGATTGTTATAGAAATGTTCGCGGATAGCAGCGGTTGCTGCCATACGAAGGTCGCTGTCGACGTTGATTTTGCAAACAGCCATACGTGCGGCTTCGCGAAGCATATCTTCGGGAACGCCTTTTGCGCCGGGCATACTTCCGCCGTACTTTTCAATGGTTTCGACGTATTCTTGCGGAATGCTGGACGCACCGTGCAATACGATGGGGAAGCCGGGCAGACGTTTGCCGACTTCTTCAAGGATGTCAAAGCGCAGACGAGGCGCGGTCTTGAACTTGAATGCGCCGTGGCTGGTGCCGATTGCGATTGCAAGGGAGTCGACGCCCGTGCGGCTTACGAACTCTTCAACCTGGTTGGGGTCGGTATAGCAAGCGTCCTTTTCGCTGACGTTTACCGCGTCTTCGATGCCTGCCAGCTGGCCGAGTTCCGCCTCGACAACGACGCCGTGATCGTGAGCGTATTGGACGACTTCCGACGTGATTTTGATATTTTCTTCAAAAGAGTGATGCGACGCGTCAATCATAACCGAAGTAAAGCCACCGTCAACGCAGGATTTGCAAAGTTCGAAACTGTCGCCGTGATCGAGGTGCATTACGATGGGCAGTCCGCTGACTTCCGACGCCGCCTCGATAAGATGACGGAGATATACGGGGTTTGCGTACTTTCTTGCGCCCGCGGATACTTGCAAGATAACGGGAGCGTTTTCTTCGGTGCAAGCCTCGACGATGCCCTGGATGGTTTCCATATTGTTGACGTTAAAAGCGCCGATTGCGTAACCGCCTTCATACGCTTTCTTGAACATTTCGGTGGATGTAACTATTGGCATAAATAACCTCCATTGATTATTATGTTTATTTTTATCAAGGCTATTATATATTAAAAGCCGATAAATTTCCACTAAAAGACGCACAAAATTGGAAAATACTTCAATTTTTTACAAACCGCGCAAAATGCCGAAAAAGGCGAAAAAAAACCGCAACGGGCGTTGCGGCATTAAAAAAGGCGAAATTATTGTTCTGCGCTTATGGGTTCGTAGGGGATATAGGCGTCGTCATCCTCGATAATCTTTCCCTTTTTGACAAGGTGTTTGTAACGAAGAATCTTTATCACGAGAATGAATATTCCAAGCGCGATTGGCGCGCACGCCGCGACCACGATGACGTAGTAAAGAAGCGGATTGAAAATGCCTGCGTACGACGAAAATCCCGCATAGGTTTTTATCGACAGGTAATACGTCAAAAACGTTGCCGCCGACGAAGCGAATCCGAAGCCCACAAGATGATATATGCGGTTTTTGCCCGTGATAGCAAGCACGATAAGCATCGCCGCTCCGTAAAGAATCACGATATAATACCACTTTGAAAACAGCACGTTGTATGCAAGCGACGTATCGATTGCGGCTTTTGCCGCGATGTCAAGCATCTTATACGATTCCGTCTTCATAAATCTGCGTTGGGCAAGGGCGGCAACGTTGTTTGCCATAAAATACCCTGCCGCGGCTGCCGCAGCAAACACAATGACGAAACAGAACACGGTATAAATCGCATACGCCGTGCGTTTCGAGTTCAGATTTTTCTTTTCCTGTTCAAGAGCGCTGTCGACGGGAAATTCCTTGACGTTGGCTTTCTTGACTTTTTTCTTATTATCTTGCTTTCCCATAATCTTAATAAAAGGCATATACCTTACATCTATTTTAAGGCTTAAAACGGTAAAATGTCAATACAACTTTGAAAAAATGTGTCGATTTCGCCCGATATACGGTTGAAAACATAGTTTTTACTGTTATAATATATACGAAATATTGAAAAGCAGAGGTTTAATTATGATTTCAGATGAAAGACAAAAACTGCTGGCAAAGAATCTTGTGGAATATTCGATAAGCGTTCAAAAGGGCGAAAAGGTCTGGATCGACGCTTTCGGCATCGACGTTTCTTTTGTGAACGCGCTTGTGGACGCGGTGTATGCGGCGGGCGGACAACCTTACGTTTTCCTGCACGACAGACGCGTCGAACGCGCTGTTCTTAAACACGTTACCGACGAACAGTTGGAACATATGGCGGCGCACGACGCGCGTCTTATGTCCGAAATGCAATGTTACATCGGCGTCAGGGGCGGGCAAAACAGTTACGAACTGTCCGACGTGCCCGACGACCGCATGCAGGCGTACAACCGCATTTACAATCACCCCGTGCATCACGAACAACGCGTGTGCAAAACCAAATGGGTGGTCATGCGCTATCCCACGGAAGGCATGTCGCAACTTGCCGGAATGAGCACCGAAGCCTTTGAAGATTTTTATTTCAAGGTATGCTGTCTGGATTACGCAAAAATGGAAAAAGCTATGCAACCGCTTGTTAATCTGATGAATAAGACGGATAAAGTGCGTATTGTGGCAAAAGATACCGATTTAACGTTCAGCATCAAAGATATTCCCGCGGTTACTTGTTCGGGCAGAATGAATATCCCCGACGGCGAAGTTTACACCGCCCCCGTGAAGAACAGCGTCAACGGAGTGATACACTACAACGCGCCGAGTATCGAAAACGGCTTCCGTTTCGAGGACGTCAGACTTGTTTTCAAAGACGGCAAAATTATTGAAGCGACTGCAAACAACTCTGCGGCGGCAAACGCGATTTTCGACACCGACGAGGGTGCACGCTACGTCGGCGAATTCGCAATCGGCGTCAACCCTTACGTCAAGAACGCAATCGGCGATATTCTGTTTGACGAAAAAATCAGCGGTAGTATTCATTTTACGCCGGGTGCATGTTACGACGACGCTTACAACGGCAACGTGTCTGCCGTCCACTGGGATCTGGTTTTGCGCCAAACCCCCGACGTCGGCGGCGGTGAAATCTACTTTGACGATGTGTTAATCCGCAAAGACGGTTTGTTCGTAGTGCCGGAGTTAGATTGTCTTAACCCGTCCCACCTTGTTTAACGGCGATAATTCGCGATATTCTGCTTTTTCGGCGGAACCCCGCTCGGTTACGTACGACAAAGTACGCGCCCTCGCGAGAACCCGCCGAGAAAAACACAATCTCATCGAATTCTCGCCGTTAAACGGCAGAGCGAAAAATCCGCGCCTTTCGGCGCCTTCGCAAAAACCTACAAAGAACCCCAAAAATAAATGGGGACCCCGCGGGATACTGTGTACCCGTGGGGGAAAGTCAAAAACAAAAAAACAGGGCGAATTTTTGAAATATCAGGAACTTATTCGGGTATTTTTGGAAATATCGTTAAAAAATAAACAATAATTGGTAAAAAGTGGGTAAATTTGCTTGTTAAAATTACATTTTAAGGGTAAAATGTACTTGCAATTCGGGTTTCCGATTGTTAATTACTTCGTAATATAAATTTTGGAGGATATCTATATGTCACAAAACGTCAGAGTTGCTATCAACGGCTTCGGCAGAATCGGCCGTCTTGCTTTCAGACAAATGTTCGGCGCGGAAGGTTATGAAATCGTCGCTATCAACGATCTTACCAGCCCCAGAATGCTCGCTCATCTTTTGAAATACGACTCAACCCAGGGTAACTATGCAAACAGCCACAAGGTTGAAAGCGCAGAAGCTGTTCTTAACGAGGACGGCACCGTTAAAGAAGACGGCTACATCGTTGTCGATGGCAAGAAAATCACCATTTACGCACAAAAGAACGCCGCTGACCTTCCTTGGAAAGCCCTTGACGTAGACGTTGTTCTCGAATGCACCGGTTTCTATACCAGCAAAGCGAAAGCGCAGGCTCACATCACCGCAGGCGCAAAGAAAGTCGTTATTTCCGCTCCCGCAGGCAACGACCTTCCCACAATCGTTTACAACGTAAACCACAAAACGCTCAATAAAGACGACAATATCATCTCCGCCGCAAGCTGCACCACCAACTGCCTCGCTCCGATGGCAAAAGCCCTTAACGACTTTGCTCCCATCAAATCGGGCATTATGGTTACCATTCACGCTTATACCGGCGACCAGATGGTTCTTGACGGACCGCATCGCAAGGGCGACCTCCGCCGCGCTCGCGCAGCTGCCGTGAACATCGTTCCCAACAGCACCGGCGCAGCAAAAGCAATCGGTCTTGTCATTCCCGAACTTAACGGAAAACTTATCGGCTCCGCACAACGCGTTCCCACGCCTACCGGCTCCACCACGATCCTTACCGCAATCGTTGAAGGCACCGTTAAGAAAGAAGACATCAACGCCGCTATGAAAGCAGCCGCAAACGAAAGCTTCGGCTATAACGAAGAAGAAATCGTTTCAAGCGACATCATCGGTATGAGATACGGCAGCTTGTTCGACGCAACTCAGACGATGGTCATCAACCTCGACAACGGCACTTCCGAAGTACAAGTCGTTTCCTGGTACGACAACGAAAACAGCTACACCAGCCAAATGGTCCGCACCATCAAATACTTCTCGGAACTTCTCAACAAATAATCGAAAAACAAAAAAAACCCTCGGCAAATGCCGAGGGTTTTTTATTTGCTTTTGTTCTTATGCCGTCGTCGACAACTGCGTGACGGTGATAAACGCGTTGTTGAAAGACGCGGTGTCTGCCGTCGTGTTGTAAATCGACAGCGTGCCGGGCGATGAAAAATTCAGATAAACCGTCTTCGCCGCGGACGTAATCCCCGTGTCGGAACCGTCGTAAACAACGTTGTTCGACGTCACTCCGTTGACGTACAAAGTTATGGTTTTCTGGGTTGCGCCCGTGGTCGACGCCGCGCCGCCGAAAGTTACGAGATATTCGCCAATCGGCACGTTTACGGCGTTATTTGATACGGTAAACGTCCCGCCCGTGCTTTGTGCGGTCTGCGAAATCGGGATAATCGTGTTGGTTGCAACGCTTTCTGTTGCGGTGTTTTCCGCATGCACGGTATAGCTTACGCCGGCAGGTCCCTGCGGTCCCGTTTCGCCTTGCGGTCCCTGCGGGCCTATCGCACCGGCAGGTCCCTGCGGACCGACCGCACCCGTTGCACCCGTTTCGCCTTGCGGTCCCTGCGGTCCAGTTGCACCGGCAGGCCCCTGCGGACCGACAGGTCCGGGCACGCCTTGCGGACCGCGAAGTCCGTTGAAGCCGCGAGGCCCCGGTATTCCTTGCGGTCCGACGGGACCGCGTGGTCCTGACACGCTGCAAAGTCTTGCGGGCGGATTGCAAGGATAAATATTGTTTCTGCATAAACAACCCATAGTTTTACCTCCGAAAAAATATGTAAACAAGGGCTTTCGTTATATCCTATGCCGCCGCGCTTCGGCGTGTGATTTTCAATGGTTTGACATCATAAAAATAATGTGATATATTTTATATATTCTTTTATGGGAGAATTTATAATGAACTACGTAATAAGCACCGACGCGTGCGCAGACATGCCCGTCGGATATGAAAAGGAACATGATATACCCATCGTTCCGATGCCGTACTCTTTGAAGATGCCGAAGGGCACGCTGAAAAAACTCGACTTTATCGGGAAGGCGAACACGGAGTTCGATATTGTGGAATGCCGCACCGACACGACGGGCTTTATTCAGAACATGAAAAAGTTCTTTGACACACTTCGCGCGGGGGCGATTCCCAAGACGAGTCAGTCCAACGCTGAAATCACTTTTGAAACGCTTGAACCTTACGTGAAAGCGGGCAACGACGTTTTGCATATCGCGTTTTCGTCGGGCATGAGCGGCAGTTTCAACTCCGCTTGTATCGCGGCAACCGAGCTTATGGAAAAATATCCCGGCCGCACGGTGAAAGTCGTTGACAGTCTCGGAGGCGTCGGCGGCGAAGGGCTGTGCGTAATGGACGCGGTGAAACTTCGCGACGAAGGCGTGAGCATTGAAGACGCGCACAAAAAACTTACCGAATACGCGCCGAGATATCATCATTATTTCACGGTCGGCGACAAAGCCTATCTTGCAAGAAGCGGCCGTATCTCGGGCATCGAATACATGTTCGCAACCCTTCTCAATATCCAGATTATTCTGGGACTTGACGGCGAAGGCAAGGTTTATCCCGCCGCAAAGGTCAGGGGAACGAAAAACGTATACAAAAAGTTTTTGGAATTGTTTGAAACCGAAAAGGGCGACGAAGACAACTCCGAAATCATTTTGTGCCACGGCGACAACCCCGACGGAATCAAACTTCTGGGCGAAATGATGACCGAAAAATTCCCCGAAATCAAAAAAATCGATTACAACTACGTCAACCAGATGGTGGGCAGCAATTCGGGCCCCGACAGTCTTGCGCTTTTCTTCCACGGAAAACCGCGCGCGATTTACAAGAGGTAATAAAAAACAAAAGCGAGGAAAAAATCCTCGCTTTTTTTATGCGGAAAAGCAGTTATTCGTTGAAATCTTCGCGACTTAACGTTTTTCCGCTTTTTGCCGATTGATAAATGACGTAATAGCCTTTTCCGTTTTCGTCGTCGGTCAGTGCCAGCCAATCGCAGACGTTTTTGATTTCGTCGGGTGGCGGGCTCTTTTTTTCGTACGGCACGCCGTAGCAGATGTATTCGACCTCGTCAAGGTTGAAAATCAAGCCCACGACGTAATTGCCGTCGTCGCCGCTAACGTTCACCCATTTGCTGTTCGGAACGGCGTTTTCAAGGTCAGTGTTTTTTGGAAAACAAATAAACATTTCGTCAAGTTGCGGCTTTACGGCAAGGTAAAAATCGTTGCCTGTAAAACTTTCTTTTGCGAAATCGGGTGCGGAAACGCTTGCGTTTTCTACGCGAAAACCCGCGTCTGAGGCATCTTGCGGCGGTTCGTCGGGCGGTGAAAACCTTGCGGTTTCGGCGGTTTCGGACGCGGTTGACAAATCGACGTTTTCATCTTTTTTCCGTGTTTTTTCGACGTTGTTTTCTTGTTTTTTCACCGCCGATTTTTTGCGGTTTTCCGTTTTCTTTTCAAAGTCGGATAACAGGTTGAAACAGCGGAATTTGTCGTTTCCCGTCGTGCCGAAATACAAGGTTTTGCCGTTTTTTGCGATAACGCAATCTATGTTGTCGGAAAGCGAAAGGGTGCCGAGATTTCTTTCTCCGTTTTCTGCATTAAACGACAAAATTTTGTCGCCGATTCGTATTATCATCGTTGCGTCCCGAACGTCGTCAACGTGCAAAGAAGTATTGAAAACAGTGCGCCCGCCGTCGGACACAAAACGCAGAATACCGCTGCCGACGCCTGTTTTGACATCGGATAAAATCATAACTTTTTTCTGAAAAGACATATTAAATTCTCCTTTTAAGAAATAATATGTGCCATGCATTTAAAAAATGCGTCTGTTTTGAAAACAACAAAACAGACGCTTTAAGTTGAAAAAAAGATGTTATAAACCTATTGTTTTGCAACAACGGTTGCGGAAGCGATGACGGAGATGCCGTCGCCCGCGCCGACGAGACCAAGTCCTTCCGTCGTCGTGAAGGCAAGCGACAAATTGTCCTTGCATATCGAAAGAGCGTGTGACAACGACGTGCGGATTTTGTCGAAATACGGGTTAAGTTTCGGGCGTTGACAAGCGACCGTTGCCGAAACGAATTTCACGACGTAACCGCGCTTAGATAAGCGCGATAAAACTTCTTTCAAAAGAAGCATGCTGGAAATTCCTTTGTATTTTTCGTCGGTGTCGGGGAAAAGAACGCCGATATCTCTTTCGCCGATTGCGGTAAGAATCGCGTCCATTACGGCGTGCGTCAGAACGTCCGCGTCGCTGTGTCCGAGCAGTCCTTTTTCAAAGGGAATTTCCACGCCGCCGAGCACGAGTTTCCGATTTTCGACGAGCTTGTGCGTATCTATGCCTATGCCCGAGCGGTACAGGGAAGTTTCAAGGTCGGAAAATCTTGTGATTTTGACGTTCTTCACGTCGCCGTCCACGGCTTTCGCATCGTCGTACAAAGTAAGGTAAACCGACGCGTCGTCGGTAAATGACGAAGAAATGCGGGCATAAGCGGTTTTCAGTTTTTCGGTTCTGAAACCTTGGGGTGTCTGAACGCGGCGGAAATCTTCGCGGTCTGCCGCGCGGTATCCGTTTTTCACGTTCGCGATGCTGTCGTCGAGTTTTATCACGGGGACCACTGCGTCGACGTCGTTCAGCGCGTCAAGTACGTTTTTTATCACGTTGTCGGAAACAAAAGGCCTCGCGCCGTCGTGGATAAGAACGAATTCGGCAGTTACGCGTTCAAGGGCGCGTTTCACGGTGTCGGTGCGGGTGCTGCCGCCCAAAATCACGGTTACGTTTTCGTATCCGTCGAAAAGCGAGCGCGCGCGGGCAAAATTCTCGTCGTTCACCGCGACGATTATTTTTTCAAGACCTTGAAACGCAAGAAAGGGCAATACGGAATTTTCAAGCACCGTACGGCCGTTTACCGTGCAAAAGAGTTTGTTGAGGTTGTCTGAAAAGCGGGAACTTTCGCCCGCCGCCGGAATAATTACGTCAAACATCAGTCGTCGATCACCTCATACAAATCGGTTGCGTTTGCCTTGTTTGCGACGTCGGGCGTTGCAAGGATTCTGATTTTTACGGTGTCGTTGCCGAAATGCACGATGACGATATCGCCCGCTTTGACGTCTTTGGACGGTTTCGCGTCGCGGCCGTTGACCTCGATTCTGCCGCCGTCGCAGGCGTCCTGCGCGACGGTGCGGCGTTTAATAATGCGTGAAATTTTCAAAAATTTGTCGATTCTCATTATTTTTCGTTTATTTTTGTACTTTTTTTATTTTATTTATAAATATATAAGCAAAAACGGTTGACATCTTGCGCGACTTCGTGTAAACTCGTAAAATGCGTAAAAATATGAATAAGTATATTTTTCTTTTTCGAATCAGTCGGAAAGGGTAGGGGCGAATGTCGCCTTTTTGCGTTGTCGTACTGAGGTTTTAGCCCTCGCGAGGTGCATCAAGACATAACCTTCTTATGCACTTATCTCATTATAATGCACGGTAGCAAAAATTTCAACATAATTTCAAAATTTAATTTCCAGTAAAAAAGGAGTTACACGATGTCAGAAGTAAAAGTTCACAAGGTAAAGTATGGCAATACCGAGCGTTACTCTTTCAGCAAGATCAAAGACGTGCTCGATATTCCGTACCTCATCGAAGTTCAGAAGAATTCGTACAAGAGTTTCCTCGAACACGGCATCAAAGACGTGCTGGACGAATATTCGCCCATCCGCGACTTTTCGGGACGTATGGAATTGTCCTTCATCGATTACAGACTCGACGGCGAGCCGAAGTATTCGGTCAGGGAATGCAAAAACCGCGACGCGACGTATGCCGTGCCTCTTAAAGTAAAGGCTCGTCTCACCAACCTCGAAACGGGCGTTATCGAAGAGCCGGAAGAAATCTTTATGGGCGATATTCCTTTGATGACGGACAGCGGAAGTTTCGTCATCAACGGCGCGGAACGCGTTATCGTCAGCCAGCTTGTCAGGAGCCCGGGCGTTTATTACAAGGGCGAAAGGGACAAGAACGGCGTAATGCGCTATTCCAACCAGATGATTCCTAACCACGGCGCATGGCTTGAATTCGAGCAGGACGCCAACGGTTTGCTTTGGGTACACGTCGATCGTCAGCGCAAAATCACCGCAACCACGCTTTTAAGGGCTTTGGGTTACGGCACGGACGACCAGATCAACGCCGTATTTGAAGAAAAGATGATTGCCGACACCTGTGAACGCGATCCGCAAGGCTCGCACACCGAAGAAGCGGGCAAAATCGACCTGTTCAGAAGAATGCGTCCCGGCGAAGTTCCCACCCTCGAAGGCGCGAACATTCTCATCAACAATTACTTCTTCGACAATCGTCGTTACGACCTTACGAGAGTCGGCAGGTATAAGTTCAACAAAAAGTTGAGCCTTGCTTCCCGTATCGAGGGACAAAAAATCACCCGCGACGTCGTAAGCGTTCTCACCGGCGAAATCCTTGCAGAAAAAGGCGAGGTCATCACCGAAGAAAAAGCGAAAGAAATCCAGAACAACGCCGTGAACGAAGTTTACGTCGAAGTTTCCTCTGCCGAAAAAGACGGCGAAAAGAAAACGATTGAATTCAAAGTCATCGGCAACAACACCGTCGACCTTGACGCAATCGTCGACTGCAATCCCGAGGAACTCGGAATTCTGGAAAAGGTTTATTATCCCAACCTCAAAAAACTTCTTGACGAAGTCGAAGGCGACGAAGCGCGCCTTGACGCAATAAGAAACAACGTGAAAGAACTTGTCGTAAGACACCTGACGCTTGAAGACATCGTAGCGGCAATCACTTACAACCAAGGTCTTTCCTATGGTCTCGGCACGACCGACGATATCGACCACTTGTCGAACCGTCGCGTCCGCTCCGTCGGCGAACTTCTGGAACATCAGTTCGGAAAAGGTATGCTCCGTCTTGAAAGAGTTATCAAGGAGCGTATGTCCATCGCCGCCGAAACCGCCGATATGAAACCCTCGACGCTTATCAACACCCGTCCCGTGGCAAGCGCGATTAAGGAATTCTTCGGAAGTTCCCAGTTGTCGCAGTTCATGGAACAGCCCAACCCCATTGCGGAACTCACGCACAAACGTAAAGTTTCCGCTCTCGGCCCCGGCGGTTTGTCAAGGGAAAGAGCCGGCTTCGAAGTCCGTGACGTTCACCACACTCACTACGGTCGTATGTGCCCGGTAGAAACGCCCGAAGGACAGAACATCGGTCTTATCACTTCGCTTGCTTCGTACGCACGCATCAACGAATACGGATTTATCGAATCGCCGTACAGAAAGGTCAAAAAACCCGAAGGCATCGTTACCGACGACGTCACTTATATGGCGGCGGACGAGGAAGATAAGTACGTCATCGCGCAAGCCAGCGAAACGCTTGACGAAAACGGAAAATTCATTCACCAACGCGTTACATGCCGTATCCGCGAAGATATCCGCGAGGTTGACGTAAGCCGCGTCGACTATATGGACGTATCGCCCAAACAGTTGGTATCCATTGCAACCGCTCTTATTCCGTTCCTTGAAAACGACGATACGAACCGTGCGTTGATGGGATCGAACATGCAGCGTCAGGCAGTGCCTCTGCTTCGTCCCGAAGCGCCGATGATCGCAACCGGCGTCGAACATAAGATCGCATACGACAGCGGCGTGCTTATCATCGCCAAAAACGACGGTATCGTAAAATACGTCGACGCAGACAAAATCGTCGTGGCTCGTCCCGACGGCGAAGACGATACTTACTACACCTCGAAATTCGTGCGCAGCAACCAAAGCACCTGCATCAACCAGAAACCCATCGTGGTCAGCGGTCAGAAGGTGACGAAGGGTATGATCCTTGCGGACGGTCCTTCAACCCAGAACGGCGAACTCGCGCTTGGCAGAAATATCCTTATCGGCTTCATGAGCTGGGAAGGCTATAACTACGAAGACGCGGTACTTATTTCCGAACAACTCGTACGCGACGACGTTTTCACCTCGATCCATATCGAAGAATACGAAAGCGAAGCCCGCGAAACGAGACTCGGCGAAGAACAAATAACGAGAGATATCCCCAACCTTTCGGAAGAGGCTCTTAAAAACCTGGACGAAGACGGTATCGTCAGAGTCGGCGCGGAAGTCAGAAGCGGCGACATTCTCGTCGGTAAAGTCACCCCGAAGGGCGAAACCGAACTTACGCCCGAAGAAAGACTTCTGCGTGCAATTTTCGGCGATAAAGCAAGAGAAGTGCGCGATACGTCCCTCCGTGTGCCTCACGGCGAAAGCGGTATCGTTGTCGACGTGAAAATCTTCACAAGAAAGAACAGGGACGAACTTGCTCCCGGCGTCAACAAACAGGTGCGCGTATATATCGCGCAAAAACGTAAGATTTCGGTCGGCGACAAGATGGCGGGGCGTCACGGTAACAAAGGCGTCGTGTCCCGCGTTCTTCCCAAAGAAGACATGCCGTTTATGGCAGACGGTACGCCGCTGCAAATCGTGTTGAACCCGTTGGGCGTTCCTTCCCGTATGAATATCGGTCAGGTTCTTGAAGTTCACTTGGGACTTGTCGCGAAAATGCTTGACTGGAAGATCGCAACCCCCGTATTCGACGGCGCGTCCGAAAACGACATCAAACAACTTTTGCAGGAAAACGGACTTCCCGAAGACGGCAAAATTCAACTTTTCGACGGCCGCACTGGCGAACCTTTCGAAAACCGTGTAACGGTCGGCTACATGTACTACCTTAAACTTGCTCACCTTGTCGACGACAAGATTCACGCAAGAAGCACGGGTCCGTACAGCGTGGTAACGCAGCAGCCCCTTGGCGGCAAGGCGCAATTCGGCGGACAGCGTTTCGGCGAAATGGAAGTCTGGGCGTTGTACGCATACGGCGCGGCGAACATTTTGCAGGAAATCATCACCGTTAAGTCGGACGACGTCGTGGGACGTGTCAAGACTTACGAAAATATCGTGAAGGGCAACAACGTGTCCGAACCGGGTATCCCCGAATCGTTCAAGGTTCTTATCAAAGAATTACAATCGTTGGCTCTTGACGTCAAAGTTCTTACCGAAGAACATGACGAGGTCAAACTGCGCGACTTCACCGAAGAAGACGCAGACACCGTTGCGTTCAACGCGGATAAGAAAGACGAAGAACTTGCGGAAGTCGACATCGACGACTTGTTCAAGGTTGACAACGTTGACGAAGGCGATCTGTTCGGCGACAATCTGTTCGACGACAGCGACGCTGATTTCGATAACGATATTTTCAAGGATATGGCCGACAACGCGTCGGACGATGCTGAGTAAGGAGGTATCGGCATTATGTATGAATTAAGTTCTTTCGATTCAATGCAAATCGGTATTGCCAGCCCTGAAAAAATCAGGGAATGGTCGTACGGCGAGGTTCTTAAACCCGAAACGATAAATTACAGAACACAAAAACCCGAGCCCGGCGGACTTTTCTGCGAGAAAATCTTCGGGCCCACGAAAGACTGGGAATGCCACTGCGGCAAATATAAACGCATCCGTTACAAGGGCGTCATCTGCGAAAAGTGCGGCGTCGAAGTAACGAAAGCGAAAGTCCGTCGCGAACGTATGGGACATATCGAACTTGCGGCGCCCGTATCGCACATCTGGTATTTCCGCGGCGTTCCTTCGCGTATCAGCCTTATGGCGGATATTTCCCCGAAGGAGCTTGAACAGGTTTTGTACTTCGTATCCCATATCGTTCTCGATCCGGGCGAAGTCCCCGAAATCCACAAAAAACAAGTCCTTACCGACCGTGAATATCGCGAACTTTGCGAAAAATACGGCAGCAAGGCTTTCCGCGTCGGAATGGGTGCGGAAGCTATAAAAGAACTTCTTATCGAAATCGACCTCGATAAGGAAAGCAAAATTCTGAAAGACATCGTCGCGAATTCCGTCGGACAAAAAAGACTGCGCGCGGTAAAACGTCTTGAAATCGTAGAAGCGTTCCGCATCAGCGGCAACCGCCCCGAATGGATGATTCTGGACGTTATCCCCGTTCTCCCTCCCGAACTTCGCCCGATGATTCAGCTTGACGGCGGACGTTTCGCAACGAGCGACCTTAACGACCTTTACAGACGCGTTATCAACCGTAACAATCGTCTGAAACACCTGAAAGAACTCGGCGCGCCCGACACCATCATTCACAACGAAAAACGTATGCTCCAAGAAGCCGTCGACGCTCTTATCGATAACGGCAGAAGGGGCAAAGCGGTCACCGGCAGCGGCAACCGCGACCTTAAATCGTTGTCCTCGATGCTGCGCGGTAAACAAGGTCGTTTCCGTCAGAACCTGCTTGGTAAACGTGTTGACTATTCAGGTCGTTCCGTTATCGTCGTAGGGCCGGAACTGAAACTTTATCAGTGCGGTTTGCCCAAAGAAATGGCTGTTGAGTTGTTTAAGCCGTTCGTAATGAACAAACTTGTGGAACGCAACATCTGCCATAACATCAAGAGTGCGAAACGCTTTGTGGAGTCGATGAAACCCCAGGTATGGGACATTCTGGAAGAAGTCATCAAGGATCACCCCGTACTTCTGAACCGCGCTCCGACGCTTCACAGACTTGGTATTCAGGCGTTTGAACCCGTCCTTGTCGAAGGTCGCGCAATCAAACTTCATCCGCTTGCCTGCGGCGCGTTCAACGCCGACTTCGACGGCGACCAGATGGCAGTCCACGTACCTTTGTCGATCGAGGCGCAAGCCGAAGCCAGAATCCTTATGTTGTCCACCAACAACATTCTGAAACTTTCGGACGGTCACCCGATCATCTCTCTTACACAGGATATGGTAATAGGTTCTTATTACCTTACTATCATACGCCCGGGCGCGAAAGGCGAAGGCAAAATATTCAGATCCCCCAACGAGGCGATGACCGCTTACAGAAACGGCGTCATCGACCTTCAAGCAAAAGTCGTAATGCGCGTTGAAAAGGAAATCGACGGCAAAGTGTACAGCAAACGCCTGACCACTTCCATCGGTCGTTGGATTTTCAACGAAATCATTCCGCAGGATTTGCATTTCGTACCGCGCGACACGCCCGAACAAATGCTTGACCTCGAAGTCGAAGGGCTTATCAACGAAAGCAAGGGCATTATCGCTCTTCGCAAGCAGGAACTCAACAAGATCGTCGACAACTGCTTTAAGTACAAGGGCGCAACCGAAACCGCAAAAGTCGCCGACGCTATCAAGAGCCTTGGCTATAAATACTCGACTTTGTCGGGCGTAACGACAAGCGTTTTCGATATGCATATTCCCGAAGGCAAAGAGGCAATCATCAAGAAAGCCGACGACGCAATCGTCAACGTCGAAAAGAACTTCCGTCGCGGTATCATCTCGGAAGACGAACGCTACAATGCGGTTGTCGAAACCTGGAAGAAAGCCACCGACGAAGTCACCGAAGAACTTAAATCCGAAATGGATCCCTTCAACCCCATCTGGATGATGGCGAACTCCGGCGCTCGTGGTAACATGGGACAGATTCGTCAGCTTGCAGGTATGCGCGGACTTGTTTCCGACCCGTCGGGCAGAACGATCGAACTTCCCGTCAAGGCAAACTACCGCGAAGGACTTTCCGTTCTTGAATACTTCATTTCGTCGCACGGCGGACGTAAAGGTCTGGCGGATACCGCTCTTAAAACGGCTGACTCGGGTTATCTTACCCGTCGTCTTGTCGACGTATCGCAGGACGTCATCGTCAACGAGGACGATTGCGGCGACACGAAAGGCGTCGAAGTCACGGCAATTTACGACGGCAAGAACAGGCTTGAAACTCTTGCGGAACGTATCGACGGCAGATATACGGTGAAACCCGTCCTGCATCCCGTCACCGGCGAGGTGCTTGTGGAAGCGGATACGATGATCCTTCCCGATAAGGCGCAGGAAATCGACAAAATTCTTACCGACGAATGGATTAAGAGCGGCTCCGATCTCAAAAAACTGCCGAAAGTCGCAATCAGAAGCATTCTTTCGTGCAAAACACGCCACGGCGTCTGCGCGAAATGCTACGGCAAGAATATGGCGAGCGGCAACCCCGTAAAACTCGGCGAAGCGGTCGGTATCATCGCGGCGCAATCAATCGGCGAACCGGGCACGCAGCTTACGATGCGTACCTTCCACTCGGGCGGCGTTGCAACGTCGGACGATATTACGCAAGGTCTTCCCCGCGTCGAAGAATTGTTTGAAGCGCGTCGTCCCAAGGGACAAGCGGTCATCGCGGAAAACAGCGGCGTCGTAACCCGCACCAACAACGACCGTGAAATCATCGTTACGAGCGCTGACGGCGAAACCAAATCGTACGCGATTCCTTACGGCGCGAAACTCAAAGTCGATAACGGCAGCAAGGTGGAACCGGGCGATCCGTTCACCCAAGGTTCAATCAACCTGCAAGATATGCTCCGCGCACGCGGCGTAAAAGGTGTACAGGATTACGTAACGAAAGAAGTCCAGTCGGCGTACAGAAACTCCGGCGTCGATATCAACGATAAACATATCGAAGTCATCGTCCGCCAGATGCTCAGAAAGGTCAAGATCGAGTCGCAGGGCAGCACCGATATGCTTCCCGGCACGCTCGTCGACATCTTTGAGTACGAAGACGCCAACCAAAAAACCCTTGAAAACGGCGGAGAACCCGCAAAGGCAAAACGTACGTTGCTCGGTATCACGAAAGCCGCTCTCGCGACGGAATCCTTCCTGTCGGCGGCATCGTTCCAGGAAACCGCACGCGTACTTACCGACGCCGCAATCAAAAACAAAATCGATCCGTTGCTCGGTCTGAAAGAAAACGTTATCATAGGTAAACTTATCCCCGCCGGCACCGGTATGAAGATTTACAAAAACATCACCACCGCTCCCGTTGTGGATCATCCCGAAAAGCCGATTACCTGCACTTTCGAAGATAAGGAATTCGACGACACCCTCGGCGATTACGACAACGAATAACAAATACACGGCGGTCACATCGGAAGTATATCCTTTTTGACCGCCGATTTTTTGGAGATACTATGAAAAGACTGTTTACATCAGAAAGTGTTACCGAAGGACATCCCGATAAGGTTTGCGACCAGATCGCGGACGCTATCCTTGACGATATTCTTGCAAAAGATCCCGGGGCTCACGTTGCGTGCGAAGTTTGCGCGACGACGGGCGTCGTGTTCGTAATGGGCGAAATCACGGCGGATTGCTATTCCGACATCTCGAAAATCGCGCGCGACGTCATCAAAGACGTCGGTTACGACAGCAGTGATTTAGGATTCGACTACAACACCTGCTCGGTTCTCACCGCGATTAACGAGCAATCGCCCGACATCGCAATGGGCGTCAACGACGCGCAGGAATTCGACGGCGATATTATCGACAAAACCGGCGCGGGGGATCAGGGTATGATGTTCGGTTTCGCCTGCGACGAAACGGAAGAACTTATGCCGATGCCCATCGTGCTGTCGCACGCGCTCACCAAAAAACTCACGGCGGTGAGAAAAGACGGCACTCTTTCGTACTTGCGTCCCGACGGGAAATCACAGGTTACCGTCGAATATGACGACGGCGTTGTGAAACGCGTCGATACGGTTGTCATTTCCGCACAGCACAACCCCGACGTAACGCAGGAACAAATAAGAAAAGATATTATCGAAAAGGTCATAAAAACCACAATCCCCGAAAACCTTATCGACGACGATACAAGGATTTTCGTCAACCCCACGGGCAGGTTCGTTATCGGCGGACCGCACGGCGACAGCGGGCTTACGGGACGTAAAATCATCGTCGATACGTACGGCGGATATTGCCCGCACGGCGGCGGCGCGCTTTCAGGAAAAGATCCCACGAAAGTTGACAGAAGCGCACTTTACATGGCAAGATACGTCTGTAAAAACGTCGTTGCGGCAAAACTTGCAAAAAAATGCGAAATCGAGGTTGCCTATGCAATCGGTCGCGCACGCCCCGTTTCGGTGTCCTTGAACACGTTCGGCACGGGCGTAGTGTCCGACGAAATTCTGACAAAAGCGGTGCTGAAAGTGTTTGACTTCCGTCCGCTTGCAATCATCAACAACCTTGACTTACGCAAACCCGTTTACAGAAAGGTTGCCAACTACGGCCATCTCGGAAGAAACGACGTTACTTGGGAAAAGACCGACAAAACGGAGGAACTTAAAAAAGCGGTAGCGGAGATTAAGTAATGATTATCTCGGGCGACGTCGAAAAAATTATTTTCAGAAACGAAGACAACGGTTATACTGTCGTCGATTTAAGAAGCAGCGGTGATTACGTCACCGCTGTCGGCGTTTTTCCGGAAATTTACGAAGGTATGCGGCTGGAACTTACCGGCGACTATAAGTACCACGCAAGACACGGCTTGCAGTTTCTTGCGGAAAGCGTGAAAGTTGTCGAGCCCGACGGCGCGGCGGCAATCGAAAAGTTTCTGAAAAGCGGAATTTTTAAGGGCGTCGGCGAAGTTACCGCAAGGAATATCGTGGAGCGTTTCGGTGAGCGCACCCTCGACGTGATGAAAACAAGCCCCGAAAAACTTGCCGAAGTGAAAGGAATCAGCGCGAAAAAGGCGGCGGAAATATGCGCCACCCTTCGCGAGCACGGCGAAATGCAGGATACGCTTGTATATCTTCAACGCTTCGACGTGTCCTTAAACCTTGCGCTTAAAATCTATAAAACGTACGGCGCGCGCACCGAAGAAGTCATAAAAACCAATCCGTATCAACTTATTTCCGACGTGGAACGCGTCGGGTTTCAGACCGCCGACAAAATCGCACAGGAAGTCGGAATCACGAAAGACAGCGATTTCAGAATTCGGGCGGGCATAATTTATACCCTTAAAGAAGCGTCGAACAAGAGCGGGCACACCGCGCTTCCCGACGATATACTCAAAAAAGAACTTTTATCCCTTTTGGGATTTGACGAAACTTATCTTGAAAAGGTGGAGTGCAATATCGAAGACCTTATTTTCCTGGCGGAAATCAAAGACTACGTCGTCGATAACTCGCGCTTTTATATGCTTTACAAAAGCTACCTTACCGAAAAAACGATTGCAAGACGACTTGCGCTTCTGGAAGCGGCGCACGGCGACATCGAAGTGGATTTTTCGGAACAAATCGATAAGTTTGAAGAAATGAGCGGCATAAAACTGCACGAAAAGCAGCGCGAAGCCGTGTCGAACAGCCTTAATTCCGGCGTGCACGTAATAACGGGCGGCCCCGGCACGGGCAAAACCACGATAATAAAGTGCATTCTGCACATTCTCAAATTTTTGAAGCTGTCCTATCAGCTGTGTGCGCCAACGGGACGCGCGGCGAAACGTATGGGCGAGGCGACGGGTGAAGAAGCGAAAACCATTCACCGCCTTCTTGACCTCGATTTCAAGGACGGCAAAGGCTATTTCACTTACAACGAAAACACGAAAATCCCTGTGGACGTCGTCATCGTCGACGAAGTGAGCATGGTTGACGAATACGTCTTTTCAAGCCTTGTCAAGGCGTTGCAGGACGGCGCGACGCTAATACTTGTTGGCGACAAGGATCAGCTTGCGTCGGTGGGCGCGGGCAACGTTCTTGCGGACGTAATCGCGTCGGGACTTTTCAAAATAACGTATCTTGACAAAATCTACCGTCAGTCCGACGGCAGTATGATTATCGAAAACGCGCACCTTATAAATCACGGCAAAATGCCTGTGCTCGACAACCGCGCAAAAGACTTTTTCTTTGTCGATAAGTCCGACCCGACCGAAGTCAAAGCCGAGGTCGAAGCGCTTGTCACGACAAGACTGCCGAAGTATCTGAAATGCGAGCAGACCGACGTGCAGGTGTTGTGTCCGATGAAAAAGGGCGTTGCGGGCGTCATCAGCTTAAACGCCGCGATAAGGGACAGCCTTAACCCGAAAAAGGATTCTTCCGACGACATAAAATGCGGCGAATACACCTTCCGCGAAGGTGATAAAATAATGCAGACCGTCAATAATTACGAGCAGGAATGGTTTGAAGAAGTTGACGGAAGAATTAAACGCGGGGCAGGCGTTTTCAACGGCGATACGGGCTTTATCGAAAGTATTGACCGACAAAATATGAAGTTTAACGTGCGTTTTGATGATAATAAAGTGTCTGAATACTCATTAAGCGATATTGACCAGATTATCCCGGCATACGCCGTTTCGGTGCATAAATCGCAGGGAAGCGAGTTCAAGGCGGTGGTTGTCGCGCTCTCGCAGGGGAACTATTTCATAATGACCAGAAACCTTTTGTACACCGCCGTAACCCGCGCGAAAGACCTGTGCGTCATCGTGGGCGCGGAAGACGTCGTAAAGCGTATGGTCAGGAATAATTACACTGCAAAACGATATACGTTGCTCACAAGATTTCTGACGGAGGCGTACGGTGAATACGACTAAGATGAAGGAGTTTTTCAAAAAACTTTCCGATAAGTTTCTGGATTTGTTGTATCCCGAAGGGCTGACCTGCGTCAACTGCGGCGACGAACTTCAACACGAAACAAGGCTGAATCTTTGCGGCAAATGTTACTTAAACCTTATCGAAAACGACGGGCATCGCTGCAAAATCTGCGGCATAAGAATGAGAAACGAGGCGGACTACTGCGACAACTGCACCCGCTTCGATAAATACTTCGATATGAATCGTTCGCCGTTCATTTACGAAAAAACGGCAAGCGACCTTGTCAAAAAACTTAAATTCGGCAACAAACTTTATATCGCGAAAGAACTTGCGAAAGCAATGGCGGACGAATATTTCACGGGCGGTTTTAATTGCGACTTCATTTTGTACGTCCCGATGACCGAAAAAGAAGAAAAAGAAAGGGGCTACAATCAGTCGGAACTTCTTGCAAAAGAGGTCGGACTTCGCACCGGGCTTTCGGTTTTCGACAATCTCAAAAAGGTCAAAGAAACTGACAGACAGAAGAAACTGACCGCAAAAGAGCGTCGTGAAAACCTGAAAGGCGTTTTCGACGTTGTCCGCGCCGACGAAATCAAGGGCAAAAACGTCCTTGTCATCGACGACGTTTACACGACGGGCGCGACGATAAACGAATGCGCGAGAGTACTAAAACGCGCGGGTGCACGCAAGGTTTATTCGATAACGGCGGCGCAAACCGCATTCAAACTCGACGGCGAAAAAGGCGAAATCGCCGAAGATAACGTCAACGCTTTACACAAAAAATAATTTAGTGTATTATATAAAAAAGTCATTTTTTTGCGCGCACGCGCACAAGGAGATTAAATGGGTATTTTCAGCACGCTTTTTGACGAGAACGAAAGAAACGTCAGAAAACTGAAAAAGATTGCCGATAAGGTTGAAGAATTGTCAGAAAGATTTAAGGCTATGTCCGACGAAGAGCTGCAAGCGATAACGCCGGCATTGAAAGAAAGATACAATAACGGCGAAAAGCTGGATGCACTTCTGCCCGAAGCGTTTGCGGCGGTAAGAGAGGCGTCGACGAGGGTTACCGGGCTTCGTCATTATTACGTGCAGCTTCTGGGCGGCATCACCTTGCATCAGGGACGCATCGCAGAAATGAAGACCGGCGAAGGAAAAACGCTTGTCGAAACGCTGCCGGCATATCTCAACGCGCTTACGGGGAACGGCGTTCACGTCGTTACCGTCAACGATTACCTTGCAAAGCGCGACGCCGAGTGGATGGGAAAGATTTACAGGTTCCTCGGAATGAGCGTCGGCGTCATTTTGCACGATATGAAGACGGAAGACAAAAAAGCCGCCTATAACGCCGATATTACTTACGGCACGAATAACGAATTCGGTTTCGATTACCTTCGCGACAACATGGCTGTCACAAAAGAAGACCGCGTACAGCGCGGACACGCCTTTGCAATCGTGGACGAAGTGGACAGCATACTCATCGACGAAGCGCGCACACCCCTTATCATTTCGGGACGCGGCGACAAGTCGAGCGATATGTATATCCGCGCAAACCGATTCGCAAGGACGTTGAAAGAAGGCGAAGATTACACCCACGAAGAAAAGGAAAAGACGGTCAATCTCACCGACGAAGGCGTCGCGAAAGCCGAGAAATTCTTTGGGGTGCAAAACCTTACCGACCTTGACAACACCGCGCTTAACCACTATATCAATCAGGCGATGAAAGCCAACGTCATAATGAAAAAGGACGTCGATTACATCGTACAGGACGGACAGGTGCTTATCGTCGACGAATTCACCGGCCGCGTTATGACGGGACGTCGTTTCAGCGACGGTCTGCATCAGGCGATCGAAGCGAAAGAAAACGTAAGGGTACAAAGCGAAAACCGCACTCTTGCGACGATTACCCTTCAAAACTACTTCCGCCTTTACAAAAAACTGTCGGGTATGACGGGTACGGCGAAGACGGAAGAAGAAGAATTCCAGAACATTTACAACCTTGACGTCGTGGTTATCCCCACCAATCTTCCGATGATAAGAATCGACGAAAACGACCAGATTTATACGAAAAAATCGGGCAAAATCGACGCGATTATCAAGGATATCAAAGATTGTGCGGAACGTCGTCAGCCGGTGCTTGTCGGCACGGTTTCCGTCGAAAAGTCGGAACTTTTGTCAAAAATTCTGCACAGAGAACGCATTTTCCACAACGTATTGAACGCGAAAAACCATAAGATGGAAGCGGATATCGTCGCGCAGGCGGGCAGAATCGGCGCGGTTACCATCGCCACGAACATGGCAGGCCGAGGCACCGATATTATGCTGGGCGGAAATCCCGAATATCTTGCCAAACAACGCCTTGAAAAAGAAGGATACAGCACCGAAGATATCGAAACCGCAACGTCGTTTGTGAAACTCGACGACGAAAACCTTATTAAACTTCGCGACGAATACCAAAGATATTATAAGTCGTACAAGGAAACTTGCGACAAGGAAAAGGAAGAAGTCATCGAGGCGGGCGGTCTTCGCATAATCGGCACGGAACGCCACGAAAGCCGCCGTATCGACAACCAGTTGCGCGGTCGAAGCGGACGTCAGGGCGACAAAGGCAGTTCGATTTTCTATATTTCCCTTGAAGACGACATTGCAAGGATTTTCGGCGGCGATAAGCTGAAACGCATCACCGAAATGATGAACGTCGACGACGATATGGCGATTTCGAACAGTGTCATCAGCAAGCAGATCGAACGCGCTCAGCGCATGGTCGAAAGCCGCAACTTCTCAATCAGAAAGAGCGTGCTGAGTTACGACGACGTCATGAACAAACAGCGCGAAATCATTTACGAAGAGCGCAACAAGGTTCTGGACGGCGTTGACGTACACGCGCAGGTCGTCGATATGATCGAGCCTGTCGCAAGGGAAATCGTCGGGTTCTATTACGACGACGAAAAGCCCGTTGACGAGTGGGATCTCGAAGCGTTCAACCGCGCGCTCGAACAAAGACTTTTCCCCGAAGGCACTGCGTTTATCACGGCGGAAAAAGCCAAAAAACTCAGCCGCGAAGGGCTTGTCGAAGAAGTTGCCGCAAAAGCGAAAGAACTCCTTGAAGAAAAGGTCAAGTATTGCGAATCGGTCGGTCTTGACTTCCACGACCTTGAAAGGTTTGTGCTTTTACGAAACGTCGACAGCAAGTGGATGGATCATATCGACGCAATGTCGAGTCTCAGGGAAGGTATCGGACTTCGCGGATACGGTCAGCACAATCCCGTGCAGGAATATCAGAAAGAAGGCTTTGAAATGTTTGACGAAATGATCGACAACATTCGTCGCGACACGGCGATTACCCTTATGAAAGTTACCGTGGAAAGAAGCGAGGACGGCGAAGTTAAGCAGGGCGTCGAACGCGTCAACAACAAGGCGAAACCCGTGAAGAGCGCAGGCAAGGTCGGCAGAAACGATCCGTGTCCGTGCGGCTCAGGCAAAAAATACAAGAACTGCTGCGGAAGAAACCAGAATAATTAACGACTATGGTAGATTTTTTCAATCAGAAAAATAAAATAAAGGAATTTGACGATACCCTTAAAATGGTTGCGGACGCTTTCGATTTGGGCAGTCTGAAAGCCCGCGTCGACGTCCTTACGAAAGAACAGCACTCGGACGGTTTCTGGGATAACATGGCGCACGCGGGAGAAGTCAACCGCGAGCTGAAAATGCTGGAAACAAAAATCCAGAAATTTGAAAAAGTAAGGGCGGAAGTCGAGGATGTAAAAGTCCTTATCGAGCTTGCCGAAGAAGCCGACGACGAAAGCGAAGTCGAAAGCGTAAATGCCGAAATCGCGGGTTTAACCGACAAAATCGAGCATTTAAGACTTGACGCGCTTTTAAAAGGCAAATACGACTCGCTCAACGCAATCATTACTTTGCATGCGGGAGCAGGCGGTACGGAAGCGCAGGATTGGGTGCAGATGCTGTATCGCATGTATTCGAGATATATCGAAAGAAAGGGTTATCAGATGAAAGTCCTTGACCTCTTAGAAGGCGACGAAGCGGGCATAAAAAGCGTAACGTTCACGGCGGAAGGCGACAATGCGTACGGATATCTGAAAGCCGAAAAAGGCATACACCGACTTGTCAGAATTTCCCCGTTCGATTCGCAGTCGCGCCGACACACGTCGTTCGCATCGGTCGAAGTAATGCCCGAAATCATCAACGACGAAGAAATCGAAATTCGCCCGGAAGACCTGAAAGTCGATACCTATCGTTCGGGCGGCGCGGGCGGTCAGCACGTCAACAAAACCGAAAGCGCGGTGCGTATCACGCATATCCCGACGGGCATTATCGTCGCTTGTCAGAACGAGCGCAGCCAGATTCAGAACCGCGAAGTCTGCATGCGTATGCTGAAATCGAAACTCATTGAAAAACGCGAAGAAGAACAAATGGCGGAAGCCAATTCCATAAAAGGCGACCTTAAAAAAATCGAATGGGGCAGCCAGATAAGAAGTTACGTTTTCTGCCCGTACACTATGGTGAAAGACCACAGGACGAATTACGAAACGGGCAATATCCAGTCTGTTATGGACGGCGATATCGAGCCGTTTATCGTGGAATACTTGAAGAGGCTTTAATGTACGAAGAAATCGCCGCAAAAAAGTTCAAGGAACTTCAAAACAAGGACGATTATCTTATTCTTGCGATAGAATCGAGTTGCGACGAAACGTCGGCGGCGGTAACGCGCGGCAGGGACGTGTTGTCGCTTGTCATAGCGTCGCAGATCGAGATTCACAAGCGATTCGGCGGGGTTGTCCCGGAAATCGCAAGCAGGAATCACGTTTCGGCGATAAGAAACACCGTCGATGAAGCGTTGAAGCAGGCAAACGTGTCGCCTTCCGACATATCCGCCGTGGCGGTAACGTACGGAGCGGGACTTCTGGGCGCGCTGCTTGTCGGCGTATCGTATGCGAAAGCGCTTGCGTACGCAATGAACGTGCCGCTGATTAAGGTGAATCACGTCAGGGGGCACATTTCGGCAAACTATATCGCGGACAAATCGCTGGAACCGCCGTATCTTTGTTTGCTTGCGTCGGGCGGACACACCGCAATCGTGGAAGTTACTGGGTACGACGACGTAAAAGTCATCGGCACGACGCAGGACGACGCCGTCGGCGAAGCATTCGACAAAGTCGCGCGCGTTTTGGGGTTGCCTTATCCCGGCGGCCCGGAAATCGAAAAACTTGCAAAAGACGGGAAACCCACGATAGATTTCCCGAAAGGATTTCACAACAAAAACACCCTCGATTTCAGTTACAGCGGGCTGAAAACGTCGGTGATAAATTACATGCACACGGCGGCGCAAAAAGGCGAAGAAGTAAACAAAGCGGACGTCGCGTGTTCCTTCCAGAAATCGGCGGTCGGAGTAATGACCGAAAACGTCGAAAAAGCACTGCTGAAAACGGGGCTGAAAACCGTCGTTATCGCAGGGGGAGTCGCGTCGAATAAGCACCTTCGCGAAGAGATGGAAAAGGTCGGGAAAAAGCACGGCGTGAACGTGATTTATCCGCCTTTGAAACTTTGCACGGACAACGCCGCAATGATCGGCGCGTGCGCCTATAACCTCATAAAAGAAGGCAAAGGACGGGCGTCTTTGGATCTTGACGCGTCGGCGTCGGTAAGCCTTGAATAATTGCAAAAAAAGAGATTAAGTTGCAAAACGGCACGATAAACACCTTGTTTTGCGAAAACACATACGAGACTTTTTAGGGAAGAACGATGAAACTGACAAGAAGCGCAAACATAATCGAAGTCGACGTAAACGGCAGAAAATATTCAAAGGTAAACTATTCCGTGCCCGAAGAAATCGCAAACTGCGTTACGCACGGATTGCCCATACTTTTTTATATCGCCGGGCTTATTTACATGCTCACGATAAGTTTCGACGCAAGGACGTACGCGACAAGTATTATCACTTGTCTTTCGGCAATCACGGTATACACGATATCGACGATTTATCACGCCGTTCAGGACACCGTGAAAAAGTATTACTGGCGCAAGGTCGATCATTCCGACGTGCCGTTTCTTGTCATCGGTTGCAGTTGCGCGGTGTGTTTATTGTTGTCGACACACGTCTATAATTATATCGCGCTCGGCGTAAGTTTCGGTATCGCGTTCATAAGCGTCGCGCTCAGCGTGACGAACGTCGACAAATTCAAGGCGGTAACGATGACGCTCGACTTTGTAATCGGCGCGGTCATGCTTGCGGCGTTCATTATCAATTTTTCGTACATACCTCACACAGTGAGGATACTTTATCTTTCGGGAGCGTTGCTTTGTATCGCGGGGAGCATACTGTTCGGCATAAAACTCAGATTCGTACACGCGGTATTTCACGTATTCATCACGGCGGGGACGATATGTTTTTACGTCGCAAGCCTGCTTTTGATGCAAAATTACCATGGTTTTTGAGATTATTTTATAAAAATCCCGTTTTTTTCTTTGACATCTTGTTCTTTTATTGATATTATATTAGGGCTTGTAGTATTGCTACAAGATGTTTTCTATTACTCTAAATGTGAGAGTATATGATAAATACTAATTTATTAAAGACCATTTCGGAATCCGAAAAAGTGGTCGGTACAAAACAAGTGCTTAAAAGCATTGAAGGAAAGACGGTAAAGTGTGTCATCGTCGCCGACAATGCCGACGGCTTTATCAGAAACAGCGTGACTGCTTTGTGCAGGGAAAACGGTATCGAAATCATAAGCGTTCCTTCCAAAAAGGAACTCGGAAGAATTTCGGGCATCGACGTTCCGGCGGCGGTCGTGGGGTTGAAGTAAAGACGTTACCATAAATGTTTGAGTTTATCTTCGGGTTGCTGATAGGCTCATCCGAAATTACATCAGGAGGTTAGCAAAAAATGCCGACAATTAACCAATTAGTCAAGCAAGGCAGGGAAAGACAGGTCAAGAAAAGCACCACGCCTATTATGCAGCAATGCCCGCAAAAACGCGGCGTATGCTTGTCCGTCACCACGACTTCCCCTAAGAAACCTAACTCGGCGCTTCGTAAAATCGCGCGTGTCCGTCTTGTAAACGGTATGGAGGGTACGATTTATATCCCCGGTATCGGTCACAATCTGCAAGAGCACAGCGTGGTACTTATCCGTGGCGGACGTGTCAGGGACTTGCCGGGCGTCAGGTATCACATTATTCGCGGCACTTTGGACACGGCAGGCGTTGCAAATCGCAGACAGGCTCGTTCCAAGTACGGCGCAAAACGCCCCAAATAATAATCGGATGATTTCAACACCCAAATAAACAGGAGGTTACTAATATGCCAAGAAGAGCAGGCGTACCTAAACGTGACGTACTTCCCGATCCGAAGTTCAACAGCAAAGTTGTTACGAAACTCATCAATCAGGTAATGTACGACGGCAAAAAATCAACTGCCGAAGGTATCGTTTACGGTGCATTTGATATTGTAGAAAAGAAATTAAACCAACCGGCAATCGACGTCTTTACGAAGGCCCTTGAAAACGTGATGCCCGCAGTCGAAGTCAAAGCAAGACGAGTAGGCGGTAGCACGTACCAGGTACCTCTCGATATCCGCGCTGACAGAAGACAAACGCTGGGCATCCGCTGGATGACCTTGTACGCAAGAAAACGCGGCGAGAAAAAGATGGACGAACGTCTTGCAGGCGAAATTATGGACGCTTTCAACAGCACGGGCGGCGCTTTCAAGAAGAAAGAAGAAACCCATCGTATGGCAGAAGCCAACAAAGCGTTTGCACATTATCGCTGGTAATTTGTATCAACCAATACTTATTGTTAAGGGGAGTCATGAGAATATCTTAATTATAAATAGGGAGAACAACCTAAACTATGCCAAGAGAAATTGCGCTTGAAAACATAAGAAATATAGGTATCATGGCTCATATCGATGCGGGAAAGACCACAACGACCGAGCGTATCCTGTTTTATACCGGCAGGGTTCATAAACTCGGCGAAACGCACGAGGGTACCGCCACGATGGACTGGATGGAGCAGGAGCAGGAAAGAGGTATTACCATCCCTTCCGCCGCTACCACCGCATACTGGAAAAACCATCGTATAAACATTATCGATACCCCGGGTCACGTTGACTTTTCCGTTGAAGTCGAACGAAGCCTTCGTATCCTTGACGGTGCAGTCGCATTGTTTTGCGCCAAGGGCGGCGTCGAGCCGCAGTCCGAAGCGGTATGGCGTCAAGCCGACAAATATCGCGTACCCCGTCTTGCTTTCGTAAACAAGATGGACATCACGGGCGCAAACTTCGACAACGCTGTCCGTATGATGCACGAAAGGCTCAAAGCCAACGCCGTTCCTATCGAACTTCCCATCGGAAGAGAGGCGGATTTCACGGGCGTTGTAGACCTTGTCGCAAACCATGCCATCATTTACAAGGACGAACTGGGCGTAAACGTCGAAATTACCGATATTCCCGACGATATGAAAGAAATTGCGGAAGAAGCCCGCACCACTCTTATCGAAGCGGTTTCGGATTTTGACGACACCATTATGGAAGAGTTCCTCGACGGTAAGGAAATTACCGCGGAAGAACTGAAACCCGCAATCAGAAAAGCAACCATCGCTTTGAAAATGGTTCCCGTACTGTGCGGAAGTTCATACAGAAACAAGGGCGTACAAAACCTCCTTGACGCTATTGTGGAATACCTTCCTTCTCCTTTGGATATTCCTTCCATCGAAGGCGTCAATCCGAAGACCGACAAGGAAGAATTAAGACACAGCAGCGACAGCGAACCTTTGAGCGCGCTCCTGTTCAAAATAATGACCGACCCCTTCGTCGGAAGAATCGCGTTCGTACGTTTGTACAGCGGCACGATGAAAACGGGTATGACGCTCATAAACGCCACAAAGGGCAAACGTGAACGTATCGGAAGAATTTTGCGTATGCACGCAAATAACCGTCAGGATATTGAAGAAGCGTATGCGGGCGACATCGTCGCGGTCGTAGGGTTGAAAGAAAGTTCCACGGGCGATACGCTTTGCGATATGAACCACCCCATTATTTTGGAACAAATGACCTTCCCCGAACCCGTTATCAGGGTCGCTATCGAGCCTAAGACGAAAGCAGGTCAGGAAAAAATGGGCATCGCGCTTCAAAAGCTTTCCGAAGAAGACCCGACGTTCAAGGCTTACACCGATCAGGAAACCGGACAAACCATCATCGCGGGTATGGGCGAGTTGCACCTGGAAGTTATCGTCGACAGAATGCTTCGCGAATTCCACGTCGAAGCCAACGTCGGTAAACCGCAGGTCGCATATCGCGAAACCATTACCAAAACCGTTAAGAAACAAGGCAAATACGTCCGTCAGTCGGGCGGTAAAGGACAATACGGCGATTGTACCGTCGTGTTTGAACCGCTGGAAGCGGGCTCCGGTTTCAAATTCGAAGACCAGACGGTCGGCGGATGCATTCCGAAAGAATACATTCCCGCAATCGAATACGGCATCAGAGAAGCGTCTCGCAGCGGCGTCCTTGCCGGATACGAAACGGTTGACTTCAAAGCAACTGTCGTCGACGGAAGTTATCACGACGTCGACAGCAGCGAAATCGCTTACAGAATCGCTGCGTCAATGGCTTTCAAGGAAGGTTGCAAAGAAGCAGGTCCTATCCTTCTTGAACCTATTATGAAGGTCGAAGTTACCACCCCCGAAGATTATCTCGGCGACTGCATGGGAAGCATTACCGGACGTCGCGGCGAAATCGCGGGTATGGAACCCAACAACGGCATTTACCAGATTGATGCGAGAGTGCCTCTTTCCGAAATGTTCGGTTACGCGACAAACCTCAGAAGCATCACTCAGGGCCGTGCAAACTTTACGATGTTTTTCAGCCACTATAAAGAAGTGCCGAAGAGCATCACCGAGAAAATTCTCGGAAAATAACCGCTATTAATGCTTTGCATTAAAATAAAAATAAAACATCAGAATTTGTAGGAGGATTCAAAAATGGCAAAAGCTAAATTTGAAAGAACAAAACCCCACGTTAACATCGGCACTATCGGCCACGTTGACCACGGCAAAACCACCCTTACCGCTGCTATCACCATGTACTGCGCGGCGAAGGGTAATGCAAAAGTCATGAAATATGACGAAATCGACAAAGCTCCCGAAGAGAAAGCACGTGGAATCACGATCAACACCGCACACGTTGAATACGAAACCGCAAACCGTCACTATGCTCACGTTGACTGCCCGGGCCACGCCGACTATGTCAAGAACATGATCACCGGTGCTGCTCAGATGGACGGCGCAATCCTTGTTGTCGCTGCATCCGACGGTCCTATGCCTCAGACTCGTGAACACATCCTTCTTGCTCGTCAGGTCGGTGTTCCCTATATCGTAGTATTCCTTAACAAATGCGACCAGGTCGACGACGAAGAACTTCTTGAACTCGTTGAAATGGAAGTTCGCGAACTCCTTTCGAGCTATGATTTCCCCGGCGACGATACTCCTATCATCCGCGGTTCCGCACTTCTTGCTATGCAGGCTCTTCTCGACGGTAGAGTCGACGATCCCTCAACCAAATGCATTCAGGAACTCCTTGACGCGGTAGACAGCTATATCCCCGCTCCCGAACGCGACACCGACAAGCCCTTCCTTATGCCTGTCGAAGACGTTTTCACCATCACCGGTCGCGGAACCGTTGCTACGGGCCGTGTTGAACGTGGTCAAATCAAGATTCAGGACAAAGCAGAAATCGTCGGTCTTTCCACCGAAAAGAAAGAAACCGTTATCACCGGTATCGAAATGTTCCGTAAACTTCTCGATTACGCAAACGCAGGCGATAACATCGGTACTCTTCTCCGCGGTATCGACCGTAAAGAAATCGAAAGAGGACAAGTTCTCGCAAAACCCGGCACGATTCATCCCCACACCGAATTCACCGCTCAGGTTTACGTCCTGACGAAAGATGAAGGCGGCCGTCACACCCCGTTCATTAACGGTTATCGTCCTCAGTTCTATTTCCGTACCACGGACGTTACCGGCTCCATCAAACTCCCCGAAGGCGTTGAAATGGTTATGCCCGGCGACCACGTAGATATGGAAGTAACGCTCATCACTCCGATCGCTATCGAAGAAGGTCTCCGCTTCGCTATTCGTGAAGGCGGCCGTACCGTTGGTTCGGGTGTTGTTGCGAAGATTATCAAGTAATTAAGATTACTGATTTCTACAAATTCAAAAAATAAAATCATTATTGACCGCGTGCGCAAGCGCGTGCGCGGTCAAGAAGGTTTATGTTTTTTGTCTTAAACAAAATAATAAGGCTGACGCACAGGTTGCAGGACTACTTGCAATATCGTTGACAGCGGTCAATTACTGTGCTATATTATTTAGGCGCCTTTTTTCAGGCGTAATATTTTGGAGGTGTAATTATGCGAGTCAAGATTACTCTTGCATGCACCGAGTGCAAACAACGCAATTACGATACTTATAAGAACAAGAAAAACGATCCTGACAGACTTGAAATGAACAAGTATTGCAGGTTCTGCAAAAAAACGACTCTGCACAAAGAGACCAAATAACGGAGGGTCATATGGCAAAGAATATGCCCGAAAATCAGAACGGCGAAGAAGAAGTCAAGGAAGTCCGCATTTCGCGCGAAGAGTTAAAACAGGCTCGTCGCGAGGCTAAGGCTGCGAAAAAAGCCGCTTCCGAAAAAGAAAAACTTCAGAAGACCGTCTCTGACAATAAAAATCAGAAGGTCAAGGCAAAGACCGACGCCAATGCGAAACCCAAACTCGGCAAGCGCATTTCCAAGGCTTTCAAGGAAATGATTTCCGAACTCAAAAAGGTTACGTGGCTGAAAGGAAAAGCGGTATTGCAATCAACGCTTATCGTTTGCGTCGTCGTGCTTGTCTTTTTGGTAATTTTGACTGCTATGGACTTCGGTCTTGGCAAATTGCTTGAACTGCTTGTCGAAAAAGCAGGGGCGTAATCGTATTATAGGAGTTTTCAATGGAAAATAACGGCGAAGCCAAATGGTACGTTGTGCACACGTATACCGGCCATGAAAAAATGGTTGAGGACAACCTTAAAAAGATGATAGAAAACAGCAATCTTCAAGACTTTATTCAGGAGATTGCGATTCCCGTTGAGGAAGATATCGTCGAAAAGAACGGAAAGAAAAAGGTTGTCGAACGCAAAAAATTCCCCGGCTACGTTTTTGTAAAACTTATCGAAACGGCACACATCTGCTTTATGGTTACGAACACCCGCGGCGTTACTAACTTTGTTGGTCCCGTCGGAAAAGCAACACCGTTGTCAGAAGACGAAGTAAAGCGTCTGGGACTTGAAAAGGTCGAATTCGTCGACGTTGATTTGAAAGCGGGCGACAGCGTACGCGTTGTCAACGGCGCGCTTGAAAGTTTTATCGGCGTGGTTGAAGATATCAGTCTTGAACGTCAGAAGGTCAAAGTTATCGTTTCAATGTTCGGCAGACAAACCCCGGTCGAACTCGACTTGTCACAGGTCGAAAAAATTCAGGGTTAAAAAAATTAAAATACGCCTAATCGGGGCGAAAGCCCCTTTACATATCTTATGTGATGTGGGAGGAACGTAAATTCGATATGCGTTCCGCGATTGACCACGATTAGTCTTGGAGGTTTTTATGGCTAAGAAAATTACAGCGGTTGTCAAACTTCAATTACCCGCCGGTAAGGCAACCCCGGGCCCGCCCGTAGGTTCTACGCTCGGTCCGCACGGCATTAACATTCCCGGATTCACGAAGGAATTCAACGAGAAAACGGCAAAACAAGCAGGTATGATCATTCCTGTCATCATCACGATTTACGCAGACCGTTCGTTCTCGTTCATCATGAAGACGCCTCCCGCGCCCGTTCTTATCAAGAAGGCTTGCGGTATCGAGACGGCTTCGGGTGCTCCCAATAAAACAAAAGTCGCTTCACTTACCAAAGCACAAGTGGAAGAAATCGCAAAAATCAAAATGCCCGACCTTAACGCTGCTTCTCTCGAAGCCGCTATGAGCATGATCGCCGGTACTGCGCGCAGTATGGGTGTTACGGTAAAGGAGGACTAATAATATGTTCAGAGGTAAAAACTATAAAGCATCAATTGCGTCCTTCGACAAGACTAACTCTTTCGAGCCCGAAGAGGCTATGAAAATCGTGGTCGATACCGCAAAGGCAAAATTTGACGAAACAATCGAACTTCACGTAAAGCTCGGCGTTGACTCCCGTCATGCCGACCAGCAAGTTCGTGGCGTCTGCGTACTTCCCAACGGCACCGGTAAAACCGTCAAGGTTTTGGTAATCGCAAAGGGCGAAAAAGCAGACCAGGCACAAGCGGCAGGCGCAGACTTCGTCGGCGCGGAAGATATGATCGCAAAGATCCAGAACGAAGGCTGGTTCGGATTTGACGTTATGATTACGACTCCCGATATGATGGGTCTCGTCGGTCGTCTCGGTAAAGTCCTCGGCCCCAAGGGATTGATGCCTAACCCGAAATCCGGTACCGTTACCATGGATATCGTTAAGGCAATCAACGACGTTAAAGCAGGTAAGGTCGAATATCGTGTCGACAAAACCTCGATCGTTCACGTTCCTATCGGCAAAAAATCGTTCGGCCCCGAGAAACTTCTTGAAAACTTCAACACGGTTATGGAAGCACTCGTAAAAGCGAAACCCGCAGCGTCGAAAGGTACTTACCTGAAAAGCATCACCATCGCCGCAACGATGGGCCCCGGCGTCAAAGTCATCTATCGCATGAACTAATTTTATTATTATTTATAATAATAATTCGCCGGATTATTAAAAACGCTTGACGAAAGCCGACGTTTTTAGTATCATTACAGTAACTTAATATCCAAAGACAGCAAGCACCTTTTGGTTTAAAATTCGCTCGCCGAGGAACTACTAATCATTATTAAACGATTATGCCGTTTTTCACGTCTTTGGGGAACGGCATTATTTTATGCCTTAAATCTTAAAGGAGGTTATAAATGTCAGAAATCAGAACACAAAAAGAAGCGGTTGTCGAAGAAATCAAGTCGAAAATTCAGGCTGCCAAATCCGTCGTTCTCGTTGACTACAAAGGCTTGACGGTCGCTCAGGATACCGAACTTCGCACCAATTTCCGTAAAGCCGGCGTCGAATACAAGGTTTACAAAAACCGCCTTGCAAAAATCGCTTTCAACGAACTCGGATACACCTGCTTTGACGCAGCGCTTGAAGGACCTACCGCTATCGCATTTGCAATGAACGATTCCGTATCGGCGGCGAAAATTGCGGCAGAAGGCGGCAAAAAGTTCAACAAACTCGAAACGAAGTGCGGTCTTGTCGACGGCGAATTCAACGACGCGGACGCATTGAAGATCATCGCATCCTTGCCTTCAAGAGAAGTTCTTATCGCAAAGATGCTCGGCAGCATGCTTGCTCCTATCAGCAAACTTGCTTATGTGCTTAACGCTATTGCGGAAAAGCAAGAAGCTCAGGCGTAATTTTACGTCAACAAAATTAAAAACATTAAACTATTTATATTTGGAGGATTAAAAAAATGGCAGATGTCGCTAAATTGATGGAAGAAATCAAAAGTATGACAGTTATAGAATTATCTAATTTCGTAAAAGCTCTTGAAGAAGAGTTCGGTGTTTCCGCAGCTGCTCCCGTCGCAGCAGGCGCTGTTGCAGGTGCTGCCGAAGCTGCTCCCGCAGAAGAAAAGACCGAATTTGACGTTGTCCTTAAAGAAGTCGGCGCAAACAAAATCGCCGTTATCAAGGCTGTTCGTGAAGCAACCGGTCTTGGTCTTGTCGAAGCTAAGCAAGCTGTTGAGGCTGCTCCGAAGACCATCAAAGAAGGTATCCCCAAGGATGCAGCGGAAGCTCTTGTTGCTAAGTTTAAAGAGGCTGGCGCTGTTGCCGAAATCAAGTAATTAAAACATCATAATTTTGCAATATTTTCCTTTTTCGCCGGAACCCGAAAAATCGTGTACGCCAAGTACACTGGGTTTTTCAGAATCCGCCGAGAAAAACAAAATCTTATCAAAATTCTGACGTTTTAGGAATTTTCAAAAAATATAATCTCACCTTCAAAAGGTGGGATTTTTTTATTTTCTCAAAGATACTTGCGTTTTCGGGGCGTTTGTTCTTGTGTTTTTTTGAATATCGTAATATAATGTGTGCGGATTAAAGTTATGAAAATCAAAAGCATTAAAGAAAACGATAAAAATATTTTCAAGGAACTGTCGAAAGAGTTTTACGCGTCCGGCGCGACGATAAATCCGTATAACGACGAAACAAACGAAAAAACTTTCAGATACCTTACTTCGGCGCATCACAACCTGTTCGGTTATCTCATCATATCCGACGACGGAAACTGCGCGGGGTATTCCTTGCTCACGTCGTATTGGTGCAACGAAGAAGGCGGCGAAATAATTATCATTGACGAACTGTACGTCAAAAAAGAGTATCGCCAGCACGGATATGCAAAACACTTTATCAACTGGGCGGAAAACCACTTCAAAGGACGCGCCGTCGAAATGACGCTCGAAGTGCTGTCCGACAACGCGCACGCAATCGACTTGTATTCGGAGCTGGGGTTTGCGCCCGACGGCTTTACGACAATGACAAGAAAAATATAAAGGCTTCCGACGGGAAGTCTTTTTTGTGTTTTCGACATTGAAAAATCGCCGCGTGTGTGATACAATAAATTTACAAAATCAAATCGAAAAGGAAACGAAATGAGCATCGGAACAAAGATACTGAACAAAATCGTGTCGCTCGCGCAGGCGACCGGCGGGCAGGTTGAAGGAAACAAGGACGTGACCGACGAAATGAAAAACCTTGCAAGGGCTGTCGCGGAAGAAGGCGTCGTAATGCTTAAAAACGACGGCGCGTTGCCGCTGTCCGAAAGCGACGTCGTTGCGGTTTTCGGCAGGGTGCAGAAGGATTGGTTTTACGTCGGATACGGCTCGGGCGGGGACGTCAAGCCGCCGTATAAAGTAAACCTTATCGAAGGGCTGGAAAACGAAGGCGTGAAGATTGACGAAACGTTGAAAAAAATCTATGCCGACTGGTCGGTCAAAAACGTGCCTTACGAAGGATTTTGGGGGCATTGGCCGTTCCATTTTGACGAAATGCCGCTTTCCGACAAGGTTGTCGGCGAAGCCGCAAAGCGCGCGAACAAGGCGATTGTCGTTATCGGGCGCGCGGCGGGCGAAGATCGGGAACAAAAACTTGAAAAGGGCAGTTTTTATCTGACCGACGAAGAAAAGAAAATGCTGTCCGTCGTGACGAAAAATTTCAAAAGCACGATTTTAATCATCGACAACGGCAATATTATGGATTTGTCGTTTATCGACGCTTACGGCAGTGCGCTTTCCGCCGCGCTTTACGTCTGGAACGGCGGCATGGAATCGGGAAACGCCGTGGCGCGCGTCCTTTCCGGCAAGGTCAATCCGTCGGGCAGACTTCCCGACACGATAGCAAAACGCTATAACGATTACCCGTCGGCGAAAAACTTCGGCGGGAAGAATTATAACAATTATCAGGAAGACATTTACGTCGGCTATCGCTTTTTTGAAACGTTTGACAAAACCGCGGTGAGATATCCTTTCGGCTTTGGATTAAGTTACACGACGTTTGAAGAAACGGGTGCGCTCAAAAAGGACGAGAAAGGCTTTTTCGTTGACGTCAGCGTGAAAAATACGGGCGACGTTCCCGGAAAAAACGTTGTGGCAGTGTACGTTTCCGCGCCACAAGGGGAACTCGGAAAGCCCGACAAAATCCTTGTCGGATTTCATAAGACAAAGGAACTTGAAACCGGCGAAACCGAAGAATTTATCATCAGGATTCCGCTTGAAAACATAACGTCGTTTGACGAAACGGGGTGCACGGGATACAAGTCGTCGTACGTCGTAGAGTGCGGCGAATACAAGGTATTTCTTGGCGCAAACGTGCGTGAAAGTAAGTTAATCGGTGCGTTTTATATCAATGAACCCGTGTTTATGACGGTAAATGCAATTTGTCCCGTACAACACGACTTCAACGTAATATACCCGAAATACTTTAAGCGTGTGAAATATATCATGGGTGAAAAGCCCGTGCATAAGGCGAAGTTTGAAAGAGCCGAACGCATTATTGCAAATATCCCCGCTCCATCGGAAAAGAAGGGCGACGTTGACTTTTTTGAAGTACATGACGGAAAGTGCAGCCTTGACGAATTTATCGCGTGCTTGTCGATTTCGGAACTTGAAATGCTGACGCACGGCGATTACAAAATGAACAGCCCGTTGGGTGCGAAAGGCAACGCCGGCGTATTCGGCGGGATATCCGAAAGCCTCAGGGAAAAAGGAGTGCCGGCAGTTGTTACGACCGACGGTCCGTCGGGAATAAGACTTATGACGTACGCCTCGCTTTTGCCGTGCGGTACTGCGATTGCGTCGACGTTCAATAAGGACCTTGTGGAAAAACTTTACGGCGCGGTTGCGGAAGAAATGTTAAAAAAGGGCAGCGACGTTTTGCTTGCGCCCGGAATGAATATACACCGAGATCCCCTTTGCGGAAGGAATTTTGAATATTTTTCGGAAGATCCCGTGCTTTCGGGGTATATGGCGAGCGCGGTTGTCAAAGGTTTGCAAAGCAAGGGCGTATCGGCGTGTCCGAAGCATTTCGCGTGCAACAATCAGGAAACGAAACGGAAGAAAAACGATTCGCGCGTATCGGAGCGCGCGCTCAGGGAGATATACCTTAAAGGCTTTGAGATTTGCGTAAAGACGGCGGATCCCAAAATGATTATGACGTCGTACAACAAAATCAACGGCGTTTACAGTTGCTATAATTTTGATTTATGCACCGAAGTATTAAGGAACGAGTGGGGCTTTACGGGCGCGGTAACGACCGACTGGTGGAACGTCCCCGAAAACGATCCCGACAACGCCCGCGTGAAAAACAATGCATATCGCGTACGGGCAGGCAACGACGTACTTATGCCGGGCGGGACTCATGTCAAGGGAAAATACGACAATTCCGCCGAGCAATCGGTGAATGACGGTGCTCTCCGCCGTGAAGAACTTGAAAACGCCGCGCGACACGTCATGACGATGATGCTTGACGTGCCGTCGGTAAGAAGGAAAATCAAAAAATAAATCGTTATGAAAAAAAGAGCGGATAGTCCGCTCTTTTCGTTTTCAAGAAAATCATTTTACGCTTCGGGTGAAGCATCTTGTCTTTGAAAGACCGTCCTCGACGACGATGTGGTCGGCAGAGCATACGCCGTCCGAGTTATAGGCACATTTTACGGACGCGCACGTGACGGAGTTTTCGATATTGCCCGTGCCGAAGTCTTCCGCCGCCTCGATATCGGCAAAAGTCTGTGCAAGAATACCGCCTTCACGCTTGATTTTGCTGGCGCACACGCCTTTTTCGGTGATGTTTACGATGCCCGCCACGCAGCGGGATTTTACGTTGTGTTCACAATTTACGGTATGACAAATAATATTATCCATTTTATCCTCCGAAATAATTTTTTTCAAATGCGGCAAAAATATACGGCGAAGTCGTCAAAAACTTGAAAACGCGCCGTATTTATGGTATTATATCGTTGAGGTGATAATATGAAAGTTATTTTATTAAGCGACGTTAAAGGCACCGGCAAAAAAGGGCAAATCCTTGAAGTCAGCGACGGGTACGCAAGAAATTGTTTGTTGAAGAAGAAACTCGCAGTCGAAGCGACCGCCTCCGCGCTTAACGAAAACGCGCAAAAGAAAGCGGCGGAAGAAAAACGCATTGCCGAAGAAATCGCGGAAGCGAAAGTCGTCAAAGAAAAGCTTGAAAAAAGCGTCATCGACATCGGTGTGAAATGCGGCGACGGCAAAATGTACGGCAGCGTAACGACCGCGGACATCGCGGAAGGCTTAAAAAAACAAGGCATCGAAATCGACAAAAAGAAAGTCGTGCTGAAAGAAAACATCAAGGCTTTGGGCGTGTTTGAAATCGAAATCAAAGTGTACGCGGGCATTTCCGCAAAAGTAAAAGTCAACATCGTAAAGGCAAATGACTGACCTTTTTGAAAACGAGCGCATCGACGATCTGGAAATCAACGACCTTCGGCTTATACAAAATGCCGAAGGCTATTGTTTTACGTCGGACAGCGTGCTCCTTGCAAACATTGTGAAAGCAAGGAAGACGGACAAAATTCTGGACGTCGGCGCAGGCAGCGGAATAATTTCGATACTCCTTGCGGGGAAGATGGGATACGGCAACGTGTCGGCGCTCGAAATTCAGAAAAATATGGCGGCTCTTGCTGCGAGAAATGTCGAAATGAACGGTTTAAGCGACAAAATTGTCGTGATAAACTCGTCTTTGCAGGATTTTGCAAAAAGTGTCCCTGCGGAAAGTTTCGACGTCATCGTGTCGAATCCGCCTTACAAAAAGCCCAATTCCGGCGAGATGGACAAGAACGAAACCCGCGCCGTTTCAAAGTACGAACTGAAACTTACGCTTGACGAACTTATCGAAAACGCAAGACGACTTTTGAAGTTTCGCGGGAAGTTTTATATGGTGCATCGCGCCGACCGCATGGCGGAATGTATTTATAAATTGAAACAAAACAATATCGAGCCAAAGGTAATGACGCTTGTTTACCCAAAGGCCGAAAAATCCCCCGACGTCGTGATTTACGAGTGCATTAAGGGCGCGTCGGAAGGCGTGAAAATCAACACGCTTATCGTTTACGACGAGCACGGCGAATATACCGCGCTCGCCAGAAAAATGTATTCCAAGGATTGATATGGCAGGCACTTTATACGTTGTGGGTACGCCCATCGGAAATCTGAAAGACATCACTTATCGCGCGGTCGAAACGCTTTCGTCCGTGGACGTCATTGCGTGCGAGGACACGCGCGTATCGTTAAAACTGTTGTCTTATTACAACGTCAAAAAACCCCTTATCAGTTATTACAAACAAAAAGAACGCGAAGGCTCGGAAAAGATAATTTCGCTGCTTTCGGATGGCAAAAACGTCGCGCTCATCACCGACGCGGGTATGCCGTGCGTCAGCGATCCGGGCGCGATACTCGTGTCGGAATGTAGGAAAGCGGGGCTCAAAGTCGAAATCGTACCGGGGGCAAGCGCGGTCGTGTCGGCAGTCGCGCTTTCGGGGATAACGTCGCGCGGGTTCACTTTTTTGGGATTTTTGCCCGAAAAACGCAAGGATAAGGAAGAACTTGTAAAAGATTTTAAGTTTTCTTCCGAGCCCGTCGTATTTTACGTCAGCCCGCACGAGATAAACGACGACGCAAAATTTTTGTACGAATCTTTCGGCGAAAGGCAGGTTTTTGTCGTACACGAGCTGACGAAAATGTTTGAAAGCGTCGAAGAACAAAATCTTTCTTCCTTTTCGATACCGTCGCCGAAGGGCGAATACGTCCTTATCGTGATGCCAAGCGCCGGCGGAAACGCATTAAACGACCTTAGTATCGCCGACCACGTCCGCCATTATATGCAAAGCGGTATGACGAAAAAGGACGCGATAAAACGCACGGCGTCCGACAGGAACGTCGACAAAAACACGGTTTACTCAGAAGTTCTTGATTTATAAGCAAGAATTTAACGGCGGAATTGACAAAAAGCCGCATACTTTGACAAAACAAATCAAAAACGAAAAATCCGCGACACCGTCTTAGTGTTATTATTTTTGCAAATAACATAAGGGCGGTATTTTTTCATTGAAAAACGACGCGGGCGGAAAAATAATTTCACGGGAAGAATTCGGAAAGGGCAATTTGAAAAAGATATGCGACTGTTTGTCGAAAACGTTTGATAAGGGGAACGTACTGGTTGTTTTCGACGAAAAGAGCAATGACGTTTCCGACGACGTCGTAAGGTATCTTTTGAAAGGCGGATATTTCGTAAGGACGGCGGAAACACACGGGAAAGCCGAGGAACTTCCTGCAGTCGACGAGTGCGTAAAATATATAGTGGGAGTGGGCGGCGGAGGCGTTGCGGACGACGCAAGACTTCTTGCAAAACGTCAAAGTGTCGGATATTCGCTGGTGATTACCGCGCCCGACAACGACAATTTTGCGTCGGACGGGGCGTATATCCTGAACGAATACGTGTATACGGGCGCGCCAGATTTCGTCCTTATCGACGAGGAAGTCGTTGAAAAATCGACGGGAGTTGAGGCGGCGGCGGGCTATGGCAGGGCGTTTTCGTGTCTTGTCGGGCTGTTTGACGCGGACTTCAAAAAACTTATGTTTGCGCGTGATTTTGACGAATCCGCCGTGAATACCGTCGCGGAAAGTATAAAAATATTCGAGTCGAAGAAAAACGACGACAATTTCAAAACCCGTCTTGCAAGGCTGATGTTCACGATTTCCAAAGCGAAAAACAACCTCGATATGAAAGCGGAAAGCGCGGACGCCGTCGCAAGGGTGATGACCGAAAAATTCGGCAGGACTTTCGGCGAAAACTCATTTCTTGCGGCGTATATGATACTGAACGTGTACAGGCTGTATCTGGAATCGGACGCTACCGACACGCTTATCCCGGAAGATATCGTGTTGACCTTGAAAACGCTTGAAAAAATGCGCGTCGTAAACTATAATAATTACATGTCCGATTTGTCGGTAACGACGGCGACGGATTATCTGAAACAAACGTTCATATTAAGCGAATATCGCAGGGAAATGTACGAACGGCTGAACGGCATGGATTTGCCCGCCGTTGCGAAATTCTGGCGAAGGCTTTACGACGACGCAGGCTTCTGGCTGAAACGATACGCGTCGTCGGACGAATTGTTTAAGGTGATGGCTCTGGCGTCGGAACTGTCTGAAGGCGGACTTTTGAAATACGTAAAAAGGACGGGCTTTTTCGAAAGGTTTATCTGATATGACACTCACGAAAGAACTTTTGGACGTTGAATTGTTTTTGTTCGATATGGACGGCACGGTCTATATCGGCGATAAGGAAATCGCGGGCAGTTTCGACGCGATACGCGCGCTGAAAAAACTTGGCAAGCGCATTTGCTTTTTCACGAATAACAGCAGCAAAGCCGCGGAAGATTACATCGAAAAACTTCATAAAATGGGGCTCGATATCACCCGCGACGAAATTTATACTTCGGGCGAAGTAACGTGCGAATACGTCAACCGCGTTTATCCCGGCGCGTCGGTGTTCGTCATGGGCAACGAAAAACTCAAAGCCGAGTTTATCCGCCACGGCATTAAACTTTCTGAGGACAATCCCGATTTGTGCGTGCTCGGCTTCGATACCGAACTCGAATATTGGAAACTTTATCGCTTTTGCAAGTGGCTGAACAAAGGAAAGCCTTATATCGCGACTCACCCCGACCTTAACTGTCCCGCGGACGAATGCCCGATGCCCGACATCGGCGGAATGATTTTGTTTATCAATGCAACCATATCGAGAAATCCCGACATCATAATCGGCAAACCCGAAAGAGAAGCGGGCGAAGGCGTGAAAAGAAAATTCAATCTCCCTGCAAGTAAGATTGCAATGGTCGGCGACAGGCTTTACACCGACATAGCGTTCGGCTTCAACAACGGCTTTAAGACGGTGCTGGTGCTGTCGGGCGAAACGACGGAAGAAATGGTGAGTGTTGCGGACAGGAAGCCAGACGTAGTACTGCCGTTTGTCAAGGACATAATCAAATAAACAAAGCGTCCGAAAGGACGCTTTTTTCGTGTGCAAAATCATTTTCGTTTATTATCGAAAAATAAGTTATTTTGTCAAAATAATTATTTTATCCGCCGTTTTTCATCGGTAAAGTTTATTTTATGCTTTTTCGTAAAAACCGCCGGTATGGAAGTTTTTCGCGCCGGTGGGGACTGCGGTCATTTTGAATATCACGCAACCGTCGGGGCAAACGACGGTTTTTTCGTACTTCGATTCACCGCCGATTTTCGTAAGGTCGCCGCCGCTTCGTACGGCTTCCATAATCGGAAACATCACAGTCATCGTTTTTGAACATATTCCCTGACCTTGCGCGTTTACGGGGCAGCCGTACGTGCATTTATAAACGTCGCCGATTTCTTCGCCGTTTCGGCAAAGACCTTCCGTCTTGTCGCCGCGAAGGTAGCCTATGACCTCGATTGTCCATTCGTATTCTTCATCGTACCATTTTTTCATAATTCGTCCCTGACTTAAGTGATGAGTAAATTATATCACGACGTATTATGTTTTTCAAATAAAAACGCAGTTTCAAAATCGGAAAGGTGGCAATAATACGGGTATGAAAAAACTATTGCTGCTTATTCTTATCGCGATATCGTGCACTCTGCTTTCGGGAAGGGAGTTGAACGAGTTTTTCACTACCCGCGATTACGTCGAATACAGAAACGACAAGGGAAGACTTATTGGCGAAACGTTCACTTTTGACGAAAGCGAGTTTTCAAAAGACGATTTATATAAAAAGTTTTTCGTGATTTATCATTTCGACGGGAGTCTTGACGACGTCGAGATAACTTATGCTTATTCTCCCGTTTTGAAAGGCATCGAAATCGTGGACGGAAAGCCCGTAAATTTGCAGATAACGAAGCGCGGCGACGTCGTAACGGTGTCGAACCCCGTCAACATGGGAAGTTATTGATTTTTTTGAGGGCAATGGTATAAGAAAAATTTTTCGGGACAATAATCAAGCAGGAGGTCAGTATGAACAAATTCAAGTCAGCGTTAATAAAAACAGGTAAATTTTTGAGAAAGAACGTTTATTACGTAGTAATCGTCGTCGCGGTTGCGGCAATCTGCGCGATCGTCGGCGTTACGGTTTCAAAAACCAAACAGGCGAAAAACAGCACGCCCGTCGTCAACGACACGAATATCGAGAGTCCTCAGGACAAACCCGCGGACAAGCCCGATCCCGTGGACAAACCCGACCCCGTCAAACCCGATCCCGTCGTGTTTATCGTACCCGTCAAAGACAGCGCGGTCGGCGCAAGTTTTTCGGAAACGGAACTTGTGTTTTCAAAAACGTTGGAACAATGGAGCACGCATAGGGCAATCGACTTCATGGCGGAAGAAGGCGCAAGCGTATTTGCGGTATGGGACGGCACGGTGTCCGAAATCGTCAACGATCCGCTGTACGGATACTGCGTGAGCATATCGCACGGGGACGGGCTTGTCACGAAATATTGCGGCTTGTCCGACAAGGTCAACGTATCCGTTTCGCAAACGGTGAAGAAAGGCGCGAAAATCGGCGAAATCGGAAACAATATGATTGTCGAAAGCGCGGACGGGACGCATCTTCATTTTGAAACCTATAAGGACGGAAAACTCATAAATCCCGAAGATTACTTCGTCCAGAGCGAAAAATAAAAACACTGCAAAACACCCTATTTAGGGTGTTTTTTCATGCAAAAACCGCCGTGATTTCGTTACTTTTTTAACAATACTTAGAAAATAACATAATACTTGACAGCGCAACAAGCCCTGCGATATAATTATATTGTCGGTCAGTCGTACGACAAATGCCGACAGAAGGGAAATTATGAAAGAATTTGCAAAAATCGAAAGGGCGGTGCATGCGATTGCGCCGTCAGTCAACGTTTCTATTGAAAACAACTGTGTGGTTCTTCGCGGGGAACTCGATAACTGGGACGATGTCGTCAAGTGCGGCAGGGCTGCCGTCAGCAAAAAATATCTGGGCGTCATCAACGATATCACTCTTCGCGGTTTCGAACAAAAGGTACGACTCCCAAAAATCAACGACAAACTTTACGACGGAAGAAAACCCGACGTCCTTATCGTGGGCGGCGGTATTTCGGGCGCGACGATTGCACACGAGCTTTCAAAATGGCAGCTTGACGTGATGCTTGTCGAAAAGGGATACGACGTCGCCGTCGGCGCAACTTCAAGAAACGACGGTTGCGTGCACGTCGGCATCGACCTTACGCCGAAACTCGTCAAACACGATTACCTTATCAAAGGCAACGCGATGTACGACGAATTATGCGACGATATGGACGTCAAGTTTGAAAGAACCGGGCACATGATGCTTATGTATTATAAGTGGGAAAGACTGCTTATGCCCGTTGTCGGACTTTGGTCAAAAATCCTTAAAATCAAAGGAATGAGATATATCGACAGAAAAGAACTGCTGAAAATCGAGCCCGAAGCGGTCGAATGGGCGCGCGGCGCGTACTATATGCCAACGGGCGGTATGGTTTCGCCGTATAAGCTTACGGTCGCACTTGCGGAACACGCGGCGGAAAACGGCGTGCACGTTTGTCTGAACACCGCGGTGCTCGGAATGAAGGTCGAAGACGGCGAAATCAAAAGCGTCGAGACCAACCGCGGCACGATTTATCCGCGACTTGTCATAAACGCGGCGGGCACTTACGCCGACGTCATTGCCGATATGGCGGGCGACAGAACGTTTACCATTCACCCGAGAAAGGGTATCGATGTTATTCTGGACAAGAAAAAGGGCAATCTCGCGCATACGTCGATGTCGAAAATGCCGTTCGTCCACGTTCCCGCAAACTGGAAGGAAACAAAAGGCAAAGAAGGCTTGCTCAAAACCCTTATGAAAGGAAAAAGCCTGAACGAAACGCAAAAGACGCATACCAAAGGCGGCGGCGTTATTCATACCGTCGACAACAACGTATTGCTTGGGCCGAATGCAATCGAAGTGCCCGACCGTGAAGATTTTACGACGGATATGCAAAGCATTCAGGACATCGTCTCAAAACAAAAAATCATACAGGACAAACTCGGTATGGGCGACGTCATCACGTACTTTGCAGGCGAACGTCCCGCAACGTATGAGGAAGACTTCGTCGTGCGCCGCGGTATATTCACGAAAAACATCATCGAGGTCGCGGGGATTCAGTCCCCCGGCATTACGACCGCGCCCGCCGTTGCGAAAGACGTCGAAAGATGGGCGATTATGTTCCTTGGAAAACAAGAGAAAGTCAAGGTCAACGAAAACTACAATCCGAAACATAAAAGCGTGCCGCACCTTGCCGATATGAGCGAAGAAGAGCGGAACGAACTTATTAAGAAAAACCCCGCTTACGGCGAGATCGTCTGCCGTTGCGAGGAAATCTCGAAGGGCGAAATTCTGGACGCCGTCAGAAGCGCGGTGCCTGTATATACGGTTGACGCGATAAAGCGCAGAGTGCGTCCCGGTATGGGCAGATGCCAGGGCGGTTTCTGCGGCCCGACGGTTGTGAAAATCCTTGCGGAAGAAAAAGGCTGCTCCGTTGAGGAAATTACAAAAGGCAACGATTACAGCGTGATTTTATACAATAAAACCAAAAAGGGGGCTGAAACTAATGTATGATACGGTAGTTATCGGCGGCGGCCCCGCCGGTCTTGCAGCGGCAATTTCCGCAAATAAAGAAGGCGCAAAAGTATTACTTATCGAGCGCGAGCCGAAACTCGGCGGTATCCTGAAACAGTGCATACACGACGGCTTCGGACTTATCACTTTCAAGGAAAAACTTTCGGGACCGGAATACTCCGAAAGGTTCATCGATAAACTTTTTGAAACCGACGTCGAAGTCAAACTTCTGACGTTCGTCACGAAAATCGAAAAAACCGAAAACGGCTTCACGATTTACTTTGTCAACAGAGACGGCGCAAGCCACGTTTCGACAAAAACCATCGTCCTTGCAACGGGTTGCAGAGAAAGAACGGCAAGGCAGATTTTCATACAAGGCACCCGTCCGTCGGGCGTATTCACCGCGGGCACGGCGCAAAACTACGTCAACCTTATGGGCGAAATGCCCACGAAACGCTGCGTAATTCTGGGCAGCGGCGACATCGGTCTTATCATGGCGCGCCGCCTGACGCTCGAAGGCGCGAAAGTCCTTGGCGTTTATGAAGTGAAACCGACGCCGTCGGGACTTACGAGAAACATTCATCAGTGTCTTATCGACTTTGATATTCCTTTGCATTTGTCGCACACGGTTACCCGCGTTTTCGGCGAAGACAGACTCACCGCCGTCGAGGTTGCGAAAGTCGACGAAAAAATGCAGCCGATTAAGGGTACGGAAGAAATTATCGAGTGCGACGCGCTTATCCTGTCCGTCGGACTTATCCCCGAAAACGAACTTGCCGAAAGCCTGAACGTCGATATTAACCGCCGTACGAAAGGCCCCGTCTGCGATCAGAATTATATGACGAGCGTCGAAGGCGTTTATTCCGCGGGCAACTGCCTGCACGTCAACGACCTTGTCGATTACGTCACGGAAAACGCTCTCGAAGCGGGCAGAAACAGCGCGCATTACGAAAAACGCGCAAGAAAATACGTGCCGCTTTCAATCGACAACAACTTTTTGTATATCGTGCCGACCGTGCTTGACGTAAACGGCGACACGTCCGACGTTACGGTTTACTTCCGCGCGTCGCGCGATATGAAAAACGCAAGGCTTAAACTCAGCGTCGACGGCAAAGAAGTCATGACCAAAAAGTATCAGGCGGTACGCCCGCCCGAAATGGAAAGGCTCAAAATCAATTTCAAAGACTTCGGCGTGAACGAGAATTCCAAAGTGGAATTCACGCTTTTCGAGGAGGAATGATTATGAAAGAACTCGTATGTATCGTTTGTCCCAACAGCTGCAAACTTTCGATATCCGAAAACGGCGAAGTAACGGGTGCGCGTTGCCCGCGCGGCAAAAAATTCGCGACGGAAGAACTGACCTGTCCGAAACGCACCGTTTGCACGACGGTCGCGACGGTTTTTGACGACTATCCCGTTTTGCCCGTCCGCACGGAAACCGAAATTCCCAAGGACAAAATCCCCGCGCTTATGGAACTTATCAACAATTTTACACTGAAAAAACGCGTGGCGCGCGGCGAGGTCGTCATCGAAAACGTGCTCGATACGGGCGTGAACCTTATCAGCACCTCGAATATGCTTTACGATTATTTTGTAAAAATATAATTATAAAGGGGAAAAAATTATGAAATACGGACCTTTGGCATTAAGCTTCGACTTCGGCACGCAGAGCGTGCGCGCCATACTTTTCGATAAGACGGGCGAAATCAGAGGCAAAGAAAAAATCGATTATAAACGCCCGTATTTTTCGGTAAAGCCCGGCTATTGCGAACAGACCGCCGATTTTTACTGGGATAATATGTGCGCCGTTTCAAAGATGCTCAAAGAATCTTCGGGCGAACTTTGGAACGATATCGTCGCAATGAGCGTGACGTCTTTGCGCGACGTCATCACGTGCCTGGACAAAAACAACAATCCGTTAAGACCGTTTATTTTGTACCTTGACGGAAGAAGAGTTGAAAATCCGCTTGATTATATGCCGTCCGGGAAGAAAAAACTCGTAAGGCTTGCGGGGGTGCTCGATATGTGCGCCGCTCAGTACGCCGCGACTTTTTCAAACTGGCTTGCCATTAACGAGCCGAATATCTGGTCAAGAACGAAAAAAGTCGTAATGCTCCCGACGTATATCCATTATAAACTTTTGGGAAAACTTTGCGACAGCGTTGCGAATCAGGTTGGGCACGTCCCGTTCAATTACAAGAAAAAAGAGTGGATGCAACCGTCCGAAATGACCTATTTCATTTTCGGCAGCATCAGACCCGATATGCTTGTGCAGGACCTTAAAAAGCCGTGTGAAGTTATGGGATACATATCAAAAGAAGTCGCCGAAATCACGGGGCTTCCGGAAGGACTTCCCGTTATCGCGTCGGGCGCGGACAAGGCGTGCGAAACCCTTGCGGTAGGTTGCGAAGGTCCCGACGTCGCCGCAATATCCATGGGCACCGCCGCAAGTATCGAAATCACGACCGAAAAATACGTGGAGCCGCAACCGTTTTTGCCGGCGTATCCGTCGATTTATCAGGACAAATATACCCCGGAAGTCCTTATTTTCCGCGGTTACTGGATGATCAGCTGGTTCAAAAACGAGTTCGCGCATAAGGAACTTGTCGAAGCGTCGGAGCGCGGCGTTATCCCCGAAAAACTACTGGACGAACATTTGCGCGACGTCCCCGCGGGTTCGGACGGACTGATCCTGCAACCTTTCTGGTCGCCGGGCACGTCAAATCCCGAGGCGAAGGGCGCGGTCATCGGTTTTGCAGACTACCACACGCGCGTGCACGTTTATCGCGCTATTATCGAAGGCATCGGATTTGCGCTGTATGACGCGCTTAAATCAATGGAAAAACGCGCGGGCTACGATATAAAACGCATTATGGTGTCGGGCGGCGGCGCGAATTCGGACGAAGTGTGCCAGATTACCGCCGACTTGTTCGGTTGCAAAGTGCAAAAAATTCAGACGTACGAAACGTCCGCTCTCGGCGCGGCGATGGCGTCGTTTACCGGGGTCGGGGAATATAAAAAGCTTTCGGACGCGGTGAAGAATATGTCGCACATCACTTACGAGTACGTGCCGAACAAGGAAAATCACGAGATTTATCGCAAACTTTACGACCGAGTCTATCGCAAACTTTACGACGCCAACAAAAAATTCTACAAAGAAATCCGCGAAATCATCAAACATTAAAAGCGGAAATATGCACATATCGCCATAAATAAAAAGGGCAGACTTTCGTCTGTCCTTAATTATTTGCTCACAAGATCACGCGTTGTTTTCGTCTTCGCGCAGCGCCTTTTCGTACGCTTCCAGAACGCGGGTTTTGATAAGTTCGCGCGTTTCGGTGTTGATGGGGTGCGCGATATCCTTATATTCGCCGTCGGGCGTTTTTCTGGACGGCATCGCAATGAAGTTGCCGTCGTTACCTTCGATAATTTTGATGTCGTGAATCACAAAACAGTCGTCGATAATTATCGAGGCGACCGCGCGGAACTTGGTTTCGTCGCGTTTTATAAGCCTGATTCGTATGTCTGATATGTTCATGTTTGTCCCTCCGCAACATATAATTTAAGATAATTTTACAAGGTTTTTCTCAATAATGCAATACTTTTTTGTATTTTTTCTCGTTATTGTCAAAAAATCGGCGGCAATCATATAATGCCGTATGATTTTTTTAAGCGGAAAAAAAGTGCATTTTATAGGCGTCGGGGGCGCGTCGATGAGCGCGCTCATAAGGTGGGCGAAGTCGTACGGGGCGGAAGTTTCGGGAAGCGACGGGGCATATTCCAAAACACTTTCGGGACTTATTGAAGACGGCTTTGACGTTTACGTTGGTTCGGACGAAAAGAGAATTTCGGGCGTCGATATCGTCGTTTACACGTCGGCGGTGAACGACGAAAATCCCGAACTTTCCCGCGCGCGAACACTCAAAAAAACAGCTGTCGAGCGGCACGTTTTTCTGGGGCTTCTCAGCGAAAATTTCAAAAAGGTTATCGCCGTTTCCGGCACTCACGGCAAAACCACGGTAACGTCTTTAATCGCCGCAATTTTAAAAAATTCGGGCAAAAAATTCACCGCGCACATAGGCGGATTTTCAAACGATTTGGGCGGAAATTTCGTAAGATTTGGCGACGAAATTCTTGTGACGGAAGCGTGCGAATACAAGGGACATTTCCTGTCGCTGCACCCCGATATCCTTGCGATTCTGAACGTTGAGTGCGACCACCCGGACTGCATAAACACGTTGTCAGACGCATTGTCGCTTTTTGCCGAGTTTGCACGAAACGTGCCGAATAACGGCTTAATAATCAAAAATTCAAACGTGAAGTACTGTGATTTGCATATATGCAAAAATGTGCATATTGAAAACTTTGGCGGCGCGGACGCGAAATGGCAGGTGGAAAACATATATTCGCACGGGGGAATATGTGAATATGATATCCTGAGAAACCGAGAATACTATATGCGAGTCCGCCCCGCGCTTTTAGGGCGACACAACGTGAAAAACGTCCTTGCCGCGGTTGCCGTTTGCGACGCGCTTTCGATTGACAAAAACGTAATGAAGGAAGCCCTTGAAAACTTCAAGGGAGTTAAACGCCGCCTTGAAAAAACGGGGGAAGTAAACGGCGCGGACGTGTACGTCGATTACGCTCATCACCCGTCGGAAATAACGGCGTCGATAAGCGCGATTAAACCCGTTGCGAAGAACAGGCTTTTCGTGATTTTCCAGCCGCACACTTTCAGTCGCACGGCAAAGTATTTTCAGGAATTCGCATTATCGTTCAACGCTGCCGACGAAGTATGGTTCGTCCCGACCTATCCCGCGCGCGAAAAGGAATCGGACGGGAAAACGTCTTTCGATTTGTTCAGATACGTCGACGAAAACGTGCGCCCCGCCGAATACGTGAAAGATTTCGTGACGGCGGCGAAAAAAATCAAGGAAATGGCAAGAGCCGGCGACGTAATAATGATTCTGGGTGCCGGCGACGTCGACATCGTTGCAGACCTTCTGAAAGAGCAATAGATTTCCAAAAGAAAAAACAGAATTAAGCCGAAAGAAGAAGCGAGTGAACACAATAAATAGTAAAGCCTTGGAAATTGAACGAACGCGAAAAATATCCAAGGCTTTTTTGCGGTAAGAGAAGAAATTGAGAGTAAACTGCATAAATATTGACATTATGCATAAAAACTGCATAAAAACAACAAAGTGAACAACGAGCAAGAAAAAGGAGATAAAAACGGGTTTTTTGCTGTATCAGTTTATTGTGTTGAAACAAAGCAACATATAACAACATATAAGATGTAGCATCTCAAATAACAATGAATTTATCTATATATAGTAGCGCAATATAGTAGCGCAGGAAACGGCGAAAAACGCGCGGAAAATGCAAAAAAACCGCATAAAACTCTTAAACAAAAGTGAGTAAAAATATATACATTTGCATAAAAAACAAAAAAATAAATAAAAAATAATTAAAAATTGTTTACAGATTGGCTAAGTACCTTTATAATAGAAACATCATAATTTGTCAGAATACTTTGATAAAGTCCGCAGAAAAACGCAGACGAGACGGACGAGAAACGCAGTCAACGCATAAGTATCCGGCAAAAATGAAAAGGCAGACACCAACAATGTTGGCAAAATTTCCAAAGATATTTTTTAGGAGGTAAAAAACATGAAGCAAAGAAAATTACTTATGCTCATCGCGATTGTGCTCGTAGTAGTGCTTGGTGCGTCTGTTCTTACTGCTTGTAAGAAAGACCCGAAGCCCAACGGCGGCGGCACAACCGATAAGCCGGCTGGTTCGGTCAACAATGACTTCAAGGTTGGCGGACAAGTTATTATTGGTAGTAGCACCGAGCTTAGCGGTGATTTCCGCTGGCCTGGTTTAGGACGTAGCTCGGCAGGTGCGTCAGATCAAGACATTTCTAAGCTTACAACCGGTTATTCGACAATGGAACTCAACAAAAGCGGACAATACGTTTGGAACCAAACCGCCGTTAAATCCCATACCGAAGAAGAAATTGATCATGCCGACGGCACAAAAACGTTTAAGATAACGATTGAAATCAATCCCGGTCTTAAAATGAGCGGTGGCACGGAAATCAAAGCGGACAACTATCTTGCTTATATCTTGGCAATGAGCACCCCTGTTTCAATGAAAGGGTTAGGTGTCGATACTGTCGGTCAAAATTTCGTAGGTTATAATAAGTTTAAAGCGTATGACGGAACAAATGCCGGCAAAATTATTTACAAGAAAGACAAAGACGACAAAGATACTACCGAAGTTGATTATACGATTTCCAAAGAGTTCGCAGGAGTGAGACGTCTTGGCGATTATAAATTCTCGTTGGAAATCGATTCGGAATTTTATCCGTATTATTTCGCCGAAGCTTTTGGAGCTGTAACGCCTTATGACCTCAAGCTCGTTCTTGGCGGAGCACAAGTTAAGGACGATGGAAACGGCGCATATCTCTCTGACGACTGGTACGATGTTAATGTCGGCCAAGACAAAAAGCCTATCCCCGGTGATTTTGTTAAAGCTGCACATCTTAAATCAGCAAGTCTTGACTATTATACCTATGAATACACCGGACCTTATACCATTGACAGATGGAATGCAACTTCGAAAGAAGCTATTCTCAAAATCAACGGTAATTATGCAGGTAACTTTGAGGGACAAAAACCCCACGTTGAAAAAGTCATTTATAGAAAAGTCATAGAAGAAACACAAATTGCCCAACTCAGGAGTGGCGAAGTTGATATTCTTTCGTCACTTACCGGTGGTGATGCTGTAAACGCAGCATTGCAACTTACCAAAGGCGAAAACGCAGGTTTCAAAGAAGTTCACTATGACCGTGCAGGTTATGGTAAAGTTCAGTTTGATTGCGATTTCGGTCCCACAATGTTTGCTGAAGTGCGCCAGGCAATTGCATATTGCTTTGACAGAGAAGATTTTGCAAATACTTTCTGTGGTGGTTTCGGTACGGTCGTTAACGGACCTTACAGCGTAAACTTCCCGGCATACGTTGCAAATGAAGATCTTCTTGAAGAGAAGCTCAAAGCTTATTCAGTAAGCACTGCGGCAGCTAAGAAAGTATTGCAAGAAGGTGGCTGGGTTTATAATGCAGACGGCTCTGCTTATAACGATAGCGTTGGCGGAATCCGCTATAAGAAACTTTCGGCGGCGGAAGCAACCGAATATAATATTAACTACAAAGCGGTAAGCGTTGCAGGGGACAGTTGCAACATTCCGGATCCGACAAAGGAATACAAAACTGTAAAAGTAGGCGACGACTACTATATGCCTTGTGTAATCAACTGGTTCAGCACCGAAAACAACTCTGTTTCCGATTTGCTTACCACAAAACTTCTTTTTGCAGGACATCTTAAAGAAGCTGGCGTTGGCATGACCAAGACATCCGGAACTTTCACTAAACTTCTTGGCGAGATTTATCGTGACGCGGGATATGGCTATGGTGGAACACCTACATATTCGATGTTCAACCTTGCAACCGGTTGGAATACGGAGATTTATGATTATTCTCAAAACTGGGTTGATAATTCCAACAAGGAAAAATACGAGACGAATTTTGCCTATAGCTCCAACAAATTGTCCGATCCGTATGACAAAGAATTCTCTTGGTGGAATAAAGAAAATCAAGGGCTTTCCTATGATGAGGCAATGAAGAAATCCAATGGCAAACTTGGAATGAACTACATTTCGTACGCAATGGTTTATTCCACAAAAGTCGGCGATACCGCGGAATTCAACAAATGGTTTGCAGCGTATATGCTCCGCTGGAACGAATTGTTGCCCGATATTCCTCTGTACGGCAATATCTATTATGATTGCTACAATGCAAAAATTCTCAATTTCAAGACGAGCCCGTTCTTCGGAGTAGCCGATGCGATTTTGTATTGTGCGACTTCAGACGCTCAATAACAGTCGATAAATTTTATCTTTATCGCAACTATGTAAGGGACAATTTTTTGTCCCTTACTGTTGCGAAAATTTTATTTTTGTAAGGTTTTCGCAACAGTAAGGAAAACAAGGAGAAACAGATGGCAAGGTATATTGCAAAAAGGTTGGCTTACATCCTGCTTGTATTTATTTTTATATCTTTCTTAATGTATCTCATTTACAACGCCATACCTTTTGACAGGGCAAGATGGCTTGCAGATGAGCAGAAAGCAGCTTATAAATACAATCCCGAAGGACTGGAACAACTTTATCAAGAAAAAAGAACCGAACTGGGATTGGACAAAAACATTGTAGAACGGTATTTGATGTGGTTGGGTGTAATGCCACTCAACGGCAAGTACAACGGAATGTTGCAGGGAAATTTCGGTGTAAGTTATACCAACATTCAGCAGCCCGTTGTCGATGTGCTGAAAGAACCGATGAAAAACACCATTTTCATCAATATTTTTGCCACGCTTTTGGCACTGGGAATCACCATACCGCTTGGCATATTGTGTGCTGTCAAAAAAGGCTCAAAGTTGGATACCGGCGTGCAGGTGGGCAGTATAATCGGGTATAGCATGCCCGTGTTTATAACCGCGATATTGTTTATTTTTATTTTTTCGATAACGTTCAAGTGGTTCCCGGTTTCCGGACAGGAAACGCCGGGAAGTACGCTTACAGGCGCGGCAAGGTTTTTTGACCGACTGTATTATATGGCGCTTCCGCTTATCGTTATGACGTTCTGCTCGCTTGGCGGAATGACCAGATACGTTCGTGCGTCTATGATCGAGGCGCTCAGCATGGATTGTATCAGGACGGCAAGGGCAAAAGGTCTGAAAGAAAGGACGGTTATCTTTTCACATGCATGGCGAAATGCGCTTATTCCCATTGTGACGTTGGTTGTCGGATGGTTTTTGGGCATTTTTTCGGGTTCGATAATGATTGAAAATATTTTCGGACTTAACGGCATGGGAAAAATGTACATAATTGCGCTGAACAACAACGATTTTGACGTTGTTTTAACGTTGCAAATGTTTTACGTTATGATCGGATTGCTGGGCAACCTTGTTATAGACTTATTGTATGGACTTATCGATCCGCGAATCCGCATTACTAAATAGGAGGACTTATGGAAGAAAAAGATAAAGATATGAATCTTGCCGAAGAAAATCAAGAGTTCTCCTTTGAAACTAATGAGAATGTAATTGAAGAAAGCGAGGTCTCGGTAAACGACGAGGAAGTAATTGTCGTAACGGAAGAAGAAAATGCGCCCGAGGAAGAAGCAAAAGGCGCAAAAAAAGCATGGAAAACTTTCAAAAACGGCGCAAAAAAGACAGGTAGCACTTTATGGCGTTGGACAAAAAGGACGGTTTTGGGAGCAAGCAAAGACCTTGTTTCTGAAAACAAGTTTGGTGTTGAAGACATAGTTAGCCCCACAAAACAGACCGTCCAAAACTTTTTCCATAAACCATTGGCGGTCATAGCACTTGTGATATTCATAGCAATATTCCTGTTTGCGCTTATAGGACCGTTGGCAAACAAACTTGACCTTGGCTATAACGAAAGTTATCACGTCAATATTAAACCCGGATACACGTTTATGAAGGTACCAAAAGACCTTCAGAACAACGTTAAAAGCATTTCGTCTTTTTCATATTTTTCGGTAGGTTTGGATAATAACGGAAAACTTTACGTATGGGGAAATACAAAGATACCGTCATCGTCTGAAAATATCGATCTTAAAAATATTCCCGACGAAGTAAAGAACTCAAAAATTGCTTTTGCTGCCGCAGGATATGACCACATAATTGCCATAACCGAATCCGGAAAGGTAATCGGATGGGGCGAATACGAGGGTGGTCAATACGGCGATAAAGGTTCGCTTATTGGCACGTCGCAAGTTATCGCAATGCCTAATGCTTTGATGAACGGTACAATAAACGTCAACGACGTTGCACAACTTGTTTGCGGATATCAGGTGTCTGCAATAGTTATGAAAAACGGGTCGGTTTACGTTTGGGGCAACTACAAAAGCGGCGCAACAAATATGAAAGCTCTTCGTTCACGTTATGACGTCGCAGAAGTTCAGTTTTTGGGGACGAAATGCGTGGCGTTGCTTAAAGACGGAACCGTATGGTTTGGAAACGCCGAAGAATCTCTTGGCGTTGTCGAAACGACAAAAGCAGACGGCTCGTTGAGTATTAAATCATTAAGCGAATACCAAAACGGCAGAAAAGCGGTGCAAATTGCCGCCACAAAATCTGCTGTCGCCACACTCCTGGAAGATGGCGAGTTGGTTATCACGGGTGTGTTTAACACTAATTCCGAAAATTTCGTTGCGAAACCCACGCTTTCCGAAGGGGAAACGATTTTGCAAATCGAAGGCGGTGCAAAGCATTTTTCGATGTTGACGTCAAATGGAAATATTTATAGTTTCGGCGACAATAATCTGAAACAATGCAAGGTGCCAAAGAAAACTTTTGGAAGCGACACAAAACTTGTTGCGTGTGCTTTCCAAAACTACGTCATAGGGTCAAACAGCAAAATCGAAGCAAAATGGGGCTGCAAAGGTTATCTTATGGGAACCGATGAGCTTGGTCGTAACGTATTTTTAAGAATTATGCACGGCGGAAAACAAACAATGACGATCGGCGCCGTAGCGGTTATTATCTCAACGGCAATCGCGGTAATAATCGGTTGTTTGTCGGGTTATTTCGGCGGCTGGGTGGATATGCTTCTTATGCGTGTCACCGAAATTTTCGGCGCGATACCGTTCTTGCCGTTTGCCTTAATCCTTTCGTCTATTCTTGCCGGTAAAAACATTGAAGAAAGTACGCGTATATTTATGATTATGTGTATCCTCGGCGTGCTGAGTTGGACCGGGCTTGCAAGAATGGTGAGAGGACAGATTCTTGCAACAAGAGAAAACGAGTACGTCACCGCGGCAAAGGCGATGGGCGTCAGGGAAGGAAGAATTGCGTTTAAGCATATCTTGCCAAACGTTATATCAGTTATTCTTGTCAGCGTTACTTTGGACTTTGCAGGTTGTATGCTTACCGAATCTTCGTTGTCATACCTCGGCTTCGGCGTTAAACTGCCAAGACCTACCTGGGGTAATATGCTCGACGGCTGCAACAGCGAACTTGTTATTGGTCAGTTCTGGTGGCGATGGTTCTTCCCTGCATTGTTCTTGTTGTTGACAACTATTTGTATCAATATCATCGGCGACGCGCTACGAGACGTTATGGATCCCAAGTCCAACGGCGACCGCTAAGGAGGTAATTTATGGCATTATTAGAAGTTAAAGACTTGCATACTTACTTCCGTACAAAGAAGGGCATCGTCAAAGCCGTCAACGGAGTTTCGTATTCGGTGGAAGCAGGTCGCACTATCGGCATCGTCGGCGAATCAGGAAGCGGGAAAAGCGTCGAGGCAATGAGTATATTGCGCTTGCTCGACGAGAACGGCTGGATCGAAAGCGGCGAGATTTTGTTCGACGGGCAGGATATTACCAAAGTTTCCGTCAACGAAATGTGCAAGATCAGAGGCAACAAGATTTCCGTTATCTTCCAGGAGCCGATGACCAGCCTTAACCCCGTATTTAACGTTAAACGCCAGCTCAGCGAGCCGTTTATCATCCACCAGGGAATGAAGAAGAAAGAGGCCGAAAAGAAAGCGCTTGAAATGCTTGACGCCGTCCAGATTCCCAACCCTGCGGCGGTTTTGAAACAGTATCCGCATCAGCTCTCCGGCGGTATGCGTCAGCGCGTTATGATCGCTATGGCGCTTGCTTGCAAACCCAAAATCCTGATTGCGGACGAGCCGACTACCGCGCTCGACGTCACAATTCAGGCGCAAATCCTGCATCTGATGAATCAGTTGCAACGCGATAACGGCACCGCTATTATCTTTATTACCCATGACCTCGGCGTTATTAACGAGATGGCGGACGACGTCGTCGTTATGTACTGCGGTCAGGTCGTGGAACAGGCGCCCGCGTCGGTCATCTTCACCGATTGTCGCCAAAGCCATCCTTATACCGAAGGCCTTATGAATTCTATCCCTCGTATCGAGGGTGATAAGGGCAAACTCGAACCCATACCCGGCGCCGTGCCTCACCCGCTCGCGCTCCCCAAAGGTTGTAAGTTCGCCCCCAGGTGCAAGTACTGCACTCAAAAATGCATCGACGAAGAACCCGAACTCATTGAAGTCGCCTCGGGACAAAAAATCAGATGTTTCTATCCCGAAAAGGAGGTTAGAAGAAGTGATGAACACCTCAAAGAAGTTGTTGAGTATAAATAACCTTAAAAAGTACTTCCCGATTGCGAAATCTTCAATTTTCCAGAAGGAACAATTGTACGTTAAAGCCAACGAAGATATATCCCTTGATATTTACGAGGGCGAAACTATCGGCGTCGTCGGCGAGTCGGGTTGCGGAAAATCGACGCTCGGCAGAGTATTGCTTCAACTTTATCCTCAAACCGCGGGCGAATCTATCTATTACGGCAGAAGCATCGCAGAAGTCGCACCTGCATACATCAGGGAGACAATTGTCCATTTCGACCGCCATTTGAAAAAGTATGAGAAATTGCGCGCTAAGGCCGAAAAACTCGAACAAGAGGTGGCGGCTGTCGGCGAGGAACAAGCGGATTTCTTTTTGCTTCAAAACAGGAATTTGGCGGAGGCAAACGCACAAACCGAACTTCAACACATCGTTAAAATCGTAGGCGGGTTCTTTGCTGTCAGAGACCAGGATGGTTTGCGAAAGAACCTTGAAATTTACAAGTGCAATATTAAAGATGTGAAGTTGAAGAGAAAATTCGACACGCAAAAAGTGCAACTCGAATATCTCGAAGGCAAAGTGCAGGAAGAAGGTTTGTCCGATGCGAGAAGGACATTCTATAATAAAAGAATCGAACGCATACGCACGATGCATGAAACCATCGAAAAAGCGATAGTTATCGAGGACGAAAGATTCAATAAGTTGTGCGGCGAACTTGACGAAATAAAAGCCAGATACAGCGACAACGAAGAATTCCAAAAGTATGAAGCAATGCTCGACAACGGCGTTGATCTGGCGCGCCTCAAATACAAAGAAATCAGACCGCTCAGGCATGATCTGCAAATCATTTTCCAGGATCCGTATTCGAGTTTAAATCCTCGTATGACGGTCGGTCAGATTATCGAGGAAGGTCTTACGACGCACAATTTCTTCCGCCACGGAAGCAAGGCGATGAAAGAATACATCTTGCAAACAATGTCAAAATGTGGTTTGCAGGACTATATGTTGCACAGATACCCCCATCAATTTTCGGGCGGACAAAGACAACGTATTTGCATAGCGCGTGCGTTAGCGGTCAAGCCGAAGTTTGTCGTATGTGACGAATGTGTTTCCGCGCTTGACGTGTCCATTCAATCGCAAATCATCAACCTGCTTGAAGAACTGAAAGAGAAAGAAGGATTGACTTATTTGTTTATATCTCACGATTTGTCCGTCGTCAGATATATCAGCGACCGTATCTGCGTTATGTATCTTGGCAACGTTGTCGAACTTGCGGATGCGGAAACAATCTTCAAAGATCCTCGCCATCCCTACACAATCGCGCTGTTAAGCTCCATTCCTACGACTGATATCGAGAGTTTGGAAAAAGAGCGCATTTTGTTGGAAGGCAGCATTCCGAGCCCCATTAAGCCCCCGTCAGGATGTAAATTCCACACCAGATGTTATATGGCGTGTGATAAATGCAACAGAGTTCCTCCTCCCCTTGTGGAAGTTGAACCGGGGCATTTCGTAGCCTGCCATAAGTTGGAAAAGAAGTTGGACGAAGAGGGTAACTATTTGTTCGAAATGCCTAAAATGGTCAAAAAAACCGCAAAGATACAGGAAGTCAAAAGTGAAGAGGGCGAAGAAAGTTTGCCCGCAGACGTCGTGGAAGAACAAATAAATGCGGAAGCCGATCAAAACGAAACGGATGCAATAATCGCAGAAGATATTGCAAAAAAATCCATGGACTGATATGAAGCGACTGCCAAAAGACGAACGTCCCCACAGAGAGGGCTTCTTTGAGTTGATGACGAGGCTGAAAAACCAGCCCGACGACGATAAACAACTCAAAGACGAGGAAAAGATTAAGCTGGACAAGAAAGATATCGTGGCGTTGTTTTTATCGGCGTTTTTCACATTATTCTTGCCGGTTGTCATATTCCTTGTCGGGATAGTGTGCCTTGTTATGGCACTGTTCGGATTTTTCGGATAGCCGAAAAAAACATTTACAATATTTCAAAAAGCATCACGGAAGTCAAGCAAGAAAAAAGACTTTCCGTGGTGTTTTTTTATTATTTGAATTTTGCATATAAGTCCGTGGAATGGTCAAATTCAGAGTTGTTATTAGAAGAACAATCGCCGAAAAATGTGAAATATAGCATATCGTGTAATATTTGCTAATAAAAGCATAAACAGGAGTTTAACATTACGAAATATATCAATTAACGAACGATATTAACATATTTGAATGTTTTATAATATGTTAAGAAGGGTGTCGTTTATTGGCAAAAAAAGAAAGAGTTCGACAAAAAATCGAACTCAAAAAAAGAGATGTTTTTTCAATAGTTTTCGACGGTTACATGCAGTCGACGACGACTTTGCCGTAGGCGTATTTGTCCTCGGAAATGCGCGGAAGTTCGCGACCGATGTCGTCGAATTTTATCACGGAGTCAATAAAGCCCTCGGTATTTATGACCTTGTTTGCAAGCAGGTTTATTGCCGTATTGAATTCCCCATAGCCGTTTTTGACGGCGGTAACGTTGAGTTGTTTTTCCAGCACGTCGCCGAGGTTCAGTTGCAGGTTGCTCAGAAAGTAATTGTAGCCGATGACCGCGACCGTGCCGCCTTCCTGCGTGATGCTGGGAATGTAGTTGGGGAGCATGTTGGAGCGGGGTTCGTACAAAGTGAATTCCGCAAGTTTGCCGCCGGTGATTTCGATAATACGCTGGCGGACGTCCGCTTTGGATGGGTTTATGGTGTAATAAATGCCGTGATTTTCGGCAAGGGACAATTTCGTTTCGTCCACGTCGATGACGATCGGCACAAGTTGGTAATAAATGCAAAGTTCTGCCGCGATGATGCCGAGCGTGTTTGCGCCGAGAATCGCCACGTAGTCGCCGCGTTCCGTTTCGAGCGCGCCGAGGGATTTAACCGCAAGTGCGATTTGTTCCGTAAAAATGGCGTCGTTGTCCTTAATGCCTTCGGGCAGGGGGTAGACGTTTTCGGGCGGCATCGAGATGAAGTCGCACAAAAAACCGTCCATATCGAGCCCCATAACATTGACGTCGGGGACGAGCGCGCCTTTTTTCTTGTAAAACGGATCGTCGAGAACGTAAGGGCTCAAAACCACGCGTTCGCCTTTTTTCAAGCCCGACATTGCGTGCGCCTCGGACACGAGACCGATTGCGGAACGCACGGGAATAATCGGATAAGAAGCCTTTTTCCCCTCAAAAATCGCGACGTCGGTTGAAGACAAAGCAACTTTGCTTATTCTGACTTTGACGTCGGTTGCCTCGGCTTCCTGCTTTTTCTCGACAAGGGCGATTTCTTCTTTGGCTGTGATTTGCCACGCTTTCATACAATTCCTCCACAATATGAACAAAGCCATTATATCATATCGAGATTTGTTTGTAAACCGCAGGTATAAATTAAAAAATACTTATTTTACGCAAAAAACCGTGAAAAACCGTTGACTAAATGCGTTTATGAACTTATAATAATTAAGCATTCATTCTTTTAAGGAAATAAAACGGAGGTATAGATATGAAAGATAATATCCATCCCGATTACCACGAGGTTACGGTAACCTGCGCTTGTGGCGCAACGTTCAAAACCGGTACGACCAAGAAGGGCGATACGATGAAGGTTGATATTTGCAATAAGTGCCATCCCTATTTCACGGGCAGACAAAAACTCGTTGATACCGGCGGACGTGTAGATAAGTTCAAGAAACGTTATAATCTTGACTAATTCATTTTGTGCAGATTGTCAGAAGATAATCTGCATTTTTTAAATTTTAAGATATGAGAAAAACCCAAATCGGCGGACAGGCGGTCATGGAAGGCGTTATGATGCGCGGCAAATGCAGTATGGCAACCGCGGTCAGAAATTCCGACGGCGATATCGTTGTCGAAAGCAAGCGCCTTATCCCCGTCGAAAAGAAAAACGTCTGCTATCGTATTCCCGTATTGCGCGGCATCATCAACTTTGCGACGATGCTTTATACCGGGACACAAACGCTTTTAAGATCAAGCGAAGTCTACGGCGAAGAAATCGAACCCTCGAAATTCGACAAATGGCTCTCCGAAAAACTGCATATCGACATTATGAAGGTCGTGATATGGTTTTCGGTGCTTTTGGGGGTGGCGTGCGCCGTAGGTCTTTTCGTGTTCCTGCCGCAGTTTCTTACCGAATTACTTTTCAAAGTTCCCGCGCTCAACGCGCTTTCGGGCAGCGTGCGCGACGTCGTTTTCAGTGTTATCGAAGGGTTGATAAGGCTTGTCATCTTCGTGGCGTACGTCGCGATATGTTCCTGCGTGCCCGACGTGAAACGCGTGTTCATGTATCACGGGGCGGAACATAAGACGATAAACGCCTTTGAACACGACGAAGAACTTACCGTCGAAAACGTGCAGAAGTATTCCACGATTCACAAGCGTTGCGGCACGACTTTTATGGTGCTTGTCATGGTTGTCAGCATCATCGTGCTGGCGTTTGCGGGCTGGCTTACAGTGGACGTTTTCGGCTGGCCGAACAATGCCGGCATCAAGTTTGCGGTAAGGATTGTGATGATTCCGCTTGTCGCGGGCATTTCCTATGAAATTCTGAAACTTCTGGCGTTGTCCGACAATATCGTCGTACGCATTATCCGCTGGCCGGGGCTGCAACTCCAAAGGCTCACAACCCGTCAGCCCGACGATGATATGGTGGAAGTGGCGATCGTCGCTTTCAAGACCGTTTACGAAATGGACGCCGACGAAACCATTCCCGAACGCACTTTCGACATCGGAAAACCTTATAAGGACGCGCGCGAGCAGGTGGAAAAGATTCTGCCCGCAGACAAATTCGATAAGTCCGACGTCGATTGGATTTTCACGGAAGTCACCGGCAAAAACCGCTCGGAACTGCCGCTTCTCAAAACAATTAAGACAAGTCAGCTTGAAAGGGCGCTTGCGTATGCGAAAGAACGCGCGACGGGCAAACCCTTGCAATATGTGTTCGGACACGTCGATTTTTACGACGCTAAACTTCTTGTGAATGAAAACGTGCTTATCCCCCGTCCCGAAACCGAACTTCTGGCGGAGGCAGTTGCAAACCGCGCGAAAGACAAAAGCGTGCTTGATTTATGCACGGGCAGCGGAGCGATTGCGATAAGCGTGAAAAAGCACGAGCCGACGGCGGCGGTTACCGCAAGCGACGTCAGCGAAAACGCGATTTTCGTGGCGAAAGCGAACGGCGTCGCAAACCTTGTCGACGTGAAGTTTATCACAAGCGATTTATTTGAGAACATCGACGGTGAATTCGATATAATAGTGTCGAATCCGCCGTATATAAAGGCGGACGACATCCAAAATCTTGACGTCGAAGTCCGCGGGTACGAGCCGATTATCGCGCTTGACGGCGGCAAGGACGGGCTTGAATTTTATCGCCGCATAATCGACGACGCGGCGGCTCACCTTAGAGACGGCGGGGAACTTTTGATGGAACTCGGCATAGGCGAAGCCGAAGACGTGAAAGCGTACGCCGACGGGAAACTCGAATTTTCCGAATTTATCAAAGACTACGACGGCATCGACAGAATCGTGGTTTTCAAAAAGAGGTAATTTATGTTCAATAAACTCGAAGAAACCAAAAAAAGATATGAGTTTCTTACCGACGAAATCGTCAAACCCGAAGTCATCGCAAATCAGAACGAGTGGAAAAAACTCGTGAAAGAACGCGCCGATATCGAAGAAATCGTCAATAAGTACGCCGAATACAAAGAAGCCGAAAAAAACTTTGAAGATTGCAAGGCGATGATGAGCGACGACGACGCGGATATTCGCGAACTTGCGAAAGAAGAATACGATTCATTCAAAACCGCGCTCGATAACGTCACTGAGGAATTGAAAGTTCTGCTTATCCCGAAAGATCCAAACGACGACAAAAACGTCGTCATCGAAATCCGTGGCGGCGCGGGCGGCGACGAAGCCGCGCTTTTCGGCGCGGAACTTATGCGTATGTATATGCACTACGCCGACGCGAAACGCTGGAAAGTCGAGGAAATATCGTCAAATATGACCGAACTTGGCGGCGTAAAAGAAGTCGTTTTTATGGTGTCCGGGAAAGGCGTTTACAGTAAACTTAAATACGAAAGCGGCGTTCACCGCGTACAGCGCGTGCCGGAAACCGAATCGCAAGGTCGTGTGCATACCTCGACGGTCACGGTTGCGGTGCTCCCGGAAGCCGCCGACGTCGAAGTCGAAATTCTGGACAAGGACCTGAAAATCGACACTTTCCGCTCGGGCGGCGCAGGCGGTCAGCACGTCAATAAGACGGAATCCGCAATCCGCATAACGCACCTTCCCACGGGTATGGTCGTCATCTGCGAGGACGAAAGAAGCCAGATAAAAAACCGCGAAAAAGCAATGAAAGTCCTGAAAACCCGCCTGTACGACTACTATCAGCAAATCGCCGATAAGGAAATCACCGATAAACGCAAGGCACAAATCGGCACGGGCGACAGAAGCGAAAGAATCCGCACCTACAACTATCCGCAAGGCCGCGTCACCGACCACCGCATAGGTTTCACGCTGTATTCCCTCACGAACTTCTTAAACGGCGATATGGACGAGATGATCGAGGCGTTGCAAATCGCCGCAAGGAACAAAGCGCTGGAATCCAACGCCGAAGGAATTTTGTAATTCTTATATTATTTCAACAATTTTTTGAAATAACTTGAAAAATATCCGCATACGGGTTAAAATAGAATCAGTAATTAACGGAGGTATTCAATATTGATACATTTGATTTACGGCGCGAAAGGCTCGGGCAAGACTAAAAGAATTATCGACATGGCAAACGCCAGTATCGACACAACGACGGGCGATATCGTTTTCATCACCGATACCAACCGATATATGTACGATATCAAGTATCAGATTCGTTTCATCAATACCGAAGATAATCATATTTTCACCGAAGAAGCGTTGCTCGGCTTTATCAAAGGCCTTATCGCAGGAAATCACGACATAAAAACCATTTACATCGACGGCGCGCATCGCATCGCAAAAAAAGACGTCGACGCAATGCAGGATTTCTATGCGGAACTTGAAGTTATTGCGGAACGTCAGGACGTTGAGTTCGTCTTGTGCGTCAGCAAAAACGAGGATGAATTACCCGACTTTTTGAGGAAGTATTTATAATGCTTTATACAAGTACCCGCGACGGCAGCGTACGCATCACGGGAAGTCAGGCAATCGTAAACGGAATTTCAAAAGACGGCGGATTGTATGTTCCGTCGTCTTTTCCAAAATATTCCTTGAACGATATCGAGGCTTTCAAAGATTTATCGTACGTTGACCTTGCAACAAAAATTTTAGCGGATTTTCTGGACTTTTCAAAAGACGAAATCAACGGCTTTTGCAAGGCCGCCTATTCGCGCTTTGAGACGGACGACGTGTGTCCCGTCAAAAAAATCGACGAATCCACTTATATACTGGAACTGTTCCACGGCCCGACGCTTGCGTTTAAGGACGTTGCGCTGACGCTTTTGCCGCACCTTCTTACGGCGGCGGCCAAGAAAAACGACGTCAAGGAAAAGGTGCTTATTCTCGTCGCGACAAGCGGAGATACCGGGAAAGCCGCGCTGGAAGGATTCAAGGACGTCGAAGGCACGAATATCATCGTGCTTTATCCCGAAGACGGCGTGAGCGAAATGCAAAAACTGCAAATGCGTACGCAGGAAGGGGAAAACGTTGCGGTTTTCGGAATAAAAGGCAATTTCGACGACGCACAAGCCGCGGTCAAACGCATTTTCCGCGACGAAAAAATGATTGCGGCGTTGAAAGAACAGGGCTTCGTGTTGTCGTCTGCAAACAGCATCAACTGGGGACGACTTGTCCCGCAAATCGTTTATTATTTTTATTCGTACGGAAAACTTTTGACAAAGGGCGATATTAACGTCGGCGACGAAATCAACTTTTCGGTGCCGAGCGGCAATTTCGGCGACATACTTGCGGGCTATTACGCAAAGAAGATGGGGCTTCCCGTCAAAAAACTTATTTGCGCCAGCAATGTAAACCGCGTGCTTGCCGACTTCTTTGAAACGGGCGTTTACGACAGAAACCGCGACTTTTTCAAAACCATCTCTCCAAGTATGGATATATTGATATCCAGCAATCTTGAAAGGTTCTTGTACGACGTGTCTGGCGAAAACCCGGATTTCGTCAACGAAAAGATGACCGCGCTTGCAACGTGCGGGAAGTACGAGATACCTTACGATTTGATTGAAAAAGCGGGCATTGTCGGAGGATATGCGGACGAAGACGATACAAAAATGGCGATTGACTGTTTCTTTGACAGTTTTGATTATCCCCTTGACACACATACGGCGGTCGCCGTTACAGTATATAACAATTACGTCGCAGAAACGGGCGACGAAACGCCCACCGTCGTCGTTGCGACGGCAAGCCCGTATAAATTCCCCGCGGACGTATACGACGCAATCTCTCACGAGAACTGCGACGACGCGTTTTCGGCAATACAAAAACTTCATCGCATATCGGGCGTGAAAGTCCCCGACGCGATAAGCACTCTCGTCACGAAACAGGTAAGGTTTAATACCGTCGTCGATAAAAACGACGTCGATAACGCGGTATTGAACGCTTTTAAGGAATAATATTATGGAAGAAAACAAAAAAATTGTTTATAGCGCGCTGAAACCGACCGGCGATTTACAACTCGGCAACTACATCGGCGCATTAAGAAATATGGTGAAAATGCAGGACGAATATAACTGCGTTTATATGGTGGCTGATTTGCACAGCCTTACGGTGTCGAACCTGCCCGCAGATCTTCGCAGAAGAACCTACGACTTTATGGCGTTGTTCCTTGCAATCGGGCTCGATCCAAAAAAGTGCGTGCTTGCGGTACAAAGCCACGTTCCCGAACACTCGGAACTCGGCTGGATTCTCAACTGCTACACAATGTTCGGCGAGGCAAGCCGTATGACGCAGTTTAAGGATAAGTCCCTGAAAAATCCCGACAACGTCAACGTCGGACTTTTTGCGTATCCCATGCTGATGGCTGCCGATATTTTGTTGTATCAGACCGACCTTGTCCCCATCGGAAAGGATCAGAAACAGCACGTCGAAATCGCAAGGACGATTGCGGAAAGGTTCAATAATAAATATTCGCCCACGTTTGTCGTGCCTGACTGCTACTTCCCGAAGACTGGCGCGAAAATCCAGAACCTTCTGGACCCCACCGCGAAAATGGGCAAAACCGACGACAATACGAACGGCGTAGTTTTCCTGCTTGACGACAAGGACACGATCGCAAGAAAGTTCAAGCGCGCCGTCACAGACAGCGGCAACGAAATTATCGTGTCGCCCGAAAAGCCCGGCATCAGCAACCTTATCACGATTTACAGCGTGTTTACCGACAAAACCCAAAGCGAGGTCGAGCAGGAGTTTTCGGGCAGGTCGTACGCCGAGTTCAAGACGGCGGTCGGCGACGCGGTAATCGCGAAAATCGCGCCAATTCAGGATAAATATCACGACCTTATGAAAAACAAGGATTATCTGAACGCGATTATGAAAGAGGGCGCGGAAAAATCGTCCTACCTTGCCGAAAAAACACTCAGAAAAGTCAAGAAGAAAATCGGGCTTGTGGAGATGCCAAGATAGGTTTACACGGCCGAATTTATAAAAATTTTGACAAAATCGGCAAAAACACGACAAAATAATCCCATAAAAATCAAAGCGCGCCGCAATTTTCGGCGGTGCGTTTTTTATTTGATTTTAATGACGAAACATTTGAAAAATCGTTTGAAAAACGACGTTTACAAGCGTTTTATAACCTCGTCGGTAAACTCTTCCGTCGAAATCACTTTTTGAGTTTCGTCGCGCTTGTTTTTCATATCGGGGGTGACGAAGTTTTGGCTTATCACTTCTTCGACGGCGTTTTCGACGGCGGTTTTTGCCAAGGATTTATCAAAAGAATATTCAAGCATTTTCGCCGCTGCAAGGATTATTCCAGCGGGATTTACGCCGTGCGGATTTTTTGCGTCGAAGCGTGCGACTTTTGCGGGTTTATAAAGCCCCGTTGCGGCGTCGCCCAGATATCCTTCGCAAAGGTTTCCGAAGCCGCCGACAATCGCCGCACCCAAAGAAAACAAAGTATCGGAAGCGCTTTCGTTTGCGACGATCACGTCAAATGAAGACGGACTGAAAAGAAGCGGCGCGACCACGCTTTCCAGGGTATAAGACGTAAGGTTTACCAAAGGGTAGTCCTCGTTGATTTCGTGAGTGATTTTGCGGCGCAAGAACTCGGTGTTGAACGTGTCCGCAAGGTCAACGGAAGCAAGACGATTCTTGCGCTTTTCGGCAAGTTCGTAGGCGACGCGTCCGATGCGCTCCGCGTACATTTCGGGAAGAGTTACGACGTCGTAAGCCTCGCGCCCGACTTTTCCCGTCTTGTAACCTTTTTCAACAAACTGCCTTGCGGCAATATCGTGCACAATCAAAAAATCGACGTTCGATACTTCGTCTTTGTCGTTCAGTGCAGAACAGTTAATCGTGTTATGAAAGGACTTTATCGACCTGAAACACCCAAATAAACCAAGGTTTTTGCAAATTAAAGTAATTACGTCGTCGTGAACGGAGGAGCGTGCGAAGTCGTATGATATCGCGCCGGCAATCGCCGCGTCCGCCGATTTTACAACTTTGTATTCGTCGGTTTTCAGTATCTCGCTTTCGGACTTTCCCAAAAAAGCGCGCGCGTCGACGGGGTGAAAATTCAAAGAAAAACCAAACTTTTCGGAAACGGTTGTCAAAACCCTTTTTGCCGCGGCGGTCAGGATTTCTGAATATCCGTCGCCGTTTATGATCGCAACGTTGAACATACTCATTTTCTTTTGTCGGAAAGATAGTATTCCGTGCCATCCAGCAGGGCGTGCCAGGACGCGTCGATGACGTTTGTCGAAACGCCGACGGTCGTCCAGTTTCTGAATCCGTCGGACGACGTGATAAGTACGCGGACGGTCGCTTTCGTCGCTTCTTCGCTGTTGAGAACGCGCACCTTGTAATCGGTCAGCGTAACGTTGTCGATTTCGGGATAAAACTTTGACAGCACTTTGCGAAGGGCGATGTCAAGGGCGTCGACCGGACCGTCGGGACCTTCGGCGGATTCTTGTCGTTTTTCGCCGCCGACGGTAACGGACACGGTTGCGTTTGACACGTTTTTGTCGCCTTTGGCGCAAATACTCACCGTATATTCTTCCGCACGGAAAAACTCGGGCAGAAGATTTATCGCCTTTTTCACGAAAAGGTTGAAACTTGCGTCCGCGCCTTCAAACTGATAACCCTGCATTTCCATTTCTTTTAGTTTTTTGAGAAGGGCATCGGATTGTTCTTTATCGAGGGGGACGCCCGGAAGAATGTCCTGCGCTTTTTTCAGAAATATCGCGCGCCCCGCGACCTCGCTTATCGGGAAACTTCTTTCGTTGCCGACAACCGACGGGTCGATATGTTCGAAAGCGGGGGAATATTTTATCACGCCGTCGCCGTGCATACCGCCTTTGTGCATGAATGCGGCTTTGCCGACGTAGGGCGTGTTTTTGGGCAGGCGTACGTTTGTGATTTCCGCAATGCGCCGCGCCGTGTCGGTAAATTTTTTGATGGAATCTTCGGGCAGGATATCGTATCCTTTTTTGAGTTGCAAATCGAGTATCGCGGTGACGAGATTGCAGTTTCCGCATCTTTCGCCGAATCCCAAAAAAGTGCCCTGAATATGAGTCGCGCCCGCATCGACCGCCGCAATCGTGTTTGCAACGGCAAGCCCCAGATCGTCGTGGCAGTGTATGCCGATTTTCGCGCGCTTGAAAGTTTTTACGACGGTTTTTACGATTGCCGAAATTTCTTCGGGAAGAGTGGCGCCGTTCGTGTCGCAAAGGACAAGAAGTTTCGCGCCGGCGTTTTTTGCGGTGCGTAAAGTATCGAGCGCGTAATCGGGGTTTTCCTTGTATCCGTCAAAGAAATGTTCCGCGTCGAAAAACACCGTTTTGTTGCGGTCGCAAAGAAAACGAATGCTGTCATAAATCATTTTCAGATTATCCTGCGCCGACACCTGCAAAACCTTTTCGGCTTGCGTAACGCTGCTTTTTCCGACGACGGAAACGAATTGCGTTTTTGACAAAGAAAGCAGGTTTAACGCGCTGTCTTCGTCGGTTAAGTTGTTTTTGTGTCGGGTTGAGCCGAAAGCGACAAGGTGAGAATTTATCGTTTTCACGTCGTCGTCGCACAAAAGTTTTTTGTCTTTCGGGTTGGCGAAAGGAGTGCCTGCCTCGATATAATCGATTTTCAGGTCGTCAAAAAGGCGTATGCATTCCGCCTTGTCGTCAATCGACAAAGTAACGCCTTCGGCTTGCGCGCCGTCCCTTAAAGTTGTGTCAAGAACCTCGATTTTCATTTGTCGTTAAGTAATTTATTGACTGCGTTGACGTAAGCGATGATTGCCGCTTCCAGCACGTCGGTCGAAACGCCGCGACCGCTTACGGTACGCCCGTCAAGGTCAAGTTTTACGATTGCTTCGCCCAGAGCGTCCTCGCCTTCCGTGACGGAGTGCAGCGAAAAGTCGCTGAGTACGAAGTCTTTGCCGACGATATTGTTGATTGCTTTGAAACTTGCGTCGACAGGACCGTCGCCCGATTCCTTTTCGGTAACGGTGCCGTCGTCGGTTTTTAAGGTGATTTCCGAAAACGCGCTGTTTTTATAGGACGAAATATCGTACGCTTCGAGGGCGTATTTTTTCGGCACGAGCGCATTCAGTTTGTCGCCGTGCGGCAAAAGTGCCTCGACGTCGCGGCGGGATATCGTCTTTTTCCTGTCCGCAAGCGCCTTGAATTTTTCAAAAAGTTCGTCGATTTTGTCGGGAGAAAAGGTATATCCCATATCGGACAGAAATTGTTGAAAAGCGTGTTTTCCGCTGTGTTTTCCGATAAGGATTTTGTTGTCGACGATGCCCACGTCGTGCGGATTCATAATTTCGTAGGTTTCGCGCGCCTGCATTACGCCGTGCTGATGTATGCCCGCCTCGTGCGCGAAAGCGTTTCTGCCGACGATTGCCTTGTTCATGGGGATTTTCAGACCGACTACGCTTGACAAAAGCGTGCAGGTGCGGTAAATTTCGCGGCTGTCCGCGCGAGTCGTCGCGTCGAAATAGTCGCCGCGGGTTTTCAATGCCATTATGATTTCTTCAAGGTCGGCGTTGCCCGCGCGTTCCCCGATGCCCAGAACCGTGCCTTCGATCTGATTTGCGCCCGCTTTCACGGCGGAAAGCGAGTTTGCGACGGCAAGTCCCAGATCGTCGTGGCAGTGGACGGACAGGTTAATGTTGCAAAGTCCGTCGACTTCCGAAAGAAGCGTTTTTACGATGTTTGCCATTTCGTCGGGGGAGGAATATCCGACGGTGTCGGGGATATTTATCGTCGAAATGCCGGCGTCGACCGCAAGCCGCGTAACTTTCACAAGATAATCGAGGGGAGTACGCGACGCGTCTTCAAACGAAAACTGCACGTTGTCGGTATACTTTTTTGCGTAACGAATGGCGTCGGTCAGCGTGTCGATTGCGGCGTCGGGCGTGATTTTGTATTTGTAGGCAAGATGAATCGGCGAGGTTGCGATGAACAGATGCAACCTTGGGTTTTCGGCTTCTTTCAGCGCGTCCCACAGCACGTCGATATCGTGTTGTTTGCACCTTGCAAGCCCGGTGATTTCGGCGGTTCTTATGCGTTTTGCGATTTGTCTGACCGCTTCGAAGTCGCCTTCGCTCGCGGCGGGATAGCCTGCCTCGATAATATCGACGTTCAGGCGTTGCAGCGCGTCCGCCACGGCGATTTTCTCGTTGATGTGCATACTGCATCCGGGGGATTGTTCGCCGTCTCTTAAAGTTGTGTCCAGAAGTTTAATCGTTCTCATTCGTTCTCAACGTTTTTCCGCCGCGTCCGAGTGCCGAGCCGCCGGAGCGTGCCATTTCCAGTACGCCGTAAGGTTTCAGAACGTCGATAAGGGCGTCGATTTTGCTTGTTTCGCCGGTAAGTTCGATAATCATCGTGTCGTCGGACGAAACGTCGATGGGCTTCGCCTTGAAAATTGTGCAGATATCCACGATTTCGCTGCGTTGACTTGCCGCGCAACTGATTTTGATTAAAAGCAACTCGCGGAAAACGCAGTCGTCGCGGTCGAGATCGGCGATTTGCACGACGTCGACCTGCTTTTGAAGCTGCGCCTGAATTTGTTTTATGATTTTATCGTTGCCGCGCACCGTTACCGTCATACGGGAATAATCGTCGTTTTCGGTTGCGCAGACGGTAAGGCTGTCGATGTTGTAGCCGCGCCGCGCGAAAAGTCCCGAGATGCGGGTAAGAACGCCGGGGCGGTTTAATACGAGTACGGATAATCTGTGCATGTTGTCTTGCATAAAAACCTCACAATATATTTTCCTGCTTTTTAAGTTTCAGGTCGATGACGGCAGGGGAGTTTAAGTCGATTGAAGAAAGTATGCCGTCAAGTTCCCGAACGGTTTCCGCGCGGTATGCGGGTATGCCGAAAGAGTTTGCAAGGCGCACGTAATCGACGCCGCCCGGTAATACGCTGTCGACGACGTTGCCGCCGTATTTCTTCTTCTGAATTTCATAAATCATACCAAGCGACGAATTGTCGAAAATCACCGTCACGACGGGCAAAGAATAACGCCTTATCGTGATAAGTTCGTTGAAACTCATGTTGAACGAGCCGTCGCCCGTCACGTACAAAACGCGCTTGCCGGTTGCGAAAGCGGTGCCTGCCGCCGCGCCTATGCCAAAGCCCATCGCGCCAAGTCCCGCGCTTGTGATAAGCCTGCCGCCCAACGAAAAGTCGTAATAATTCGTGACGTAAAGCTGGTGTTGTCCAACGTCGGTCGTAACGTATGCGTCGCGCCCGAAATGACGGCAAAGGCAGTTTATCATACACTGAACCATTGATAATCTTTCGTTTTTGTCGGGTTGTGCGTTGAACCAGGCGTGATCTTTTTCGTTTACGCGGCTTAAAAGCAAGGGAAGCGTATTTGAAAGATCGCCGACGATCCTTGCGTCCGACTGGTGGTTTTTGTCGATTTCGGCAGCGTCGATATCAAGGTGCAGAAGTTTCAGCTTTTTGTTGTAAAAAGTTTTTTCCGTTGCCTTGCTTGAAAACCTTGCGCCGACGGAAATAAGAAGATCGGCGTCTTTTAAGGCGGCTTTCGCAAGGGTATTTTTTGCGGTCGAAACGCCGATGAAATATTCGTTGTCAAAGTCCGTCACACCGACGCCGCGCATCGAAACGCCTATGGGCGCTTTGAGAATGCGGGATAACTTCGTGACGAGATTTTTCGTGCCGCTTGCAATGACTCCGCCACCGGCGTAAATCAAAGGACGCGTCGACTCGTTGATGATTTTTGCCGCGTCGGCAACTTCCGTCATATCGACAAGGTCTGCTAGTTTTTCGGTTATTTTTGCGGGGACGTAATCGCAGGATTCGTCGAAAACGTTTGCGGGAATATCGATAAGGACTGGACCTTTTCTGCCACTCGTCGCGACGTAAAACGCTTCCGAAACGGCGAAAGAAAGGTCTTTCACGTCCTTGACGATGTAGTTATATTTTGTGATCGGCATCGTGATGCCCGTCGTGTCGACTTCCTGAAAACCGTCGTGGCCGAGCATATCGACGCTCACGTTTCCCGTTATCACGACAAGGGGGACGCTGTCCGAAAAAGCGTCGGCAATCCCCGTGACAAGGTTTGTCGCGCCGGGGCCGGAGGTCGCGATGCATACGCCGACCTTATTCGTCGCGCGGGCATATCCGTTTGCCATAAACGCCGCGCCGCGTTCGTCCGCTGGCAGAATATGTCTGATATCCGACCGCGACAACTCGTCGTAAAGCGACAGAATACTCGCCCCGGGGTATCCGAAGACGATATCCACGCCGTGCCGACGAAGTTCTTTTATTAAAATCTCCGAGCCTTTCATCATAAAAGTGTCCTGAACGCGCCTTTTTGTTCGTATTTTAACTATTTTATTATAATTATCTTATATAGTCAAATCTTTTCGGTTCGGAAATTCGTTGATAATACGATGAAAAACGGTTACAATATAATCATGAGTTTTTACGACGTGGTTTACGAACAAGTGAAAAAAATACCGAAAGGCAAGGTCGCGACGTACGGGCAAATCGCGTTTTTATGTGGCAGTCCGCGCGCAAGTCGCGCCGTCGGATACGCGCTGCATTTCAATCCCGATCCCGATTCGATACCGTGCTACCGTGTCGTAAATCGTTTTGGAGGGCTTGCACCCGCATTTGCTTTCGGCGGACGGGAAGCGCAAAAAGCACTGCTTGAAAACGACGGCGTCGTCGTCCGCGACGACTTCACGGTCGACCTTGAAAAGTACGGTATGAGATGAAATTCATTGACATTTTCCGCCTTATTGTTTTATAATGTCATTTGTTTGAAAAGGAGTAATTATGGACAAGTTTTATCACATCAATATTGCGGGGCTTGAAAGGGATTTACCCATTTGCCCGATTAACGAAAACCTTTACATAGCCGGATTCGTCATGTTTTCCGACGTCGAAATGACCGTCAGGTGCGCGGAAGAACTTCTGAAAAAAGCACCCGAACACGACCTTATCATCACGGCGGAATCGAAGGGTATTCCTTTGGCGTACGAGATGGCGAAACAGGAAGGCAAAAATTATATTCTTGCCAGAAAGGGATTAAAAGCCTATATGGTCGATCCCGTTAAGGTTGAGGTGAAGTCCATCACGACGGCGAAAGTCCAGACGCTTTATCTTGACAAGTTTGACATCGACAGAATGAAAGGCAAACGTATCCTTATCGTCGACGACGTTATTTCGACGGGCGAAAGCCTGCACGCGATTGAGGAACTCGTGCGTATCGCGGGCGGTCAGATCGTCGGGAGAATGGCGGTGCTTGCGGAAGGCGACGCGGCGGAAAGACACGACATTATTTTCTTGCAGACGCTGCCGCTGTTCTTCAAATAAAAGCGGATAATTACAAACAAAGAAATATTTAAGGATAGCGAAACCGCTATCCTTTTTGTTTGTTTCAATATATGAAGAACGAGTATTCGCGTTGCACAAAACGAGAGAAACGGTATGTGCTAAAAACGCGCATGTACAGGATTATTTTCTGTCTTCTTTTGCCGTGGCGAGCATGGCTTTAAGGACAACGAGGTGCAATTCTTCGTCCTCAATTATTCGCTCAATCGTGGCTTTTAACGTATTGTTTTGTATGCATAAAATTGTGTTTTTGTAATTTTCAATCGCACACAGTTCTCCTTGAATATCATATTCCAGAAGTTTAATAAGGTCTGTTGCGTAGTTGACGTAACTGCCGTTCCAGAACGCCGTCCTGCCGCCGATAACGGGGAAACTTCCGTAAGCCGCAATCGCCGTCCCGAGGATTTTCTGGTGCTTCATTTCGCAAGCCGCAATCTCTGCAAGTTTTTTTGAAAATTCCGGAAACTCCCGCGATAATACGTAACTTTGATAAACGTATTGCAGGATTGCCGTCGTTTCGCTGTCGCGCCCGCCATAGTCGTTCATTAGTTTTTTCGCCTCGACGGGGTTCGGGTACGGTATGACCGGCTCGGGATATGGTAAGTCTTTTCTCACGCTCAAATCAGAAAAATTCATAAAAAACGCCTCCGCACGTACAAGATATGCGAAGGCTTGAAAAAAGGTTCAAAAAATTATAAATACACGACGAGCGCCGCAACGCCGAACAATACCAAAAAGTACAAAAAGTTGACGGCAAGAAGTTTCAGCACGAAATGTTTTTTGACGTCGTATTTTCTTTCAAGGCTCATTACCATATAGTTGTTCAAAGGGGCGGTGCCGTATTTTCCGATATTTATGCCGTACATCAGCGACACGGTATTTTTTGAAAAAGTCGGGAACACGAGCGCGACGGGATTGTTTGTGAGAAGTTGCGACGCAAGCGCCGAAAGCCACAGCTCGTTGCCGGCGATGATTTTTGTCAGAAATTCGTTGACGGACGGCATACGCAGGAAGTTGCCGCTCATTACGAAAAACGCCGTAAACATTATAATCACGCCGTAGTTCGCTTTTTTGTAACTTCTGGGGTGGACGAAAAGCATCACGACAAGGATAATCGGCGTAACTATGTAATAAGGCAGAACGTCGAAAATCGAAAGTATGATGAACACGAACATCACAAAGTATATTAAAAGTTCGAACTTCGGCAGTTTATATTCGCCGACGGGGGGCGGATTGAGTTTTCCTTTTTTGACGAACAGACACATTATAAACGTCAGTCCGTATCCCGCAAGCGCAAGCGGCCACAGGTTTTTGACAAACCAGAAGAAATCGAAATCGTAATAGTCGATAAGGAACAGGTTCTGCGCGTTGCCGAGCGGAGACACGATGCCCGATAGTTTCACCGCCATCGTCTGCATAATCACGACGAAGGGGATAAGGTCGTTCGCTTCCGCCTGCGACAGCATGATTATCGCAAAGGGAATAAAAGTAATCGTCGCGATATCGTTCGTGATGAAAAGGGCAAAAAATGCCGGTAAAAAAATAAGCACCGTCGCGATGGCACGGCGGTCGGATATTTTATCGAGGATTTTGCCCGACATGATCCCGAAAAAGCGGCAATCTTTCAGCCCCCTGACGACAAGCATGAGCGACAGAAGACACAATATCGTTTTGTAACTGACGTAGTTTAAGTATTCCTTATCGGGCGGAACGAAGAAACAGGTGATTATCGCGCCGAGGACGGCAATTATCACGATAATGTTGTTTTTCAGAAGATTCTTGAACTTTAAAAGGCGCAGATAAGCGTCCGTCCCGTCGTGCGGGTCGGTTGAAAAAAGTTTAAGTTTTCTCTTAAAAATCTTGCGTTCCATTTTATTACTATATTTATAAGGTAATAATTAATATACAGTCGTTTTACCGTAAAGTCAATAACAAACGGAAAAATTTAACGCGAAATTTTTAATATTTGCTCCTAAAACGCTGAAAAACGGTTGTAATTTTGAAATTTATATGTTAAAATTCACTTTGCTAATTAAATTCGGAGGAATTTATAATGATAAAAAGTTTAATGCCGATGTTATCGGTTATACAATATGAAGTCGGTCAGAAGGTCGGCTGGGCAATGATGACGCTCATGGTGCTTGCGGCAATCGCTCTCGTCGTCGTGGTTCTTATGCAAAAGAGCAGCGGCGAAGATATGAGCGCAATCGCCGGATACAACCAGAAAAACGACTCGTTCTTCGGAAAGAACAAATCGCAAAGTTCCGAGGGCAGGCTCAGAATCGCGACGGTGGTATTATCGGTATTACTTCTTGTAGTTTCGGTTATCTACTTCGTAATTTTAAGCCTCAGCGGAAGATAAGGTTTATTTTAAGTACAAAGGGCGACGATAAGTCGCCCTTATTTTTAATATGGAATTTAAGGAAAGATTATTAAACGAAATAAAATCGGCGGGGCTCGACAACTTTTCGGACAGATTGTTAAACCGAAAACTCGGGATATATTCAACGTTTGAAAAGCGCGAGGTCACGAAAGCCCTTGACGAACTCGTGCAAGACGGCGTGCTTGTGTCCGTCGAAAAAGGAAATTATACGCTGAAAGACAAATGCGACGCGGTAAGCGGTGTGCTTCGCGGCAATCGCAGGGGTTTCGCGTTTCTTATCCGCGACGACGGCAAAGCCGATTTGTTCATACCGCACAAAGGTTTGCACGGCGCGCAAAGCGGCGATAAGGTTTTCGTCGTGCCCGTGAAAGGCACTGCCGACGAAGGAAAAGTCGTTGCCGTTATCGAGCGCGGAAAGCGCCAACTTGTGGGCGAATATACAAGCGACCGCGCGGGACACGGATTTGTCGTTCCCGACGACGAAAGTTACTTTTCGGACGTGTTTATTCCGACTGCGGGACGCGGCGGCGCAAAGAACAAAGACAAGGTCGTCGTGAACATTTACGACTGGGATTCGGGCAAAAATCCCGTTGGCGAAATCACTGAAATTCTTGGCCGCGCAAACACGATAAAAGGCGATACTCTGGCAATAATCCGCGACCACGGGTTTTATGAGAACTTTTCAAAAGAGGCACTTTACGACGCAGAAAGAATAAATAAACCCGTCGATATGAAAGAAATCGCAAAACGCACAGACTATCGCGATTTGCTCACGATTACAATCGACGGTGCCGATGCGAAAGACTTTGACGACGCGATAACGGTTGAAAGACGCGGTGACGGATTTGTCCTTTACGTCCATATTGCGGACGTCGCGCATTATATAAAACAGGACGGAATTCTGGACACAGTGGCGTTGAAACGCGCAACGAGCGTTTACCTTCCGAACATGGTGTTGCCGATGCTTCCCGAAGCCGTGTCGAACGGGGTTTGCAGCCTTGTCGAAAACAAAGACAGATTGACTCTTTCCTGCGTTATGGAAATCGACAAAACGGGAAAAGTCACGGGAAACAAAATCGTCGAAAGCGTGATAAGAAGCAATCATCGCATGACCTACGACGACGTGCAGAAAATCCTTGACGGCGACAAAAAACTCATTGAAAAATACGCCGACGTATACGATATGATAACGTGCGCGCGCGACCTTGAAAGGATACTGAACGCGAAAAGAAGAAATCGCGGCAGCATAAACTTTATCTCGGAAGAGCCGAAGTTTACGATAAAAGACGGGAAGGTCTTGGACGTCGCGCCTTATCCTTATTACGAAAGCAACCTTATTATCGAAGAGTTTATGCTGCTTGCAAACGAAACCGTTGCGGAGTTTATGTATCATACCGAACTGCCTTTCGTTTACCGCGTGCACGAAGCGCCGAACAAGGAAAAAGTGCTGGAATTCAAAAAGTTCGTTTCTTCGTTCAATTATAACTTCGTCGTGCATCAGAGCATGCACGCGTCGGAGTACCAGAAACTGCTGGACGACATAAAAGGCACGGCGGAAGAGCGCATAATCAGCAAAGTCATGCTTCGCAGTATGCAAAAGGCGAAGTACACGACGGGGAATGCGGGACACTTCGGGCTTGCGCTCGAATACTACTGTCATTTCACGTCGCCGATACGCCGTTATCCCGACCTGACCATCCACCGCGTCATCAAAAAGATGCTTAATGGACAACTGTCGGGCGCGGAGATTACGAAAACGCTTATCAGGTGCGAAAAGGCGGCGGCAATATCGTCGGAAAGGGAAATCGCCGCGGAATGTGCCGAGCGCGACGGCGACGATTACTTCAAAATGCTGTATATGGCGGACAAATCCGGCGAAGTTTATGACGGTATTATCAGCGGCGTAACGGGTTTCGGGGTGTTCGTTCAACTTCAAAACACGGTGGAAGGGTTTATCACGCTTGACAAACTTCCCGCCGGAAAATATAAATTCGACGAAGGGCGGTTCACCCTTTCTTCGGGCAAACACGTTTATTCGTTGGGCGATAAAATAAAAATTAAAGTCGACGGCATTTCTCGCGAAATCCGCCGTGTAAATTTCTCGGTTTATGAAGAAAAAGCAAGACGGCAATAACATCATTGCCACCAACAAAAAAGCGTATCACGACTATTTTATCGAAGACACTCTGGAAGCGGGCATCGCTCTCGAAGGGCACGAGGTAAAGTCGTTAAGGCTTAATAACGTCAATATGAAAGACAGTTTCGCAATCGTGAAAAACGGCGAGGTTTTCCTTGTCGGCATGCACATTTCGCCGTATAAAATGGCGACGATGTTCAAAATCGATCCGATGCGTAACCGTCGCTTACTGCTGCATAAGTCGGAAATAAGAAAACTGAAACAAAAGGTGGAGCAAAAGGGATATACCCTTGTCCCCACGAAACTTTATTTCAAGGACGCGCTCGTAAAGGTCGAACTCGGCGTCGCAAGGGGCAAAGAGTTGCACGACAAACGAGACGCGATTTCGGAAAAAGAAAACAAAAGAAAACTCGACCGCGTATTGAAAGAGTACGGCGCGAGATAGGAGATATTTATGGATAAAAAAATCGATACTTTATGCGTACAGGCGGGCTATACTCCGAAAAACGGCGAGCCCCGTCAGATCCCAATCGTGCAAAGCACCACGTTTAAGTATGATTCGAGCCCCGAAATGGCAAAACTTTTCAATCTCGAAGCAAGCGGGTACTTCTACACAAGGCTTCAAAACCCCACCAACGATTACGTCGCGGCAAAGATCGCGGCACTGGAAGGGGGAGCGGCGGGCATGCTCACGTCAAGCGGTCAGGCGGCAAACTTTTACGCCGTGTTCAATATCGCAAGTTGCGGAGATCACGTCGTCAGCAGTTCCGCAATTTACGGCGGCACGTTCAACCTGTTTGCGGTTACGATGAAAAAGATGGGCATCGACTTTACGTTCGTATCGCCCGACTGCACGGAAGAAGAACTCGAAGCGGCGTTCCGCCCGAATACGAAAGCGTTGTTCGGCGAAACCATCGCAAACCCCGCGCTTGCCGTTGTGGACATTGAAAAATTCGCGCGGGTAGCGCATCGACACGGCGTTCCGTTTATTATCGACAATACGTTCGCAACGCCCGTGCAATGCCGTCCTATCGAGTGGGGCGCGGATATCGTAACGCATTCCACGACGAAATATATGGACGGTCACGGTGTGGCGGTCGGCGGCGCAATCGTTGATGCGGGCAAGTTCGACTGGTTCGCTCACGCTGACAAATTCCCCGGGCTCACCACCCCCGATGACAGTTATCACGGCATCGTTTATGCAGAGCGTTTCGGGAAAGAAGGCGCGTTCATCACGAAAGCGACGGCGCAACTTATGAGAGATTTCGGCTCGATTCAGTCGCCGCAAAACGCATTTTATCTTAATCTCGGACTTGAAAGCCTGCACGTCAGAATGAAACGCCACGCCGAAAACGGTCTTGCCGTTGCAAAGTTCTTGTCGGAAAACGAGAACGTCGCGTGGGTTTCGTATCCGCTGCTCGAAGGTGACAAGTATTACGACGTTGCGAAAAAGTATCTTCCGAACGGCGCGTGCGGAGTCGTCAGCTTCGGCGTGAAGGGCGGCAGGGAAAAAGCCGAAAAATTTATGGCTGCGCTGAAAATCATCGCAATCGAAACGCACGTTGCCGACGCAAGAAGTTGCTGCTTGCACCCCGCAAGTTCGACGCATCGCCAGATGACCGACGAAGAGTTGACGGCGGCGGGCATTTCTCCCGACCTTATCCGCGTAAGTCTGGGGCTTGAAAACGCAGACGACCTGATTGAAGATATCCGTCAGGCACTTGAAACGGCGGTGAAGTGATATGCCGATCGTTATCCCGCGCGACCTTCCTGCATTCGACAGTCTGCTTCACGAAAAGATTTTCGTCATGGACGGCAGCCGCGCCGTGTCGCAGGACATTCGCCCCATCGAAATCGCAATTCTGAACCTTATGCCCACAAAGGAAGTTACCGAAACGCAGCTGCTGCGGTTGCTTGGTAATACGCCTTTGCAAGTGAACGTCACGCTTATCAAAACGTCGACGTACAAGGCAAGCCATACTAGCGAAACTTATCTCGACAAGTTTTACAAAAACCTTGACGAAATTAAAAAAATGAAGTTCGACGGTATGATAATTACGGGCGCGCCCGTCGAAACTCTGCCGTTCACCGACGTCAAATATTGGGCGGAACTTCAAGAAATCCTTGATTTCGCGGACGAAAACGTCACCAGCACGATGTTTATATGCTGGGGAGCGCAGGCGGCGCTTTATTACTACTACGGCATAAATAAGCATCTGCTTGACAAAAAACTTTTCGGGGTGTATAACAACGTTAAGTGCGTCTTGCACGAGCCGCTGCTAAAAGGCATGGACGACGCGATTCGGATCCCGCATTCGCGCCATACCGCAATCGACGAAGATAAGCTGAAAAAATGCCCGGATCTTGAAGTGCTGGTGTCGGGCGAAAAGTGCGGCCCGTCCATTATAAAGTCGAAAGACAACCGCCGCATCTTCCTTACGGGACACAGCGAATACGATCGCGAAACGCTGGAAAGAGAATACCTTCGCGACAAAGAAAAAGGGCTTGAAATCGCCCCGCCCGAAAACTATTACAACGCGGACGGCACGATAAATATGAGCTGGGGCAGCACGGCAAATCTCCTGTATTACAACTGGCTCAACTACTACGTTTATCAGGTCACGCCCTTTGAAATCGACACGATTTCAAAGTAAGCGGCAAAAAATAATACTGCAAATCAAACGGTTTATCGTATTGTTTCGTACGGTAAACCGCAAGATATATCAACTTAATACTTTTTTCGTTATTTTATCCACGGGGATGTTTTTGGATTCGACGTTTTTGTATGGACGATAAGAAGCATGTCGCAGGTCCGGCTGCGTTAGAGACGGAAAATTAAAATTAAACGCAAAAAATAACGAAAAAGTGAACGCTCCTGCGTTCGCATTCGCTGCTTAATTAATTAGCGGCACGTCGACCTTACGTTCCTGTTCCGTAAGCAATCGGCGTCATACTGAACGGGCTACGGATTTACCCACGGCGGTAAGTAAATCGGCATTCTCCGCCTCTTCAAAACCGCCGTCTGTCGGCGAACGACGGTAAGAGAACTTAATCACCGAATAAGCATGTAGAAGGTGTCGGGTGTAGAAGGACGAACCGGGGTTCAAATCCCCGCATCTCCACCAAAAAAGGAACAGCGAAGGCTGTTCTTTTTTTTATTCCGAAGCGGGGATTTTGCACGATTTCATCGTGCCGTTGCTTTGCAACGTGAACCCCTTCGGCTGCACGCGATTGACCTACGGTAACAATCGCTGTAAGGCAAACCCCGCATCTCCACCAAACGAGAAACAAGTTGAACCTCCTGTTCAACTTGTTTTTCTATGTCGTCAATGCGGGGATTTATTGCGATTTTGAAAAATCGCAACACGGCGTCGCCGTGTGAACCCCGGTACCCGGGCTGACACTCCGCTTTAAAATGCAAGCATTTCCGCTCCGTTATTACGCAAACAATGTTTGCTACAAATCCCGCATCTCCACCAAATAAAAAACGAATTGAACCCTCTGTTCAATTCGTTTTTTATTTTCTGTTTATTGACATGTTCTTTATGTTAAGTTATATTTGTATTATAAAACACTCAAAGGGGGATATATGAAAAAGAAGTTTATAATAATTACACTTGTTTTGATTTGTTGTTTGATTATATTTACTGCTTGTAGCAGTGGCAATAATGATGACACTGTCGAAATTGGTAGTAAAACGATAACGACAACGCATACGCAACATTTAACGTCGCAGACGGATTTTGAGAAATTTTTTACTTTTTCCAAATCGTCAACGCATGGGACTGATAACGGCAGATATGGTAAAGAATACACAAGTTATTCTGTAACAATTGACATCAAACCAAGGCTTTCTGGATTTGTCGAATATGAGGGGAGTCTTTCATTTAGAGTCGTTGCAAACGAAAATAGTACAGGTGGCGGACACCATAACGAATTGATTCCTGTGTCAGTCTCTTACAAAGGCAAAGCAACAAAAAGATGCGAGTATAATAGCGATAAATATAAAGATGAAAGCGTTGTTTTTCCTCATATCAATGAAATAGAATATTTCTATGACTATGAGGATGCATACACATTGGTTCCTACGAATGTGGATATAACGGTTACGTATCACAATGAAGGATTGAGTGGAGATTACAGTCAATGCTATCAAACCATAAACGTAACAAAATATAACTACGAAAGTTATATTTTCGGTAAATTAAATAATAGCGTATATTACGTTACCGTAAAATACCAAAACGGTGAAACCGTGGAACTTACCGCTAACGGTCTTTTGCCGGAAAGCAAAAGAGATATAACAGAAGAAATTGTTGACGTTTACGGAACTATTGACATTTATCCGAATGCGACTATATAAGCATTGCAAATAATAAAGTTAGCGTGTTGAAAAACACGCTTTCTTTTTTATTGGTTATCAACGATTGATTCTTTGCGGCAATGAGACTATAATCGGCAAGCGTACGGACAATGTGATTGCGGGGCATAAAACATATTGTTTTATGCAAAAATCGCGAATAAATATTTGCAAGCGGATATTTTGTAATGTAATAATTCACAAATCGACATTTGCAAAAGCGTGAATGGGACAAAAGGTAACGATTATTCAACTTATGTCACGGGCTTCCCACCATCTTTGTTGTACGAAAAAGCTGCAACAGACAAAAAGCACAAGTTACCCGCGTATCTTGTGCTTTTTTGTTACTATATCTTGTGTTTTTGTCGTTGGACAAAATCTTTGAATTTAACAGCTGCATTTCGGCGTTTTTTTCAAAAAACAGGTCTTGAACTTACGACATATCGTTTTTGCTCGATAGGGTACTACAATTTTATAATAATTTTTAAGAGAGAACAAGTTTTTAGGTTCTCTCTTTTTTGTTGCTGTTTGAGTGTAGTTTTCCAAAGGTGATAAGAAAAATTATAATTATAGTAATAACGAAAAGGAGAACAATATGAAATATGGAATGTGGTTGGACGAATGGTTTCGTAATTACATACAGCCGTCGTCGAAGATAAAAACTTGCGAATTGCTGAACAGATTGAACCAAGGGATAGATTATAGCGTGACTTTATGTCAAACGCAGGAATTTATGCTCCGGCGTTTTTCTGTTTTGAAACGATACGAGAGTTTTAGAGAAAATATATAAACAAAGGGACAGAGCTTCTATGCCTTTTGTATTTTCTTTGGGAATGAATCGCATATTTATAAGAGATTTTATAAAATCAAAGAGATAACATATTGTCTTTATAGAAAAGATGTGTTATAATCAATATGGCATAAACTACTTAAACGAAAAGCAGAAGGAGCGAATCGATGCGTAAAATTTGTTATTCAAAGTTATGGAAATTGCTGATTGATAAAAGGATGAACGGCTCTGAACTCAGGAAGGCGGTTGAACTGGCGCCGAATACGCTTACGAAACTATATAAAGAAGAACCTGTTTCTGTGGAAACGCTGCTTCGTATTTGCGAATATCTCAACTGTGACATAGGCGACATAGTGGAATTCTCGTGCATAGGCGACAAGGCGGCAACATATAAAGGAGTGTAATAGAATGAATCTGACAAGGTCGAAGAAAAAAGACTTATTATATGTCGCAGTTGCCGCGTTCTTCTTCCTTACTGCTTGTGTACTGCAAACGGTAGACGATTATATTTCCGATTGGTCCGTTAAAACAACGATTGCGTTATTGACGCAATATATTTTCTTCGGTCTCCTCGCGTATTGGACGGCGTCCGTGATCAGCCGCATTTCCGACAAAAGCATTTGCTCGGGGATTATCGTGGCGATAGCGCTGATGGGGGGGATCCTTTTTGTCAGACTTCTCAAATATCACGTTTTTTACGACGGAACGGTGATGCGGTATTTATGGTATTCCTATTATATCCCGCACTGCCTTGCTCCCGCGGTTCTACTTATTACGCTGCTGGGTATGGGACGCAAAGACGGAAAACCGCTTGCAAAAGGATGGTATCTGCTGTTTCTGCCTGCGGCGGCGCTGATTCTATTGGTTTTTACGAACGATCTCCACGAGCAGGTGTTTTCTTTTGCAAAAGGGCTCAAATATTCCAACGAAATATATAAATGGGAATGGGGGTACTATTTTATTCTGTCGTGGATTGCCGTATTGTATCTTTCCATCGGCGTATTGCTCTATATCAAATGCCGCGTTTCGGGGTGCAGAAAAAAGGCGTGGATTCCCCTCGTTTTGTTTATTGTTTGTATCGTGCTCTGCGTTTTGAGAGAAGTGTTCGATCCCGTCTTTATCAGAATGCCGGAAGCGGTTGTTTTCAGCGTGGTTGTGGTTTTTGAAAGCCTTATCCGAATAGGATTTATCCCGTCGAACGTCAATCACGAAGAACTTTTTTACGTGGCGGACGTTTCCGCAGGCATTGCCGATAAAGACCTGAACGTCGTTTTAACCTCGAAAAACGCGCCCGAAATCACGCGCGAACAGGCGATGAAAGCGGCAAACGGAAGCAAAACCGAATTGAGAGAAGACCTTGTTCTGCGCGCAAAAGCAATACGAGGCGGAGAGGTGTTCTGGACGGAGGATTATTCGGTCATCAATAAAATAAACGAATCTCTTGCGGAAATAAACGAAACGCTTGCGGAGGAGAGCGACCTGATTGCCGCAGAAAACAAACTGAAAGAACAGCGCTCTAAAATCGAAGAACAGAACAACCTGTACAAAGGGATATTCGCCGTGTTTCGCCCGCATCTGAAAAAGATAAAAAAATGCTTTGCCAAGGCGATAAGCGAAGAAGAGAAAGAAGAAGCGCTACGCCTTGCCGTCGTTTACGGCGTGTATCTGAAACGGCGCAGTAATTTTGCAATGCTTGCAAAAAACGGGCAGGTGCAATTATCTGAACTTTTATACGCTATACGCGAATCTACGGACGCGCTTTCTTTCTACGGCGCGGCGGCGTCGGTGATTTTTGAGGGCGACGGCACAGCCCTTATCGGGCAGGTTACTTTTCTGTACGAATTTTTCGAGGACTGCATAGAGAGCGCGCTTCCCGATCTTTCCGCGTGTCTTGTACGGCTGTCGGTTAATAACGGGTTATTGCATTGCCGTATAGCCCTCGATAACGCAAGAGAAAGCATACCGGAGAATTGGCGAAGCCGTGAATGCGAAAAACTCGGAGCGTCGGTTCGTTTGCAGATACAGGACGAAACGCTGTATGCAACGCTGTCGTTCGGCGAAAGGGAGGCGATTGTATGATACCGTTCGTCGATTGCAACGAAGCCGTTTTTCGCGGCACGCTTATCCTGCTGTTGCTTTCGGCGTTTGTCGGGGTGGTATGTTTTGCGATAAGCCTTTCGTACCGGCTGAAATTGCGGTATATTCTGCCGGAATTACTTTGTACGGTATGCGCGGTTCTGACGTTCTGCTTTTTGGCGGACGGCATTCAGATTCGCGATTTAGGTAAAAATCGAAGCGACTTTTCGGGTTCGTTTTGTTTTTTGCCCGCGTGGTGCGTTGTTACGGCGGCTTTTTTACTGCTCGCGTCGGTCTGTTTGTGCCTGGCGCTCGTCATAAAAAAGCGGTTGTCGTCTCTTACCGCTATGTCCGTCAAAGACGCGATTTCCGTATTGCCCGCAGGGCTGTGCTTTTACGACGAAACGGGGCGGCTGCTTTTAACGAACGGAAAAATAGGCGACGAATGCAGAGAAATTACGGGAATGCCGCTTTCGGACGGCGCGGCGTTCTGGTCGGCTATGTGCGAAGGCAAAGTAGCGGACGGTATCGTTTGCAGCCGGGAAGGCGATTCGGTGCTCGTCGAGAAAAAAGACGGGAGGGCATGTTGTTACAAGCGGATCAACCATATTTTAGACGGCAAGACCGTTTACGAGTTGTCCGGTTCGGACATCAGCCGTGAATTCGCACTCAAAAAGAAAGTCGAAGAACAGAACGAGGAACTCCGGAAAATGAACGTAAGACTCCGCAAGTACGGCGAAACGGTAACCGAGGTGACCAAAGAGCGGGAAACGCTTGCGGCGCGGGTGAAGGTGCATGACGGTATGGGTTCTCTGATTCTGAAAACCAAAAGAGCGCTTTTGCAGGGGGAAGGCGACAAAGAGGCGTTGATACGCGAATGGAACAGCGTCGTTTCGTTTGTTTCCTCGCCCGAAACGGAAGAGGACAGGGCGGAAGAAATTAAAAAAACGGCGGAAAGCGTAGGCGTGAAAATATTGTACACGGGCGTGCGCCCGCCGAAAGGGAGCGTCGCCGAAAAAATTCTTGCAAACGCCGTGTTCGAGTGTATCACCAACACCGCAAGGCACGCAGACGGCGACGAACTTTATATAACGATATCGGACGAAGGGGCATTTTTTACGGCAAGAATCGGTAATAACGGCAGACCGCCGAAAGCGGAAATCGTAGAGGGAGGAGGACTTTCCTCTTTGCGTAGAATAACGGAAATGGCGGGCGGTAGTATGAAAACGGAAAGTTTTCCGCGGTTTCTGCTTTCCGTGAGTATTCCGAAAGGAGAAAAAGAAGATGAGCGATAAAATCAACGTGATGATCGTGGAAGATCAGGCGATGCCGCGGCAACTTTTCGAGGTGATTATAAAGGCGCAACCTAAATTTAATCTTACCGTATCCATCGACAACGCCGCCATTGCGGACATCTGCTGCGCAAGGCACGCCGTAGACCTTGTGTTGATGGACGTGGTAACCAAAAACGGGGCGAGCGGTCTCGTCGCGGCGGAAAAAATAAAGGCGCAGAATAAAAAAGTAAAAATAATCATCGTTACGAGTATGCCCGAATGTTCTTACGTAGAACGGGCGAAAAAGATCGGCGTAGAGGGCTTTTGGTATAAGGATTTCAGCCCGGAACCGATTTTAACGATTATCGAACGCGTGCTGAGCGGCGAATCCGTTTATCCCGACGACGTGCCCGAAATTCAACTCGGACTTGCGAAAAGCGGAGAGTTGACGGAGAGAGAACTTGAAATTTTACGCGAGATGACGGGCGGGTTCACGAACGCGGAAATTGCGGAAAAACTCGGCATTTCGGAAAAGAGGGTGCGCAATCACGTTGCAAATATGCTTGAAAAGACGGGCTTTCGCAGCCGCACCGAGCTTGCCGTGCGTGCAAGAGAATCGGGGCTTACCATCCTTGACAGGACGGAGGACGACGTCTGAAAGGGCAAAAATCAAGCGGAGCGATATATCCGTTTTGCAAAGCAAAAAATCGACTGCGATTTGCGGTCGATTTTTCTTATATCCGAGCGTTTTTTCAAAATAATCTTCAAAAGGGGGTCATTTGACACTCCCCGCGCAAAAAGAAAAGTTATAAAATAATATAAACCAACTTATACGGCTTGCAATCGTCCGTCCCCGCGCGGTGACGTCTCAAGCCATGGAGAAAGAAGAATGAAAAAAGTGATCGTCGCAATTCAGAATACGCTCGTTTGCGAAGCGGTGACGGGCGCATTGAAAAAGGCGGGCTTCTTTGTGGAGCAATCGCTTTCGCAAGACCCCGACAAGATTGCGACGGCGTGCGAAACGTTTTTTGCTGACGTTCTTTTGATGGACGTCGGTCGTCCGACGGAGAAATCTTTAGATCGCCGTATGGAAGCGATTTTGCGCTCAAAAAAGAAAAATACGACTATGAAAGCTGGGTTATTGTGCGACAATGCTTCCGACCCCGAAATTGCTCAAAAAGTAAAACAAGCAAAGGAGAATGGGTTTATAGACGTATTCTTCTACGAGTCCGTGCAGACCGATTACCTTTGCGACGTTGTGGATTCTCTTTGAGCAAATTGCAAAATGGTTTTGACGGGTGCTAACGCCCCGAAAAAATAAAAAATTATAGGAGTGTTATCTTATGAAAAAATCAATCAGAGCAATTTTGAGCGTTGTGTTCGTGCTCGTTTTGGGAGCGACTATGCTTGTTGCTTGCAACAAAGACAAAGGCGAAGAAACTCCCGAAACGCATACTTATTCTCAAACTTGGTCGTACGACTCGAGTGAACATTGGCATCAATGCACACTCGACGGACACACGGACGTCGCGGACAAAGCGGCGCACGTTTACGATAAAGAAGTCGTAGCCGACGAATATCGTGCAAGCGAAGCAACTTATACCGAGCCTGCAAAATATTATAAGTCCTGCGTATGCGGCAAAAAAGGAACGGAAACTTTTGACAACGGCGAGGCTCTTGGAGCAAAGGAGAATCAAGTTCTGCTTGCAGACGGCGTCGTGCTCGGCAAAACTTACGACGGCGAGGCTTATACCCTCTCTGCCGAAGCCTTTACCAAAAACGGTGACGGCGCGATTACGCTTGAATACAAAGGCGCAGGCGAAACCGAATGGTCTTCTGCCGCTCCCGTAAACGCGGGAAGCTATGAGGTAAGAGTTTCCGTTGCATCAACGGCGGAGTGGAAAGCGGCACAAGCAACCTTCGAATTTACGATAGCTAAAAAGCAACTGACTATCAGCGGAACGACCGTTGCGGATAAAGTTTATGACGGAAGCGATACGGCTACCGTAACGGCAGGCACGCTTGCAGGCTTGGTAAGCGGCGATGAGATTTCCGTGAGTGTTATGGCAACCGGTACTTTTGCAAGCAAGGACGTTGCATACGGACTTGGCATTGAGGAGCAGGACGTAACGGTTTCATACGCTCTTACGGGCGCACTTGCAAACAATTACATTGCGCCGGTCGGCGAAACGTTGCAAGCCAAAATCAACCCGAAGCCTTTGTCGAATGTACATTTAGAGAAAGTTTACGACGGCAACGGTAGATTTGATAGAACCGTACTGACGACAGAACAAGGCATACTTGAGGGCGAGAGCATTAAAATTTACGTTGACGCAATCGGCGCAAACGTAGGCGTTTATAAAGACGGCAACGCCGACGAAGATTTTGATTTTAACGAATACGTTTTATATATCGGCGACACCAAAGAACAAACCGTAAACTATGCGTGGGGCGACACTTGCACCGCAACCATAACAAAATTACAACTTGTCGTCGATACGACCGTTGCTAATAAAATTTATGACGGAACGACAAACGGATCAGTGAAATCATTGACTTCAAACGCTATCGAAGGCGATGATTTAGTAATCACCCCGACGGTAACATTCGCCAATAAAAACGTAGGTTATAATGCTTCTTGCCACGTTACTTATGCAATAAGCGGCGATGACGCAGACAATTATATTGTTCCGCAAGACGAAACCAAATATGCATCGATAACACACTGCACTTTCGTCGATGCAACCACCGGCACTTCAACGAAAAATATTTACGTCAGTGCCCGATACGTCAACAATGGCGGCAACATCACGTTTGAAAACGTGGTTGTAAGCGGAGATATTTTTGAAGGCGACACGATCACCGCAACGATTGCCAAAAACGGTGATTCCGTCAAAATGGGTTGCACCGAGTATAAATCAGTCGAAACCTATATATCTTCAACCAATTATACGATAACCTTTGGCGGAGAAAGCATAGGCAACTATATTTTCAGACACGATGGAGCGGACAGGTACAACCCGAACGTTTATCTTACCGTTTACGACAGAGAAGTAAGCGTTGATACAGAAGAACTATGCGGTACGTTCTCAAATTCGGATTATTGGATCAAGGTTGATTTACAAGCTGTAACCGGCGAAAACGGATACAGCATCGTTCCGAAAGTTGCCGGCGCAATCGAAACAAGCGGGACAAATGCGCCCGTAATGTATGACGAAAAGGGAAACGTGGTTGCAGATATGAAACCGACCGAAGAAGGAACGTATTACATCAGATTCCATGCGACCAGCCCAAATCCTTATGTAACGGTAACTTCGCCGACGGCGTAAAAAGCGTTTTAAATGCTAAAAGAAATAATATAAACAACAAAACTTTACGCAAACGCCCGAATAGGCGTTTGCGTATACGTTTTTGCGGGAGGATAGAAATATAAAAATTCGCACTCGATGGATATTTACAATTATTCTGTGTTTGCTTATAGCTATTCCGTTAGCTGCGTGCGACGGTTCGCCTGCCGCGCCGAAGCCACCGAAACCGAAGCCGTCAAATGCACCGTCTGCGGATATATCATCACACCCGCTCTCGGACACGACACGCACGCCCCGGATGCAGAATGGCACTTTGACGCAACCAAACATTGGCACAACTGCACGGGTTGCAGTCAAAAACTCGATGAAGGGGCGCACGCGTTCGGGGATTGGACGATCACCGTTAAACCCGAGGTGGGAGTTGCCGGCGAAAAGGAGCGCGAATGCTCCGTCTGCGGATTCAAGGAAAACGCGCCCGTAGAGGCTCTTGGCGACGAACAACCCGGCGGCGAGCAACCCGAAAAGACGGGACTTTCGGGCGGCGCGATTGCGGGTATCGCGGTTGGCTCTGTTGCAGTAGCGGGTGTCGGAGGTTTTTCGGTGTTCTGGTTCGTAATCAAGAAAAAGAAGTTCGCCGACCTCATTGCCATCTTCAAAAAGAAGTAAAACGGGAGAAAAAATGAGCGCAATCAAGAAACTGATTATCAGTCTTATCGTAATTATCGGAATTTTAGCCGTGGCGCTGATCAGCGTGTATATCGTAGCGCGGGTGAATTTAGGCGTAGACTTGTTCCGCACCGTAGGACAGTTGAAAACATTAAGTCAACCTGTAAACGAGCAGGAATCTTTCCCTGCGGCGTATCGAAGCGAAGATCTTGCCGATCTGAAATCGCAGACGGACAGTCAGTTGGGCGACGTCGTGCTTTACGAGGAAGGCAAAGGCTACGAGGGGTACACCGTCGATTTTACGGCGCTTGCATTGTCGGGCGCTACGGCAAAGCCCGTTTTCCTCTCCGAACGGCAGGCGGGTGCTCTTGCCGAAATCGTATTTCATCAGCAGACGGGCGGAGAACTGACGATAGCGGATAAAGAAATTTCCGTATGCGTTTTGCAAATTGCCTTTACCGAAATCGACGCAGAAACGGGCAACGCCGACCTGAACGTGACGGTGAAACTGGATCTTACTCCGTTCAAAAACGATATGGAAGGTTTTCCTTTCAATCTGCTTAAAGGTATCGTCCCGGATGCGTTGTATGTGACTTCCGTCGTTCGCATTGAAAAAGGAGAAGGGATTTCCTACACTGTCGTTCCTAAGTATCTTACGCTCAACAACCTTTCGGGTGACGATACCTCGGATTTCTTCCATACGCTGGACGTCGTCTTAAAAATTGGCAGCGCGGAAGAGCTGAACGCGAAAATCGGAACAACCGCCGCAAACGCCCTCATCGGTACGGAGCAAAATCCCGGTTTTGTCTATGCGCTGAAAGCAACGGGCGGGGCGGGCAGTTTCGCATTCGTTTCGTTTGAAAACGATGGCAAGCAGATAAACGCACTGGCGTTTTAACAAATAAGAGCCGGCTCTTTTCTATAAAAACGAGGAAGGAGGAAAACGAATTGGCAAACGAAAGGTAATAAAATTAAATTACTTGTTCTGTGGGATATTCTGTACAGATATAATATGAGAATAAGCCCGGGTAATACTCCTGGTTTTTCTTGCGCTTTTTATAAAAACATAGCATAATGGCAATATCTTTGGTGTAGCTTTTTCGTATGTTAAAGACAAACGAGAAACAAGTTGAACTTCCTGTTCAACTTGTTTTTCTATGTTGTCAATGCGGGGATTTTGCACGGCAAAATCAGTTCCGTTGCTTTGCAAGGCAGGATGGGGGGAGAAGTCGTGTTTTTTAGGGCGGTTTTTTGTTGTAGAACGTGAATAATTGCATAAATATGCGAGAAAAGAATTAATTTGCAATGAAAAACGATTATTTATGCAATATTTCTTGCGTTTTTATGAATATGGTGATATATTAAACTCATTAAATTTTTTCGGATAAAATTATGAAAGGAAAAAAGAAAAACGAAACGTTTTCGGAAGATTCGGCAGGCGTGAACCCCGTCGAAGAAAGCGGAAAAGTTGCGGAAACAATTGAAGAAAACACCCCTGTCGGGGACGAGTTTGCGATACTCGACGGCAAAGACGCGATTGCGATTCAGCAAAAGAAGCCGAAAATCCTTGCGATAAGCAAAGCGTCGGTGATTATATCCGTCGTGGTTGTCGTGCTGCTTATTATTGCGTCGATTGTGCTTGCCTACACGTTGCCGCTCGGACAGTACGAAAGAAGCACGGACGCAGACGGCAACGTTTATATCAGCGGCGATTATCACGAAGACCCGTCGCTTGGGCGGCTTCCTTGGTGGAAAGTGCTGCTTTCGCCGTTTCTGGTGCTTGGCGGCAGCGGCACGCTGACGCTTGTCGCGATATTGTTCATGCTTGTCGTAATCGGCGCGGTATTCAACGCGTTGGACAAAACCGACGTGCTTGTTTACATGGTGGAATCCATACGTCATAATTACGGTCATAAGCGATATCTTTTGTTGTTTTTGTTGCCGCTGGCGTTTATGTTTCTCGGCACGACGTCGGGCATGAGCGAGGAAGTGATACCCATCGTGCCGGTTGCGGTGATTTTAAGCTATGGTCTCGGTTGGGACGCGCTGATAGGGCTTGGGTTTTCGGTGCTTGCGGCGGGGCTCGGTTTTATGGCGGGCGTGGTAAACCCGTTCAACGTCGGTATCGCTCAGTCGATTGTCGGCGTGCCCATGTTCAGCGGAATCGGTATAAGGATTCTGACGTTTGTGCTGTGTTACGTCATACTTATGGCGTTTATGTTCCCGTATGCGAAAATGCTTGACAAAAAGCCGCAGCGTTCGCCCGTATATAAGGAAGATCTGAAAAGGAAAGAAAATTTCGATTTTGAAAATCGTCCGTTCGTATACGACGCTGGAAAATCAAAGGCTCTCAAATTCTTTGCGGGCTGTATGATCGCAATCGTGTTTTTTGCGGTGCTTTCGATATTTTTACAGGGGGCGTATATACCCGCGCTCGGCAGTTTCAAACTTGCGGATTATATATTGTATATCACCGTCGTGATTTACATAATCGGCGGCGTGGTGGCGTGCGTTTACAGCGGCCTCAAAGGCAAAGCCCTTGCAAAAGAAATGCTGAAAGGTGCGCTGACGTTGCTGCCCGTAACGGGAATGGTGCTTATTGCCAGCAGCGTACGCTATATTATCGAGGCGGGACACGTCATGGATACCATATTGTATTACACGATAAACGCGGCAAAAGGGCAAAACCCCGCAGTGCTTATTCTGATAATATACCTTGTCGTTCTGATTTTCGAGCTGTTCATTACGTCGGGGAGCGCAAAGGCGTTTCTGCTTATGCCGATGATAGGCGCGATATGTTCGCAACTTGGCATCAACCCGCAGGTTGCGGTGCTGGCGTTCACTTTCGGCGACGGTATCGTCAACGTATTCATGCCTACCAACGCGACGCTTTTACTGACGCTCGGACTCACGACGGTAACTTATCCGAAATGGTTCAGGTGGGCGGGTCCGATACTTCTCACGGTGTTCGGAATGACAATCGGAATATTGATGCTTGCACAATTCGTCATATTCGCATAAAAACAAGTAAGAATACTTTTTGACAAAATTCCGCCCGAAAAGGCGGTTTTTTGTTGCGGGAAATCATAATTATAATTAAATATATTGTTTTGTTATCTTTACGCTCGCAAACGCCGCGTGCAATGTGGTATAATCTCAAAGTATGTTTAAGTTGCTTCGTCTGTTAAAGCCCGACGCGGGCAGAATAGTGCTTGTCGTATTTCTGACGCTGATAACCTCGGCGGCAAGTCTTGCGTTGCCGTATCTTATGAGTTATATCGTGGAATACGGTATCGGCGGGCAGAATATGACGGTTACGCTTGCGTGTTCCGGGATAATGCTCGGCGTGTCGATAATGGGGCTTGTCGTGGGCATTTTGTCCTACAAAATCTCGGCGGGCGTCGTCAGCAGATATTCAAAGACCTTGCGCGAAGTAATTTTCAAAAAGGTAAACACGCTCAATCCCGACCAGCTCAATCACTGGGGCACGGGCGCGCTCATAACGAGAAGCACAAACGATATCTGGCTTCTGGAAGAGTGCGCGAGTATGCTTATGCAGGGCGTCATCAGTATTCCCATTCTGGTGCTTGGCGGAAGCGCGCTGGCGTTTCTTGCCGATCCGTGGCTTGCGCTTATCATGTTCACGTTCGTGCCGGTCGTCGTGACGGTGCTGTATTTCGTCGTGCGTCGCATTATGCCTCTTTGGGAAAAGAGCGACGAATACATCGACAAACAGAACAGCATTATCCGCGAAAGGTTGACGGGTATCCGCGTTATCCGCGCGTTCAACAGGGAAGACCGCGAGTGCGACCGCGCCAACGAAGCCACGCTCGTCATGGCGAAAAACATCATAAAAGCCAACGTCAATATGGGGCTTCTTACGCCGGTTATCATGCTGGGGCTTAACCTTGTCACGATTCTTATCCTGTACGTCGGCGCAAAGCTTATGCAGGGCGGAAAGTCGGCGGTTACGGGGGCGGATATTATCGCGATCGTGCAGTACGTCGCGCTTGTCATGAACGGCATTATGATGTTTGCGATGATGCTTGCGTTTTTGCCGAAAGTCGCCGTAAACAGCAGACGTATCAACGAGATTCTGGAAACGGAAGTTCAAAAAGAACCCGACGACGAAAACCTGCCCGCTTTTTCGGGCGCACTTAAATTTTCGCACGTCGATTTCAGATACGAAGGGGCGTCGGAGAACGCGTTGAGCGACGTGTCTTTCGATATCGCGCCCGGCGAAAAGGTCGCGTTCATCGGCGGTACAGGCAGCGGAAAAAGCAGCATCGTCAAACTTATTATGAAGTTTTTCAACCCGACTTCGGGCGAAATATCCTACGACGGAAAATCCGTGTCGGAAATCAGCGGAAAACGCGTCAGAAACAACGTGACGTGCGTGCTTCAAAACGCCACGATATTTTCGGGCACGATCGGCAGCAACGTCAGAATGTCGGCGGCGGACGCTTCCGACGAACAAGTGTACGACGCGCTGAAAGTCGCAGAACTGAAAGGATTTGTCGAAAACCTCGAAACGGGGCTCGACTACGAAATACTAAGTGGCGGCAGTAATCTGTCGGGCGGACAAAAACAACGTCTGTCGATTGCGCGCGCAATGCTTAAAAATGGTTCGATTTATCTTTTCGACGACAGTTTTTCCGCGCTTGACTTCCTGACCGAAGCGCACGTCAAGGAAAACCTCGATAAAACCCTTTCGGGAAAAACGAGAATTGTAATGACGCAACGCGCGTCGACGGCGGCGTCGGCGGACAAAATATTCGTCCTGGACGAAGGGCGCATCGTCGGGCGCGGAACGCACAAAGACCTGCTTTCGTCGTGCAGACAATATCGTGAAATTTACGAGTCGCAGACGGGACAAAAGGTCGAAGGAGGCGCAGTATGAAACGGTTTCGAAGCGGCGACAAAATGACGAAAAACGAAACGAAAAGCATAATTCTGCGCCTTGTCAGAGAAATCGGCAGAATCAAATGGGGCATGGTATTGGTGTGCGTATTAAGCGCGCTTACGATGGCGGCAAACATCGCCGCGCCCAAGTTCTTGTCGGACGCGCTGGACGTCCTGAACGCATATAACGGGACGGGCGATCTTGTCGGACAAATCAAAAACACACTCATACTTCTTATCATCATATATACGGCGTATTCGGTGCTGAGTTACGTCGAAATGCTGTCGTCGAACAAGATTGTCAGCATGCACTTTACGGCGGGACTGCGCATGGATATGTCCACGAAAATCAAGTACCTGCCCGTGTCTTACGTCGACAGGACGGAAGCGGGGCAACTTCTTGACAGAATGACGGGCGACGTGTCGCAAATGGGCAACAGTATACATAGTATTGTCGAAACGCTTTTAATGGGCATTTTGCAACTTCTGACGATTATCGTTATGATTTTCACGATAAACTGGGTGTTTGCGCTGATTGTTATCGCGTTTGTGCCTGCTTCGGTTGTCGTGTCGTACGTCATCGCAAAGAAGAGCGAACCTTATTTCGATAAGATGTTCAAATCGTCCGGCGAGATTTATCAGGTTGTCGAGGAAACGTATTCCGGGTATCAGACGATAAAAAGCTACAACGTGGAAAACCGCCAGGAAGAAAAGCACGCGCGCGTCAACGACGAAATGTGCAAGGCGGAAGAAAGGGCGACCTTCCTGTCGTCGATAATCACGCCCGTCGTGTCGCTCACGAACAATATCGCCTACGTCGCGATATGTTTAATCGGCGCGTATTTCGCAATCGAAGGTATGAAAATCGGCGGCGACGTAGTCAGCGTCGCGGACATTATCGCCGTCGTCATTTACGCAAAAATGTTTTCGTCCCCGCTTGAAAGAATCGCCGGCGCGATAAGCAGTATTCAAAGGGTTGCATCGGCGTCGAAAAGGGTGTACGAGGTGCTTGACGAACCCGAAATGGACGTAAGGGAAGGCGAGATGCCCGAAAATGTTCAGGGCGTCGTCGACTTCAACCACGTCGCGTTTTCTTATAATCCCGAAAACCCGCTTATTAAAGACATGAATATCCACGTCGAAAAAGGGCAAAAGGTGGCGATCGTCGGGCCTACGGGCGCGGGCAAAACCACAATCGTCAATCTTCTTATGCGATTTTACGATCCGAACTCCGGCGAAATAATAATCGACGGCACGGACACGGGCAAAGTCTCGCGCGAAAGCGTAAGGGGCTGTTTCTCGATGGTGTTGCAGGACACCTGGCTTTTCGGCGGCACGATTTACGACAATATCGCTTATGGCAAAGACAACGTTTCGCGCGAAGAAGTTATCGCCGCCGCCAAATCCGCGCACGCCGACGGCTTTATAAGGATGCTGCCCGAAGGCTACGACACCGTCGTCAACGAATCGCTCACAAACCTTTCGGGCGGACAAAAGCAGCTGCTGACGATCGCAAGGGCGTTTTTGTCGGACAGACCGTTGCTGATTCTGGACGAAGCGACAAGCTCGGTTGATACCCGCACGGAACTTCTGATACAGGGCGCAATGGACAAACTCATGCGTAAGAAAACCAGTTTCGTCATCGCCCACAGGCTTTCGACAATCGTCAACGCCGACGTGATTCTTGTCATCAAAAACGGCGACGTCGTGGAATCGGGCACTCACGAAGAACTGCTTAAAAAGAACGGCTTCTATGCCGAAATCTACAACGCCCAGTACAATTTCTCATAAATCAACCGGACAAGCAATTCTTACGGTGATGGAAATTTAATTCAAAAATCAGACGAAACGGCAATTCCGAAACGGCGGGATTGCCGTTTTTCGTTGTCGGTTTTTAATGGTTTCGGGCAAAAAATGTAAACGAAAGTTGTTGTTATTTTCACAAAGTAATGTTATTATAGTAATGTATAAGGGTCAGTGTTCCCTTTTTCAGGAGGAAAATATGAAGGCGAAGAAGAAACTTATCGGCATTCTGCTTGTAATAGTGGTGGTTGTTTTGAGCCTTGGCGTGCTTACCGCATGCGGCGAAACCCCGGGCGAAACGTCGAAGAATAAGAAGGCTGTCGTTATTTGTACGGCGTTGCTTTCGGGCGGGCTGTACGACACGAAGACGAACGAGGCAATCTGGGATCCCGTTGCCGAGGGCGTTTATTTCCAGCAGGTGTTCCCCGGCGGGGATATGATGGGACTTGTCATGGCGGTGCTTACCGACAAGACGACGTACGACTTAATCGACGGCATTATGAAGTACAAGGACGAATCCGTCGAAAACTTATTATGGCAAATCACGCTTGACGAGCAGGGCAAAAGCAACAATCCGAATCTGCGCCCCGCAAACGTTCGCCCCACAACCGCGGACGGCACGTTCAAGTCAACGCTGTATAACGATTCCGGCGAAGTCGTCGACGGATACGGCGCATACACGGCAGGCAAAAAAATTCAATACGGCGCAATCGCCGCGTATCGTCAGCAATGCCTGGACCTGCAAGCAAGATACGAAAAGCAGGGCTGGGACGTCGTCGTTTTCAACTATGACTGGCGCATCGACAACAGGATCAATTCCGAACTTCTTGAACAATTCATTCAGACCAACGGCTGGGAAGAAGTAATTCTCACGTCGCACAGTATGGGCGGCCCCGTCGTTGCGGGATATATCGCAAGACTTCAAAACAAGTGGTTGGACGCGGAAGCGAAAAACCCCGGACAAACCGACGTCAAAAAACCGAACCAGATCATTCGCTCGTATCGCGCGTTCTCGCCTGCAACGGCGGGCTCTCTTGACGCGATTTATTATCTTGACGATCCCATCGGAGCGGTTGCCGACGTTGTAAACGGAACGGTCGGCGACACTCTCGGCGGCGTTGTTCTGGGCGTCGACGCGATTTCGGAAGGCATAAAGAAACTTGCGGGACCGCTTGCACAGAACCTTACTTCCGTAATGCAACTTCTGCCGTTCCAGACCTTTGCGGATTCCGATTATTACGGCGAAAACGAAAGCCCCGTTTACGTTGACGGCGTACCCGTGAAAGATATGTATGAATGGTACTGCTTGCGTCCCTGGGCGCACACCAGTGACTGGAAACCGGGCGTCGACGGCATTTACGACAAACTTAAACCCGGCATGAAAACTCTGCCGGCATACTGGGATTCCTTCTACGTCAAAGAAAGCGTGTACGACAAAGACGCCAACGTTTACGCGCCCGAACTCGTGAACACGACTTATTGCCTGGGCGTCGGATACAACACCAAAAAGAGCGTGCAGATCGTAACGAAAGACACCGACACCGTTAAGGTCAACAAGGTTACTTACGAAATGTGGGACACCAGAAACCATAAGTACGACACTCCGCTTACCAGCATCGAGTATTATTCCTACGACCACAAAGCGATACTTTTTGGCGACGGCGACGGAACGATGCCCACCAACGCATGCCTCGGCGGACTTAACTACAATGGCGACAAGACGATAAGCAACACAAAAGGCAGCCGCGCGATTTATCCCTTGCCGGAAGCGCGCCAGACCACGACGATTTGCTACTATAACACGGACCACGGTACCGTCGGCGGATATTGGGACGTCCTGAAATGGGACTTCTACGAGATGATTGACAAGATTATCGTCGAAGACGAAATAAATCCTTTCTTTTAAGCCTTGATTATCAACGAAAGCACGCGCTCGCCGCGTGCTTTTTTGTTGCTCTTTTTCAAAAACCAAATTTTCTTACAAGTGTATAAAATTTAGGTAAATAATAAGTAATAATTATATTCTTGCAATAAAGACTATATTTATGTATAATAAGAAACGTAATGAAAAAGAAGGAAGTAAAAAAACTCAATAAAATCGACATTTATGTATAATAAGAAACGTAATGAAAAAGAAGGAAGCAAAAAAACTCAATAAAATCGACGCGCAGGCAGTGCATAAGAAGCGCGCCCTTATCACGGAAAAAATAAGGGAATCTTTCGTATCGACCTTGCCGATAATCATCATAGTTGCGATAATGTGTCTGTCGATACAACCTGTGCCGGCGGGCTTATTGTTGTCGTTCCTTATCGGCGCGTTGCTGATAATCGTGGGAATGGGGCTGTTCACGCTTGGTGCGGACACGTCCATGACGCCGATCGGCAGCCGCATCGGCACGACTCTTACGAAGTCGAAAAACCTGCCACTTATTTTGTTTGTGAGCTTTATTCTGGGCGTTGCGATCACGATTGCGGAGCCCGACCTTCAAGTTCTTGCGGAAACCGTGCCTCACATCGACGCCAAAGTCCTGCTGATTACGGTTGGCGTCGGCGTAGGGTTGTTCCTTGCGGTGTGCATGCTCAGGACGATTCTGGGCATAAGGCTCAAATGGCTTATCCTTGCGTTTTACATAATCGTATTCGTGCTTGCGGCGTTTGCCGACAAAAACTTTTTGTCGATTGCTTTCGACTCGGGCGGGGTTACGACGGGTCCGATGACGGTGCCGTTTATCCTTGCGCTCGGCATAGGCGTCGCGAATATCCGAAGCGATAAAAAGGCGGAAGCGGACAGTTTCGGTCTTGTCGCGTTATGTTCGATAGGGCCGGTGCTTGCGGTGCTGATTTTGGGGTTCTTTTACAAGGGACAGGGCGTTGCGGACGTGAACCTTCCGTTCATCCCGGAAACGACGACCGAAATGGGGCTGGAATACCTGAAAGCGTTCCCCGCATATATGAAAGAAATGGCGATTGCACTGTCGCCGATTATCGTACTGTTTTTGATTTTCCAGGTGGCTGCTTTCAAGATGAGCAAAAAGAGTTTTTTGAAAACGCTCATCGGTATTCTTTACACATACGTGGGTTTAGTGTTGTTTTTGACGGGTGTAAACGTCGGTTTCTCGCCGCTGGGGTTATATCTCGGTCAGCAACTGTACAGCGGCTGGACGCAATATATTCTCATTCCCGTGGCAATGCTTATGGGCTGGTTCATAATTTCCGCCGAGCCCGCGGTATTCGTCCTTGAAAAGCAAATCGAAGACGTGAGTTCGGGCGCAATCCCCGGAAAAGCGATTAAACTGAGCCTGTCGATTGCAATCGCGTTGGCGATGGGACTTTCGATGATCCGCGTCCTTACGGGGATATCGATACTCTGGTTTATCGTGCCGGGTTATCTCGTCGCGCTTATACTGATGTTTTTCGTCCCCGACATATTCACGGCAATCGCGTTCGACTCGGGCGGGGTTGCGTCGGGACCGATGACTGCGACGTTCATGCTGCAATTTTTCATCGGCGTATGTTCGGCGCGCGGCGGCAATATATTAAGCGACGCTTTCGGCGCGGTCGCACTCGTTGCGATGATGCCGCTTATTTCCATTCAGATCACCGGTCTTGTTTACAAGAAGAAGAAACAACGCGCGGAACGCATAGCCGAAGTCGTTTACGGCGACGACGATATTATCGAACTGTGGGGGAACTGATATGTACTTTGTAATCTCGGTAATCAATCCCAACGGATTGTCGATTCTGAATAACATTTGTCAACGGCTGGAAATCCCCGTGATTCTGTCGCTTATCGGCCACGGCACCGCGTCGCAGAAGATACGCGATTTGTGGGGGATCGAGTCCACCGATAAAAGAATCCTTTTTGCGGTCGCGGACGAAAACAAAACGAAGTCGCTCATCACGGAAGAACGACGCCGTCTTTACATCGACGCACCCGGCAACGGCATTGTGATTTCCGTCCCGATTAAAAGCGTCGGCGGCGGCAGCACCCTCAATTTTTTGAACGGAGGAAACAAGGATATGAAAGCACCCGATATAAATTTTGAATACGAACTCATTCTCGTGATTGCAAACGAAGGGCATACCGACGCAGTTATGGACGCCGCAAGGGCAGCCGGCGCGGGCGGCGGCACCGTTATCCACGCAAAGGGTACGGGCGGCATGGGCACCGAGAAATTCTTCAACGTGTCGATTGCAAGCGAAAAAGAAATCATTATCATCGTTGCGAAAAAGGAAAAGAAAGCGAACATTATGCGCTCCATCGTAACGACGGCGGGCGCGGGCACCGACGCAGGCGCGATAGTTTTCTCTCTTCCCGTTTCCGACGTCGAAGGGTTCAGACGGGACGACGATAACGCCGAAATTCCAAAAGCCGAACAAAAAACAGAACAAGCAGAATAAGTTAAGGCCCTCCTATTTTGCGGGAGGGCTTGATTATTTTCTTATTCGGTGGTAAAATATAGACATAATTTACGGTAGGTGGGATATGTTGGATTTCGAAAAACACAAACAGGCAGGGGAAAATTATTTATCTTTCGACGTTGAAAAGAACTTATGCTTCCCGATGCATTGCAACGAAACGTACGAGTTTTTATACTGTAACGACGGGCTTGCAAACGTTACCGTGCTGGACAGAATTTATCGTCTTCGCGCGGGGAAGTGTATGGTAATTCCGCCAAAGTTCGCGCACGCTTACGAAACGCCCGATTACAGCAACGTTTTCATCTGCAAGTTTTCAAAGGATTGGGTTCCCGACTTTTACGAAAAGCACGACGGCTACATCGCGACTTTTCCCGTTTTCTCGATAGATTTTGCGGAATCGCTGACAAGGAAAATGCCCCTTGTTACCAACACGTTCAAGCAAAAAGCCGTTTTGTATCATATTCTTGCGGAGTTCGAGACGCACACGGCGTTTATCCCCGTCGACAAAAAGAAGGTGGACGTTTTGAACGCAATCGCGAAATACGTTTCGCACAACTTCACGGAAGACATAAGCCTGAAAGACCTGTCCGACAAAATGGGATATTCTTACAATTATCTTTCGGCTGTTTTCAACGAATATTTCGGCGCGAATTTTTCCGACGTCGTGAATATTTACCGCATAAATTACGCAACCGATCTGTTGTATTCGACCACGCTTTCCGTCGCGGAAATCTCAAAAAAGGCGGGTTACGACAGCGTGCGTAGTTTCAACCGCAACTTCCAGAAATACAAAGGAAAGTCGCCGCGCGACGCCCGCGAGTTCGTGAAAGAAGGCATTATCGTTGATGTCTGACGGTTTTTTGCGGTTTTTACTGTATATTTTTGGTTGTTTGTATAGTAAAAAAAATAAAGACGTCGTTTGTTTGAAAAGAGCGTCGTTTTTATGATATGATTATCATATAAATATAAAAAATAAGAGGAGAACATTATGGCAAATTTTTCAAAATTGATTGAAAAAAAGGCAGATGCCGCGCAATATATGGTTGACGAAATCACCCATATCTGCAAGGATATGCCCAAACGTACTCCCGGCGAAGAAGGCGAAAGAATCGCTTGCGAGTATATGGCTGACGTCCTTAAAAAAGACTGCGGATGCGAACGCTCCGACGTTGAATCGTTTAAGGAAAATCCCGGCAGCTTTTTCGGCTGGATTTATATCACGATCACCTGCGTTCTTGCGGGGCTTATCGCATACTTCTTCCTGCCGATTTTAGGCTTTGCGCTTATCGTTTTCGGTTTCTACGTAATGATAATGCAATTCGGTCTTTACAAAAAGACTTTCGACTTCCTGTTCCCCGAAAAGACGGGCACTAACGTTACCGCAATCAAGAAATGCACGGGCGAAGTCAAAGGTCGCGTATTTTTCAACGGTCACCCCGACGCAGCGTGGAACTGGCCCGTCAACAATAAGTTCGGCGGTAAGGTTTACGAAGCGAACATCGTTATCGTTGTCCTTGGCGCGTTGTTCCTTATGGGATGCAACCTTGCGGCGGCTATACTCACCGGTTTCAAACCCATGATTCTTAAACCCGAAAACGGCGTTCTGTTCTGGCTTGGCATCGCGAACCTTGCATTCGTACCTTTCTATTTCGGTATGTACCGCATGTGGGATCCGAACACGACGGTTGACGGCGCAAACGACAACCTTACGGCTTGCCTTATGGGCATCGCGATCCTTAAAGCGATGAAAGACGAGGGTATCGAACTTGAACACACCGAAGTCGGCGTTATCCTGTCCGGCTCCGAAGAAGCGGGACTCCGCGGAGCGAAAGCGTGGTGCGAACAACACAAAGGCGAATTCGACGACGTTCCCACTTGGATTTATTCTTTCGACACTATTCATGATCCGAAATTCCTGGGCGTAAATTACCGCGACCTTAACGCAACCGTCAAAGCCGACAAGGAAGTTTCCGACAGCTTTATGGAAGCGGCAAAAGAACTGGGCATTCCCTGCAACAAAACTCTTGTTCCTCCCTTCGGCGGAGCAACCGACAGCGCAGCGTTCGCACAGGCAGGTTTCAGGGCAACGGGTATCACCGCTCTGAACCACGTTCTGGAAGATTATTACCACACGCTTAAAGACAGCTACGACAACCTTAACAAAGATTGTCTTGCGGATTGCTATGCAATTTCTGTCCGTGCGCTTGAAAACTTTGACAAAAAGATTTCAAACAAATAAGTAAAACAAACACGATAATGAAGGATAGCGAGTTTTCGCTATCCTTTTTCGTTGAAAAAAATCGGTAAAGGCGGCGGATATTTTTTTCATTTCTTGACAACAACGTATATTTAATGCAATAATAAAATTAATTTAACGCAACGTGGAAAGTATGGAAGAAATCAAAAACACCGACTGCAATCTCATAACGGGGCTCACGTCCGAAGAAGTCGAAGCGCGCGTAAAAAGCGGGCTCGTCAACGGATTGCAAACAATAAAAACCAAAAGCGTACTCAGAATACTTATCGACAACACCTTCACGTTTTTCAACTTCGTGTTTTTCGTGATGGCAATCATCGTCGCGGCGTTTTCGGGATTCGACGAGGACGGCATGGGCAATTACGGTTTCGTGATATTGTGCGTCTGCAATACGCTTATCGGTATCGTGCAGGAACTTCGCGCAAAGCACACGATGGATAAACTGTCGCTCATTTCCGCCCCGAAAGTCAGGGTTATCCGCGACGGGGAAGAAAAGGAAATCGCCGTGAAAAACGTCGTTATGGACGACGTTACGATATTGCAGGCAGGACACCAGATTTGCGCGGATTCGGTCGTTGTCGAGGGCAGTATCGAGGTCAACGAAAGCCTTATCACCGGTGAGCCCGACGCAATCGTGAAAAACGCGGGCGACAGCCTTATGTCGGGAAGTTACGTCGTATCGGGACGCGCAAAAGCAAAAGTCGTGCACGTCGGCATGGATAACTTCGCAATGAAAATATCCGCCGGCGCGAAGTATTTCAAAAAACCCGTTTCGGTCATCAAAAATTCGTTAAATAAAATCATAAAAACGATGTCGGTGGTCATTGTGCCGCTGGGCATCGCTCTTTTTTCAGTCAAATATTACATTCAGGGCAACGATATGAACAGTACGGTGCTGACGACAATCGGCTCGTTGGTCGGCATGATTCCGAGCGGTCTTGTCGCGCTTACGTCGGTCGTGTTCTGTCTGAGCGTAATAAGGCTTGCAAGACACCACACCCTTGCACAGGATATGTACTGCGTCGAAACGCTTGCAAGGGTTGACGTGCTGTGTCTTGATAAAACGGGCACGATTACCGAAGGCAGTATGGAAATCCACGGCATAAAAACCGTCGATTTGTCGGAAGACGAGTTCTGCCGCCACCTTAAAAACCTGTCGGACGCCGTCAAGGACGAAAACGCAACGGCGGCGGCGGTCAAAAATTACGTCGGGCAGTACGAGGCGGCGGGCGAAGTCAGTGTTGTCGTGCCGTTTTCGTCGGACAGAAAGTGGAGCGGCGCGGTTATCGACGGCAGAAGTTACGTTCTGGGCGCGCCCGAATTCGTTTTCCCTAATACCGCGGAAGAAATAAAAGCAATCACGCGCGAAAAGGCGGAAGAAGGACTCAGGGTGCTTGTCCTTGCGTCGTCGGACGTCGAAATTATCGGGCACAGCCTTCCCGACGGACTGAAAGCGGAAGGGTTTATATTCATCGCCGATAAAATAAGAAAGGAAGCCCCCGATACGCTGCAATATTTCAGGGATCAGGGTGTTACCGTTAAAATCATTTCGGGCGACAACCCCGTTACCGTGCGCGCCGTCGCAAAACGCGCAGGGCTTTCCGATTGCGACAGTATCATTGATATGTCAACCCTGAAAACCGACGAGGAAGTCATCGACGCGGCGGAAAAATACACGATATTCGGCAGGGTTCTGCCCGATCAGAAATTGTTGCTTGTAAAAGCCCTGAAAGCAAACGGACACACCGTTGCGATGACGGGCGACGGCGTCAACGACGTGCTTGCATTAAAGGAATCCGACTGTTCGATCGCGATGGCTTCGGGCTCGGACGCCGCGAAGAACGTGAGCAGTCTGGTGCTTCTTGACAGCAATTTCGCGTCGATGCCGAAAGTCGTTGCGGAAGGCAGACGTTCCATAAACAACCTTGAAAGGTCGGCGTCGTTGTTCCTTGTGAAGACGGGATACAACTTGCTTATCGCGCTGTTGTTCCTTATCGTGCCGTCGATTCTGCCGTTCGAGCCAAGGCATCTGACGCTGCTTGGCGGCGTGACGATCGGGATTCCGTCGGGAATACTCGCGCTCGAACCCAATAAAAACAGGGTGGAAGGCAGGTTTTTGCCAAAAGTCATTATGAACGCGGTGCCCGGCATAGTAACCGTAATGGCGGGTATTATCGCAATCGTAATCACAACGCAGACGATACTCACGGGGCTTTCTCCGGACGAACAGCACGCGCTGTATTTCCTTGCGACCGTGTTTGCGGGATATCTGTTCGTGTTCAAATCGTGCTGGCCGTTCAACCTGTTGCACGCGGTGCTTTTCGTGGGCGTAATCGCGCTTCTGGTGCTGTGTTACTTCGTGCATCTGTCGTTTATCGACATACAGTCGTTCTTCGGTCTGTACCGCGGAATAACGCCCGCAATGTGGAAAGTGCTTGCGGTGGTATGGTCGATACTCGTCGTCGTATTTGCGGCGATGTGGGCGCTTGATAAAAAGTATAACGTGCGCTTCCAGACGACCGTCGGCGACATCGAAGACAAAATCGATTTAAGACACGAAGAAATCCGCAAAAAAAGAGAAGCGAAAAAGGCGGCAAGAAAAGCCAAAAAACCCCTTTAAAAAAAGACAAAACAAAACCCGCAAATTGCGGGTTTTTTAATGCGGTTTTTAAATTCGGTTTTCAGAAGAACGAGTGCAAAACAAGCATCACTATGCCAAGAATTAAAAGCACCACGCCGACGGTAATATTAAGCGTTTTGGGCTTTACCTTGTTTGCGATAAGCGCGGCAAGTTGCGCCGAAACGAGCGTACTGAATATGCAGGTTATCATTGCCGTAGTGTCGGGCAAGCCGCCGATTCCGAAATGCGATACCGCCCCGACAAGCGCGGTAAACGTCATGATAAACACGCTTGTGCCGACCGCCTTTTTAAGCGGAAATCCCATAAACGACGTGAGCACAAGGAGCATCATCATGCCACCGCCCGCACCGACGAATCCGCAAATCATACCAATCATTGCCGACAGCGCGAATGTTTGCACCGCGTCGCACCATTTGTTTTTGTACAAGCGGTCCTTTAAGGGATCTCTGCCGTTGACGGGAACGAGGATGAATTTAAGCCCGAGTAGTGACGTTGCGAAAATGGAAAAGTTGCCCATAAGGTGATTGTCGATTTTTGACGCAAGAAAACTCCCGAGAACCGTAAAGCACAAAACGATGACAAGCATTTTCGAGCCTTTTTTCACGTCAATGTTTTTATCGACGGCGTAAGCGGTTGCGGACACGGCGGATGCCAAAACGTCGGAAATCAGCGCGATACCGATGGCGTCGTACGACGGGAAGTCCAGAAATGCGACAAGCATCGGTGCGATAAACGCGGCGGCGGACAATCCCGCAAATCCCGTGCCTATGCCTGCGCCAATGCCTGCGAAAATATATACGATAATTTTAATATATTCTTCCATACAATCGTAATAAATTATATCACCGCGCGCTTTTATGTCAACCGTTCGCCGTTGACTTTCCGATATTAAAGTGGTATCATATACTTTATGAAAATAATGTTTGTGTGCCTTGGAAACATCTGCCGCAGCGCAATGGCGGAATTTATGATGAAAGACGCCTTGAAAAAGCGGGGAATATCGGAAAAATACGTTATCGACTCCGCCGCGACGTGCGGGCTCGAAGCGGGCAATCCCGTTTATCCCGACGCGCTGAAAAAACTGAAAGAGCACGATGTCCCGACGTTCCCGCATTATTCGAAACAGGTCAGAAAAACCGATTACGACAAATACGATTTGTTCATTGGAATGGACGATAAAAACGTTGCGTATCTCAAAAATCTTTTTGCGCCCGACGAAAAAAAGAAGGTAAAAAAGTTTCTGGAATATGCAGGGCAATCCCGCGACGTCGCGGATCCGTATTACACCGGCAATTTTGACAATACTTATGACGATTTGAAAATCGGTATCGAATTTTTGATAAATAATATTGAAAACAGGAAGTGAATTTATGAGTGAATGTACGCACGATTGCAGCTCCTGCGAAAGCCACGGAAGTTGCAGCGAAAAAACCGACTTCACCGTCCCCGTAAACGCATTGTCGAAGGTCAAACACGTTATCGGCATCGTGTCGGGAAAAGGCGGCGTGGGCAAATCTCTCGTAACGGGGCTTATGGCGTCGATTACGGCAAAACAAGGGTTTAAGACGGCGATTCTGGACGCTGATATTACCGGTCCGTCGATTCCGCGCATGTTTAACGTGGACGGTCCCATCGACAGCGACGGCAGTTTCTTTTATCCCGTGAAATCGAAAGGCGGCATTGAAATTATGTCGGCAAACCTTTTGCTGGAACACAGCAACGATCCCGTCGTATGGCGCGGTCCCGTCATCGCGGGTATGGTGAAACAGTTCTGGACGGATTGCGTCTGGGGCGACGTGGACTTTATGTACGTCGATATGCCTCCCGGAACGGGCGACGTGCCTCTTACGGTTTTCCAAAGCCTGAACGTCGACGGTATCATCGTCGTGACAAGCCCGCAGGAACTCGTGTCGATGATTGTCGGCAAAGCCGTGAAGATGGCAAATATGATGAATATCCCCGTGCTGGGCGTCGTTGAGAATATGAGTTACGTCAAATGCCCGGACTGCGGCAAAGAGTTTTCGATTTTCGGCGACAGCAAGGTCGACGAAGTCGCAACCGAATTCGACCTGAAAGTTCTCGGACGGATTCCGTTTGACAAAAACATCGCAAAAGCCTGCGACGAAGGCAGCGTCGAGTCACTTGACGCGGACTTCCTTGACAGCGCGAAAGAGGCGATAAAACGCCTTGCGAAATAAACGAAGAAAAAAAAGAAGCGCCCCGAAAAATCGGGGCGTTTCTTAAATATATAAGGGGGAAGGAAATTATCTTGCGTTTAAGCGGTCGAATTCTTTCACGTTTTCCACGATAAGGTCAAAGAATTTTTCAACGATTTTTTTGTCGTCGTCGTTGCCGCGGATTGCAATCGTCATCGTTACGACGTCGTTTAAGGTTGTGAGCGCAAGCTGCATAAAGGGTTTGTACTTGACCGCGCCCGTCATAAATCCGTCAACGGGTTTCGCATTGCCGAAAGTCAGTTTATCGACGGGAAGAAGCCCGATGTTGCTCATACCGATAAGCGGGTTGTCGTACCCGATTTTGATTGCGAATTCCGAAATCGAAAAGGGCAGTATGGTATAGGCGAGTTTCAGAAGCGGCAGGCTGTAAAGCCCCATGTATTTGTCGCGCTTGCTTTTCTTTGTGGAGCGCATGACGTTGATAAGCGTATCGTTGATCGTTTCGCCTTTGTTATGCACCGTGCAAAGCATAAATCCCGTGTGATTCGCAAGTCCGCCGGCCTCGTCGCCGCCTTCGATATGACGGCGTAAATCGACCATGCAGGGTATTGAAAGGGTTTCGTCGTCGCGCATGCCCGAAATATCGTAAAGCGCGCGCACGTACGCCGCAAGCAGCATATCGTTGACGGTAACGCCCAGACGTTTTCCCGCGTTTTTCATATTAAGGAAAGTGTCGCGGTCGATTTTTCTGATGTTGATCATCGTGTGGTCGTCGGGACGGGGTTCGGTCAGCGGAAATACGTGTTTGTCTTTCACCGCGCTGATGTTTTTGAAAAGACCTTTCGCGACCTTTTTGTCGGCTGCGTCGAGTTTCGTATAAACCTGTTCCGCGCTTCTCGTACCTTGTTTAAGGTCGGTGGGGTTTTCGCCGCTTAAAATCGCGTTGTAGTTTTTTGCAAGCTTTTTCAAAAAGTATTTGAAGTCGCCGCCGTCAAAGCACATATGGTTGACGATCATTGCGAAAGTCGATTTTCCGTCCTTGTTCAGGACAATCACCTTAAACTGTACGTTGCTTGAAACGGGGATACTCTGACACAGGAAATCGTACGCTTCTTTTTCGGGATCGTCGCTGTCTTTTATTGTCAGGATATCGTCGACGGTGTAAGGCTCCACCTTCCAGTAAGGATTGACGGGATTCTCGTGAAAACTACTGTGAAGCACGGGAGCTTTTTCGCACATTATAACCAGCACGTTTTTAAGAGCGTCGGCGTCTAAGAGCCCGTCGAAAGTCAGGGTTGCGTGCACCATACGGTCGTAATAGTTTCGGAAAAGATATTGCATCTTATCCCACATTTCGGCTTTTATAGTCTTGCTCATAGTTTCAAAATCAGTATTTTATCGTATCGTTTTTACGAGATAAAGGTTATGTTATTTGTTTTCGTCGTTCCACATTGTGTAGTACGCTTCGTCAATGCGCGCTTTCTTTTCGGCTGCCGCCTTATCCTTTTTCTTTGAATAACTCACAAGAGATGCGATAAGGATAACGACGTCGAGAAGGGCTGCGCCGACGGGCAGAAGCCACGACGGATGCCACGGGATAACGTGCGCCACGCCAAGCATTACGTACACCATAACGGCGGTTACTTCAACGGTTATAAGCAGGTCGAAAAGCCTTGATTTGCTGTTGTAAGAATACGCCTCGGCGGTGTCGGTGATAAGCATTGCGACCACCATTACAAGGAAGGTCATCCAGCTGTACTTGAAGTGCACGAGTATTTGCAGAATAAGGAATATAAACGTGAACGTAAGCGCGATGATGACGTGCGACAGACCGCGGATTGCGAGGTGTCTTTTCTTTTTCGCAAGGACGATAATGCCGAAAATCGCGCCTGCGATAACGCCCATAAACGCGCCGCCCACAAGAATGAGCCAGGTTTTGTCCCATGCGCGGGTTGCGAAACTGACCGAAAGATATCCGATCACGACAAACAGCGCGATTGCGATGCCGGTGAGCACTCTTGCGCCGATGCGGGGCACTGCGCGCTTTACGTTGTCCAGACGGTTTTCAAAATCGACGAGCGTGTCTTTGAAGTTTCCGAGACTGTCGATGCACAGGTCATAGATGGCGTTTTCGTCCGTCATACCTTTTATCTTGTATTCCTGCGCGCGGTCGAGAAGGTTTTGCAAAACTTCTTCGCGGTATTCCATTGCCTCTTTTGTGGGAGAGATGGCGCGGAATTGTTGTTCGAGATACTTTTTGAAGCGGTCGATTAACATATTATTTTGTTCCTCCGTTGATTAAGTCTTTCATTATTTTTATGGTGTCAAACCAGTTGGTTTTGTTGAAGTTGTAAAAGGCGCGGCCTTTTTTGGTGATGCGGTAATATCTGCGTCTTGCGCCGGCGTCGCTTTCGCCCCAGTAACTTTCGATAAACCCGTCGTGTTCCATACGGCGGAAGGCCGTGTAAAGGGTGGCGTCTTTAAGGACAAGTTCGCCGTGGCTAAGGTCTTCGATCGCCTTGCTTATTTCATAGCCGTAACTGTCGTTTTTGATAAGTTGCGCGAGAATTATCGTTTCGGTGTGACCGCGCAGCATATCGGCGCTTATTGCCATTTTATTTCGCCTCCTTATGTATATCGCCTGACGATATATATCATAGCACAAAAAACGACGATGTCAATAGTTTTTGATAGAAAAATGAAAAAAAATCCCAAAAATATTTTTCCGCCGAAAAAACGTGTTTACAAACCCGCATTTTATATGGTAAATTATTTATATAAGAATAGTTTTGGGTGGATATGTTATGGACAAAAAAGAAAGAACGAAAAAACCGATGAAAAAGGGCGCAAAATGGGCGCTTGTCATTTTTATATGGGGCTTTTCGGCGTATTTTCTCGTTGCGCTGTCGGGATTTATCGCGGCAACCGTTTCGGCAAAGGACGCGAAAAGCGTCTGGGCGGACTGGCAGAACGAATACGTCGCGCTTCTTGAACAGCGTTACGCTGCCGACGAAAACTTTTCAAAGGTGAACGACGAGGATTTCCTTACCCGCACCGATATGGCAGAAGTCCTCGGCGCAAAGCTTAACGAGATAAGGTATATCGCGTCGCACAACAGTTACAAAACGGGGCTCACTCCCGAAACGAAGTATTTTTATCATGGCCCGCTTGCGGCGATAATGGGAAAGCAATACGATTATATCTTCGACACGATTACCGAACAGCTCAACGCAGGTATCCGAAGTATCGAACTTGACGCGAATAAGGTGAAAACCGCCGACGGGTTCAGAATCGAGTGTCTGCACAGCGATATGCTGGAAACGAACAGCACGATGATCGACTTCGACAAAGGTCTTAAAGAAATCAGAATGTGGATGGACAGAAACGAAAACGCTTTGCCGATTATCGTCCTTGTGGAGCCGAAAGGCGGCAAAAAATTCGACCTCGAAGCCTTTGATAAATTCGACGAAATGCTGTTTGAGAACTTCGGCGAAAAACTCGTTACTCCCAAAAAACTGCTTGACGCGGCGGGCGTTTCCGACTTTGACGAATTCCGCGCGAAAAACGCTTATCCAACCGTTGAAAGTCTGAAAGGGAAAATCATTTTCCTGTTGCACGAAAAGGACAGCCTGGAAACGTACATGCAGCGCGATCCCGATATGCAAAAAAGCGCGATGAATATCGCCCTTGAATACACGACCGTCCTGAAAAAAGGCAAGGATTATTCCCGTTTCTCGTTCACCGTGGTTCTGAACGATCCGACGAAACACAAGGAACGTATAGCGCAGGCGATAAACCGCGATAACTTTATGGTCAGAACGAGGCTGGACAGATACGCCGTCGTGAAAGACCACTGGTACAACAACGGAATCGCGTCCGGCGCGAATATTTTAAGCACCGATTACACCCCGCACGCCAAGGAAAGAATAATGGAATATCCGACGAAAGGGAAGTGGACGGATACCTATTACGCAATATTGCACGAGGCGGACAAAACGGTAACCTTGCGCGGCAAATAACGAAAACGAAACGGTCGGCGACGGCCGTTTTTTCGTGCGCCCGCGACGTTGTATCGTAATATTTTGAATGATATTGAAGTTTTTTGTTATTTTTGGGGTTTTCCGAAAAAAATTTTGTTACAAGAACGCTTTTCCGTAAAAAATTCGGAAAAAAATCAATAATTTCGTTTACACCGCATATAACGTATGTTAAAATCGAATAGTAAGGAAAAAGGAGATAACCGTGGATAACACCGACGTAAAAATTTTGCAGTGTCTTATGAAAAACGCTCGTGCGAATTCGTCCGAAATTGCCGAGAAGGTTAAGCTGTCCACGTCCACCGTTATCGAACGCATCAAAAAACTTGAAAACTCGGGCGTTATCAAAGGCTATGCCGCGATTATCGTCCCCGAAAAACTCGGCAAAGACGTTACCGCGCTCATAAGCGTCGCAATCGATCATCCGAAGTTCAACGACGGTTTCGTCGCCGCGGTCAAGGACAACCGCCACATTGCGGAATGTCTGTATATCGCGGGGGAATTCGATTACTTTTTGAAAGTCGTCACCGACAATACGAAAACGCTTGAAAGCGTGCTGAACGAAATCAAGAGTATCCCCGGCGTTTCAAAGACTCAGACGAGCATCGTTTTAAGCAGTCCGAAGAACGAATACAGCGTCCCCATAAAGGCGAAAAAAGAAAAGTAAAATATGCGCGAAAGCGCGAAATTATAAAATAAGGGCGAAAGCCGAAAATTAAGGAGAAATAATAATGATAGTTGGTATCCCCAAGGAAATTATGCACGACGAAGCGCGTGTTGCTGCAATCCCCGACACCGTAAAGAAAATGGTCGCCGCAGGCATGACCGTTCTTTTTGAAAAAGGCGCAGGCGAAGGCTCGCACTACCATGACAAGGATTACCTTGCCGCAGGCGCAACCATTCTTGAAGATTGCGAAGAAATTTTTGCAAAATCCGACGTTATCCTGAAAGTTAAGGAACCTCTCTTCAACGAAGAAAAGGGCAAACACGAAATCGAGATGATGCACAAAGGTCAATATATTATTACGTTCATTCACCCCGCGTCTCCCGTAAACCACCAGATGGTCAAAGATATGGCGGCGGCAGGCGTTATCGGTCTTACCCTTGACGGCGTACCTCGTATCTCCCGCGCACAATCCATGGACGCTTTGTCCTCGATGAGCACCTGTGCAGGCTATAAGGGCATGCTCATGGGAGCAAACGACATCTCCAAATTCATGCCTTTGATCGGCTCGGCAGTCGGCGTTATCCAACCCGCAAACGTTCTCGTCATCGGTACCGGCGTTGCAGGTCTTCGTGCGGTCGCAACCGCAAAAGGTCTCGGCGCGAAAGTATATTCTGCCGATATCCGTCCTTCCGCAAACGAACAGGCAATGTCGCTCGGCGCGAAAATCGTCCCGACCGGTGTTCCCGAAGAAATCGCGGTACGTCGCGTAGGCGTTGTCGAATATGCAAAACGTCTTCCCGAAGAATGGCTTGAAAAAGAGCGCGCGGCACTTGCAGACGCGGTCAAAAACGCCGACATCATCTTCTGCTCGGCACTCCTTCAAGGACAACTCGCTCCCACGCTCCTTACCGATGAAATGGTCGCTTCCATGAAGCCCGGCTCTGCAATTATCGATATTTCCATCGACCAGGGCGGCAACTGCGCGATCACCACTCCCGGTATCCGCGACATTAAACACAACGTCATTATCGAAGGTATCAAGAATATCCCCGGTCAACTTCCCACCAGCTCGACCTGGCTCTTCGCATACAACATCTACAATCTGCTTGCGTTCCTCGCAAAAGACGGCAGCATTAAACTCGACATGAACGACGAAATCGTACAAAGCATTCTCGTAACGATTGACGGTGAAATCGTACATAAAGGTGCTCGCGAGGCGATGGGACTTTAAGCATCGACATTTAGCGAATTTCTGAGTTTTTTTAAGAACCCGAGTTTTCGTGTACGCAATAGTACACTGGAAAACTCGGAACCTTAAAAGAAACGTCAGAACTTCATCTAAATCTCGCCGCTTAAAAGATGATAAACACCGCTTAAACGGCGAAACAGATTGTCATTGCGAGCGAAGCGTGGCAATCTCCCGGAAGGGAAACAATAATTTTATCAACAAAAGGCAATCCCCTGCCTGCTTTCGGGCAGGGGGTATTTTTAATAATGATACAGGCAGGAATTTAATATGTTATCAACGTTAAACTCTGTTATTACCGGCGCGCTCGCAATGGGCAATTTCGGCCTTGAAAAAGCGATTTATTTTCAGCTGATTCTTCTTGGCGTATTCGTCGTAGCGACGCTTGTCGGTTACAAACTTATTTCAAACGTTCCGACGCTTTTGCACACCCCGCTTATGTCGGGTATGAACGCTTTGTCGGGCGTTACGGTGCTTGGCGCGTTGTCGGCAAGTGCCTCGCTTTTCAAACTCGGCACGGCGGGCATCGTGCTTTCCGCGATATTCGGTTCACTTGCAATCGCTCTCGCGATGGTCAACGTCGTCGGCGGCTTTATGGTTACCGACCGTATGCTCGGCATGATTGCGAAAAAGAAGGCGAAAGGGCAAACCGTGATTTACGCGGCGTCGGCAGTTGCGGGCGCAGGACTCCTTGCGGTAATCTGCTGCATGGACGTCATCGCAAAAGGCGCGGGCACATCGGCGCGCGATTGGGTTTACCTTGCAATGGCAATCGTATTGTCGCTTGGCGTGCTTTTGGGCATCGCGATGATGGGAAAAGTCGCTTACAGCAAAATCGGCAATCGTTTCAGCGCGATTTGCATGCTCCTTGCGATTATCCTTATTATCGTGTACGGCAACGGCACAAGCCACATTGCGGCGGTATGGACGCTCTATATCGGGCTTGCGCTCGGCGCGGTTGCGGGTATTGTCCTTGCAAAGAAAGTCAAAATGATTCAGATGCCGCAGATGGTCGCTCTTCTTAACGGTCTGGGCGGCGCGGCTTCGGCAATCGTCGGTGCGTTTGCGATGCTCGGCGTTGGCACGGGCTTTGACGCGTTCTCGACAACGACGTCGGTTCTTGCGTTTGCGGTCGGTATGATTACCCTTATCGGCAGCCTTGTCGCAGCCGGCAAACTTCACAAGATTCTTCCGCAAAAACCCGTCGTTTACAAAGGACATCAGGCGATGACCGTCGGCAGCCTTTGCCTGACGCTTGCGCTTATCGTTGTCTTTGCGGCAATTGCGGCTCTTTCGGGCAGCGGCAAAATTGCTCTCGGTATCGACCTGAAAGCATTTTGCGGGATTATGATCGCATTGCTGTTCGTAATTTCGGGATTCTTCGGATACATTTTCGCGATTCGCGTAGGCGGCGCGGATATGCCCATTACGATTTCGCTGCTTAACAGCCTTTCTGGTGTTGCCGGCGCAATCGCAGGTCTTGCAATCAACGACTTGTTGCTCGTTGCGGTCGGCGGTATCGTCGGCGCGTCGGGACTTCTCTTGACGCAAATTATGTGCAAGGCGATGAACAGAAAACTCGGCGCAATCCTTCTCGGCGGCACGTCGTCAAACGACAATGCTCAAAAAACCGCCCCCGAAAAGGTCGAAGTCAAGGCGGAAGCGAAACCCTCCGAAGTGAAAAAGGAAGTCAAGGCGGAAGAAAAACCCGTTGTCAAGACGGAAATCAACTATGCCGCAACTTTGAACAACGCGAAAGAAGTCATTATCGTTCCCGGATACGGCATGGCTATCGCGCAGGCGCAACACCTTGTAAAGCAACTTGCGGATAAACTCACGGCAAACGGAACGAAAGTAAAATACGCAATCCACCCCGTCGCGGGACGTATGCCGGGGCATATGAACGTTCTTTTGTGCGAAGCCAACGTAGAATACGAAGACTTGTTTGAAATGGACGATATCAATCCCGAGTTCAAGACGGCGGACGCAACGATAGTAATCGGTGCAAACGACGTTCTGAACCCTGCCGCAAACACTGCGGAAGGCACGCCCATTTACGGAATGCCCGTACTTGACGTTGCGGATTGCAAAAACATCTTTATCTTCAACTATGACTTAAAACCCGGCTATGCGGGCGTAGATAACCCCATTTATACCCGCGAAAACGGCGTGCATCTGTATCTCGGCAACGCACAGGAAACCCTTCAAAAGTTTATCGCAGATATGGACAAACCCGTTGAAACCACGACGGAAGTCAAGGCCGAAAAGACGGAGGCAAAACCTGTCGAAGTCAAGACCGAAACCAACTACGCTGCAAGCCTTAACGGCGCAAAAGAAGTCATCATCGTTCCCGGATACGGCATGGCTATCGCGCAGGCACAGCACCTTGTAAAACAACTTGCGGATAAGCTCGCCGCGGGCGGAACGAAAGTGAAATACGCAATTCACCCCGTTGCGGGACGTATGCCCGGACACATGAACGTATTGCTTTGCGAGGCGGACGTTGACTACGAAGATTTGTACGAAATGGACGACATCAACCCCGAGTTCAAGACGGCGGACGCAACGATTGTCATCGGCGCAAACGACGTTCTGAACCCCGCCGCGAACACCGCGGAAGGCACGCCGATTTACGGAATGCCCGTACTTGACGTTGCGGATTGCAAAAATATCTTCATCTTCAACTACGACCTTAAACCCGGTTACGCCGGCGTTGACAACCCCTTGTATTCACGCGAAAACGGCGTTCACCTGTATCTCGGCAACGCGCAGGATACCCTTCAAAAGTTTATCGCAGATATGGATAAACCGTCGGAAATAACGCTTGAAAAGGCGGAAGAAGAAAAACCTGCGACCGTTGAAGTAAAGGCGGAAGAAAAACCCGCTGAAAAGGTTGAAAACCCCGCAAAACTTTTGCGTGACGCGAAAGAAGTCATTATCGTTCCCGGATACGGCATGGCTATCGCGCAGGCACAGCACCTTGTAAAACAACTTGCGGATAAGCTCGCTGCGGGCGGCACGAAAGTAAAATACGCAATTCACCCCGTTGCGGGACGTATGCCCGGACACATGAACGTATTGCTTTGCGAGGCGGACGTCGACTATGAAGATTTGTACGAAATGGACGACATCAACCCCGAGTTCAAGACGGCGGACGCAACGATTGTCATCGGCGCAAACGACGTTCTGAATCCTGCCGCAAATACCGCGGAAGGCACGCCCATTTACGGAATGCCCGTACTTGACGTTGCGGATTGCAAAAACATCTTCATCTTCAACTACGACTTAAAACCCGGTTACGCCGGCGTTGACAACCCCTTGTACACTCGCGACAGCGGCGTGTATCTGTATCTCGGCAACGCGCAGGAAACGCTGCAAAAGTTCATTTCCGACATCGACGCGTAACAATCAAAACAACCGAAATCTGCCACCGTGTAATGCGGTGGCATTTTTTCGCATAAGTTTTCCGGCTTTGCACAAACTCCGATAAGGAGGCAAATATGAATCTTTTGAAAGAAGTAATAAAAAACTGCAACGTCGGCGTTGACGCAATCGACAACATCTGGGAAAACGTCAAGGACACGAAACTGCGCGAAACCATCTGGAAACAAAAAGTCAAGATTATGGATTTGTCCGACAGGGCGTCCAAAGAACTCGGGGACGAGCCGTCCGCAAAAGACGGTACGTATCCCAACAAAATGGAAAGGGCAATGATGAAAGCCGCCGTAAAGATGAAATCGGGGCTTGACAAGTCCACGACGAACATTGCCGAAATGCTTATCGAAGGCAACAACATGGGCATTAACGACGTCGTTAAAATGTCGCATCTTTATCGTGAAGAAGACACGCCTTTTGCCGGCGAACTTATCAAACTTTACGACGCCAACGTCAAAGAGCTGCGCCGTTTTTTGTAAAAATCCAAAAAATACAAACCGCGCCGCAACACACAAAACAAAGCGATAAAGCATTGTTTTGAGCAGATAAAGCGAGGATAATAAACAATAATTATTATTTATTGACATCAACAAAAAGCGATTTTGAGATAATTCACGCTGAATAACGCAAGCGTTTGCAAGCAACCGCCGAACGCCAACCTTATGGTTGGGTTCTTGCCCCTTGAAACGGACTCGTTTAATAGCGGAACGGGCGAGTTTACTCGCAAAGTGTAGCGTCTTCGCTCAACAACCGCGCTTTCGCGCTAATGCTTTGCATTTGACACTGCGTGTCCGGTTGTTGGCTATGTCCGCTGCGTTCGATTTCCGCAAATGCAAGCGCTTGCTTCTCTCTTCACTTGCGGTCCGCGCATTATATAGGGGACCCCGCGGGATACTGTGTACTCGCGGGGAAAAGGAGTATGCGAGCATAAGACAACCGACTGCCGCTTGCGACAATCGGTTGGTCAAAAACGAAGCATACGACGACAGCCCGCGCAAATTTATTTGCGCAGAGGACGTTTACGGACAAAAAAATAACGCAATCGTTTGATTGCGTTATTTTGGTGGACGTTAACGGACTCGAACCGCTGACTTTCTCCACGTCAAGAAGACACTCTACCAGCTGAGTTAAACGTCCATAGCGAAGATTATATTACCACACAATTTTGATTTTGTAAACAGTTTTAAGGGGGAAATTATTTATTTTCCGGACAAATTTTCAAGAAGTTCCGCCGCGTCGCCGACAAGTTCGACACAAGGGCGCTTTTTATAATAAGCGGCGGTGCGCGGTTCGGGCGTGGGGGAAGTGTCCGAAACGCCCAGAAGTTCCTTGCAGATAATGCTTCCGTTTTTTTCCTTGAAACCTGCCGCAAGATTCTGGACAAGCGCGTAAAGTTCCGCCTTTTCCTGTTTTGCCGAAGGATCGGAGTAACCGTATTTAAGCCCCGCGACCATAAACATACCGCTGACCGCGCCGCAGACTTCGCGCATTCTGCCCATGCCGCCGCCGAACGACGACGATATGAGAGCAAGCGTTTTTTCGTCGATTTCAAGTTCGTCGGAAAACGCAAGAAGAACCGCTTGCGCGCAGTTGTATCCGTTTTTGAAGTTTTGCATTGCTTGTTCGCGTTTTGTCATAATTTCACCGAAAAAGAAGTTTAGTTTTGAAAATGATATGATAAATGCGGTTTTTTGCGATTATCAAATCAAATATATTATACAACTTTGCCGCCGTTTTGTCAAATGCGGGAAAAGCATTTAAGAAGAAGACGGCGCAAAAAAACTAATGCGGATAAAATTTCCTTGTAATATTACTTAATATGTGCTATAATATTATTCACTTTGAAATTTATTCAAACATTAAGGAGAGATTATGGCATACGAAATGTTGTTAAGCCCCATTAAAATCGGCAACATGCAGCTCAAAAACCGCGTGGTCATGGCGCCGATGCTTATCGGTATGGGCGACTTCGACGGTAAACCCACGGAGCAACTTATGAACTATTACGTTGAACGCGCAAAGGGCGGCACCGCTCTTATCATCACGGAAATCACGCGCGTCAACGATTTTCACGGCGCGGCGGCGTTCGCGCAACTTTCGATGAGCAAAGATTCGCATATCGAACCTATGCGTAAATTCGCCGATCGCATACACGAGGCGGGCGGAAAACTTGCGGTGCAACTTCATCACCCCGGACGTCAGAATCTCGGGCTTTGCATCGGCACGATTCCTCTTCTTATCCCGTTCCAGAATATCAAATGCGTCAAAAAGCTTATTTTCAAAGTCGTACCGAAAGTCGGGCCGAAACTTCTGGAAAAGCACTGGTGTCCGAAGGTTTATGCCCCGTCCGTTACGGAGCGCGCGAAGTTTGCCGACAGCAAGATGAGGGCTTTTTCGCATAAACAAATCGTCAACCTTGAAAAGGACTTTATCGACGCTGCCGAAAGGTTGCAAAAAGCGGGCGTCGACGCCGTTGAACTGCATGCGTCGCACGGCTATCTTATCCAGCAATTTTTAAGCCCGTACACCAACCGTCGCACCGACGAATACGGCGGAAGCCTTGAAAACCGCATGCGCTTTTTGCTGAATATCGTGAAGGGTATCAAGGAGCGTTGCCCGGGTTATCCCGTTCTTGTCAGGCTCACCGTGGACGAGTGCTATTCCTATATCGGAAAGCCCGGCGTCGGATACGACCTGAAAGAAGGCGTCGAAATGGCAAAACGTCTTGAAGCGGCGGGTGTCGACGCAATCGACGTATCGTCGGCGGGTTACGACACTTTCAACTACTGGCTTGAACCCACGTCTTTCCCCGTCGGTTGGAGAAAATATATGGCGGCGGAAGTCAAGAAGAACGTCAAGATTCCCGTGCTTGCCGCAAACCTTATCCGCACTCCCGAACAGGCGGAGCAGCAACTTGAAGAAGGCACGCAGGACTTAATCAGTCTTGGTCGTCCGCATATTGCCGATCCGTATTTCGTCAACAAGTGCGCGTCGGGACATCCCGAAGATATCCGCCGTTGCATCTGCTGCTTATACTGCATTCAGAGCATGGAAGAACAGGCATTCCACGGCAGTCATACGTTGTGTTCGCTCAATCCGTATCTCGGGCACGAGGGCGAAATGGACAAAATCACCGAAAAGGTCGGAAACGGCAGACTGGTCGTAATAGTCGGCGCGGGCGTAGCGGGGCTTATGTGCGCGGAAGTTTTGTTAAGGCGCGGCTTCAACGTCACGATTATCGAAAAAGAAGCGGTTGCGGGCGGACAGCTCAACCTTGCGGACAAAGGTCCCGGCAAAGACAAAATCGCGTGGGCAACGGAAGACCTTATGACGTCGGTAACAAAACTCGGCGTGAATATTAAATTCAATACGGAAGCGACCGTAGAAATGCTGAAAGAGATGAATCCTTACGCGGTCGTTATCGCAACGGGCGGCGTGGCGATTAAGCCGAAGTCCATAAAAGGCATCGACAACAATAACGTTTGCACGTCAACCGAGATTTTGTCGGGCGCGGTCAAGCTTGAAAACAAACAGGTCGTCGTCGCCGGCAGCGGTATGACGGGGCTCGAAACGTCGGAATATCTGTGCAAAGACGGCAATCACGTTACCGTGGTCGAGGGCAAAAACCAAATCGCGCCCGGTATGTGGTTCCAGCACGTTGACGACGCAATGCAAAAACTTTCAAAGTACGACACCAGATTCGTTACCGGCAAGATGCTTGTCGAAATCAACGAAAAAGGTGTGGTCGTCGAAGATACGAAAACCAAAAACAGAAGCGAAATTCCTTGCGACAACGTCGTTATCAGTCTGGGCGTAAGAAGCGACAACAAACTTTACAAAGACGCGAAAGATAAGTTTGAAAGAATTTACGTCATCGGCGACGCCGATAAGACGGGACGTATCGCAAGCGCAACGAAGGAAGCGTTTGAAACCGCTTTGAAAATCAAATAAGAAGTATGCTTGATAAGTTCAAAATCGGTCATTTCACCGACGAAACAAACGGAACGGGAGTTACCGCGATTATTTGCGAAGACGGCGCAGTCGGCGGTGTCAGCGTCCGCGGCGCAGCGCCCGCAACGCGCGAAACCGACCTGCTTTCGCCCGAAAAAACCGTCGAAAAGGTAAACGCGGTCGTGCTGTCGGGCGGCAGTGCGTTCGGGCTGGAAGCGTCATGCGGCGTTATGCAGTATCTTTCGGAACAGGGCAAAGGCTTTAAGGTCGGAAAACAAGTCGTGCCCATTGTCGTCGGTGCGTCGATTTTTGACCTTGAATACAAGAACTTTGCGTTTCCCGATAAGGCGGCGGGATACAGTGCCGCGAAAAACGCCAAAGAAAACGATTTTTCTTCCGGCAATATCGGTGCGGGGACGGGCGCGACCGTTGGCAAACTTTTGGGTATGGAATGTGCCGCAAAGGCGGGGCTCGGCGTTGCAAGCGTGACGATCAACGGCGCGGAAGTCGCGGTTATATCCGTCGTGAACGCATTGGGTGACGTCGTGGACAATGGCAAAATCATTGCGGGCATCAAATCTCCCGACGGAAGTTTCCTGGACAGCCTGAAAGTTTTCACGGCGGGCGCGGCCGGACAACACGGCGCAAACACCACGATAGGGTGCGTCCTTACGAACGCGAAAATCACGAAAGTTCAGGCAAACCGCCTGGCGGACCTTGCACACGACGGGCTTGCGCGGGCAATTTCCCCCTCGCATACGAACTTTGACGGCGACGCATATTTCGCGCTTGCCTCAAACGAAAAAAGTATCGAGTTCAATATCCTTACCGCACTTGTGCCGCAACTTACCGAAAAGTCGATACACGCGGCGGTTACGGGACAAAGTAACTTGACGCAAAAGAAAACGGATAAACTTATCTTCGGCATTTTCCAGAAAATGTGGAAGTAACGAGAAGGTACTATGGCTGAATTTGAAAAAATCTTAATCGAATTCTTTACGGGGGACGGTATGACAATTGCGCGTACCGTCGCCGTGTTTATTTTCGGGTTGCTTGCGGTGAAGCTTATACTGCTTATCGTGAACAAACTTTCGGTGCGCGCGCACATCGACAAAACCATTTCAAGTTTCGTATTGTCGGTCGTGGGCGTTTTGCTTTATTTCGGCTTATTGCTACTGACGGGCAAATCGGCGGGGATTTCGACGGCGAGTTTCGTCGCGCTTATTTCGGCTGCCGGGCTTGCGATATCCCTTGCGCTCAAAGACAGTTTAAGCAACCTTGCAAACGGATTTATTATTCTCGGAAGCAAGCCTTTCGTCGTGGGCGATTACGTTGCGGTAAACGGCGTTGAAGGCACGGTGAAATCAATCGGGTTTTTCAACACGAAACTTGTGACCTACGACAATCAGATAATCACTTTGCCCAACTCCTCGCTTATCGGCAGCGGCGTGGTGAATTACAGCACGAATCCGACGAGAAGGGTTGTTTGTAGACTGCGCTTTTCATACGACGAGGATGTCGAAAAGGTCAGAAAGATTATGCTTAACGTCGCTCGCGGCAGGAATGAGATTTTGTCGTCGCCCGGGCCGAGCGTGGTCGTTGAAGACTACACCGACAGCGCGATTTTAATCACTCTTCGCTGCTGGGTACCTACCGAGTATTACTGGGACGCGCTTTACATTCTGAACGAAGAAATTGTCAAGTCTTTGAAAGAAAACGGTGTTGCCGTCACGACGAATAAACTTGCCGTAAAGGTTGTCGGAGATAACAAACAATGAAAAAACGCACTTTAATTATCATATTTTTACTGTTAACGTTGCTTATTGCGTTTTCGACGTCGGGCGTTGCGTATGCGGCGGACGGCGCGGCGAACGAAACGAACACGGAAGTCAAGTTTTCTGACGACGATTTAATCAAACTTATCGCAACGTACTGCGCGTTCGGTTTGTCGATTATCGTCGGAATTCCGCTTATCAAAACCGTCAACAGAAGGAAGAAACAGGGCTACGTCAACAGCCTTGCGGAAGAAACCGAGTACGTCGCAAAACAGGTGCGCGCGCTTTACGAAAGTCGCGACAAGGAAAAGTCGAAAAGAGAAGTTTTGAAGTTTTCGATTAAGGTTACGGCGGTTGCCGACCACGCGCTGACGACTTACACCGAAAAGCAAATACAAGGTTATTACGAACTGTACGAATGCTTGTCCGACATCAACGCAAAACTTCTTGCGCTTGAAAAAGTCAAGGAAGACAAGGAAGAGTACGACAAGGAATTTCTTCTTATCGTCGACGCCGCAGAAAGCGTCGCGGAAAAGGCGAAACTCCTTAAACAAAATGCAGAAATCATTGAAAGGTACAACAAATGATTGATATCGAAAGGCTGAATTATCTGGCAAAAAAATCCAAAATCGAAGGGCTTACCGACGAAGAAAAAGCCGAGCAAGCCGCAATTCGCCGCGAGTATATCGACAGCGTAAAGGCGTCGTTGAAAGCGCAACTCGACAACACCTATATCGTTGACGAAAACGGCGAAAAACACAAAGTTCAACCAAAGAAAAAACAATGAGCAACGGTATTAAGGACGTAACGTACGAAATCGAAGACAAATACCTTAGTCCCTACGCGTTCAAAAGTCGCGACACGGCGGGAAGGGTTACACCTGTCGAAGAGTGCAAAATCCGAACGGAGTTTCAGCGCGACCGCGACAGAATTATTCACTGCAAAGCGTTCAGACGGCTGAAACACAAGACGCAGGTTTTCCTGTCGCCCGAAGGCGATCATTACAGAACGCGCCTTACGCACACCCTCGAAGTGTCGCAAATCGCAAGGACGGTCGGGCGCGCGATAAGGCTCAACGAAGACCTTATCGAGGCAATCGCAATGGGACACGACCTCGGGCATACCCCGTTCGGACACGCCGGAGAGCGCACCCTGAACGAATTGACGAACGGTCGTTTTTCGCACAACGAACAAAGCGTACGCGTCTGCGAAGTATTGGAAAAACTCAATCTCACGGCGGAAGTGCTGGACGGAATCAGGGAACACCGCATCGACGGCAATCCGAAAACGCTGGAAGGGAAAGTCGTGGGATACGCCGACCGCATCGCCTACGTCAATCACGATATCGACGACGGCATACGCGCCGGGCTTATCGCGGAAGAAAGTCTGCCCGAAGAATGTATAAGCGTTCTCGGTCGCACCCACCGCGACAGAATCAACAATCTTGTATATAATCTCGTCGAGAACAGCGCGGGCAAACCGTATATCACGCTGTCGGACGAGTTCGAGCGTGCGCTTGACGGGCTGCGCTCTTATATGTTCGCAAACCTTTATACTCAGTCGGAAGCGAAGTATGAAGAAGTGAAAGCAAAACGACTTATCGAAAGCCTTTTCGATTATTTCGTAAAAAACCCCGACGAACTTCCCGACCTTTACAAAAATCTGTTGTCGGAATACGGCGTGCAGACCGTCGTGTGCGATTATATCGCCGCAATGAGCGACCGCTACGCCGTCAAAGTTTTCTCGGACATCTATATTCCGAAAGGCTGGCAAGAAAAATCGCGCGAGTTTTAGGAATTATCGATTTTTTGACGAATAATAAATTGTAAACGTTTTGAGCGTTTGAGGTTATATGTTTCAGAAAGAAGGCTATCCTTTGGACTGGTTACAGGAATTAAAGGAAAAAAACAACATAGTCGAAGTTATCTCGCGGTACGTGCAGTTGCAGCAAAAGGGCGGCAAATTCTGGTGTTGCTGTCCGTTTCACCATGAAAAAACCGCGTCGATGTGCGTCAACGAAGACGGACAGTTTTATCATTGCTTCGGCTGCGGAGAATCGGGCGACGTCATCACCTTTATAATGAAGATGGAAGGCATGACTTTCCCGGAAGCGGTTGCCTTTCTTGCGGAGCGCGCGGGTATGCAAGTCCCCACGCCCGTCGGTTTTCAAAGTAATGCGGAATCCAGACAAAAACGCGACAGATTGTATGAAATCCTGACTCTCACCGCCAAATTTTATTACAAATCCCTTATGAGCGACGAGGGGAAAGACGCGCGGACGTACCTTGAAAAACGCGGCGTCGATAAAAACCTTATGACAAGGTTCGGGCTCGGCTTTTCGCCAAGTTACGACGGCGTAATAAAGTACCTGAAAGAGCAGGGCTTTTCCGAAGCCGAAATGCTCGACTGCGGCGTTGCGTGGCAAAGCGACAAATCCAAAAGAGTTTTCGACGCGCTGCAAGGCAGAATGATCGTGCCGATTTTCGATATGCGCGGCAGAGTCGTCGCATTCAGCGGACGAGCCGTCACGAAAGAGTTTTCGGGCGGGAAGTACGTGAATTACCGCAACACGAAAGTCTTTGAAAAAGGCAAGGTTCTGTACGCCGCGAACTTTGTGAAAAAGGAAAAACAAAAGGTTGCCATCGACAGAGTAATCGTCGTCGAAGGTTATATGGACGTCATTTCCCTTGCAAAGTACGGCTTCAACAACGCCATTGCGGGAATGGGTACGGCGTTCACGCCCGAACAGGCGCGCGCACTTCGCACGTTGTCCGAAAACGTATGCGTGTGTTACGACGGCGACGCTGCGGGACAGCACGCAACCGTCAGAAACCTTGAAATCCTTAATAAGGAAGGTCTGAATCTTAAAGTCGTGTCAATCCCCGAAAACGGAATGGACCCCGACGATTACGTCAAAAAGTACGGTCATGCCGGTTTTGAAAAACTTCTGGACAACGCCGTGCCTTACGTCGAGTTCGTGCTTTCCGTCATCGAAAAGGACAACGACCTGTCAACGAATACGGGGCGCGCAAAGTACGTCAACGAGGCTCTTGCTTTCATAAAGACTTTGCCCGAAACGACAGGACGCGACGTTTACCTTGAAATTGTGCACGATAAAAGCCGTGTTGCGATGAATATATTGCGCGACGGACTTGTGAACGAAATTTCCGAAGTCGTGTTTTCGGAGCCGCAAATCCAAAAGAGCGAACTGCCGGTAAGTCTGGAAGCGGCGCGGTTTGTGCTGAACAAAATGGCGTCGGGCGAAGAATACGCAAAGCCCGCGGACGTCGTATCCCGCGACGTGTTCGGCGACAACGAAGTGCATAAACTCGTGTACGACTACGTCAAGGAAAAAACGGAAGCCGGCGAAAAACCGCAGGCGCACATGCTGTATTCTTTGTCGCAGGACGAGGAAGTCGCAAACGTGTTAAATTCCGTGAAGGAATTCCACGACGAAACCAAACTCATAAAGTATTACCGCGACAGCGTGAAACTCTTAAACTTAAACTACGTCAACTACCGCATCAAAACGCTTTCGCAAAGTTTCGACGCATGCCCCGACGCGTCCGAAAGACGTCGGATTTTCACCGACCTTTCGGTTTATCAGAACATGCTGAAATCACTTAAATAAGAAAAAACGCAACTCGCTTGCGATAAATATTTTTACCGTAAAAGAACTTGCATACATAAGGAGGTCTTAATGGAAAACAGGGAAGCCTTATTAAAGGCCGAAACCGACAAACTGATTGAAGAAGGCAAAAAGAAAGGCTCTTTAACTCAGGAAGAAATAATGTCAAGGCTTGAAAAGATTGACGCAACCGCAGACGAAATGGAGGACGTCTTTAAGACAATCGAAGCCGTCGTTCAGGTTGGCGAAACCGAAGATAACTTTGACAAGATTATGGCGGAAGGCAGTCTTGACGACTCCGTCAAAATGTATCTGAAAGACATCGGCCGCGTGCCGCTTTTGTCCGCCGAACGCGAGGTCGAACTTGCAAAACGTATGGAAGAAGGCGACGAGGAAGCAAAACGCGTATTAAGCGAAGCCAACCTTCGTCTTGTCGTGTCGATTGCAAAGCGTTACGTCGGCAGAGGTATGCAGTTCCTTGACCTTATTCAGGAAGGCAACCTCGGGCTTATGAAAGCCGTCGAAAAATTCGATTACAGAAAGGGGTTCAAATTCTCGACCTACGCGACGTGGTGGATAAGACAATCCATTACCCGCGCGATCGCCGACCAGGCAAGGACGATTCGTATCCCCGTGCATATGGTCGAAACCATAAACAAGCAGGTGCGCGCGACGCGTCAGCTTTTGCAAAAACTCGGCCGTGAACCCAGCCCCGAAGAAATTGCGGAGTTTATCGGCTCCACGCCCGAGCGCGTGCGCGAAATCCAAAAAATAGCACAGGATCCCGTGTCGCTCGAAACGCCTATCGGTGAGGAAGAAGACAGCCATCTCGGCGATTTTATCGAAGACAGCAACGCCGCAGCCCCCGCGGAAGTCGCGGAAGCGAATATGCTGCGCGAACAGCTTATAAGCGTTTTAAGCACGCTTACCCCGCGCGAAGAAAAGGTGTTAAGACTTCGTTACGGCATCGACGACAGCCACCCGAGAACGCTTGAAGAAGTCGGAAAAGAGTTCAATGTAACGCGTGAACGTATCCGCCAGATCGAAGCGAAGGCTTTAAGAAAACTGCGCCACCCGAACCGCATCAAAAAGCTGAAAGATTATACCTAAAAATGTTGACGCTTGACGAAAGATTAAGTGCCGTCGTGAAGGAGCTGGAACTTGGCGATAAGGTTGCGGACATCGGCTGCGACCACGGCAAAATCGCAAATTCCGCCGTGCAAATCACAAAAAACCCCGTTTATGCCGTCGATATCAGCGCGGAATGTCTGATGAAGGCGCGGACGCTTTCAAAGGAACTTTTGCAGGAAGACGACGTGATTTGCCTTGTCGGCGACGGGCTTAATCCCGTGAAAGACAAAGACGTCGATACCATCGTTATTGCCGGTATGGGCGCGCACGAAATCGTGAAAATTTTAAGCGACTCGGACAAGCGATACGAGAAGTATATTCTCGTCCCGCATCAGCACGCCGACGTTCTGAGAGCCTTTTTGCAGGAAAACGGCTTTTTCGTGAAAAAGGACGGCGTCGTGAAAAGCGGCAACAAGTTTTATCCCGTCATCGTCGCGGAAGGAATCGGATATACGCGCTATACGCCGTTTGAAACCTATTTCGGAAAGGACGAAACGGAAGACCTTGCGGAATTTATAGGGATGCGTAAAAAGGTTCTGAAAATGCTTGCGTCCCGCGCGAAAGGCGAACCGCTTAGAAAAATCCTTGCCGAAACGAGAGAGATCGAAGAATATGAAAATCAAAGAAATAATCGCTGAAATCGAAAGAGTCGCGCCGCTTGGCACGGCGTTGCCGTACGATAACCCCGGGCTTATTGTCGGAGACGACGAGAAAGAATGCACGGGCGTGCTTCTGGCGGTCGACGCGACGTACGGCGCGCTTAAAGAAGCCGCAAGCAATGGCTGCAACCTTATTATTTCGCATCACCCGATAATCTTTACTCCGAGGAAGAGTTTTTTGACGAAAGATTATAAATGCGACGTAATTGCGTCGGCTTACGTGTCGGGCACGGCGATTTACGCCGCCCACACGAATATTGACGGTTTTCACGACAATATGGCGGTACGCACGCTGAAAGCAATCGGCGCGAAAAACGTAACGACGCTGTTCGATAACGGATTCGGCGCGCAAGGCGACGTCGATATGAAATTTTCGGAAATTAAGGAAAAAGTCAAAAAACTTTTGTGCGATGACACGATTTTCACGGTCGGTGACGAAAACAAGAAGATTAAAAAAGTCGCGATGATAAACGGCGCGGGCGGCGACGACGAATGTTTCTCCCGTGCAAGAGAAGTCGGCGCGGACTTGTATATTTCCGGCGAGTTTAAGCATCATATCCTGCTGGAAGCAAAGGAAACGAATTACGCTTTAATGTCCGTAGGACATTATGCAAGCGAAATGTGTTTTAATGACGTTCTTAATGACATATTAAAGTGTCACTTTGACACAATTAAAATTGTAAAATATTATGAAGGAAATCCCTTTAACGGCTGATTTCCGCGAGGTGTATATATGAAATTTGACAGTATGCTCGAATACCAGAAAATCGATTCGGAACTTGTAAAGATTGAAAGAGAACTCAACAACAGTACCGAAAAAGAAAAGGCAAGCGCCCTGAACGCAAAAATCAAGACCGCGGGCGACAATATGGCAAAATTCCAGAGCGAAGCGGACGAACTTAATCTGAACGCCGAAAAACTTGCGGCAAACGTCGGTAAGTACGAATCCGAAGTGAAAGAAATCGCGGACTCCATCTCCGATGTTCAGGACGAACAGGAAATCGAATATTACGAAAAGGTTCTTGCGGGGCTTTCCGAAGACGTCAACAAACTGCTGAGGGAACTGCAAAGAGTGTCCGCCCGTATCGATCAGGTGAAAGATAACAGCGACAATCTTACCCGTCAGGCGGTGCAACTCAACGAGCAATACAAAGTCGCGCTGCAAAGTTATCAAGGCTTGAAACTCAAACTGCAAAACGAAGGTCGCCCCGTGATGGAAAAACTGAAAGCGGTTGAGAAAAATATAGATCCCAAATTCATTCTGATGTACAAGCGGTGCAGGGCGGCAAGAAAACTCCCGGCATTCGTAGAATACGCCGGCGACGGAAGTTGCTACTGCGGAATGAACCTTCCCAACGACTGCATCGGAAAACTGAAAGAAGACGGCGACTTTGTTGAATGCCCGAACTGCGGCCGCATCGTAATCCTTAATAAATAAAAAGCCGACATATAACTTACAGGAGAAAGACCATGGAAAAAAAGTTGTTCAACGATATAAACGTTTATAACGTGAATGCCGAAAAGCGCAACGGCGCGGGTTTTCCGTACGACGACGAAGGCAATAAAAAAATAGTATCGCTTAACGGCAAATGGAAATTCAAGTATGCGAAAAAAATCGCGGATATCCCCGAAAACTACTATGCGGCGGACTACGACGTGTCGAATTTTGACGAAATAACCGTGCCGTCCAACTGGCAGATCGAAGGTTACGGCAGACCGCAATATCTTAATATCCGTTACCCGCACGCGCTTGAAACGAAAATCAAAAGCAAGATTCCGCACGTAAAGGAAGACGAGGCTCCGGCAGGGTTATATGTCCTTGATTTCGAGTGCCAAAAAAACGACGACGATAACGTTCTTATCAATTTCGGCGGTATCGAAAGCGCGGGTGAAGTTTATGTCAACGGCAACTTCGTCGGGTACAGCGAAGACTCGTTCGACTATCAGGAATACGACATTACCGACTTCGTAAAAGACGGCGTAAACCGCCTTGCGGTGACGGTTTATCAGTTCTCGACGGGCAGTTACCTTGAAGATCAGGACATGTGGAGAATGAGCGGTATTTTCCGCGACGTTTTCCTTGTATATCGTCCGAAGAAATTCATATCCGATATCTTTAACTATTCGGAATTCACCAATAAAGACGGCGTTATGTTCTTTCGCGCGGAAATCTCGATGCGCGCCGAACGCGCCGATTTCAGCGGCGGCAGGCTTGTCGTGATGCTTCGCGACGCCGACAGGCAGGAAGTATTTAAGGATATTGTCGTTATTCCCGAAATCAACAACGGCGGAAGTTACAAGGTCGACTTTTTGAAGGAAGTCCGCGACGTAACGCTTTGGGAAATGGAAAATCCTTATCTTTACGAAGTGGATTATATCCTTTACGAAGACGGCGAAGACACCGTGATGGCGGACAGAAGAAAACTTATGTTCGGTTTCAGAACGGTGGAAATCACGGGCTATAATTCCGAAACAAACCGCGGTCCGTTCATTATGCTTAACGGCAAACCTTTGAAAATCCGTGGCGTAAACCGTCACGAATTCGATCCCGAACACGGCAGATACGTCTCGCGCGAGTTCAATGAAAACGACATCATCCTTTGCCGCAAAAACAACATCACGGCAATCCGCACGAGCCACTATCCCGACAGTCGCGACTTTTACGAACTTTGCGACAAATACGGCATCATCGTAATGAGCGAATGCAACCTTGAAACGCATGGTCTTGCGTCCAGAATCCCGGGCTCTGACAAACGCTGGGAAGGGCACGTCGTTTACCGTATGCGTAATATGGTAGACTCTTACAAAAACCATCCCTCGGTCATCTTCTGGTCGCTCGGAAACGAGGCGGGCTACGGCCAAAACTTCGTAAAAATGCGCGAAGCCGCGCTTGAAATCGACAAAACGCGCCCCATTCATTACAATCCCGACACCGACTTCCGCTCGTCCGACGTTCTGAGCGATATGTACACCCGTCAGGAGAAAATGAAACGCATCGGCGAATGCAAAAAACCTTATACGCACTGCATAGCGTTGTGGTCGCCGTCAGGCAAGGTCTTTAAGCCCAAGGATTACCGCGACAAACCTTTCGTACTTTGCGAATACGCACACGCGATGAACAACAGCCTCGGAAACTTCAACGATTACTGGAAAGAATTTTTGAGATACGACAGACTCGCAGGCGGGTTTATCTGGGACTTTGCGGATCAGAGCATCAAAAAGGTTGAAAACGACGGCACGGTCAAATGGACGCAGGGCGGCGATTTCGGCGACGTACCCAACGACGGCAACTTTGTCTTCAACGGTATCGTTCAGCCCGACAGAACCCCGCAACCCGCGCTGTTTGAAGTGAAAAAGGTATATCAACTTGTCGATTTTTCGACGAAGGGCGACAACCTTATTATTAAAAACCGCCACAGAATAACCCCGCTCGACGACAGATTCAAGCTGTCGATGAGGATTCTGAGAGAAGGCAAATTCGTGGAAAAGGTCAAGCTTGACCTGCCCGAAATCAAGCCGCTCAGCACGGGCGAAATCAATATTAAAAAATATATCAAAAACCGCGAAAACGAACTTTCGATCGTGGTGGAACTCAGTCTTGCGGAAGATACGTTCTTTGCGCCGGCGGGGCATATTGTCGCGTACGAGCAGATTTTGTATAATCCGAAAAAGGGCAAAGCAGTCGATATGACCGTTAAACCCGTTTACGAAAACAACAAGGACGAAGTGCGCGTTTATACCGAAGAATTCGACGCCGCAATCGACAAGAAAACGGGCGGGCTCAACTTCTTCACGAAAGATAAAGCGCCGCTTCTGCACGAACCCGTAAAACCCAACTTCTGGCGCGCGATAACCGACAACGATTACTTGCCGCAAGTCCCCGCGTTCGTAAGGGCGATTATGGGCAAGTGGTATTACAAAAAAGCCACGAAACGCCTGAAAGTCGGCAGGATTAAGGTCAAGGAACAAAACGGTTCGATCAAGGTCGAAGTGCATTGGATAAGTACAAGACTGGGGCTGAAAACGACCTATAAATTCGACGGCGTGGGCAACGTTATCGTCCAGATGTCGGTGAGCGGACGCGCTTACGGATTGCCGAGATACGGCTTCGTGACCGAACTCAACGAAGGCTACGACAAGATGCGTTTTTACGGAAAAGGTCCGTTTGAAAACTATTGCGACCGTGGCGACGCAGCGATTCTCGGCGTGTACGAAGGCGAAGTCGGAGAGTTCGAACACGGCTATCTCACCCCGCAGGAATGCAGCAACCATACCGAAATGAGATGGCTTGAAGTGTGCGGCGAAGACAAGCCGACGCTGCAAATCAAATATGTCGGAAAACCCTTTGAAGCAAGCGTCAACGAGTATAGCATTGAACAGTTGGAAAATACCACACACAGGCATTTATTGCAAAAAACGGGACGTTTAACTGTCACTTTTGACGGAAAACAACGCGGCGTAGGCGGCGACGTACCTGCCGTTGCATGCACTAAACCGAGATACAAAATCTATCCCGTCGTGAAGCATTCGTTCAGCGTACAGCTCTCTTTCAAGAAGTAAAAAGTCATTGAAATCTTAATCGTCAAAAAACCCCCGCTCAGTCGGGGGTTTTTATTTTTAAGGTATTTTTTAATTGATTGTAATACTTTTGTAATGTGATAAACGACCGAAAACGTTTGTCAAAACCGAACGCGTATGGTAAAATGCAAGCGATATAATTTGGAAAAGGATTATATCGTTGCTTTACGCACATTATATAACAAATAAGAAAGGTGCAAAATGAAAATGAAATTCAAAAAGAATAAACACGAACATGAAGTCGCGGAAACGCCCGACCAGATTATGGAAGACACCGCGGCGGAAGAACTTGAAACTCTTGACGAGCGCGAACCCGAAATCCTTGACGACGTAAGCGCGTCCGACGACACGGAAATCCACGGAAGACTTGGCGATTTTTCAAACGAAAACACCGTCATCGAAGGCGCGCCCCCGATGCTTAAAATCGACCACCTTAAAAAAAGGTACGCCAACAGCGAGGTATATTCCGTAAAGGATTTGTCGCTGGAACTGAAACCCGGCGAAGTTTTCGGATTTCTGGGCAAGAACGGCGCGGGCAAATCCACGACCATAAAATGTTTGACCGGCATCCTTCCGTTTGAAGAAGGCAAAATCACGATTTGCGGATACGATATCGTGAAAGAGCCTATGCAGGCGAAAATGAGCATGGGTTACGTCCCCGACAACCACAGCGTTTACGAACGTCTGACGGGCAGGGAATACGTAAACTACGTCGCCGACCTTTACCGCGTGCCGAAAGCCGACCGCGAAGAAAGGCTCAACATGTTTCTGGACTTATTCAGACTTCGTTTTGCCGTCGACCGTCAGATCAAGTCGTACAGCCACGGCATGAAGCAGAAGATTTGTATCATTGCCGCGCTTATTTACGAGCCGAAACTCTGGGTTTTGGACGAGCCGATGATGGGTCTCGATCCGCAATCCACGGCGGAAATTTTAAGTTATATGCGTGAACACGTCCGCAAGGGCAACACGGTATTTTTCAGCAGCCACAACCTCGATATGGTTGCGAAGGTCTGCAACAGAGTCGCGATAATCAACGACGGCATTTTGCACTGCGTCATCGACTTGTCCGATCCCGCAAACCGCGAAACCCTTGAAAAACGATTCTTTGAAATCTCGTCCACCGAGGAAGAAAGGAGGGCGTGGAATGTCTGATAAAATCAATAAGGAAGCGCTTGCCGCGCATCGAAAAAAGGTGCGCGACGATTGGTTTACCATACGCGCGCTTTTGAAAATAGATATGAAATCCCGCTTCGGGTACGGCACGCGTATCGGCGCGGGCAACGTCGGGAAATGGATATTCAATTTTATTATGTCCGGCCTGATGTATGCAATAATCGTATTTTTGATTTTGCTTTTCACGCAAATGTTCGTCGCGCGTCCCGGACTTCGCGACAGTTACATCGTCATCGTGTCGATGGCGTCGATAATCCTGCAATTTTTCATTTGCACCGCAACGCTCATCAAGGCACTTTATTACAGCGGCGACAACGAAATATTGTTGCGATTCCCCGTGAACGGCACGCAGATTTTCATTGCGAAGTCGATATTCGTATTCATCAGCAACTTTTTGATTACGATGGGGATTCTTCTGCCGTTTTACATCTGTTACGGCGTTATTCTGCAAAAGGCGGGCGCACTCGGAAGGCCGCCTGAGATTTTCTATCCCGTGGCGATACTCACGACGTTTTTAAGCAGTTTCCTGCCGTTCTTCCTGGCGAACATCGTGGCAATCCCCGTGATGAAGTTAATCAACCTTATCAAAAACAAATACGGCATCGTATTGTGCGTTACGATCCTTGTGGTCGTGGGCATATTCGTCGCGTACATGCAACTGCTGAAATCGCTTGTCGGTTTTTACATTGAAAAGGATATGGCGTTGTTCAGTCCGGAAGTCATGGGCAGAATCGGGAAGTTTGCGGCAGGCGCGTTCCCGTTCAACCTTTACGCGAACATGCTTTTGGGACGTCACCCGTATATTAACCTTATTTACGTCCTGCTGCTTACGACGGGCGTCGGACTTATTGCAATGCTCATCGTCAAAAAGTGGTATTTCAGCACGATTCTGGACGGCATCGAAAATCAGCGCGCTTCTTTCACGAAACGCACCGAGGACAAACCTCTTCCGCCGTTCCTGTCGTATATGCGCCGTGATTTTTACGGGATTTTAAGAAGTTTCAATTACAGCTTCCAATATCTCGTCATGGCGGCGGCAGCACCCGTTATGGTATATTACTGCAATGCGCTTGCGGGTTCTGTCGGCAGCAACAGCGTCGGCAACAACATTCTGCCCGGCATATCGCTTATGGTCATTACGATTTTCGTAACGGTCATCGTGTCGTTCTCGTCAACGGCGATAAGCAGGGAAGGCGGATGCTTTTATCATACGAAGATTATTCCGTTGCCGTACTGGAAGCAGGTGCTTGCAAAATTCCTTTTGTATTCGGGCGTAGCAACGCTTTCGATTATCCTTTGCTGCATCGCTGTAAGCGGCGCGAAGTTCGTATCGCCAGTCGACGCGGTTATGATATTCTTTATCGCGGAGTTTTCAAACATTGCGCTGACAAGTCTTTGCATGTGGTTCGATACCAAATCGCCCACGTTCAACTTCATGGGCGACGGCGAGCTTGTCTCGGCAAACAAAAACGTTGCCATCGCGCTTGCTCTCGGGCTTGTGTTTGCGGTGTTGTACGGTTTGTTTACGATGATCGGCGGGTTCCTGCCCACGTTTGCGGGAATACCCATCAAACACGGCGCAAAGTCGATTATGGGGCTTTTGCTCATCGTGTCGGGCGTTGCGGCGGCACTGGGGATTGTGCTTCTTTTCGTAAAACTTAACAAACGCTATAATAAACTTTATCAATAATTATAATGACAAAACGAAATTATTGTACGTTTCGTATATTCCTTGCGGCAGACGAAAGGTTCTTTGCCGCTGAAAAAAAGTAGGAGACGCCGATGAAAAAAGTACTGATAGGATTATTACTGATAATTCCTATGGCAATCGTTGCGGCTGTTGTTCTTGTTACAAACGTGGTTCTGATCACGCCTGACATTACGGTTGCGAGCATTGCAATCGTTGACCCCGATTTTTATCAGGACGTTGACAACGTTTCGCTGTATTTTGACCGCCCCGGCATGCAATATCAGCTTGCCGCGCTGGTCCTTCCCAAAAAAGCAACGAATAAAAAAGTCCATTGGAGCATTGAAAACTCGGTATCGTACGATCCCGAGTACGAAGGCGATATTGCAACCGTCGACGATAACGGCAACGTTACCATAAACTGGACGGGCACGTTCGACATTGTCGCAAAAACCGACGACGGCGGCAAAACCGACAGGTGCCGCTTTGAAATTAAAAGCGACGTCGCAAGGTCGGCTTACATAGTTTATAAAGACGTGAAACTCGGCGAAACGCCGGGCATCGACATCACGACGGACGAAATAATCCGCCTTGAAGCGTGTGCACACCCCATCGACGTTGATCTTGAATACGTAACTTGGGAGTCGAGCGACAAAAACGTTCTTTCGGTTGACGCAAACGGCGTTGTCGTGCCGCAGGGCGCGGGAACGGCAACTGTCACTATGAAACTTAAATCCAAAGATTTCGTGTCGGGAAGCGAGAAGCGCGTTGCGCCCGAAATCGTCCGCACGGTTCAGATTAGGGTGCGCGGCGGAGTGTTCCCGACGGCTTTGAAATACGTTCATACCGACAGCATTTCGCTTTCGTCGATAGGCGCGGAAGGAAGCACTCTCGTTAAATCTCAAAACGCGACGCTTGAATCCGGCGCAATCGTGTTCAGCGGAAAAACGGGTTACGCCGTCCTTGAAAAGGGCGGAAAAACGATGACGTTACGCAAGGTCGAAAGCGAAAATTCGATTGTTTTTGAAAACGCCGACGTTATTGAAAACAGCACCGTTATCGTCGGGAAAGTCCCGTATAAACTCAACGCGATATTTGCCGCAAGCGGCGAAAAAGCAAGCGGCGCGCGTTATTATTCGAAAAACACCGACGTTGCGACAATCGACGAAAAAACGGGGTTAATCACTGCGATTTCAAACGGTGAAGTCACATTTACCGCAGAATTTGGTGAAGAAAGAATTTCAATCGATCTTCGCGTGAGAAAACCCGTCATATACTTTATGCTGGAAAAAGACGCCCCGCAAGGTATCGCGGACGAGTGCGTTTACGGCAACATGTATTTTGAATATTCGGGCGAAGAAATGACAGGTCGGCTTGTGCCGGTCAGACAAATCAAAGTCGTTGCGCCCGAAGACCTTACGGGCAGTGAAAACCTGAGTCGTTTCAAATGGTCGGTAGTAAGCGACGGCGATATCGCGACGATTGACGAAAACGGCATGATCACTTTTTCGGAATTTGAAAAAGGCGTACGCAAAAACGTGAAAGTCACTGCCGAGGCAAAGGACAGCCCGTATGCCGGCGACAGCATCAAAAGGGAATATAACTTCACCGTGATGTACGGCGTCAACGTCGAAACCGCCGATGAACTCACGAAAGCCGTCAACGAAGAAATCGACGGAAAGAAGCACGAAGTGTTCCTGAGACACGATATTACCATTCGCTCCATCAGATATACCGAAGCCGACACAAGTGGCATTTCGGGCGAAAAGGGCGAAGAAACCAGGACATGGTGCAACGCGCCGCTCAGACTTTCGACAAGTCTTTACGGCAACGGGCATACGATTGACTGGAAACACCGCGACTACGACGATCCGACCGCCAAGCCGAACATCATGGGCTCGAACATACTCGTGATGGATGGTCCCCAGGGAAAAGACGCGCCGCGCGTACTTTTAAGGAACGTGAAGATTAAGTCGTCCGAACTTCCGAAAAGCAACACGTTTGCAAGCAAAGACTTCGTCGGCATCGGCGTCGAAACGAAGGGCAACGTGCACGTGCAATACTGCGTCATCGAAAACGCAATGTACTGTATGCGCGTCGGCAGCTACGACAACGAGGAAGAGGCGATAAATAAAGGCGATTTTGCCGAAACGCTTATCGAAGGCACGATTATGAGCAACAGCAGCAAATTCACCTGCTTCTCCTGGTGCACTTACAAGAACCAGAGAGTCGTGATGAAAAACTGCGTATACGGTCAGGCGGCATCCCCGTCCGTCGGATTTTCCAGCGGCGACGACAACGAAGAGCATACCTGCAATCTCGACATTCAGGGAATACTGAGAATTTACAACTGGAAACAGGACGTCGACCTTGACCTTGTCGGCGGAATCACCAACAACGACGCAATCGACAATATTCTGAAAGAAGTTATCCAAAAAGGCTTACAGGGGAAACGCTACGAGCACCTGTTTGTCAAAGATTCCGGCGTAAGATATATGCACTGCGGAATGTTGTTCAGCGGACTTAATCATGAAAACCGCGTAACGGTAACGGGCGCGCTTGAAGAAAACGGATTCGACCACGTAGAAATCAAGCTCAACGAACTTGTTGCGGAAATCAGCCCCGGCGCATCAATTATTGTGGGTAATTTGAAACCCGTGACGTTTTACGGATACACCGACGAAAGCAAAACGCCCGTAAAACACAATTCAAATCTCGTTCACTCGCAGGAGTTGTACAAACTGCTTCGAGGAGAATAAACAACGATTAAACTTTGCAACCGCCGTATTTACGGCGGTTTTCTTTTTCGTTCTTGACAAGCGCGCTTTATGATAGTTATAATAATGTGTATAAGAACTATCAGAGGTGTTTTATGAAAGGTCTTGCACTGGAAGGCGGCGGCGTAAAAGGCGCGTATCACATCGGCGTTATGACGGCTCTGCGCGAAATGGGGCTTGCCGATTTTGACGGCTACGTCGGCACGAGTATCGGCGCGATCAACGCTGCTATGTTCTGCGCCGGCGACTGGGAAAAAACCCTGGAACTTTGGGACAATATCAATATGCAGAACGTCCTTGATATGGACGAACTGTCGGTAAAGGAACTGACGCAGGGACAATTCAACGCGCAGCTTATCGGCAACGTCGGAAAACTTTTAAGAAACCTTGGCGTGTTCGTCGATACGACGGCGGACAAAATGCGCGCCTTTCTGAAACAATATATCGACGAAAAGGCAATCAGAAAAAGTAATAAAGACTTCGGACTTGTGACCTATTCCGTGCCCGATTTCGCGCCGCATTACATGATGAAAGAAGATATCCCCAAAGGGCAGATTTACGATTACGTAATGGCGTCGTCGGCGTACCCCGCGTTCAAATGGCAAAAAATCGAAGGCAATGAAAACAAGTGGTTCATCGACGGCGGCGTTTACGACAATATGCCCGTGAAAATGCTGGTCGACAAAGGCTACGACGAAATCGTCGCAATCCGCACGAATATCAAAAAATACCGCGCGTACCGCGACGTCGACTTAAAGGGCGCGAAACTTCTGGTGTTTACCCCCAGCGAAAAGCTCGATTACGCCGTAAACTTCACGAAAGAAAATATCGATAGATTCAAGGAAATGGGCTATTACGAGGCAAAGCGCACAATTCTGGGCTTGCCGAGTTTCAGATTCTGCGTGCGCGCCGTCGACGATCAGGCGTTTTCCGACTTCATGCACGGCATCGACAGAAAAGCCATCGAAGAAATCGTCACCCTTGCGAAACTTAAAGTGCATAAGTCGCAGGACGCGAATATCGAGGACGTCATCGACACGCTGCGAGATATACTTAAACTGTCGTCGAAGTCTTCGGACTTGCAGGTGTTTGAGAACTTTCTGGAAGTTTTCGCCGTGTATTTTAACGTCGACCGCTTCCGCTTTTACGATATCGACGAGTTTTACGACGCCGTTTTCTCCGCTGCGAAAAAAGCCGCAAAGGGCATTAAAGGCGGCATAGACGAGGTCATCAAAAACGACAGGGGTATCAAAAACGAATTAAAGGAAATATTCATAGCGTTTTATAAGTGCTATCACTCGCCAAAACGCCTTAATTAATAATGGAAAAACTTTTACTTCTCGACAGCAACAGCCTTTTGCACCGCGCGTATTACGCGCTCCCCGGTCTTACCGACAGCAAAGGAAACCCCACGGGCGCGATCTTCGGATTCGTGTCCATGCTCGCGCGGCTTATCAAGGAAGAAAAACCGACGCATATCGCGGCTGCGTTTGACCTGAAAGCGCCGACGTTCAGGCATAATATGTATGCGGGCTACAAGGCGACCAGAAAACCTATGCCCGAAGAACTTGTGAAACAAGTGCCCGTCCTTAAAAAACTAATCGGCGACCTTGGGATCAAAATCGTGGAACTTGAAGGGTACGAGGCGGACGATATTATCGGCACGCTTGCAAAAAGGTTTTCGTGTCCTACGGATATCGTCACGGGCGACCGCGACAGCCTGCAACTTATCGACGACACCACCAACGTGCTTTTCACGAAAAGGGGAATCACCGAAGTCGTGAGATACGACAAGGAAAGGCTTTTTGAAGACGGCTTCGAAACGCCGTCGGCGATTATCGACTACAAGGCTCTTCGCGGCGACGCGTCCGACAATATCCCCGGGATTCCGGGCATCGGCGAAAAGACCGCGATGGAACTTCTCAAAACCTACGGCACAATGGAAAACGTCCTTGCTAACGCCGACGAAATCAAAGGGAAACTCGGTGAAAAAATCAGGGACGGAAAGGATATGGCGCGGCTTTCTTACACGCTTGCGACAATAAATACCGCCGTGCCGATAAATATCGGAATGTCGGATATTACGTTTTCGTATCCGCTTTCAAAAAGTGCGAAAAACGCGCTTATCGCGCTGGAATTCACGTCGCTTACAAAGCGTTTCGCGTTTACTGGCGAAGAAGTAAAACCCGAAGAAAACGACACTTCACAGGTCAAAATCGAATATACAACAGTTGAAATTGACAATATCGACGATTTGAAGAGGTTGTTTGACGACAATAAAGGAAAGCCTTTTGCGCTTAACGCAGGGGCGGACGTCGACGTTGCGTTTTCTGCCGACAGACTTTATGTGATTAAACAAAACTACGACCTTTTCGGCGGTATGACGATGGACGACGTACTGAAAGAAATCGCACCGCATTTGACAAGCGAGTGCGTCGTATCCGACCTGAAAAAACTTTTGCATCTTTTCAAGGACGCAGGCGTCGAAATGTCGGTAACGCCAAAGGACGTGGGACTTCTTGCATATCTTGTTTTCGGCGGAAGAAGTTTCAAGGATATCGTTACTCTTGCAGCCGCCGCAAACGTTTCGGGCGACTCGGTTACGGCGTTTTTCGCAATCTGCGACTACCTCGAAAAGGAACTTGAAAGCAAGGATCTTTCGTCGCTGTATCACGATATCGAACTGCCGCTTGAACGGGTTTTGTTCGATATGGAATGTGCGGGCGTGAAAGTCGACGTCGGGGTTCTGGAAGAACTTCGGAAAAAATACGAGGACGAAATCGAAACGCTCACCGCAAAGATTTATTCGTACGCCGGTGAAACTTTCAATATAAATTCGCCGAAACAACTCACGGTGATATTGTTTGACAAGCTCGGGCTGAAACCGTCCAAAAAGAACAAGACGGGGCTTTCAGTCAACGTGGACGTACTTGAAAAACTTTACGAAGAACACCCGATTATCTCGCTTATTTTAAGGTACCGTCAGATTTCCAAACTATTGTCGACGTACGTGCTGGGGCTTGAAAAGGCGGTGTCGTCCGACGGGCGCGTGCATACAGAATACAAGCAGACTCTGACGAATACGGGCAGGCTGTCTTCGACCGAGCCGAACCTTCAAAATATCCCGACTCGCACTGTCGAGGGCAAGGAAATCCGCCGTGCGTTCGTCGCGGAAAATGGCAAAGTGCTGATTTCCGCCGACTATTCGCAAATCGAACTTCGTCTTATGGCGCACATGAGCGGCGACGAAAACCTCATACGGGCGTACAAAGAAAGCCGCGACATTCACGCCTCGACCGCTGCGGAGATTTACGGCGTCGATATTGCCGACGTAACGGACGAAATGCGCCGCAATGCAAAAGCGGTCAACTTCGGAATAATTTACGGAATAAGCGACTTCGGACTCGCGCAAAACCTGTCGATCAGGGTTGCCGACGCGAAAAAGTATATCGAACGGTATTTCAGGACTTATCCGAAGGTCAAAGAGTTTATGGACGGGCAGGTCGAATTCGCAAAAGAGCACGGCTTTGTAAGAACACTTTTCAACCGCATACGTCTTATGCCGGAACTTTCGTCAAGTAACTATGCCGTGAGAGAGTTCGGCAAGCGCGCCGCAATGAACTTCCCGCTGCAAGGTACCGCCGCCGACATTATAAAAATCGCAATGCTGAAAACGGCGAAAAACCTTGAAGGAACAAGTGCGAAACTTCTTTTGCAGGTTCACGACGAACTTATTGCGGAAGCCGACGAAAACGAAAAGGACAAGGTTGAAAAAATCCTGAGAGAAAGCATGGAAACCGCGGTAAAACTCAGCGTCCCCCTTACGGTCGGCGTCGCAAGCGGCAAAAGCTGGTACGAGGCGTAATATGAAAGTTGCGGTAACGGGCGGCATAGGCGCGGGCAAAAGCGAATTTATGCGCGCCGTGAAAGAACTTGGGATAAGGACGTATTCCGCCGACGAAATCAATGCGGAACTTTTGCGCGACAAAAGATATATCGAAAAACTTTCGGAGGCTTTTCCGCTTGCCGTAAAAGACGGAAAGGTCGACAAGTCGGTTCTTCGCGAAGAAGTGTTTTCGGATGAGAAGAAGCGCAAAACGCTCAACGCGCTCGCGCATCCCGAAATACGGCGGAAAATCGAAGAAATCACGGGCGACGCCGTCATTGAAGTGCCGCTTTTGTTTGAAAGCGGAATGACGGATTTGTTTGACAGAGTAATCGTCGTGACCGCCGGTGAAGACGTGAGAATAAACCGCATCGTTTCGACAAGGAACATATCAAAAGACCTTGCGAAAAACATAATTAAAAATCAAACCACGGACGACGAAAGAATTAAGCGGGCGGACTACGTCGCGATAAACGACGGCACCCGAAAAGATTTATACGAACAAGCGAAAAACATTATAAAAAGGATTTTTGAATAATAATATGGAAAACGTTCTTGACATTCTCGGCGGCGTGAAAGACTACGCCCATCGCGGCTGTTTCGACAAGACTTTGCCCGAAAACTCGCTCACTGCAATCCGCATTGCGGCGGACAAAGGGCTGGGGCTTGAAATCGACGTGCATCTGACAAAAGACAACAAACTCGTCGTGTTTCACGACCACACGTTAAAGCGTATGTGCGGCGTAAGCGGCATTGTCGAAGAAATGACGGAAAGTCAGCTGACCGCGCTTAAACTCAAAAACACATCGCACACGATTCCGACGCTGAAAGACGTGCTTGCGGCGGTTGACGGGCGCACCCCGATATTGATTGAGTTGAAGTGCCGAAACAACGAAATCGCACTTTGTGACGCACTGATTGATGAGTTAAAGTCCTATAACGGCAAATATATGTACATAGGTTTTAACGAAAAGGCGGCAAAGTATTTTAAGGATAAGGGATATACGATTGCGCTCTCGTGCTTTAAGCCGAAGACGCCGAAACTCGATTTCAAACCCGATTTTCTGCTTTGCAATATTCTGGGGATTCCGCGCAGCAAGAAAAAACGCGCGAAATATCCGCCGTTTATATCATGGACAATCGAAAGCGAGCGCGGCAGGAAAAAATCGGAAGAAACGTCGGTCGCGACGATTTACAACACGGCAAATTTCAATTTTTGAAAACAAAAAACGTCATTGCGAAGCATCGCTTGCGATGCTGTGGCAATCTCCCGGAAGGGGAAAACCTTTCGTGCGTTTTTGAAATAAAAAATAAGAATAAAGATAAGAGGTAAAATTATGCAAAACATAACAAACGGCATTCTAGACGTAACGGTCAACGAAAACGGCAGCCTTCTCGACAGTGTGAAATATCGCGGCGAGGAATATCTCTGGCAGGGCAGCGAGAAATCGTGGAAATCGAAAGACATCGTCATCTTCCCCTTCGTCGCGCGCCTTAAAGACGGCTGGTATACCGTCGACGGAAAACGCTATGAAATGAAAAATCACGGACTTGCCCGCTACAACGTCTTCACGGCGGAAAGCAATACCGGCGACACGCTCGTCATGGACTTTAAATCGACGGAAGAAACCAAAAAACAATATCCGTTCGATTTCGATTTCAAGGTGAAATACGCGCTTGTCGGAAACAGTATGAAAATCACGTACACCGTCGTAAACACCGGCGACGTCGATATGCCTTTCGGGCTCGGCACGCATTTTGGGTGGGCGCTTGTCGGCGACGAAACCGACGATACCTGCGACGTATCCGGCAACTTTGCGATTATCGACACCGATAAACCCATCGAAGAATATGAATTCGACGACGATCTGCACCTTGTCAAGGGCGAGAAAAAGTCGGAGTTTACCAACAAAATCCCCCTGGTGAAATCGACCTTTATCCACGACGCGGTCGTCACTAAAAACAACGCGAAAAAAGTAACCCTTCTGCGCCGCGACGGCAAGGAAATCACGTTCGACATCGGCAACGTTCCCGTGCTTGCTATATGGTCCAACAACAAAATGGGCAAATACGCCTGCATCGAAGCGTGGTGGGGGCTTCCCGACACCGTCGATTGCGACAGGGAACTGAAAAACAAATTCCTTATCAACACTCTCCCCGCGGGAAAGACGTTCGAATATGAAGTAACCGTTACGTTTTAATAAATAAACGGCGTTTATTATTGAAATTTTCAAAGGCGCGTGCTACAATTTAACGGTAGCGCGCGTTTTCGCGCAAAGGAGTATTTATGCAAAGAATGAAAGTTTCGGAAATTCCTTATGAAAGAGCGGACGCCGAAAAGGTATGCGGCGTCATTGATAAAGCGGTTGAAAAAATAAACGCGGCGAAGTCCGTCGACGACGTGCTGGAAGCAAGAGAACTCGTGAACGACGCTTTGCGCGATTTTTATACGGAGTCGTCGCTTGCGAACGCCCGTTTCACGCTTAATACCAAGGACGAGTTTTACAGCGCCGAAAAGGACTATTACGACGAGAAAATGCCCGTGGTGCAGGTGAGTTATCTGAAATACGCCGACGCGATTTTAAGCAGTAAGTTTTTGGACGAACTCAAAACAAAAATAAATCCCGTCATCATTAAACAATTCGAGTTGCAGAAAAAAGCGGTGAGCGACGCGATCGTTCCCGAAATGCAAAAAGACAACGCGCTTGTTACGGAATACTCAAAGTTTGTGTCGGAATGTACGTATAACTTCCGCGGCAAGGATATTACGCTTGGCGAACTTCGCAAATTCGCACAGGACAGCGACCGCGCAACCAGAAAAGAAGCGTACGTCGCGCTTGGAAAAACGCTGGAAAAACACAGCGATTTTCTGGACGACGTCTTTGACAGAATGGTCAAAAACCGCGACCTTATGGCAAAGAAAATGGGATACAAGAACTACGTCGAGTTGGGCTACTACAACATGGGCAGGCTTTGCTATGACGAAAAAATGGTAAAGGTTTTCCGTGAAAACGTCTTAAATGATATCGTGCCCGTCGTGACTCGTCTTAAAAAGCAGGTTGCGGAAAAACTTGGCATCGATCACATGCGTTTATACGACAACGACACGTATTTTCAGGAAGATCCGAAACCCGCTCTCGACGAGCGCGGCATTCTGAAAGCAGGGCAGGAAATGTACAAGGATATGAGTCCCGAAACCGGCGCGTTTATGGATATGATGATGGATACCGACGCGTTCGACGTGTTCACGCGCGAGGGCAAATGGACGGGCGGATATATGACGAGTTTCGATAAGTATCACCAGCCGTTCATCTTCGCAAACTTCAACGGAACGACCGCCGACGTTGACGTCGTAACGCACGAGGCGGGACACGCTTTTGCGTATTATATGTCGGAACCCGTCGTGCCGTACGAACTTGGTCTCGGCGCAATGGAAACGGCGGAAACACACAGCATGTCAATGGAGTTTTTCGCCTGGAAATATACGGATATGTTTTTCGGCAAAGATGCAAATAAGTACCGTTATAAGCACCTTTTCGACGCTTTAACCTTCATTCCGTACGGAACGATAGTGGATTACTTCCAACATATCGTGTACGAAAACCCCGATATGACGCCTAAGGAGCGCGACGACGTCTGGCTGAAACTTGAAAAAGAATTCCGCCCGTGGATGGACGCCGACGACGTGCCGTATCTTTCAAAAGGTACAAGATGGCAATACCAGAATCACATTTTTGAAAGCCCGTTTTATTACATCGATTACTGCCTTGCTCAGACCGTCGCGATCGAGTTTCTGGAAGAATCGCAAAAGGATTACGACAAGGCGTTCAAGGCGTATCTTGCACATGCGACGCGCGGCGGCTCGTACGTCTTCACCGATCTTGTTCGCCTTGCGGGGCTGAAATCTCCGTTTGAAGAAGGCGCGCTTAAAGAAGTTGCGAAAACGTCCGAAAACATTCTTTCGTCGCTTCAAAAAACGTTTTAATTTTTACGGGGATAATATATTATGAAAAAAACAAAAGTCAGGACAAGTAAAATTTTGTTGTGGGTTGTGTCGGCGGCGCTCGTCGCGATACTGTCGGTGTCGCTTGCCTTTATGGGCGTTGCGCTCAACCGCACGAAAAACCTTTATAAAACCGATATTTCAGGTCTTACCGGGCTCGCAAGCAAAACCGTGTTGTTCATCGGCGACGGTATGGGCGAAAACCATATTAAAACGACGGAAACGTATTACGGCGAAAGGGCGTTCATGCGCTCGCTCGGGGCGGACGGGTTCGTAACGACGTTTTCAAACAACGTCGGGATTCCCACGGACAGTGCGGCAGCCGGAAGCGCGCTCGCAACCGGACAAAAATTCAATAACGGCGAAGTCGCACGCCACGGCGGAAATAACGTCAAAAGCGTTGCAGAGTACGCCAAGGAGAAAGGGCTCGGCGTGGGTATCGTGACGACGGACAATCTTTACGGCGCGACGCCGGCGTCGTTTTCGTCGCACGCAAACAACAGGGGCGACACTTCCGAAATAATTAAAGGGCAGATTAACGACGTCGTGGACTTGTATCTCGGCGCGGGAAAAGACGAATACACGAAATATAAATCGCAGTTTGAAAGCAAGGGCTTTACGTTCGCAACAAGCTTTAACGACGTCGGCGGAAGCGTTTTGAGCAATAAATTGATTATGCCGTTTTCGTCGCTTCCATCGGAAGACGGCACCGCCGATACGCCTACGCTCGAAATGTGCACCGAGTTCGCGCTGAAATTTATGGAAGCCCGCTTCCCGGGCGGATATTTTCTGATGATCGAGGGCGCGCATATCGATAAGAAAAGCCACAAAAACGATATTATCCCGATGACAAAGTACCTTAAAAGCTTCGACAACTCCATTAAAATCGCATACGACAGGCTAAAAGACCTCGACAGCGCGATTATCGTCACCGCCGACCACGAAACGGGCGGGCTGAAATACAAGGACGGCGAAACCAAAGACGATATCAAAAACAGCCTTTATACCACGAAAACGCATACGGGCACCAACGTGAAATACTTCATTTTCGTGAAAGGATTGTCCGCGGACGAGCTGAAAGCGATTATTCCCGAGAAAATCGACAACACCGACGTAAACCGCATCGCACGCGTTCTTCTCGCCGCTTAAACATAAATGGTTTCAAATACTTGACTTTATGCGGTTTTTAAGATATTATTTTATCCGTTGTGCGGACATGGCGGAATTGGCAGACGCGTAAGATTCAGGTTCTTATGGTCGCAAGGCTGTGCAGGTTCAAGTCCTGTTGTCCGCACCAAACAAGAATAAAACGAACCGAGATTACTCGGTTCGTTTTTTCATATCTTGGTTTGCAACAGGACTTGTGACAATGCAAGGCATTGTCTGCACACTCCG